>WPCG01063159.1_pt1 | contig 126630 bp, 120 predicted proteins | sample 5403311 | NCBI WGS metagenome assembly WPCG01 (sample SAMN12869467, study PRJNA574797) | sludge metagenome | isolation source: wastewater treatment of Control | place: China:Beijing | collected 2019-05-17 | reverse complement strand
CATCATTAGCGGCTTTTAATGCATCTGTTACTTTTGTCCATTCTGCTGCCTGATCACCTGCGGTTAAACCATCAATGATAGTGTTTGCAGTTGCTATGAGATACTGGGTGCCTGTACCATCGGCGGCTATCCATTGATCATCAGTTAGGGTGATGACGATTGTTTTTCCACCTGCTACAATGTTTGCTTCACGAGCAGGATCGGTGACTACAGTTCCGCTGACAGCAGCTGAAGCAGCAGCCACCGGCACCACCAGCACAACCGCCGCGAGCAGCAGCATAAGCCCGAGAATTCTCATCGATCGTGTATTCATTCTGTTATTTGTTTTTGTTTCTTTATCACACCGCTTCTTCATAATCCCTCACAACCCCTATAATAACCCTATTATAACCTCTAAGCCTCTCTCACACCCAATCGGATACCATAATGCAACTAATTTTCTTTTGCTAATACGAATTTAACATTTTTTTAGCCACACTGGAATGAACAATAAACAATCAGACTATCAAGGGTAGAATATATATACATATTGATCCGAAGTAGAGAGGATGGAGAAGCAGACCCCCCTATCTCAGCTGAAATAATTTCCAAAATGAGGGTTAATGCAAAATGGTAGCAAAATAGCAGCAATTTTGGCATTTACGTTTAGATTAAAATGGTTCATTCATAATCTTCCCCTATCCACCGGGTGAATAGATCACATAACCATATTCGTAAAGAAGAGCAGAGAGAAAATAAGTTAAAGCACCAAGTAGGTTTGTCCTCTTCAAAGGAGAAGAGCACCACATGAACACCTATGAGCACCTCTGAACAGCTGCCGGGATGGGTGTAGGAAGAACGTGGCTGGCTCGACCGACATCTCTTCTGGAGTAATGCATGAAATCCAGGGGATTATATCCCCTACCTCTTAACCACATGCACAGCCGAGGCCTTGAAAGATGCGCAGATCTCAGATCCCACACTGATCCCAAGCTCCTCGGTTGCCTTCCAGGTGATAACGGCGATGAGCTGTATCCCGCAGTCAAGGATGAGGCGGTTCAAGGGTCCCATCGGGATGATCTCAACCACCTTTCCGGGGAGGATATTCCTGACACTTGTCGCATGTTCGCCTGTACAACTGAGGGCGATATCCTCAGGCCTGAGGAAGAGATGTACATGAGTGCTCTCTGTAAGCGGGGAGATCGCATACAGAAGCGTACCATCTGCCTCGATAGTGGCAAGGCCGCCGTCTTTTCCAGTGATGGTACCCTCGATAATATTCTCAATTCCGACAAAACGGGCAACGTAACGGTCATGGGGAGCTGAAAAGATCTCACGGGGGGTACCGATCTGGGAAAAAACCCCATTCATCATCACCCCTATCCGGTGTGCCAGCCGCTGCCCCTGGACCATATCATGTGTTGACATGAGAATGGTGATCCCAAAATCTCGGTTGATCTTCTTGATCAGATCCTCGATCATCTCCACCGAGACCGGATCGAGATTTGCTGTAGGTTCATCAAGAAGAAGAAGATCCGGATTTGTGACCAGTACCCGGGCAAGCGCCACCCGTTGCATCTCCCCACCTGAGAGCGTCTTTGCCTTCCTCTCTTCAAACCCGGTGAGCCCGACAATCCCGAGGGCTTCTGTAATCTTTTCCCTGACTTCTGCCTCAGGTATCCCCCTGAACCTGAGGCCGATGGCAACATTCTCGTACACGGTTGTGTTGAAGGTCGCTGATTTCTGAAAGACCATGCCCATCCTGCGGCGAACCTCAATTGATCCCTCGGAGGTAATATCCCTCCCTCCAAAGATCACCGTCCCGGAGGTTGGTGTCTCCAGGAAATCAATGATCCTGAGCAGTGTCGACTTTCCGGCACCTGAGGGTCCGATGATCGTAAAGATTTCACCTTTCTGGATCTCAGCAGATACTCCCCTGAGCACGTGGGTGTCGCCGAATTTTTTGGTAATATCACGCAGTCTGAGCATTCAGGATCACCGGTTCTGTACAAATGCCAGCATGAGATTGATCACAAGGGCTATTCCGAGGAGGATGATCCCAAGGGCAATCGACATAGCAAGGTTTCCCATTGAGGTCTCAAGCGAGATTGCGGTCGTCAAAACACGGGTATGGCCCCGGATGTTCCCGCCGATCATGATCGCAGCGCCGACTTCAGAGATTGCCCTGCCAAATCCAAGAACCACTGCCGCCATGATCGCATACCGTGCCTCACGGACGACGCTGTTCATGAACTGGTACCGGGTCGCACCCAGTGACCGGAGGGTGTCAAGGATCGTCGAATCCACACCTTTCAGGGCTGATATCGTCAGCCCGACCATAATCGGCAGGATCAGGATCGCCTGGGCAATGATCATCCCTTCAGGGGTGAAAAGGAGCCGCATGAAACCAAAAGGCCCTGCACGTGAGATCAGAAGGAAAACAAAGAGCCCGACAAGCACCGTCGGAAGAGCATAGAGCGTCTGGATCAGGTTGATAAGTGACTTCTTTCCCCGGAATTCGGAGAAAGTAATGACTGATCCGATCGGAATCGCAAGCAGGGTGGCAAAGAACGTCGCTGTGAGCGAGATAATAATACTCCGTATAGCGGTCTCTATTACCTCCGGATCCAGGCTTACGATCAACTCGATTGCGGTGGTGAAGCCGGCAACGATCTCATTCATAGCATACTCTCATGGAAAATGTAGTCGAAGATGGAAAAAAGAGTTGGTTTTCGATCAGACAACAGGTGAAGTTACCTCTGCCTCGGGAACACCCATGATATCCCATTTTCCGGATGCTGGGAAGAAGAGGGGTTCACCATACTCTGCAACACCAAATGTGGCAATCTCCTGTTGTACATCTTCGGAGATTAAGTAGTTGATCCAGGCTTTCCCTAGTTCTGTGTCGATACCTGCATGCTTCTCAGGATTGATCAGCATCGTTGAGTAGATATTCAGGAGGATATCACCGGAATCAACGACCGGCACAAGCTGAAGATCTCCCTTGTATGCAAGGAATGTCCCAATATCCGAGAGGGTGTATGCTTCTTTCTCATTTGCCATCACTAAGGTTGCACCCATACCGGTTCCCGCTTCAACATACCAGTCACCTGAGTTCTGGACATCGGTTGCATAGTCATAGCCTGCGGACTTCCAGATAGCCTTCTCTTTTGCATGGGTTCCTGATGCATCACCACGTGAGACAAAGACAACACCCGGAGTTCCGGCTTTGCCCTCAGTCAAGAGGGTCTGGAATGCTTCCTCAGGTTCGGTTCCACGGATGCCTGCAGGGTCAGATTCGGGACCGACGATCACAAAATAGTTGTACGCGATGACACGCCGCTCAACTCCATCACCATCAGCCATGAAGGTATCTTCACGGGCACGGTCATGCACCATCATTACATCCACATCGCCCCGCTGGCCATACTCGAGAGCTTTCCCGGTACCGGCAGAGACGATCAAGAGTTTGGCATTATACTTCTCCTCAAACGCGGGCGTCAGGTGATCAAGCAATCCTGTATCATACAGGCTGGTGGTTGTCGCGATCCGAAGCTCTTCGGGAGCTGGAGCAGCTGTTGGTGCTGGTGTTGCATCCGGTACGGCAGGTGCATCCCCGCTGACGCATCCTGCAACAAGCAGCCCTACGATCAGAAGGGCTGCTACAAGAATAATTCTGTTCCATTCCATAGCAAACAGCGTTTATTACTATCTTTTACTATTTAACGGTTATTTTTTAGATTAGAGTTAATCTTATTTAATTAACACAATAAACCATCACATTCCACATTCATGCTTTAATAATCGATCCAACCCGCTCCCCATTCAGGAGGCGTGTCAGTGTGCCGGGAACATGCCCATTGATGATATGAACCTTACGGACACATTTTGCATCCAGCAGCATCTCAACCACCTTATCCTCAAGTACCAGATCCTCCATCCCCATATCCAGGAGTTCGGCGGCTGTGATCTCTTCGATCAATTCGGCATCCGGGTTATCAAATGGATTCTCCGTAAAGAGGCCGTCAACATTCTTGACAAGAATACAGGACTTCGCCCCGAGCACCTCAGCCATAAGAAAGGCACCGGTATCTGTCCGGTGAGCCGGGATCATGCCAATTTCTGAGGGTGATTCGTAGAGACCATAAGGGGGAGTGCCATGTGTCACCGGAAGAATGCCCATCCGAAGGAGCATCGGGAGCTCAAGGAGATCTGCAGAGTGAATGCGTGTACCGCCATACTCAGAAAGGAGAACAGACATCATGATCGCATTCTGCTCACTCACCTTACCAGAGAGTTCCGCAAGCACGCCGGTTGGCATACCGAGATCCAGACCGATATCCATGATATGACGGACACGGACACCACCGCCGGTCACAACCATCATCTGGTGTTTCCGTGAGAGCGCCCCGATCTCTTCTGCAAGCGGCTTTAATACAGGAGCCCCGTAATCAACGATCCCATGCCCCCCGATCTTAACAACATTCAGATCCGGAGCGATCCTGAGCTGATCTGTACCTTCATACCGTTTCAGAAGGCCACGACGTCCAAGCGTCTCGCCTCTGAGTTTGGATTCAATCTCCCTTCTTCTGTGCATAATAATCAAACCATTATGTAACTCTACGTTATCCTTATTCTAGATCATTCATCCGGAGTCAGCCTTTATTTATTCTGATTGCTGTGATAGGCAGATCGATCCCGGAAGGGTGTTATCCAACCACGAGATCCTGATAGTGCCCATCTGTTCCTGTGACGTACAGGACTGCTTTTCCATTCACGAGAGCCGGTTTTGGGAACTTCCGTATCTCCACGAGCCCGTCAGGAACCGGCTCGCGATCCCGGGTCATGATCTGATCGATCCCGGAGGCGAGGAGCTCTTCAATACTCCGGCTTCCGGTCATCATCCGGGAACGTCCCCTCTGTACAAATCTGCCATCCTCCCCCGAAGCCGCTAAGCCAACCCCGGCAAGCGCACCGATGATACCGCCGTTAGTCCCTCCAAGCCCTTCAAGGGTGATTCCACAGTTCTTTGCATGATGACGTGCATCTTCCTGCGTGAGAACGGTGTTTTTCGCACTCCATCCGAATGCAACAACCGGGGGAGTTACTGTATCTGATGTTGCGATGCAGATACCTGGATCACTACCAACGATGAAGTCAGAGAGCATCATCTCGCGGGCTCTCTGGTAAATCTTTTGCAAAGATCCATTGCCATTGCAATCGATATGAATAACAGCAGCACTGTTATGGGATGTATAGGGAATCTCATCATGGACAAAAAGCTGGTGCCGTGTGACACCGAGTATCGTATACTCTGAAGACAGTTCATCTGCGATAGAACGGGCAAGCCTTCCGGTTCCCCGTGATTCCTGCGTATCCGTATCATCAATGCCAAGATAAACGGTCACGAACCCTTCTCCTCTTTCATCTGTACCAGCATATTCATTCGCTGACAAATATGAATAATGTATTGTTGATTAAATACATTTAATAAGTTTAATAAACATCATGAACTCTCTACTCATAGAACACAAATCCAAAATCACCTTAAAAGGGAGCATATTGTGCAAACTTATTTATACTATTCATGTATATCAACTGATATACCAACTGAAATGAGGTGAAGGGTATGAAGATCTATGTACGAGAACGACAGAAGGTAGGCACAGGTGTAAAACAACCCAGATTCAGGGTTGTTGCAGTCACCGCAGGTGCAGATGACAAGAGACAGCTGAAGGTTGAGGGAACCCACTTCCGGAAGACCGAACTTGAACAGATTGCATCCGATACCGGTGCTGAGATCGTGTATCTCCAGGATATGCCTGAAGACCAGCACGGTAAGAAGAAATCAAATTAAGCATCAAACAGGCACTGTCTCTGGCATCTGAACTGAACCGCTCTTACAAAGAGAGCAGAATAGTGAGAGCATTCAATGAACGCATACGAACACCACGAAATGCTTGATGCGGCCATCCGGCTCATCCTGGAAGAAGGCCGCATCACCATCAGTGTTACCGGGGAGGAGGTTTCCATATCACTCCCCAGAACACGTCGGCTTGCCGAGCACCTTGGTATACCCCACTATTATGTCCTGCCGCAATTTGCCGCGATGGAGAAGGACGGGCTTATCAGGAGAGCCGAGCGGGTGGGCATATCCACCACAAGGAAAGGAACAGATGCAATCGTTTCCATAATCGATCGCCGTTATGTAGATATTTTTTCAGAGAAATTCCCAAAAACAATGATTGATCTTCTGAGAGAGCCGCCCAGGTAGCGGAAGTAATCTCCACCGCAGCATTCTGATACTATCCATGTTCTTTATCAATAAACAGTTCCTATCCCTCTTACCAGAAGAGTGATGCGGATGGATATGGAACCGGCTCCTGAAGAGAACCAGATGACAGGCATCCGTTTCTCACTCAGGGAGCTTGCAGGATCGGTCGGCGACTTCGGGACGATCTTTCCGATCATACTCGGGGCAGGGATTGCCGCCGGAGTCAATGTCAGCTATGCATTCCTCGGTGTCGGGCTCTGGTTCATCATCGCAGGGCTCTATTACAGGCTCCCTGTCCCTATCGAGCCGATGAAAGCGATCGGTGCTATTGCCATCGCTGAAGGATTAACAGCAGGCGAGATTGCTGCTTCCGGGATCATCATCGGGCTGTTTCTTATCATCCTTGGCTATTTGAAGGGGATGGAGACACTTCAGAGAGTGATCCCGGTGAGTGTGATCCGGGGAATCCAGGTCGGCCTGGCACTTATTCTTCTCAGGACATCCTTTGGCTATATTGTACCGGATCCATTCTTTGCGGGAGTTGCCATTCTGATCATAGGAGGGTTCTTTATTGCTGCACATACAAGGCAGATTCCGGATATCTCCTCACTTATCGTGATCGGAATCGGCCTTGGCGCAGGTATCATCATGACCGGACTGCCCCCGTTTCGGCTGATTCCATTTCCTGAGCTGATCATACCTGCATCAGGAGACTGGCTCTTCTCAGCTCTGCATCTGGTGATCCCGCAGATCCCGCTCACCATCGGTAACGCAATCCTTGCCACATCGCTCCTCACCCTTGACCTCTTCAGGCACGAGATCAAACCTGATCGGCTTGCAAAGACGATTGGGATCATGAACCTGACCACTGCCCCCTTCGGCGGCTTCCCCATGTGCCACGGGGCCGGGGGGCTCGCCGCCATGTACCGGTTTGGTGCACGAACCGGCGGTGCAAATATCATCGCAGGCCTTATCATCATCGGTTTTGCAATCGCCTTTGCACCCCCTGAAGTGCTCACCCTGATCCCCTATGGCATATTCGGCGGCCTTCTCATCTTCGTTGCCCTTGAACTTGGAAAACATGGCATGAAGACCGACTCCTATCCGGTTACAATCACAATGGGAATCATCGCTCTCATCGGCGGCATCACACCCGCATTTCTGATCGGCATGATTATTGCATACATCCTCGGGAAGCAGAAGAGAGATGAGGCACAGATAGAGGGATGAGTCTTATATACCTTCCTGCTCTACTACTGCCATTAGGTGATGATTCCTATGGGTGAAGACAAGGAGGCAATTCGGAATATTCTCAGGCACAGGAAGGAGATGCAGACACCGGAAGAGCGGTTTGAGAGGAGCAAGCGGATCTGCGCTCACCTGATGAAGATGATCCAGCCAAATGAGACGGTGATGGTCTACACCTCAAAGGAGATGGAGGTGAACACAGTCCCGCTCATCACGATGCTCCTCGCATACAAAAATCCGGTCATTGTCCCGATCATCCAGAAAGAGGATTACAGCCTTCGTCTATCTTATATTGAGAATATGGGGGTTTTGATCCCAAGCACCTTCGGAGTACCTGAACCGATCGGGAATGAGATCCCAGCGGATGGTGCAGATATCGATACGATCATCCTCCCGATGCTCGGATTCGACCGCCGGGGCGGGCGTATCGGCTATGGCGCAGGTTATTATGACCGTTTCCTTGAGAAGTACCCGTCGATTCGGAAGATCGGTATTGCCTTTGCATGCCAGGAGATGGAAGCACTCCCGCTTGATCCGCACGATATTCCAATGGATGCGATCATCACCGAGGACGGAGTCATATTCAAAAGAGGGTGATCCCGGATGGAACGAAACGGGATCACCATAATCGATACCTTTGCCGAGGCGTTCCCGGTCTGGATCTCGCGGGTGATCGTCACCGCAGACACACATGAACTGGCATATGCAGCAGCAGCAGAAGCAGCAGGTTTTGCCACCTCAAAGATCTACTGCCCCTGTGAGGCAGGTATAGAAGGCACCTGGGATGATACCCCTGACGGAAGACCGGGTGTCTCGATCCTGATCTCCGCGGAGAAGAAACAGATGCGATCAAATGTATCGGATCGAATCTCCCAGTGCATCCTCCCGGCGCCAACAGCATCCGCCTATGACGGACTCCCCGATGCACCCGATCGGTTCTATACACGGATGCATTACTTTGGAGACGGGTATGAGGAGCGGTGCATGGTCGGCAACCGTCACTGCTGGCGTATTCCTGTCATGGAAGGGGAATATATCGGAGAGGAGCGGTATGGAACAGTGAAAGGCATTGCAGGAGGAAATTTCCTCGTAATGGGGAATAACCGCCACCAGACACTCGCCGCCGCACAGGCGGGAGTGAAGGCAATAGAGCCGATACGGGATGTGATCATGAGTTTTGCCGGGGGTATTGTCGGGAGCGGATCAAAAGTCGGATGCAAAAATTACCGTTTCCCCATGCCCGCCAGCACAAACCATCTCCTCTGCCCGAAATTGAAAGGAAAGGTGCAAGGCTCACAGGTTCCAGATAGCGTCAATTCGATCTATGAAGTGGTGATCAACGGGATCGGTGATGATGCGATCCAAACGGCTATGAGGGCCGGGATAGAGGCGGCAACTGCACATGGAGGCATCCTCGCAATCGGCGCATCGAACTTTGATGGCAGACTGGGACCCCACAGGTTCCGGCTGCATGATCTCTTTGAAGAGAGGGGAAGTGGACAATGATTGACACACGGACAATTCCAATGACGTATGCGACACTCGGATTTCTGTCGCTTTTAATCGTATTTGTGATAGGAATACAGATCACCTCGTATATCATCAATATCCTCCTCCTGTCGCTCGTTCTCACCATGCTCATCTACCCATGTGTACGGTGGCTGAAAGAGAAAGGGCTCCCCGATATTGCCGCAGTTTCTATCATCACAGGCGGAGCAATCCTTATTATTATCGCATTGATTCTTCTGATTCTCGCTTCAATCGGCCAGCTCATCGCCGACCTCCCATTCTTCCAGGCAGAGCTCCAGGAGCGTCTCGCTGATATCTTCATGCTCTTTGACAGACTCGGGATCGAACGGACATCAGTCACCCATCCGACAATAGATCTCCAGTCAACTGCTGTGATCATCTCCCAGTCGATGCTCAGCCTTGGAGAGGCATTATTGTATATCTTCTTCATTGCGATCACCACCTTCTTCGCCCTCCTTGAAGCACCAAAGATTCCAGAGCGGATCAGGAAGATTTACGGTAGCGTGGAGAACAAATCCCTCAGACAGTTCGCCCGGATGAGCAGGTTCATGGTGGATTTTGTCGTCGTCAGGACAGAGACGAATATTGTCCATGGGTTTCTTTTTGGAGGCGTCCTGTATGTGATGGGGGTGCACTCCGCCATCCTCTGGGGAATTCTGACAGTGATACTCGGCTACATCCCCTATATCGGGCTAATCATCGCAGCGATACCCGCGATCTTCTTTGCCTGGCTCCAGTTCGGGGTCTGGGGCGCTGTTGCGGTGGTCGTTCTTGTCGTCATCCTGAATGTCGTTGTTGAGAATCCCGTGTATGCACATCTTGCATCAAAACGGTTCGAGATGCCCGCACTCGTTGTTATCCTCTCGCTTATCTTCTGGAGCTGGACGCTTGGTGTTGTCGGGCTCGTCTTTGCCGTGCCATTCACCCTGCTTATTCTGATCATACTCCAATCAAGCGACGAGACAAGGTGGATCAATACACTGGTTGGAGTGGATACCATATTCGAGGAGATTGCGGAGGGTCCGCCGGGGGAGAGTGCAGGTCCGAAAGAGCAGAAACAATAAGGATCAAAAGCCTCCTCGCATTTTTTTGTGGGTAATTTGAAGCAGATGCGGCGCGGGTATCGGGGGGCGGGGTAGTGAGGGAGCAGGATGACAGAGGTGATAAACCCTTGCTCGAGAGAGCTACCTGAAAGGCGATTCTGAAAGAATCGGGCGTTTATCTGCTCTGGCAGACCAAAGGAGCATTCCCGCCCCTCCCGCGCTGCATCTGAGGACGCCCAATACAACCTCCCTGCGAAGCACTTGCGGACGGGGACGAAGGGGAGGGGGCAATGCCCGAGACGATCACCTCCTGACGAGGCAGTCTTCGAGGGAGCGTTTCGGCACATGGTGGACGCCGTCGGGTGTCCGCCAGTACCGGGTATCTCCATCATCTCCGAGGGGCTCAAGCCGGATCTCTTCCCCGGAATAGCCAAGTGCGATCACAAGGAGGATCTCATATCCTTCTGGAACCGGCAGGATCCGCTTCATCTCCTCGCGTTTAATCGATCCGAAGATACACCCGGAGATCCCCTGCCCGGCAGCTGCTAAAAGGATCGTCTGGGCGGCGATCCCAAGATCGATCGCCGGGTCAGGGCTGCAATTCTCGGGAGCAATGATCGTGATATAGGCAGGAGGCCGCTCCCCAACAGATGGTCCATCCCACTCAGGGAGATCCAGTGCCCAGAGGAGGGCATGCCTGATCTTTGTTGTCTCCTCCGGGTCAACCGAGATGATATACTTCAGGGGCTGGCGGTTCCGGGCAGAGGGGCAGAGCCGGGCGATATCTATGAAATCAATGATCCGTGATTCAGGTAGAAGACGATCTTCCTGAAATCTCCGGGTACTCCTGCTCTTCCGTATGAGGGTGTGTATACTGGTATCCATTCTATGATTCTCCGGCAACAAGCAGATGATCGTGCCTGATGCATGATAGTATTATGGTTTCTCGTCAGCAATACGGCACTGCCAAGGATATGAATACAACCCGAAACACCTATGAACTGATGAAAGAGCGATACCCAGACCTCCAGGCAGAAGGTATAGTACGGGATCGTGCAGATGCCGCATATGAGATACTGAGCGACTGCACCCTCTGTCCCCACCAGTGCCATGTTGACAGAACCGCCGGAGAGACCGGGTTCTGCCGGACAGGGGATGAGCTGATCATCTCAAGCTATTCCCCTCATTTCGGCGAAGAGCCGCCGCTTGTCGGGAGAAGAGGATCAGGAACGATCTTCTTCACCAACTGCAATCTCGGATGCATCTTCTGCCAGAACTACGAGATCAGCCAGTGCGGGAGAGGTTTTCAGGTACATGCAGATGATCTGGCAGAGATCATGCTCAGGCTCCAGGAGAGGGGATGCCATAATATCAATCTGGTCTCACCCACCCATCAGGTGCCGGGGATTCTGAAGGCAGTAGATATCGCAGCAGGCAGGGGGCTCACCATTCCAATCGTCTACAATACCGGCGGCTATGATGCAGTCGAAACCTTGCGTCTCCTTGACGGAGTGATTGACATCTATATGCCGGATGCGAAGTATGGGAGCAATAGGATTGCTCATGCACTCTCAGGTGCTGCCGATTATGTTGATCGGATGAAAGAAGCACTGTCTGAGATGCACCGGCAGGTAGGGGATCTTGTTATTGAGAACGGTATCGCTGATAGGGGCATGATCATCCGGCACCTGGTGCTGCCAGACGGCCTTGCCGGAACAGAAGAGGTGATGCAGTTCATTGCAGACGAGCTGTCTGTTTCAAATTATGTGAACATCATGCCGCAGTACCGCCCTGCCTGGAAGGTGCGGGAGAAAGGTTCCGGGTTCGATGCTCTCAGGCGGATGATCACGCAGCAGGAGTTCGAGGATGCACTCGCGACTGCACAAAAAGCCGGTCTGAGCAGGGGTTTTCTCGAATAGATAACTGCAGAAATCCCCGCAGTTAAAGGAATATATTTATTATTATACTGCCCAGTATCTGATTGATACCAATGAAAGCGAAACTGTTTTTAATAGCCCTTATGGCTGCCGCCGCCTGCTTCCTCTTAGCAGCCGGATGTGTGGCTGAGGAGCCTCCGGCAGGAATGGAAGTTTCTGCGACAGGAACAATCACCTACATCGACCTTGAAGGAGGATTCTTCGGAATCGTCACCGAAAAAGGCACCCAGTACCTCCCAACAAATCTGGCAGAAGAGCTGAAAGTGGATGGGACAGAAGTGACATTCACCGGTGTGACCGAAGAGGATCTCATCACCATGCAGATGTGGGGAACTCCTATCCGGATCACCGGGATCAAGGTTGAACATGGCGAGCCTGCGATCTCCGGCACCGGGGTTGTCACCTATATCGATCTTGAAGGCGGATTCTATGGGATCATATCCGGTGCAGGTACACGTTACCTTCCCCTGAACCTGGCAGAGGAGTTCAAAACAGACGGGCTTACCGTCACCTTCACGGCAACACCTGAGGATGTCATGACAATCCAGCAGTGGGGCCAGCCGGTGACGATCATCTCGATCAGTGAATATGATGCCCCCCTGGCGGGTATGGCAAATCCAGCAGCCGTCTTTGTGAAAGAGTCCGGGTATGCGTATGAGATCCGATCCGGGCCTGATGGAGAGTATGGCGTAGCTATCCTCCCGGATGGAACCGAGATGGATGAATGGGAATTCTATTGGCAACATCACGACAAAGCCTGATGAGATGGATGGAACCAGCCTGACTGACAGCTGCCTGGCAGGACTCTGCCACCCTTTTTTAGATCGAACCCGATACAAACCATATCCCAAAGATGACCAGGAATATGCCGCAAGCAGCAAGAACAAGCCGGTATCCGGATTCTGAGAGGAAGAACCTCCCCCGGTGAAGGCTCAGAGAGACGAGTGTGAGCCACCCGATATCAGCAGCCCAGTGGCCGGCCATAAAGGCACCTCCTGCGATGATGCCCCCTTCGAGATAGCTCCAGAGAAGGGCAGCACCAACGGTAAACCACCAGATCCAGAAGTACGGGTTTGCACAGCTGGTGAGAAGGCCTGCTGCAACCGGCTTCTTTACGTCCATGGAATCATCTCCTGTCGGAAGAAGAGCTACGCGGGCCGAGGAAAGGGTAAGGAGACCAAAGAGCACTAATGCTACACCCCCGACAAGGCCGATCACCCAGGTCACTGAACCGATCAGGGCACCAAGCCCGACAACAATGAGCAGGATGATCCCGATCTCAGCTCCGATATGGCCAATGCTGACGAGCGGACCGGCACGCCAGCCAGAGGTGACAGAAGCGTTGATGGTGGCGATCAGGGTGGGGCCCGGTGCAAGTGTCCCGGTAAGGCCAATCAGAAGGCCTATGATAAAAATTGAGATGAGATCCGGCATGGACGTATCAGTAGGAACAGGTGTGTTGTTATTCCAGATGAATCAGGCTACTGAATACCATTACAACATTAAAATCCAAAAATCCATTATTTTCTAAATTAGACTGCAAATATCTTCGCAGTTTAGAGAAACTATAAGATATATACAATCCCTTGATAGTATGATCGCTATGCGTAATCACATACTCACACCACTGCTGGCACTGATCCTTGTGTTCAGCCTGATTGTTCTGCCGGTATCGGCGGCAACCACCTCAGATGAAAGGGTGATCCACACCCAGGGAACCGGCACCATTACAACCACTCCCGACCGCGTCGAGATCTCGGTTGCGGTCATGACAGAACATGCCGATGTGAAGGCTGCACAGCGGGAGAACGCTGTGAAGATGAACACTGTCATGAATGCCCTGAAAAATGCCGGGCTCACCTCAGAGGATATCAAAACCACCGGGTACTCGATCTACCAGGTAACAAAAGAAGAGGACAGGGTCTTCCCGGGAGACAGGAAGGCCCAGGTCTACCGTGTTACGAACACCCTCATGATCACTCTCAAAGACACCACAAAAGCTGGAGATTTCATCGACATCGCCATTGAAAATGGTGCAAACAACGTAGATTATATCTCATTCACCCTGAGTGACGAGAAACAGGCGAGCCTTCGGGCAGAGGCGCTCAAAGAGGCGGTAGCACAATCCCGTGGCGATGCCAATGTCGTCGCCGCATCCCTTGGCTTAACTGTCCGTGATGTGAAGGAGGTTACAATCGGGGGCGGATACTATCCTGCATCGCCGATGTATGACTACAGGATGCTCGGTGCGGGCATGGAGAAGGCGTCAACCCCGATTGAAGCTGGTGAGGTAAGCGTTACCGCAACGGTCTCAATCACCTACATCTGCTGATGGATCTGCATCCAGACAACCCCTCCTTTCTCTTTTTTCAGCAATGCCACATCAGTACCTGAGAATACAAATGCTTAATGAGGAATATTGACAATATTCCTCCTAAAGAGAATGAATCATCATCTCGGGATAATACAATGGAGCGAACGATTAGTTTTAAAGAACGCAGGTATATTGAAGAGCTCCGTATCCTCACCAAATCAACCGCAATTGACTGTATCATCGACGACCGCTTTGACCGCCTGATCTATATCATAACTCCGGGCGACATGGGTATTGCCATTGGAAAAAGTGGTGACAATATTAAAAGAATGCAGAAGGTGCTCGGCAAGCGGATTGAGATGGTCGAGTATGCAGAGGAGCGGGATCAGTTCATCAGGAACATCTTCAAACCTGCCGAAGTGTTGCAGGTCTCTTTCCCTGAAGGGGAGACCGGCGGAATCCGGGTTACGGTCAGGAACAAGAATGAGGTGGGGATCGCCATTGGAAAAGGTGGCTGCACCATCGAGAAGGCACGCATGATCGTACGCCGGTTCTTTGGCCCCGAGAGCGGGGACATTATCGTTGAGGAAGACCATGGAGCCTGATATCTTCGATACCCTCTGGGAAGTCATAGAGCAGCGGGCAGTTGATTCGAACGGGAAGAAGTCCTATGTCCGGTCGCTCCTCTTCCATGAGAAGGGAATCGATAAATCCCTTGAGAAAGTGGGTGAGGAGGCGATCGAATATCTTCTTGCCGTAAAAGGAGGAGATCCGGAACGTATCACCTCTGAAGCAGCAGATCTCATCTTTCACCTGATGGTAAGCTTAAAAGCAGCAGATATCAGTTTTGATGCTGTAAAAGAGGAGCTTTCTGTTCGCCGGGCAGGAATGAATCTCCACGATTAACTTTTTTACACCCGATAATCAGTAAAATCCCTGAGTTCGGGGAGCTGATCCCGGGTTACCGCTGACTCTGACAGAAGTGTCTCATCAATAAAAACCGGGGCATTCTTTCGGACAGCGAGGGCGATCCCATCGCTTGGACGGGAGTCGATTGAGAGATCGCCGATCTGTGTATCAAGAAAGAGGGTGGCATAATAGACGCCATCGTCGATAGAATCGATCCTGACTTCACGCAGCCCTGCTCGAAGTGCGGTGAGTGTGTCACTGAAGAGATCATGCGTCAGGGGGCGTGGGGGTGGCGGGCCGTTGAGAGCAGAATGAATGGATACGGCCTCAAAGAGACCAATAAAAATTGGGATATAGCGTTCATCCCTGGTTTTGAGGAGAACAACCGGGGCAACACCGAGATCATGGATCGCCAGGTAGACGCCGGCCACCTCACAGTTGATCTGCTCCATGACCGTCTCAATGTCATTACTCTTTATGAAGCTGTTGGTCACCCTCGCCGGATTCGACTTCCCTCCTGACGATCAGAAGGCTGGATACGAGGCCTATTCCAATATTGAAGTAGTAGAGGATGATCCGCCAGAGCAGGACAAAGACGCCAATCACCGATGTGCTGATGAAGAGGCCATAGATCGAACTGATCGAGATCTCGGCAACACCCGCACCACCCGGTGTGAGCGGGATCATCATGAGGATCGCAATAATCAGCTGAGACACAAATGATTCAAGGAAAAATGGTCCCTGGCCGAGTCCTATCAGAAGGATAGAGGCGATTAAAAATTCGAGGATCCAGAAGAGTGCGGTGAAGAAGAGGCCAAGGAGAAGACCGAGCTTACCCATTCCGATGAATTTGCTGAGACTGAAATGGAAGTTATCCACCTCGCGATCGACTCTTTCCATGAATCGCTCGACCCGTGCCATCTCCCACTTCTTTGTGAGATAACCAGAGACAGTTCTCATCAGCTTTTTCAGAATCAGAGGGTTTCTGACAGAGAGAGCAAAAAGAACAACCCCGAATGTCACAACAGCCCAGGTGATATAAATGATAGTATAGACAATTGGAGGGAAATTAACCTCTTTCCAGGCAGTACCAAGGAGAAAGAGGGTGATTGCTCCGCCAAGCCCGAATATGACGCCATCAAGTACCCTCTCCATGATCACAATGGCTGTCGCGTCCCCCAGTTTTACATTCGCCCGATAGAGTTCATGCACCCGCACCGGCTCGCCTCCTGCCTGGGACGGAGTGATTGCGGCAAGAAAGAGATTGGCAAAGACGAGATTGATGCAATGAAAGAGTCCCACGCGGTACCCAAGCGAATATGCCATCACCTTGATCCGGAGAGCCCAGAAGATGAGGGCAATAACATGGATGGTGAGGGCAAGAAGGATAATAAACGGGCTGAGGTTCTTAAGGGCAATGAGTGTGGACTCATCAAAAGTAAAGTACAGGAGCCCTATGAGAAAGAAGGTGCTGAGGCCAATTGAGATCCAGATCCATTTCTTATGTTCTTGATTCATCGCAGTACCTGTACATCACAATTCTGTCATCAACCATTATCTGCCATTCTTAAAACGTCTTCTGGCAATTATGCCGTGAAGAGGTGGCGATCTCCGGTGATCCGAAGGAGTCCTGCCCTGACGCCACAGTCAAGCCATCCATATGCATAGCTGTATGCAGCAAGTGCTGAAGCAGAATCCTGCCGGGCATGGTATGCCTCGCCCTTCATCTGCCAATCATCAACACAGTCCCGGATTATGCTACATAAAGGATAGATTGGGCTTGATTCATCTGGTGCATCTTCAATTGAGAGACATGCATCCCTGAGCATCCTCTGGTATCGTTCTGTCTTCTCTTCAAGATGTTCAGTACAGGTTGGGGGGATCGAACTATGGAGTCCTGGGATCTCGCTGAATGTAGAGGAAACAATCAGAATACCAAGGTTTGCACCGGCATCAAGCCACCCATATCCATAGCACCAGGCAGCAAGGGCATTGACGGGATCACCTCGTTTGTAAAAAACAACACCATCCTCAAGATAGGCAAACGCCATCTCCAGGATCTCTTCAGCAACCCGGAGATAAGGAGAGGCTGGGCTTATCAGTGGATTTGTATCTTCAAGCGCTTCGGTGAAAGACCGGCAGAGTTTTGCAAGCTGAGCATTCATCGGATTGGATCTGATTCAGGGGGAAGACCGGCAAACAATTCCAGGTACTCACGTTCCATCATATGAAGATCCGCCGGGACAATCAGGATATGGAGCGGCGGGCCAAAATCCATTCTCTTCAACTGATCCCCTGATCCGGCCATCACAACCGGATCAGCTGAACCTGCCCGTGCAATGCCGACATAGAGAGGGATTGTGATATTCAGTTTTGAACAGATCCCCTCGATGATCACAATTGCTTCAGGTATCCGCATATATCGGTCTTTCTGAATATCCAGGTATACGATCGTATGGAGGTTCTGGGAACGGTTGGCTGCAATCACCTCAACAGGTGTGGTGGGCATCCATCGTGCTTCCGGGTAAGGGAGCGAGCATGACTTTCCAAACCGGTAGTTCTGGAGACCGGACAAGCCACAGACTGCACTTGCAATCGAAGCCGCGTGAATGATTTGGGTCCGGATACCCCGCTGGGCTGCACGGATCCTGAGATCTGCGTGTGTGGTTGAGACCATGGTATCCCCGGCTGTCAGAAAGACAGCGGATCCCGATTCTGCTGCATCCAGGATCGGTTCAGGGTGCTGTTCTACATCCTCGCGGGAGAGAAGCCGGATGGGTTGCTGGTAGAGTGCTTCAAGTGCCGGGATATCCGCACCCATCAGCCTGGAGGTATAGGTTTCGAGAAAGACTGCATCTGCCTCACGAATGACGGCAAGTCCTTTTAGGGATATATCATGCTCGTCAAAGAGCCCAAGCCCGATAAATGTCAGCATCTGTATCCTCAATACTCAAATCGCGTGATCTGATCGACCATTGAATCGATGATATCACGGCATTGCCTGTGGTCGGTTGCCGATATGAAGTATACCGGTGTTCCCTGTCCGATCTCAAGAGCAGAACGTATTTCCTCCTCATTAATCGAATATTCAAGATCAGCTTTATTTGCAACGACGATCACTGGAACAACAGCATTTCCCTCGACTATTGTCTTCAGTTTCAATGCCCGTGCCATCTGATCGGGGCGTGTAACATCCACCATCAGGATGACGCCCATCGCATTGCGTGCCAGCTGGGGAACAATCGGATCAAACCGTTCCTGGCCTGGAGTGCCGTAGATATTGATATCAAAACCCTTGCTTGCCATATGGCCGATATCAAGAGCAACGGTTGTCGGTGTACCAAGTACCCCGAGGCGATCGACTGACATGCCGCTCTCTGATATATTCTTGACAAAAGTCGTCTTGCCGCTGTTTGAGGGGCCGGTCACCACGATCTTCGGGATATAAGGGACAATATGGCCTTCGGTGACGATATAGGGGAGTGAACGTGCCGGGAGTGGGAGCCATGATACGGTATGGAGGGTGAAGTAGTTGAAGAAAGAGACAATTCCCGCTCCCGATTGAAGGGTTATAACGAGATCACAGGGAGTTTCGCTGAGGATTGAGTTGAGCATCTCATCACCAAAGAGATTGAAATACTCAAAGGCGATGGTGACTGGTTTATCTGATCCAAGATCATCAAAGAGCGAGACTGCTCCGGCAAATTCAAAGTAGTCGGAGAGGACATCAAGATAGACGACGATAACGTCGATATCTTCCTCTTTGACAATGCTCCGGATTCTGTCCCGCCATGCTGCCCTGCATGCACTCTGGTCAGGATTTTGTCTCGTGATTGCTTCGACATCAGACTGGTCAAGGAAACTGATCAGTTCATCATAACAATCCAGATGATAATGGCTCTGTGTTGCAATATCATTAAAGTAGGCATCTTTACTGGTAAACGGCGCAATAACCAGTGTTTTCCTGCCGGAAACGACAGCAGTATGGAGCATCGAAATCAGGAAATGCTGTCCGTCTGCCTCCGGCTCGATCGAAAAAAGAACCCTGCTCCCATCAGGAATCCCTCCTTCAAGCAATCCATCCAGCGCATCAATTCCAGTATATATCATCCTTCCACCACCAGTTTCCCATTCGGATCAAATGAATACGCAAGCCATGGAGTCATCCGTCCTCCAAGGCCAACAACCCTCAGCTCAAAGCTATCTTTCCCTTCTCTCACTTCAACCACCCCGTTCATCAGCTGTTTAATCACCGATATGGTACGGGCATCAAATGACTCATTGTTTAAGGTATAAAGCCCGATCCACTCGTTCTTCTTGATCTTGGCAGAGATGACGTGGACAAACTGATACATCACCTCCAGTTTCCTGTACATCAGAAATGTTGAGAGAGAGCTTACACAGAACCGAATCGGGGGCGGAAAAACACCGGGTTTTGGATTCTTCAGGCTCTCATCGACGATGCCCGCAAACATCTTGCTCATCTTGATGCTGATGCCGGTCAGATCAACCGGACTTGCAACGAACTTCATCCTGTCGGTATCAGGCACGTTCGGCAGATCGCTTTTTGTGATAGCATCGATGATCGCAAGGGCTCTCCTCTCCGTTCCATTCAGCTTAAAGAAGTTCAGGATCTCAGATGCCCGTTCATCTGTCGAGAGAAGAACCGAGTATTCGTTTTCAGAAGGAAACGAGAGATTATACGCAATCCTCTCGGCACCAGAGAGAGGAGGTGCCAGTATGAGTACGTTCGCACCCGAGGTCAATCCGCCGAGTTGATCATCGAGTGCAGGGATACCGAACTGGTAGCTGTACATAATATACTACGTGTTATGTCATCCCTATTTTTAACAATGCTCCTACGATGATACCCAGGGCAACAGTATACAAAGATATGAGTATCGCCCACCGTTTTCCAATTTCTCTGATTAAAACGGCAATTGTTGAGATACAGGGGATAAATAGGACACAGACAACCGCAAAAATATACAGCTGCACACCTGAGAGGACTGCGCCGAGATCTGCTGTTCCTGCAAGAACGGCCAGCGTCTCAAATGCCATCTCTTTTCTGAGGATGCCAAAGAGAAGGGCGGTCGCGGCAAATCCCGGAAGCCCGAGGACAGCCTCGGAATAGGGGGTTATGATATTCTGGAATGCCGACACGAATCCGAGATACTCAAAGATCCCAAGGAAGACACTGGACACGAGGAGGAGTGGCATGGCAATGAAAAGAAATTCCGAGAGACGCGACCAGGCTTTCTTCACAACCATATCGGGCCGGGGAACCCGGAGTGCCGACATCTCAAGGATCATCCCAAACTGCTGGCCGGGGGTCACCTTCGAGAGTACGATCCCGGTTGCAAAGACGAGGAGGAAGACGATTCCATAGACGGAGAATGCCGCGGCAAGACCGATAAAGGAGGCAACAATCCCTGATATGACAACGGTTCTGGCTGAACAGGGGATCATCGTGACGAGGACAGACGCAATGATCCGCTCTCTTCGGGTTGCAAGGAGGCGGACGCTCATCAGTGCCGGGACACTGCATCCAAACCCAAGAACCATCGGGATGATCCCCTGCCCATGCATCCCGAACCTGTGCATCGAGCGATCCGCAAGGAACGCGGCACGGGTGAGGTACCCTGAATCCTCAATGATCGAGATGACCAGGTAAAAGATGAAGACATAAGGAAACGCGATCCCCATGCCGGCCTGAAGGGCAATGATTATGGAAAGGCCGACAGCTGATGCGATTCCGGGGAGATCAAGAGCGAGAAATGGTTCTATCGCATATGTATCAAAGAATGTAACGATCAGTTCTTCAAAGAATGCGCCTGCGGTGAATACAAGCAGGAGTATGGCGATGATCATCGCAATCAGGATGGGGATACCGGGAAATGACCGTGTCAGAATCGTATCAAGATCAAACCGGGGAGGGCGGGAGTGCTGCTCGGTTACCTCCCCTGCCAGTGCATGTGAGAAGTTGTGCCGGTTGGTTGCGATGATCTGGTGCGGCGTCATATTATGCCGCTTTTCGATCTCAGCTCCAAGCCCCTGCGCCGAGTCAGCGAGATCATCAGATCCCTCAGGGCGTACGAGTGCCTGGAGAGCAGCACTTCTCCCGATACCAAAGATCTTGGTGAGGCTCCGGGCAGCTGCTTCGACATGGTGATCGTAGGGAACACAGACTGTCGGGATGGGGGGTTCTCCCCGTGCAAGATCGATGATCGCCTCCATATTCTTCCCCTCAGATGCAACCGTCGGGATGACCGGCGATCCGATCTTCTCTGAGAGGAGGTCATAGTCGATCTCTATCCCGAACTTTTCTGCTTCATCGACCATGTTCAGGACGACAACCATCGGGATCTTGTATTCTGCGACCTGAAGGAGGAGATAGAGGTTCCGTTCGAGATGGGTGGCATCCAGGACAGCGATGAGGATATCCACCTCCTTCCGATTCAGAATTCCCCGGACAAGCGTCTCTTCCTCAGATTCGCCTTCAAGAGAATAGATTCCGGGCAGATCGACGAGTTCGATCATCTCGCGCTGGAAACAGACATTTCCACGCATCAGATCGACGGTGGTGCCGGGATAATTGCTGACTTCAACACCAAGGCCTGTCAAATGGTTAAAGATGAGTGATTTCCCGACACTCGGGTTTCCGATGAGCGCGCAGGAGAGGCGTCCGGTCATACCCTTCTCCGTGCATGGATCTCGGAGGCGACTTCGGGGGAGAGGGCGATATCGCACCCTTTCACCGAGATGACGACGGCTTCATTGTGAAGTTTTCTCCGGATAATGATCGGTTCACCCTCGATAACACCAAGATCAATAAGTCTCCGGTGGCGTCCGGGACAACGGACAAAGGTGACGATAAGGGGCTCGCCTTCCGGGAAGGAGATGAGTGGTTTCGATTCCGGAGGGGTGGGACATGGACGCCTGTGGTGCCCCCGGCACTTTCCCCCTTTTGACTGTATGAATGAATCAAGGGCGTCGATCGTCTCTTCGGAGACATCATGTTCGAGGAGGCATGCTTCACGGGAGGCAGCCTCTGCCTCAAGACCAAGTGTCTCTTTCAGAAAACATTCAAGAACAGCATGTTTTCGTGCGATCATCTCAGCAGCTCTTCTTCCTGCCGGTGTAAGGTGGTAGCCGGAGGAGCCCACGGAGATGATGAGATCCTGATGCATACACTGTTCAAGTGCAGTGGAAATTGATGCCTCCGGTTGAGAGAGATGAGAAAAAATCCTCTCCTGTGTAGGAACGTCACCATCCTGCTGAATTCGAAGGATGGTTTCAAGGAGATCTTCCTCAAGAGAGGTCTGCATATACAGAGTATCTGAGTCGTAAATGATATAGTATGCCATTTGGAGGGAATGCGTGCATCTATAAGGAGATGGATACCAATACCGGGTATGGGAAGCGGGGTGAACGCGGAGGTTGCAGGGGTGCTTGAGAGGGTTGCCGATCTCCTTCTGGTGATTGGCGATAATCCATTCAAGGTACGTGCGTACCAGCGCGCAGCAGAGGCGGTGCGGAGGAGCTCGCACGCTGTTCTGACAATGACCCAAAATGAACTGATGGCACTTGATGGCATCGGGAAGGGGACATCAGAAGCCATTCTTGCTATTGCTGAGACCGGAACCTGCTCTGAACTTGAATCCCTGATGGAGAAGGTGCCCCCTGATCTTCCGGAACTGCTTGAGCTGGATGGTGTCGGGCCAAAGACGGTGCAGAAGCTCTGGAGCCACCTGAATATCACCTCGATTGCAGAGCTTGAAACCGCAGCCCGCGGGCGCCGGATACGGGGCTTGCGGGGATTTGGTGAGAAGAAGGAAGAAGAGATCCTCCGGGCGGTCAAAGTCTATAAGAACCGATCAGGGAGGATGCTCATCCCGGAGGCAGAAGAGATTGCCGGAGAGGTTGCTGCCATTCTCATTCCGGGGACATTTGAGTATGCCGGGTCGCTCAGGCGCGGCAGGAGCACAGTCGGGGATATCGATATTGTGACGACCGAGCCTGCGCAATCGGTCAATCCCAGGATCCGGAAGATTGCCAGCGAGATGATCGATGAGGGGATGAAGAAGACCTCGTTCTTCTATCGTGGGAAACGGGTTGATGTACGGTTTGCAGATACAATAGAGTTTGGAGCGACGCTCCTGTACCTCACCGGATCAAAGGAGTTTAATATCCGGCTCCGTGAGCGGGCAATTGCACGTGGGATGCAGCTGAATGAATACGGACTCCTGAATAAACAGAACGGGGAGATGACCCGGTGTGCAACCGAGGATGAGGTCTTTTCGCTTCTTGGCCTCCATTTCATTCCCCCTGAGCTCCGGGAGGATCGTGGCGAGGTTGCTGCCGCAGAAGCCGGAACGCTGCCACAGCTGGTTGAGCTATCAGATATCAGGGGGGATCTCCATGCCCACACAACCGGATCAGATGGATCGCTCTCGGTTGATGAGCTGGCGGCAACCGCAGATGCGCTTGGATATGACTATATCCTCTGTTCTGACCATTCCGCCTCACTCGGGGTTGCACGGGGCCTCACACCTGAGGGGCTTTTCGAACAGGCACATGAGATCGAGATCGCAAACCGAAACCATGAATGCCATACAATCGCCGGTATCGAGGTGGATATCATGACCGACGGGAGTCTCGGGCTGCCTGATTCTGTACTCGCCGATCTCGATCTCGTCATCGCCTCGGTTCATTCCTCGCTTCACCAGGAAGGCGATCAGATCACAAGAAGGGTGATAACAGCAATAGAAAACGAGCATGTCGATATCATCGGCCACCCGACCGGGCGGCTGATCGGCAGAAGGGAGCCGTCTGCAATTGATATTCCACGGATCCTTGAGGCTGCACGAGAGGCAGGGGTGGCAGTTGAACTGAATGCTTCACCATACCGGCTCGACCTTGATGATATTTATTTGAAGACGGCAAAAGAACTAGGAGTGAAGATTGCAATCGGGACCGACTCCCATGGGCCGGGAGATTTTGCCGCGATGAGATATGGCGTGACGACAGCCCGGCGTGGCTGGTGCGGAGCCCGCGATATTCTGAATACCTATTCATTACCCGGATTACTGGACTATTTCAGATGATACACAGGCTCTATGAATACCTGCTGATGCGGGAGATCACAACTCCCCCCCGCGAGATCTGTTTTATGCTGACGGCATTCGATCTCCGTTCTGCGCCTGAGCGGATCAACGATGTTGTCAGGTGGTCAGAGGGTGTCCCGGGTATCGGGATGCTGACTTTCCATATCGACACAGACGATATCTCCTGCGTGATGCCTTTTATTAATGACTTGAAGGAGGTTTCCCGGCATGCCCGTCTCGAGCTGCATCTCAAAGATGAGGTCTTTCTTTCAGGAGAGGGCCTCCCGGTTCTGATCGTCGTTGGCAGGAGCGGCCGGGAGGAGATCACAGAGAGCATTCAAAAGATAGCGGATGAAGGAGTTGACCCATGTGATCTCACCGAGGAGACGATCGAGTCGCATCTCACCTTCAGATCCGCACCCGATCTGATCATAAAGACTGGCGGGAGCTACCTCACCGATTTTCTCATCTGGCAGTCGGTCTATTCCGAACTCTTCTTCCTGGATGTAAACTGGGAGTTCTTCAGGAAGACCGATCTGCTCCGTGCGATCAGGGATTTCCAGTCACGGGCACGACGCTTTGGAGCCTGATCGTCTTCTCTGATCATAGACCCGGATCGCCCTGAGCAGATCTATTTTCCGAAACTGCGGCCAGTATGGTGCGCAGAAGTAGACTGAAGATTCATTCCCGTTTGCGAGCCATGGCAGGAAGTTTGAGGTCCGGTATTCGTTCCCGGTTCTGATGATCAGGTCAACCGGCGGGAGCCCGAGGCCGCCGTAGAGGTTCTCCTCGACCATCGCCGGGGTGATCTCGTCAGATCTGAGGGTGCCTGCCCGGACCTGTGAGACGAGGCGGCGGGCGGCATGGACGATCTCGTTCCTGCCCCCGTAGGCGATGGCGACATTGAGGTAGTGGTTGCTGTACTCTTTTGTTGCTTCTTCTGCCTCTTCGACACATGCGAGGACATCGTCAGGAAGAAGGGTCTTGTCGCCGACCATCCTGACCCGGATCTTGTTTCTGTGTACCCGCTCGTCTGTAAGTACTTTTAAGAACCGATCCTTGAAGAGTTCAAAGAGTTCTGTAAGCTCTTCATCGCTCCGCCGGAAGTTCTCGGTTGAGAAGGCATAGAGGGTGATATGTTTGATCCCAAATTCCCGTGCCCATTCGAGCATCGTCTCGGTGGTGTTTGCCCCCTGCCGGTGCCCGAACCCCGTCTTCTGCCCCATCTCTTTTGCATATCGCCGGTTTCCGTCCTGGATGATCGCGATATGGGTCGGGATATGGGTGATGGTCGACTTCAGGATGCGGAAGTAGAGGGGTTCCAGGAGGGATCTGAGTGTCATAGTGGTTCTATCTCCACGATCATGCCGTTATTTGGGTACCGTTCGATGATCTCAAGTTCAAGGCCGGGTGTTCCTTTGAGATCATCAAGGAGCCACCATTCGCATTCGAGGCTGCCATCCGGCTGGAGCTCGTAACTCCCCTCTTCGAATATGGCGAGGAGATGGCTGAGATCGGTGTTGGATCTGATCCTTCCATAGACGATTGTACCGTCATCGGTGATCTCATCGAGGTTCCGGGCGGTCATAGTTGCTATTCGTATGAGCCGCTCCCTCAGCTGGACGGCATCCTTGAAGCCGGAGGAGCAGAAATGCACCTTCGGATCATCGGTGATCTCTTCAGCCCATTGCTTTGCCCCTTTAATTGCGTTATAGAGCCCTTCTTCCGACTCCATGCCGCGTTTCCGCATCTCGTCTGCACAGGTCTCGCCCCACTCAAGCTCGTTGATATTGAAGAAGTCAAGCAGCGGCAAAATCGGCCTGAGGTTCCCGATACCGGGGAGGGAAGGAACTTCAATCCCGATATCAAAGCCCATCTCTTTTGCTCGCCGTGCGGATTCCGGATAGTCCGTCTCCATGATATGCTCCCAGACTTCATATGGCGGGTGCATCCGGATCTCGTCAACAACCCCCTGGAGTGCGGCTAAATCTGCCTCTGTCGGGGCCCGGCCGGTATAGAGATGGATCTGGTGATTGCTGCCGAAGTGATCTTTTAAGAGCCTGCAGTAGTGAACTGTCCGATCAATGAAGAGGAGGGGCTCGCCGCCGGTGACGCCGGTGCCGAGCGCGTCCATCGCTTCTGCTTCTGCGATGAGATCGGCATCTGAATGAACGGGCTTATCATTTGCGAAGACGACATCGAGGTCTTTTCTCTCGACCGAGAGGGGGCAGTACCAGCAGGTGCGGTCACAGAGGCCGGTTATGAAGAGGACGAGCTTTGCCCCCTGGTAGCAGAGGATACACCCGTCGCTTAAGTTCTCCGGCAGAAGAGTCTCGGCCCGCTCCATGAGGCCGGATACGGGTTCATCATTGTCCATGGGATCGCCTCGCGGGTGTGGGATTTTGTATGTGGATTGAAAGTGGGGTGGGGAGTGTCATTTGGATCTGTACCTCTCTATTGATCGTGTATGAGTAAAACAGTATGCGGACGGGTGGCGGGGAGAGCCGGGCATGTGGAAGGAGGGCAATGCCGGGGTGAGAGAGGTATCCTGAGGAGTACCTTTTTCATTATGATGATGCTATGTATCATCATGCCGAGGCGATTGAGCCGGTCCCGGAATGCACGATCAGATAATGGGTGGTCTGGTACTGCTGGATCGAAGACTGCACGATCGAACCTGCCACGATCAGATGATGCCCTCTCTGAAGTGATTGGGTTCATCCTGATTATTGCTATTCTCATGATCTTCCTCTCCCTCTGGATGGTCTATGTGGTTCCTGCGGAAGGGCGGCAGCAGGAGATCGAGCATATGAACTATGTCCGGAACTGGTTCACGCAATATAAGGTGACAGCGGATTCGTTGTGGATTAATCATAATTCACCCACAAGGGATCTCACAGGCATTACCCTTTCGAACTCCCTTGTGCTTGGCTCTCAGGGAGCCGCAACCCAGGCAGGGGGGTTGTTCCTGCCGGTTATGAGCCCGGTTGGATCAACCGGATCTATTGCAGTGAAAAATGTCTCAACTATAGGTGGCGGAGTTGAGCGGATCGAGTTTAATGTTGCTTCACCTTTTGAGATTCCTATGTGGAGACTCGAATTTTCTACAAATAACAACTACTGGGTGCCACAAACCTACTACTACCAGATGGGCGGGGTTTTTCTCAAGCAGCCATCGGGAACAGTCGCACGAGTGATGCCACTTATATTCTTCCCTTCAGCAAATGATGCTGAGATCATAATAGTCCGATTGGATGGAGGAGGGGAGAGCGGATTGAGCGGGAAGGGGGCAGTGAGGATAGACACAAAATTAAACAGCGCTCAGTCCGGATCGGGTTCTCTTGGCGGGGGAAATATCAAGTTTATATTGAGTGATGAAAATGCTGCACGGGGATGGGAGAATATGCTGAAAGAACAGGGCTATCCCACACCATCCCGTGTTAATAACGAGGTTACCGTCACCCTCAGTGGAGATATCCAATACAGATTTGCGAATTATACGGTATCTGTTCAGTCAATTGCATCACTTGTGGACTGACAGGGATATGGTATTGAACTGTGGACAGGACTTGCATGGGGAGAAGCATAAGGCAAATTAGAGGAGAGAGTATGAATCACCAATTAAAATATAGACATGATAAGGCAATCTCCGAGATTGTCGGCACCCTGATCCTCTCTGCCCTGATCGTCGTTGTGATCGCCATCGTTGCTATCAGTTTCCTGTCACAGGAGCCGGTTCCTGAATCTCCTGCACTCCGCATCGATCTCGCCGAGAGAGAGGAGGCAATTACCCTCATCCATCGCGGAGGTGACACCCTTTACAGGGATAAGACCCGGATCATGGTAGATGGTATCGAAAGAACTGCTGATTTCAAGACATCCGGAGGAGCGGATTGGACAACTTTTTCTACCGGAGACTGGATTATCATTCCGGGATCGAATGCAACAGGAGCAAGTATCCAGATCATACACACTGCTCCGGATATACCAACACTCCTCTTTACCAAAACAGGGATCAGACCACCTCTCCCTGATCCACCACAGGCAAACTTCACTGCAGATATCACATCGGGACTGCCAAACCTTACTGTATCATTCACTGATTTGTCAACACAATACCCAACCTCATGGTCATGGAACTTTGGAGACGGTGGTGTATCCACGCTTAAAAACCCGATATATACCTACACAATTCCAGGCAACTACACCGTAAGCCTGACAGCAACAAATGCCGGCGGATCAACCACGATGACAAAAATTGGATATATCCGTGTATTTACACCATCTGAATATATTGCGGAAGAGAGTGTCTTTGTCTATGGAACAAAGCTTTTTTTTGCTGGAAGTTATGTCATCGGTGTGAATTCGACGATTATCATCACAGGGGATCTGAATACCGCTGATACGAACCTGGGATCAGGGCTCTTCGTTTCTAAGATCTACATCAATGGAAGCACAACAATGAATAGCGGGAGCGCCAGCCTGGGTAACCCCGATTTTCCAAATAAAATAGTTATTAACGGGGATCTGGAGTTGTGGGTCGGATCGAGAAATATTTACGGGGATGTCTATGTTGATGGAAACTTCGCCCTGAAAGATGCGATAATACACAATAATGTCTATGTAAATGGCGATCTCACACTCGGGTGGACTCCCACACTCTACCCGGAGACGACCATCTATTATACCGGCACAATCACGCATCCACCCTACTTCAGTCCGGATATTCTGGCAAAATGTGTGCATCAGGCAACGGTTCCAACAGATAGCATTCCTAATCTTGAAATGCCTGCATTAAAAGATCCAATCTGGTACGATGATAATGGGTATGTCGATTCGGGATTACTTACGAGTGACCTGAAGATTTACAACGCCACTTATACATCCACGGTTTGGAGACCTTCACAATACGATGTGATTGTGGTTGCAAATGACGGAGATATCACAATCACCGGACTGGGAGGAAGCACACTCACAGGTGTCCTCTATGCACCTTTTGGGAAAGTAACGTTTTCTGGGGCAAGGTTTGAGGGGGTTGTGTTAGCTCGGGATGGTTTTTATGTACCAAGCGGCGGAACAATTGTCGTTTTCACGAATCTTGATGATTTCTTTGACGATGAGGAGGACTGGCCATTTGTTTAATAATCTCTAATCAAGGGAACAAGCAGGTATGAACAGATATTTATGCTCAAGGATTCAGATGGAAGAACATTCAACTAAACAAACTTTCTTTCTTAGGTTGATCACCAATGCAGAGTACTGACGGCGTTTCGGAAGTAATCGGCTCGATTATGCTCATATCGCTCGTCGTACTGGCAGTTGCAATTGTTGGTGTCGGAATCCTCTCCCAGCCGCCCCCGGTGCAGACGCAATATCTGGATGTGATTCCGGGGATTAAAACCGATACACTCTATCTCTACCACAATGGGGGAGATTCACTCAATTCCGGAGATTTTTTTGTCAGGGTAGATGGACTCGATTACTATTCTGACAACTTATCCATACAGGGGGGAGACTGGCCCTGGGAGATAGGAGAGATGCTCAAAGTAGAGGGTCTTACTACTGCAACATATGGCCGGATACAGATAATTTCAACCATTGGCGGTCAGCAGAGCATCATCGTAGATATAGGTGATGTATACATACCTCCTGTGACGCCAACAACTACACCAACGCCGACTCCAACGCCTACACCGACCCCTGCACCGCCGGTTGCAGACTTCACCGGCACACCGACATCCGGTACAAGACCGCTCCTGGTTACATTCACAGATACCTCAACAGGTATCCCGACCTCATGGTCATGGAACTTCGGGGACGGCAATACATTGACCGCCCAGAACCCAACACACACATACGTAACCGCAGGAACGTACACCGTTAACCTGACAGCCACGAATTCCCAGGGATCCGATACAGAGACAAAGACGAATTACATCACGGTGAGTGACCCGGGAGCACCGCCGGTTGCAGACTTCACCGGCACACCAACATCCGGAACAAGACCGCTCCTGGTTACATTCACGGACACCTCAACCGGAAGCCCGACCTCATGGTCCTGGAGCTTCGGGGACGGCAATACATCGACCGCCCAGAACCCAACACACACATACGTAACCGCAGGAACGTACACCGTTAACCTGACAGCCACAAATGCAAATGGTTCTGACACAGTGACTAAGACGAATTATATCACCGTGAATGAACCAGTTTCCCCACCGGCCGCAGACTTCACCGGCACACCAACATCCGGCACAAGACCGCTCCTGGTTACATTCACAGATACCTCAACCGGAACTCCGACCTCATGGTCATGGAACTTTGGGGACGGGAATACATCAACCGCCCAGAACCCAACACATACATACGTGACGGCTGGGACCTATACCGTCAGCCTGACGGCAACAAATGCAAATGGTTCCGACACAGTGACAAAGATCGATTATATTACAGTTAACCCCATCTGGATAGAGATTGAATTCATCTCTACCGGATTAAATACCTGGCAGGCTCCGACCGGAGTGACAGAGATTACTGTATCCGCCATTGCAGGCGGTGGGGGTGGCGGTGGACGTTCAAGTAATGGTGGTGCCGGAGGCGGAGGCGGGGGTGCCTTTGCATCAGCAACAGTGTCCGTTGTTCCAGGGAACACCTATAATCTTGTTGTCGGAGCTGCCGGTTTGGGAGGAGCCGCAGGCAATAACGACGGAAATACCGGTGGAGACAGCTACTTTGACGATGGTTCAGTGATTTTGGCAAAAGGTGGTTTGGGCGGCCAGACTGGCGGGACAGGTGGCAGCGGAGGTTCAATATCGAATAGTATTGGTACAACCAAATACGCAGGAGGAGATGGAGGAAGCCAAACAGGAGGTGGAAATAATGTCAATAGTGGAGGTGGCGGTGGAGGCGCAGGCACCACCCAGGCTGGTGGAAATGGTGTTGGAACCACAGGGGGAACCGGAGGGGTCGAACTCGGTGGCGATGGCGCAGATGGCCTTACTGTGAATGGAAATGGATTAAATGGTAACGAATATGGAGGGGGAGGGAGTGGTGCACGCAGACGTTCGGGAAGCTATGCTGGCGGCAATGGTGCCTCAGGAATTGTGATCATAGGATACTGGCTTTAGGGATACAGAACCCAATTTAGTTATCAAATACCATTTCCATGAAATAGGGCATAAATCATATCACCCAATAAACAATACTTCAAGGAAACCTCTGACATGAAATCCACATCTGACGCAGTCTCCCAGGTAATCGGCGGACTTCTGATGATCGGCCTCGTCTCCATCTTTGCAATCATCATCTATGGCTCAGTCTATGGACTCGCACCCACAATCGTCCAGCCGCCGTACCTCGCCATTGAGAGCGAGCTCCATAATCCCGATGGCACACCCTATATCGAACTCCGGCATAGGGGCGGGGATACGATTACCCTGAACACAACGGGCGCAGAAGAGGGAAAAGCAGTTGATCTCTTCGTCACAATCGATGGGCAGAGAATCCGTGTAGTTCCTCTTGCCCCCATGAACTGGAGGCCGGGCGAGAGCATATATATGTTCAATACTGAGACCGGTCCCCGGCTCACAAAGGAAAGGGCTCTTGCCATCAGCTCTGGTATCGGCTGCGCCGCAGGCGAGCGATCGATCACCGCAGTTGACATTACATCCCAGCTGCTGTTATTTATGGAGCAGATGACCATTCAGAGCATGTTGCATGGACCTGTTCCAACGCCAGCACCTACACCAACACCTGAACCGACCCCAACACCTACAGCCACCCCTACTCCAACTCCAAGCCCTACTCCTACCCCAACTCCTACTCCAACACCCACTCCGACTCCGGAGCCGACGCCTACACCCATTCCAAGCCCTACCCCAACGCCAACTCCGACACCTACCCCAGTACCCGAGGCAATTGAGCTTGTCAGTTCTACAGACTCATCAATTACCTTCCAAGTCAATAACCCGGATGGCACCCCATATGATGGGAGCCAGCCTGGTGCCATCTCACTTCGTGAGCGGGTGGGAAATGCCCTTGTTGATCAGGGGATCGTCATTTCAGCAGATGCGGTATGGAGTCCAAATATCGGCAGTGATGGAAGAGCAACTCTGACATACATAAACCGGAATTTCGCAGGTGTCGGCACCACAACTGTTTCGCCAATCATAATCGAGTCAACAGATGGGACAAGAGAGATCAGGTTACAGATACAACTACAGCTCAACCAGAACCGGATCCAAAATGTGGTCGTAATTTGATGATTATCATTATCGTGATCAACGTTTCATTGATTATCAAGTGAACGTTGAGATGTATACATACTCCAATAAGAATATAAAAATAATTTTTTTAGAAAGGATTGTCTGGAGGTGGATAGAGTAAAGAGAAGTGATCAGGAGGCAGTAACTCCCGCAATCAGCGTCATGCTGCTCGTACTGCTAGTCGTAATCATCGCGATCATCGTCTACGCCTTCATCTACGGAGTCCCCGGAGGGCTTGAAAAGTCGGCATTCATCGCAGCTGAGGCGGGCGTTGTTGAGATCAACGGAACGGAGTATGTTGCTATTCAGCACCGGGGCGGCGACGACGTCTTCCTGAATGGTTCAGGCGCCGCCCGGGGCATCCCGATCGATATCAGGACGACAGCGGCCGGGGGAGGGTCGGTGCTGGCGGGAGCAGATGCTCCTGTCACCTGGAAGGCGGGGCAGGTTCTCTATCTCTACAATTCAGCAGAAGGCCCAAAGATCACCATCGACAGGCTAACAGCCGCAGAGGGCACCGGCTTTCCTGCGGGTAAACTTGAGCTTGTGATCATCGACACAAATGCCGAGGTACGGATATTTGGATCGACCATTGCCATGGACGGCAGCGGACCGGGGCCGGACGACCCGCCAGTTGCGGGCTTTACCGCCGATGCATATTCAGGACCAGCACCCCTCACCGTCCAGTTCAGTGACACCTCAACCGGTGTGATCGATTCATGGAGTTGGGACTTTGGGGACGGAAACAATGAAACAGTACAATCTCCATCTCATACCTTCGCGGATCCGGGAACATACACTGTCAAGCTCACGGTGGCAAATAGTGGGGGGTCAAATGACTTCTCAAGGGAGATTGTGGTTGCACCGACGATCGCTGGCTTCACCGTAGAGGCATGGGTGAAGTGGAACAGAGTTCCAGCGCCAGTTCTACCAGGAGAAGAAGACAGGCGGTGGGCAACTATTGTCGTAGATGGCGACAGGGACAGTAACAGCCGGTATCATCTTCAGCATAATGAAGGGAATACGTTATTTGAGATAGCCATGACAACAGACGCAAACCGACGGTTTACACGCTCAACCACATCCCCGGTGAGAGATACCTGGTATCATGTGGTTGGTGTATACAACCAGGATGCAGGATGGCTGCGCATCTATGTGGATGGCGGCGGCCATCAAGGCTCGATTGGTTTAACGGGAACAATCATCCCTTCTCCGGGCAGATACCAGATAGGCGGTCCAGCTGGAATAGAATGGCCTGGTCCAACATCGATGCTGAGAAAATTCGATGGCGAGATCCGCGGCCTCGGCACATATGAGCGTGCCTTCATGCAGGCAGAGATCCAGGCACGCTATGATGCCGGTCTGCCCCCGGCATGAGAGCAGGGCTCTCGAAATACACATACCAATAACACCATTTTGATGGTATCCAAAAGACGAATCTATCATATCACAACAATCCCCTTTTGAACCTGACTTCACATTTTGGCTCACCCATTGAATTCCAGGCCAGGATCACCAGTTCATTTGCCTCGGCAATGCATCATCACAAAAGATATAAAGTATGAATATTCATATTAGTATGAAAAGTATGAATTACATGAATTTACAACCAACACTTCAGATCCCAAACCGGGATGGCCTGAGCACGGAACTCCATCTTACCAGAGTGGTGGTTATATGACCGGCAATAGCCATGATTCCAGCGATTCCGTCTATCGGATACCTGATCCGGCCTTCTCTGCAATGGCATTCTTATTCCGTATCAGGGACAGACTTTATCCGCCTGAGAATAAAGTAACCCGTTTTGGCATTAAAAGCGGTATGACTGTTGTTGATTACGGGTGCGGTCCCGGAGGCTATCTTGACAGTGCAGCCCGGCTCGCCGGTCCGGAGGGCATTGTGTATGCGGTGGATATTCATGAGCGTGCTATTGAATCCGTCTCAAAACGGATCACAAAGACCGGACAGCACAGAATCATTCCCGTGCTGGCAGAGGGGTACAACTCAGGGCTGGCAACAGGATCAGCTGATCTCGTCTATGCACTGGATATGTTCCACATGGTTCCGGATACCGCTGCATTTCTGAAAGAGCTGCTGCGGATCACAAAACCAGATGGCATACTGATCATCGACGACGGCCACCAACCCCGTGACAGAACCAGGCAGATCATCACCGGCTCAGGACTCTGGGATATTATATCTGAGGAGAAAGCATTCCTGAGATGTACTCCAGACATAGGAATGAAGAAAGAGGGAGATTCTGATGTTTCATCACCATCATTGTAACCATTCCCACCCGGATGAGAAGAAGCATATCTTTGGCTCTGTAAAGGTGGGTGATCGGGGCCAGATCGTTATTCCAAAAGAGGCGCGTGAATTATTCGATATCAAACCGGGGGATACGCTGATAGTGCTCGGGGACGAGGATCGTGGAATTGCAATCGTCAAAGCTGATGCATTCAAAAAGATCGCGCTCTCGATACTTCAGATGTTTGAAAAACCGCCGGAAGAACCCCCTGAAGAGCCACGGGAAGAGTGATTTTCAAAGAATTGCGGGGTATGACCCCCTTTTTCCCCTCCATCAGGGAGTACATGGGGCATACAAACGATAACTTCTATAAGTGATCAGACAGATAAAATGAGGAAGCGCGATAATAGTCTAGTGGTAGGACAGGGGCTTCCCAAGCCTCTAGCCCGGGTTCGAATCCCGGTTATCGCATCACTCTTCTCTCATCACTGTTCTTAAATCCCAATTATCATATCCATAATGAGGCTATTACTTGAAAATGAGGAGGTGGGGTTCATTTCCCCTTCAGATTCCCACTCTCTTGTTTCCTCACCCTAGTTCCCCCATTAAACGATCTTATCCTTCACAGGAGGTTTGGGTGATCAGACAATTCAGTGATTCGGTGATTACTCAGACTGAAACAATCACTTCGCCTTTCCGCATCAGGAGGCCGGTGATAAGGCTCAGGATGCCCATGATCAGGAAGTAGATTCCAATGAGCATGATCAGGATGAGTGATCCGTCCATCGGGAGTGGTGCAAATCCGATCAGGATACCAAAGAGCACCGAGAAGAAACCGCCGATGCCGAGCATGATACGGAAGGGCAGTTCATCCAGGCTGAATGCAAGGGCAAGCTCTGCAATTCCCGTGATAATCGCCCAGGCAGCAACAAGGATGGTCAGGGCAACGAACATGACAAACGGGGTCATGAAGAGGAGGATTGCGACGATCAATCCAAGTATTGAGAGGATCAGAACACCCCAGTGCACTTTCCCGGTGTCACTGATGGAGACTGCGCCGGTGACAATCGAGATGACTATCAGGAAGATTCCAATGATATAAGCAAATAACGCCTCCATCGCGATCGGAATAGTGAAACAAAGGACACCAATGATGAGGGCAAAGATTCCGCGGGCCAACAGCCCGCCCCGGGTCATAACTTCTGATTCCATAATGGATCAATACGGAATTGCGATCCTGACTATTTAAAAATTCCGTTAATCAGGTTCTCTGACTTTGAGTATTCTCCTCTTTTCATATTTCAGATCAGAAAGAGCCATCCATCAAAACCAGATGCCGAATTTTCCAGGCATGCTTTGAGACTGCCCGGTTCCTCATCCAGAGAATGCACTTCCGATATTGTTTTCTCTCCTCCCGCAGTAACCATGTATATACGGATCGAAGGGTACTATGGACTCGATGAACACTGAACTGTACATGAACAAGAAAAACAATATCCGGAAGTATATTCCGGGAAAAAGGTAACCTTGCGACAATGGACTCTTCTTCAAGCTATGCGATCAGCCTGATCACCGAGAACAAAAAAGGCGTTCTCCGCGATATCGCAACCACTCTTGCCGAACATAATGGGAATATTCTGACGATACAGCAGGAGATCATCAAACGCGGACCTGAGGCCGGCCTTGCATGGGTGGATCTTGAGATCGAGGTTGATGACAACTTCGGATCAATCGTTGCTGCGCTGACTGCCCTCCCCCAGATTCTTGAGGTCGAAACCCATGAGACGTTCTCGAAGATCTTCGGGCAGCGGGTGATCATCATCGGCGGCGGTGCCCAGGTTGCACAGGTGGCAATGGGTGCTGTGAATGAGGCGGATCGCCATAATATCCGGGGAGAACGGATCTCGGTCGATACCATCCCGCTTGTCGGGGAAGATACGCTGGCACTCGCAGTTGATGCGGTGACACGGCTGCCTCGTGCCTCGATCCTTGTGCTTGCCGGATCGATCATGGGCGGAAAGATCAGCCGTGCTGTCGAGAACGTAAAGGCAGAAGGAATACCGGTGATTGCCCTGAAGATGGCAGGGAGCGTCACAAAACATGCGGATCTTGTGGTCACCGACCCAATCCAGGCGGGAGTCTTTGCCGTGATGCATGTCTCAGAAAAGGCAATCTTTGACATCAGCAGGGTGAAGGGACGCGAGTTTTAACGTGCTGAATATACCTTCCAAAGAGTTGATCTGATACTATGAAAGATATGGATGACATCATAAAGCAGGCCGTTTCCATCCTCAGCCATGACGGCTTAATCGTGTACCCGACCGAGACGGTGTATGGGCTTGGCGGGGATGCCTTCTCGGATATTGCAATTGAGCGGGTGTATGAAGCAAAGAACAGGCTCAGGGGAAAACCGATCTCAATTGCGGTATCGGATATCGAGATGCTCGCCTGTGTCGCATATCTTAATCCTGTGGCAGAGGCATTCATCAACCGCTTCCTCCCGGGACCCGTCACAGTAATCCTGAAGGCAAAGAGCTGTGTTCCGACAGAACTGACCGGCGGCACCGGGATGATCGGGATCCGCTGGCCGGATCACAAAATAGCGCTTTCGATCATCAGCGAGCTGGATGCCCCGATCACCGCAACCAGCGCAAACCTCTCCGGTGACATCTCTCCAAGGACCAAAAATGACGTGAATGTTCGGCACGAGCTCTTCATCGACGGGGGAGAGCTGCCGGGGACGCCAAGCACGGTTGTGGATCTCCAAACAAAAGAGATCGTCAGGCCGGGATCACAGCTTGATGAGATCGTCAGATTCCTCATCGAAATGGACTGAGCTGCATGGAGATAAAGCGGATGGAGAAGCCTATCCGGCTTCGTGATTTTTTAGTCGATAGAGATGGCGGGATATATGCCGTTTCAGTGTACGACAATGACGAGCGGGCAGGCTGTGTCCTGAGGTACCTCCCCGATCCTGATGGCGAGCGAACCTGTGCAGATGGAAAGCGGTACCGGAAGATCGAGTTTGATGAGGCATTCGCCTGGATTCGGGAGCACCATCCCGAGTGGAATGATACCGTTCATCGGATCCCGCTGGATCAGATCGCCTCTGTTCTGAAGCCGGAAGAGGAGATGGGCAGGATCATGCAGCAGAACCCCCGTGTCAGGAGCCTCACAAGCCTCTTCAGCCTCCCAGAGAAGAGTTTCGGCTGTACCGGCTCCCTCCTATGCGGTCTTGAGAATGAAGCATCAGATATCGATCTTGTCGTCTATGGGGAGCACTGGTTCTCAGCACAGCGGCAGCTTGCCGATGCTGTTGCAGCAGGGAAGATCCCGGAGATGAGCGAGGAGATGTGGAGGAAGGTCTACAGAAAGCGTGTTCCCGAGATCGGTTTTGACGACTTCGTCGCCCATGAAGCCCGGAAATACAACCGGGGCGAGTATGAGGGAACCTACTTCGACCTCCTCTTCTCTCGCGGATATGCAGGGCAGAACGCCGTTCCGATCAAAAAAGGAGTTCCAACCGGCCGGGATGTGATCGAGGCGACCGTGATCGATGCCTCCCTTGCATTTGATAACCCGTCCGTCTATGCAATCGACCACGAGGAGATCAGCTATGTCCTCTCCTTCACCCATACCTATGCCGGGCAGGCACTCGCAGGAGAAGTGATCGAGGCAGCAGGTGTAGTCGAGGATCATGGAGACGAGAAATGGCTGATCGTCGGCACCACCCGCGAGGCACGGGGCGAGTACATCCTCTCACGAACACTTCTGAACAGGTGAGCAGTTTTTTCCGGAGATCTCTTTTCCACCTGCCAATCTGTTTCCGCCCTCTTTTTCGGTCTATCCTCTCCTGAATTCACCCTCTCCTGAAGAACCGGTCAAAGAGCGTCTGCGGTTCGCCGGCGCCCCGGGTGCAGGATTCCCTCTTCGGGCAGCGGTCGCAGGGGGCATCCGGCGGTGCCTGCGGGGTTTCGCCGCGGTAGATCGCTTCTGCCTTCCTGAGGGCGGCGAGGAGGCTCCGCCTGTCCGAGGCGGTGGGGGCGACCGTCCGGACGATGCCGGATGGAATATAGGCGATCCGGACTTCGGAGAGGGGGTGTCCTCCATCATTCAGCTGATCCATCTCTTCTGCCGCCAGCAGGTATGCAGCCGCCCGGATCCGATCCTGCTTCCAGACACCATAGGTCGGGGCACGGCCTGCCCTGAGGATGCCGATTGCAGGGTTTTTGCTGAATATCCAGTCAATCCGCCCGGAGATGCCGTACTTCCTGTTTGTACACGAAACATCGGCTGCCACCGGCTCCTCCCAGGCAAGCCCCCGGCAGGCGGCGATACACCCTTTGAGGTACTCTTTCATTGAATCGTCGATATCCGGCCGGACGAGTCGGATCTCCCCCCAGATCCTCTCAACGTGGGGATCTGGATTACAATCTGGAACCTGTGGAGATCCAACAGATGACACAGCCTCAGATTCCGTAGCCGCTGAACCATCAGATACGGCCAATGCTCCCAGGTGGTAGCCGACCTGTTTCGCAATGGTATATTCCGGCGGCTCTGTGATCCCTTCATGCCGTTCCAGATACACCCGGACCGGGCAGACCGAAGTGCGGACGAGTGTCGAGACTGGGATGAATTGTGGTTCTGAGGGTCGTGTTGGCGCAGACATGCGTAAGAAAGCTTTTCTTTTCACTCCGCTAATAGATTTGCATGGCTTCCAAGGAAATAACCGTAAATGTGCCTCAGGATCTCGATCCTGTTTACAGCAACATGATCCAGATCGCCTTCCGGGACGACGAATTCACCTTCCTCTTCCTCCACCAGATACCAAATATCAACCAGGCAAAGGCGAAGTCCATCGTCACCATCAGCCCAAAGCATGCGAAGAAGTTCCTCGCGGTGCTCCAGCAGAGTGTTGCTGAGTTTGAATCCAAGTTCGGCACCATCGAGCCCCCCCAGGAGCAGCAGACAGGCGACTCGGTGACGATGCGGGGATACTCGTAAGCGATGTCAAAACAATAGACTCTACGATACTCTGCACGAGATCGAAACCGGAAATGGTACCGCGATGCTGAAGAGAGGAGAACCTTTTAACCTTTTCAATGCCAACATATTTGACGCAGTGCCGCCGTGGCTTAGCCCGGCATAGCGGCTGATTCGTAATCAGCAGGTCGAGGGTTCAACTCCCTCCGGCGGCTCTCTTTTAAAGTCGTTAAATCAATATTGAGGCTTACATTACTCGTTATTTGGATACCTTGATCCTGAGTATTTCTTCCAAAGGGCAGATATTGCAGTAGCGAAGAATTCAGTCCTTGAATTGAAGATCGAAACGAGATATCGAGTTGAAATTTCATACTATCATAGGAAGCATGTTGCTTTGAGGAGCACTTGTCTATAGCAACTGAAAAAAAGGTAATATGAAATAATAAACCTCGACATTTCAATATTTTCGGTAGACTGTGCTTCTATCTCCGATCTCAATCACAAAGATGACCATCACGTCATCCTCAATTGTGAGTATAATCCGAAACCGCCCTATCCGATAAGAGTAAATCGGAATGCTTTGGTGTCCCTTCAGTTTTTTTATGTGTAAGCGAGGATATGATTCTTCTGCTAGAGCAGTTAGTTCGTCTTTGATCCGCTGCTCCTCAGACATTGGAAGGCGTTTCAAGTCACGTTCCGCTTTCGGAGTGAAGAGGACTCGCCAGATCATTCCAGACCCAGTTCCAAAGCAATATCTTCAAGTGAGCGCAAGCGACCGGCCCGGATATCTGCGATACCTTCCTCTATCTGCTGCAATGTCTCTTCAGAGAGGGGTTCTGAGTCATATGCTATATCCAGGAGGCGGTTGAGCGTCTCATCATAACTCTCCCGGGGATGTATTTTTAATTCATCCAACCGGGATTTTGTCTCCGGCTGAAGTTGAATCGTTGTTGCCATAATAACCCATAGGAGAGTATAGAATATAAGATTTCGTATCCACTCATCAAAAACTGATCCACCTGAGGCAATCAAACGGAGAGGGTGATCATTATGAGCCTCAAACACGGGATCCACCACACACCGTCTCCTTAATCAGTTACATTAACACCAAAGTAGTCTACGTATGTCTCAACAAAACTTCGTTGATCGTGAAGATGAGCTTCAATTCCTTCAGGATCGATACCAGTCAGATGAAACCAAATGGGTAATCAATCCTTCCAATCACAATCTGATGCACATCCTTGAAGATATCCTGGCATATAACCTTTTAATCGTCTTTTGCGGATCTGCTGTCAGCAGGAAGTCAAGAGAGAAGGGGTGTTATTATTGCGGGCCGGGCAACAAATTCTGGCCGCAGTTCTCCCGGATAACCGGCAGAGAGATCGTAATGCCCGCTTCCATTGAGGATTGCAGGATTGTTCTGGAATACAAAATCGGGCTTACCGATCTGAATAAGACAGAATCGGGATCCGACAGATCCCTGACAAAATCAGAGTACAACACGGACAGTTTCATTCAGAAGATGCTTGAATATAAACCCCGCTTCATCGTCTTCAATGGGAAAGAAGCAGCCAGGCACGCCTTAAAGAGAAGGGATATCGAATATGGCATGCAATCTGAGATGATTGGAGAGAGTGCTGTATTTGTCGCTCCATCAACCTCCGGGCTCTCGGCTAAGGACTGGAAGTACCACGGGGAAGAGTGCTGGGGCAGGATAGGGGAGATCTATTCGGAGATGCAGGCAGGGGAGGATTGAATAAATAATGAGTCCCGATAGCTGTGAGCAGGAACAGAGAGAAGTGGCAGGATAAGAGATGACTCCCCCATAAACATACACATACATACACACAATATTTAAATAAGTCTGAGATATACTTACATCCATGGGAACGATCACACTCAGCATCGACGATGAAACAGAGCGGCGCTTTCGGAGCACAGCCAGGAAGGTTATAGGGGAGCGAAAAGGGTACCTGGGCGAAGCCGCAACCGATGCGATGAAACTCTGGATTCACGAGAAGACGCAGGAAGCCATAGCAAAAGATGCTCTGGAACTCATCAGGAAGACATACCATTTTGGAGAGAAGAAATATCGCTACAGGAAGGATCTCTATGACCGGTGAAGCACCACCGCTCATCGATACCAACATACTGGTCTATCTCTTTGATGAAGACGCGGCAAATAAACGGGATATCTCTCATCAGCTCATCGCAGGCTGTTTCAAATCAGAGAGAAGGTATTCTCTGTCTTACCAAAACCTTGCAGAATTTTCTGTCGTTGTCACTGAGAAGGTCGCAGATCCAATGCCATCTGAAGATATCCAGCGATTCATTCATACGATTACCTCATACCAGGGATGGAATCTCGTTCACTACACAGGCACGACAATCATACATGCCCATGAGATTAAAGAACAGCATAAGCTCCATTTCTGGGATGCCCTGCTGGCTGCAACAATGCTGGAAAACCATATTCATACAATATATACCGAAGATGCACATTTCAGGAAGGTTCCCGGAATCACCATGATGAATCCATATCAGACTTAGCTATAACGGATTAAATCAATATGGTGAGCTGATACCCTCTTCACATTACAGGATACATCACCCCCCTCACCACCATCTTCCCCATTCCGTCCCCGGTAAAAACAGCAACAAATAAGAACTTTTCCCCCATTTTTACATTACAATAGCACGGGGAGATGTATGAGTGGAGAGTACGAGCAGGCATTTCGTGAATCGATAACCGATCCATCAAAGTTCTGGGGAACTGCGGCTAAAAACATCATCTGGTCCAGAGAATATGACCGGGTGCTCACCGCCGGAGAACCTCCATTTTATCACTGGTTTGAGGGGGGCGAGCTGAACACCTGTTATAATTGCCTCGATCGGCACATCGGGGAGGGGCGGGGAGACAGAACAGCCCTCATCTATGACAGCCCCGTCACACACACCATCAGGAAATATAGCTACAGTGAGCTTCGTGATCTCGTTGCCCGCTCTGCCGGGGGCCTCCGGAAGCTTGGTGTGCAGAAAGGGGATCGGATCATCATCTATATGCCGATGATCCCGGAGGCGGTCATCGCAATGCTCGCCTCTGCCCGGATCGGCGCCATCCACTCGGTCGTCTTCGGGGGCTTCGCCTCCCGCGAACTGGCAAAACGGATCGAGGATGCTGAGCCCAAGATCATCATCACCGCATCATGCGGGATCGAAGTGGACCGGATCATCCCCTACAAGCCGCTCCTTGAGGGAGCGTTCACCCTCTGCACCCACAAACCTTCGGCATGCGTGTATGTCCAGCGGAAAGAGCACCCGGTTGATTTACCAGGCAATTCAGATATCACATGGGATCAGCTGATCGACGCAGAGCCTGCCGCATGTGTCCCTGTCAGGGCAACCGATCCCCTCTACCTCCTCTATACCTCCGGCACCACCGGGAGGCCAAAAGGGGTGGTGCGGGATAACGGCGGCCACCTGGCGGCACTCTCCTGGAGCATGGAGAATATCTATGGAATGAAACCCGGAGAGGTCTACTGGGCCGCCTCCGATATCGGCTGGGTCGTCGGCCATTCCTATATCGTGTACGGACCTCTTCTGCATGGTTGTACGACGGTCCTCTATGAAGGAAAGTCTGTCGGCACCCCGGATCCGGGAGCCTTCTGGCGGGTGATTGAACAGCATCGCGTATCAGTCCTCTTCTGTGCCCCAACCGCATTCCGGGCGATCAGGAAAGAAGATCCCGATGGTTCATACATAAGAAGATATGATCTCTCATCCCTGAGAACGCTCTTTCTGGCGGGCGAGCGGTGCGATCCGGACACCCTGCTCTGGGCAGAAGAGAAGCTCAATGTGCCGGTGATCGATCACTGGTGGCAGACAGAAACCGGCTGGGCGATCGGAGCCAACTGCGCCGGGCTTGAGCTGCTGCCGGTGAAACCCGGATCATGCACAAAACCGGTTCCCGGCTACAGGATAGAGGTGCTCGATTCTGAAGGGAGAAGCGTTCCTGCCGGAGTGACAGGGAATGTCGTCGTCAGGCTCCCGCTTCCACCAGGCTGTTTCACCACACTCTGGAAAAATGATGCCGATTTTGTCACCACCTACTTCTCGGCATATCCGGGCTGTTACCTGACATCCGATGCCGGCTTCATCGATGAGGACGGGTACCTCTGGATCATGGGGCGGACTGACGATATCATCAATGTGGCGGGGCACCGGCTCTCGACCGGCGCGATGGAAGAGGTGCTTGCATCCCATCCTGATGTTGCCGAATGTGCCGTCTCCGGCGTCCACGATCCGGTCAAAGGGGAGGTACCGCTTGGCTTTGTTCTCCTGAAGGCCGGGGTGGAGCGTGATGAGACAGCCATCAAATCTGAGCTCATTGCACTTGTGCGGCAGAAGATCGGGCCGATTGCATCATTTAAAGAGGTTGCAGTCGTAAAACGCCTCCCAAAGACACGGTCAGGAAAGATCCTGCGCGGCACGATCAAGAAGATTGCAGACGGCACCCCCTATACGGTTCCGGCAACAATTGATGATCCCGCAATCCTTGACGAGATCAAAGAAAAAATCATGTATATGGGATATCCAAAACACTAAAATGATGGGATATCAGACACCCTTCTTTCTTTGTATCACTCTTCCATTTTGAAGAGAGAGAAGGAGATACACATATTTATATGATACATAAGAATCAACATTATAAATATAACCAACTAACTTTATATAAGTGAAAGAAAAAAATTATGTTAATATAACTTAATTAAAAGCCATATCATCGAGATTTGAGTAAAAATCCATACAAACATTCATAAACAGATGAGCTCAACACTTTTCTATAAGGGATACCCGAGCATTTTTTTCTCTGTTTCCAATTGGCATCCCATCAGGGCCTGACCATGACTTCACATACACTCCTCTACATTGATGATGAGCCTGATCTGCTCAGAATAGGCCGGCTCTTCCTCGAGAAGAACCCGAAGTTAGCCGTCTCCACCTGCGAGAGTGCACTGGATGCAATAAAGATCCTCTCCACCCAGCCATTTGATGCGATCATCTCAGATTACCAGATGCCCGGAATGAACGGTATACAGTTCCTCAAACATCTCCGGCAGAACGGCAATGAAACACCCTTCATCATCTTCACCGGAAAAAGCCGTGAAGATGTGGTGATCGAGGCATTCAACAATGGTGCTGACTTCTATATGCAGAAGGGAGGAGATCCGAGATCGCAGTTTGCCGAACTCCAGAATAAGATACAATACGCAATCGAACGAAAAAAAGCAGAAAAGGCCCTCAAGGAGAGCGAAAAGCGGTACAGAAATGTTGTCGAGGCCCAGACCGAGTTCATCTGCAGGTTCAAGCCAGATGGTACACACCTCTTTGTGAACGAGGCATACAGCACCTTCTTTGGGATGCAGGATGAGGAGATCATCGGCACCCGGTTCAAGCCACAAATTCACCCGGATGATCGAAAAAGTGTTACCCGGCTCTTTTCTTCCCTGACACCGGAGAACCCATCCGCATTCAGCGAACAACGTGTGGTTATGCCGGATGGCCGTATCATATGGCAGCGGTGGAACACGCGGGCGATCTTTGATGAGAAAGGGAAGCTCAGGGAGTATCAGTCCGTTGGCAGGGACATAACAGAAGTGATGGATCGGGAGCTGGAGCTTCAACAGAAGAATATGGAGCTCCAGGCATCATACGAACAACTGGCAGCAACCGAGGAGGAGATTCGCCAGCAGCTCGATGAGATCATCACCACACAGACGGCTCTCAGGGAGAGCGAAGATCGATACAAGGCGGTTATTGAATACCAGACCGAATTCATATGCAGGTTCAAACCGGATGGAACGCACATTCTCGTGAATGATGCCTATGCACGATACTTCAATAAAGACAAGCACGAGATAATAGAGAGAGGATTCTCCCCGAATATTCACCCTGATGACCGCGGGATTGTCAGCAGGTTCTTTGCATCACTCACGTACCAGAACCCGGAAGGAACCATTGAGCACCGGATCATCATGCCCGATGGCGAAGTCAGGTGGCAGCAGTGGAGTGATCGGGCACTCTTTGACGAATATGGCCATGTCAGGGAATACCAGTCGGTCGGGCGTGATATTACAGATAGAAAGCGTGCAGAAGAGGCGCTCAAAGAACAGAACCTCGAACTGAATGCAGCATATGAACAGCTGGCAGCAACCGAGGAGGAGATACGCCAGCAGCTCGATGAGATCATCACCACACAGACCGCACTCAGGGAGAGCGAACAGCGGTACCAGGCAGTCATAGAGAACCAGTCCGAGTTCATCTGCCGGTTCAAGCCGGATGGAACGCATATCCTCGTCAATGATGCCTATGCACGATACTTCAACAAAGATAAGCATCAGATCATGGGAAAACCCTTCTCTCCCAATATTCACCCGGATGACAGGGAGATCGTTCGCAGATTCTTTTCTTCACTCACCTACCAGAACCCACAGGGCACCATAGAGCACCGGATTATTATGCCGGATGGCGAAGTCAGGTGGCTACACTGGGATGACCAGGCAATCTTTGACGAATACAGCCATGTGAGGGAATACCAGTCGGTCGGACGTGATATCACCGAGAAGAAACGGGCTGAGGAGGCGCTCAAAGAACAGAACCTCGAACTGAATGCAGCATATGAACAGCTGGCAGCAACAGAGGAGGAGATTCGCCAGCAGCTCGATGAGATCATCAAGACTCAGGCGGCATTACAGGAGAGCGAGCAGCGGTACCAGGCGGTCATAGAGAACCAGTCCGAGTTCATCTGCCGGTTCAAGCCTGATGGAACGCATATCCTCGTCAATGATGCCTATGCACGATACTTCGGTACAACAAAGGATCAGCTGCTTGGAGAAAACTTCTCACCAAATATCCACCCTGAAGATTCAGGAAAGGTCAACACGTTCTTTGCATCGCTCACACGGGATCACCCCATCGGAACCATTGAGCACCGGATCATCATGCCCGACGGTGAAATCAGGTGGCAGCAGTGGAATGATCGGGCAATATTTGACGAATATGGACATATCAGGGAGTACCAGTCTGTTGGCCGTGACATTACCGAGAAGAAACAGATGGAGGAGACACTCCGCCTGACTAACAATAAACTCCACCTCCTCTCAAGCATCACCCGCCACGACATCTTAAACAAGATTATGATCGCACAGGGATACCTCGATCTCACACGAGAGATTGATGCAAGCTCCACCATCTCACAGTATCTTGATAATGTAACTGATGCTGTATCTGCAATTCAAGGGCAGATCATCTTCACCCGCGAATATGAACAGCTCGGCGTCAGCGAGCCGGTATGGACACCCATCGGGAGCACCATCGGTAAGATTCATGAGCAGGGGGTTCATATCAGCTATGAAGGACCAAAAGCCAGGATTCTGGCAGATCCGATGATCCAGAAGGTCTTTTCAAACTTAATCGATAACACCCTCCGCCATGGAGAAGGAGCAGATCAGATCCGGATTCTATGCAGGGAGACCGGATCCGGACTGACGATCACCTATGAGGACAACGGCCCCGGCATCCCGCATGAAGAGAAGAAACGTATATTTGACCGGGGTTTTGGGAAGAATACCGGGTACGGTCTCTTCCTTGTGCAGGAGATATTAACCATCACCAGGATCTCCATCACCGAGAATGGTGAGCCGGGGAAAGGGGCAAGATTTGAGATTCTTGTGCCAAAAGAAGGTTATATTATCGAAGAATAACCCATAATCAGATACCCCTTCCCGGTTGTTCTCTAATTTAATTTCAGGTGCGTATCGGTTCTCTCCTGAGAGCATAGCGGAGATGCACCCGCCCGGAACCAACCTCCTTTGAACCGATCGGATCGAGGGTGCATGCATCCACAGATGAAAGGAGCCTCTTACCATTACCTGCGGCGATCACAGGGGCTACGATAAGGCTGAGTTCATCAGCAATCCCCGATCGAATGAGGTGATCGTTTAGATCCGCACCACTGTCAGAGACAATTGTCTGCATCGTAAAAAGATCTTCAAGCTCCCGCAGGGCGCCTCCGATATCCACCCGATCCTTCCCGCACCGGAGATACGGGTACTCCCGTTCCCTGAGGTACTGAAGATAGGCATCAGGTGTCGCCTCGGATACGAGGACAACGACATCCCTGATATGTTCCATCTGCCGGTAGAAGTGGAGAAGCCCGTGAAGGATGCCCCTGCTGTCGACAAAGACCCCAATTGGCCTCTTGTCACCAGGAACCGGTGGAGGCCGGGTCCGGTCTGCTGCCGTCTCAGGCTGGCTGCTATCCATAAACATCTTAATACCAAACGCAGCTGTCGTTGACCCGACGAGAACGGCATCGGGTGCATATTCCCCGAGAATTGCATAATGGAGCCCGATATCAATATCATAGCCGATGATGGCATGATCCAGGCTCACTGAGGAGTGGATGATAACCCTGGGTGGCATCTCTGTAGGATAAGCGTTTCAGATGAGATAAGGATGACGAATATTTGTGGGCGGGGAATGATGTGAGCAGGGAAGGAAAGGCGGGATCAATCACCAGCACACTCCGCATCCGGAGAATGCCACGATCAAGATCCCTTCAGGGCTCGGGAAGAACCTCTATCCAGAACTCAAATATCCTCGTATATTCGTGTCCTTCCTCATCCCGGTAATCAGCCTTGAGATCCAGAGGCACCATCCCTACCGAGAGGGGTTTGATGCCAATATCAATGGTAACCTGTTCAGTGGGAGGAACCGTGACCGGGATCAGCCGTCTGGTGGCGAAATCCTCAGAGAACGAGATCAGCAGATCGATGAGTGGATCATCGCCGTCGTTCTGGATCGTCAGGGGGACACGGTGCCATTGGTTCCTGATAAACCGGGAGTGATCAAGTGTTACAAAGAAGCTGGCAGCTTGTGGAAGGGAGCATCCGCTCTCAGGGGAGGATACAGGCCCCGGCTCAACCCCGGATCTGACATATGTCTCTTCCACTGGCAAAATCCTCTCCTCCACTGGAATCATCCGGGCTGCCTCATCCCTATGGGAGAGGATATCAGGATTATCCGGATCCAGCAAAAGAGCCCGTTCAAATGAGAGAACCGCATCAGGATAGTTACCAGTTCCCATGAGAGAGAGGCCACGGATAACCCAGATTCTCGCATCAGATGGATCAAGAGCAATAGCATGATCATATGAAAGAACGGCCTCGGCATGCTGGTTGAGTCGTGCGTTGGCAAGGCCATGAACCTGCCAGGAGTAGCTGTCTTCATGATCGATTCCAAGAGCCCGGTTCAGTGATTCAACAGCAGCAGCATAATGGCCAAGGTTGAACTCTGCAATACCCCGTCCCACCCAGGGAGCGGCATTCTCCGGGTTGAGGAGGATCGATTTATTATATGATTCTGCAGCATCTTCATGGCGGCCGATTTCATTCAGGAGAAAACCACGGTTATTCAGGGCGAGGAGATTCTCCGGGTCAAGGACAAGCATTTGATCGTAGGATTCCAATGCATTATCATAACGGCCCAGCTTCCTGAGGGCAATACCACGGTTATACCAGATGGCAGCATCCTGCGGGTTGATTGAGAGGGCACGATCAAATGAGGTGACTGCATCGGCATGGCGGCCGAGTTTCCTGAGGGCAACACCGCGGTTGTGCCAGGTATCAGCATCATCCTGGTCGAGTGCGAGTGCCCTGTCATATGACTCGATTGCATCTTCATAACGGCCAAGATTACGGAGCGCAACACCGCGATTATACCAGGTTCCGGGATCGTCAGGTGCAAGTGAGAGTGAATGGTCATAGGATGCAACTGCTTCTTCATACCTGCCAAGGTTACGGAGAGCAACACCACGGTTGTACCAGACAGAGGGGGCTTCTGGATCAAGTGAGAGCACCTGATCATAATAGACAACTGCCTCATCAAATCTGCCGTCAGTCGCACACTCGGTTCCTTTCCTTTCGTAATCGACGATCTTCTTCTGGATTAACGCCATCAGGATGCGCCGGTTCCTTTCTGCCTCGGCATAGTCCGGATTGATAGCAACGGCTCTTTCAAACGACACGACGGCATCACGATACCGGTTGAGGTTATAGAGGACGAGTCCACGATTATACCAGAGATCAGCATCATCCGGACTGCGGAGAACTGCCCGATCATAATATTTCAGGATCTCGGCAAAGCTGCTATCAGTTTCAAGCCCAATCATTCCCTCTTCTGGAGAGGGCTCTTCATCCACCTCCTCAGAATCACCGGAAGGAGCGGACGTGTCTGGCCCATACACCATATCATCTCCATACACACCTTCGACTCCATCCGGATCAGATACTTCTTCATCGGCATCAGGGGCATCGGGTGCTTCAGGCAGATCGTGCAGCCCCATCCCGCCAGCTTCCTCATCCCCGTCCATATCTGAAAGGAGATCAGAGATCTCAGGTAGAAGGGAGGCAGAATCCGGAGAGAGCAGATCTTCTTCCCAATTGCCCTCGCCAAAATCATCTGAAACGGTATCGGGAGCCTCAGATCCAAAAACTATATCCTCATCATCTGATCCGGCATCTGATGGAAGATCAACATCCGTTGCCGCCATGGCAGCTTCAATTGCTTCGAGGTCACCCGTGATATCCGGAAGAGCAGCTAACAGATCAGGTGCAGATTCAGCGTCCTCAGCCATTTCACCTATCCCGTCTGGTTCAGGCAGATCATCTGACAAGTCAATATCCTCAAAGTCATCAGAAGCGATCTCAGGAGCCTCGGATCCAGAAACTACATCTGCATCATCGGAGCCGGAATCTAATGGAACATCAACATCCGAACCCGCCATGGCAGCCTCAATTACATCTAGATCGCCGGTGATATCCGGAAGAGCAGCAAAAGAATCCTGATCGGGTTCACTGTCCTGAACCATCTCACCAATCCCGTCTGATTCAGGCAGATCATCCACAAAGGCAATATCCTCATAGTCATCAGAAGCGATCTCGGGAGCCTCGGATCCAGTAACTATATCCGCATCATCTGATCCGGCATCTGATGGAACATCAACATCCGATCGCGCCATGGCAGCTTCAATTAGTTCAAGATCGCCGGTGATATCCGGAAGAGCAGCAAACGAATCCGGATCTGCATCATCAATTTCTTCTCCCGTCTCCAGACCGATCTCTCCATATTCACCCCGCTCTAAGGCGAGAGATCCTGGTGTTTTCCCACCATCATCTGATTCGGAGACAGCGGCATAGCCATCAATGTACCCCTGGAATGGGGCAGACGTGTACCACTCTTTTCCGGTTTTATACCCGATTGCAAGTGCTTTATCAAGGCAATGAGCAGACTCCTCAATCTCTCCCATCTCAGAAAGCAGCACTCCGCGGTTATACCAGGCAGATGCATCCCCCGGATTGATCGCAAGTGCACGATCATATGATTCAACTGCATCAGCAGGACGCTCAAGCTCTGCCAGAGTACGAGCCTTGTTCATCCAGGAACTGCCATGAACGGGATCAAGCAGCAGTGCACGATTAAATGATTCCATGGCCTCTTCGTGGCGGCCGAGCCGGGTAAGTGCCACCCCCCGGTTATTCCAGGTATCAGGCATACCGGGATCGAGCTTCAGTGCATGATCATATGCATCAATGGCTTCAGAGAAGCGATCCAGGTGAAGGAGAGCAACACCACGGTTATACCAGGCGTTTTTGTCACCAGGATTCCGGGATAAAGCCCGATCAGCTGCATCCAGTGCTACTTCAAATGGATCTGCCACCGGGGAAGAATCACCCTCATCCTCCTCAAAAACTGAATCTGGCGTGGTAACATCCATAACCACTTCCCCGGCATCACCTGATTCCACCTCAGGCATCTCGTCTTCTTCGATGGCGAGGGGTGAAGGGGATAGTATCTCCCGGGAAGGATCTTCATCCGAGCCGGAATCCAGATCACCCCTATCAGCCTCAAGGGGCTCCTCATCAACCTGAGGCGCTGCCATCGCAATCAGCTCTTCTTTGTCAGGTATCTCCTCTGAAACCGGTGCTGCCGCCTGAACCTGGGATTTCGTTCGGAGAAGGGATGGAAGATTCTCCGGGAGAGGTTTTTTTGCCATCTCCGGGACCATCCAACCCTCCTCCTTCTGTTTTTCAGATATCGCACTATCCCTCTTCTTTCTGACGGCAGAGAGATGTGAGTCGATTGCAAGAGCCCGATCATAAGAGTCGATCGCATCATCATAGCGTTTGAGATGCTGGAGAGCAAGGCCACGGTTATACCAGACTTTGGCATTATCCGGGTCAATCTCGATCGCCATATCAAATGATTCGACGGCTTCACTATACTGTTCAAGGTTTTCAAGCGCAAGACCCCGGCCAACCCAGAGATACGCATCTCCCGGATCGTCCCTGAGTGCCTGCTCATATGCCAGAAGCGCCTCTTCAAAACTGCCTTCACTTGCATGTTTCATAGCGGATTTCGCCCAGTCAACCTTCTCACGCTCTTCTATAGGGGAATTCATATCACCCTTCACCTCCAGATCAGGCAGAGCTGGCCCTGTTAAGGGTAATTCATCAGGTAATGGTAGTTCATCGGGCGCTGGTAATTTATCGGATGCTGGTAGTTCAATAGGTACTGGTAGCTCATCAGGTGCTGGTAGTTCATCAGGTGCACCAGCATCGGGTGATCCAATCCCATCATCTGGATCATCGATCCGCTCTGCATCAATCTCCTGAAGCATCTCTTCCGGATCTGATCCGGGATCGGGGAGAGCCAATCCTGATTCAGCTTCCGGGGAACTCGCATCACCAGGAGGAGAGATCGCTTCATCCGATATCCCGGTTGCACCCCTCTGCATCTCCTCAATCAGGCGTGGGAGATTCCTCTGGGCACCGGGATGATTGGGAGCAATTTCCAGTGCCCTCTGGTATGATTCCACAGCTTCCTGTGAACGCGAAAGCCGTTCAAGTGCAACACCACGGTTGTACCAGCCAACAGCATTGTTTGGATCTATTGCAAGAGCGTGGTTATAGGACTCGATGGATCGGGCATACTGGCCAAGATCATCAAGGGCAACACCATGTCTGAACCAGATGTCAGGATTATTCTGATCGGTTTTGAGGATCTGCTCATATGCCTCGATAGCATCTTCAAGACGGCCGAGTTCATGGAGAGCAAGCCCACGATAGTAAAGTGTATCAGTATCACGGGGATCACAATCGATTGCCTTCTCATATGACTCGAGAGCGTCTGAAGGGCGGCCAAGTTCATGGAGGGTACGGCCACGATTCTTCCATGCATCGGGTCTTTTTGGATCAATCTCAATGGCTTTCTCAAATGAGGTGAGTGCATCAGAGTATCTGTCAAGATAAAAGAGGGCAGAGCCGCGGCCAACCCATGCGTCATATCTCCCGGGATCCTGGGATAATGCCTTCTCAAAAGAGTCTACTGCTTGAGCGAATTGTCCACTCTCATGGAACCGGGTACCTTCTTCAATGAAGGAAAGAACAGAAGCATTTTTTTTATTGAGAAGATCAAACAACCCCATCTTGAACCCCATCCTCTGAGAATCCAATCCCGGATACATCCGGAGAGATGATCTGCCAGCATGCGTATCATCTGGGATTAGAATCTGCTTATCGGGTACTTCTCTCACTATCCACTATAATATCTTACCTTTCAACCAGGAGTTCCATCTCATGAAGTCAAACATGATGCAGATAAGTGGCCTTTCTGAGGGTGAAGGAAAGCAGAACTGAGCGCTCTTCGTTTCAGATTCCGGATCTCAGCTCGGCAATAATTCCCTCCTTAAGCATCTCGCGATATAGCCCGTAGCGGTCATACATCCGGTTGATGAGTGTGGTATGAATGGCAACATACCGCTCAGCCGAACGAACAAGGCGATTATACTCCTCAATGCGCTTATTATACCGATCAATCAGGCTATTGAAGACAGGCACCTGCCGGTTGTACTCCTGGTACCTCCCCTGCCGGATGAGAGAATCCATCTCCCTGCGAAGCGCCCCGATATCATCATTCATCTCACGAATGAGAACTGATTCGCGCTCCATCTCAGCATTCAATCGATCTATCTCATCCCGGCAGTATGTAAGGAGATCAGACAACACGATCGTCTGATCGCATCGCCCATACCGAATCGTTCCATCCCTGATGGGAATAATGAGCGGATCAGACTCAAGAACAATATCCCCGGCAAGCATCTCCGGGACAATACCAACAAAATTGGGGCGTGTTGTTTCAATGAATACATACCCATCCCCTATATCCCGGCAGCCATCTCCCTTCACCCCGACTGCCATATGCGCCTCCTCTGAATAGAGGAGCAGAGCAACAGAATACTCCTCTCGTGAGAGAATTCCAGCAAGAAGGAGGCTTTTATCATCACAATCACCGGTGCCGTCCCCATAGGTCTCAATCGGGAACTTCGGCTCAATCAGGACGGTATCGTCATCATAGGGGAGAGACTGGACAAAGACACAGCAGAGCTCAAGGTACCGGTCATCATCCAGTTGGAGATTGGATCGAACCCGCCGCAGTTCTTCGATCAGATCCAGGAAGAATTCTTCCTGGTGGGGATCATCGATGAACGCCCGATAATAATGAGGAAGCCAGTCACTATCGGTGAGATCGGTATAGAGATAGATCTGCTTATCGGCATCCCGTGCCCCGTAATAGACACCAGAATCAAGAGGAAGACTGATTGTTATCTCGCTCTCTTCAAAGGGGAATGTGTGATCAATGACCAGAGCCGGAGATTCAGCCTGAGCTGGTGAGATCGATGGGAGCACCATATCGGGCTGAACACAGCCAGACGCAATACAGAGGAGCACCAGTACTGCTATCACAGGGAAACGGAACAGAAACACCATCCGTGTATCTGCATTTCATTCAGATATGAATACCGGAAGAGACACCCCACTCATTCGATGGATCGAAACAGCCGGGCAACAGCATTCTTATACAATAAGATGATATTCCGCTATATGCAGAAGACACGTCTGCTCGCAGCAGCCATCTTTGTTATCCTTCTTGTATTCTTTGCAGGATGCACCGAATCGCCTGTGACACCCGAACCAGCCGCAGTTGTTACCCCGCTCCAAACAGCAGAGCCAACCCCGGTTCCAACTCCCGCCCCTGTTGCACCCACAGAGGCAGCCTCCCCGTTCCCGGATGCCCTTCCCCTGAGGGCAATTGCATCAGTTGGCGAGGGGGAGAACACCCGCGAGATTTCAGTGTATAAATACCTGATCCGGGACGGGTATGAGTTTTTTGCCCAGGGCTGGGGCAGATGGGAACCGGTCAGTCCGCCTGAGGGGAAAGAGTTTCTCTTCATCTTCGTCCGGGTAAAGCATACCGGGACTAAGAAAGAGATCTCAGCCCCGTACCCTTCGGTGATCACCGTCCATACAAATGGAAATGCCTACTCATATAAATCCGGAAGAGATCCGACTGTCCAGATTAAAGATATAAAGGAACTTGAGTATACCGGAGGAAAACTCTACGTCTATGAGACAAAAGAAGGGTTCATCATTTACGAAGTGCCAAAAGGAATCTCACCCTTTGAAACCTATGTCAGCATCTTCCTTCCGGAAGAGGAATCCCCGGTCTGGAAACTTGCCTGAAAAATGGGAGGGGCGATCCTCTCCCCCCATTTCCCAGAAAACTGAGTGTATTATTCAAAAGATTCAGCTGAGGAGAATTGCCTCAGCTGCATCGCTGTATGCATCCATCACATAGGGGATGCCGGTTACTTTTGCGGACTCTTCGGTGAGAGCCATCAGATCGTTTCGTGAGATGGACTTCAGGCTGAAATTTCGGCTCCCTGCCATGATCTGCTGCATGCCGAGCCGGTACCGCTCGACATAGCTGTAGATACCCATCGCACCAAGCGGAATGTCACTGATCCGGGCGCCATATTTCTCCTTCAGTTCCTCATAGCAGACGAAGATCTCCTCAACATGGCTGCCGTACTTCGAGACACTCTTTGGCAGTTCTCCAGCATCAAGCCACTTCTGAATATTCTTCCCGACCATGCCGGGGATCATCAGGGCACGGCCCATGCAGACCGCCTTGAAGTAGGGTGCACCCATGCAGAGAGCCTTGAAACCATTTGCTTCATCAGCAATTCCACCGGCAATGGCAAGATCGGGAACGCGTATCCCCCGTTTCTTCAGGAGTTCGGCATACTGGTACGCAAGGCTCTGGATATAGACAGTCGGGATACCCCATTCATTCATCATCGGCCACGGCGACATGCCGGTGCCACCGGGCGCGCCATCGATTGTCAGGAGATCGATCTTCGCCTCTGCACCGTACCTGAGTGCCATTGCCAGTTCCACAGCGGAATAGGCACCGGTCTTCAGGGTGACACGCTTGAACCCGATATCGCGGAGCCGATCCACTTCAGCCAGGAAATCTTCCTTTGTAACAAATCCAAGCCTTGAGTGACGTTCAATCTCCTTGATAGCACCGGATGCAAAAGCCTTTCTTACTTCAGGCAGTGTCGGATCAGGCTGGACGATATAACCTCGTTGCTTCAGCTCGGTTGCACAATCAATGGACTTAACCTTGATCTCTCCGCCGATGCATTTTGCTCCCTGCCCCCATTTCAGCTCGATCGTCTCGAGATTGTGTTTTGAGGATACGTATTCGGCTGTTCCAAAACGGGTATCCTCGACATTCAGCTGGACAAGGATCTCGCCATAGCCATCATGAAACTCCCGGTAGGTATTGATCCTCCGATCGATCTCCGGACACTCCTTCACCTTGCCATGGACGTCACGGACAAGCCCGGGATCGATACCACAGATATTCTCACCACAGACAAGAGTAATGCCCGAAATAGCAGCACCAATGGCAAAATGTTCCCAGTTTGCCCGTGCAATCTCGGTTGATCCAAGAGCACCGGTGAAGATGGGAACCCGCATCGGGACCTTGATATCCCATCCATATTCTGTTGTGGTATCAACTGAAGAGAAGAGGGCGGTATCTGAGTTAATCGGAACGCCTTCTGGCAGACCTTTCGCACCGACTGCATAGCCCTGGATATTCAGGTGGGAGTAGTCGACCGGATAATTCTTATCGGCACCTGCGGTGATCTCACCAAAAGGACCTGGATAAATGACTTCCCGGCTCCGTATTGTGGAGAGCCATATATCACAGCCGCCTTTGCAGCCATCAACACACCGGCTGCAGAGACCGGACATCGGGACGACATCCCGTGATCGATTGAAGGTACCGAGAGCTTCGTTTGCATTCGGGGTTCGAAGATTCATAATACTTCTCCTTGAAAATGGCGCATAGGGGAGAAAGATTCCCAAAACGTCTATTTCCTGTTTGATCTGTAATTAATAAGAGGTTTCCTTCCATCGGTATTTAAATTAATCGGAAGTACGATCATCCAAGAATAAGATTCTGATCAGGATGTGCAGAAATACCAATACCCTGACACAAGGGGAAACAGAAAACCAAATGGTGATGGGACGGGATCTTTGGATGAGACACTGAAGTGAAGAAGAATCTGGAAAATGATCAGGTACACACGTCAGGAATATCAGGACACACGAAGCCTGAAGCTCGCTCTATCACATCGGAAGAGGTTTTAGGTTGAAGAAAAAATTAATTATTTAAAGTAAACCCCGACATCACGCATCTTGTTGGAGATTGCGATATTCAGGAGGAGGGGGGTGATGCTCTCAACAATCGATGAGACGGCAAGGGGCCCGGCATCAAGGGGGGAGAGTTTTGGGAGATCCCGGATGAGATCCATGACAATCTTCTTTGCTTCCGCATCATCACTACAGACAGCCACCGAGTAGTCAAGGACCGCATCAAGATCCTTCCATTTGTGAGCGGCGATATTGTTAAACGCAACAACAAGCCGGGCACTCTCAGGGAGCCGGTTTTTGATATAGACGGCGGCCGATCCTTCCTCAGGCGGATCATAATAGAAATGGCCTGAGCGGGCGATCGGATTCACCGGAGAGATGACGATCTTATTCTCAAATCCGGTCAGCCCGGCAAGAGTGGAGTCTACATGGGCAAACGGGAGTGCAAGGACAATAACATCCCCTGCATCCACAGCCTCCTGGTTGGAAACACCCCGGCATTTTGATTGAACTCCTCGCCCTTTGAGTGTCTCGATGGTGCAGTCGCTGGCTGTACATGCCTTCGACTCATCTCTTGATCCAAGTATCACTTCATGGAGATGAGAGAGTCGGAGTGCCATCCCCTCACCGATATCCCCGGTTCCGCCAACAATTCCAATCTTCATAGAATTACCTTCATTTCAGTCTCAAACCACAGAAGAGTGCGATTCGAACGCTAGTGATAGAATCGACAGAAATGGTATTAAATATTGTTGTTTATCTTTTCAAAAGAGAAAGAGCAGGATCAATCCTCGATGATCCCGATCAGATTCTCCATAATGGTATCGACAGCCTGCCAGGTGGGGTTATCGGCACGGCGGATGATGAATGGCTTGCCCTCATCTCCAGCTTTCCGCATATCGATGTCAAGGGGGATGCTCCCGAGGAAGGGGACGCCAAACTCTTCGGCGGCCTTCTTCCCGCCATCCTTCCCAAAGAGATCAATTGCTTCATGGCAGTGCGGGCAGACCATGCCGCTCATATTCTCGATAATGCCCAGGTTTTTAATCCCGATCTGTTCAACGAACTTCAGGGCCTTGCTCGAGTCGAGCACCGAGACATCCTGCGGGGTGGTGACGATGATCGCACCGGCAATATTTGGTGCAAGCTGAACGATCGAAAGCGCCTCATCGCCTGTTCCCGGGGGCAGATCAACCACAAGGAAATCAAGGGGACCCCAGTTCACATCCGAGAGGAACTGCTGGATCGCTGTCATCTTCATGGGACCACGCCAGATAACCGGTGTGGAGCGCTCAGGAAGGAGGAACGCCATAGAGATAACAGCAAGCGTTCCGGTCACGTTCACCGGCTGGATCTTCTCTCCCATGATCTGGAGCTTATGTTCCTCAAGCCCGAGCATCTTCGGGATGCTTGGACCGTGAATATCAAGATCCATCAGGCCGGTTCTGAACCCATGGTTTGAGAGAGCATAAGCCAGGTTCACCGAGACGGTGCTCTTCCCGACGCCGCCCTTGCCGGAGAGGACAAGAACGACATGCTTGACATCTATATTCGCCTTTTTTGGGAGATTTGACTGACATTCATCTGTCTTTGATGAACAGCCTTCGCACTGCCCATCACATTCCTGTGGTTGTTGTTTATCTGTCATGATATGCCTCAATACACAATACAAAGGAAGGTTGTGAAAGAGAGATTATAGGTGTATAGATCGGTGCATCCTGTGAAGGATAGGAATCAATACCAGATATCTCTCTTTTACTGGGAATCAAGATCCGGCTCATATGGTTTGATATCAAGAATCGGAGTCCCATCAAGGGCATCCAGACCCCGCACACGAAGGATTCTGCCATTGATCTCAAGGAGATCTACAAGGGTGAGGCCGATCGGATTTGGGCGGTTCGGGGAGCGGGTTGCAAAGACACCGCGCGTATCACCCCTCCCGGGACGCTCAACCAGGAGCTGATCGCGGCGGCTCCGGTCAAACCAGGAGAAGATGAAGAGCTTGTCATAATTCAGGAGCCCGGCAAGACCTCCTTCGTATTCAGGATATATCTCAATTATGCTCTCGACAGGATCAAGCCTCCCCTGCCTCGGAGCATCTGCCTGCACTTTGTACGGAGAAGAGACGATACCTATCGGCTTCATGTACGCTTCCGGCCGTGATCCAACAGGAGAGGAGGGCATCTTCCCATCAAGCGCCTCATTTGCAAGTGCATCTGCCTTCTGAATAGTAGGATCTTCCCGTGGAAGAGAGGTGAATGTGACACGATCAAACATACTCTTCGCTTCAGTTGCCCTCTTATAGAGGGGAAGAAGTCTCGCTGACCTGACAGCATAGGACCCCTTCATCTGTTTCACCATCAGTTCGCTGTCAGAGTGGACAGCCACTTCATGCACATCGAGGGCAGCAGCAGCTTTGAGACCTGCGATCAGTGCCCGGTATTCAGCTTCATTATTTGTGGCAATACCAATCGTCTCCCCATGTTCCCGTAGAATCCGGCCATCCTCGATGAGGATGTAGGCAATCGCCGCCCGACCCGGATTTCCCCGGGATGCCCCGTCAGTATAGAGTGAAACCTTCCGTGCCATAATAACCCCAATCAACACGTTTTTATTCTTCCTGGTACTATCACCGGCAATATGGAAAAACTCACGGTAACCCTTGGATTCATAGAATTTCCCCCTACCCATACCAGTGATGGAGGAAACATCTCCCCGCCGATACGGTTGGCCAACCTGAAATCACCATATCTGGCAGTCTTTGCCCTGAATCCTTTTGAACCCGGATGCTCATTCTGTTCGTGGGTGGCATGGGACATCCCCGCCATTCACCAGATTCCATCCGGTTTCCCAAACGAACTGATAATTACCACGCCTATCCAGGCAAAACAGGGAAAAAACGATTATGGCGAGATCGGATACCGGGGACCCGCTCCACCAGCAGGAGAGACACAGCGGATCCTCTTCAAGGTCTATGGCCTCGATGCTCCCCTTGACTGTTCGCCAGGTGCAGACAAGCATGAGGTGATTTGCGCAATGAAAGGGCATGTCCTCCAGTATGGGCAGACCGAGGCACTTGTTCAGCGATGACATACCCTTATTACACATGATACACACTCATCAACTGGTGACAATCCATGGAGAAACTGACAATAACCTTACCAACACGTGAATTTCCAGGCGACTACACCTGTGACGGGGCAGACCGCTCCCCTCCCCTGACCATCGCCGGGTTAAACGATCAGGTGAAAGCCCTTGCCGTTATCATGGAGGATTCAAGTTCAGAAGGTGGCGGCAACTTCGCCCACTGGATCATCTGGAATATTGAACCCGTCAAAATCCTCCCTGAATCACTCGCGAAAGAGCCGACGATCTCATTTCCGGTCTCAGCAGTACAGGGGGTAAATGACTTTGGAAAGATCGGCTACTCAGGCCCATGCCCACAACCCGGATCACCCCATCGGTACATCTTCAAGGTCTATGCACTTGACAGCGAGATCGACCTTCCCGCCGGGGCGACACGAAAAGAGCTTGCTGCTGCACTCGCAGGCCATGTCATCCAGTTTGGGAATGCTGAGGCAATCTACTCGCGTTGATCAGTACATTGGCCAGAAGAAGATCAGGAGTGGGATCGAGACGGCCACAACGATCAGCTCAAGCACAATCCCCATCCTCCAGTAATCCGTGAACCTGTATCCACCCGGACCCATGACCAGGGTATTGGACTGATGGCCGATCGGGGTAAGGAATGCACAGGATGCCCCGATTGCAACCGCCATAAGGAAGGGATCGATTGAGGCTCCCATATCAAGAGCAATACCAATAGCTATCGGGGCCATCAGGACAGCTGATGCGGCATTGTTTACGAGATCCGAGAGGAACATCGTGATGACAAGGAGGATAACGAGCGTCAATACCGGTGGAAATGTCGAGCCTGCCGAGACGATACTTCCGGCAATGAGTGCAGCACCTCCACTGATCTCAAGTGCCTGTCCAACAGGTATCATTGCACCAAGGAGGATGATGATCGGCCATTCAACACTCTCGTACGTCTCGCGAAGAGAGATGATGGAGGTGAGGATCATAAGGACAACTGCAGCGGAAAAGGCGATCTGAACAGGCAGAAGCCCAAATGCAGATACCAGAAGTGCCGATCCGAAGATCATCAGGGCGAGGAGGATCATCTTCGGGCCACCTATCCTGAATCCCCGCTCTGCAAGAGGGAGGCAGCCGATCTTTGGAAGGGCTGCCTGCAATGCATCTTTTTTCCCCTGAAGGAGGAGTATATCGCCGGGCTGAAACCGGACCTGTTTCAGCCGATCCTTGATCCGTCCGCCTTCCCGTGCAACTGCAAGGAGATTGAGCCCGTGTATCCAGCGGAGATTTGCAGAGTATGCAGTCTGGTCGAGGATCGGTGAATCCGGCTTGACGATCGCCTCAAGAATGCCCACACTCTCCGATCCGATCACCTCCTCGGTCACATCGTCTTTTTCAGTGAGTTCGAGCCGGGTTGCATCAAGGAGAGTCTGGAGATCATCGGAATGTGCCTTGATGATGAGGATATCACTCTCAAGTATCCTCTCATAGACCGAGGGAGCGACAATCTTCCGGCCATTTCGTACGATCCCGACCACCATCACATCCGCCTCTGTGGCGGTCCCGATATCGATGATCATCTTTCCCGCGAATTTGGATTTTTCGGGAACCCTGACCTCGGTTAAGTAATCTTTAACGGAGAAAAGCTCTTCCTGCGATGCCGGTCTCTCCCGGATCGGGATCAGCCGATACCCGATGAGTGAGATGAAGAGGATGCCACAGATCGCAACCCCCAGCCCGACATATGCGAAATCAAAGATGAGGAATGGATCGCCTCCATTCTGGATCCGATAGGTGGCGATGATGATGTTTGGGGGTGTGCCGATGAGGGTGACCATTCCACCAAGGAGCGAGCCGAACGCTATCGGCATCAGGAGATATGAAGGAGATCTCCCGCTCTTCCTCGCAGTCCTGATGGCAACCGGCATCATCAGGGCCAGTGCCCCGATATTATTCATGAATCCGGAGAGAAGGGCAACGATACCGGTGAGTGAGAAGATCTGCCGCACCTTCCCATCACCCACCCGCGACACCTGGCGGGCAAGAATATCTATTAACCCTGAGTTCTGAAGCGCCTTACTCAGGATCAGAACAGCAGCAACGGTGATCACCGCGGGATGGCCAAATCCAAGGAACGCATCAAGTGGATCGATGATCCCTGCAATGGTGACGATGAGGAGTGCAATCAATGCAACGATGTCATACCTGACCTTACCGGTCGCAAAGAGCACGAGTGCCAGAAGCAGCGTTCCAAAGACAATTGCAAGATCGAGCATCAGTAATAGAGCTCCTGTACTGATACTGGATGATGATTGAGGAGATATATCTTACCGGTTTGCAGGCAGAGACAGAAGGTCATGCCGGGTGAGAACCACCCAGATCCCCGGCCACCTCCAAAGCCCAGGCTTTGATCGCCTCATAATCCCGGAAATCACCGATTGGTGAGCTGACAACCTTCAGCGCCACCTTCTGGAGAAACGAAAGCTTCGCCGGATCCGTTTTACCAGCAAAATATCCGAGATGCGCAGGCTCAAAGGGGCTGATAGCCTTGCTCAGTGCAGCACGTGCCACAGCCCGCTTCTCTTCATCATCTTCGACAAATGACATCCCGACAGCAAATGCCGCCTTGAAACGGCTTTCAAGTGCGGCGTGATGGGCGCGTACATACTCCTCCACCTCACGCATGGCCCCCATATAGATCGGCCCCCCAAGGATGACAGCATCATAGTGTTCAGGTATCAGATCGGAGTTAAGCAGAGAGAGATCGACATCATAACCGGCATCCCGTAGCACCTCAGTAACCGCCCCGGCAACACCGGCGGTCGATCCTGCCCGTGTTGCATAGGCAACGAGTATTCGCCCGTTCATGCGGACACACTCTCCCTCTGAACTGATGAAACTTCCGAATTATGTTGCGCTCACCAGCACCAGAACACGGTGAGATAACAGTGTATCACAGAGAAGTTTTGAGGCAATAGGCAAAGGATATATAGAACTGCTACTCACCTTATGTTAAGGCAGAAAGCCGAATCTATAAGGAGAGTTGATACACAATGGCAATAGTTCCAATCGGTGAGCGTGTTCTTATCAGGCCGAGAAAACCTGAAGAGAAGACAAAGAGCGGGATCTATATCCCGGACAGCGCCCAGGAGAAGCGGAAAGAGGGCGATGTTGTCGCTTGCGGGACATATAAAGATGGGAAGGAACTTCCCGTACAAGCCGGGGATCGGATCCTGTATGGCGGATACAGTTCAGAGAAGATCACCGTCGAAGATGAAGAACTCGTCATGATCGAATTCAAGGACGTCATTGCAAAAGTGGAATAGGTGATACAGATGACTTCAACAAAACAGATCATGTTCAATGAGGAGGCACGAAAATCCCTCCTCTCAGGTGTTAATAAGGTGGCAGATACGGTCAAGGTGACGCTCGGGCCAAAAGGGCGGTATGTCGTCATCGACAAGAACCAAAACCCGATCATCACCAATGACGGAGTGACAATTGCAAAAGAGATCTCACTCCACGACAAATTCGAAAATATGGGTGCAAAGCTGATAAAAGAGGTCGCATCACGGACACAGGATAAGACCGGGGACGGAACAACAACCGCCTGTCTGCTGGCACAGGCGATCCTGACAGAAGGTATCAAGATCATCTCAACTGGTGCAAATCCAATCGAGATCAAAAAGGGTATTGAAAGTGCTGTCAGTGCCGCAGTTGAATATATCGAGTCAACCAGCATTCCGGTCCGCGACCAGGAGAAGATCCATCAGGTTGCAACCATCTCGGCAAACAACGATGAAGAGATAGGATCCCTCATTGCAGAAGCAATGGAGAAGGTCGGATATAATGGCCTGATCAGTGTCGAGGATGCAAAGAGCCTTGATACAGGGCTTGAGGTTGTGAAGGGGATGCAGTTTGACAGCGGGTTCATCTCACCCTACATGGTCACCGACCAGGAGAAGATGGTCTGCGAGTACGAAAACCCCTATATTCTGATCACCGACAAGACGATCAGCACCATCAAGCAGATCGTTCCGATCCTTGAACTTGTCTCATCCGAGGGAAGGCCGCTTTTAATCATTGCAGAGAATGTTGACGGAGAAGCTCAGGCAGCACTGGTTCTGAATATCATCCGCGGATCACTGAAGGTCTGTGCCGTGAAGGCACCCGGATTTGGTGATGACCGGCTCGCAAACCTTGAGGATATCGCTGCACTCACCGGTGCATCTGTCATCTCCGAAGAGCGGGGACTGAAACTTGAGGATGTCACCCGCTCACAGCTTGGCACCTGCCATACCATACGGGTAGATGATGAGAAGACCCTTCTCGTCGGCGGCGCAGGCAATCGTGCAATGGTCGAAGAGCGGATGAAACTGATCGATTCACAGATTAAGATCAGTGATGCGGAGTTCAAGACAAATGAACTGAAGCGGCGGCTCGCCAGCCTCGGCGGGGGAGTGGCTGTCATCAAGGTGGGTGCTGCCACCGAGACCGAACTGAAAGAGAAGAAGATGCGGATCGACGATGCACTGAATGCTACAAAGGCAGCAGTCGAGGAAGGGGTTGTCGTCGGAGGCGGTATCACCCTGCTCCGTGCAATAGACAACCTCGGGGATCTCTCCTTCAATGATGGCAGGGATGCAGGAGTCGGGATCATCCGCCGTGCCCTCGAAGAGCCGGTTCGCCAGATCGGAAAGAATTCAGGGATCGAAGGAGCCGAGATCATCGCCCGGCTGAAGGGTGAGAAGAACCCGTCAATCGGGTATAATGCCAAGAAGGGCGAGTATGAAAACCTGATCGAGAGCGGTGTCATCGATCCCGCCAAGGTGGTCAGGATCGGGCTTCAGAATGCAGGATCGATTGCAGGAATGATACTCTCAACAGAAGCAATCATCACCGACTATGATGATGAGAAGGATCAGAAAAGCCAGACCATCATCATCTAAACCCTTTTTTTAAATAATTTCATATAAAAAAGAAAGAATCTCAGAGCCATCTCTGAGATCAATTATGCAGATGCAGCTTTTGGCGTCATTATTCCCTGAACAATGCTGAGTATGCCGATTGCGATCGCAAAGACACCGATATAGACGGCGACCAGGATCACCGCACCAAGCAGCGGGAAGATGAAGAAGATACCTCCGAGAATAACCGAGAGTGCACCGGAGAGCCCAAGGAGCAGGCGGATACCGCCTGAGTCCATTACCGTAAGTGCAACCCAGATATCTGAGAAACCTGATATGATCGCAAGGATTGCAATGAGGATAGTCAGGGTAATTGCAGTCATGATCGGGTTAATTACCCCAAATATGCCACCAATCACCAGGAGGATTCCAAGGATGAGAAATGCAGTTCCAAATGATTCGCCAGAGGGCTTCATGAGTGACAGCCCGACAAGGAGAAGGCCATTGATCAGGATGAAGACCGCAAAGAGGATTGCAACCACCTCAACGGTGAGGCCGGGCCAGAAGAGCACAATAATACCTAGAAGAAGGGCAAGCACTCCTCGCACGATATAGGGCATACGTGATTGTTCGTTCATACTAGAGAATACGAGCGACAGTATTTAAAGAATTGCATGTCTTTTCCACTTCCCTTATCATCGTGCCCTTCAAATAATGATCTGCATTGTTATGCGGGTGACGATCAGGTGGTATTTTTTCATCTCTATTGTACAGACAACTGTAACCTTTGCTGCCGGTACTGCCGCGGAAAACTTTTCGATGATGACGAGGATGAATGTGCATCACCCTGCGATATCGCAGTGGATCTCCCGGTGGAGTTTGATCGCTCACTGAAAAGCCCGCTGTACCGGTTCCTCGCAGCAGATCCCGAGCCGGTCCTCACCTTCATCGGCGGGGAACCGCTCCTGATGCATGATCTTATCTGCGAGATTATGGACGAAGCCCCCTGCAACAGGTTCATGCTCCAGACAAACGGAATCCTGCTCGATCGGATGCCTGCTGCATACAGAAACAGGTTTGAAACGATCCTCATCTCGATCGATGGTGATGAGGCGACGACTGACCAAAACCGTGGGGAGGGAGTATATCGCCGTGCATTGCAAAATGCCAGGCTTCTCCGGGAAGAAGGCTTTAAAGGAGAGCTTATCGCACGAATGACTGTTGATGAAGAGACCGATATTGCTGCGTCGGTTCTTCACCTTGCATCACTTGAAGACTCCCCCTTCACATCCATTCACTGGCAGATGGATGCAAACTTCTCAGGAGATTATAAAAGACGGCACTTTGCAGAATGGGCCAGCGTAAACTATAACAGGGGTATCTCTTCACTCATCGATCACTGGGTTTCTCATATGCAATCTGATGGCGATGTACTGAGGTGGTATCCCTTCCTTCAGACAACCGAAGACCTGCTACAAAACAGGCCATCCGGTCTTCGCTGTGGTTCCGGGGTGACAAATTTCACGATCCAGACTGATGGATCGATCATCCCCTGCCCGATCATGATCGGGATGAATGAATACCTGCTGGGTGATATCAGATCGGCTGACCCGACCCGACTGCGCGAAGTCCGGCCGCACCATCCCTGTACCGTCTGCTCGATAGCTGAGTTCTGCGGGGGGCGGTGCCTCTATTCAAACATCATCAGGCCATGGCCACAGGAAGGAAGAGATGCTGTCTGTTCGACCATTCACCACCTGCGATCAGAACTCATTGCATCCCTCCCGATAATTCGCACCCTTTTACAGGATGGCAGAATCGATCCGGGATCATTTGCCCATACCAGGTATAATGGATGCGAGATCATCCCATGAGAGAGGCTACTGTGCCGAATGGTTTTACCCAAATACTGATATACTTCGATTACATCAACGTTAGCAGGGATCTGGCATGGGAGAGGAGAGAGGAGACCGGGAGAGGGGGGAAGAGCTCATTGCACGTGCCCGTCTCGAAAAAGATCCTGCACGGAAGCTCTTCTTCGCAACCCAGGCGATGGCCTTTCTCCCTGATGATCCCGGAGCATGGATTGAACGAGGCAAGGCACTCTTAAAATCCGGGATGATCAATGAGGCCGAAACGCAGATCCTTGAGGTTATCCGCCAGAATCCTGATGAAGGAGAGGGCTGGTACCTGCACGGTGTCATTAAGAATATACGAGGGGAACGGGGTATTGCAAAATCCAGCTTTCAGAAGGCAACTGGTGCCATGGCAAAACCCGGTCCCGCCCATTATGCCCTTGGGAAACTGCTCCTTGAAGACAAAGAGTACGAAGAGGCACTCCGTCTCTTCGACGCCGCACTCAGCGAGGACAAGCGGGATCCGGATATCTGGTCTGCACGGGGAAGGGTACTGCTTGAAATGAAGCGGTTCAATCAGGCGATCATCTCATTCGATCATCTCCTTGAGATCCGGCCTGATGATGAGCAGGCAAAGGAAGCCCGGAGAAAAGCCATCCGGATGATGAAACAGGACCTGAACAGGACAGAGGAGCGGGACTTTACCCTCCTCCGGGAAGAAGCGGACTATCCGGGTCTTGTACGAATTCTCTCCCGTGAGAAGAATTCCAGGGCGATGAAAGCTGCTCATGAACTCATCAGGCTTGGAACCGGATCAACACCATATATCCGCCCACTCCTCTCGAACAATGATCCGGAGATCAGGTTCCGTGCCCTTCATGTCCTTCTCGCAATTGGAGATCCCCGCTGTGCTGGGCTCTTTGTGAGAGTGGGATTATCCATGGAGACCCCGGAGGAGGGAGGCGGAGAGAAGGCAGCCACACTTCTTGATGCAATCGGCCGGTCTCTCAGGAGGATGAGGCAGCCTGCCGCAGTATCTGCACTGGAAGAAGCCCTGACAGACAGGGAAGAAACGAAAATAATCCGTGCAATAAGGCTCGTTGAACGCACCCACGATGAGCGGGGGGTATCCCTGCTCATCAAAGCATCTACCCATCATTCGATCCGGGTAGCATTTGTCGCCCTCACAGCCCTTGGCACTCTTGGAGATCAGGAGACAATTGACCAGATCTTCACCCACCTCATGAGCCATGATTCATCGATCAGGGGGCAGGCAAAAGAGGTGCTCAGACAGGTGATCAGGCGATCATTTCAACCCCTGATGGTCAGATATGCATCAGGTGATGAACCGGATCGGGCATTTATTCGGGAGATCCTCCGTTCAATCGGGGGTGATCTGGTACCAGCCATCCTCCGTGAACTCATTCGCCAGGATACACCGGCAATCAGGGATGCCCTCTCGGATGCCCTGGCAGCGGCCGCCGATCCACAATCCATTCACCTGCTTATTGATGCCCTTGCATCACCTGAAGAGGGAGTACGCCAGGCTCTCCCTGCTGCATTCAAAGCTGTCGGAGTACCGGCAATCCATCCCCTGATGAAAAGCCTCCTTGATCCAAGGCGGCGGGTTCGTGAACGCAGCGTTGAGATCCTGGCCGGTATGGGAAGAACCGCCATTCCATCTCTTCTTGTTGCATTGGAATCAGAAGACGATGACCTGCAGAGCGGTGCGTCAGAGGTCCTCATGCGTATGGGAAATGATGCGGTACCGGCACTTCAGGATGCAATGCTGTTGAAGGCACATGATCAGGAGACCACCGATATGATCAATAACCTGGTAAAGGGAATTTTGAAGAAAGAACGGATGAAACGCCTCCTTGCCGAATATCGCGGTGAAGAGCCCCTCTAAGAGAGAAAATGGGTGATTATGCTGGATCTGATCTGGATCATACTCATTCTGATTCTGACAGGCATCATTGCCGGTTTTTTTGCGGGCCTCCTTGGGGTCGGAGGCGGATTCCTCATGGTCCCGGTGCAGTACCTCCTCCTGGTTGATGGCGGGATTGATCCGACATATGCCATCCGCATTGCATTTGGAACGAGCCTCGCGGTTGTATTCCCGGTATCCTGTGCCGCTGCATGGGCACATCAGAAAAGGGGTGCAATCGACTGGAATGCTGCTCTTCCAATCGGAATAGCCGGAATACTGGGAGGTTTTGCAGGGGGGACCCTCGCGTCGCATCTCCCTGTTGAAATCCTGAAAGTAATCTTTGGGGTGCTGGTCATCCTCGCTGCAATCCGGATGGTACGGGGCACCTCTGCCTCATCAGGCGGTACAACAAGAAGTGGACTCTGCATATGGACACTGACCGGGATTATTGCAGGCCTCCTCTCAGGGCTTCTCGGACTTGGAGGAGGATTCATCCTGGTCCCGATGCTCCTTTTCATCTTTAAACTCCCGATACACCGGGCAGTTGCGACATCCTCAGCATGCATCCTCTTATTCTCAATCGGCGGCATCGCTGCATACATGTTCCATGGAGCAATGATAGAAGAGCTTGGAAGAGGATTCCTTGGCTATATCGACATTTTCCAATGGGTTCTTTTAACAGGAGCAATGATCCCCCTGAGCCGGGTAGGTGTGGCAACAGCCCACCGGCTCCCTTCAGAGAGGCTGAAACAGATCTTTGCAATAATGATGTTTGGAATCGGAATTGGCATGATAGGAATCTTCCCCTGAACGAGGGGGCATAATAAACTATATAAATAGGACAAGTTCCAGCACATTTATAAAGGGATGGAAGACAAGCACTTATTACCCTCACGCCTTACAAATATGTGCGTTTGGAGTAGTGGCCCAAATGCTACAAGGAGATAGTACATGGATACTGACAAGAATCATTCAACAGAATCGCAGTACAATATTATTGAAGAGTGCGTACGCGATCTGAACCTCGACAAGAGTACAACAGAACTCCTTCAGAACCCAAAACGGGAGCTAAAGGTCTCTATTCCGGTCCGTATGGATAATGGATGCGTGAAGGTCTTCACCGGATACCGCGTCCAGCATAACAATGCCATGGGACCGATGAAGGGGGGTATCAGGTATCATCCTGAAGAGACCGTTGAGATCGTCAGATCACTTGCGGCATGGATGACCTGGAAATGTGCCGTCATGAACCTCCCGCTAGGCGGGGCAAAAGGCGGCATCATCTGTGATCCAAAGAAGCTCTCCCGCGGCGAGCTTGAACGGCTTACCAGAGCATATATGGGCCGTATATGGAAATTTATCGGTCCGGAGACCGATGTTCCCGCACCTGATGTCGGAACCGATGCATCCATCATGGGATGGATGATGGATGAATATGCCCGTCTCAGCGGAGAGTACAAACCCGGTATCATCACCGGAAAGCCGATTCGGATCGGCGGTTCACTCGGAAGGACAGAAGCAACGGGACGCGGCGGCATCCTCACTATCAGGGAAGCAGCACGTGAGATCGAGCTTGAAACAAAAGGAGCAACCGTTGTTGTCCAGGGCTTTGGAAATGTCGGTATGTACTCCGCCCTGCTTGCACGCAATATGCTGAACTGCCGCGTCATTGCCGTCTCCGACTCACGCGGAGGCGCCTACAACCCTGATGGCCTGAATCTCGAGGAGATCATCGAACACAAGGCAAAGACCGGATCAGTCAAAGGTGCACCAAACACACAGGAAGTCGGAAGCGCCGAGGTGCTTGAGATCGAAGCGGATATCATCATTGCAGCAGCTCTTGAAGATGCAATCACCGCCGAGAATGCCGGACGGGTCAAGACAAGGATCCTCGCAGAACTGGCAAACGGGCCAACTACCGCGGAAGCGGATCGCATTCTTGAAGACAGGGGCATCATCGTCCTCCCCGATATCCTCGCAAATGCCGGAGGCGTTACTGTTTCCTACTTTGAGATGGTTCAGAACAGGACACTGGACTACTGGACAGAGGATCAGGTGAACCATAAGCTAGAAGAGAAGATGGTTGAAGCACACCACGAGATCTTCAAGACATCACGTGCACGCGGCATCTCAATGAGAAAAGCGGCATATATTGTAGCTATTTCCCGTGTCGTCGAGGCGATGAAGCTTCGTGGCTGGCTGGATCTCTGATCCAACAATTCCGTTCTTTTTTTGCATAATAATCCGCTCTTCCCGGCTCAGCCATACACAAAAAAAGCATCAGCATTCGATAAATACATTCATAAGAACAAGGGTGATAGGAAAAGGGGGGCTTATAGGGCTCCATCAGCCCCCCTTTTATAGTGGGAGATAGTACTAAGAATTATGGAGCCCAATTCTCTTTTTATTCGCTCTTATCGTCTTTTCGTACCCAGTATGCCTCCTCAACCGGAATCACGAAGATCCGGCCGTCACCAACCATCCCTGTCCGTGCAGCTGTCTGGATTGTTTCGACTGCACGGTGAAGATCCTCATCTTTTACAACCATCTCGATCTTGATCTTTGGCAGCAGATTCACTTTCATCGTCTTGCCACGGTACTGGAGTATGATCCCACGCTGGGAACCGCGTCCTTTGACATCCGAGACGGTCATTGCGGAAAACCCATGTTCTTCAAGGGCTTTCTCGACATGTTCGTACCGTTCCGGCCGGATTATTGCCTCAATTTTTTTCATCCACACTCCCCCCGCTAACTTGAAGTTTTCTCTCCATGCTGGGAGATGTCAAGACCAACATACTCTTCCTCTTCTGACACACGGAGGCCGATCGTCTTGTGGACAGCATAGGCAAGGATGTAGGTCACAACGAATGCATAGATCACCGCTGCAAACGCATCAATTGCCTGGATACCAAGCTGGCCTGGGTTTCCATAGAGGAGACCGTTCACACCGCCAACAGCAGCAGTCGCAAAGATACCCGTTGCCAGAGCACCCCAGAGACCACCGACACCATGGATCGCCCATGCATCGAGGGTTTCATCAAGGCCTTTATTGATCCGCCAGAGCATTGCTTTATAGCAGACAAGACCGGCAATGAGACCAATCGGAATTGATGCCATCGGATCGACAAAGCCTGCAGCAGGCGTGATTGCCACAAGACCCGCAATTGCACCCGAGATCATACCGAGGGACGAGGGCTTGCCCTGAACCCATGCAGCGAACATCCAGGCGAGAGCACCCGCAGCTGCTGAGATATTCGTCACCACAAAGGCATTTGCTGCAAGGCCATCAGCTGCAAGGGCTGAACCGGCATTGAATCCAAACCATCCAAACCAGAGAAGCGCACCGCCGATGAGGGTCATCGGGATGTTATGCGGCTCCATCGAGTGCTTTCCAAATCCGATACGTTTCCCGATGATGAGTGCTGCGGCAAGAGCTCCAAAACCTGAGCTGATGTGAACGACCGTTCCACCGGCAAAGTCAAGCGCTCCAAGCTGATGTGCCCAGCCACCACCCCATGCCCAGTGGGCAAGTGGATCATAGACGAGCGTCGTCCAGAGGAGGCCGAAGATGATGAACGAACTGATCTTCACACGTTCTGCCATCGCAGAGGTCAATATCGCAAGCGTCAGCCCTGCAAAGACAAGCTGGAAGGCCATGAAGAGGAGATCCGGTATCCCGTCACCATCCATCCCGACTCCCTGGAGCCCGACATAATCGAGATTTCCGATGAACCCGCCTACATCTGAGCCAAACGCCAGGGAATACCCTATGATTACCCACTGGATGCTCACAACAGCAAACGCGATCATTGAAAGCGCAATCGTCGAGATGAAGTTCTTCTTCCGAACCATGCCGCCGTAAAACAACCCGACACCGGGTGTCATCAGCATGACCATAGCCGTTGCAATCAACACAAAGGCCGTTGCACCCGAATCAAGTCCCATTCTCTTTCAACTCCATCTTCTTCATTTCTGAGATCTATTTCATGCATCCCGGCTGTTTTCTCATTGCCACATGGGGCAGGGCTGGGAGAAAATGCCCGAATTACCATACAAAGTCACACAGAAGGGAGCAGAGCAGGGAATTACCCCGATACTCCACACCACCATCCTGCATGACTTAGAAGGAAGTTATCTTCTATCAGATAAATAGTTTACTGTTATGAGATAGAAATGAGAGAGATGAATGCAACGAGAGATACCGATCCTGCCTTTCCGAAGAGAGAAGTCCGGCTAAAAATGCGCTTGAAGAGGGAGAAAAATGCAGAAAAAAATTGAATCCGGTTTGATTCAAAAGGAAAAGAAGGGGCGAGGGGATCAATAGGTCGCGAGGTACCGTTTTGTCTCCCAGTCCGTAACAGCTGTCCTGAATGAATCCCACTCAATCTCCGCGATCGAGTTGAGGTTCTCGGTTACATGAGGGCCAAGGGCATTGCAGATGAGGGGATCATTCATCAGGTACTGGTTCGCCTCAAACAGGCTCCCCGGCAGGGTATCGATCCCTTCATCCTTCCGCTGATCGCCGGTCATGTGGAAGATATTCTTATCAGCACTCTTTGGAGGCTCAAGATCATTTTTGATCCCGTCAAGACCTGCGGCGAGGATTGCAGCAAAGGTCAGGTAGGGGTTGCAGGTGGGATCCGGACTCCGGAGTTCCACACGGGTACTCCGCCCACGTGGAGCGGGCACACGGATGAGCGCTGTCCGGTTTGAAGTACTCCACCCGATATAGACAGGCGCTTCATAGCCGGGAACAAGCCGCTTATACGAATTAACCGTCGGGTTTGCGATCCGTGTAATCGCTTTCACATGCTTCAGAAGACCTGCAATGAACTTCATTGAAATATCAGACAGCTGCTTTGGCGCATCAGGATCATAGAAGGCATTCTTACCATCCATCGTCGAGAGAGAACAGTTCGTATGCATGCCGGACCCGTTAATCCCGAAGATCGGCTTTGCCATAAAGCTTGCATGCAGCCCCCGCTGAAGAGCAATCGTCTTGGTTGCAAACTTGAAGGTGATCACATTGTCTGCTGTTGTGAGGGCATCCCCGTACTTGAAGTCGATCTCATGCTGCGACTCGGCAACCTCATGGTGAGATGCTTCTATATCAAAGCCCATATCGGTCAGGGCAATGATGATATCACGCCTGACATCTTCTGCCAGATCTGTTGGCGCCAGATCAAAGTAGCCACCAGTATCCTGCAGTTCAAGGGAGGGTTTTCCATCCTGCTGGCGGAAGAGGAAGAACTCCAGTTCCGGGCCGGTGTTGAAGATATACCCCATCTTCGCTGCCTCCTCAACCTGCTTCCTGAGGATGTAGCGCGGATCACCCTCAAAGGGTTTTCCTTTCGGAGTGTAGATATCGCAGATAAACCGTGCAGCCCGCATCGCCTCAGGCCTCCAGGGGAGGATCTGGTACGTGGAGATATCCGGTTTCAGAACCATATCCGACTCTTCAATCCGTGCAAATCCCAAAATGGACGACCCATCGAAGCTGATACCGTCAGTCAGTGCCTTCTCGGCCTGCTTCGCAGGGATCGCAACATTTTTTGCCATACCGATGATATCGGTAAACTGGAGCCGAATGAACTTCACCCGGTCTTCCTCGATCTGTTCCAGGATCCTGGACACGTCGTCTCCTGTCATATGGAAGATTACTTCTACTGATTACTATAAATAGTTAATGGAACAACCATATACATCCGGGAGTCATGAAGAAATCGTTCCCGTGTGATACTCATGTGTGGCATTATCAGCGTCATTGACAGATCAAAAGCCGGAATGGATGGAACCCGCATCAAACACGCACTTTCGCTCATGAATGAGCGAGGGAGCGGCGAAGGTGCAGGGTATGCCGCATATGGCATTTATCCGGATTATTCAGAGTACTATGCCCTTCACCTCTTCTTTAACAACCTTGTCGAGCCAAAGGGCACCGTGGATGAGATCCTCAAAACCTGGGGGGAGATAGAATACGAAGAAGAGATACCAACCATTGAACAGCCCGATCTCCGCCGAACCCATATCCCCTGGCGATACTTCTTCAAGCCTGACCGGACCCTGATGCCCGGAAGCACAACCCCTGAAGAGGATATCATCACGATGCTCGTGATGAAGATCAATACCACCGTCCAGGGTGCGCTCGTCTACTCATCAGGCAAGAATATCGGAGTATTCAAGGCATCAGGATGGCCGGAGACGGTTGCTGACTTTTACCAGATTGAACAGTACGAAGGCTACATCTGGCTTGCCCATAACAGGTACCCGACAAATACCTCGGGGTGGTGGGGTGGTGCGCACCCCTTCAATCTTCTCGACTGGAGTGTCATCCATAACGGCGAGATTACCTCATATGGGACAAACCGCCGTTATATTGAGAGTTATGGATACAAATGCACCATGTTCACCGATACCGAGGTTGTCGCATACCTCTGCGATCTCCTCGGGAGAAAGCACGGCCTCCCTGAAGAACTGATGGTCCGCGCCTTTGCCCCACCTTTCTGGGATGAGATCGACCGGATGAAAGAAGCCGACGCCACACTGAACAGCGCCATCAGGCTGACCTATGGATCGGCACTGATGAACGGACCGTTTGCCATTGTTGTTGCAACGGCTGACGGGATCGTCGGTTTCACCGACCGGATCAAGCTCAGGCCGCTGATTGCAGCAGAAGCAGGCGACCGTCTCTACATATCCAGTGAAGAGGCGGCGATCAGGAGGATGGAGCCAAATCTTGACCGCGTATGGATGCCAAAAGCGGGTGAACCGGTTATCGGGAGGGTGAGGGTATGAGCATCGGATCGATCCCGATCAAATTCAAAGTCAGGATAGACCCCGCCCGCTGCATGCTCTGTGAGCGGTGTATCGAAAACTGTCCCTACGGCACGTATCGCCGGGAAGGCGAGACGATCGTTGTTGATTCACGGAAATGTGTCGCATGCCACCGGTGTGTCGCCATGTGTCCGCGTGATGCGATCTCTATTGAAGAAAAACCAATCGACTACCGGAGTCACCCGCTCTGGAGCAGGGAGGCACGGGAGGCGATCTATAACCAGGCGCGGACCGGACGAATCGTCCTTGCCGGTATGGGGAATGCAACCGACCTTCCAAACATCTTCGACCGGCTGCTGCTTGATGCATGCCAGGTAACAAACCCGAGTATCGATCCGCTCAGGGAACCGATGGAGCTTCGGACATATCTTGGCAAGAAACCCAGGAAGCTCGAGATCAAACGGGGAAAAGACGGAGATATCGAGCTGAATACCACCCTTTCCCCGAACCTCAAACTGAATATCCCGATCATGATCGGCCATATGAGCTATGGAGCAATCTCCCTCAATGCCCAGCTCTCAATGGCCAGGGCAGTTTCGAATCTGGGAACCTTCATGGGAACCGGAGAGGGTGGGCTTCACCCCTCACTCAGGGAGTACCAGAATAATATGATCGTCCAGGTCGCTTCCGGGCGTTTTGGTGTTGATATCGATTACCTTGAACGCGGGGCTGCAATTGAGATCAAGATCGGGCAGGGGGCAAAACCAGGTATCGGCGGACACCTTCCCGGTGAAAAGGTCGGACCTGAGGTCTCACAGACAAGGATGATACCTGAGAGGAGCGATGCGATCAGCCCGGCACCGCACCATGACATCTATTCGATAGAAGATCTCAAACAGCTGGTTCATTCCTTGAAAGAGGCAACCGAATGGAAGAAACCGGTCTTTGTGAAGATCGCGGCAGTCCATAATGTTGCAGCAATCGCCTCAGGCATTGCCCGCTCCTCTGCCGATGCCGTCGTCATTGACGGATTCCGTGGAGGAACCGGAGCCGCACCGAGGGTATTCCGCGATCATGTCGGTATCCCCATCGAGGCAGCAATCGCAGCAGTCGACCAGAAACTCAGGTCACAGGGGATACGGAACGAGATCTCGATCATCGCATCCGGCGGGATCAGGGATGCAGCGGATGTCACGAAGGCAATCGCTCTTGGAGCGGATGCAATATACATCGGAACCGCAGCACTGATCGCAATGGGTTGCCGTGTCTGTGGAACATGTTATCGCGGCCTCTGCCCGTGGGGTATTGCAACCCAGGATACTCGCCTCACCCAGCGGCTTGACCCTGATGTTGAGTGGCAGCATGTGGCAAACCTGATCCGTGGATGGACACTGGAGATCAGCGAGCTGATGGGTGCTGCCGGTATCAACAGCATCGAGAGCCTGCGTGGAAACCGTGACCGGCTGAGAGGATATATGCTGGACGAAGCGATGATGAATGTGCTTGATGTGAAACCAGTGGGGGCATAAACGATGGATGAAGAACTGGTAATCAATGCAGAAGGCATCCATTATACCCCCCTCAATATCATGATTCGATCAGCAGTCGCACGGGGGGTTGACCAGATCAGGATAGAAAATGTCCTTGGACAGCGGTTTATAGCAGACGGGCTGAAAGGAAAAGCCAGGATCACCGTATGCGGCACACCCGGAGGAGATCTCGGGATGTTCATGAGCGGACCGGTGATCGAAGTCTTTGGCAACTGCGATCATGCACCCGGCAACACCATGGATGCAGGGGAGATCATCGTTCATGGGAACTCGGGAGATGCAACCGCACACTCGATGCGTGGCGGTACGGTGATGGTTGAAGGAGATATCGGCTATCGTGGCGGGATTCATATGAAAGAGTATGGTGATCACCGCCCGGTTCTGATTGCGGGTGGAAATGCCTGCTCCTTCCTTGGGGAGTACATGGCAGGCGGAGTGATCATCATCCTTGGATGCCGGGGTGAGCGCATCCTGCCTGATCGCGGGGTTGGAACCGGCATTCATGGTGGTGAGATCTTCATTCGGGGTGATATCCCGGAGAGGATCCTCGGGGTCGGTGCACGGAAAGCGGTGGCAACCGAAGAAGATCTTGACAGAATCAAACCGCTTATCCGGAGATATGCGGAGGCTTTCTCAGTGGATGAGGAAACGCTCCTCTCTGCTGAATATACAAGGATTACCCCTGCCAGCGGACGACCATTTGCAAATAAATACACCTGGGAGTGACAGAGCATGCAGGGAAGATGTTATGAAGATCTCAGGCGGGAAGTCTGGGATACGAACCGATGTTGTGGCTGTGGGGCATGTATTGCTGTATGTCCCGCAGATGCCCTCATCTTTACAGCCGAAGAAAACAGCCATCCTCTAAACCGCAGTTACTGTAAAGAGGCCACAGATGGAGTTCCCTGTGGAGCCTGCTACGAGGTCTGCCCACGAGTGAAGATGATACAGGGGCGGGGCCTCCTTGGGGACTACCGCTCGATCGTCTCGGCAACAGCAGGAATCGAGATCCCACACCGGCAGAGCGGCGGAGCAGTCACGGCGATCCTCGCTGATGCCCTTGACAACGGCCTGATCGATGCTGTCGTTACTGTTTCCGAGGACCATTTCACCCTGAAACCCCAGTCAGTAGTGATCACCTCGTCAGGAGAGCTGATTCGCCATGCGGGAAGCAGGTATGCCTGGTGGGTTCCCCTGCTTGCAGCACTGAAGACAGCCGTCCTTGAGAAGAAATGCAGGAAGATCGCCGTCATCGGGCTTCCCTGTGTCACCGAGGCGGTAGCGGAGATGAAGGCAAGCGAAAACGATCTGGTCAGGCCCTATGCGAGATCGATCAGGCTGGTTCTTGGTCTCTTCTGCACAGAGACGTTTGACTACAATCATCTTGTGCAGGGGATTTTTGAGCGAAGATACCAGCTTCAGCCCCAGGATATCGGGAGGCTCGATATGAAGAAAGGGCTTCTGATTACAAAGACCGATGGCGAGACACTGACGATTCCCCTGAAGGAATTGAATGAAGCGGTTCGCCCGGGATGCCGGATCTGCACCGACCTGACTGCCAGATCAGCAGATATCTCGGCAGGTGCAGTCGGTTCTCCTCCCGGACAAACGACACTGATCATCAGGAGCGGCACCGGAGAAACATTTGTCAAGTCTGCGATTGCATCGGGAGCATTGCTGATAAAAGACGGAATTGACGAGAAAGCGATCGAATCACTTGCCGCGAAGAAAGCGGCACGGGGCATCCCACAAGAGTGATCAGATACAAAAGATGCAGATTTCAACCCATACTAAAAGGAATTGCCAGAGATCAGGGACCCAGTTCCCGGCACCGGTTCCTGAGGGTGGCAACCCCCACCCCCGCAGCCTTTGCGACATCACTCTGGGTTCGCCTCTCTCCGGTTTCAAGTGAGGCGAGATAGAGAGCAGCAGCTGCAAAACCAGCAGCATCCTTTTTTCGTTCTTCCTGTATTACCGGCTGCCCGGAGAGGATCTCCCCGGCACGCCTCCGCTGGATTTCATCGATCCCAAGCAGCCCGGATATGCGATCCAGAGCAGAAGAGATATCGGTTTGATAGGGATCGACAACCCGGATATCATCAGCTTTCTCCCCGATAAATACCGCCTCTCTCCGTGAAAGGCGCGAGAGATGGATGATCGCATCAAGGGTTACAGGCAGGCTCTTCTGCCGACAGGCATGGTAAAGTGCAGCTACTGAAAGAGTCTGATCAGATCCACCCGGAATCCTTCCCGCCGCAGCCTCTTTTTTGCAGATCTCCCTGGCTTCACTTTGGACTTCCCGGGAAAGCCCAAGGGCCGATCCCATCCTCCGGACCTCTGAGAGGGCAGTTGAAAGAGACAGATCCATATCAGCAGCAGATACGGCACCCCTCTTCTTCCGACGAAGATAATAGAGCAGTTTCGGATGATGAGCGATATCAATCGATCCTGTGGATGATACAACCGTTTGAGCAGCAGACGGGTCCCTGATGAGAGGGCTCATGCCACTACCGGCGCTATCGGATCCTTCACCGGCAATGTCCGTAACAGGCTCGCACTCAACACCAGGATCAGAGGGTGCCGGGAGATCATGCTGGCGGCTGAGCCTGTCAATAAGCGTGTTTCTTCCGGTTCGGGCAACGGCATCATCAGGATTGAGGGAGAGGGCACGCTCATAGGATCTGAATGCTTCATCCACACAATCAAGCTTCTCAAGCGCAACACCACGGCCCGTCCAGGCCACCGCAAGATCCGGATCGAGTGCGATGGCCTTGTCATAAGAGAGGAGGGCATCATCATATCGTCCAAGCCCGCCAAGGGCATTGCCCCGGTTTGCCCATGCATGGGCATCATCAGGATTGAACTCAAGGGCCTTATCATACGAGGCAAGGGAATGGCCAAACCTCCCGAGTTTTTCAAGGGCAACACCACGGCCGGTCCAGACGTGTGGATCCCGTGAATTAAGCGCAAGAGAACGATCATAGGAGGCTAGAGCATCCTTAAAGCGGCCGAGATTTCCAAGTGCAGTCCCACGGATATACCAGGCAAGGGCGTGATCCGGATCGAGGGCAAGGGCCTTATCATACGAAGCGACCGCCTCATTTCTCCGGCCAATCTTTTCAAGAGCAACACCACGGCCGGTCCAGGCATTTGCGTTCTCAGGATCGAGGGAGATCGCCTTATCACAGGATGCAACCGCATCTGCATACCTTCCAATAACGCCAAGGGCATTGCCCCGGTTTGCCCATGCGCATGGGTTGGAGGGATCAATTTCCAGAGCCTTGTCATATGAGGCGAGCGCATCCTCCAGCCTCCCGATACCAAGGTATGCATTACCGCGGTTATACCATGCGGTTGCATATTCGGGTTGGATTGCGAGGGCACGATCATAGGATCTCAGGGCATCATCATACCTGCCAAGGTTCGCGAGGGCATTGCCGCGATTATACCACGCCGGCGCATTCTTTGGATTTATCTGAAGCGCCCTCTCAAAGGAATCAAGTGCTTCGGTGTATCGGGAGAGTTCTGCAAGTGCCACCCCCCGGCCGGTCCAGGCGAGGGCATCATCCGGGTTCATCGACAGCGCCCGGTCATAGGATGCCAGGGCTTCAGTATACCTGCCAAGTGCACCAAGGGCAACACCGCGATTATTCCAGGCAACCTCATCTTCAGGGTTGATTGAAAGCGCATTTCCATATGATGAGACGGCATCGGAGTATCTGCCGAGACGGAGGAGGGCGTTGCCGCGGCCGGTCCAGGAACTTGCATTCTTCTGGTCCAGTGCAAGGGCACGATCATAGGAGATGAGTGCATCTTCATATTCAGACAGGCTCCTCAGTGCATTGCCACGGTTATACCAGGCATAGGCATTTCTCCGGTTCAGGGAGAGGGAGCGATCGAACGAGGCGACGGCATCAGCATACCTGCCGAGATTGGCAAGGGCAACACCGCGAAAATACCATGCTGACGCATCTTTTCGATCGATTCCGAGTGCACGTTCACATGAGGCGATCGCATTGGCATACTGTCCCAGTCCAAGGAGCGCATTACCACGATTCGTCCATGTACAGCCATCATCCGGATCAAGGGTGAGGGCGTGATCAAAAGAAGTGAGGGCATCGGCGTACCGGCCGAGGCTGGTGAGGCAGATGCCCCGGCCAGACCAGGCAAGGGCATCGTCAGGGTTGAGTGCAATCGCCTTCTCAAATGATGCGAATGCATCCACAGGGTGGCCGAGATCGGCGAGATCGGCGCCACGGTTGATCCAGGCAACAGCATCACCGGGGTTGAGAGCAATTGCACGGTCATTTGAGGCAAGTGCATCACTGAGACGGGAGAGTGAAGCAAGAGCAACGGCACGGAATATCCAGGCAGGAGTATAATCCGGATCGATTGCTAGAACACGATCATAGGAGAGAAGTGCCTCCTCTTGATGTCCGAGGGCTGCCTCAGCAATGCCACGGTTCAGCCAGACATCTGTATCGGCGGGATCAGGAGAGTGCGGCCTATCAGAGGAACCAGGTGCATCCGGCGGTGATACCTGATCGATCTGGTGGCAGGCTCTGCCTGGCTTGTGTATTGGAAGGCGTCTTTTCAAATATATCCCCACATCATCGAACCGAAACAGCAGACATCAGTATATCTTCATCGACTCTGAAGTTCTTGATTATTCCCATTCATTGAGAGTAATCTGGCTGATGTTGGGAGGGCAGGGTGGATCCGGATCCTGCCATTCCACGTCATAACGCGGATCGCCTCATCAGGTCTTTTTGACCACCATCAGTGTGATATCATCGAACTGGGGCAGATCGCCGACAAATGAAATGACTGCCCGGAGGATATTATCCAGGATATCCTGCGCCGGAAGTGTTGCATTCTCAAGGAGTATCATTCGGAGACGATCTTCACCAAACCACTCTCCTTCCGAATTGACTGACTCTGTAATGCCATCAGTATACATGACGACGACATCACCGGTTTCAAGAGAGATGATATCAGAGGAGTACTCCGCATCCTCAACTGCACCAAGAGCAATACCGGTGGGCATGAGCTCCTCAACGGACTGTGGCCCTGCCCGGTAAACAACCGGCGGATTATGGCCCGCATTGACATAGGTCATCGTTCCATCCTCTTGTGAAATCCTGCCATAAAAGAGGGTTACAAACATCCCGGCCTTTGAATCCTGACAGATTATATTGTTTGCATAAGAAATGGCTGAGGCTGGGTCCTTATGCCAGATTGCAGTCATCCGTACCACAATACGTGACAACGCCATAAAGAGTGCTGCTGAAACGCCTTTTCCCGAAACATCTGCAATAAGTATGCCAAGGGTTCCGCTTTCAAGCGGGATCACCTCGAATGGGATGACATCAAAGAAATCACCACCCACTTCCTTTGCCATCACGCTCCGTGCTGCGATATCATAACCCGAAAGCTTTGGAATATGATCAGGAAGGAAACTCTGCTGGATCTCTGCGGCAATCTGAAGTTCGGCATTTGAGCGTGCAATACGCCCCTCCATCTCCCGCCTCTCCGTAATATCCCGTATCGTCTCAATGGCACCGATGACTTTTCCCTCAGGATCATTAAGAGGGCTTGCCTTCGCCCAGAAATATCTGCCGGACTCCCCCATACCCGGAATGAAGGTATCTACGATCAAGGTATCCCCTTCCCGTTGTACAGTGGAATATTTGCTCTCAACCTCGGCGCCAGGCAATAGGATAAGATTTGCAAGCATCTGCCTGCGTTTGCCATAGAATGGGAGGGCATACTCATAATCGCCTTTACCAAGCATCGATTCGGCAGATGCTCCGGTCAGTTCCTCCATGGCACGGTTCCAGGTAATAACATTGCCCCTGTTGTTGATCACAAATGTTGCATCGGGAAGAAAGTTGATGATCTCTGCAAGACTCTGGTGGGATCTGGCGATCTCTTCTTCAGCACGTTTCCGATCGGTTATATCCCGTATAGTCTCGATTGCACCGATGATCCCGCCATCCGGACCATACAGCGGGCTTGCTTTTGCCCAGAGACAGATACCGTCCGGCCCAAATGTCGGGATGAAGATATCAACCACCAGCGTATCGCCGATCTTTTCGACACTATTATACCGCCTTTCGATCTCGACCTCGGGCATGAAGACCAGGTTTGCAAGAAGCGGTTTCCGCTCCCCATAAAACGGGAGAGCATACTCATAGTCGCCTTTGCCGAGCATCGAATCAGCAGATACTCCGGTAAGCTCCTCCATGGCACGATTCCATGCAATGACAAGACCATCCCGGTCAATCACCAGTGTTGCATCAGGCAGAAAATTTATGGTATCTGCAAGGCTCTTGTGGGATCTGGCGATCTCCTCTTCAGCACGTTTCCGATCGGTTATATCCCGTATCGTCTCGATTGCACCGATGATCCCGCCATCCGGACCATACAGCGGGCTTGCTTTTGCCCAGAGATAGATACCGTCCGGCCCAAATGTCGGGATGAAGATATCAACCACCAACGTATCGCCGATCTTTTCGACACTATTATACCGCCTTTCGATCTCGACCTCGGGCATGAAGACCAGGTTTGCAAGAATCGGTTTCCGCTCCCCATAAAATGGGAGAGCATACTCATAGTCGCCTTTGCCGAGCATCGAATCAGCAGATACTCCGGTAAGCTCCTCCATGGCACGATTCCATGCAATGACAAGACCATCCCGGTCAATCACCAGTGTTGCATCAGGCAGAAAATTGATGATATCCCCATGAAAAATACCCCGCTCCATCTCCATGAGTCTGCTCCCAATCCAAGAATAGCTCTTTTTAGATGATGAAGGTTGTCAATTCGAAAAAGAGGCAATCAATAGATATCCCTCTTCCTTTTGGAAAGAGATCATCTGAAGCGGAACGTATCTGCTCGAGAGAGACATACTGTCAGCTATTGTGGCCAAAAAGAGCGGGTTAGCATACATCATGCAGCTTGAGAGGCTGTCGAAATCCTGAATTCACCTTTTGGAATCAGAATTTCAAACCGTGCTCCCTGCCCATACACACCGGTTTCCTGAATGGCAATCCCGGTTATCCCGAGGATTTCGCTTGAGAGGAAGAGGCCATAGCCGGTATTTTTACCAAAGCCACGATTGAAAATCTTCTTTTTCAAATTCTCAGGGATACCGGCTCCATCATCCTCCCAGATGATCATGAGATCATCGCCTGCCTGAGCATAACTGACGCAGATCCGCGTAACATGCTCTCCATGGCGGATTGTATTATCCAGGAGATTCTCGAAGACTTTGGAGATCATGGGATCTGCAAAGATGGAAACATCCTCCACCTCTGCGGTTAAACGAATCTCCGCCGGTACATCTGTTCGTGGAAGTATACTATTGAGTTCATGCCACTTTGGCTTATGTACACCAATATCCTGATACGTCTTGGTGAAGGCAATCTGGCGCTGGATCATCTCTGATGAGATCTGAATCTTCTCCAGTTGACGGAGCAACTCTTCATCTCCGCTTGCACGCTTCTTAGCCATATAGAGAAAACCTTCAGTGATCATGAGCTGGTTCTGGATATCATGACGGGTGATGCTGGTCATCAGGTTGAGCTGGCGGTTTGCATTCCGGAGTGCATCTTCCGCAAGCTTCTTTCCGGTGATATCACGGACTACACAGAATATCAGTTTCTTTCCAGAGAATACGGCTGCATTTGTACTGATATCAACCGAAAGGACACTGCCATCCTTCTTACAGTGCAGTGTCTCGAAGTGATCGCCGTCCTCACCAACCGTTCCGAGCATCTCAAGCAGCGTCTCCGGTTTGAACTGGAAATCCCAATCCCAGACATGGAGATTCCGGATCTCATCCTGCGTATACCCGAGCATATCGGCAAACTGCCTGTTCGATTCGAAGACGCTGCCATCCTGTTCCAAGGTCACAATACCGTCACGGGATTGATCGATCAGGATACGCCTCCGCACGGCTTCATCAGCAAGCTTCCTATCAGTCAGATCCCGGATATTGAGGAGGAGGAGATCCCGCCCTTCAAATCGTATCCGGGTGCGGAAGACTTCCACATCAAAGAGTGTCCCATCACCAGGGCGACGGGCAGAGAGGGCAGATAATTCCCCGGCATCTGAAAAACCATCCATCAGGCCTTTTTCGGATTGACCAGGGCTACGGCTGCCGGAGAGATATTCAGAAAGAGAAGAGGAGAGCGCCTCTTCATGCGAAACCCCAAACATCCTCAGCATCGTCTCGTTTACATCGATAATTGCACCATCGGAATCACTGATGATGATCCCATCATATGAGTGATCAAGAATAGTCCGAAGCTGTCGCCTGCCCTCACGGAGTTCATGCTGCGCTTCAGTCAGTTCATCCAGCTGCTGGCGGAGTTCCTCTTCAGCCGCAGCCAGCTGTTCAAAAGCAGCCCTTATCTCATCATTTTTCCTTTGGAGTTCAAAATCGCGCTCAATGAGATCGGTGATATCCTTTCCGACCGCCTGGTATTCGGAAAGAATACCCCGTTCATCGAAAAGGGCTGTCGTGCTCCACCGGTGCCACCGGATCCCGCCATCCTTCATGATGGTTCGTTGATCGATGGTCCCGGACGGCTCTTTCGGGGTAAGAGAAGCATAAAGGAGGGCGACCTTGTGAACGTCATCGGGATGAATCTTTGGCTTGAACCGTCTTCCGATAACAGAGTCCGGATCCAGATCAAAGGTACGGCAGTATGCACCATTTGCAAAGAGAATGGTGCCATTCGGTAGAAAACGGCAGATAAGCTCTGTCTGCACAAGAACAACATTCCGATACCGTTCCTCGCTTTCAAAAAGCGCCTGTTCACTCCTCCTTTTTGATATAGCATACCGTATCTTGTTTGAGAGCTCGGCAAACTGCGACTTTGGATCACCGCCTTTCTGGAGGTAAAAATCAGCTCCGCTGTTTAATGCGTCAATAACAACATCTTCACGCCCTTTTCCGGTGAAGATGATAAACGGAGTTGGGTTCCCATTCGCCCTGAGATGCTTGAGAAAGCAGATGCCATCGCATCCCGGCATCTGGTAATCTGAGATTATTGCATCAAATGATTCTTCCGAGAGGAGCTGGATTGCCTCATGTGCACTCCTGATGGTTGTAACCGCAAATTCACCTTCCCGTTCAAGGTAGAGCTTTCCTATATGGAGGAGACCAGGTTCATCATCGACATAGAGGATTGCAAGGCGGGTACCAGGCGATCCGGTATCGGGCATACTGGTGACTCGTGGTTTGAATGAATAAAACTATTGACCGAAGCAAGGGTTTTTCAGGAGAGAACATATGTGGATCGCCGATATTGGCAGAATCAAATTTTATGAGGAGGCTGATCAGAACCAAAAAGAAGGATCATGATCTCCCGGTGTTCCCACCCATCCTCATGATACGGACAGCCGGGCTTGATCGCTCAAAGAAGGCTGCCAGAAATTCTGAGAGATCCTCATTCCAGCAGTTGGCGCCGGACGCAACATCCCAGCCATGCTCCACCATTGACTTTCTCACATGCTTCCCAAGGGCGGCTTCAAGCAGATCTTTTGATGAGAGGAGGGTTTTAGCCTCGGTATAGGGGCGGCGAACCTCAACAATGTACCGCCCATCCTCAATGAAAGGACCTGAGAGAGGTGAGTATTCAATATATTTACGGACAAAGCGTTCTGCATTGTCACTGTTATTCACCGGAGGACCGATATGCCGGACAACAGGTGGAACCCTGTCATTGAGGAGCTCAAAGAGGAGAACGGATCTCTCTTCACCCATATGGCAGTCGATCCGGTTTGCGGAAAAGCCCGACCGCTCCAGAAGGTCTCTGATTGCTATTGTACTCTTCCTGAGCTGCGGAACAATAGTATCCGGGACATAAGGGGGTGTTGGAAAGGTTATGGTGTACAGCGCAGATCCGCGTTCTGCAAGTGCCAGCTCCACCTGTTTTTTTGTAAATGAGGCTGGACGGTGAATCATGAAGAATGCCTCCGTCGGATCTTTCAGGTAAGCGCGTGCAAGCTCTATCAAAGCGCACATCCGGTCAAGTGAAAGGGCTGCGGCGACATTCCGGTTTGGATCGGTTGGATCGACCACAACAAGCGGCTCATCAAAAAAACGCTCCCGGTGATTCTCCGGATCGATCAGAACCGTGGGCCGCCATTCTGTCGCTGCCCTTATGAGCGGATTGAAGCCACCGTAATGAAGGACAAGGAGTTCGCAGAGATAGCCTGAGAAGCCCTCAGTCATATGATCTGATCCATACACGCCTCCTGCTTTTGTAAACTGCTTCATTAGCAGGGCATCATCGACATATGCGGCGATACGGGGAATAATATACCGGGTATGAAACGGGGTTCTGTCCACCGCACTCTTGATCTCGGTAGCAGATGCCACATGGTAGCAGGGAACGAGATCGATATCAAGGTCAAAAATCCGGGCATTTAAGTACGGATGCTCGGCGTACTTTTCAACAGCGGTACCCCCGAAGTGATCCACAACAGCACGCCCTAGCGCAATCCCATCCTTTGCAAGATCATCACGGGGGAGATCTGTTGGGAAGAGCATGAAGATATCAAGATCGCGGTCACCCCGGACAAATGTCCCCCGGGCAACTGATCCGACGACCATTGAGGGGCGCTGATGATATTCCATCAGGTACGCAATGATCCGATCAGAGATGGTGCGGAGGTGTTCCACCTCCTCAGGTGTAGGCCTGATTCGGGAGAGGATCTCCTCCTCAAAGGGACTTCTGGTCATAGCGCCACCTCAGCAAGCGTCTCATAGATGGGTCCCCGCGGGGTGAGAGTGCTCTTCTTCAGGACAATCCGGCTGATATCGATCTCCCCTCCAATCCATCCGGAGAGTGGGAAAATGGCTGCTGGAATTCCGGGATGAAATTCCTTCACCCGCGCAATGGTGATATGTGGGCGGAATGGCCGGGTTTCACGAGAAACACCTATAGTTTCAAGAGCTGAATCAATCAGTCCGGCAAGCGCAGCAGTTTTCCCCTCATCTTGCACCTTTGCCCAGATGACGCGGGGGCGAGTTGGATTGTTTGCTGAAATACCTCTGATCGAAACTGGATATGCAGGAAATTCCAGGGATTTCAGCTCTTCAATGACACGGGCAACCTGATCGGGAGACAGTTCTCCGAGGAATTTCAGGGTGATATGAAGGAGGGAGGGATCAACGATCGCAAGCCGTCCCGGTGCCTTGTGCAGTGGCTCCTGAACGAGAGATAATGCCTCCTGCAGGGATGCCGGCAGATCGATTGCAATAAATGCCCTCACCATAACTCGATAACCTGAAGTATGTCTTCGTCATAAAAGGGGAAATATCTTCACCTCCGGTTCTGTCAGGAGAGGAACAGATATCAGATGGCAAATAAGAATAGAAGGAACGTATAGATCTATACTAAGAGAAGGGGTATGCCTCATGTCTGATGTTCATGAAATTATTGTCTATTCACTCGAAGTCTGTCCGAACTGTGAGATACTCAAACAATACCTTCAGGACAATGCGATCCCCTTTATGGAACGGAGCCTTGAGGACCCCGAAGCACTCACCGATCTGAGAATGAACGGCATATTTGTGATGGAAGCACCAGTACTCCAGGTCGGGGATGAATACCTCACCTCACAGGAGATCTTTGAAAATGGTGCTGTATTGACCTCGATTGCAGAAGTCTGCCGACGGTGAAGGCTGCATGAAAGATACGCGGCAGTCAACACTTGATGGGGCATTCCAACCCCCGATGCCCAAGGTGCGGACTTCCCAGGGTCACATGATGGACTGGGACCGCCAGAAGATTGTTCAGCAGATCCTCACCGAGACCCGCCTTGTCGAGACCTTTTATGGTAGGGAAGGGGCGGACCTCGAACTTGCTGAGCGGATAGCCCAGAATGTTGAGACCCGGATCAAAAAGCTCGGCCTCACCTTCCTCTCCGGTCCCCTTATCCGTGAGATCATGAATATCACCCTCCTCGAAGAGGGGCTTGTCGATTACCGGAACGTCTGTACCCGTGTCGGAACACCCGTCTATGATGCGCATTTAATCGATGTCGGAAGGGGTTTTGAGGCAAAGGACAACTCAAACCTCCAGGAGAATGCCGAGACATCCCATAAGAAGAAGGCAGACAAGATCAGTAAAGAGCAGTACCTCCTCCAGCTCCCCCCGGAACTCGCAGACATCCACCTGACCGGCGACATGCATATTCACGACCTCGAATATTTTGGATCACGCCCGTTCTGCATAGATGGTAGTACCGTCATTCCGGTGAAATCTGAGGGTCGGATCATGAGTACGAGGGCCGATGAACTGCCAATTGACGGGGATGAAGACGCCCCCGATGATCTCTCCCTTCTTACGCCCAAAGGCTGGGTGCGGGTGAATAAGGTAACCCGGAGGGTAGCTCTCGATGGTGAGATGCTCAGGATAAAGACATCGGGCGGCCGCATGCTCTCTGTCACCGGGGAACACAGGATCCCGGTACAGACAGATGATGGGATGGTGATCCGGCGGGCAGATGAGATACGGGAAGGTGATATCCTCTACACAATTACTGCATCTGATCCGATCCGCGGAGAACCGGTATGCGGAATAAACCTGATCCGTGAACTCACAGAACTTGTTCCTGAAGATCTTCTCACCGGCGTGTATGTCCGGGGCGCCGCAGATCTCTTCTCTGAAATTGTCAGGACGGGGCAGGCACGATCCTATACGGCGATCTCACGAACCCTTGGAATCGAACACAGGAAACAATGGTACACAAAAGGTATCATGCCTCTTCGTTCCTTCCGGGCATTCTGTGAGCACTATGGGATAGTTGAGATGACAGGTTTGAGAGTGGGGGTAACAGGCAGCGAGCATGACCTCCCGGCTCTCCTGCCGATCACCCCTGACCTGATGCGGCTGCTTGGATTCTTTATCTCCGAAGGAAATTACAATGCCTCTCCAAAGGCCGGACAATATAATCTTGCAATCACTGAAAACCATCAGTCAGCCTCGATACAGGCATCAGTGAAAGCTACCCTCAATACCTATGCAACGATCACCCGCCCCACCCCGGATACAACCGAGATCTACGGAATCGAAGTTCATAGGAATCGTGCACAGCAGGTCTATTTCGGGGGAAAGATCGTCTATCTCCTCTTCCGGTACATCTTTGGGATACCAGAAGGCAGCAGCAGCAAGCGCCTGCCTTGGATCGTCTATCATGCCGATGACGCACTGCTTCGTGAGTTCCTCTCAGCACTCTACACCGGCGATGGATCAGCATACTATCGCCCGGAAAAGTCTGACTGTATCATCACCTATACGACAGCATCAGAATCACTCCGCCAGGAGCTTGCCCTTCTTCTGTCGGCACTCGGCATAGGGGTGCATATCACCGAGCTGTATAATGATGATACAGAGCGGCGGATACTCTACCGTATCCAGTTCCATGGACGAAAGAATATCGATATCTTTTCAAAATACTGTTCGTTCCTCGATGAGAGGCAGGATCATATCGATTCCTTCCTGAAGCATACTCAGAAGATAAACCGGGCTGAAAAGCCTGAACGCGTTCTCGCCATTGAACCCTGCACACCCTCCAGCAGATATGTCTACGATCTCTTTCTGGAAGGTGACGGGAGCGAGGAGAGCCATACCTTCTTTGTATCGGACGGCCTCCTCATCCATAATTGCCAGGATTGGGATCTCCGCTATTTCTTCTACTATGGCTTAATGCCGGATGGAAACGGGACAAAAGCGAGTGTGGCAGGTCCGGCAAAACGCGCCGAGGTGGCTGTGCTCCATGCGGTCAAGGCACTTGGATCCGCACAGACAAACTTTGCCGGAGGGCAGGGTTACTACAACTTCCTCACCTTCTTAGCCCCCTATGTCGAGGGGATGGACAGGGCCGAGATCAAACAGCTTATGCAGATGTTTGTCTATGAGATGACCCAGATGATGGTGGCACGTGGCGGCCAGGTCGTCTTCTCATCAGTCCAGCTCTCACCAGGAGTCCCAAAGCTCTGGCGTGACAAGCCAATCGTCTTCAAAGGCAAGGTCTGGAATGGCAGGCAGGCTCCCTTCAGGGCATATGGAGAGTTTGAACGTGAAGTCCGGCTTCTCTTTGCAACACTGATGGAAGTGATGCTTGAGGGAGATAACTGGGGCAAGCCCTTCAACTTCCCAAAACCCGAGATCAGTATTGAACCGGACTTTATGGATGAGGATGAAGACTTCAATACGAACAATCCGGATATCCCGACCTACCGTGAACTCTACCTGATGACATTTGAGCTTGCATCAAAGTTCGGCACTCCATACTATGACAACCAGCTCCCCGCCTACAGGGGTGCCGGAGAGGGGATCTCATGTTACCAGTGCTGTGCCTACCAGTTCTCGACGACCGCAGCAAATGACACCTCATTCGAGGATAAACTCACCTTCACGGATGGCAAACATTTTTCAATGGGATCCTGGCAGGTGATCTCGGTGAACTGTCCCCGGGCAGCATTCCGGGCAGACCACGACGACCAGAAACTCTTTGCTGAACTCCGAAAACTGATGGATTCTGCGGTCTCAATCTTTAAGATCAAACGCCGCTGGATGGAGCTTGTCAGAGCGAACGGACGGATGCCGTTTGCAATGCAGAGGCCAAAAGATCCAGAGACACAGGAGAGGGGGGCTGTTGCAGTCGATCTCGAGGGGCTCGTCTATACCGTTGGGATCGTCGGCGTCAATGAGATGATCCAGCATCATCTCGGCTCCCAGCTCCACGAGACCAAAGAGGCATTCAGGTTCGCGGTCCGGACAATGACCGAGATGGAACAATATGCAAAGAAACTCTCGGCAAAACACGGGATGACGATTGCACTTGCACGCACCCCTGCAGAGACGACCGGGCAGAGATTTGCCGTTGCCGATCTGCTTGATGAGCAGTTCCGCCCCCATGCCCTCAGGATCGTCAAGGGAGATACAAAGAACCTGCTTGAGCGGTCAAAGAAGACACTCGATCTCCCGGTCTACTATACAAACGGCATTCATGTCACACCTTCCGCGGATATTCCACTGACAAGGCGGATGGAGATAGAGCATGTCTTCTTCCCGATCGTAGACGGGGGTAATATCTTCCATATCTGGCTTGGAGAAGCCCGGCCTGATCCCCGCGGGCTGATGGATATGGCGATGAACCTTTGCCGGACCACCCAGATCGGATACTTCGCCTTCACCCGTGATCTGACGGTATCACTCAAGCAGTTCACCGAGTACCGCTCTGATAAAACGCCGGAGACGAGCGGGAGCATCGTGCAGGCAGACCGGCGCGTGCTCATCTGAACACCCCCACCATATCTTTCATCGCCTCAAAGCACCAATAGAATGAATGATGCGAGAGCCGGCAGTCAAAAAGGAACTCTTCTGGTGCGATACCTGCAATCTTCCGCTTATCGGGAGGAGATGCGGATGCGGAAAAGAGGCGCGGGCGATCCCCCTGCTGGAGCCATTTGACTTAAGGCCCGCCCTTGGTGCAGATCGCAAACTCATTCAACAACTGCTCAACAGCCGGTTTGGAGAGGTGCCCCTCCCTGAAATCATCCTCCTGAACAAAACCGGCGGAAAGGACAGGGCCGATCTCATCATCATGAATGGCAGCCGGTTTGGGTGGCTCCTCTTCGATCCAATCTCCCGGCAGTTTTCACTGGATGTCGCACCGGAATCACTTCCCTACCTGCTGAAGCATGCAACAACCGGCATCGTAAACCTTGAAGATCACATCGATCAGGAGAAGAAGGTCAGGATCGGGGGGAAACGCTTCCCCCTCAAGTCACCTGTTTTGGATGGTACCGTCATCGTCAGTTACAGGAGGAAATATGGAACCGGTGTCGTTCGTGACGGCCATATCAGGGTGAAGGAACTAATGCAGGTAAATCCCACAGCGTTCAAAAACCCCGACTGGAAGAGGGGAGTCCTGCAGAACCAGTACCATCTCAGGCTTATGGAGCGGGACAGCCTGCGGATCATTGCAAAACATAAAAATGACCGGCCAACCGCAAATGTCTCGTTCTCAGGTGGAAAAGACAGTGCCGCCGTCCTCCACCTTGCCAGAAAAGCCGGAGTGGAATCGGCATTCTTCATTGATACCGGAATCGAGCTCCCCGAGACGATCAGGTATATCGAATCACAGAAGGTCGATATCATCAGAAAAGGCGGAGATTTCTTCGCAGCAGTCGAAAAGGCCGGCCCGCCGGGAAAAGACCACCGCTGGTGCTGCAAACTGTTAAAACTCCATCCCCTCAGGATCTATCTCTCGGAGATTGGGGCATCGGTCACCTTTCAGGGGAACCGGTGGTACGAGTCGTGGAACAGGGCAGACCTTGATGAGACGAGCCAGAATCCGGCAAACCCTCTCCAGCTGAATGTTTCACCGATTAGAAACTGGCGGGCATTTGAAGTATTCCTCTACCTCTGGTGGCAGGATGTGCCGATTAATCCGCTCTATGATTTGGGGCTTGAACGGATCGGCTGTTACCTCTGCCCGGCAATGCTCGAGAGCGAATATGAGCTGCTCAGAACCCTCCATCCTGATCTTTGTGATCGGTGGGATGCCTTCCTCATGAAATGGGCTGGGAAGAACGGGCTGCCTGATGCATACCACCAGTGGGGGCTCTGGCGATGGAAGGCGCTCCCCCCGAAGATGCGCGAGCTCTGCCGTGAATACGACATCCCGGTGAACAAGGACTTCACCCTGAAAGAAGGGGCGCCCCGGAAGAGTCCCGAGAGGATGGAGAAGGAAGAAACTGATGGAGAGATAGCTCCAAAGAAGACAAAAGGGGTATCCTTTTCTGAGACAGTACGGCGGGACTTTCCAATCATCCACGACTGTATCTACCTCGATTCAGCGGCAATCAGCCTCTCCCCTGAACCGGTTGTCAATGCTGTTGTTGAGTTTGAACACACGTATCGATCCAATGTCGGAAGAGGTATCCACCGGTTCACGCAGATCGCCTCGCAGCGGTACTGGCATGCCCATGAGAAGGTCGCCAGGTTCATCGGCGGAGAAGAGGGCACAACCGTCTTCACAAAGAATACCACCGAGTCGATCAATATGGTTGCCCGCGGCCTCGACTGGAAACCTGGAGATCGGATAATCACCACCATCCTCGAACACCATTCAAACCTCCTTCCCTGGAGGGCACTGGAAGCAGAGGGAGTCGAAATCACAGTCATCGGCATACAGCCGGACTACACCCTCGATCTTGAAGCCTTTGAGGAGGAGGTCAGAAGAGGAGCGAAACTTGTTGCGATCACCCATGCATCAAATGCAATCGGGGTGATCATCCCTGTCAAAGAGATCGGAGAGATATGCAGGAGATACAATACCCTCCTCCTCATCGATGCCGCACAATCAATACCGCATATGCCAGTCAGTGTCCGGGATATCGGCTGCGATTTCTGCTGTTTCTCAGGCCATAAGATGCTTGCTCCCACCGGGACAGGTGTCCTCTGGATGAAGGAGCCGATCATTCAACCGATGATGCTGGGTGGCGGGATGATCGAAGAGGTGCATCAGGATGGATTTATCCCGATCGAGGGATACCAGCAGTATGAAGCAGGCACTCCGAACATCTCAGGCGGAATCGGGCTTGGCGTTGCTGTCGATTACCTTGAGAAGATCGGAATGGATCAGATCCGTCGCCACGAAGAAGAGCTTACCACCCGTCTGATAGAGGGGCTCTCGCGGATCGATGGAGTCACCATCCATGCACCATCCAATCCGGCATCACGGATCGGTGTTGTCTCTTTTTCGATTCAGGGGCTTCATCCTCATGAGGTTGCAGAGCGTCTTGATAGCGACTATGACATCCTGGTGAGATCCGGCCATCACTGCTGCCAGCCGCTGATGGAGTCGCTTGGCCTTTCGAATGGAACGGTGAGGGCAAGCCTGGCCCTCTATACCACCATCGATGAGGTCGATCTCCTGGTAGCAGCGATCCGCGAGATCACACAGGGCCTTTGATCCTCTCGGGATGTGAGAAGCAGGCGGGCCTGCCGTCCCGGGTATGAGAGATGATGCAGAGGTTTGTCTCGTCTGCAATCGAAACGGCAAGATCTGTTACCTGCCCTCTTGATAACAGGATCGGGATTTTGGCAAGGAGGCATCTCCTGACCATTTCGGAGGTAATCCTGCCGGAGATCCCAAGAACGGCACCCGAAAAGTCAAGGCCGTGCTGAATACCATACCCGATCACCCTGTCAACAGCAGGTGAACAGCCGATATCATGGAACGAGGCAATAATTCCCCCATCCCGATCCATCAGTATTGCTGATTCTTTCTCACCCGGCAGTTGTGAGAGGATCTTTCTTATAACAGAAAGAGAGATGGGATTGCCGCCATCCTCAATCCGGGGAAGTGATGTCGTGTCAATGTAGGATGTACTCCCCCCGCACCCGGCAAGAATAGTCTTCCTCCGGCCGGTGATCCGAAAGGGGTTTGTTGTCAGGACACTGATCCGGTTCTTCTCGAATTTGATTGATTCGATATCATCTTTTGACCTGATGATCTCTTCTGAGAAGAGGTACCCGATTGTATACTCCTCAAGACTGCCCGGAGAGAGGATCGCCGTCTCTGCATGGCGGCCATTCACAAAGAGGGCAATTGCCGTCTCCCGGGATGCATCCTCTGTTGATTCCAGCAGTTCTCTCTCATCAAGGAGAAGACAGGGGAGGGAATAGAAACCAGGATGAGGCATAGAGATGAACCATTCTTCCAGAGAGCAGAACGAAGATCTGCCCCTGCTTCAAAAAAAAATTATTCCTGAATCAGTTCGACATCCGCGATGTCAAACTGTCTCCGGAGAAGCTGCTTGGCTTTTGAGATATTCTTACCTTCTTTGCCGATTGCCAGGCCTCGATCATCCTCACGGACTTCGATCTGTGCAACACGCTCATCATCCTCGCCTTCGAACTCAATCGAGAGAACTTCTGCTGGGAGGAAGCAGTTCCTGATGAACTGAACGAGATCGTCAGAATATTCAACGACCTCAACACGCCTGTCAAGGGCCTCGGATGCCTTCTTGATTGAGGCGCCCTTCTTCCCGATTGCAAGACCCATCTCGCCGGGGTTGATGATAAAGATGACCCGGTCATGCCTGTCATCGATGACACAGTCGCGTGCACCTGCACCTGTGAGGCTCTCGAACTGGGAGATCAGGTGCATGCAGTCTTCATTTAAGGTTATTTCCGACATATCAAGCTCTCTGAATATTTAGAATGTCGGATTCACCGGCGTTAATGACTGCAAGTGCGCTCACGATGAAATCCTTTCCGCACTCTTTGCCGAGCTGGCGGCCTGAGCCATTGTAGTGGTATACAGCGACTTTCTCCTGCGCTTCAACGATCTTTTTGAAGTCTTCCGGGCAGTTCTTTGCAATAATTACGAGCCTTGCGGTCTCATCCTGAATGCTCGCTTCTGTGCTGTTTCGGCCAAGAATGACCGTTCCGGTCTTCATTGCCCTGCGTAAAGATGTATTGAAATCCATTAGTTGTCACCTGTTTTGGTGATTGGTTGCATTGGTTTTACGACCAAACGGACATCGCCGGTTCCAAGCCGGATCGGCTGGCCGACGATGACATTCTCTGTCACGCCGCAGAGTTCATCATGCTCATGAGCAATTGATGCATCAAGGAGGTGATTTACGGTCACCTCGAATGCTGCACGTGACAGGACACTTTCTTTCTCTCCGGCAATCCCGTGACGGCCGATCTGCTTGACCTCGCCATCCATGCACATCATATCTGCGACGAGCATGATATGGCGGACATCAACACCGATACCCTGTTCACGAAGCGTGCTGTTTGCCTCATGGATGATGGCATCCCGGGCAGCCTCGATCCCAAGGACATGGGATATCTCGCTGATATTATTCGTTCGGGTACGGGTGGTGTCTACACCCTCTACCTCGAATACGTCTTTAAGATTAGAGCCTTCAGTATATAGGATATACTCTCCGGACTCCTTTCTGACGACGACACGCTGGATATCATCGATACCCTGAACAATGACATTTCTGACATGTTCCTGAAGCTGGAAGAGATTCTGATAGCTATCCTGGTCTTTTGGGAGGAATCTGAGGATTCCCCCCTGTTCATCCACCTCAGACTCAAAGTCGCGGTAATGGCGCCGTTCGCGGATCTTCGCCGGAGCGCGCTCAAGAATATCCGCAACCTTGATCCGGCGCTTATCACATACCGCCTTGTTTAAGGTGACAACAACAGCCATACTCTCCATGTCTGTCGTGATATCACCAAATTCATGAAGCGGTGATGCTTCGATATCCCAGGAGACTTCACGGGCACGGTCACGGTTATCACGGTACCCATCCTCAAGGTGAATCGTCATTGCTGGTGTTGACGGTTCACGCCTGGCATCCATAATCTCAATGAGACGCGGCAGACCAAGGGTGACGTTAATCTCAGCGACACCCGCATAGTGGAAGGTCCGCATCGTCATCTGTGTACCCGGCTCACCGATTGATTGTGCCGCGATGATACCAACCGCCTCACAGGGTTCGATCCTGGTAGAGAGGTATTCCTTCACGACCCGGTTGAGGATCTCATCGAACTGCTCATCAGTCACCGGTGATTCCTTCTCTTCTCTCTTCAGAAGGAGGGTGATCAGCTGATCGTGTGTCTTGACCGGGAGATTTGCATCATTGATTCTGAGGATTCGGCTGATAATACGCTCAAATACCTCATCCTCAACTTCGCGCTCAGAGAACCATTCGGTGATCAGCTTGTGAATCGTCTCCGGGAGGGTATGTGAGTCGATCCTGTCAATGTACTGTTTGTTCATCTCAGATCTCCTCCTTTAAGACACTCTCAACGATTCCCTTGACATCCACCGGATCTCCAAAGGCACTCTTTGTGGGATCGGTTCCATCCTCTCCGTACTTGAACTGGATGATCCGCCCACCTGTTGTTCTGACGGTGCCGTCATAGGCGACTTTTAAGTCCTGAAGTGCATTGATCAGCCTCCTCTGGAGGTAACCGCTCTGTGACGTCCTGACCGCAGTATCGACAAGACCTTCACGGCCACCGATTGCATGGAAGAAGAACTCTGTCGGTGAGATTCCACTCTTATAGGAGTTCCGGATGAAACCATGTGCTCCTGCACCCTGGTCGTATTTCTTGAAGTGGGGGAGGGTTCTCCCTTCATATCCACGAACGATACGCTCACCACGAACAGACTGCTGTCCGATACATCCGGCCATCTGTGTCAGGTTCAGCATGGAACCACGGGCACCGGAGACGGCCATTACGACAGCAGAGTTGCCAAGACCAAGGTGACTGCCTGCAATATCACCGGTCTTGTCCCTCGCCTTTCCGAGGACCTGCATGATCTGCATCTCAAGTGTCTCCTCGGCAGTTCTTCCGGGCATTGGTTCAAGCTGGCCGTTGTTATAGATCCGGATCCTCTTCTCCACATCCTGTTCGGCCTCATCCAGCAGATCGCGGATCTGTCCATACTCGGTCCTGCTGAGATCTTCATCATCAATCCCAAAGGAGAAGCCGATGAACATGATACTCCGGATCGAGAGTTTGGTCATATCGTCGATATATTCGCGGGCCCTTTTCAGGCCGTGTGTCCGGATGATCCGGTTCATTATCGCGCCTTCGAACGCACCAACGGATTTCTTATCAATGGTTCCGGAGATGTGATCCCCATCGATGATCCTGACATAGGCATCACGTTCGCAGAGGTCTTTTTTGCACTCATTGCAGTTCACGCATGATGTTGCCCGGTAGACCATGTTCAGTCCGCGGGGCAGGATCATCGAGAAGACCTGTTTATTGCTCCAGTACGATACGCCATCCTCGACCTTGCCGGGCTTTGGAAGGAACTCGATATCCGCATGCCGCAGGAGATAGAGAACTTCAGGCTTGGTAAACCAGCGCAGCTCATGCGTCAGGAGGAAGATGCCGGAGATGTGATCGTGAATCCCGCCGATGATTGGTCCGCCAAAACGCGGCGAAAGGATATTCTCCTGAACCGATGCAAGAAGCGAGGCTTCTGCTCTTGCCTCTTCGGTCTGGGGAACATGCATGTTCATCTCGTCACCATCAAAGTCAGCGTTATATGGCGGACAGACTGCCGGGTTTAACCGGAATGTCTTATCACCCATCAGCTTGATCCGGTGTGACATGATGCTCATCCGGTGCAGCGATGGCTGACGGTTGAAGAGGACGATATCACCGTCCCTGAGCTGCCGGTCAACGGTCCATCCAGGCTCGATCATCGAGGATACCATCTCACGGTTATCGAGAAGACCTGATCCGCCATGGAGACGAAGCCTTCTGTTATCGGGGCGGATGGCATAGTTTGCGCCACAGGGATCGCGGAGTGTCGGCCGCTCGGGTCCGACAAGAACCATTGAGCGGAGCTCCTCAATATTCTCTTTTGTCACGCGGATTGGAACCGACATCTCGTTAGCGATTGCAAGCGGGATACCAAGTTCTGATACCGAGAGATTCGGATCAGGAGAGATGACTGTACGGGCAGAGAAGTTGACACGCTTTCCTGAAAGCGATCCCCTGAATCGCCCGTCCTTTCCCTTCAGTCTCTGTGAGAGGGTCTTTAATGGCCTGCCGGAACGATGGCGTGCAGGCGGGCATCCGGCCACCTCATTGTCCATGTAGGTGGTCACATGGTACTGGAGCAGTTCCCAGAGATCTTCGATGATCAGCTGGGGTGCTCCTGCATCCTGGTTCTCCTTGAACCGCTGGTTGATCCTGATGATATCGACAAGCTTGTGGGTCAGGTCATCTTCAGAACGCTGTCCGTTCTCAAGGATGATCGAGGGGCGCATCGTCACCGGGGGAACCGATAATACCGTCAGAATCGTCCATTCGGGGCGTGCCACGGTTGCATCGATTCCAAGAATCTTGAGATCGTCATCGGGAATCCGCTCAAGGCGTGCACGGATGTCAGCCGGAGTCAGCTTGTGCTCTGTCTTCCGGCCATCTTCTGTCCATGCCTCCATGAAGGTGGTCGGCTTTTCGAAGTTCACCTTCAGCTGCTGCTCGGCACAGTGCGGGCAGACCCGCTCTTTCTTGATATCCTTCTCGGAGACGACATCGGCAGAGAAGGGATCGTCACCCATTGCAGAGAATTTCTCGATCTCCTGTGGCTCAAGGAGAAGCCGTCCGCATGCCCGGCAGCTGACACGGAGAAGCTTCCTGATCAGCCGTGTATATCCGACATGGATGACTGGTTTTGCAAGATCGATGTGGCCGAAGTGACCGGGGCAGTCACCTGATTTCTGGCCGCAGGTCTTGCACCGGAGACCCGGATCAATAACTCCGAGACTTGGATCCATCAGGCCTTTGCTGTAGGGGAAACCATCGTCATCATAGGTGTCTGGCCAGATCACCTTACATACACTCATTTTTCTGACATCTTTCGGTGACAGAAGGCCAAAATCTAATTTTCCTATTCGTTTTGGGCTTGGCATATTCAGATCACCTCAGACTATATCCTCAAGCATCAGTCGTGGTGCAATACCCATACTGATCATCTCATCCAGAAGGAGCTTGAATGCATAACTCATCTCTACCTCGTAGATGTCCGTCTCGGCACCGCAGGCAAGACATGAAGTAACCTTCCGTTTCGCATCATACATGGCAACCATACCGCACTGGGCACAGACCCATTCCTTCACGGCATCCGATTCATCAAGGAGACGTTCCTTCAGGGCCATCGCAGCGCCATGGCCGATCATCACATCACGCTCCATTTCACCAAACCGAAGACCTCCTTCACGGGCACGTCCTTCAGTTGGCTGGCGGGTCAACACCTGCACCGGTCCGCGGGAACGTGCATGCATCTTGGTTGAGACCATGTGGTAGAGCTTCTGGTAGTAGATGACACCAATATAGATATCAGCGGCAAACGGCCTGCCGGTGATGCCATCATACATCACTTCGCGTCCGGTATGTGAGAATCCAAGATCCTGAAGCTCTTTTCTGAGTGCAAACTCTTTCTCACCACGGAAGGGGGTTGCATCGATCCGCCGCCCATTCAGGCTGCCGACCTTTCCACCGATCATCTCGATCATGTGTCCGATCGTCATACGTGAGGGGATGGCGTGGGGGTTGATGACGAGATCAGGTGAGATCCCTTCAGCTGTAAACGGCAGATTCTCCTGCGGAGCGATAAGCCCGACGATACCCTTCTGTCCGTGCCTCGAGGCAAACTTGTCCCCGATCTCAGGCACCCTGAGATCACGGGTTCTGACTTTCACAAGGCGGGATGAGTTCTCACCCTCGGTGAGGATGACGGTATCGACGATACCATGCTCATTACTCCGCATCGTAACCGAGGTATCCCTCCGTTTCTCAACAGCGATCAGCTCAGCCGTCGGCTCTTCAAGGAACCGTGGGGGCGAGGTTTTTCCGATCAGAACGGACTTCTCATTCACGATCGTCTCGGGGCTGATGATACCATCGGAATCAAGATTCCTGTATGCATCCTCACCATGAGAGCCGGATACTTCCTCATCCGGAATCTCGATCCTGTCGATCTGGCCACCAGGATATCTCCGTTCTTCACCCTCATAGGTTCTGAAGAAATGAGATCGCCCGACACCCCGCTCGATCGAGGCCTTATTGAAGATGAGTGCATCTTCGATGTTGTATCCTTCGTAACTGAGGATGGCAACAACGAGGTTATAGCCCTGGGGCCGCTCTTCGGATCCGATCAGTTCCGCTGCCTGTGTCTTCACAAGCGGCCGCTGTCCATAGTGGAGCATATGGCCACGGGTATCAGGGCGGAGCTTCATATTTGCCTGTGCAAACCCGAGTGCCTGCTTGACCATTCCCGCGCCCATGGTGACACGGGGCGATGCATTGTGTTCGGGGAATGGAACGTGTGCCGCACCGATACCAAGCATCAGCTGTGGGTCGATCTCCATATGCGTATGCTCAGCGGTAAGTCCATCCTGGTTGACAGCGATGTAGAGATCATCTTCCTCTTCGGCATCCACATATTCGATCTTCCCCTGGGAGACCATATCCTCAAAAGAATATTGCCCGGCCCGGATCTTGTCGATATCATCGTCTGAAATGATCGGGAGTCCCTGATCAAGGATGATGAGTGGCCTTCTGGCACGGCCGCGGTCGGTATTGATAACAATCTCGTTGCTGTATTCCTTGAATGAGACATTGATCTCTGAGGAGAGCTCGCCACGGCGCCTGAGCTGACGGACCCTGGCTGCAAGCGCCTGTCCGTCATCTACAACACCAATGAGTGCTCCATCAACAAAAATTCGTGTTTTGACTGACATCAGTGTTCACCACCAATCGGCTCGACACCAATGCTGAAGAGCACATTCTTTATCTCCTCTTCATCAAGGACACCCTTGCTCACTTCGACAAGCTGGGCAAAGTTCTTTACAAGACCACAATTCGGACCCTCAGGAGTCTCTGACGGGCAGATTCTGCCCCATTGTGTCGGGTGCAGATCACGAGCCTCGAAATGCGGCTGTGATCGGGAGAGCGGGGAGATGACACGGCGCAGGTGGGAGATGACCGACATGTGGTCAACCCGATCCAGAAGCTGTGATACACCGGTTCTTCCGCCCACCCAGTTCCCTGTTGCAAGTGGGTGGAGAAGCCGCTCGGTTAAGACATCTGCCCTGACGGCAGTCTGTATTGAAAGATCGCGGTGCCGCATGCTGGCACGTTCAAGCTGGTACTTGACATCACGGGTCAGCCGGTTGAGGGAGATCCGGAAGAGATCCTCCATCAGGTCACCGGCGAGCTTCAGCCTCTTGTTTGAGTAGTGATCCTTGTCGTCTGTCTTCCGCTTCTTCAATGCGAGGTGGAAACAGGCTTCAGCCATTCGTCCGAGGAAATGGGCTTTTGCCAGCCTGACACTGATCATCATCTCTTCATACCCGGGATCATCCTCTTTCACCGAGGGGCTGACGAGGTAATTCAGGTGGGGGAGAAGATAGTTGTCAAGGACAAATTCTGCACGCTTCTTCTGGTACTCCCTCGTCTGGTTCGGTGCAAGCTTTTTGCCGACATACATGACTCCTTCCTCGACTGATCCGCATTCTGCGGCTTCAAGGTTCTGCATCATGTAGGTGAGGATATCCTCGTCAAGAGAGACCGCGGTCACAATATCGGAGTCGGTCTCAAGACCGAGTGAACGCATCAGGTCTGCAAATTTCAGGTGCCCGGCAACCGAGGGGAATGAGACATCAAGGAGATTCTTCTTATTCTTCTCAACGACAACGAGTGCCCGGTAGCCACGGTACTGCGAAAAGACCTTTGAGACATGGATCTGTTCGTTGTACCGCTCGGTATACTCGGTCATGATCTTGTTGGATGCAAGATCTTCAAGTGACATCAGCACGCGTTCTGTGCCGTTTACAATGAAATATCCGCCGGAATCCAGGCGATCCTCACCACATTCGACCCGCTCGTCATCAGAGAGGCCGTACAGGTTGCAGACTTTTGATCCGATCATTACCGGAAGCTGACCGATTGTTGTCTCGATTGGATCGTACCGTTCCTCACCCTGGCAGAGCGTCATCTCCAGGATCATGGGTGCAGCATAGTTGAGGTTCCGAAGCCGTGCCTCGGTCGGGTAGAGTTCGCTCTGGGATCCGTCCGCCTCCCGGACTATGGGTTTTTCAACCCGGATCTTACCAAGCTCGACCCAGACAGCCTCATTGTTCTTGCCCCTGTGTTCAATATCCGTCTCTATGACGCGTTGTTCATCAACGACGGTCTGTAGATTATAGTCTAAGAAGTTGTTGTAGGATTCGAACTGGTGGCGTGCAACATGATCTTTGGAAAAATATGCCTGCGATAATACGCTTCTATCAATCAGATGTATCATCTCCGATTATTTCTTGGGTCTTCTCACAACAAGGCGAAATGCTTCAGCCTCACCCGCTGTATGGCTTTTTCGGGTGATGCGTATAACATTCCCGGGTACTGCATCAATAGATTTAACAATTGGGTCGTCGTGATATATCTTTAGTAATTGCTCCATTATCAGATTATAATCCGTCAGGAGAGTGTTTACTTCTTCAACAGCCATGATCTGATGCTTTGGCACCATATCATGCATCAGAACATTTAACCTGGTGCCCATCAATAATTGCCCCTTTTAATAGTGTTGAATAGGATAATGTTCAGAGATCTCATCGATTAAAAACCACAGCTTGAACCGTGGTAACGGGCCCGGAGGGATTTGAACCCCCGACCACCTGGTTAAAAGCCAGGCGCTCTACCTAACTGAGCTACGGACCCACCGGTCAAACAAACCTAGCATTATTAAAATGCCATATTAACTTAAAAACCTTGTTATTCACCCACATTTTCAACCCCATTTCCGATCATCATGAAGCGATCCGGACCCGGAAATGCCCAAGCTCTAACGATCCAACCGACACCCTTTAATTCAAAACCGCTTCATATGAAAGTAGAATCGAAGGTACACGGTGAAAAGTATGGGAGATTACGATCATCTGACTCCGATAATGAAATCAGTAATGAATATGATTTCGCGGTGTACACTTTTTATTTATGCATTAATTGCCGCCCTTTTGATCATTATTGCCCTTCTGACCTTTCTGGATGCAGTCTACCTGATATTTGCGATCTTCTCGCATGGAGATGTGATCACCGGCATTCTTGACGTATTGCATGTCCTCCTTCTGACGATCATCGTTGTCGAGGTGCTTGAGACCGTTACCGGGTATTTCAGGACAAAACGCATTCTTGTCCGCCCTATCCTGATTGCAGGAATGACCGCGATGATCAGAAAAGTGCTCATTATCAGTGTGGATGATGCACAGGTTGCAGAAATGATCTGGATCATCGGTATCATCGCCGTCCTGACAGCAGCAATCTATGTTGTGGGAAGAAGCGAGGATAATACGATTTTACACTGAAGAAGAGAGAGATTCGGGCAAAACAGAGTTCAGATCCCAATCTGAGCCCGGATCTCCTCGAGACGGGACTGCTGGATCGAAAGGCCTTTCTTCATGCTGTTAATGGCATTTTCTATCTTTTCGACGCTTCCTGTCCTGCGATCCTTGAGAGAATAGGTATTTTCAAGAATACGGATGAGACGTGTATTCACATCAACACTTTTTACGAGGCGCGCATATTCCGATACAAGAACCTGGTTGACACCCCGCTCACCGGCGAGCCTGATCGCCGCTGCGATTGACCGGCGCCTCTCGAGCACATGTTCTATTGATTCGTAGAGTTCCGTATGCGTGATCGGCTTGATGATGTAATCTTCGATATACATCCCATACTCTTCTGCCTCATCGGGAGTGAGCTGTTTTGCTGTCAGCATCATGACAGGTATATCACGGGTAGCCGGGTTCAGCTTGATATTTTCAAGAGTCTCCCAGCCATCCATCGGCTCCATCATGATATCAAGGAGGATGAGATCCGGAGTGAGATCCAGAAGAATATCAAGTCCTTCTGCCCCGCTGCCAGCGGAATATGTCGTATATCCACCACGCTTCAGCATGGTTACAAATACCTCTACAATGCCGGGGTTATCATCGATCACAAGGATTTTTGCTGTCATCAGAGAGCTCCTCCGATACGCTCTCCAATCTCCTGAAGATGGGCGCAGACCCCCTCCAGATTTGCATCGTTATTGGCAGTGACAGCAATTAACAGCCGTTCGCCAGCAGGAACAAGGATTATTGCTTTTTTGTGGCTGTTCACCACAATCCAGAGAGGGGATTCGATATTGACGACAGATGCGGCAGCCTCGGATGAGGCGATCATGGTGGCACACATCGCCCCAAAAGACTGGGCAGAGAGGGAGTCTTCAAATGATTTGCCAATGAGGATTCCATCGGTTGAAACAAGGGCGCAATCGTTTACGCCTGAAACAGCCTTAATTTCGTCTACGAACTGACGAATCATCTGCTTAAGAGGGCCTGCTGACGACATCTGCAACTGATCTCCGGTATTTTTTTTTATCTATTGAGGGAGGTGTATCCAGCGTTAATCGGTATGAAATATCGATCATTGCTCTTTCCCCGCGATACAAAGGATTAGAAGACTAATTAGCCCCATACATAAATACCTTTTTGCTTTCCATCAGAGATCCGCCCCTGTTGTTCATGAGATCGTTTTGAGAGATTGGGAGGATTTCGGATGCAGGCAATTGTGCTTTCAATCCCGGTTAAAAAAGGAAACTACATATGCAATACAACCGAATAGTATGAGCACGGGGCCATAGGGTAGCCTGGCCATCCTAGGAGACTGGGGGTCTTCTGACCTGCGTTCAAATCGCAGTGGCCCCATTCAACTCTTTCTTAAAAAGTATCAGATTATCAGGTAACAGGTCGATGAAATGAGAATCACCGAAACATGCCGGGATTGTCTCCTCTCCCGCGTCCGCTTTGAAGCAGAACTCTGCACAGAGGATACGGCAATCGTTGAAGAAGCAGTCAGGGCTTCCCGCACCCTGCTTGACTCACTGTTTGAAGACGATGTTCCGGCACCCGTGATTGCAAGTGCGGTTCACCGTTGCTGTTATAGAACTGTAGGGGCCGTTGATCCGTACCGGACACTGAAGTACCAGGATACCCGGACAGCACGGGATGTTGTAGCAAAGGTCCGCCACCTCATAACAGATTTTCCATCTGCCATTCGGGCGGCAGTCATCGGAAACGCAATGGATTACGGAGTGATGGGCCATACGATTGCAGAGGACTTTGTCAGCTTTTTCAAGGCAGAATTTGAGAAGGGACTCTTTATCGACGATTCCGATGAAATTGCAAAAGCTGCCCGGAGAGTCGTATACTTTATGGATAATACCGGTGAGAGTTTCTTTGACCGGATTCTCATTGAGGAGCTGAAACATCTGGGGGCATATGTCACGGTTGCCGTGAAACACGCGCCAATATTAAACGATGTCACCCTTGATGAGGCACGGGATGCCGGGATAGATGAGGTCGCAGACCACCTGACCACAACAGGCGGCGGTGCAGAAATTGGCGTCAATCTCAAACTGATCCCAGACGATCTGAAAGATGCGATCCAGAGTGCAACCCTGATCATCTCAAAAGGGCTTGCCAACTATGAGTCTCTCTCAGATTATTCCAATCTGCCGCCGGTTGCGTACCTGCTGGTTGCAAAGTGTGATCCGATCGCAGAAAAGCTCGGAGTCCCAAAAGGGGCAAAGATTGCCCATATCATCAGATAATTTTCCTTTCAGGAAGCATTTATCCCCCCAAACCACCATCTATCTGTATGGTGCTTGAGACCAACCTGTATTTCGCATTGATTATTATCGGTGCATTATTGCTTCTCTTTGAGGCGATGAATCCGGGGTTCTTTGCCGCTGTACCCGGCACAACGATGATCGTCCTTGGAGTCATGTTCCTGATGGGCATCGATGTCTTCAGCAGCACGTGGGGGATTCTGATCGGAGTTGCGTCGGCACTCATTGCCGCAAGCCTGACTATCCTGTTATACCGGCGCCTCTCACCCGAACAACTGCCAACGACGATGAGTCGTGACTCTCTTGTTGGAAAGGAAGGGAAGGTCGTGCGTGAAGTACAACCGGACGAACTCTCAGGGAAGGTCTCGGTCTCCGGTGTCGAGTTGAGTGCACGCTCAACAGGAAGAATACTCTCCCCCGGTACAACCATCAGGGTTGTCAGTTCCGAGGGAGTGCATGTCATTGTAGAGGAGGTATGAAAGTATGGCTCTCATTGATAGTTTTGTAACGATCATTTTAATTTTAATTATCGTCTTCATATTTGCCCGTGGCGTGGTCATCGTCCAGCCGTACCAGCAGGGCCTTACCATCCGGCTCGGTACCTATACCGGCCGGATGAACCCCGGTTTCCGCTGGGTTGTCCCGTTCATCACGGAAGTCATCAAGCTGGATCTCAGGACACAGGTGATTGATGTTCCGTCGCAGGAAGTGATCACAAAAGACAATTCACCGACAAATGTCGATGCCATCATCTATGTCCGGGTGATGGATCCTGAAAAAGCATTCTTTGAGGTTGCCGCGTATAAATCCGCCACGGTGGCTCTTGCACAGACAAGCCTTCGTGGCATTATCGGCGATATGGAGCTTGATGAAGTCCTCTACAACCGGGATCTTATCAACACCAAGCTCCGCGATATGCTTGACCGGGAGACAGACCAATGGGGTGTCAAGGTTGAGCGTGTCGAGATCAAAGAGGTCGACCCGATCGGTGCTGTTAAACAGGCGATGACCGAGCAGACCTCGGCCGAGCGTGAACGGCGTGCGGCAATCCTCAGGGCAGATGGAGAGAAGAGGGCTGCCATCCTGAAGGCCGAAGGTCTCCGGCAGAGTATGATCCTCGAAGCCGAGGGTGAGCGGCAGAGCAAGATCCTGAGAGCAGAGGGTGAACGGCAGGGGAAGATCCTGGTGTCGCAGGGAGATGCACAGGGGCTCCGTATCCTGGCACTTGGCGCCCGCCCGCTTGATAAGCGTGCAATTACTGTCCTCTCACTTGAGGCTCTGAAGAAGATGGCCGAGGGAGAAGCAACCAAGATCGTGCTGCCGTTTGAGCTGACAAGCCTCATCAAGCAGAGCGCGAAGTTCCTTGGCGCAACAGAGGATATGCATGATGAAGATCCAAAAGACTTAATGGAGCTTTCTGAGGATATACTCGGCGAGATGCCTGGAAAGGATGCAATCCATTCTGCGAAAGAGATCTTAAAATCGATCGAAGCGGATATCGATACATCCGATATCAAGATGATCGGAAAAGATAAGATCGAATAACCGGGAACCGGCAGCAAAGCCGTTCCTTTCCTTTCCTTTTTTTAAATCAAACCATAACTTCTATCAGCCGGTACTCCAACCAGCTCATTATGACAGAGATCATCCGGGAACTCGGCAAAGAAGAATTCCACCTCGCAGAAACACTCTGGCGGGAGTATCGCGGGCAGAAAGCAGATGCAATAAAAGAACGGATATTCGGCGTATTTACTGAGGCGGAACTGGCTGCAACAGCCCGTTGTACCCACCACCCGGAGGGTCTCGAGATGGACTGTGTCTTCACCCCCGAGAGGTACCGGGGCAGGGGTTTTGCCCGCATTGTTGTACAGGCACTCCTTGATGCCTGCGGCGGTGAGGACATATATATCCATTCCACCCTCCCACTGATCGCATTTTACACATCCCTTGGATTTGAGAGGATTGAAGAGCGGGCAATGCCACAGACGATCCGTGAGCGTTTCATCTTCTGTTTCGGGGAAATGGAAGGGTGCAACGCCATCCCGATGGTGAGGAGAGGAAGGTAAAATTTTCCTCCCCGCTATTGGTGAGGGTAGTTTGAAGCAGGTGCGGCCATCCGTTCAACCTCCCTGCGAAGCATGTGAGGACGGGGACGGGGCGGTGGGGAAAAACACCTAAGTGAACAGATCCGAATGCTTGATTCAAACACCTGATAACCAGATGATGGCTCGTTCACTATTGAAAAATCAGACTAATCAGCGAAGAGCCGTAAATCCGGCCTTCTGCCGGATACTCAGATCAGGGTATTCTTCCCTCCATATAACGCTGCGATCCCCCCTCACAGATGGAAGAGGTAGGGGAGGAGGATCGGAACCAGGAGCATAAACAGCACCACCCATGAAACCGAGACGACGATCCGATCCACATATCCTCCCAGTCCACGCTTGTCAAGAATCCTGTTTAACCCTTCCCTGAGGATATGGCCGCCATCAAGCGGAAGCATCGGAAGGGCATTGAAGATCCCGACCATGATATTGATCCAGCCAACCCAGAAGAGGAGGTGAATCAGTGGCCAGAAACCATCAAACGGCACCTGGAGGTAGGTGTTCTCAACCGAGTCATAGGGGATCACCCTGAGAAAATCTGCTCCCGGAACGATATTGAGTGGTGCAATCAGGAGATAGAGCATCCCTTCAGGAGAGGCGAGATTGCCAAGTACGGTAACGACACGCTCGCTGTCATAGTACATGATCCCCATGAACCCTGATTCCATTTCGCTGGCAAGTTCCTCCGGCCAATCCGAGAGGATAAGGGTTCGTTCGACAGGTGTGCCATCCGAATCAACAATGAGCGTCAGGGAATCGCCGGGACGGGTTTGGGAGAGGAGTGCCGTCACCCCTTCCCTGGATGCCACCGGCTCGCCATTGACATTCATGATGACCGAAGGGAAGGGGAGATCGGCCTCATATGCCGGATAATCCATGTAGACACCGGTGACAACCGGGGCAGGGGAGGGGGCTACCATCCCGAGGAGGAGGACAAGGGCGATGAAACAGGCTACACCGACGGTGAGGTTGTTAGTGATACCCGCCCCAAACATCCGCATCTTCGGCATGCCATGTTTTTTATCGAGATCTTCCTCATCAGGCTCAACAAATGCACCGATAGGGATGACCGCCAGCAGAAGTCCGGTGCTCTTTACCGCGATCCCCTCGATTCGGCAGAGGATACCATGGCCAAATTCATGGATTGCAATCGTCAGCACAAGGGCGGTCCAGACCGCAAAAGATGAGGGTATAAACTCATTGACACCGGGGATGAGGAGAAGATTCTGGGGTTTCTGGAACTCTGTTGGTTCCGGGCGTGTCAGAAGGGTGATCTCGGTCGTCTTGACGAGCAGGTACATCATCAGGGCTGAGATGAAGACCACCATCAGCACCCCGATAGTCCCATAGATCCTGAAGAATGCCCTGAAGGGAATAAAACGATCAAAAAAACCGACTTTTTCCGTTTTGATCATCATAATAGGGCCATAAAACGTGATATTTTCTGGAAATAAACCATTTCTCCAGATGACCCCGGCTATAACTGCATATAAAGCAATGACAAGAACAACAGGGAAAAGCCAGTCCATAAGTAGGTTTACTGTTTGCTGTGAACCTTCATAAAGCCGTTCATTGTGTTAGAAATCGAAAAGCGATGATTGTCTTTCTTTTTCGAGGAGAGCTGCCACTGTCTTCCAGCTCGATCGGGCACAGGCGGGGGGGATCCCATGTTCCCGGATATACTCTGAGAGAAAACGGATCGTCTTTTTATCGGAAGGATACCCGCTCCCGATATCACCATATTCAAGGGCGAGATCGGCAATCGCCCGATCCCTTGTTACTTTTGCGATGATACTGGCGGCACCGACAATTGGATAGGTAGCATCTGCCCTGTGCTCGGCTACCAGTCTGCATGGGTATGGGAGGAGAGACTGCACCGTATCTGCGTACCGGGCGGCATTTACATCACATGCATCAAGGTATGCGGTTTCTGGCTTCAGTGCCGCAACACATGCTGCATGTGCCCGTGCCACCACCAGGTTCATTGAGATGAGAGGGAGTGCAGCATCAATCTCACCCGGAGAGACAGAGACGACATGAAAGAGGCACATTTCCGTCAGCATAGGGAAAAGCTCTTCCCTTTTGCGGGGACTGAGGGTTTTTGAATCCCTGATTGCAAGAGAGTCAAGCTGCGTGAGATCAAAAACACCGGCGGCTGCAACCACCATCGGCCCGAGAACCGCACCCTTCCCTGCCTCATCCACTCCGCAGAGCATACATACAGATCACTCCGCAAAGTATTTCAACACGTGCTTATGTAAAACCGTATATGTACATCATCGTTATCGGCCTCGGCGGTATCGGGAGAAGCCTTGCGGCCACTGCTGCTGAGAATGGCGACAGCGTTGTAATCATCGACAGGGATGAAGAGCGGTGTGCTTCGATGCTTGAGACCTACGATCTCCTGGCAATCACCGGAAATGCCACCGACAAATCGATTCTCGAGGATGCCGGGATCGATCATGCAGACGCACTTGTTGCAACCACTAGCGATGATGCGGCAAACCTCATGACATGCTGGCTTGCAAAACGGTACTCTGTTCCGAATGTTGTATCGATTGTAAATCACAAGGAACATTCCGAGCTTTTTTCCGAGGTGGGAGTCAGGATCAGCGAAAATCCTGATGAGATCGTTGCCAGATCCCTCTATACCTGGGCAGAGAACCCAAATACCCAGGCACTTGCCTCGATCCATGGGGGAGGGATCTTTGAGATCTCCGTAGAAGCAGATTCACGCGGTGCCAATAAAAAGATCAGTGACCTTGATGTGAAGGATTTCGTCATAATTGCAGTTCACAGGGCAGGAGATCTGATCATCCCGAAGGGAGATCTTGTAATCAGGCCGGAAGACTTAATCACCGTATTCTCTAAAAAAGAGGCTGAATTAAGCAGTCTCCGCTATTTAAACCAACAGTTCACAAAAATATGAAACCGGTCTCTGACCGGTTGCCGTTTTAGAGGAATGCTTTGAGATGTTTGAGCTCCAGGAGGAGCGAGGGGTTTGCTTTGATCAGCTCGGTGATCAGTGTCAGCGTGCTGAATTCCTCAAGATTGATCTTTGAGATAGAATGAACAATGGCATTCAGCTTCTCATCTGATAACCCGACAAAGATTTCCTTGACGGCATAGTTCCGTTCAAGCGCCTTCCCCATGTTTGAGCTGCGCCAGGTTGTATCATATGGCATCAATGCGGCTTTTCTGGTGTCACCCTTCTCAAGTGCTCCGATTGCAGTCTCGGCGGCAAGCCGTCCGGTGTACATCGCATTGTAAATCCCGCCTCCGGTGATGGGATCAGAGATCCGGGCAGCATCGCCGACGATCAGCATATTATCTGCAACGGTGCAGGAGAGCGGCTTGCAGACCGATACGCCACCGACAATCAGTTCGATGCATTTGCCATCAGGGAACTTCCTTTTGACGAAACGGTCAAGGTAATCCTTTGCACGATGCCCAGCACCGCTCTTTCCGCCGCCGATACCGATACCAACATTGGCAAGCCCTTTGCCTTTGGGGAAGATCCAGACATATCCGGCTGGAGCAACTTCATTGCCAAGATAGAACGAGGTCATCTGTGCATCGATATCGATCCCTGTCATCAGGTACTGTGCACAGGTCTCGATCTCACGGAGTGGGACTGTTGTATCAATACCTGCCCATTTTGCAAACTTCGACTCGATGCCATCTGCAGCGATCGTGACTTTCGCATCCACTTCATAGGTCTTCCCATGCTGTTCGATGACCGCACCGGCAACTGCACCATTTCTCATGATTGGAGCAGTGGCCCGGGCCTTCACATACGTCTCGGCTCCTGCTTCGGCAGCCTTCCAGACAAGTTCCCGGTCAAAGACCTTCCTGTCAAGGACGTACCCGACTTCTGATCCCGCCATCTTCGGCTCAAGGAGCATCGAGAAATCATCAGGGGCAACAAGCTCGGCCCGTTCGATTTCAGTTGCAATCCATCTTGGATCCGGGGGGAGGAAGTCGTTCAGGAGCTCTTTGCCAATACCCTCGGCACAGCGGACAGGAGTTCCTATCGCAGGACGCTTCTCGACAAGACAGACAGAGAGACCCTTCTCTGCGGCAGTCTTTGCGGCCAGCGCTCCTCCGGGACCGCCGCCGATGACCAGCATGTCATACTGCCGCTTCATTCCTTGACAACCTCCAGAGCACCGAGTGGACAGACCTTCTCACAGATTCCGCAGTTGATACAGGCGGTATCCACTGTAAGAAATGCATCGACCAGCTCAAGGGCACCTTCCGGGCATACAGAGACGCACGCTCCGCAGTACCCACAGATATCCCGTCGTATATTGAGCATTGACAATGTTATGGGATGGGAATACGTTTAATTATATTGATTCATTCAGGTTTAAACTGGCAAAGACGATAAACACGTTCTGCTTTCAGATGAGATACCCAATAACTATTAAGAATTCAAGCCAATACTTCTGAAACAGGCAGGCAATGAATAGCTGCCTGGGCTGCGGGATCCATGACAACGAGTGAATTGAGAGGAGGGCCGACCCAGCCCGAAGTATGTGCCGTTGCGCTTTCGAAGCTTGCAGTCCGCCCCGGAGATACTGCTGTTGATATCGGGTGCGGGACAGGAACCGTCAGCATCGCCATTGCACGGACTGCTGAAAGGGTGTTTGCAATCGACATGCGGCCGGAGGCAATTGCAGTCGCCAGAAGAACAATTGCCGATTCCGGGTTAACAAATATCACCCTTGTCGGGGGCGATGCAGTACCATTTCTCGGTGAGATTGAGGGAATTGATGTTGCGTTTGTCGGCGGCTCAAAGGGGCTTCTGCAGGTACTCTCACTTCTCGCAGAGAAGGGGGTCAGAACGATTGTGGTGAATGCCGTCCTCCTTGAGACCGCCACGCTTGCGATTCAAACGATGAGGGAACGTGGCATCTTTGTCGAAGCTATCCACCTTCAGGTTTCACGATCCGCTGATCTCGCCGGAAAAACGATGTTTAAGCCGGAAAACCCAATATATATCATCGTCGGGGGGTGCAGACAATGTTGATTGCTGTCGGCCTTGGGCCAGGCGATCCCGAACTCCTCACCCTGAAGGCAGCACGGCTCCTCAGCGAGGCAGACTCTGTCTTTGTACCGGGGGAGATGGCATACAATCTCGTTGAAGCATACAGAAGAGATGCCATCACCCTTGATTTCCCGATGACGAATGATGAATCCTATATCGAGGCCTGCATGGAGGAGAATGCAAAGAAGATTGCGCCATATGCCCTCTCTGGGATCGCAGTCTTTGGAATCATCGGAGACCCGAACTTCTTCTCCACCTTCTCCCGGTTAACAGCGATCTTAAAACGGGATCACCCGGAGATCGAATGCAGCACGGTGCCGGGGATCAGCTCGATTACGGCACTTCCATCTGTTGCAGATCTTCCGATCCAGAAGAGTTTTTCAGTCTCGGATGGATCTGATCCTGATGTCAGGATCACGCTGAAGGTACGGCGTCCACAGAAGATAGCAGCGGAGCTGAAGAAGGAAGGATACTCGGAGTTTGTACTTGTGGAACGGATGTATATGGACGATATGACGATCTATACCAATGAGAACCTGCCTGAAAAATCCAATTACTTCAGCATACTGTACGCGAGGAAATTATGAGCGATTTTTATATTGTCGGCGCGGGATGCGGAGATCCAGGCCTTATCACGGTGAAGGGGATGGATCTCCTGAAGAGGGCGGATATCCTGATCTATGCGGGATCGCTCGTGAACCCGGAGCTTGTTGCTGCATCGGGGGCAGTCACAAAACTTGATTCCTCACAGATGAACCTTGAGGAGATCTGCGGAGCGATCAGAGACGGAGTCCTGGAGAAGAAACTGGTTGTCCGTCTCCATTCAGGTGATCCGGCACTCTATGGTGCAATCATCGAGCAGATGGCAGTCCTTGAGAAGGACGGGATCAGACCGGAGATTGTACCCGGCGTCTCCTCCCTCTTCGGGGCAGCAGCAGCACTCGGAACCCAGTTCACCCTGCGGGGTGTTTCCGAGAGCGTCATCATCACCCGCCCTGCCGGTGCAACCCTCGAAGAAGATCGGATTAAAGAATTCTCCCGAACCGGGGAGACGCTTGTGATATTCCTTGGCACCGAGAAGCTGAGGGATATTATGGCACGGGTTGAATGCCCTGAGGATACGCCGGTTGCGGTTGTCTACCATGCCACCTGGGATGACCAGAAGATTGTCAAAGGTACTGTCGCCGATATTGCAGATAAGGCCGAAGAGGCCGGGATTACAAAGACCGCCCTGATCGTCATCGGCCGTGCAGTCCTTGGTATCGAAAGCGGTTTTGTCCATTCACATCTCTATTCATGAACTGCTGTGTCATCGCCCTGCCCCGCTTCTCAGAACTCGGCCAGAAGATAGCAGGAGCGATTGATGCCGATCTGCTTCCCTATGAGGAAGGAATCTTCACCACCGCATTTGCGAACTATGATAGGATCGTTGCGGTGATGTCGGCAGGGATCGCCGTCCGCTCCGCTGCCCCGCTCCTCACCGACAAGTGGCATGATCCGGGGATCGTCGTTGTGACCCCGGATGGGAAGTATGCAATCCCGATCCTGGGCGGCCATCATGGCGCAAACGATCTCGCATACCGCCTTGCTGGGATCGGGATCATTCCTGTGATCTCAACAGCAACCGAGGTGCATGGACGGCCGTCTGTTGAGGGATATGCCGCAGTTGAGCAGTGCCGTGTGATCAACCGCCCCTCTACCCGGAGGGTAAATGCCGCCTTCCTCGATGGCGATGTGCCGGTCTACGAGATACCTGAGCCAGGCATCGTGGTCGCGGGGCCGGGAGTCTCGGTGCTGATCAAGGCAAAGCCCTACACCATCGGGATCGGGGCACGGCTTGGGATCACGCCGGAAGAGGTGGAGGATGCGGTGGCGTCCGCACTCAAAGATGCTCAGATCCGCTCAGATGAGGTGGGAGCATTTGCAACTACCGAGAAGAAACGGCCTGACCCCGGACTCGCCGAGGGGGTACGAAGGCTTGGGGGCGTCCTCATCTACCTTGGTGACGATATGATCAACAGTATAGAGACACCATCTCCGTCACGGGCTGGGCTGATTGGCCTGAGTGGGGTTGCAGAACCCGCTGCCATCGCCTGCTCGGAGAAGGGCGAGCTGATTATGAAGAAGAAGACCTATGGAAGGGTGACCATTGCAATCGGAAGGTAAAGAAAAAGGCCTCCTCTCGATCGTCAGCACAGGTCCCGGGAATATCCAGCAACTGACCCCGGCGGCCTTAAAGGCGATCGCAAAGGCGGAGTATGTCATCGGGAATAATGTCTATATCGACCTGATCCGACCTCTCATTGAGGGAAAAGAGGTCGTGAAGAGCCCGATGGGTGAAGAGGTGAACCGGGCGCAGCTCGCACTCGATCTCGCGGAGAATCATCGTGTCGCGATGGTCTCGGGCGGGGATGCCGGCGTCTACGGGATGGCCGGGATCGTCATCGAGGTTGCCGAGAGGACAGGCTCAACAGTTGCAATCGAGGTGATACCAGGAGTAACAGCTGCAACTGCTGCGGCATCATGTATCGGCTCCCCATTGTCAGGTGATTATGTCACACTCTCGCTCTCTGATCTCCTCACACCATGGGAGGTGATTGCGATGCGGCTCGATCATGCATCAGCAATGGGTGTGCCGCTTGCGATCTACAATCCCCGGAGCAGGGGGCGTCCGCATAACCTTGATTCTGCCCTTGCGATCATCTCAAAGCACAGGGAAACAGAGACTCCGGTTGCTGTTGTGAAGAACGCATACCGTCCAGGTGAAGAGCGGCATATCATGACACTCTCTGATCTGGTTGCTGACACAAGTATTGTGGATATGCATTCGATTGTGATCATCGGCGGACTTGAAAGCAGGATATGGAAGGTGGGAGACGATGTCAGAGGAATTATCACCCCGCGGGGATACCACAGAAAATACGTATATTGATCTCGGCGCAGATACCCGCGAAGGGTATCAGATCGCGAAGACAAGCAGGCAGCTTGCCAGGGAGGCGATCGGCGATGAGACACCGGAAGATCGGATCCGTCAGCGCTGTTCGGTTGCTGTAGGGGATTTTGCGATGGCGGATCTGATGCGGTTTACAGATGATCCGATAGCTGCCGGGATCGCTGCTGTCCGGGAAGGAGCCCCGATCTATACGGATATCAGGATGGTGCAGGTTGGCATCCTGAAGAAAGGGCATTCATGCAGTGTCGAATGCGCTCTCGATTATGGTGCGGAGCTTGCCGCAGCTGAGGGGATCACAAGAACATCAGCCGGGTTTCTTGCGCTTGGGGAGAAACTTTCCGGCTCCATTATTGTGATCGGAAACGCCCCCTCAGCCCTCCTCTCTGTCTGTAGGATGATTGGCGAAGGGATTGTGCCTGCACTTGTGATCGGAACCCCGGTCGGGTTTGTGAATGCGGCCGAGTCAAAGGAGCTGCTCAGGACAATACGGGTTCCCTCGGTCTCAAATGTTGGAACCCGTGGCGGCACACCGATCGCTGTTGCGAGCATGAACGAGATCATCACAATGTCACTTCAGTAATCTATGATCGATCCGGTAACCGGGTTCTCCTATCCAGACGAGTGGATCAGGCGCGCCAGAGAGAGGGGGGATATCACCGCTGTTGAAGAAGGAAGAGCGGTTCTGACATCATCCGGTGAGATCCTCAGGCGGGGGATCACCACCGGGGCAACAGCGGCAGCAGCAGCAAAGGCAGCCGTCCTCTCGCTCAGGGAGCCGGTATCGGAAGTCGATACCCTGCTCCCCTGCGGGATCCGCGTGATGGTGGATGCAGCTGGAGAGAATGGAGAGGGGTCTGCGGTGAAGGATCCGGGTGACTACCCGGACGATCGAACCGCAGGCCTCCTCTTCCGGGCAAAAGCCACTCCTGCCCCGGAGATTCTTCTTCACGCGGGAGAGGGGATCGGGAGGTTCATCCGTGACACTCCCCGCTATATCGAGGGCGAACCGGCGATCTCCCCCCCGGCACGCGAATGTATCCTGAATGCAGTCACCGAAGCAGTCCGGGAGATTGGACTCTCCGGTGCGCATATTACTCTCAGCGTGGTCGGCGGGGAAGAGGCGGGGGCGGATACCTTAAACCCGAAGGTCGGGGTTGTCGGCGGGATCTCCCTCCTCGGGACAACCGGTTTTGTCGAGCCATGGGACGATCATCTCGAGTCAACGATGGAAGAGCGGGTGCGTGGGGCCGAGCGGGTGGTGATCACAACCGGCAGGATTGGCCTTAGGATCTCCCGCCTCCTCTTCCCGGCTCACGAGGTAGTGCTCGCCGGATCAAAGATCAGGCAGGCGCTCTTTGCCGCTGAGGGTGAAGTGATCCTCTGCGGCCTGCCGGGGCTTGTCCTGAAGTTCCTCTGCCCCGATATCCTGAACGGTACCGAATACCAGACGGTGGAGGAGTATATCGCCACACCGGAAGGTATCACTTCAATGAAAGAGATACTGGAAGAGAATGTTCCTGAGGGTGTGAGGGTTGTGATCGTGAGCCGGGACGGAGAGATCATAGGTGATTCAGCATGAAAGTGGTGGGGGTTGGATGCGGAGACAGAATGCTGACCGAAGAGGCAATTGCCGCCATACAGGGAGCACGGCTCATCTACGGCTCCAGCCGGGCAATTGAGCGGGTACGGCATCATATCAATCCCGATTGCACCGTCAGGACGATCACCGACTACAAGGCGATACGGAGCCTGCCTGATGAGGCGGTGATCCTCTCGACAGGCGATCCCCTGCTTGCCGGACTCGGCCATCCCGGTAGCAGGATCATCTGCGGCATATCAAGCCTTCAGGCGGCATTTGCTGCGGTTGGTCTTCCCTGGAGCAATGTTTCGGTGATCGATGCCCATGGAAAAGATCATGCAGAGGCAATTGGTGATGTTGTCACAGATTGCAGAAGAGGGCGTCCCATATTCATCATCGCCGATCCGAAGTTCCCGGTTCACGAGCTGGCAGAGGCCTTGCATGGGATGGATCTCATAATATATATCTGCCAGGATCTGGGGGAAACGGAAGAGCGGATCATCTCCGGCACACCGGAGAATCCCCCGGTTCCTGATTCAAACCTTTTCTGCTGTATCGTGGCGCCCAACCGGAAGGAGTGAGAGGGAGATTGTACTCTCTTCAGAAAACTCCGCTATTCTTTTATGGACACGGTCGATCATCCCTCCACTGGTAACAATCACAACCGGCTCCTGCCTGAGTGCATGGAGGATCGAGGCATCGATGACACCATAGGTGAAGTCTGCTGAAATCTCCACCCCGGCAAGGTGCCTTTTTGCAGTTGTCCCCATCACCCCGATCCTGAGCGAAGAGACCGTCTCCATGAGGTGGGGAAGGCTACCATCAAGTCCGGACGTGCAATCGATCAGGTAGATCGGGGCAGGTGCATGGTGTGTGGCGACGGTGGCTGCCATCTCCTCGATCCGCTGCGCCATCTCAAGCAGTCCCGCAGGGGGGTCGCTCTCCTTCATGATCCCCCGGCAGGCAAGATGGTGGTGGAGCGAGAGGACTGCGGGCTGGGTCAGGTGTGCCCGCCGCATCAGCTCAGCATCGCAGAAGACCGAGCGGGGCGGGGCATGCGTGAGGATCTCGCCACCTTCAATCAGCACCACATCATCTGCCCAGGAATAGGCAAGCTCCACGTCATGGGTCGATAGGAGGATCGTCACCCCCTGCTGATTGATCTCTTCGAGGAGATCCATCACCTCCGCAGCACCCGCCGGATCAAGCGAGCTCGTCGGCTCGTCAAAGATCAGGATCTCCGGTTTCATTGCCAGCACCCCGGCGATGGCTGCCCGCTTCTTCTCGCCGCCGGAGAGATGGTGCGGGGGCCTGCGTTCATATCCGGTGAGCCCGACTGCAAAGAGGGCATCCGAGACGGCCTGCCGGATCTCGTCCTCGCCCAGCCCGAGGTTCAGGGGCCCAAATGCCACATCCTGGTACACGGTTGGGGCAAAGAGCTGGGAGTCTGAGTTCTGGAAGACCATGCCCACTTTTCGGCGTACTTCACGGAGTTGCCGTGAGCCGTAACTGATCGGCTCACCGCCGACGTGCACCTCGCCTGATGTCGGCCTGAGCGTGCCGTTGCACATCAGGAGGAGGGTTGTCTTGCCAGCACCATTTGGGCCGACGAGTGCAGTCCGGCTCCCTTTCTCCAGGGAGAAGCTGACATTTCTCAGTGACTCCGGATGGCTCGTGTAGGCAAATGTGAGATCCTTGAATTCTATGGCGGGTGCAGGCATGGGTATCATCTCATAATGGTGGGAACGGAAGAGGGAGGAATGCGAGGATTCCTGCGAGTGAAAGGAAGAGAAGGACGGGGAATATCTGGTAGATGGTCGGGGCGGATGTGGGTTCGAGGATCTCAAACTTTCCATCATAACAGCGGAGATCCATTGCTGTCATCAGCTCTTCTCCCCGATCCCATGCCCTGATGAAGAGGGAGGAGGCGAGCATCGAAATCGCGATGATCCCCTTTCTGAAGGAGGAGTATCCATTCCTCATCACCTGGGCATTGTAGATGGCGACAGCCTCCCCGATGATCACAAAGATCGATCGGTAGAGGAGCATCGCGAGATCGATGAACTCGTCAGGGAGCCTGAGGGATCTCAGTATACCGAAGAGCTCAATCATCGGGGTGGTCAAAGCGATGAAGAGGAGACCACAGGTGCCGCCGATTGCACGTGAAAGGATGAGAAGGGCATGGAGTGCTGCTGCATCCGTTGCGGTGAGGGTGAGCCAGGGAAGTGGTATGGTGAGGATGGGAACGCCGCCGCCGGTCAGGAAGAGGATCACAATCACACTCATCAGGGCAAAGGACGCCGGGATCAACAGGAGTGCGAGATAGAGGCGGGCAGGAATCTTTGCATAAAAGACGGTGACAATTGAGAGAATCAAAGCAATAAAGAGGGGGGCATAGGGCGTATCTGCCGATATCGCGATCAGGATTGCCCCGAGCCCGAGAATGAGCTTGATCCGGGAATCAATACCCCGGAGTTCATTCCTGCAGGCATAATCATCCAGGAAATGATGGTCGATTGATTGCACTGCTCTCTCTTATTCCTTGATTTATGGTTGTATTAACTACGATGATGTGTTCTTTGCTCCACGCCAGAGCCCGAAGACATACCCGATAACAAATGCTCCGATTGCTGCCTGAAGGGCAAAGAGGAGCGATTCGATCTCACCGCTTGGCGGCTCCCAGAGTGGATTGGCCCAGGGTTCATATCCCTGCTCTTCGATAATGTCGGCAACTATCCCATCTGCACCTCCCCATGCCTCCTGGTCTTCCCCAAGTTCTGCCTGAATGGCAGCGTTCTGGATGAGGAAGATTGCGGCAAAGGCGATTATGACAACAGCCACAACGATCTCAAGTCCGTATTTCATGCCCATCCCTCCCTGAGGCGTTCAGCACGCTCCTGCGTGATTACCCCGATCTTGATCAGGATCTCGGGCTTCAGCTGCACTATGTACTTGAAGACGAGTGCGATGACCAGACCCTCAATGATCGCAAGTGGAATCTGCGTGATCGCAAATATTGCGCCAAATGCCATGAAGGATGCCATGATACCCCCGGCTTCAGCGGGAAATGCCAGTGCAAGCTGGAGCGAGGTGACGACATAGGTGACGATATTTGCAAAAGCCGCTGCAAAGAAGATGGTGACGATCTCGTTGATGCCCGCCTTCTTTCCGGCGATAAAGATCGCATATGCCACAACCGGCCCGGCAATTCCCATTGAGAAGAGGTTTGCGCCGAGCGTTGAGATTCCGCCATGGGCAAGGAAGAGCGCCTGATAGACAAGGACGATCAATGCCAGCACCGATGCGATGAAGGGACCGAAGAGAACCGATCCAAGGCCGGTACCGGTCGGATGCGAACAGCTCCCGGTGACCGAGGGGAGCTTCAGCGATGAGAGGACAAAGACGAATGCCCCGGCAACCGCAAGGAGCGGGAGCGCCTCCCTGTTCTCACGCACCATTCTCCTGAGAGCATAGAACCCCATGATCACAAAGGGGGCAGAGAGGATGAACCAGATCTGCCACCAGGGGCTTGGTAAGAAACCTTCCATGATATGCATTATTACACCAAATTTGTTTTATCTAAATAAGATTTACTTGTTATAAAAGCATATTGATTCGGCTCGCAGAACAGAGCTATTTTTTATCCCCGGCATCATACGCCCTGAACAAGGAGTGAACCATTCATTGCCTGAAAATATGAAACTGATTCCCCGGATTATCATCGCAGGCACCCATAGCGGGTGCGGGAAGACGACGATTGCCACCGGCCTGATGGGGGCGCTTGCCGCACGCGGGCTTGTTGTCCAGCCCTTCAAGGTCGGGCCCGACTTCATCGACCCGACTCACCACACCGAGATCTGCGGGAGGAGTTCACGGAATCTCGACCCCTTCATGATGGGAAAGGACGAGGTGCTGCGAACCTTCATCTCGGCTTCAGAGGGTGCGGATATCGCCGTCATCGAAGGAGTGATGGGGCTTCACGATGGCGTTGAGGGAACCGGAGAATCGAGCACCGCCGATGTCGCCCGGATCCTCTCATGCCCGGTGATCCTCGCCTGCGATGTGAAAGGGATGAGCAGGAGTGTCCATGCGATGATCCTCGGGTACACGACCTATGATCCGGCTGTTTCCTTTGCGGGCGTCATCTACAACCGCGGAGGGTCAGATCGCCACCGGGAGATGATCGGATCTGATGGGAAGCTGCAGTCACTCGGCTGGATTCCGCGCCGGGATGAGCTCCAGGTGGAGAGCCGCCACCTCGGCCTCACCATGGCAGGTGAAGGAGAGGGCATGCGTGCCAGCAGGACGATCGTGGAGGAGTGCTGCGATATTGAGGGGATCATTCAGGCGGCATCCGCTGCCCCCCCGCTCCGGCACAGGATTGATGATGAGAGCGAAGAAGGAACGCGGGTTCGGATCGGCGTTGCGATGGATGCGGCATTCTGCTTCTATTACACAGAGAACTTCATGAAGCTGAGGAGAGCGGGAGCGGAACTCACCTTCTTCTCTCCCATCGCTGACCCGCTCCCGGAGGCAGACGCACTCTACCTCGGCGGCGGGTATCCCGAACTCCATGCGGCAGCCCTTGAGGCGAGCCCGTGCAGGGAGGAGATCAGGAGAGCCGCCGATAATGGCCTTCCGATCTTCGGGGAGTGCGGAGGGCTCGTCTATCTCTCCCGCTCGCTGAAGACTGACGAGGGTACATTTACCGGTGCAGGAGTGATTCCGGGGGATGCCGAGATGAAGAGCCGGTTCCAGGCGCTTGGGTACGTGGACGGTGCCGTCACAGGAGACGCTGCCCTCCTCCCCGCCAATCTCGGGTTCCGGGGCCATGAATTCCATTACTCTGCCCTCTACCCCGATAGCGGCTGCCGGTATGCATTCACTCTTAAACGGGGAACTGGGATCATGGATGGGAAGGACGGGATCATTGAGGGCAATACGATCGCCGGGTACACCCATGTCTATTTCACGCGGCGGTTTGCTGAGGCATTTGTTTCAATGGCAACGAGAAGACAATCAGAATGAGAACGTCCCATACTGCCCGCCGCCACCCGGATGCAGGGTTACCCTCCCCTCACGGAAGGCGGCGATGGCATCGGCAACGCCCGGATGAACCGATCGGATCTCCTCTGTCGGAAGATGAAGCAGGATCGAAAGTTCATCGCCGAAGGTTTTAATCAGCTCATCATAGAGGGCTGAACATTTCTTTGTCCGTGGAGAGCAGGTGCCGAGCCGGTTTGCGATGATCTCGGCAAGCGGGATGATATGGATATAAGGGGGACGTTCTGTTCTGGTTCTGCCGGAGAGCTCGCGGGCACGATCCGAGACACCCTTCTTGATCCGCCCCTTGTCATGCGGACAACGCCATTTGAGATCAACTGCCTCTTCAAGCGTAAACTGGTGGTAGCAGCGGGTGCAGGCAGTCCGGTTGTATTTGCCTTCTTCGGGGAAGAACCCGATATTCATCAGGATCCGGTTCTCCCGTATCGCTGAGAGGAGGGAAGAGACATCCATTCTCTTCAGATCAAGTATGGTGCATTCACGGCCAAGCTTCTCGGGGACAGGGCTGTGTGCATCCGAGTTGGTGAGGAACGGAATTCCCGAAAGCTCCTCGATCGCAGCACCATCCCGGCTGTCTGCCGAGAGGCCGAGTTCGAGATAGGATACCTCCTCTTCACCATAACAGTCAGCAAGCGAGGAGAAGGCGGCATATACGGATCGCCACGGTGTAAAGGCATGGGCAGGGCCGATGATGCCGCCTGCCTCATGGACGGTTTTTGCAATCGCCTCCCCCTTCAGCCGGATATGCGGCCGACCGGCGGTTTCAAGGTGGGAACAGAACGGAGTGAATGATTCCTGCATCACCGCAAATGAGTCAAGTGTCTCTGCTACAATCAGGTGGTGTACCCGGTTCTCATCCTCAACCTCGGTTGTCGGCAGGATGATGATGCCGGAGTCATTTGAAACATCCTCCCACATCTCCCGCCATTTTGGGTGAAGTGCATCACCAGTCCCGATTGCAGCAATCCCTTTGGTCCGGCACCCGGAGAGGATGCGGTCAGGAACCATATCCTTCGACGTTGCCATCGAAAAACAGGAGTGGATATGGATATCTGCTGCAACCTGAGGCATGCCTATCCGATATAGGAGAGCTCTTCCTGCTCGCGATCCTGTTCGGACTCTTTCAGCTTCTCAAGAGCCCCCTCAAGTTCCGCAGCGGTCTCCTGAAGGCGTGAAGGATCAATCTCAAGGCCGATCATCTTCGAGAGGACTGTCAGGACGGAACCGGCACTGATCGGATCGACGAGGTACCCGGAGGTCTCGCCGAGGAGGGCAACACCCTCCATCCCACGGAGAGCGCCAAGGCCGATGAGGAGTCCGGCGGCACCGATGATCCCGCCGGGAGGCTCCTCCTGTGAAAAGACCGAGCCTGCATTCACCGCTTCCTCGATCAGCTCAGGCCGATCTGAAGCACAGAGGACCCGTGGCTCATCGACAAGCCGCCCGACACCGTATCCGCCGAGGGTGTAGATCCGCTGAACGCCAAACTGTTCTGCAAGATTGAGATACTCCTCTGTGAGGATATAGTGCCCCTCAGGGGAGGTGCTCTGGCAGTCGCCTGTCAGAAGAAGGAGCGGAGGCTCAGATCTCACCAGGTAAAGCTCATTCTTCGGAAGATTAACCACCCCTTCCTTATTGATAAAGACCTGGGGTGGAAAATGGTGCGAGATGATCCTGGCGAGGAGTACACCATCCAGCTCATCGACGATATGATCAGCGACAAGCTTGCCGACGTGGCCGACACCGGGAAGGCCTTCAATTAATATTGATGCCCTGTAATCATCTGTATTTTCAACAGCATAGGAGATTGTTACCGGATCCATGTACGCATCTGCCTCCTGTACTTACCATACCGATCCTGCGGAGAAAAACGAGGTGGGTGAACCGGAGCAGTCCTGCCCCCGCATACCCTGCATTGCAGAGAAAGAGTGTAGGTGCCATCTTCCATGCACCGTCTCATCCGGCCTTTCATAGCAACCGGATTATTTTGCTTTCCGGATCAGTTTTCCTGATCCGCCGGCCCGCTCAACAACACCGATCGT
>WPCG01168957.1_pt1 | contig 128004 bp, 114 predicted proteins | sample 5403311 | NCBI WGS metagenome assembly WPCG01 (sample SAMN12869467, study PRJNA574797) | sludge metagenome | isolation source: wastewater treatment of Control | place: China:Beijing | collected 2019-05-17 | reverse complement strand
TGAACTGCCCGCCCAGCTCGTCGGCCCGCTCGAAGAGCGTCACCGCATGGCCGCGTCGGGCGGCGGTCACCGCCGCCGCCAGGCCCGCCGGCCCACCGCCCACCACGGCGACGCGTCGCGGCTCGCCGGCGGGCTCGATCAGAAGCTCGGTCTCGTGGCCGGCGCGGGGGTTGACCAGGCAGGAGGTCGCCTTGCCTTCGAAGGTGTGGTCCAGGCAGGCCTGGTTGCAGGCGATGCAGGTGTTGATCTCCTCGCTGCGGCCCTCGGCGGCCTTGGTGACCCAGGCCGGGTCGGCCAGGAAGGGACGCGCCATGGAGACCATGTCCGCATGGCCCTCGGCCAGCACTCGCTCGGCCACCTCCGGCATGTTGATGCGGTTGGTGGTGATCAGCGGCACCGAGAGCTCGGTCTTCAGCCGGCGGGTCACCTCGGTGAAGGCCGCCCGGGGCACGCTGGTGACGATGGTCGGCACCCGGGCCTCGTGCCAGCCGATCCCGGTGTTGATCAGGCTGGCGCCGGCGGCCTCGATGGCACGCCCCAGGGCCACTACCTCGTCATGGGTGCTGCCCTCCTCCACCAGGTCGATCATGGAGAGGCGGAAGATGATCAGGAAGTCGTCACCCACCGCCTCGCGGATGCGCCGCACGATCTCCACCGGGAAGCGGATGCGCTTCTCGAAGCTGCCGCCCCAGGCATCGTCGCGGTGGTTGGTGCGACGACAGATGAACTGGTTGATGAGGTAGCCCTCGGAGCCCATCACCTCCACCCCGTCGTAGCCGGCCTGCTGCGCCAGGGTGGCACAGCGCACGTAGTCGGCGACCTGCTGCTCCACCTCGTCGGCAGAGAGCGCCCGCGGTGTGAAGGGGTTGATGGGTGCCTGGATCGCCGAGGGGGCCACCAGCGCCGGGCTGTAGGCGTAGCGCCCGGCATGCAGGATCTGCAGGCAGAGGCGCCCGCCCTCGCCCTGCACCGCCTCCACCAGGCGACGGTGATCGGCGAGCTGCGCCTCCCGCTCCAGGGTGGCGGCCCCCTGGAAGACCGCGCCCTCGGGGTTGGGCGCGATGCCGCCGGTGACGATCAACGCCACCCCCTCCCGGGCCCGCTCGGCGTAGAAGGCGGCCAGGCGCTCGAAGCCTCCCGGGGCCTCCTCCAGGTTGGTATGCATGGAGCCCATCAGCACCCGATTGGGCAGTGTCAGGTGGCCCAGCGTCAGGGGACGGAAGAGATGGGGATAGGCAGTCACGGCATGCTCCTTGTTCTTGATCCAAATTCAAACAACTGTATGACAGCAGGCGCGAAGGCGCAAAGCCCGATGCAGGAAACGGCAGAGGAACACGGGAACAAGGGGGCAGAAACGAGGGAGGGGGCAGAAACGACGAAGCCCCGAGCGGCTGGGCTCGGGGCTTCGAGAAGTCGTGTGCATGACCATGCACGGGCAGAAACACTTGCAGCAGTTGGCGGACCGGACGGGACTCGAACCCGCGACCTCCGGCGTGACAGGCCGGCATTCTAACCAACTGAACTACCGGTCCGCGTGGTGGGTGATACCGGATTCGAACCAGTGACCCCCAGCATGTGAGGCTGGTGCTCTAACCAACTGAGCTTAACACCGACGTGTACTTCACGTCTTAGCGCGACTTGCTGGTACTTCTGCTTCTACAGGTCTGTCATCGTGGCGGACCGGACGGGACTCGAACCCGCGACCTCCGGCGTGACAGGCCGGCATTCTAACCAACTGAACTACCGGTCCGCAATGACAACATCCTGGCGAAGACACGTTGGCGGACCGGACGGGACTCGAACCCGCGACCTCCGGCGTGACAGGCCGGCATTCTAACCAACTGAACTACCGGTCCGCAGCGTGCTTTCTACGTGATCCACGACCGCCCTTGGGCAATGGTGGGTGGTACAGGGTTCGAACCTGTGACCCCCAGCTTGTAAGGCTGGTGCTCTCCCAGCTGAGCTAACCACCCCTGGTCACGTGGCGCTGCATTCTACAGGGGCCGGACCCAATGTCAACGCTTTTTGCTACGGGTGGGGCACATCCGCATTCCGGTGGCTTTTCATCGGCTTGCCCGAGGCCGGAGGATCAGGCCTGGCGCGCCAGGAAGTCGGCGATCGCCGCAGCCCCCTCCTCGATCAGCCCCCCCTGGGTCAAACCGCTGGCACGGCGCGGCTGCCAGTCATGGTCCCCGTCCTCGAGGAAGTGGACCCGTGCCGCTCCCAGATCATAGCCGGCGATCTCGTCGCGGCTGCCGAAGGGGTCGCGGCTTCCCTGGACCACCAGGGTCGGACAGCCGATCAGCGGCCAGTGGGCAAGGCGCAGAGTCTCAGGCCGGCGCGGCGGATGGAAGGGGTAGCCGCACAGCACCAGGCCAGCGGCGCCGTCGCGCGCCGCCACCAGGCTGGCCACGCGACCGCCCAGGGATTTTCCACCTAGCCAGAGCGGAGGGAGCCCAGGGTGTGTCAGAATGTCGCACCAGCGAGACAACTCCTCCACCAGGCGATCGACTTTAGGAGGGGGACGTCGGCGCGCCTCACGGCGCATCTGCTGCAGGTAGGCAAACTCGATAGCCAGGGTCTGGACACCGCGTTCGGCCAGGGCATCGCGGCTGCGTTCCAGGAACGTGGAATCCTGGCCGGCGCCCGCCCCGTGGGCCATCAGCAGGCGACCGATACGCGCCTCGCCGCGCACCTCCAGGGGACCTTCAGGCAGCCACCAGCGCCCCTGTTCACCCTGTGCCAGACGCTCCCCGCACTCCTCGGAGGTAATGGGGGCATAATCCGGATAAGCATAATGCGACATTGCGACTCCTTGACGAGTTCGGCGCCTACACCGATTGGCGTGTTCAGGATTGAGGCGGGCTGCGCTAGAATCCCGACCGTCTTGACCTGCATCATCCTGGGGCAGCTGGGTCCGTGACAAACTGACGCAGCTTCAACCCCCGCTACCGCGTTCGATGGGAACCTGACATGAGCACAGCACTGGAACACCCGACCTACAACTACAAGGTAGTTCGGCAGTTCGCGATCATGACAGTCGTGTGGGGCATCGTGGGCATGACCCTTGGTGTCATCCTCGCCGCACAGCTGGTATGGCCGCAACTCAACCTGGACCTGCCTTGGACGAGCTTCGGCCGTCTGCGTCCGCTTCACACCAACGCCGTGATCTTCGCCTTCGGCGGCTCGGCGCTGTTCGCCACCTCCTACTACGTGGTGCAGCGGACCTGTCAGACCCGGCTGTGGTCCGACAAGCTCGCCGCCTTCACTTTCTGGGGTTGGCAAGCCGTGATCCTGTCGGCGGTGATCACCCTGCCGCTGGGCTACACCACCACCAAGGAGTACGCCGAGCTGGAGTGGCCGATCAATATCCTGATCGCGGTGGTGTGGGTGACCTACGCCCTGGTCTTCCTGATGACCATCAAGCAGCGCAAGACCTCCCACATCTACGTGGCCAACTGGTTCTTCGCCGCCTTCATCCTGACCGTCGCGGTGCTGCATATCGTCAACAATGCCGCCATTCCGGTCACCGCCATGTACTCCATCTCCATCTACTCCGGCGCCATCGACGCCATGGTGCAGTGGTGGTACGGCCACAACGCGGTAGGCTTCTTCCTGACCGCCGGCTTCCTGGGGATGATGTACTACTTCGTACCCAAGCAGGCCGAGCGTCCGGTCTACTCCTACCGGCTCTCCATCGTCCACTTCTGGGCGCTGATCATGGTCTACATGTGGGCCGGCCCGCACCACCTGCACTACACCGCCCTGCCCAACTGGGCGCAGTCCCTGGGCATGATCATGTCGATCATCCTGCTCGCACCCTCCTGGGGCGGCATGATCAACGGCATGATGACCCTCTCCGGCGCCTGGCATAAGCTGCGCACCGACCCGACCCTGCGCTTCCTGGTGGTGGCCCTCTCCTTCTACGGCATGTCCACCTTCGAAGGCCCGATGATGGCGGTCAAGACCGTCAACGCCCTCTCCCACTACACCGACTGGACCATCGGTCACGTACACGCCGGGGCACTCGGCTGGGTGGCGATGATCACCATCGGTTCCATGTACCACCTGATCCCGCGTCTGTTCGGCCGCACCGAGATGCACTCCGTGGGCCTGATCGCCGTGCACTTCTGGCTGGCGACCATCGGCACCGTGCTCTACATCGCCTCCATGTGGGTCAACGGCATCCTGCAGGGCCTGATGTGGCGCGCCATCAACCCCGACGGCACCCTGATGTACACCTTCATCGAGTCCGTCGAGGCCAGCGGCCCCGGCTACATCGTGCGCCTGATCGGCGGCCTGTGCTGGGTCGTGGGCATGCTGATCATGGCCTACAACGTCACCATGACCGTCAAGCGCGGTGAAGGGGCTCGCCAGCCGCTTCCGCAGACTGCCTGAGCCAACCGGGGATACCGACACCAATGAAACACGAGATTGTCGAAAAGAACGTTGGCCTGCTCGCCGTGCTGATCCTGGTGGTCATCAGCTTCGGCGGCCTGGCCGAGGTCGTGCCGCTGTTCTTCCAGAAGCAGACCACGGAGCCGGTGGACGGACTGCGCCCGCTCACCGCACTGGAGCTGGAAGGTCGCGACATCTATCGCCGCGAGGGCTGCGTCGGCTGCCACTCCCAGATGATTCGCCCCTTCCGCGCCGAGACCGAGCGCTACGGCCACTACAGCGTGGCCGGCGAGTCGGTCTACGACCACAATTTCCTGTGGGGCTCCAAGCGCACCGGCCCGGACCTGGCCCGTGTCGGCGGCCGCTACAGCGACGACTGGCACCGCGCCCATATGTACAACCCCCGCGACGTGGTGCCCGAGTCGATCATGCCCTCCTACCCGTGGCTCTTCGAGCGCACCCTGGATGGCAACGACACGCCGCGCAAGATGCAGGCGCTGCGCACCCTGGGCGTGCCCTACACCGATGAGGACATCGAGAACGCCACCCGCGAGGTGCGCGGCCAGCAGGAGATCACCGCGCTGATCGCCTACCTGCAGCAGCTCGGCACGGTGCTCGAGGGCACTCGCTGATCATGGATACCGGGACCTTCCGCGGCATCATCACCGGCCTTCTGATCCTGGCCTTCGCCGGGATCACCTGGTGGGCCTACTCGAAGCGGCGCAAGCCGGACTTCGACGAGGCGGCCCACCTGCCCTTCGCCGAAGACGATGATGAATTCGCGAACCGTGACAAGAGCGCCTCGCAGAACGGGGCCGATTCCCGCAAGAGCAAGGGAGACAGGAACACATGAACAATCTCTGGGGTGACTCCCTTTCCGGGTTCTGGAGCGCCTGGATCATCGTCATCACGCTGGGCTCCATCGGCCTTGCCTTCTGGCTGCTCTACGCCAACCGCAAGACCGACAAGACCCCGGACGCCGATGGCAACGTCGAGACCACCGGGCATGCCGCCGACGGCATCGAGGAGTACGACAACCCGCTGCCGCGCTGGTGGTTCCAGCTCTACGTGGGCACCGTGGTCTTCTCGCTGGGCTATCTGCTGCTCTACCCGGGCCTCGGCAACTTCGCCGGCCTGCTGGGCTGGACCCAGGAGGGGCAGTGGGAGGAAGAGGTCGCCCGCGCCGAGGAGCGCTTCACGCCGATCTTCGCCCAGTACCAGGAGATCCCGATTCCGGAGCTGGCCCGGGACGCCGAGGCGATGCAGGTGGCCGAGCGCATCTACCTGAACAACTGTGCGGTGTGCCACGGCTCCAACGCCCAGGGCGGCTACGGCTTCCCCAACCTGACCAACGACGACTGGCTCTACGGCGGCGAGCCGGAGCAGATCATGCAGACCCTGGTACGGGGGCGTAACGGCCTGATGCCCTCCTGGCAGCAGCTGGGCGAGACCAACATCGAGAACGTCACCCAGCATGTCCTCGCCCTCTCCGGGCTGGAGCATGACGAGGAGCGCGCCGAACGCGGTGCCGCCACCTACGCCTCGGTCTGCGCGGCCTGCCACATGCCCGACGGCACCGGCAACCAGGCCCTGGGCGCGCCCAACCTGACCAACGATATCTGGCTCTACCAGGCACCGGGCCAGAGCGTAGCCGACTCCGTGCGTCAGAGCCTGCGCAACGGCCGCAACGGCCATATGCCGGCACAGGCCGCCTATATCGGCGAGGAGCGCGTCCACCTGGTCGCCGCCTACGTCTACAGCCTGCGCTTCCGGGACTGATACCGGCCCAGGAGCGATCCCAAGGGGTGCGGCGCCATGTCGCACCCTTTCTTGTTGGGCCGCCCTCTCGCTACAATGGCTGCGCTGCAGCACCATCGCGCCGGCCCCCTCTCCTCCTGCCGTGAGCCTGCCATGAGCGACAAGATCCCTACCCGTGATATCACCCCTGAACCGGATCAGCACCCTGCGGTAGGCCAGCATCCGCCCGGCGAGCCCGTCCAGCAGGAGATGTACGCCAGCCGGCGTCACATTTACGTCAGGGAGATCAAGGGCCTCTTCCAGCGCATCCGCCGCGGTTCCAACTGGGTACTGATGCTGCTCTTCTTCGTGATGCCCTGGGTGCCCTGGGGGGATCGCCCGGCAATCTGGTTCGACCTGCCCGGACGCGAGTTCCACATCTTCGCCGCCACCTTCTATCCTCAGGAGTTCATGCTGCTCTCCTGGCTCCTGATCATCTGCGCCTTCGGGCTCTTCTTCATCACGGTGTTCGCCGGCCGCGTCTGGTGCGGCTATACCTGCCCCCAGAGCGTCTGGACCTTCCTGTTCATCTGGTTCGAGCATCGCCTGGAAGGCAGCCGCAACCGGCGCATCAAGCTCGACGGCCAGCCCATGAGCGCCGACAAGCTGTGGCGCAAGGGCACCAAGCATGCCATCTGGCTGGCCATCGCCCTGGCCACCGGCGTGACCTTCGTCGGCTACTTCACACCGATTCGCCAGCTGGTGATTGACCTGCCCACCCTCCAGGCCCACGGCTGGTCCTACTTCTGGGTCGGTTTCTTCCTGGTCTTCACCTACCTCAACGCCGGCTGGCTGCGCGAGCAGGTGTGCATCTACATGTGCCCCTACGCCCGCTTCCAGTCGGTGATGTTCGACCGCGACACCCTGATCGTCTCCTACGACACCGGGCGCGGCGAGCCCCGGGGCGCCCGCAAGAAGAACCTGAGTCACGCCGAGGCGAGGGCGGCCGGTCACGGCGACTGCATCGACTGCGACCTCTGCGTCCAGGTCTGCCCCACCGGCATCGACATCCGCAACGGCCTGCAGTACGAGTGCATCACCTGCGCGGCCTGCATCGACGCCTGCGATAGCGTCATGGACCGCATGGGCTACCCCCGCGGCCTGATCCGCTACACCACCGAAAACGCCCTGGAGGGCAAGCCCACCCATATCCTGCGCCCGCGCCTGATGGGGTATCTGGCCGCCCTGCTGGTAATGATCGGCGTCTTCGCCTGGGCGGTGGCGGACCGCATGCCCCTGGGCTTCGAGGTGGAGCGCGAGCGCACCCAGCTCTACCAGATGACCCGCGAGGGGCGCCTGAGCAACGTCTATGTGCTGACGGTGCGCAACCTGGACGGCCAGGACCACAGCTACCGCCTGGAGGCCTCGGGCCTGCCGGAGCTGCGCCTGGACACCGACCGCATAGAGGTGCCCGCCGGCGAGTCCCGCCGCGCCGTGGTCTCGATAACCGCCGACCCCGCGGTGATCGACAGCCCCAGCCACCCCATTACCCTGCGCCTCGAGGCCGATAACCACCCCAACATCACCCTGGAGCGCGAGACCCGCTTCCTCGGCGAGATCCGGAGATAACATGTCCCACCCCGTGACCCCCTGGTACAAGCAATTCTGGCCCTGGCTGCTGCTGGGCCTTCTGTTCACCTCCATCACGGCCAGCAGCACCCTTGCCGTCATGGCCGTGCGCACCGCCGACGGCATGGTGCAGGAGGACTACTACGAGCACGGCCGCGCCATCAACATGGTGCTGGCCAAGCAGGAGCGCGCCGCCGAACTGGGCCTGACCGCCAGCCTGCGCATCGACCCGCTGACCAGCGACGTGGTGCTCGACCTGGAAGGGGGAGAGAGCTTCCCCGAGAAGCTCGACTTCGAGCTGATCTTCCCCACCCAGGACGACCGGGATATCGAGCTTGTGCTCGAGCACGTGCGCGACGGCCGCTACCTGGGTCAGGCGCCGGACAACCTGCGCTACCGCTGGTACCTGCAGCTGCAGCCCAGCGTCGACGAGCCCGAGTGGCGCCTGGTGGGCGAGGCCCGCTTCCCCGACGAAGAGGCCGTGCGCCTGACTCCCGGACGCGCCGCCCCCGGAGACGACAGCTGAGACGCCGTGACCGGCGAGGAGCCACCTGCTCATGAGTAACGCGGTCACGGCGGCAGCGGGCTGCTACCACTGCGGCAGCCCGGTGCCCGAGAACGCGCCCTGGTCGATCACCCTCGACGAGACGCGCCACCCCCTCTGCTGTCCCGGCTGCGAGGCGGTGGCCCACGCCATCGTCGACGGCGGCCTCGAGAGCTACTATCGCTTCCGCACCGAGCTGCCCGAGCGCCCCGACGAACGCGAAGCCGCCCGCGCCGAGACCTGGGCGGTCTTCGACGATCCGGGCCTGCAGCGCCAGTTCGTTCACCCCGAGGGCGACGACAGCGGCCGGGTGCACGCCACCCTGGCGGTGGACGGCATCACCTGTGCGGCCTGCGCCTGGCTGATCGAGCACCGGCTCAATGCCATCGAGGGCGTCGACTCCAGCGCCGTCAACCTCAGCCATCACCGGGTGCGGGTGAGCTGGGACCCCGAGGCGGTCAGGCTCTCCCAGCTGCTGGCCGAGATGGCGGCCATCGGCTACCAGGCCCAGCCCTACGAGCCGGACGAGGCCCAGGCGCGCCTGCAGCACGAGGAGCGCATGAACGTGCGCCGGCTGATCATCGCCGCGGTGGGCATGATGCAGGTGATGATGTTCTCCATCCCCATCTACGTGGCCGGCCCCGAGGGCATCAGCGAGGACTTCCACGCCCTCTTCCACTGGCTCTCCTTCGCCCTGACCACCCCGGTGGTCTTCTTCTCGGCGGCCCCCTTCTTTCGCAACGCCGTGCGCGACCTGCGCACCCGGGTGCTGGGCATGGACGTCCCGGTCTCCCTGGCCATCGGCTTCGCCTATACCGCCAGCGGCTATGCGGTGATCACCGGCAAGGGCGAGGTCTACTTCGACTCGGCGGCCATGTTCACCTTCTTCCTGCTCTTCGGACGCTACGTGGAGGCCCGGGCCCGGCGGCGCAGCGGCCACAGCGGCAACGCCATGGCGGGCGCCCTGCCCCTCTCCGCCATTCGCCTCACCGACGAGGGGGAGGAGCGCATCCTGCCGGCCAGCGAGCTCGCCGCCGGCGACCGGGTGCTGGTCAAGCCCGGCCACGGCGTGCCCGCCGACGGCGTCATCGAGGATGGCGAGTCGAGCCTCGACGAGTCCATGCTCACCGGCGAGTACCTGCCGGTCACCCGCCGCCAGGGCGACGTCGTCACCGGCGGCAGCCAGAACATCGAGAGCCCGCTGGTGGTCAGGGTCACCCACGCCGGCCGCGAGGCGCGAGTGGCCGGCATCGTCGACCTCACCGACCGCGCCTTCGCCAGCCGCCCGCGCCTGGCCCAGATGGCGGCGCGCATGGCCCACCTCTTCGTGCTGCGCCTGCTGCTGGTCACCGCCGTGGTCACCATCACCTGGTGGTTCATCGATCCGGCGCGGATGCCCTGGATCATGCTCTCGGTGCTGGTGGTGACCTGTCCCTGCGCCCTGGCGCTCGCCACGCCGACGGCCCTCACCGCCGGCCACGGCCAGCTGCGTCGTCGCGGCGTGCTGGTGACCCGTGCCGACGCCATCGAGGCGCTCTCCCAGGTGGATAGGGTGATCCTCGACAAGACCGGCACCCTGACCACCGGCCGCATGGCCCTGGTGGAGACCCGCGCGCTGGACGAGCTTGGTGCCGAGCGGGCGCGCACCCTGGCCGCCGCCCTGGAGGCGCGCTCGGAACACCCCATCGCCCGGGCCTTTCAGCCCTTCCGCCTCGCCACCGTGCAGGCCAGCGACGTGGTCAGCCGCACCGGCCAGGGGCTGGAGGGCACCCTGGAGGGGCGCCGCTGGCGGCTCGGCAAGCCTGACTTCGCCGCTCCCGGGGCCAGCCTCGAGGCACCCGGCGAGGGGCCCTGGCTGCTGCTCGCCGAGGAGGGCGAGCCGCGGGCCTGGTTCGCCCTGCAGGACCGCGTTCGCGATGACGCCGCCGCTACCGTGGCCGCCCTCCGGGCGCTGGGGCTGGAGGTGGAGCTGCTCTCCGGTGATACCCCGGAAGCCGCCGGTGAGCTCGCCGGGCGGCTGGGCATCACCACCTGGCGTGGCGGTGCCACCCCCGAGGACAAGCTCGAGCGCATCCGCGAGTGCCAGGCGGCCGGCGAGAAGGTGGCCATGGTGGGCGACGGCATCAACGACGTGCCGGTACTGGCCGGTGCCGATGTGGCCATCGCCATGAACGGCGCCACCGACCTGGCCCGCACCAGCGCGGACGCCATCCTGCTCAGCCCGCGCCTGTCGCGCATCGTCGAGGCGATCGAGATCAGTCGCGCCACCCGCCGGGTGATGCGCCAGAACATGGTCTGGTCGGTCTGCTACAACTTCTCGGCCATGCCGCTGGCCGCCGTGGGGCTGGTGCCTCCCTGGCTGGCCGCCATGGGCATGTCGGCCAGCTCCCTGGTGGTGGTGGGCAACGCCCTGCGCCTCAACCGCTTCCGCAGCCGAGCGCTGCCGGAGCAGACACCGCCGCCCGCCCCCTCCCCTGAACCGTACCGGGTGAACGCATGAGCATCCTCTACCTGCTGATTCCGCTGTCGCTGATTCTGCTGGGCCTCGCCGTCTGGGCCTTCTTCTGGGCGGTCAAGCACGACCAGTTCGAGGACCTCGAGGGCCCCGCCCACCGCATCCTCTTCGACGAGGACGAGAACGACCTGCCGCCGGAGGAGCGCCAGCGTCGCCGCGAGGCCCGGGAGCGCGCCTCTCGAGAGCGCCAGGACAGCGGCGACGAGGAGCGCTGATGGATCCCACCGGGCTCGGCCTGCCGCCGCTGATCGCGGCCTTCGTCTTCGGTCTGCTCGGCGGCGCTCACTGCATCGGCATGTGCGGCGGCATCATGAGCGCCCTGACCTTCGCCGTCCCTCCCAGCATGCGCTCTCCTGCCCGCCTCTCCGGCCTGCTGCTGGGCTACAATCTGGGGCGCATCGGCAGCTACATGGTCGCCGGCGCCCTGGTCGCCGCCCTGGGCACCCTGCTGACCCTGACCCCGACCGCCCGGGTCGCGCTGCAGCTCTTTGCCGCGGTCATGCTGATCCTGATGGCGCTCTATATCGCCGACTGGTGGAAGGGACTGCTGCGGGTCGAGGCCCTGGGCAAGCGCCTCTGGCGCCACCTGGAGCCGGTGGGTCGCCGCCTGATGCCGGTGGTGAAGGTACCCCAGGCCATGGCGCTCGGCGCCATCTGGGGCTGGCTGCCCTGCGGGCTGGTCTACTCCATGCTGGCCTGGAGCCTGGCCATGGCCGACCCGATGATGGGCGCCGCCCTGATGGGCGCCTTCGGCCTCGGCACCCTGCCGGCCCTGCTAGCCACCGGCCTGGCGGCACGCCAGCTGGGCGGCCTGATCCGCCATCGGGCCACGCGCAGCATCGCGGCCCTCTCCATCATCGCCTTCGCCCTCTGGCAGCTCTGGAGCCTGCTGCCCGTCGGGGCTCACGGCTGATCGACGACTATTCCACGCCGGATTGACACAGCTCAACGCCCCACTCCTCGAGTCGCCCTAGCATGGAGAACACATCCACTCCCGGGAGCGCCTCGATGTCTGTCCCTGCGAAACTCACCGATCGCGCCGGGCCATCATGGGTCACCGGAGACAGCCCCATGTTGCAGCTCCATGACCACGATGGGTCGCACTACCTGACCTACCCGCCTCCCGAGCGGTATAGCGCCGAGGTCGGCCCCGAGGCGCTGGAGCAGGCCCTGCGCGAGCGCGGCGGCGCACGGCCGCTGGCACTCCACGTCCATCTTCCCTTCTGCCGCCAGGCGTGCCGATTCTGCGCCAACCAGCGCGTGCCCTCCCGGGATAGCCGCCAGGCCGAACCCTACCTGTCGAGGCTCGACCGCGAGATGGTGCTGGTCAGCCGCCTGCTGAGCGAGAGTCCGCCCGTGGAGCGGCTGCACTGGGGCGGTGGGGCGCCGGCCTTTCTCTCCCTGGACCAGATGGGCGACCTCTTCGACCGCCTCGACGCCCGTTTCGGGCTCTCGGGGGCCCGGGGACGCGACTTCAGCATCGAGATCGACCCCCGCGAGGCGGATGTCTTCACCCTGCGCCACCTCCAGGCCCTGGGCTTCAACCGCCTGAGCCTCGGCGTCCAGGAGTTCGACCTGCGCGTGCAGCGCGCCGTCAACCGCGTGCAGCCCCGGGTGCTGACGGAGTCCCTGGTGGACGAGGCCGAGCGGCTCGGCTTCCGCTCCCTCAACCTCGACCTGATCGTGGGGCTGCCCCTGCAGACGCCCCGGGGCTTCGGAGATACTCTGGAGCAGGTGATCGCCATGGCCCCGGCGCGCATCACCCTGCACCGCTATGCGCACCTGCCCCAGCGCTATCGCCCCCAGCAGGAGATCCGCGTCGAGGAGCTGCCCGACGCGGCGACGCGCCTGGCGATCCTTGGCGAAGCTCGGGGCCGCCTCCAGGCGGCCGGCTATGTGCATATCGGACTCGGTCACTTTGCCCGCCGCGATGACAGCCTGGCCCTGGCCCTGAGCGAAGGCCGGCTGGCCCGGGACCTGCAGGGCTATACCTCCCACCCGCCAGGCGACCAGCTGGGCCTGGGGGTTGCCGCCATCAGCCGGGTCGGCGCCACCCTGACCCTCAACGCCCGGCAGCTGGAGGAGTACGAGGCCGCCCTGGATGCCAGCCGGCTGCCCGTGGCCGGCGGCCTTCGCCCAGGCCCCGAACAGCGGCTGCGCGCCGCCGCCATGGAGGCGCTGGCCTGCCGCCGGGAGCTGGATCTCACCGCCCTTTCCAGGGAGTATGGCTGCAATGCCGGCGTCCTCCTCGCCGACGATCTGCAGCGTCTGGCCCCCTTCTGCGAGGCGGGGCTCCTCGAGCGCCAGGGCGAGCGGCTGCGCCTGACGCCGGACGGCGCATGGGGGCTGACCCGCCTGCTGGCCGCCTTCGACCCCGGCGCCGACCCGACGCCCTGAGTCGGCCGCCGGGGGCTACCTCCTTGGAGGTGGTTTGCCCCGCCTGCTTTATCCTCCATAATGCCTTCCATGATCACGATCAAGGAGAAGGCGGCCATGCCTGACAGTCTGACCGGACGGCGGCGCTCTGTCCTGCACGAAACTCGCTGCCAGACCTGCAGCCTGAGTTCGCTCTGCCTGCCTCTGGCCCTCGAGGTGCAGGACATGGACCAGTTCGACGCCATCATCCGCCGCCGGGCACCGCTCAAGAAGGGCGAGACCCTGTTCCGTCAGGACAACCCCTTCACCAGCGTCTTTGCGGTGCGCTCCGGCAGCCTCAAGCAGGTGACCACCGAGGGGAGCGGCGAGGACCAGCTCACCAACTTCTACCTGCCCAGCGAGCTGGTGGGGCTCGACGGCATCGACGAGGAGCGCTACCCGGGCACCGCCGTGGCGCTGGAGACCACCACCGTCTGCGAGATCCCCTTCGACCGCCTGGATCAGCTGTCGGAGTCGCTGCCGGAGCTGCGCGGCCAGCTCTACCGCAGCATGAGCAAGGAGCTGCGCGACGACCGCCGCATGATGCGGCTGCTGTCGCGCAAGACCGCCGACCAGCGCCTGGCCAGCTTCTTCACCAGCCTCTCGGACCGCTTCCGGCGGCGTGGCTACTCTCCCTACAGCTTCCGCCTCTCCATGTCCCGGGCCGATATCGGCAACTACCTGGGCCTGGCCGTGGAGACGGTCAGCCGCATCCTGGGCCGCTTCCAGAGCCAGGGCCTGGTGGAGGTCTCGGGCCGCGAGGTGCATATCCTCGACCTCGACTCCCTGATCCAGGTCGCCGAGGAGGAAGGGGCCAAGTAGCCCCGGGCCGCCTGGCCTTAACCCCTCACGCAGAAACCCCCATCGGGCGAGTGCCCGATGGGGGTTTCTGGTTTTCGAGTCATGAGTTCCCGAGCCCTGGCGCCGGCGTCAGGGCTACTCGTTCAGCAGCTCGATGCGGCTGGCCTGCCGCCGCGCCTGCGCCTCCTCGAGCCCGACGAAGTCGAACAGCTCGCGGTCGGCCAGCTGGGACGGTGCCACATTGGTGACCGCCTTGAACATGCTCTCCAGGCGCCCGGGGTGTTTCCTCTCCCACTCGGCCAGCATCTCCTTGACCACCTGGCGCTGCAGGTTGGGCTGGGAGCCGCACAGGTTGCAGGGAATGATCGGGAACTCCATCAGCCGCGCATACTCGGCGATATCCGCCTCACGGCAGTAGGCCAGGGGGCGGATCACGATGTTCTTGCCGTCATCGGAGAGCAGCTTGGGCGGCATCGCCTTGAGGCTGCCGCCGAAGAAGAGGTTGAGGAACAGCGTCTCGAGGATATCTTCCCGGTGGTGGCCCAGGGCAATCTTGGTGGCGCCGATCTCCTCGGCGAAACCGTAGAGGGAGCCGCGGCGCAGCCGCGAACAGAGCGCACAGGTGGTCTTGCCCTCCGGGGTCTTCTCCTTGACCACCGAGTAGGTATCGCGCTCCAGGATGTGGTACTCGACGCCGAGCGACTCGAGGTAGTCGGGCAGCACCTGCTCGGGGAAGCCGGGCTGCTTCTGGTCGAGGTTGACCGCCACCAGGGAGAAGTTCACCGGTGCATTGCGCTGCAGGCTGCGCAGGATGGAGAGCATGGCATAGCTGTCCTTGCCGCCGGAGAGGCACACCATGACCCGATCCCCTTCATGGATCATCCCGTAGTCGATGATGGCATTGCCGGCCTGGCGGCGCAGGCGCTTCTGGAGCTTGTTGAACTCCCTTTTGCCCCTGGCATCCAGGGCGTCGAGGGTCGGCGAGGGGGCCTCGTGATCGGCGGACACGGCCTGGGAGGCGGCCTCGTCACGCTCACGAGGGTCAAAGATCACGGCGTCTTGCATGGGTCTTGGCGCTGCCAGTGCGGGCGGAAAATGACGGGCGCCATCCTACCACTCCGGGGGCCGCGAGGCGACGCCGCACCCCCTGCGCTGGGTCAGGAAAAGAGCCGGGCGGCGCTGGCCTCGCGGTCCAGCCGCAGGAACATCAGCGCCGTGGTCACCGCATCGCCCAGGGCGGTATGGCGCCCCATCACCGGGACGTCCAGCAGCGCCGCCACCTTCTCGAAGCGCGGCGTGCTCTCCACCTCCGGATGGAGACGCCGCAGCCGGCGCAGGTAGCTCTGGGCCACGTCGATGGTGGCGTTGGGCAGCTCGAAGCCGAAACGCGGACGCAGCTCGCGGTTGAGGATCGCCAGGTCATACTCCAGGTGCCAGCCCACCAGCGGCCGATTGCCGACGAAGTCGATAAGCCGCTCCAGGGCCTGATCGACGCTCAGCCCTCCGTCCAGGTCGATGCCACGCAGGCCGTGGATGCGGATCGAGTCGCCACACAGCGACGCCGGCCGCGCCAGGCGCAGGTCCAGGGATTCGCTGGTCAGCACCCGATCACCGCGCACCTTGACCGCAGCGATGGAGACCAGCTCGGCGCTGCGGGTATCCAGGCCGGTGGTCTCGGTATCGATCACCACCATCTCGTCCCCGGTATAGGGGTGAAAGAGCCAGGCGTAGTCGCCGTTGGCATGCCGCCGCCGATCGGCGGCGCGCCTCAGTGTCTTGAACATCACGGATTCTCCTTGTTGTGGTTGTCGTTCCGTCGGTCTCACGAATACTCGAGATGAAAGCGATGCGAGAGGCGCTGCTTGAAGTCCTTGACGATATGCAGCGCCTCGCGCAGCAGGTCGCGCTCCAGGGAGGAGAGCTCCTGGACGACCACGCGATCGGGGCTGCGCTCCTCATCGCCACCATCCAGCCGGGCCAGCTGCTGCTTGAGCCGCAGCTCGGTAAACAGCGACAGCGCCTCGCCGAGATCCTCGGCAAAGCGCGGCTCCAGGCGTCCGTCAGCCGCCAGGGCGTCCAGCCGCTCCAGGGTGGAGGTGGGCCGGATCCGCCGCTCCAGGGCCATGACCCGCACCCCGTGGACGATGGGGAAGATGCCGCCCTTCTTGATGTCGATACCGTGCTGGGGGCGCTTGAGGGAGCCGAAGAGGGTCAGCGGCGTGGAGAAGCGCAGGATGGTGCGGGCGAAATAGGAGAGCAGCAGCTCATCGCCGGCGCAGCGCGCGAAGAGCTCATCGCGGACCCGGTCGAGCAGCGCCGGGTTGCCGGCCACGGCGTGGGAGTCGAGCATGATCGCCAGCTTCATCAGGCTGTCGCCATCGCGCTTCTCGGCCCAGCGGGCGATGCGCGCGTGCCACTGTTTCACCGTGCCCACCCACTCGGGGTTGGAGACCATGATATTGCCGGGACAGGGCGGGTAGCCCAGCTCGATCAGGGTCTCGGTCAGCCGCTGCATCTGCTCGGCGCAGTCGGGCCACTCCAGGCCGTCGGCCAGGATCAGGCCGTTGTCCTGGTCGGTCTTGAGAATCTGTTCGCCGCGCCCCTCGCTGCCCATCACCATCAGGCAGCTGTCCCGGTGGTAGCGCTCGTCGACCAGGAAGCCCCAGGCCTTGTTCATGATCCGCCCGTTGAGGGCGGCCAGCAGGCCCATGGCGAAACGCAGCTTGACCCCCTGGGCCATCAGCGCCTTGACCAGCTCGGGGGTACGGCGACTGGCGGCGGCCAGCGCCTCCAGGCTCTCCGCCTGCTCCACCTGCAGGCTGACCACATAGCTGCGGCTCGAGAAGTAGCTCAGCACATCGGTAAGCTCCACCACGCCGACCGCTGCCTCCTTCTCCACCACCACCACCCGCTCCACCTTGTGCCGGGTCATCACCACCAGGGCCTCGAAGAGGTACTGGGCGCGGGTCACGGTGATCAGCTCGGCGCTGCCGATGCCGTCCAGGGCGCTCTCCCGGTCGCGCCCCTCCACTACCAGGGCGTTGAGCAGGTCGGTCTTGGTCACCATGCCGGGGCCGGCGTCGCCCTCCACCAGCAGGCTGTCAGCGTGGCGCTCATTGATGGTGGCGACCGCCTCGGCGATGGTGGTGCTCGCCTTCACCAGCAGCGGCTCGCGCATGCACTCGTCGACCCGGGCCAGCATGAAGCCCGCCATGGTGACGCCCCCTTCGGCACGCTGCTCGGTGAGCAGGCGTGCCTTGTGGGCCAGGGTCTGGCGAAAGAATTCGGCAAAGGGAGGGAAGTCCTCGCAGAGCTCGAGGAACAGCGCCCGCGGGAGCAGGTAGCAGAGGCTCTCCTGCTCGGCGCGAAAGCGGTAGCGGCTCTTGCCGTTGAGGATGCTGATGGCGCCGAACAGGTCGCCGCGGGTGTAGTGGCCGATACGCGCCCGGGCCGCCGGAAGGGTGGTATCCACCTCCGCCACTTCGCCCTTGTGGATAAGAAACAGGTTCTCGCCGGCCTGCCCCGTCTCGAGGATGATCTCATCGCGATCGAAGTAGGCCAGGTCCACGCCCTGGCGAACCCGCTCGCGACCGGCTTCGTCGAGCAGGGTGAACGGCGGTTGGGACAGATCGACCTCGACCATGGCGCAGACCTCGCAGGCGGCTTGCCCCGGGGCGCCCTGCAGCAGCGACGTCCGAGGCGGGTAGGCAGCTGGGGCGGGAAAGGGGCACGGCTTCATGGCCGCCATCTGGTTGTTGAGTTGTTGTTGGGTAGCAGCGCCCGTCCGGTAACGAAGGGCATCCTCGTGGCCGGCGGGCTGGAAGCAGCATAGCAACCTCTCCTTTCCCCTTATAAGCTAGACGTTGGTCTTCCTCCGGCCTCCTTAGACCATCGTCAAAGGGCCGCGTTGACGCAGCGCAAGAGGGCCACCTCCCCCCCTATACCATCGTCCTAGCCGCGACCATTCCCTCCCTGTAAACCGGCAAAAACACACCAACAAGCTACTGATAAAAAAGAGCTTTCTACAAATCCCATTTATCGCATTTAGCTCATGATACGAAAGTCTGGGATTCATTTTCGCCACTCATTGCCCACTATCCAACAGGCATCATGCAGGGCAATCGCACGACAACAATTCCCCTGGTGCCGAGCCGAGCCCCGACTCACCGGCACTTCACCGCGAAGCCGGCCGCCGGCCACCAGCGCGGCAAGACAGAAGACGTACGATTGCCCTGGTGACCCGCAAGCAACACCTCTCAAGTTCCCAACCCCACCAATAACAAGTGGAGAACACGACAATGGCTGAAGAGAAAATCGACTCCTCAGGCTACTGGAAGGCGAACGTGCGCCTGATCACGGGGTGCCTGATCGTCTGGGCCTTCGTTTCCTACGGCATGGCGATCCTGTTCCGTCCCCTGCTTTCCGGTATTCCCGTCGGCGGCACCGACCTGGGCTTCTGGTTCGCCCAGCAGGGCTCCATCCTTACCTTTATCGCGCTGATCTTCTTCTACGCCTGGAAGATGAACAAGCTCGATCAGAAATTCGGTCTGGGGGAGTAATCCAGCATGAGCCAATTTGCCATCAACCTGCTGTTCGTAGGGGCCTCCTTCGCCCTCTACATCGGCATCGCGATCTGGGCCCGTGCGGGTTCCACCAAGGACTTCTACGTGGCGGGCGGCGGCGTCCACCCGGTGACCAACGGCATGGCCACCGCCGCCGACTGGATGTCCGCGGCGTCGTTCATCTCCATGGCCGGCCTGCTCGCCTCCGGCGGCTACGCCAACTCCTCGTTCCTGATGGGCTGGACCGGCGGCTACGTGATCCTTGCCATGCTGCTGGCGCCCTACCTGCGCAAGTTCGGCAAGTTCACCGTGCCGGACTTCATCGGTGACCGTTTCTACAGCAAGGCGGCACGCCTGGTGGCCGTCATCTGCCTGATCGTGGCCTCCGTGACCTACGTCATCGGCCAGATGACCGGTGCCGGCGTCGCCTTCTCGCGCTTCCTCGAGGTCTCCAACACCTGGGGCATCTGGATCGCCGCGGCCATCGTCTTCCTCTATGCGGTATTCGGCGGCATGAAGGGCATCACCTACACCCAGGTGGCCCAGTACATCGTACTGATCATCGCCTACACCATTCCGGCGGTCTTCATCGCCTTCCAGCTGACCGGCAACCCCATTCCGATGTTCGGCATGTTCAGCACCCATAGCGAATCCGGCGTGCCGCTGCTGCAGAAGCTCAACGAGGTCGTGGTCGCCCTGGGCTTCCAGGACTACACGGCGGACGTGGACAACAAGCTCAACATGGTGCTGTTCACCCTGTCGCTGATGGTGGGTACCGCGGGTCTGCCCCACGTCATCATCCGCTTCTTCACCGTGCCCAAGGTGGCCGACGCTCGCTGGTCTGCCGGCTGGGCCCTGGTCTTCATCGCCCTGCTCTACCTCACCGCACCGGCCGTGGGCTCCATGGCGCGCCTCAACCTGAGCACCACCATCTACCCGGAAATGGCCGGTCAGGTAGAAGACGTCGAGTCGGCGCTGCAGTCATCCATCCAGCACGGCGAGATCACCACCACCGATGCAGCCGGCTATGCCCTGGCCTCCGAGTGGACCGACCATCCGGACGTTCCGGAGTGGATGGTCACCTGGGCGGAGACCGGCCTGATCAAGTTCCGCGACCTCAACAACGACGGCCGCATCCAGATGTACAATGACAGCGCCGACTTCTCGCACCTGGGCTGGGAAGGCAGCGAGCTGGAGGTCAATAACGACATCATGGTGCTGGCGAATCCCGAGATCGCCAACCTGCCCGCCTGGGTCATCGGCCTGATCGCCGCCGGCGGTATCGCGGCTGCGCTCTCCACCGCCGCGGGCCTGCTGCTGGCCATCTCCTCGGCCATCAGCCACGACCTGATCAAGACCATGATCAACCCCAACATCTCCGAGAAGGGCGAGATGCTGGCGGCACGGATCTCCATGGCGGGCGCCATCCTGCTGGCGACCTACCTGGGCCTCAACCCGCCGGGCTTCGCCGCCCAGACGGTGGCCCTCGCCTTCGGCATCGCCGGCGCCTCCCTGTTCCCGGCGCTGATGATGGGGATCTTCTCCAAGCGGGTGAACAACAAGGGCGCGGTTGCCGGCATGCTGACCGGTCTGATCCTGACCCTGCTCTACATCTTCACCTACCTGGGCTGGTTCTTCATTCCGGGCACCAACATGCTGCCCAACACCCCGGACAACTGGATCCTGGGCATCTCGCCGCTCTCCTTCGGCGCGGTGGGTGCGATCTTCAACTTCGCTGTGGCCTTCACCGTCTCCAGCATGACCGAAGAGCCCCCGCAGGAGATCCAGGACCTGGTGGAGAGCGTCCGCTATCCCAAGGGTGCCGGTGGTGCCGTGGACCACTAACCCCTCAGGGCATTCTGGGCCATAATGGCCCCCTGGCCCGGCTCGCCGGGCCAGTCAACTCTCACCGCTCGGGCTTCCCAAGGGAAGCCCGAGCGCTTTCAGAAAGGACCCTTCATGATTTGGCATCTGATCGCGGCGATCTTCGCCGGCCTCGGCGCCGCCGGCATCGGCCTGCTGCTGCGGCTAGCCAGCGGCAAGCGCCTGCCCACCTGGATCATTCCCGTCTTTGCCGGCCTCGGCATGCTGGGCTACCAGGTTCACTACGAGTACTCCTGGCTCACTCACAAGCAGGCCCAGCTGCCCGCCACCGCCAGCGTCGTCGAGGTGGAGCACGCTTCCATGTTCTGGCGACCCTGGACCTACGCCTTCCCCATGGCCAACGCCTTCAGCGCCGTGGACAGCGACAGCATGCGGGCACGCGAGACCGCCGACGGCGAACGCCTGGTGGAGTACATCCGCTACCGCTTCGAGAAGCAGCATGTGGACCTGGTCACCCACCAGGCCTGGCTGATGAACTGCGAGAGCCGCGAGACCCTGCCGCTGGTGGGCGAAGAGCGCCGGCCGCGCCTCGAGGCCATGCGCGAGCTGGACGCCGAGGACCCCGTCTACCTGGCGGTCTGTCGAGGCTGACGCAGGTCGTCTGCCTTCCCGGGTCACATTGCCCTAGAATGGGCGCCAGACTTGAGGGAGGAAGCCCATGTTTTCAGGCTGGCTGCTGGTTGCCGTATCGCTGCTCTATATTGCCGTGCTGTTCGGCATCGCCTGGCGAGGCGACCGCCGTGCCAGGGAGCACGGCGCCAGCCAGCGCCGTCCCATCATCTACAGCCTGGCGCTGGCCATCTACTGCACCTCCTGGAGCTTCTACGGCGCCGTCGGCCAGGCCGCCACCGGGGGCTGGTCCTTCGCCAGCATCTACGTCGGACCGATCCTGACCTTCCTGCTCTTCTGGCCGGTGCTGGCCAAGATGATCCGCGTCGCCAAGCACCAAAACGTCACCTCCATCGCCGACTTCATCGCCTCCCGCTACGGCAAGACCCAGTCTCTGGCCGCCTTCGCCAGCCTGGTGGCCCTGATCGGCGCCCTGCCCTACATCGCGCTGCAGCTCAAGGCGGTCTCCACCTCCTTCAGCGTGCTGACCGTGGACGGCGACCCGACCCATACCCCGCTATTCGCCGACACCGCCTTCTACGTGGCGGTGGTGATGGCCGCCTTCGCCATCCTCTTCGGCACTCGCCACACCGACGCCACCGAGCATCACGAGGGGCTGATCCACGCGGTGGCCTTCGAATCCCTGGTCAAGCTGCTCGCCTTCCTGGTCCTCGGCGTCTACGTCACCTGGTGGATGTTCGACGGGCTGGGCGAGCTGATGGCCCACGCCGAGGTGCAGCTGGAGCTGCAGCGCCAGCTGGCCCAGCAGAACTTTGGCCAGAGCTTCTGGGCCCAGACCCTGCTGGCGATGCTGGCGGTACTCTGCCTGCCGCGGCAGTTCCACGTGGCGGTGGTGGAGAACACCCACCGTGATGATGCCGCCAAGGCGCGCTGGCTCTTCCCGCTCTACCTGCTGGCCTTCGCCTTCTTCATCCTGCCGCTGGCCGCCGCCGGCCTGACCCTCTTCGCGGGCAGCGACGTCGAACCCGACACCTATGTGCTGGCGCTGCCCATGGCCGCCGAGAGCACCTGGCTTACCCTGCTCACCTTTATCGGCGGCTTCTCCGCGGCCACCGGCATGGTGATCGTGGCCGCCGTGGCGGTCTCGATCATGATCTCCAACGAGATCGTCATCCCGGCGCTGTTCCGGCTGCGCTGGTTCGATACCAAGGCCCGCGACTACGGCCGCCTGGTGCTGCGCGCCCGCCGCATGACCATCGCCGCGGTGCTGGCCATGGCCTATGGCTTCTATCACCTGATCGGCGAATTTTCCTCCCTGGCCTCCATCGGCATGCTCTCCTTTGCCGCCGCCGCCCAGTTCGCCCCGGCGCTGATCGGCGGCCTCTACTGGAAGCGCGGCAACCGCCTGGGCGTCATCGTCGGCATGAACGCCGGCTTCCTGATCTGGGCCTACAGCCTGCTGATGCCGGCGATGATCGGCGCCGGCGTCCTGCCCGCTCACTGGCTCGACGGTGGCCCCCTGGGCGTCGCCTGGCTCGCCCCCACCTCGCTGTTCGGGCTCAACGTGGGCGACAGCTTCACCCACGGCGTGATGCTCTCCCTGGGCCTGAACCTCTTCTGCTACATCTTCGTCTCCCAGATCACCTCCCAGCGGGTGGTGGAGCGCATCCAGGCCTCGCTGTTCGTGGACAGCGTGGAGACCCGCCAGACCTCGGTGAACCGCCCCTGGACCGGTGCCACCACCGTGGGCGACCTCAAGGTGCTCTGCGAACGCTTCCTCGGCGCCAACCAGGTGAGCCGCGCCTTCGACGACTATGCGCGGCGCGGCGGCAAGCCCCTGGAGGACGGCACCCGCGCCTCCATCGACGTGATCCAGTTCACCGAGCGCTTCCTGGCCTCGGTGCTCGGCGCCTCCTCGGCGCGCATCGTGGTCAACTCGGCCCTGCAGGGGCGCGGCATCGGCATCTCCGACGTGATCTCCATCGTCGACGAGGCCTCCCAGGTGCTGGAGTTCAACCGCGCCCTGCTCCAGGCCACCATCGAGAACATCAACCAGGGCATCAGCGTGGTGGACCAGAACCTGCGCCTGGTGGTGTGGAACCAGCGCTATCTGGAGCTGTTCCGCTTCCCCGACCACCTGATCCGGGTCGGCGCCCCCATCGACAAGATCTTCCGCTACAACGCCCACGGCGGCGAGTACGGACCCGGCGACCCCGAGGAGCATGTCCAGCTGCTGCTCGACAATATCCGCGACGGCCAGCCCCACCGCTATGTGCGCTATCGCCAGGACGGCAGCGTGCTCGAGGTGCAGGGTAACCCCATGCCCGGCGGCGGCTTCGTCTACACCTACCAGGACATCACCCAGCAGAAGCGCATCGAGGAGGCGCTGATCCGCTCGGAGAACAACATCCGTATCTACACGGACAACGTGCCGGCGCTGATCGCCTACTTCGACAAGGAGTGCCGCTACCTCTTCACCAACCGCGCCTACGAGCAGGCCTTCGGCATCGACCGCAACGCGGTGATCGGCAAGCGGGTGCAGGACGTGGTCAGCGACGAGATGGCTCGGGAGCGGGCCCCCTGGATCGAGCGGGCCCTGGCCGGCGAGCGGGTCAGCTTCGAGGTCTCGATCCGGCTGCCCGAGGGACGCCGCTACATGCTGGTCACCTACACCCCCCACTTCGGCGACAGCGGGGCGATACTGGGCTTCTTCTCCCTCTACCAGGACATCACCGAGCGGCGCCTGGCGGAGATCGCCCTCAAGGAGACCAACGAGACCCTGGAGGAGCGGGTCCGCGAGCGCACCCAGGCGCTCTCCGAGGCCAACGCGGCCCTGCGCCAGGAGAACCGGGTCCGCGCCGAGGCGGAGCAGGCCCTGCGCCAGGCCAAGCAGCTGGCCGAGGATGCCAACGCCTCCAAGACCCGCTTCCTGGCCGCGGCCAGCCACGACCTGCTGCAGCCGCTCAATGCCGCCCGGCTCTTTACCTCGGCCCTCTCCCAGGAGATGGAAGCCGCCGACATGAAGCGCACCATCGGCCATATCGACAACTCGCTGCAGGCCGCCGAGGAACTGCTCAGCACCCTGCTCGACATCTCCAAGCTGGACGCCGGTGCCCTCACCCCGCGGCGCAACCACTTCGCCCTGGCCGACATCATCCGCCCGCTGCGCGCCGAGTTCGAGGTGATGGCGGAGGATCGCGGCCTCGACCTGGTGGTGGTGCCGACCGCCGCCTGGGTCGACAGCGACCCCCAGATGCTGCGCCGGATCGTCCAGAACTTCCTCTCCAACGCCGTCCGCTACACCCAGGAGGGGCGCGTCCTGCTGGGCTGTCGCCGCCAGGGGGGACGCCTCTCCATCCAGGTGTGGGACTCGGGCCCGGGGATACCGGAATCCAAGCAGGCGGAGATCTTCCAGGAGTTCCGCCGCCTCGACCAGGCCTCCCGCCACAAGGAGAGCGAGAAGGGGCTGGGTCTCGGCCTTTCCATCGCCGACCGCATGAGCCGAGTGCTCGACCACCCCATCGCGGTGCGCTCGAAGGAGGGCTTCGGCACCATGTTCGCGGTCAGCGTGCCAATGGTGGCCGCCCAGAGCCCGGCCCAGCAGGCCGAGGAGGCGGTCACGGCGAAGCGCGCCGGCAACAAGCTGGCCGGCGCCCGGATCCTCTGCATCGATAACGAGACGCTGATCCTCGAGGGCATGAAAGCGATGCTCTCGGGCTGGGGCTGCGAGGTCTTCACCGCCACCACCATCGGCGGCGCCAAGTCGGTGCTGCGCCACCTGGACAGCGACCCGGATGCGATACTGGCCGACTACCACCTGGACAACGAGGTCACCGGCCTGATGGCCCTGGAGGCGCTCTCGGAGCGCCTGGAGGGCGCGGTCCCCGGCATCGTGATCACCGCCGACCGCACCGAGGAGGTGGCCGAGGAGGTCAGGCGCTCGGGCTACCAGCTGCTGCTCAAGCCGGTGCGCCCCGCCGCGCTGCGCGCCCTGCTTACCCGCACCCTCCAGGCCAGCCGCGCGGCGCAGTAGAGAGAGGGGCGAGGGGCGAGGGGCGAGGGGCGAGGGGCGAGGGGCGAGGGGCGAGGGGCGAGGAAGAAGCGTCAAGCAATAACATCGCCACCTAATGCAAGAACCCACCATACGGTGGGTTCTTGCATTACCTCGAACCTCGAACCTCGAACCTCGAACCTAAGACTCCACCTTCGGCGGCTCCACCTCGAGCTTCTGGGCGGCGATCACCGCCTGGGTGCGGGAGTGCACGCCCAGCTTGCGCAGAATGGCGGTGACGTGAGCCTTGATGGTGGCTTCACTGACGTTGAGCTCGTAGGCGATCTGCTTGTTGAGCAGGCCCTCGGTAAGCATGTTGAGCACCCGGAACTGCTGGGGGGTCAGGGAGGCGATCGCCTCGGCGAACTTGGTCTCCTCCTCGTTGGTCTCGCCCATGGCATTGGCCAGCTCGGCGGGCAGCCACACCTCACCGTCGAGGATCTCCCCCACCGCCTCGGCGATCAGCTGCAGCGAGGAGGACTTGGGAATGAAACCGGAGGCACCGTAGTCGATGGCGCGGCGCACCACATAGGGCTCGTCGCTGCCCGACACCACCGCCACCGGGATATCCGGCGTCTGGCCGCGCAGCTGGATCAGGCCGGAGAAGCCGTGGGCCCCCGGCATATGCAGGTCGAGCAGGATCAGGTCGGCATCGGGATGGCGGGTCACCACCTCGGCGGTGGCCTCCATGGTGTCGGCCTCGACGATCTCGGCCTGGGGCGCCAGCTGACGCAGCGCCTGGGTCAGGGCTGCACGGAACAGCGGATGGTCATCGGCGACGATGAATTTCTGGGCAAAGGCCATGGATTCTCCTCCGGTTCCTCAGGCAGCGGGCGAGGACCGCCACTCGAACTCTTTTGTGAATGAGGGGCATGTTACCCCATGCCAGAGCCGATTCCCAAGCGCTCCGGACCTATTGTCGACAATAGTCCCCATGCGCATGAAAAAACCGGCCCCGAAGGGCCGGTTCCATGGGCGGGAGACTCGCCGCTCCTCAGCGCACGGCGCGGTTCTCGATCAGGTCGTCCACCACGCTCGGGTCGGCGAGGGTGCTGGTGTCGCCCAGGCCGTCGCACTCGTTGGCGGCGATCTTGCGCAGGATACGGCGCATGATCTTGCCAGAGCGAGTCTTGGGCAGGCCCGGGGCCCACTGGATGACGTCGGGCGAGGCGATCGGGCCGATCTCCTTGCGCACCCACTGGGTCAGCTCCTTGCGCAGCTCGTCGCTGGGCTCCACGTCGCCGGTCAGGGTGACGTAGATATAGATGCCCTGCCCCTTGATATCATGGGGGAAGCCCACCACGGCGGCCTCGGCCACGGCCTCGTGGGCCACCAGCGCCGACTCGATCTCGGCGGTACCCATGCGGTGGCCGGAGACGTTGATCACGTCGTCGACGCGGCCGGTGATCCAGTAGTAGCCATCCTCGTCGCGACGGCAGCCGTCGCCGGTGAAGTAGACGCCCTGGTAGGTGGAGAAGTAGGTCTGGATGAAGCGCTCGTGGTCGCCCCAGATGGAGCGCGCCTGACCCGGCCAGGAGTCGGTGATCACCAGGTTGCCGTCAACGGCGCCTTCGAGGGTGTTGCCCTCACTGTCGTAGAGCGCCGGCTGCACGCCGAAGAACGGCAGGGTGGCAGAGCCCGGCTTGAGCGGGGTGGCGCCGGGCAGCGGCACGATCATGATGCCGCCGGTCTCGGTCTGCCACCAGGTATCCACGATGGGGCACTTGGAGTTGCCGATCACCCGGTAGAACCACTCCCAGGCCTCAGGGTTGATGGGCTCGCCCACCGAACCGAGTATGCGCAGGCTGTCGCGCTGACTGGAATCCATGACGTTCTCGCCATGGGCCATCAGGGCGCGGATGGCGGTGGGGGCGGTGTAGAGGATGTTGACCTGGTGCTTGTCGACGATCTCGCCCATGCGGCCATGGGTGGGGTAGCTGGGCACGCCCTCGAACATCAGGGTGGTGCCGCCGTTGGCCAGCGGGCCGTAGACGATATAGCTGTGGCCGGTGACCCAGCCCACGTCGGCGGTACACCAGTAGACCTCACCCTCCTGGTAGTCGAAGACGTACTGGTGGGTCAGGCTGGCGTAGACCAGATAGCCGCCGGTGGTGTGCTTGAGCCCCTTGGGCGCACCGGTGGAGCCGGAGGTGTAGAGGATAAAGAGCGGATCCTCGGCGCCCATCTCCTCGGCCGCACAGTCGGTGGACTGCTTGTCGACCAGGTCGCCGTACCAGAGGTCGCGCCCTTCCTTCCATTCGACGTCGCCGCCGGTGCGCTTGACCACCAGCACGTTCTGGCACACCTCGGTGCCCTGGCGGGTCAGGGCGGCATCGACGTTATCCTTGAGCGGCACGTGCTTGCCGCCGCGCACGGACTCGTCGGCGGTGATCACCAGCTTGGAGCTGGCGCCGATTACGCGCTGAGCCAGGGCGTCCGGGGAGAAGCCGCCGAAGACCACCGAGTGCACCGCACCGATGCGGGCACAGGCCAGCATCGCCACGGCGGCCTCGGGGATCATCGGCATGTAGAGGGTGACCACGTCGCCCTTGCCGATGCCCAGCTCCTTGAGCGCATTGGCCAGCTGGCAGGTGCGCGCGTGCAGCTCACGGTAGGTGATGTTGGCCGACTCGTCGGGGTTGTCACCTTCCCAGATGATGGCGGTCTGGTCACCGCGCGTCTCGAGGTGGCGATCGAGGCAGTTGACGCTGGCGTTGAGGGTGCCGTCCTCGAACCAACGGATATCCACGTTGTGCGGATCGAAGCTGGTGTTCTTGATCTTGGTCGGCGCCTTGAACCAGTCGACGCGCTTGGCCTGCTCAGCCCAGAAAGCGTCGGGATCGTCCACGGACTGCTGATACATCGCCTGGTACTTTTCCTTGTCAGCCCAGGCCTTGGCGGCGATGTCGTCGCGCACCGGATAGACGTTCTGCTGATCGCTCATGAAAGTGCCTCTGTAATTGGGATGGCCCCGTCAGGTGAGTGAAGCCAACCGGCCACCCCTTGGTATTGTTCAGTGGGGCAGCCGGTGCCATTCAAGGTGGACTCAGCATACCGCCGCCCGCCCCCACTTCCCCTTAGACATTGGTATGAACAATTTTCCTATTAAAGACAATAGGTTAAGTGACACTTTCAAACGCAGCCACGCCAAGATAGACCAAGGTCTGAGCACAATGACGGCAACGGTAGCGCTGCCCCTGACGCACCAGGGAGTGGCGCCGGGCGCTGAAGGCGTGCTCACGACAGTCGCAGGCGTAGCGATAAGGGGCCGGGCTGGCCCGGGCGGTATCGAAGCGATGAGTGGTGCGCGGCGCCAGGCCGAAGAGGTCCCGCATCACCGTCTGCCACTCATGGCCGTGGGGGCGCGCCAGGTGGCCATCCACGAGGTGGTGGACCAGCCAGTGGGCCATCTCGTGGGGCACCACCTCGACCAGGAAGTCGAGGCGGTTCTCGGCGTAGAGCACCGGATTGAAGCGCAGGCCGCCGCGGCCGAAGTGCGCCTGACCGGCGCACTTGCCGCGCAGGTCGAACCACACCGCCGGATGTGGCAGGCCCGGGTGCACCTCGCGGCAGAGCCGCCAGGCCGCCGCCACTCGCTCATACAGGGCGGCGCGCAGGGCCTCGTCGTCCAGGGCGGCGAGGCGTTCGGGGTCGGGATGGGGCAGCGCGGGGCGAGTCATGGGGTGCTAGAATGCCCCCTCACCCGGCAGGCGACAAGCGCCGAAACTGCGAGAGTGACCATGTCCGATACCCCCCAGCCCGAACCCCTCCTCGACGATGAGCAGCTCGAGCGGCTCGATGACTTCCTGGCCTCCGAGCGCGTCGGCGAGGATGCCCTGGACCTGATCGGCAGCCACGGCTTCCTGGTGGCCCTGGCCGTCGCCCCCAGCGAGGCGGAGCCGTCGGCCTGGATCGCCGAGCTCTTCCAGGGCGAGCCGGCGTTTGGCGATGCCGCCGAACGAGAGGAGATTCTCGGGCTGCTCGAGCGGCTGCGGTGCAACGCCATCGCCGCCCTGGAGCAGGGCCTGCTGCCGGAGCTGCCCTTCGAGCTCACCCTGGACGGCCTGCCCGCGGAGGAGACCCCCATCGGCGACTGGTGCGCCGGCTTCATGGAGGGCGTCTTCCTCGACGAGCCCGCCTGGTTCGAGGAGGACGAGGAGGCCTCGGCGACCCTGCTGCTGCCCTTCATGGCGCTCTCGGGGCTCTTCGACGACGAGCCCGACATGGCCGAGTTCATCGGCGACGGCACGCGCCTGGAAGGCCTGGTGCGCCAGCTGCCCGAACTGGTGCTGGATCTCTATCTGCACTATCGGGTGCCACCGGAGACTCCCAAGCCCAGCCCGCGGCGCAAGAAGCCGGCCGGACGCCGCAAGGCGTGAGGCGCGAGGCAGATGTTGCCGCCAGACCTCGCAACAAGGTTTTTCTTACAGCTTAAGGCTTATGGCTTACAGCTCCCGGCGAAGCCGGGTCAACGCAGGCGCGTCAGCATGCCGTCCAGGCTGCCGAACAACCACTCCTTGAGGCGCTGCCAGCGCGGCCGCCGCGCCCAGGCCGCCGGCTCGATCTCCTGGCTGGCGGCGAAGTGGCGCTCGAACAGCTCGGCCACCTCGCCGGCGAAGCGCCGGTTCTCCACCTCCTGGTTGGCCTCCAGGTTCCAGTGCAGGCTCCAGTGATCGAAGTTGCAGGAGCCCAGGCTCACCCAGTCGTCCACCAGGGAGAACTTGGCGTGGATGAAGGTGGGCTGGAACTCGAAGATACGCACGCCGGCCTTGAGCAGTCGCCCGTAGAAGCGCTGGCCCGCATAGCGCACCCCGGGATGGTCGTGAGCCTCGCCGGGCAGCAGCAGGCGCACATCCAGCCCGCGCCGGGCGGCTCGGGCCAGGCGCAGGCGCAGGCCGAAGGTAGGCACGAAATAGGGGGTGCAGACCCAGATGCGCTGCCGGGCGCCTGAGACGCGGCCGTACAGGGAGAGGCGGATCGCCTGGTAGCGATAGCCCTGTCCCCACACCACGCGTCCGCTCATCCCCCGGTAGCCCTCCGCCTCACGGGTCGCGGTCTCCAGGCCGCGCACCAGCCCGGGCGCGCCGCTGCCGCGGGTTAGGGGGGAGTCCCAGAGCCGGCAGAAGAGCCGCACCCAGTCGGCCACCACCGGCCCCTCGATGCGCACCGCCACCTCGTACCAGGCGTCCAGGAACTCGTCCACGGCACCGAAGCCGCCGGTAAAGGCGACCCGTCCGTCGACCACCACCAGCTTGCGATGGTCCCGCGTCAGGTTGCGCGCCAGGGAGTGAAAGCCCAGCGGGTTGAAGAAGCGCAGCGCCACGCCGCCCGCCTCCAGGCGCTCGCGGTCCTCACCGGCGAGCCCCATGGCGCCATAGCCGTCGAGGAGCAGCATCACCGTCACGCCACGGGCAGCGGCACGCTCCAGGGCCGTGATCAGCGCCGACGCCAGCCGCCCCGACTCCATCAGGTAAAGCTCGATCAGGATCGACGACTCGGCGCCGTCCAGGGCCTCGAACATGGCCGGCAGGAAGCAGCTGGCCTCGGGCAGCAGCTCGAAGTGGTTCCCATCTCTCCAGATTCCGCGCATGGCAGACTCCCTGTCCCGGTCCGCGGGCCTGACCCGTGGCCTCCCGGGAGACTATACTGGCCTTTTCTCTCCCTTTCCTGCAGCGGGGCAAACGGATGGCCTGGCAGCACCTTGTGACCTCTCCTCTGCGCGCGCTGACAAGCCGGATGATCGGCGCCTGGACCGAACCGCGCCTGGTCGAGCCCGCCCCGGACGCCCTGGCGCTGGAGCCAAGCCTCCCGGTGCTCTACGTGCTGCCGAGCCAGGCCATGAGCGACGCCTGGTTGCTGGCCGCGCTGGCACGCCGCCACGGCCTCCCCCGGGCAGACGGTCGCCGCCGGGTGGGCGAACTGACCCTGGACGCCTGCCTCCCCCTGCCCTCGCCGCGCCGCGGACTCTGGCGCCGCCGCACCCGCCCCGCGGCCCCCTTCCAGGGGCTGGTCGAGCAGCGCCTGGCCAGCCCGGCGCAGGACGTCCAGCTGGTGCCGGTCAGCGTCTTCTGGGGGCGCGCCCCGGGCAAGCGCTTCGGCTTCTGGCACCTGGTGGCCGCCGACAGCTGGCAGCTCACCGGCCGGCTGCGCCGGAGTCTCTCGGTGCTGGTCAACCGCCGCAGCGTGGAGGTGCACTTCGGCACCCCGCTGCGCCTCGGCGACCTGCTCGACGAGACGACACCCGACCCCGCCCTGGTCAACCGCAAGGCGGCGCGGCTACTCAGGGTGCACTTTCGCCGCGTGCGCACCCGGGTGTTGGGCCCCGACCTCTCCCACCGCCGCACCCTGATCGAGGGCGTGGCCAGGAGCCCCGAGGTGCGCGAAGTGGTCGAGGCGCTGGCCGCCGAGGGGCGTCCTTCGGCACCGCGCCTGCAGCGACGCGCCCTGCGCTACGGCCGCGAGATCGCCTCCAACATGACCTATCCGGTGCTGCGCTTCATGGATGGCCTGCTGCGCCGGCTCTGGAACCGCCTCTACGACGGGGTCGACGTGCGCGGCCTGGAGCGGGTCAAGGCGCTGGCCGGCGACCATACCCTGGTCTATGTGCCCTGTCACCGCAGCCATATCGACTACCTGCTGCTCTCCTACGTGCTCTACCACGATGGCCTGATGCCGCCCCATATCGCCGCCGGGCGCAACCTCGATATGCCGCTGATCGGCCCGCTGCTGCGCCGCGGCGGCGCCTTCTTCCTGCGGCGCAGCTTTCGCGACAACCGCCTCTACGCCGCGGTGTTCAACGAGTACCTCCACCGCCTGATCGCCCGCGGCCACCCCCTGGAGTACTTTATCGAGGGGGGCCGTTCGCGCAGCGGGCGCATGCTGCCGGCCCGCCCCGGCATGCTGGCCATGACCCTGCGCTCCTACCTGCGCAGCATGGCCGGGGGCCACCATCAGCCGCTGGCCTTCATTCCGGTGCATATCGGCTATGAGCGGATCATCGAGAATGCCAGCTACCAGCGCGAGCTGCGCGGCGGCAAAAAGCGCAAGGAGAGCCCCCTGGCCCTGCTGCGGGTGCTGGGCCAGCTGCGCCAGCCCTTCGGCCGGGTCTCGGTCAGCGTCGGCGAGCCGCTGCTGCTGGGCGACTTCCTGGATGGCGAGCTGGGGCCGGAGTGGCGCCAGGAGCGCGAGACGCGCCCTGCCTGGCTGACCGGCCTGGTGCCCCGGCTGGGCGAGACCCTCTGCCGGCGCATCAACGCCGCGGCGGCGCTCAATCCGGTGAACCTGGTGGCCCTGGCCCTGCTGGCCACCCCCCACCACGCCATCGAGCTGCGGCTGCTGGAGCGCCAGCTCGACCTGCTCGCCGAGCTCCAGCGCCGGCTGCCCGGCGCCGCCCACGCCAGCCTGCCGGCGGGCACAGCCGCCGACTGGATCGAGCAGGCCCTGGCGCTGGGCATGGTACAGCGGCGCGAGCAGCCCCTGGGCGATATCATCCTGGCCGACGCCGGCCAGGCCGCCCTGCTCGGCTGGTACCGCAACAATGTCCTGCACCTCTTTGCGCTCACCGGGCTCGTCGCCTTCGCCTTCCGCCACCAGCCGGCCCACGGCCTGGATGAGCTGGAGGCGCTGCTCGCCCCGGGCTGGCCGATTCTCGCCCGGGAGCTGGTGGTGGAGCCGCCCGCCTCCCTGCGCGAGGCGCTCTCGGCGATGCTGGCGGTGCTCGGCGAGCTGGGACTGCTGGCCCGCGGCGAGAGCGGCTGGCAGCGCCCCCGGGAGCCGCTGGAGGCCGGCGAGTGCCTGGACCTGCTGGGTCAGCTGATGCAGCCGTCGCTTGAGCGCGGCTACCTGCTGCTCGCCGTGCTGCTGAATGCCGGGCCCGGCCGCCTCACCGCCGAGGCCCTGGCCGACCAGGGGCACCAGCTGGCCGAGCGGCTGGCGCTGCTCTCGGGGCGGGACGCGCCGGAGTTCTTCGATACCCGGCTCTTCGTGAGCCTGGTGGAGAGCCTCGAAGAGGAGGGCTGGCTATGGCGGGAGGAGGAGCGCCTGATGTTCGACGACCGCCTCTGCGAGGCGGCCCACCACTCCCGCCAGCTGTTCGACCCGGCGCTGCGCCATCGCCTGCAGCTGGTCACCCGTCAGGCCTGATCAGCTCTGCTTCAGGGAGCGGTGCACATAGAGGTCGTAGCGGCTGGTCTTGCCCTCGATCACGTGACGCGGGGCCGGCCCCGCGATGGGCGGCGCCTTGCGGGGGCGCTTGACCACCACCCGATGGGTGGCCAGGTCCAGGGCCGCCTCCAGCAGGCGCGGGGCGTCGGCGTCATCGCCGGCCAGAGTGCGGAAGAGCCGCATCTCCTTCTTGACCAGCGCCGACTTGTCGCGATGGGGAAACATCGGATCCAGATGAATCACCTGGGGCGGGAAGCCGGCGGCCGCCACCAGGGCCGCCAGCTCGCAGGCCGCATCGCCGTGTGCCAGGGCCATGCGCGCGGCCACCTCGGCGGTCTCGGCATCCGCCCGGGCCCGGGCCAGGCCATCCTCGAGGAGCGCGAAGATCGCCGCGACTCGCTCCACCAGCAGCACCGGCGCCCCCAGACTCGCCAGCACGAAGGCGTCGCGCCCGAGCCCCGCCGTGGCGTCCACCACCGAAGGCGTCACTCCCTGGGCGAGGCCGCAGGCCCGGGCGATGAGCTGCCCCCGGCCGCCGCCGAAGCGGCGCCGGTGGGCCGCCTTCCCGGAGGCGAACTCCACTGCCAGGGGGTGGCCATAGCGCTTTGCGTCGCCGGCCAGCACCAGGCGGCCGTCGCGCTGTTCGAGATGGAGCTCGGCCTCGACCTCGAAGGGCAGCCCCAGGCGCGCCGCCAGAGGTACCAGGCGCTCCCCGCGCACCGCCACCGGCTCGCTCATCGCGCCTTCTTCCAGGCCACCTCGTTGCGCAGGTAGACCGGCTGGACGAGGTGGGCCGGCTCACCGCCCCCCGCCTCCAGCTCGCCCATGGCCAGCAGGGCCATGTCGGCCGCCTCGGCCTCCACCTCCGGCAGACGCTGGCTCATCCCCGCCTGCACCTCGGCGGGCATCTGCTCCCAGAGCCCCCAGCCCGAACCGACGCCGACCCAGTCGTGGTCGTCATGGCCGGCGGGCAGGCGCAAGCGCTCGGGCGGCATCACCGCCTCCTCGAGGAGCGGCTCCGGCAGACCGTCGCGGCACTGCCAGGCCGCCACGTAGATCTCGCCCATGCGGGCGTCCAGGGCGGTGACCAGCCAGCGGAAGTGGTGGCGACGGTGGGCGCCCAGGGCCAGGGCCGCCAGGGTAGAGACCCCGACCAGCGGGCGGTCGAGGCCGTAGGCGAGCCCCTGGGCGGCACCAGCGGCGATGCGCAGGCCGGTAAAGGAGCCGGGGCCGCGGCCGTAGGCCACGGCGTCCAGCTCCGCGGGCGCCACTCCGGCTTCGGCCAGCACCTCGTCGACCATGGGCAGCAGGCGGCGGGTATGGGCGCGGGGCGTCATCTCGAAGCGGGAGAGCAGCTCATCCTCGGCGCCCGCCCGGCGGCGCAGCAGGGCGGCGGAGCAGGCGCTCGAGGAGGCATCCAGGGCCAGCAGGATCGACATGGCAGCACCATCACAGGGGAGAAAAGTGGCAGCCATTATACGCGCCGGGGCCCCAAACGACGATGGCCCGCCAAAGCGGGCCATCTGGGTAGAGGCTGGCACAACATCGAGGGGCGCCGGGGACAGGCCTGTCGCCGGGTAAGCCCCGACGGGCCGGGCTCGATTAGCCCTCGAGGGCCTTGAGCACCTGCGCCTTGATATCGTCGACGCTGCCCACGCCCTCCACGCGGTGGTAGGCCGGCGCGGCGACGGCGTCCTGCTCCGCCCAGGCCTGGTAGTAGTCGACCAGCGGTGCGGTCTGCTCGTGGTAGACCGCCAGGCGGTTGCGCACGGTGGATTCGCGGTCGTCGTCGCGCTGGATCAGCGCCTCGCCGGTGACGTCATCCTTGCCCTCTTCTTTGGGCGGATTGTACTCGACGTGGTAGACGCGGCCGGAGCCCGGGTGCACGCGGCGGCCGGCCAGGCGCTTGACGATCTCCTCGTCCTCCACGGCGATCTCCAGCACGTGGTCGAGCTTCACGCCCGCTTCCTTCATGGCATCGGCCTGGGGGATGGTGCGCGGGAAGCCGTCGAAGAGGAAGCCGTTCTCGCAGTCGGGCTGGGCGATGCGCTCCTTCACCAGGGCGATGATGATGTCGTCAGACACCAGGCCGCCGCTGGTCATGATCTCCTTGACCTTGACCCCCAGCTCGCTGCCTTCCTTGACGGCGGCACGCAGCATGTCGCCGGTGGAGATCTGCGGAATATTGAAACGCTCGCAGATGAACTGGGCCTGGGTGCCCTTGCCGGCACCCGGGGCGCCCAACAGGATCAAACGCATGTTCGTGTCCTTATATACAAGTGGTTGTCAGCAATGAGAAAACTTGGAGGGGAACGATAACCGTCGCCCGTGGGCAGCACAAGCACACCCCCTGGTCGAGGGCCTTCTTTCGAGCAAAAACACCTTGTATTTCAACAGGCTTTCCCCGAATAGCACTTTGGTCTTGCCGCCCCGATCGGAAGGAAATGACGACGGCGCCCTGGGGCGCCGTCGCATGCGGAGAAAACCGCGAACCGAGCCCGCCGCCTACAGCAGCAGACGACGGATATCGGAGAGCAGCTGCCCCAGCAGGGCGGTGAAGCGCGCCGCGTCGGCGCCGTTGACCGCCCGGTGGTCGTAGGAGAGCGACAGCGGCATCATCAGCCGCGGCTGGAAGGTCGCACCGTCCCACACCGGCTTCATCGAGGCCTTGGAGACGCCGAGGATGGCCACCTCCGGGGCGTTGACGATGGGCGTGAAGGCGGTGCCGCCGATGGAGCCCAGGCTCGAGATGGTGAAGCAGCCCCCGGTCATCTCCTCGCGCTTGAGCTTCTTGGTCTGCGCCTTCTTGGCCAGCTCCACGGACTCCTTGGCCAGATCGATCAGCGACTTCTTATCCGCATCGCGGATCACCGGCACCATCAGGCCATCCGGGGTGTCCACGGCGATGCCGATATGCACGTACTTCTTGTGCACCAGCGTCTCGCCGTCGCTCTTCAGGCTGACGTTGAACTGCGGGTACTGGCGCAGGGCGAAGGCGCACGCCTTGATCAGGAAGGGCAGCGGCGTGAGCTTGGCGCCCTGGGCTTCCGCCTCGGCCTTCATGGACTTGCGGAAGGCCTCAAGCTCGGTGATGTCCGCCTCGTCGAACTGGGTGACGTGGGGCAGATTGACCCAGCTGCGGTGCAGGTTGGTGGCGCCCATCTTCATCAGGCGCCCCATGGGCTTCTCTTCCACCTCGCCGAACTGGCTGAAGTCCTGATCCGGAATCGGCGGAATGCCGGAGCCCGCCTGGGCGGCCGGCGCCGCGGCCTGGGCCTTGCCCTGGCTGGCCATCACCTGCTTGACGTAGGCGTGAACGTCCTCCTTGAGCACCCGCTCCTTCGGCCCACTGGGCCTGACCAGGCCGAGGTCGACACCCAGCTCCCGGGCCAGCATGCGCACCGCCGGACCGGCGTGGACCAGCTTGCCGTCACGGGGCTTGTGGGCGGCCATCTGGGCCTCGGGGCTCGGCGTGCCCGCCGGGGCCGGCGCGGGCTTCTCGGCCCTGGGCGCCTCGGCCTTCTGCTCGGGGGCCTTCGCCGCGGGCTTCGGAGCCGCTCCGGCGACCTCCATATAGCCGATCAGATCGCCCTCGGAGACGCTGTCGCCCTCCTTGACGGTGAGCTCGAGCAGCTTGCCCTTGAAGGGGCTGGGCACGTCCATGGAGGCCTTGTCGGACTCCAGGGTGATCAGCGGATCCTCCTCGTTGACCTCGTCGCCCACGGCCACGGCGATCTCGATGATCGGCACGTCGGAAGAACCGGAGAGGTCCGGCACCCGGATCTCGCGACGCTCCGGCTCGCCGGAGGCGCTCTCTTCTTCGGCTTCGGGCGCGGACTCGGCGGCACCGGACTCAGGCTCGGCGCTGGCCGGCTCGGCCGGCGCCTCGTCACCGTCGTCGCCGGCGATCTCCATGGTGCCGATCACATCGCCCTCGGAGACGCTGTCGCCCTCCTTGACGGTCAGGGAGAGCAGCTTGCCGGCGTGGGGGCTGGGCACGTCCATGGAGGCCTTGTCGGACTCCAGGGTGATCAGGGTCGACTCCTCCTCGACCTCGTCACCCTCGGCCACGGCGACCTCGATGATCTCCACGCTCTCGGCGCCACCCAGGTCGGGCACCTTGATCTCCACGCTGCGCTTGCCGCCACCGGAGGCCTTGGCCGCGGGCTTCTCGGCGGCGGGATCGGGCGCCTTCTCGGGGGCCGGCTCGGCCTTCTCCTCGGCCTGGTCGGCCGACGGCTCGGCGTCGCCGCCACCCTCGACCGCAAGCTCGACGATGTCGTCGCCCTCGGAGACGGTGTCGCCCTCCTTCACCAGCACCTTGACCACGCGGCCGCCCTTGGGCGCAGGCACGTCCATGCTGGCCTTGTCGGACTCCAGGGTGATCAGGGTATCTTCGGCGGCGATGACGTCGCCCTCGGACACCGCGATCTCGATGATTTCGACATCCTCGCTGCCGCCGATGTCGGGAACTTTGATGATTTCGCTACTCAAGGTCGCGCTCCTTCAAACTCGTGCCTGATGGGCGGGCCCGGGGGCCCGCCGCTGGGCGGATCAGTCGGTCAGCGGGTTGGGCTTGGACGGGTCGATGCCGTACTTCTTCAGGGCCTCGCCGACCACCTTGCGATCCAGCTCGCCGCGCTCGGCCAGCGCCTTGAGTGCGGCCACGGTCACGAAATGCCGGTTCACCTCGAAGAAGTAGCGCAGCTTCTCCCGGGTGTCGGAGCGGCCGTAGCCGTCGGTGCCGAGCACATGGTAGTCGGTGGGCACCCAGGCACGCACCTGGTCGGCAAAGAGGCGCATGTAGTCGGTAGAGGCGATCGCCGGCCCCTCGCGCCCTTCCAGGCAGCGGGTGATGTGGGGCTTGCCCGGCTCCGCCTCGGGGTCGAGGAAGGCCTCGCGGTCCAGGGCCAGGGCCTCGCGGCGCAGCTCGTTGAAGCTGGTCACGCTCCAGATGTCGGCCCCCACGCCCCAGTCGTCGCGCAGCAGCTCGGCGGCCGCCTCGACCTCGCGCAGGATGGTGCCGGAGCCCAGCAGCTGGACACGGCCCTTCTTGCCCTCGGTCTCCCGCAACAGGTACATGCCCTTGATGATCTCCTCGGCGGGCACGCTCTCGAGCTCGGGGTGCTCGTAGTTCTCGTTCATGACCGTGAGGTAGTAGAAGCAGTTCTCGCGGTCGGCGAACATGCGCTTCAGGCCGTCCTGGACGATCACCGCCACCTCATGGGCATAGGTGGGATCGTAGGTGCGGCAGTTGGGGATCATCGCCGCCTGCAGGTGGCTGTGGCCATCCTGGTGCTGCAGGCCCTCGCCGTTGAGGGTGGTGCGCCCGGCGGTGCCGCCGACCAGGAAGCCGCGGGCCTGCAGGTCGCCGGCCGCCCAGGCCAGGTCGCCGATGCGCTGGAAGCCGAACATCGAGTAGTAGATGTAGAAGGGCAGCAGCGGCAGATTGTGGTTGCTGTAGGAGGTGGCGGCCGCGATCCAGGCGGACATGGCGCCGGCCTCGGTGATGCCCTCCTCGAGGATCTGGCCCTTCTTGTCCTCGCGGTAGAACATGATCTGGCCCTTGTCCTGGGGCTCGTACTTCTGGCCTTCGGAGGTGTAGATGCCGAGCTGGCGGAACATCCCCTCCATGCCGAAGGTACGCGCCTCGTCGGGCACGATGGGCACCACCTGCTTGCCGATCTCCTTGTCCTTCACCAGGCCGTTGAGGATACGCACGAAGGCCATGGTGGTGGAGACCTCGCGGCCCTTGGAGCCGCCGAGCTGGGAGGCGAAGGTCTTGTCCTCCAGGGCGGGAATCGTCAGCGACTGGAAGTCGCTGCGCCGCTGGGGCAGGTAGCCGCCCAGGCGCTCCCGCTGCAGGTGCATGTACCTGAGCTCGGGGGAGTCATCCTCCGGCTTGTAGTAGGGCACCTCCTTGAGCTGCTCGTCGGTGAGCGGGATGCCGAAGCGGTCGCGGAATTTCTTCAGCGCCTCGAGCTCCATGCTCTTGACCTGGTGCGCCTCGTTGGCCGCCTCGCCGTCGCCGCTGCCCATGCCGTAGCCCTTGACGGTGTGCGCCAGGATCACGGTGGGGCGGCCATTGGCGTTCTGGGTGGCCTGGTGGTAGGCCGCATAGACCTTGAAGGGATCGTGGCCGCCGCGGTTCAGGCGCCAGATATCCTCGTCGGACATGTCCTTGACCATCTCGGCGGTCTCGGGGTACTTGCCGAAGAAGTGCTTGCGGGTATAGCCGCCGTCGTTGGCCTTGTAGTTCTGGTACTCGCCATCCACGGACTCGTCCATGATCTTCTGCAGGACGCCCTTCTTGTCCTTCTCGAAGAGCGGATCCCAGAGGCGACCCCAGACCACCTTGAGGACGTTCCAGCCGGCGCCGCGGAAGACGCCCTCGAGCTCGTCCATGATCCGCGAGTTGCCGCGCACCGGACCGTCGAGGCGCTGCAGGTTGCAGTTGACCACGAAGATCAGGTTGTCGAGCTTCTCGCGGCTGGCCAGATGGATGGCGCCGAGGGACTCGGGCTCGTCGCACTCGCCGTCGCCCATGAAGCACCACACCTTGCGGTCCTGCATGTCCTTCATCTCGCGGGAGTGCAGGTACTTCATCACGTGGGCCTGGTAGATGGCCTGGATGGGGCCGAGACCCATGGAGACGGTGGGGAACTGCCAGAAATCCGGCATCAGCCAGGGGTGCGGATAGGACGACAGGCCGTCGCCGTCCACCTCCTGGCGATACTTGTCCATCTGCTCCTCGGTGAGACGGCCCTCCAGGTAGGCGCGGGCGTAGATGCCCGGGGCCACGTGCCCCTGGATATAGACCAGGTCGCCTTCGAAGTCGCCGTTGGGGGCGCGGAAGAAGTGGTTGAAGCCGACGTCATAGAGGGTCGCCGCCGACATGAAGCTGGCGATATGACCGCCCAGCCCCGGATTGGCGCGGTTGTTGCGGATGACCTGGGCGATGGCGTTGTAGCGGATCAGGGAGCGGATCTTGCGCTCCATGAAGAGATCCCCCGGCATCGGCGCCTCGCGGTGCACCGGAATGGTGTTGCGGTGCGGGGTGGTCGCCGAGAAGGGCGCCTGGGTCCCGTCGCGGCGCAGGCGATCCGCCAGGCGGGTCAGCAGGAACCGGGCGCGCTCCTCGCCCTCGCGATCCAGGACCGACTCGAGGGATTCCAGCCACTCTGTGGTCTCGATCGGATCGTGATCTTCTCTTGCATCCAGACTCATATGACGTCTCTCCGAATGACGATGGGGTGTCGTGTGCCCCGCAGTGCAGGGAGCATGGAGCCTTCTCTTGTGGAGAGGCATACACGCCGCATGTCGGGGGTTGTGTAGTAGTTTTACAAGACGACGCGATCAATCTGCCGTTGATTCACAGGAAGATACCGTAAAGCGCGCCCCCTGCCAATTCAAGACATATTGGAAATATTTTCCACTACACGAGTATTGCAACGCAACACAAGGGATTACGGCAGATACGCCGGCCTGGAGGCATGGAGAAACAGCACCTTGTAGCCAAACTACCGTATGAACGCCGGCGCCCCCGGAAAGCCGTCTCGCCTCACCCTGAACGCCTCCCAATGTGCGTAGCCTTTCATGCGTCACCCCCGCAGCTGCTGACGAAAGAAGGCCCAGTCGAACGCCGGGCCGGGATCGCTCTTGCGCAGGGGCGCCACTCGAGCGTGGCTGGTAATGCGGCTTTCGTCCAGCGCCGGCCAGGCGGCCAGCAGCTCGGCGGTCACCTCGGCCAGGGCGCGGTACTGGGCCAGGGTGTAGGGGCTCACCTCGTCGCCCTCGAGCTCGATGCCGATGGAGAAGTCGTTGAGGGCCGTGCGCTCGCGCTCGCCGTCGCACCAGCGGGAGCGGCCGGCGTGCCAGGCGCGGCGCTGGAAGGGCACGAACTGCACGCACTCGCCGTCGCGACGAATCAGCAGATGGGCCGAGACCCGCAGATGGGCGATCTCGGCGAAGAAGGGGTGGGCATCGGGGTCCAGGCAGTTGGTAAAGAGCCGCTCGATATGCTCGCCGCCGAACTGCCCCGGCGGCAGGCTGATGGAGTGCAGCACCAGCAGCGACACCTCGCCTGCCGGGCGCTCGTCGCAGTTGGGCGATGGCTGGCGGCGCGCACCCGCGAGCCACCCCTGTTCGATCGGCATGGGTCCCTCCCCTGACGTGATCCCGATGGATTCCCTATAATGGACGGCCCCGATCATCCCGGCCACCCCGCGCCGGCCCGACCCCGCGAGTGCCCCCATGGACCATCAGGACGCCCTGCCCTACCGCCAGAAGCTCGACGAAGAGATCCGCAGCGCCGCGGCCCGCCTGCTGGCGGAAGATATCGGCGACGGCGACATCACCGCCCGACTGATTCCCGCCGACGCCCGGGCCCGGGCCCGGGTGATCACCCGAGAGGCCTGCGTGCTGTGCGGCCTGGCCTGGGTCGAGGCCCTCTTCGCCCAGCTCGATCCCGGCGTGACCCTGAGCTGGAGCGCCGCCGACGGCGACCGCCTCGAGGCCGGCCAGGCCTTTCTGGAGCTCGAGGGCTCGGCCCGCAGCCTGCTCACCGGCGAGCGCGCAGCGCTCAACCTGCTGCAGACCCTCTCCGCCACCGCGACCCGCACCCGCCACTGCGTGGACCTGATCGCGGGCACCGGCGTGCGCCTGCTGGATACCCGCAAGACCCTGCCGGGGATGCGCCTGGCCCAGAAGTACGCGGTCACCTGCGGCGGCGGTCACAACCACCGCATCGGCCTGTGGGACGCCTTCCTGATCAAGGAGAATCATATCGCCGCCTGCGGCGGGATCGCGGCAGCGATAGGCGAGGCGCGCCAGATCGCCCCGAAGGCGCCGGTGGAGGTGGAGGTGGAGACCTTCGACGAGCTGGAGCAGGCCCTGGCGGCGGGCGCCGATATCATCATGCTCGACAACTTCAGCCTCGAGGAGATGCGCGAAGCGGTGCGGCGGACCGCCGGGCGGGCGACCCTGGAGGCCTCCGGCAACGTCGACGAGGGCACCCTGCGCGCCATCGCCGAGACCGGCGTCGACTGCATCTCCAGCGGCGCCCTGACCAAGGACGTCAGGGCCGTGGACCTCTCCATGCGCATCGTCGCCCAGGGGAGCTGACCCGGGCGAGCGGCGGGCTCAGGTCTCGACCAGCCCCAGGGGCTTCTCGAGGCGCTTGCGGCAGAGCCGCTCGCCGCCGCGCTCCACCCACTCCACGCCGATCTCGCGCCAGCCCCGCCGGACCAGGTGCTCCGCCAGTACCAGGCTCGCCTCGATATCCACGCGAGCCTGGCCCTGCTCGAGCAGCAGGCGCTCGGCGTGGACCAGCAGGGTCGAGCCGATACCGCGGCGCGCCAGCGACGGCCAGACGTAGAGGGTCTCGATGCGCCCCCGGGAGAGGTCCAGCTCGAGAAAGCCCACGCAGCGCCCGTCGCAGGCGGCCACCAGGGTGGTAAAGAGCGCCTGACGGGCCGCCCAGGCGCTGGCGTCTCGGGGCAGCGCCGCCACCCAGGCCTCGCGCTCGGCGACGCTGTAGTGGGCGCTGGCGCCCTGCATCACCGCATGGTGGAAGACCTCGGCCTGGTCGGCCGCGTCACGGGAAAGGGCCTGGCGATAGCAGATGCGCGGTCCCCGGGGCGGGGGCGCTGCGGCAGAGGAGGCACTGGCGATCTGGCTCATGGCGATCCTGTCGAAACCTGACTGTTGCAGGGAGACTACACAAGCCGGCCCCGAGCGCCAATCCCCTCGCCGCCGGGTCTTGCGGCGGGCATAATCCGGCCATGAGCGAACACCTTCTCCCCGACGCCTTCACGCTGTCGCCGATCGGTATCATCGAGAGCGACTACCCCGACAAGTTCGGCATTCCCCGCCAGCCTGGCCTGGCGCCGGCGGCCCGGGCGCGGCTGGTACTGACCCCGCCCTACGACGACCCCCTGGCGGTGCGCGGCCTGGAGGCCTTCAGCCATCTCTGGCTCACCTTCGTCTTCCACCAGAGCCCGGAGCGCTGGACGCCCCTGGTGCGCCCGCCGCGGCTGGGCGGCAACGCCAGGGTCGGCGTCTTCGCCAGCCGCAGCACCCACAGGCCCAACCGCCTGGGGCTCTCCCTGGTGGAGCTCATCGAGATCGACACCCGCCGCGGGGTGCGCCTGGTGCTCGCCGGCGCCGACCTGGTGAGCGGCACCCCGGTGCTCGATATCAAGCCCTACCTGCCCTGGGCGGAGTCTCGCCCCGAGGCCCGCGCCGGCTTCGCCCCCGAGGCCCCGCCGCAGCTGGCGGTGGTGTTCAACGACGAGGCCGCCGCGGCCCTGGCCAAGCGTCCCGAGGGTGCTAGCCTGCGCGAGCTGATCGTTCAGGTGCTGGCCCAGGACCCCCGCCCCGCCTACCGGAAAGGCGCCGAGAGTCGCACCTATGGCGTACGCCTGCGCGATGTGGACGTGCGCTTTCGCGCCGAGGCAACCGAGGCCGGCACACGCCTGGCCGTGGTCGATATCGTTCCCGCCTGAACCGCTCCTGTACGAGCGACCCACGCAAGAAGGGCCCCGCAGGGCCCTTCCCGAGACACCAGAGGCAGCGGCCTCAGTCGAAGGTGACGCCGATGCGGCGGCCGACCTCCTCGTAGGCCTCGATGACGCCGCCCAGCCCCTGGCGGAAGCGGTCCTTGTCGAGCTTCTCCCGGGTCTCGGCGTCCCACAGCCGGCAGCCGTCCGGGGAGAACTCGTCGCCCAGCACGATCTCGCCCTTGAAGAGGCCGAACTCCAGCTTGTAGTCCACCAGCAGCAGGCCGCCGTCGGCGAACAGCGCCTTGAGCACCTCGTTGACCCTGAAGGTGAGCGCCTTCATCTCGGCGAGCTGCTCGGGGGTGGCCCAGCCGAAGGTCTCGGCCAGGGACTCGTTGATCATGGGGTCGTGCAGGGCGTCGTTCTTCAGGAACAGCTCGAAGGTGGGCGGAGTCAGGGCCTCCCCCTCGCTGACGCCCAGGCGCTTGACCAGGCCGCCGGCGGCGATATTGCGCACCACGCACTCCACCGGGATCATCTCGAGGCGCTTCACCAGGCTCTCCTCGGCGGAGAGGCGCTTGACGAAGTGGGTGGGCACTCCGGCCGCCGCCAGCTTCTCCATGATGAAGGCGTTGAAGCAGTTGTTGACCATGCCCTTGCGCGCCAGGGACTCCATGCGCTCGCCGTCGAAGGCGCTGGTGTCATCGCGAAAGTGAAGGACCAGCAGGTCCGGGTCGTCGGTGGCGAAGACCGACTTGGCCTTGCCGGCGTAGAGTTCTTGACGCTTTTCCATGAAAGCCTCCGGAGGCTTGGGAGAGATAAGGGTTGATCGGGTCAGGCAATGGCCTGCCACGCCAGGCCCGCCTCCTGGCAGGAGACGTCGAGCCGTGAATCGTCGCCGTCGAGCAGGGGCACCAGGGTCTCCAGGGCCAGCTCGGGGCGGTTGTTGTGCTCCGACAGATGGGCACAGACGATGCGCTGCAGGCGGTCGAGCCCCAGGCGCGGCAGCAGGGCGGCCGCCTGGCCGTTGGCCAGGTGCCCCCAGTCGCCGCCTACCCGGCGCTTGAGCCGCGGCGGATAGGGGCCCTCGGCGAGCATCTGCAGGTCATGGTTGCACTCCAGCACCAGGGCGTCGCAGCCGGCGAAGGCCTCGGCCACGTGCGCGGTGGGATGCCCCAGGTCGGTAAGGATCCCGAGGCTGCGCTCTCCCCCGCGAACGCGGAACTGCACCGGCTCCCGGGCGTCGTGAGGCACGGTGACCGGGTCGATGGTGAGCCCCTTCACGGCGAAGCGCCGCTGGGGGGTGATCCAGCGGCGATCCGGCAGCTCGCCCAGGCGGCCCGAGGCCCAGGTGCCGGGGGTCAGCCACACCGGGATGCCATGGCGGCGCGCCAGGGGACCCACCCCGCGAATATGGTCGCCGTGCTCATGGGTCACCAGCAGGCCGTCGAGCTGGCGAGGATGCAGGCCGAGGTCGGCCAGGCGACGCTCCGCCTCGCGCAGGCCGAAGCCGCAGTCCACCAGCAGGCAGGTCTCGCCGTCGCTGACCAGGGTCGCGTTGCCCTTGCTGCCGCTGCCCAGGGAGGCAAACCGCAGCCTCCCCGCCGCCTGCCCTGCCGTCATCAGCGCAGCAGGCCCGCCACCCGCTCGAGCAGCTCGCGCTGATCCTCGGGGCTGAAGCCGCGCTCGCTGGCGTTCTCGGCGCGCAGCACGGTCTGACGGGGGCCCTCGGACTCCAGCACCAGGCGGATCTGCTGATGCATCTGGCGCACGTCGGCGCTGAAGACGACCTGCAGCGGATTGCGGTTGCGCTCGGTCACCGTCATGTAGCTGATCAGAAAGGCGCGGCCCGCCGGGTCGCTCTCCAGCAGCTCGCGGCGCTCCTCCACGGTGAAGTCCTGGCGCAGCTGGTGGTCGAGCTCGGCCCAGGTGCGGTCGATGTCCAACGGAATCTCCACCAGCCACTCGTCGCCGCGCTGGGTCAGGCTCAGGCGCGCCTCGCCGGCCAGGCGCTGGGCGGCCAGCGACGAGGCGCTGGCGGTGGCGCTGCGCGCCCCGAAGTGCTGTTCCAGGGCGTCCAGGCAGGCGCCTACCGGACTGCCGTTCTGGTCGCAGCGCACCTCGCTGTCGCCGGCGCGCAGCCCCTGGCGCACGCTCAAGCGCGCCTGCTGGGTCTCGATCACTCCACGGGAGGAGTCGCTGGCCATGACGCCAAGGCCGCGGCTGCGGGCGAAATCCTCGAGCTGGGGCCAGACGCTGCCCGGGTCGGCGCCCACCACCAGCCAGGCGTCCTGGCCGATGGCACGACGCTCGACGAAGTCGCGTTCCACCGCGCGACCGGCGCCCAGGGCCTGGGGGCTCGGTGCCCGGAAGCGACCGTCGGGGGCCTGGAAATCACCGGCCGCCTGGGGCACCGGCATGGCATCGCGGTAGCGCTGCGGGTCCCGGGTCTCGGGCAGGGTCAGGGCCGGGGCGGTACGCGCCTCGGCGTAGTCGACGTTGCGGTCGTGGTAGTAGCCGCTGTCGCGGGCACAGCCCGCCAGAGCGAGGGCCGCTACCAGCGGCAGCCATTTCAGCGCAGAGTTCATGCGTCCACCTTGCATCCAGTTCTCCAGGTTCCGCCACGGCAATGGTCCGGCACGGCGAGGATCACTCCTCGATCACGCCGGCCAGCTGCAGGGCCTCGCTGATCGTGGAGTGGTACTTCTCCGAGAGCCAGGTGAGCGGCAAACGGATGCCCGGCTCGATCAGCCCCATGCGATAGAGCGCCCACTTGACCGGAATCGGGTTGGACTCGATCCCCAGGTTGGTGTGCAGCGGCATCAGGCGGGTGTTGAGCTGATGGGCGCGGTCGGTATCGCCGGCCACCGCCGCGGCACAGAGGTCGTGCATGGCCCTGGGGGCCACGTTGGCGGTCACCGAGATATCGCCGTGGCCGCCCATCAGCATGAAGTCGCAGGCGGTACCGTCATCGCCGGAGTAGAGCATGAAGTCGCTGCCCTTGAGCCGTGCAATCAGGTCTTCGGCGCGCTCCAGGTTGCCGGTGGCGTCCTTGAGGCCGATGATGTTGTCCACCTCGGCCAGGCGCAGCACCGTCTCGTTGTAGAGATCCGAGCAGGTCCGGCCGGGCACGTTGTAGAGGATCACCGGCAGCTTGCTGCCCTCGGCCACCGCCTTGAAGTGGCGGTAGAGCCCCTCCTGGGTCGGCTTGTTGTAGTAGGGGCAGACCGACAGGCAGTAGTCGGCCCCCACCTCGCTGGCATAGCGCGCCAGCTCCACTGCCTCGGAGGTGGCGTTGGCGCCGGTACCGGCGATCACCGGAATCCGGCCGTCTACCTCTTCCACCACGGCGCGAATCACGTCGAAGTGCTCGGCAAAGGACATGGTGGTGGGCTCGCCGGTGGTGCCGGCGGCGACGATGCCATCGGTACCGTTGTCGAGGTGGAAGTTCACCAGCCGACGCAGCGCCTCCCAGTCGATGTCGCCATTGGTCTTCATCGGCGTCGCCAGGGCGACGATGCTTCCCGTGATCATCCTCTCTATCCTCTCGATTCAACGGCTGCGCCTCGACCCGGTGGCCACCGGGTCGGCAGGGGGCTGGGCCCACGGCCCGCATCAAGGGTCAAATGGTACTCAGGCGGCGGGAGCCTGTACAGCGAGGCGCGCCACTTTGACAGCGCCGCGGCGCTTGCGTGTAATCGACTCCCCAACCCACCCGCAGGAGATTCCCATGACCCTCAGCATCGGCCAGCCGGTTCCCGACTTCACCGCCACCGCTACCGGCGACACCACCGTGACGCTCTCCGAGCTCAAGGGCCGGCAGGTGGTGGTCTACTTCTACCCCAAGGCCAGCACCCCGGGGTGCACCACCGAAGGGGGCGACTTCCGCGACCGCAAGGCGGCCTTCGATGCCGCCAACACCGTGATCCTGGGCGTCTCCCGGGACGGCATCCGCGCCCAGGAGAACTTCAAGGCCAAGCAGGCCTTCAACTTCGCGCTGATCTCCGACAAGGACGAGACGGTGTGCGGCCTCTTCGACGTCATCAAGCTCAAGAAGATGTACGGCAAGGAGCACCTGGGGATCGAGCGCAGCACCTTCCTGATCGACGCCGAGGGCAGGCTCACCCGGGAGTGGCGCGGGGTCAAGGTGCCGGGCCACGCCCAGGAGGTGCTGGAGGCGGCCCAGGCGCTGCATGACGGCACGCTGAACGAACAGGCGTGAGTCCGGCGGCCGGGCGATGCCCGCCCGGCCTCGGATGACCGCGCGACGGCCGCAGGCTACTGCTTTTCAAGCGCCTCGGCGGCCTCTTCCTCCCGGTGCTGCTGGATGCCTCGCGGCCAGGCGTAGACCAGCGCCTTGAGCAGGGTCGCCAGGGGGATGGCGAAGAAGATCCCCCAGAAGCCCCAGATCCCCCCGAAGAAGAGCACCGCCACGATGATCGACACCGGATGCAGGTTGACCGCCTCGGAGAAGAGAATCGGCACCAGCACGTTGCCATCAAGTGCCTGGATGATGCCGTAGGCGATCAGCACGTAGGCGAACTCGCTGGTCATGCCGAAATGGAAGCCCGCCACCGCCGCCACCGGCAGGGTCGCCACCGCCGCGCCGATATAGGGCACCAGCACCGAGAAGCCCACCAGCACCGCCAGCAGCGCCGAGTAGGGCAGGCCGAAGAAGGCGAAGGTCAGGAAGGAGACGGTGCCGACGATAATGATCTCGATAAACTTGCCGCGCACATAGTTGGCGATCTGATCGTCCATCTCGTGCCAGATGCGGGTCATCAGGGTACGCTTCTGGGGCAGCAGCGACAGGGTGAAGCCCACCAGGGTCTCGCGATCCTTGAGCAGGAAGAAGACCAGGATCGGCACCAGCACCAGGTAGATGATCAGCGACAGCACATTGCCAAGCGACGCCAGCGACAGGGTCAGGGCGCGCTGCCCGAACTGGGTCATTTCGCGACCGGCCACGGCGATCCAGTTCTGGATCTGGTCCGGAGTGATCAGGTGGGGATAGCGCTCCTGGAGATCGTCGAGGAGCTGCTGGCCGCTGGCAAACATCCGCGGCGTCTCCTGCACCAGCCCCACCAGCTGGTTCCAGATCAGCGGCATCAGGATAAAGGCCAGCGTCAGCAGCATGCCGATGAAGCCCAGGAACACCAGGGTGACCGCCAGCAGGTGCGGCATATGGCGCCGCTCCAGCCAGCTCACCGCGCCCTGGAGCAGGAAGGCGATGACCAGGGCGGTCAGGAAGGGGGCCAGCATGCGGCCGAAGAGGATGACCGCGGCGAAGCCGAGCACCAGCACCACCAGCAGGATCACCGCCTCCTCATCGGAGAAGTAGTGGTCGATCCAGCTCTTGAAGACGGAGCGCAGGGTCATGGCGCGCTCTCCCCGCCCTTGCGGATCCAGTAGTGGTAGACGTCGCCGCGCTCCTCGCGAGCCGGCATCTCGTGCGGACTCTGGCTGATGAAGGTCTCGAAGTCGTGCCAGGAGCCCGCGTCGGTGGCCATCACCTCGAGCAGCTGGCCCGGTGCCAGCCGCGCCAGCGCCTGCTTGGCCTTGAGCAGCGGCAGCGGACAGGGCAGGCCGCGCACATCCAGCCGGTCGTCGGGTTGCAGAGCCATGTAATCTCCCGGAAGAATAGGGCGTGTGGCCGCCGGCGCGCACTGCGCTGCGGCAAGAAGGTCCTTGGGATTTAAAGGCACTTTCCCGAGCGAATCAATGTCAGAGCGTGGCCACCCCGCCCCGCCACAGGAGAACCGAGCATGCCGCGCCGCCCTTCCCGACTCGCCGTCGGCATCCTGTGCCTGGCGCTGGCGCTGCCCGCCGGCGCCCAGTGGACCCAGCCCCAGTGGGACAGCGCCGCCGGCCTGCCGAGTCTCGCCAGCAGCGACAGCCAGGCCGCCAGCGGCGAGGAGTTCCGCCTGGGGCGCGCCTGGCTGCGGCAGTTCCGGGCCCGGGCGCCCCAGTGGCAGGACCCCATCGCCCAGTACTATGTGGAGTCGCTGATCGCCGGCCTGCTGCCCCACAGCGGCCTGGGCGGCAGCCAGACGCTGGTCACCCTGGTCGACAGCCGTCAGCTCAACGCCTTCGCCGTGCCGGGGGGCATCATCGGGGTGAACGCCGGCCTGTTTGCCTTCGCCGAGGAGGAGGCCGCCCTGGTCTCGGTGCTGGCCCACGAGCTCGGCCACCTCTCCCAGCGCCACTACGCCCGGGGTCAGGCCCGCGCCGAGCAGACCCAGGTGCCGGCCATGGCCGCCATGCTGGCCGGCATGCTGATCGCCGCCGCCGGCGGCGGTGACGCCGGCATCGGCGTGGCCATGGGCTCCCAGGCGGCCTTCATCCAGGATCGGCTGGCCTACTCGCGGCGCTTCGAGCAGGAGGCCGACCGTATCGGCCTCCAGGCCATGGCCCAGGCGGGCTACGACCCCGAGGCCATGGTGCGCATGTTCCGGGCCATGCAGCGCATGGCCAGCCTGCAGGGCGGCAACCCACCGGAGTTCCTGCTCACCCACCCGCTGACCGAATCGCGCATCAGCGACGCCGAGGACCGCGCCGGCCAGCTGTCGACGAGCAGCATCCGCCGCGATGCGCTCCAGTACCATCTGGTGCGCGCCCGGGCCCTGCTGACCATCCACGAGCGCGACCCCCAGCAGGCGCTCACCCGCCTCGCCCAGGATGACGTCCCCGAGGCCGCCAGGCGCTACCTGGACGCCCTGGTGGAGGCGCGCCGGGGCAATACCGACGCCGCCCTCTCGGCCCTCGATGCCCTGGCGCGCCAGGAGCCCGACCTGGGGCTGCTGCCCGCCTCCGCCGCCCAGATGGCCTATGACGCCGGCCGCTATGACGACGCCATCGAACGCAGCCGGCGGCTGCTGCGGCTGATGCCGGGCTATCTGCCGGCTACCCTGACGCTGGGCGAGGCGCTGCTGCAGCGCGATCCCGACGAGGCGTGGCGGGTGCTTCGGGAGCTCGCCGAGCGGCGCCCCGAGGACCCTCAGGTCTTCACCCTGCTGGCCCAGGCCGCCGGACGCAGCGGACGCGAGGCCTGGGGGCATCTGGCCCGGGCCGAGCAGCTGCAGCTCAGCGGCCGGGTCAGCGAGGGGATTCGACAGCTGGAGGTGGCCCGACGGGTCGCCGAGCAGGAGGGGGACGCCTCGGCCACCGCTCGCATCGAGCAGCGCCGCGAGGCGTTCATCGGCTATCGGGAGACGCTGGAGAAGTTCTGATCAGAACGCTCCTCAAACCTCGCCCCTCGAACCTTATGCCTGGAAATTGAGCATCCGCTCCAGGGGCTTGAGGGCGGCCTGACGCAGGGCATCATCGACATGGATCTCGCCGCTGCCTTGGCGCAGGGCATCGGCCAGGTTGTCCAGGGCATTCATGGCCATCCAGGGGCAGTGGGCGCAGCTCCTGCAGGTGGCGCCATTGCCGGCGGTGGGGGCCTCGAAGAGGGTCTTCTCGGGGACCACCTGCTGCATCTTGAAGAAGATGCCGCGGTCGGTGGCCACGATCAGCTTGTCATTGGGCAGCGTCTGGGCGGCCTTGATCAGCTGGGAGGTAGAGCCCGCCACGTCGGCCAGCTCCACCACCGAGGCCGGCGACTCCGGATGCACCAGCACCGCAGCCTCCGGATAGAGCGCCTTGAGCTCCTCGACCCCCTTGGCCTTGAACTCCTCGTGAACGATGCAGGCGCCGTCCCAGAGCAGCATGTCGGCACCGGTCTTCTTCTGGATATAGCCGCCCAGGTGCTTGTCCGGGGCCCAGAGGATCTTCTCGCCGCGGGCCTGGAGGTGCTCGATCACCTCGACGGCGATGGAGGAGGTCACCACCCAGTCGGCGCGGGCCTTCACCGCCGCCGAGGTATTGGCGTAGACCACCACGGTGCGGTCCGGATGCTGGTCGCAGAAGGCGGCGAACTCATCGGCCGGGCAGCCCAGGTCCAGGGAGCAGGTCGCTTCCAGGGTGGGCATCAGCACGCGCTTCTCCGGGGAGAGGATCTTGGCGGTCTCGCCCATGAAGCGCACCCCGGCCACCACCAGGGTCTCGGCCGGATGGCGGGCGCCGAAGCGGGCCATCTCCAGGGAGTCGGCCACGCAGCCGCCGCTCTCTTCGGCGAGCTGCTGGATGGCATCGTCGGTGTAGTAGTGGGCCACCAGGACGGCGTTGTTGGCCTCGAGGAGCCGCTTGATCTCTTCGACGTGCGCCTCGTCCTCGGCGGGAATCCGGGTGGGGCAGTAGGTACGGGCCAGGTGACTGCGCACCTCGGCACGGGAAGTCATGATCGTCATCGTGTCTACCACTGTGACTGGCAGGGGCTCCCCCTGCATGATCGGGTGCATCGCGGCTCGCGCGCTCCGCGCGGACGATGCGCCTGGTGCCCGAGGCGTCTCTCGCCTCCGTCGGCAGGCTACCATTCTAGACCAGAATGCCGGTGCCTTGACCAGCGCCGGCTGAGAAATCGGTCGCACAGACCCTTGGACACTCACCCTGCCGGCTCGTTCTGGCACCGGCCGACTCATGGCCATAAAGCAGAACGCCCCGACCTCTGGGAGGCCGGGGCGCGGAATCTGGTGGGTCGTGTAGGATTCGAACCTACGACCAATTGGTTAAAAGCCAACTGCTCTACCAACTGAGCTAACGACCCGAGCTTGCGAACAAGCCTTGCAGGTCCGGATGGTGGGTCGTGTAGGATTCGAACCTACGACCAATTGGTTAAAAGCCAACTGCTCTACCAACTGAGCTAACGACCCTTCCGAACGGGGGCAGATATTACTGATCTACCCCTCGCCTGGCAAGCACTTTTTTGCCTTTTGTCGCAGCGCCCCTCAGCCGCGCCCCCTGGGCTTGGGCTTGCGCATGGCCTGCACCGGCTTGCGCTTGTGCTTGTCGCGGCTCCAGCGGTTCTTCTCGTCCGGGGTCAGGTCCGGCACCTTGCGGGCCGGTAGCCCGGCCAGCTCGGCGAGGTCGTCGACCTCGTCCTGGGTCAGCTCGGTCCACTCCCCCGCCCTGGCCCGCTTGTCGAGGAAGATATTGCCGTAGCGCACCCGCTTGAGGCGGCTGACGGTAAGCCCCTGGGACTCCCACAGGCGGCGCACCTCGCGGTTACGCCCCTCCATGATGACCACGTGGAACCAGGTATTGATCCCCTCCCCGCCGAACTCCTGGACGTCGGTAAAGCGCGCCGGGCCATCATCGAGCATCACCCCCTCGACCATGGCCACGATGTTCTCGCGGGTCACTTCGCCCATCACCCGCACCGCGTATTCGCGCTCCACCTCGGTGGAGGGGTGCATCAGGCGGTTGGCCAGCTCACCGTCGGTGGTGAACAGCAAGAGGCCGCTGGTGTTGATATCGAGGCGGCCGATGGCGATCCAGCGCTCGCCCTTGAGCCGCGGCAGGCGTTCGAAGACGGTGCGCCGCCCCTCGGGGTCCTTGCGGGTGCACAGCTCGCCCTCGGGCTTGTTGTACATGATCACCCGCCGGGGCACCTCCTCGGCGCCGCGCAGGGTCACCGGACGGTTGTCGAAGGTCACCTTGTCGCGCATCTCGATGCGGTCGCCCAGGGTCGCCACCTCGCCGTTGACCCGGACCCGCCCATCGGCGATGGCGGCCTCCATCTCGCGGCGGGAGCCCAGCCCGGCGCGGGCCAGGACCTTCTGCAGTTTTTCGCTGGTCGTGCTCATCGGTCATCATTCTCATCGGGTGTGGATTCCGCCCCCGGGGCAGCGTCATCGTCGACGCGGCTCCGGGCACGTTCGGCCAGGCGAGCCTCCAGTTCGGCGAAGCTCAGCCCTGACCGCTCTGACGCCGTCCCGGCGTGGTCATCGTCGGCCCTCCCGGCCGTCGTGTCGGCGGCATCGGCCACAGCCGGTGCCTCCTGATCTCTCTGCTCGTCCTCCTCCGGCGCCATCCGCTCCTCGTCGAGGGGCGCATCGGCCTGGGCCAGCAGGTCATGCTGGGCCGGCGGCGGGCCCTCTTCCTCGAGCCCTCCCCTCAGCCCCGGCTCCTCGAAGGCCTTGAGCTCGTGCATCGGCGGCAGCTCGTCCAGGGTCTTCAGGCCGAAGTCGTCGAGGAAGCCGCGGGTGGTGGCATAGACCGCCGGGCGCCCCGGCACGTCGCGATGGCCCACCACGCGGACCCAGCCACGCTCCAGCAGGGTGCGCATGATCGAGCCGCTCACCGTGACGCCGCGCACCTCCTCGATATCGCCCCGGGTCACCGGCTGACGGTAGGCGATCAGCGCCAGGGTCTCGAGCAGCGCCCGGGAGTAGCGCTGGGGGCGCTCGTCCCACAGCCGCGAGACCCAGGGCGAGAGCCGCGGGCGAATGCGCAGCTGGTAACCCGAGGCGGTCTCCAGCAGCTCCATGGCGCCGCGCTCATGGCGGATGCCGAGGCGCTCCAGGGCCTCGCGCAGGGCCCGCCTGGGCGGCCGCTCATGGTCGTCGAACAGCCCCTCCAGGCGCTCCAGGGAGAGCGGCTCGCCGGCGGCCAGCAGCGCCGCCTCGAGGATCTCGTCCAGGGCCTCGGGGTACTCCATGGCGGTCATGGCCGCCCTCCCTCGTCATCGTCCGCGAAGGCGCTCTCGCCTTCCACCTCCAGGTCATCCCGCGCGCCCGCCTCCACCGGCGCCCGGGCGCGCACGTGGATCGGCGACAGAGGGGCGTTCTGCACGATCTCGATCATCGCCTCCTTGGCGAGCTCGAGGATCGCCATGAAGGTGACGATCACCCCCGCCCGCCCCTCCTCCAGCGTGAAGAGCGCCTCGAAGGGGGTGAACCCCTCATGGGTGAGTCGCTCCATGATCGCCAGCATGCGCTCCCGGGTCGAGAGCACCTCGCGGCTGATCTGGTGGGACTGGGCCAGTTCGGCGCGGCGCAGGATGCCGGCCAGGGCGCCGAGGAGCTCATCGAGCTCCACCTCGGGATGAACCACCCGGGTCTCCAGGGGCGGCAGCGCGGCCCGGGCGGGGAACCAGTCACGCCCCAGCCGCGGCAGCTCACCCAGGGACTCGGCCGCGCGCTTGAGGCGCTCGTACTCCTGCAGGCGGCGGATCAGCTCGGCTCGCGGGTCCTCTTCCTCGTCGTCGCCCCCCTCCTTCGGCGGCCGCGGCAGCAGGGTCCGCGACTTGATCTCGGCCAGCATCGCCGCCATCAGCAGGTACTCGCCGGCCAGTTCGATCTCCATGGCCTTCATCAGCTCCACATACTCGATGTACTGGTGGGTGATGGCGGCCACGTCGATGGCCAGGATATCCAGGTTCTGGCGGCGGATCAGGTAGAGCAGGAGGTCCAGGGGCCCCTCGAAGGCCTCCAGGAAGACCCGCAGCGCCTCCGGCGGGATATAGAGATCCTCCGGCAGCTCGGTGATCGGCTCGTCGAACAGTCTTCCGAGCACCGCGGCCTGCTGGGCCGCAACGGCGGTCTGCTCGGGGCTGGCGGTATCGGGGGTGACGCTCACGCGGCGTGCCTCTCTGGGGACGCAGGATCAACGGGCCAGTCTAGCAAGCTGATGGCCGGCGAGACAGATGCAGCGCCCACATTTGCCCCTCTCTTGAGGCCACCGGGGGAACACCACAGCGCAGCCGAACCCGATCATGCCGAGGAGCGCTCACGCCCCGGCACCGGAATACGCTGTTCGCGAATTCGACAGTAGAGGGTAGAACGGGCGATACCCAGCCGACGGGCCGCCTGGGAGATATTGCCGCCACACTGCCGAAGGACCTGTTCGATGGCCTGACGCTGCAGGCTGGCCAGATCACTCTCCGTCGCCTCCTGGACCGCTCCCGAGGAAGCCGTCAATGGCTCGAGGATCTCTTCGGGCAGATCATGAAGGGAGATGACGGGGGCATCGACCAGGGCATCCGTGGTGGTGATCACATTGCGCAGCTGGCGCACATTGCCCGGCCAGGGGTAGCGCAGCAGCGCCCGCACCGCCTCCTCGTCGAGGCGCCGAGCGGGCCGATCCTGCCGACGCGCCTGTCGATGCAGGAAGTGCTCCGCCAGCAGGGCGATATCGTCTTCCCGCTCGCGGAGCGGCGGTATCCTCAGGCGCATCGCGGCGATGCGGTAGTAGAGGTCCTGCCGGAAACGACCGGCGGCGATCTCGTCCGGCAGGTTGCGGTTGGTCATGGCGAGCAGCCTGGCATCCACATGCCGAGGCTCATGGCTGCCGATTCGGTAGACCACCCCATCCTCGAGAATGCGCAGCAGGGTGGGCTGAAGGTCGAGGGGCATCTCGCTGACCTCATCCAGGCATAGGGTACCTCCGTGAGCGGCCTCCAGCTTGCCCGGCCGCCCCTCCTGGCTGGCACCGGTAAAGGCGCCCCCCACGTATCCGAACATTTCGCCACCGATCAGATCCCTCGGCAGCGCACCACAGTTGACCGGCACGAATGGGCCCGCCTGGGCGCTGGCCGCATGGATGCCGCGGGCGAACAGCTCCTTGCCGACACCGGTTTCCCCTTCTATCAGGATCGGTGCCTGTGTCGCCGCCAGCCGTGCGGCCTGCTCCCGCGCCGCCTGCATGGCGGGACTATCGCCGACCAGCTCCCCCAGGGTGATGCCGGCCCCCTCGGCCGGTAGTTCCTGCAACGCGGCACTCGACCGGGCCCTGCTCTCGGACCGGGTGGGACGCGGTGCGATGATCACTCCCAAGAACTCGTCACCGTCGAAGAGCGGACAGATTTCGGCGGTGGGAAGGCGTGCCGTCAGCTTCTCCAGGGATTCCTCACTCGGGGTATCTCGCAGCAGGGGAATGCTGTCTTCGTAGAAGAGGTTCCCCGCCACTCGCTCGAGCTGGCGCTTCGCCACCGGACTGCCGTACACCACCATGCCGGTCCGACTCACCACGATGGCATCCCGGTTCTGCCAGCGGCGACGTTCGTCGAAGAAGCACTCGATGATCCGGCGATGATCGGCTTCGGTACGCTGGCGCAGCTCACCTTCGATCTGCCGGGCCACCGACACCACATAGGCGAGGCCCTGGGGACTGAAGGTGCTGGCTGGGCCGGAGAGGTCTACCACGCCGAGGATGCGCCGACTGAGCGGGCTGAACACGGGAGCCGCCGCACAGGTCCAGCGCTGGACCTCGCAGCAGAAGTGCTCGAAGCCGTGGATGGTGACCGGCTGTTGGTTGGCCAGGGCCGTACCGATGGCATTGGTCCCGATATGCCCCTCATCCCACAGCCCACCTCGGCAAAGGCCGATATCCTGACCCAGCTCGATGGCCTGGAGATCACCCACGGTCTCGAGCACCGTCCCGTGAGCGTTACTGAGCATCACCATGGAGCGTGCTCCACAGAGAAACTGGCGCCCCAGCTGAAGCGCCGGCTGGGCGGCGGAGAGAAAGGCGCCACTCTGCTGGCGAATGCGAAAGAACTCCCCCTCGCTCAGGGTCTGGGTATGGGGGCGATCCACCGGAACCTTGCTGTCGAGTGAACGCCGCCAGGAAGCCAGTACCTCGTCACGAACGCCTGGCGGAGCCTCACCTCGGTTCAGGAAGGCCTCCCAGGCACGATAGAGCTGGCGATCCTGCATAGTTTTCCTCCAGCGTGGCTGACGGGCCGAGCAGACCCGCAGATCTCACCGGACCCCGGTCGCAACCGCGCCCATACTGCAGACCGACGGGCCCCGCTCCAGAAGAGATCGCTCGCCGCCCTCACGGGTCAGCGGCGCCGACATCCTGTCGCTGCCGGCAGGCCGACATGGTCACTGCTTCGGCTCTTGTGATTGTGGTTGCCGCTGAACGACGTAGATGGCACACAGCCCCCTAGTTATAGCAGCTACATCGGAAGCCTGCTCGACCGGGCATAGTCTCACGCCTCATCGCCAAGCCACGGGGGCTGCTATCGGCGCAAGAGCGGACGGCAGCCCCCTGGGGGGGGGCCGCCGCTCGACTGCGAGGCAATGGCCGTGTCAGCCGGCCGCCCTGTCTGGCACCTCCAGTCCCAGCCAGTCTCGGTAGAAGGTCTCGATATCCGGCTCGAAGTCATGAATGACGGGATACCAGGCTGTGGGCGCCTCCACATCCAGCAGATCACCGCTGAGCGGGCAGTAGTACTCACGAATGGTTTGCCATCCCGATGACGGGGCCATCAGCTCAGGATAGATCTCGTTGAGCTGCTCCTGGCTCTCGCGTACATAGATCACAGCGTGCAGTTTCCAGTTCTCCCGATAGTCGCAGAAGACATGTCCGGCCTGGGACTTGATGACCCAGCGATGCGTCCCCTGCTCCTGCACGATGTAGAGCTTGGGTCCGAGAGGCAGGATGATGCGATCCTCCCAGGGGACCCGCTCCTGCAGTATCTCCAGATAGGTCTCGAAGCGCTCTTCGTCCTTGGGGGTGGACAGCATCTTGTGCAGGGTGTCGTGATCGATGGTGCCATCGATCAGGTCGGCGATCTTGGTGCGTTCATAGCTCATGGTGTGAACTCCAGTTGTTGTTGTGCCTCATGGAAAGCCCCGGCGACTCGGTTGAGTCGCCGGGCGGCGGTTACTCCTCGTCCACCAAGGTGACGGTGCGCACGTCCGGCAGCTCCGAGAGGTCCATGTGGTAGTGGGAGCCGTAGTGGGGAATCCCCAGCTGCTCCTCGCGCAGCTCCCAGCTCTCGGGAAGCTCCCAGAAGGCTCGGAACTCATCCAGGAAGCGCTGACTCAGCTGGAAGGACGAAGCAAACATCTGCTGTACCTGGGTCGTGGCATCCTTGTTCAGGATCCGCTCACGCTCCCCCTTCATCCACTCACGGGTCGGGACAGCGCGCGCCAGGCGCTCCTCGCGCACCTTCTGGCGACACGCCTGCGTCGCTTTGACATCCACCCGATAACCCTCGGCTTCCTCACGCACTACCACGCCATAGATCTTCTCGGCGAAACGCGGCAGGATGTGCCCCTCGTCGATATCACTCGCCACCATCAGCGGATCTCTATCCAGCGGATCACCGAAGCCAGGCCCCCCCTTCATGGTGTTGAGATAGAGGTCGTAGTCCTTGTACATCTCCTCGGTGGTAATGGCCTGCTTGTCGCGCTTGACCCGGGCTTCGGGAATGAGCTTTTCATAGGCCCGCTCGCCCGGATCCACATCCCCGCCGAGTGGAATGGGCTCACCGGCCTCGATCAGCGCCTCTAGCCCGGTATCATGCGCGCAAAAGCGATAGCCGGAAGCCGCCGGGAAACCGCCCATCAGTCCCCAGTCCGAGCTGATGTGCCCGTTGCCCATGAAGAACATGGTCCAGTCCTTGGCATTCCAGACCATGCGCAGACTTTCCCAGCCACTACCGCCCCGGTATTTACCGGAGCCACCCGAGCTGGCCTTGATCTGGCGCCCGAGGTAGACAAGCGGCTCGGCCAGTTCCCAGATCTCCATATCCCCCATATCGCCTTCCGGGTTCCAGATGGCGGCGGCATGGCTGATGCCATCGCCGAAGGCCGAGGCCCCGACCCCGTTGGCAGCACACTCGAAGCTGTTGACGGCATGAATCTCGTCGTACTGGTTGAAGCCACCGCCCTGCAGCCAGTTGGAGGTATTGGCATTCCCGGCGTTGACCTCCTCCAGGTAACCCCGCCCGAAATAGGAGCGGCTCAACCCCCGCCACAGGGCAGTCCAGCTCGAGACCAGGAAGTGCCAGGCGTACGAGAACGCGACCCGCCGATCGTCCGGGTTCATCCAGGTGCCCTTGGGCAGCCGAAACTCGGTGCCGTAGGCGGCACCATCGTTAATCATCTCGGAGGGAATCAGGGACTGAGTCATCATGACCCAGATGCCCGAGGTGAAGCTCACCTGATGAGCATTATAGGTATGCCAGCCCCAGCGAGTGGCGCCATCGAAGTCCAGACGCCAGGTGCCATCCCCACGGATCTCGATCTCCGAAGGGGTGTGCATGATGGTGTCCACCTTGGCGAAGTCGGAGGGGACCCGCACATCCTCATGCTTGTAGGGCACATCCACGAAACCGACCTGACGATACTTCCCGGGAATGGTCATCGCCTTGATACGCGCATGCAACCCTCTCTTGCTGTGTTCCACCGCCTCGTAGCAGAACTTCCAGTAGCTTTCGATGCCCTCGTCGCGGATCAGCTCCTCGACCATGTCTCGGATCATGTGACAACCGGCCACCCGCGTACGCTCGTCGAGCATCCAGTAACGCGTCGTGCGGACCATGCGCTGGCTCTCGTGGAGCCAGTCGCGGAACAGGGTATCGTTGGCGCCTATCTTGCGACAGGTTATTGAATAGCCGTCTCCGAAACGCTGGACCTGACCGGTGGACATGGAGCCCGGGCCCACGGAGCCGGTATCGATGACATGGGTCACCCCTCCGACCCAGCCCACCAGCTTACCCTCCCAGAAGATGGGCACGATGGTATGGATATCACAGGGGTGCACATTACCGATCAAAGAGTCGTTATTGCAGAAGATATCCTTGTCATGGATACCCGGATTGCTCTCCCAATCATTCTCGATCATATACTTAATGGCGGCCCCCATGGTACCCACATGGATGATGATACCGGTGGAGGTCACGATGGCATCGCCTGCAGCATTGTAGAGGGTGAAACAAAGCTCACCCTCCTGCTCGACGATGGGCGAGGCCGCGATTTTCTTGGCGGTTTCCCTGGCATCCACCACGCCGGCACGTAACCGGGAGAACAGTTTGTTATAACGAATGGGCTCTTCATCCCGGAAGGTAAGCGTATCGAGCCCGGCATAATGACCGCTGCTATAGGTCGCGGCCAGTACCCGGTCACGGTGCTGCTTGAGCGTCTCGCCACCGCGGACGATGCCGGCAGAGGAGGAGCCGGAAGAGCTATGGAGTTCATTGCGTTCATATGACATGGGAATCTCTCCGAAGAGGGTCGGGTCTATCGGGTTTGTGACGGCGGACTAGAGTTCCTGAAGATGGAACAACCGATGCTTGTCGAGCCAGGTACGAAAACCTGCCGGCACCACGAAGGTGGTCGCATCGGACTCGATGATCGCCGGCCCCTCGATCTCGTTGCCGGGTAGCAGCGCTTCCATATGGTAGAGCTGGGCCTCCACCCAGTGATGGTCCTGATAGAAACGCCGCGAGCCCAGTTTCGCCTCGCTCGGAGGCGTCTTGCCCGCCAGGGGCTCGCTGGGAATCCGCGGTTTGGGAATGGGGACCGAACCACGCATGATGGCCCCGGTCACCGAGTAACCCAACTCGGGGGAGCGTGCCGACTCGGCATACACTCGCCCATAGGTCCGGTTGAACGCCTCCTCGAGCTGCCCCCACTCCTCCTCGGAGGCCACGGCGGCGAGGGGGGAGTCGATCTCGAGATCATTGAGCTGGCCGCGATACTGCATGCGGTAGGCGGGCTGTAGCTGGACCTGGTGGGCTTCATAGCCGTTGACCCGAAACTCCTCGAGCACGTTATCGGTCAGCTCAAGCCAGGCCTCCTGCAGGACCCTGGCCGCCGCCTCTCGCTCCTTCGTGGAGGCATGCTGATCCAGGTTGATATCCAGGCTCTTGTCGTAGCGGTACTCGAAGTCCGCCGCGGCACAACCGAAAGCGGAGAAGCCCGCCGCCCAGGCCGGCACGATCACATCCTCGAAGCCCAGCCCTCGGGTATAGCCATAGGTATGAACGGGACCGGCACCGCCATAGGAGAAACAGACGAAGCTGCGCGGATCGTAGCCCTTGGCGGAGATCATGGCGCGGATATAGTCATGCAACTCGGAGTCGAGAAGCTCGATGACGCCCGCTGCCGCCTCTTCCACCGAAAGGCCGAGAGGGTCGGCGATCTGCTCCTTGATGGCATCATGGGCTCGCTGGGGATCGAGCTTGATGGCTCCCCCCAGGAAGTTGTCCGGATTCAGATAACCCAGCACCATATGGCAATCGGTGACGGAGACGGTATCGATGCCGCTATCGGCCCAGCAGACCCCGACACGATAGCCGGCGGAGTCGGGGCCCAGCTTGATGGCGCGCGTGTAGGGATCGAGACGCACGAAGCTGCCTGCCCCGGCCCCCACGGAATCCATAGCCACCAGAGGCAGGGAGAGCACCAGGCGAGCCATATCGGGGTCGGTACGAATGGTCAATTCATTCTGAGTGATCATCGCTACATCGAAGGAAGTGCCACCGATATCCGAGCAGGCGATGTTCTTGTAGCCTAGCGTCTCGCCCAGATACTTGGCACCGATCACCCCACCGATGGGACCGGAGACGATGGTGCGGGCAAGCTCCTTGGCCTTCCAGGAGATGGTTCCCCCATGGGTTGCCATGACCCGAAAGTCAAAGTGGGTTCCCTTCTCCTTGAAGGAGTTGGAGATCTTCTGAAGGGTCTCGCGGGAAGGCTCCGCCGCATAGGCCTCGAGGATGGTCGTGTTGGTTCGGTGGGACTCCTTGCGGAGAGGGTAGTAGTCAACCGAGGCGAATACTGAGATCTCCTTGCCTGCCTTAGCCACCTCGTCACGCACGATATCCCTGACCCGACTCTCATGGGCCGGATTCTTGTAGGAGTGGAGGAGGCTAATCACGATGCTGTCGACCCCGCTGGCAATCACCTCGCGGGCCGCCTTCCTGGCGCTCTCCTCGCGCAGCGGAATGACTACGTTACCGAACATGTCGACACGCTCGACGACCCCACGGGTCCGCTTACGTGGCACCAGGGGCTCATCGTAGTAGTGCGTATTGAGGTGAATGCGATCCTCGTAGGCAAAGCCCAGATAGGCCTGAATGGCCCGTCCCATGCGATGGAAGTCTTCCATCCCCTGATTGACGATCAGGCCGCACCTCAGCCCCTTGCGCTGCACCACCCGGTTGAGCAGCGCCGTGCCGGCATAGACCCCGGTCTGCAACTGGGGCAGGGCCTCCTCCAGCGGCATATCCCACAGCGCCAGCGCATCCTCGCTTGAGGAGAGCAGGCCCACGGACTCATCGTCCGGGGTGCTCTGGGCCTTGCCGACGACGAATTCGCCCAGGCTGTCGACGAAGAAGGTATCGGTCATCGTGCCACCGGCATCGATGCCCAGCACCTGCACCTCTCTTGTTGAAGGTTGAACGGTACTCACGGCGTCTCCTCCTGATTGATTATTTTTGTGCCCGTTCGGGGCACTCAATCAGGAGCAAGCGCCATGCCAGCTTGAGACACGGTCTGACACTTCAATAAAATCAAAATTTTAGAGATCAGCACCGGCAGTGCGGCGAGCGACTGACCGTTATCCGGACACCCCTCAGCGTCCGGATAACAGTCAACCCGAGGTGATGGAAGGGAGGTTCGCGGGCTACTCCGCTGCTACCGCGCGCCGATAACGGCCGACATAGTCGAAGAGCTTCTCGCGCACCTGCCAGTGGCGGCCCACCTTGCGCCCCACCACGAAATCCGGATGGCGCAGGCGGCGGCGTTCGGCCACCACCTCCTCCGGCGAGGCGGGGCGCCACGGCACGCCCGGAGCCCGCAGATGGTCGCGCAGGAAGGCCGCGGCGAAGGCGCCGCGCTGAGCCGGGGTCTCGAGGGCGAACCACTCGGCCAGCGTCACGCCATCCTCGTCGTGGTAGGTGACCTTGAGCCGCGCCAGGCCACGGCCATTGACGGTGGCCTCCAGCTGCATGCCGGCCACCCGCAGCACCCGGGCATCGCGCAGGCGCAGCGCCGCCTTGAGCTTGTCGTCGGCATCCACCAGCAGGGTCTGGCAGCCGTGGCAGCGCCGAGCGGCGATATCGTTCTCGGCGCCGCAGTCGCCGCACACCTTGAAGCGAAAGCGAAAGTCGCACTGCTGGCGCTTGCCTGACTCGTCCTCGACCAACCCCTGACAGCGGCGGCCGAAGTGCTCGATCACCAGCTCGCCGTCGCGCTTGCCCCAGAAGAGATTGGCGTGGCCGCAGGCGGGACACGGGACCTGCACCGGCTCGCTGTCGGCGTCGGGCTTCGGGGATCCCACCTCCGGCGCATAGAGGTCCCAGGGGTTGCCGGCGTAGTCGAGTATCAGGCAGTCGCGCTTGCCCGGCGAGAGGCGCAGGCCGCGGCCGACGATCTGCTGGTAGAGGCTTACCGACTCGGTGGGACGCAGGATGGCGATCAGGTCCACGTGGGGGGCGTCGAAGCCGGTGGTCAGCACCGCCACGTTGACCAGGTACTTGAGCTCGCGGGCCTTGAAGGCGGCGATGAGTCGCTCGCGCTCGACGGAGGGGGTCTCACCGGTGACCAGCGCCGCCTCGGCGGCGGGCAGGTAGCCGAGGATCTCCTCGGCGTGGGCCACGCTGGCCGCGAAGAGCATCACCCCCTGGCGGTCCCGGGCGCGCTCCACCACCTCGGCGATGATGCCCGGCGTGGCGCGGTTGCCCGCCGCCACCCGATTGAGCTCCTCCTCCCGGAAGAGGCCGCTCGCCACCGGCCCTGAAGTGGAGAATAGCGCCGAGAAGTCGTAGCGCTCCACCGCCGCATCGATGCGCCGCGGTTCGGCCAGATAGCCCTGCTTCACCATCAGCCGCAGGGGCTGTTCGAAGACGCAGTCCCGAAAGAAGCAGGACTCATCGCCGCGCACCATGCCGTGGTGGTGGCGGTGGTAGATGAAGCCCTGGCCGAGCCGATAGGGGGTGGCGGTGAGCCCCAGCACCTTGAGGCGCGGGTTGGCACGACGCAGCGCCTCGATGACCCGGCGATAGCTGGCGTCCTCGGCCGGGGAGACCCGGTGGCACTCGTCGATCACCAGCAGGGTGAAGGCTCCCTGGCCATCGACCGGGGAGGCGAAGCGCCCAAGGCCCCGCACCACCGACTGCACCGAGCCAAACACCACCTGGCGGCTGCTCTCCTTGCGCTTGAGGCCGGCGCTGAAGATGTCCGCCGAGAGGCCATAGGCCGCGTACTTGGCGTGGTTCTGCTCCACCAGCTCACGCACATGGGCCAGCACCAGCACGCGGCCCCGGGCCAGGCGCGCCAGCTCGGCGATCACCAGGGACTTGCCACTGCCGGTGGGCAGCACCACCACGGCGGGGTCGTCCGAGCCGCGAAAGTGCGCGACCACGCGGCGCACCGCCTCCTGCTGGTAGGGGCGCAGCGTGGGCGGGGCGAGGATGGACGAGGTCATGGAGCGGCTCCGGTGGCGAGCGCCCTATCCTAACCGCCGCAGGCGCCTCCGTCAGGGGGAAGCAGGGCGATCGAAGAGGGCATCACCCCCCCTGGGAGACAAAGCGCGCCGCTCGCCCGGCCAGGCGCGCTGCCATGGCCTCCTGCTGCTCGGCCCCGCCGAGGAGCCCGCCCTGCAGGCGCGCCTCCAGGGCCAGGCGTTCCCGCGTGTTCAGCCCCGGCGCCCGCTCGAGCAGCTCGCTCCAGGCGGCCACCGCCGTCGGGGAATGGCCGGCGATGGCAGCGGCGATCTCCCGCGCCACGACCAGCGGCGCCTCGCCAAGCCGGGTGGCCAGCCCCAGCCCCAGGGCTTCCTCTCCCTCCACCTTGCGCCCCGTCCAGCCCAGCTCCCGCAGCACATCGCCGCGCAGGCCGGCGCCGGTCACGCTGATCGCCATGTCGGGAATAATCCCCCAGGCGATCTCCAGCAGCGCCAGGCGCGCCCGCGGATGCACCACGCGAATATCCGCTCCCAGGGCGATCTGCAGCCCGCCACCGTAGACGTGCCCCTGCAGGGCGGCGATCACCGGCACCCCGGCCTCACGCCAGCCCAGCACCAGGCGCTGCACCGGGTTGGCGCCATCGGCAGCGGCCTCCAGCAGGGCCGGCACCCTCGCCGGCTCGGCCATGATCGCCGCCATGTCGAGGCCGGCACAGAAGCTCTCCCCCTCCCCGGCCAGCACCACGGCGCGCAGGTCCTCGAGCTCGGCCAGGCGACGCTGGGCCGCCAGCAGGCCGTCGATCATCGCCCAGTCCAGGCCGTTGTGGGCCTCGGGGCGGGCCAGGGTGACCTCGGCCACCCCCGATGCAACGACCAGGCGCACGCGCCCCTCGAACTGCTCCTCCATGCTCGCTCCTCCGGTTGGTTCGGCTCTTCGTTCGGCCCTCCATCCGAAGGCCGTGGCCTCGAGTGTGCCGCGACCAGGCTGCGCATTCAAACACCCGTTTCATCGCATAAGAGGGCGAAGACGACAAGGGCGGCCCGAAGGCCGCCCCTGATCTCCTGCTGGAGGAGTGCTGCTGCGCGAAGTCGGTGAATCAGCCCACCCAGACCCGGGCGTTGCGGAAGAGGCGCAGCCAGGCGCCGTCCCGGTTCCACTCCGCCGGACGCCAGGAGTTGGTGACCGCCCGCACCACCCGCTCCGGGTGGGGCATCATGATGGTGGCGCGGCCATCCGGGGTGGTCAGGCCGGTGATCCCGGAGGGAGAGCCGTTGGGATTGGCCGGATAGCGGGTGGTCACCTGGCCGTAGTTGTCCACGTAGCGCAGGGCCACCTGGCCGCTGCCCTGCATGGTGCGCAGATGGGCGCTGTCGCGGAACTCGGCGCGACCCTCGCCGTGAGCCACGGCGATGGGCAGACGCGAGCCCTCCATGCCGGCCAGCAGAATAGAGGGACTCTTCTCCACCTGGACCATGGCCACCCGGGCCTCGAACTGCTCCGACTCATTGCGCATGAAGCGCGGCCAGGCCTCGGCGCCGGGGATCAGCGCCTTGAGCTGGGCGAGCATCTGACAGCCGTTGCAGACCCCCAGGGAGAAGCTGTCGTCGCGCTGGAAGAAGGCCGCGAACTGCTCCCGGGCGCGCGCGTTGAAGAGCACCGACTTGGCCCAGCCGCCGCCGGCGCCGAGCACGTCGCCGTAGGAGAAGCCGCCGCAGGCCACCAGCCCCTTGAAGGCCTCGAGATCGACGCGCCCCTCGAGGATATCGCTCATATGCACGTCCACCGCCTCGAAGCCGGCGCGATCGAAGGCCCAGGCCATCTCCACCTGGCCGTTGACGCCCTGCTCGCGCAGCACCGCCACCGAGGGGCGGGCCAGGTTGAGGTAGGGTGCGGCAATATCCTCGTTCACGTCGAAGGCGGGGGTCGCGGAGAGGCCCGGGTCGCGGTCGTCGAGCAGGCCGTCAAATTCGCTCTTGGCGCACTCAGGGTTGTCGCGCAGGGCCTGCAGGCGGTAGCTGGTCTCGGACCAGGTGCGCTGGGCCAGCAGCCGAGTGGTCTCCAGCAGCGGCTCCTCGAAGAGGGTCACCCGCACCTGGTCATCGTAGCGGGGCCGGGCGATGACGCCGCAGGTCTCGATGCCGGCAGCGGCGAACTGGGCCAGCACCTCCTCGGTGTGCTCGCGATTCACCTGGATCACCGCGCCGAGCTCCTCGGCGAACAGCGCATTGAAGGCCTCCACGGGCTCATCCACCAGCCAGTCGAGCTTGATCTCCAGGCCGGCGTGGGCGGCAAAGGCCATCTCCAGCAGGGTCACCAGCAGGCCACCGTCGCTGCGGTCGTGGTAGGCGAGCAGCTTGCCCTCGGCGTTGAGCCCCTGGATCACCGCGAAGAAGGCCTTGAGGTCCTCGGGATCGTCCAGGTCCGGGCACTCGTCGCCCACCTGGCCGTAGACCTGGGCGAGTGCCGAGCCGCCCAGGCGATTCCGGCCGCCGCCCAGGTCGATCAGCAGCAGATCGGACTCGTCCTGCTCCAGATTGATCTGGGGCGTCAGGGTCTGCATGGCATCGGTGACCGGCGCAAAGCCGGTGATCACCAGCGACAGCGGCGAGGTGACGCTCTTCTCCTCGGCCTCGCCGTGCCCGTCATCAGAGCCGTTCGACTCCTGCCAGGCGGTGCGCATGGACATGGAGTCCTTGCCCACCGGGATGGCGATGCCGAGCTGAGGGCAGAGCTCCATGCCCACGGCGTGAACGGCGTCGTAAAGGGCCTGGTTCTCGCCGGGGTGGTCGGCGGCGCTCATCCAGTTGGCGGAGAGCTTGATGTCGCCGAGCTTCTCGATGGGGGCCGCGGCCAGGTTGGTGATCGCCTCGGCCACCGCCAGGCGGGCGCTGGCGGCGGGGTCGATCAGCGCCACCGGGGGACGCTCGCCCATGGCCATGGCCTCGCCCGTGTGGGTGTCGAAGCTGGCCGTGGTCACGGCCACGTCGGCCACCGGCACCTGCCAGGGGCCGACCATCTGGTCTCGGGCCACCTGGCCGGTGATGGAGCGGTCACCGATGGTGATCAAAAAGCTCTTGGAGGCCACGGTGGGCAGGCGCAGCACCCGATCCATCGCCTCGCGCAGATCCAGGTTGTCGAGCATCACGCCGGGCATCTCGGTGCTCTGGCGCGAGAACTCGCGGGTCATCTTCGGCGGCTTGCCGAACAGCACGCTCATGGGCAGGTCCACGGGCTTGCTGTCGAAGTGGCCGTCGCGCACCTCCAGGTGGTGCGCTTCGGTGGCCTCGCCCACCACCGCATAGGGGCAGCGCTCGCGCTTGCACAGGGCATCGAAGGTGTCGAGATCCTCCGGCGCCACCGCCAGCACATAGCGCTCCTGGGCCTCGTTGCACCAGATCTCCAGCGGGCTCATGCCGGGCTCGGCGTTGGGCACCGCGCGCAGGTCGAAGAGCCCGCCGCGTTCGCCATCCTTGACCAGCTCCGGCAGGGCATTGGAGAGCCCACCCGCCCCCACGTCGTGGAAGAAGCGGATGGGGTTGCCCTCGCCCAGGGCCCAGCAGCGGTCGATCACCTCCTGGACGCGGCGCTCGATCTCGGGGTTGCCGCGCTGCACCGAGGCGAAGTCCAGGTCGGCGCTGGAGGCGCCGGAGGCCATGGAGGAGGCCGCACCGCCCCCCAGGCCGATCAGCATGGCGGGGCCGCCCATCACGATCAGCTTGCCGCCCACCGGGATCTCGCCCTTCTGGACGTGGCCGTCGCGGATGTTGCCGTAGCCGCCGGCGATCATGATCGGCTTGTGATAGCCGCGGCGCTCGATGCCGCCCGCCCCCAGGGCGTCCTGCTCGAAGGTGCGGAAGTAGCCGGCGAGGTTGGGCCGGCCGAACTCGTTGTTGAAGGCCGCCCCGCCGATGGGGCCCTCCAGCATGATCTCGAGGGCCGAGACGATGCGCTCGGGCTTGCCGTAGTCGAAGGCCTCCCAGGGCTGCACGAACTCGGGGATGCGCAGGTTGGAGACGGTGAAGCCGGTGAGGCCCGCCTTGGGCTTGCCGCCGATGCCGGTGGCGCCCTCGTCGCGGATCTCGCCGCCGGCGCCGGTGGCCGCCCCCGGGTGCGGGGCGATGGCCGTGGGGTGGTTATGGGTCTCCACCTTCATCAGGATCTGGATCGGCTCCTCGGTGCTGCCGTAGACGGCGCGCTCGCCTGCCTGGCCGATCAGCGGCGCCGGGAAGAAGCGCGGCGCCGTGGTGCCCTTGATCACCGCGGCGTTGTCGCTGTAGGCGGAGAGGATATTCTCCGGGGAGGCCTGGTAGGTGTTCTTGATCATCTTGAACAGCGAATGGCTCTGGGCCTCGCCGTCGACCACCCAGTCGGCGTTGAAGATCTTGTGGCGGCAGTGCTCGGAGTTCGCCTGGGCGAACATCATCAGCTCGACGTCGGTGGGATTGCGGCCCAGGTCGCCGAAGGCCTCCACCAGATAGTCGATCTCATCCTCGGCCAGGGCCAGGCCCAAGGCGACGTTGGCATCGACCAGCGCCTCACGGCCGCCCTCCAGCACGTCCACGCTGCCCAGGGGGGCCGGCTCGTGGTGGGCGAAGAGCTTGGCCGCGTCCGAGGCGTCGGCCAGCACGGTCTCGGTCATGCGGTCGTGGAGGGTGGCGCGAATGGCCTCGAAGACCTTCTCCGAGAGCATGCCCTTGAGCTTGACCCGGTAGGCGATGCCACGCTCCAGGCGCCGCACGCCCTTGAGGCCACAGCTGTGGGCGATATCAGTGGCCTTGGAGGACCAGGGCGACTGGGTGCCGATACGCGGCACCACCAGGAACAGCTGGCCCTCTGCTCGGGCGCCCTCGACGTCAGAGCCCTGAAGGTGAGAACCCTGAAGTTGAGAACCCTGAAGTTGAGAACCATAGTCGAGCAGCTGCTCCAGCACCGCCAGCGCCTCGGCGCTGAGCTCGCCTTCGTGATCGACGAAGTGCACGTACTCCGCGGTGAGCGACTCGACGTCGGCCGCCACCTCGCGCAGGGCGGCCAGCAGCTTGGCGTGACGGAAGGCGGAGAGGGCGGGGGCGCCGCGCAGTTCGAGCATATCCTGGAGCCTCTGGAAATCATCAGGGTCGGGGCCGCAGCCAGCGGCAAAGAGCGCCTATGATACTGGAAAGCTCGGGGCGGAAGAAATCGAGGCGAGAAATCGCACGGATGACAGCGGCGCCGGGGCTGGTTATGGTGAGGGGTCGTCTCCGCCAGCCGTCACCCGCATGCTTCCGACCCTGATTCCCCCCCTGCGCCGCCGGCGCGGCTATCTTGCCCTGCTCGCCGTCCTGGCACTCGGCCTCTGGCCCTCCCCCTCCGGCACGCCGGATGGGCGCCGCCTCGATGAAGCCCTGGCGCGGGAGTTCCTGCAGGTGCATACCCGCAACACCCCCACCACCTACTACGAAGGGCGCGAGGGGCCCACCGGCTTCGAGTATGAGCTGGCGCGACGCTTTGCCGCCCATCTGGGTATCAGCCTCTCGCTGCGCTCGGACCACCAGATCGCCAGCGTCCTCGAGGCGGTCCGCACCGAGGGGGACCTGGGCGCCGCCGCCCTGCCGCTGACGCCGACAGCCGAGGGCGTGATCTTCAGCCGCCCGATCCTCGAGCTGCAGCCGGTGGTGGTCTACCGGCGCGGCCTGCCCCCGGTGAACGGCCCGGAGCGGCTGGCGGGCCTGACCCTGGGCACCCTGGCCGGCGCCGGTACCGACCTGGTCCTTGGCGAACTCGAGGCCGAGCACCCGGGGCTCAACTGGCTGGCCTCCCAGGAGCTCGAAGTGGCCGAGCTGCTGCGCCTGATCGAGGATGAGCGCCTCGATGCGGCGGTGATCTTCGAGCATCAGTTTCGCCTCAACCGGCTCTTCTTTCCCGGCGTGGAGCGCGGCTTCTCGCTGGGTGACCCGCTCTCCCTGGCCTGGGCCTTCCCGGCAGACGGAGGACTGGCACTGGCGGAGGCGGCCAACGGCTTTCTCCAGGCGCTTCACGAGGAGGGCGAACTCGACGCCCTGGTGGCACGCTACTTCGGCCACGATGACTACCTGGAGTACGTCGGAGCACGCACCTTCATCCAGCACGCCCACGCCCGCCTGCCCGCCTACACCGAGCTGTTCCAGGAGGCGGCCCGCCAGGCCGGATTCGACTGGAAACTGCTGGCCGCCCTGGGCTACCAGGAGTCCCACTGGGACCCCAAGGCCACCTCCCCTACCGGCGTTCGCGGGCTGATGATGCTGACTCTGCCCACCGCCGGGGATCTTGGCGTTTCCGACCGCCTCGACCCCGCCCAGAGCATCCAGGGTGGCGCCCGCTATCTGCGCGAGCTAAAGGATCGCCTGCCGGAGTCGATACGGGGAGAGGACCGCCTCTTCATGGCCATGGCCGCCTACAACGTGGGGCTGGGCCATCTCTACGACGCTCGTCGCATCACCGAGCAGCGCGGCGGTGACCCGAACCGCTGGGCCGACCTGCGCGAGTCGCTGCCGCTGCTGCAGGAACGCGAGTGGCACAGCCAGACCCGCCACGGCTACGCCCGCGGCGGCGAGCCGGTGATCTATGTACGCAACATCCGCCGCTACCATGAGATATTGAGCTACGTGGACCGCAGCCAGCAGCAGTTCTACCTGCTCAATGCCCGGCTGCCGGACGATGAAGAGGAGAAGCTGCTTCAGCTGGTGGAGCCGCCGCCCTGAGCCTCCCGCCGCGCGGCGAAGAACTCCTTGAGCAGCCGCGAGGCGCGGGTGGCCAGCACCCCGCCCTCCACGACCACTCGGTGGTTGTACCAGGGCTGGGCAAAGAGGTTGGCCCTGGACTCCACCATGCCGGTGCGCGGCTCCGCCGCGCCGTAGACCACCCGCGCCAGCCGCGCATGGATGATCGCCCCGGTGCACATCAGACAGGGCTCCAGGGTCACATAGAGGGTGCAGCCGTCGAGGCGATAGTTGCCGAGCCGCGCACCGGCATCGCGCAGGGCGCGAATCTCGGCATGGGCGCTGGGGTCGCACCCCGCCACCGGCGCATTGTAGCCGGCGCCGACGATCTCGCCTTCGGCATTCACCACCACGGCACCCACCGGCACTTCACCGGCGGCCAGCCCCTGGCGGGCCTGGTCCAGCGCCCGGTGCATGTAGAACTCATCGCTGCGCAACGGCCTCGACTCCATGTAGACTGATCTGAAACGTCCGTATGAGAGGGCCTGCAGGCCCCGACTGCCCCTGGAGATCTCGCGCATGTCCAACGCTCTCGACGCCCTGGTGGGCCTGCTGGCCCTCGAGCCCCTGGAGGAGAACCTGTTCCGCGGCGCCAGTCAGGATCTTGGCCTGCCCCAGCTGTTCGGCGGCCAGGTACTGGGCCAGGCGCTCTCGGCGGCCACCCAGACCGTCGACGCCTCCCGGCGCGCCCACTCCCTGCACGGCTACTTCCTGCGCCCGGGGGATGCGCGCCGCCCGGTAGTCTATCAGGTAGACGCCGTGCGCGACGGCGGCAGCTTTACCACCCGCCGGGTCACCGCCATCCAGAAGGGCCGGCCGATCTTCTTCTGCAGCGCCTCCTTCCACGGCGAGGAGGCGGGCCTGGACCACCAGCCCACCATGCCCGAGGTGGCGCCGCCGGAGCAGCTGGCCGATACGGGGCACCGCCTGGTGCGCTTCGACGACCACCCCATCGAGTTCCTGCTGGCCGGCGAGGAGCACCGGGCGGGCGAGCCGGCGCACAAGCGGGTGTGGTTCCGCCTGGCCGGCGAGCTCCCCGACGACCCCGCCCTGCACCGCTCCCTGCTGGCCTACAGCTCCGACTTCAACCTGCTGACCACCGCCCTGGTGCCCCACGGGCTCGACTATCGCGACCCCGGGCTGCAGATCGCCAGCCTCGACCATGCGCTCTGGTGCCACCACGACGTGCGCGTCAACGACTGGCTGCTCTACGACATGGACAGCCCCTGGGCCGGCGGCGCCCGCGGCTTCACCCGCGGCGCCATCTACGACCGCCAGGGCCGTCTGGTGGCCTCCGCCGCCCAGGAGGGACTGACTCGGCTGCGCAGGCTAGCCGAAGCGCCCTCGGCGGCGCTACCATCACGACAGGCGCCGCAATAGCTCAGCTGGTAGAGCAACGCACTCGTAATGCGTAGGTCGGAGGTTCGACTCCTCTTTGCGGCACCACCCCTTTCTTTTGCGGCACCTCCCCTTCCGACAAGATGGCCACCGCGGCTTACCGCGGTGGCCATCTTGTCGAGCCCAAGGCGCGTCAGAAGTAGCCGATCAGCCGCATGCAGTGCGGGCGGATGGTGAGGTAGGCCTCGCGCACGTCGGCCTCGCCGGGCGTCTCCTTCATCCGCGCGACGTCATCACCGGTGTAGCGAGTCTCGCCGATGGTCAGGTCGGCCGCGCCCGCCGGGAACTCCTCTTCGCTGAAGGGCATGGGGCGCAGCGCCTCCAGGCGCTGCCGGGAGTCGCCGATGGCGGTGTGCATCGCCATGTACTCATCCTCCTGGAGCCAGTGGCCGGTCAGGCGGTCGCAGGAGAGCAGCTCCCGGTGATGGGCTTCCAGGGCGGTCAGATCGACCTTGTCAGGCGCGTCGGCGGCAAGGGCGGGGGCGCCGAGCAGGCCGGCAGCAATCAATGAAACAAGCATGGGCAATCCTCCTGGCGCCCATTCTTGCCCGCCCGGCGCCGGCTGCCAAGCCCGAGTCAGGCCTCGAGCTCCGGCCCACGACGCCGCGGCACGGGGGTGGGCACCTCGGTGGAGAGCTCCACCTCGATGTCCTCCCCCTCCTGCCAGACCCTCAGCCGGGCGGGAGCGTCCCGGGGCGTGTCGCGCACCAGCTCCAGGAAGTGCAGCGGCGTCTCCGGCGTCTCGCCGTTGACCTCGAGCAGCAGGGCGCCGGGGGAGAGCCCCGCCTCGGCGGCCGCGCCGCTCACGCCGCTGACCAGCACCCCGGCCCGACCCGGCAGGCCCAGCGCCTCGCGCAGGTCCTCGTCCAGGGGCGTCACCGTGATGCCCAGTGCCACCACCACCTGGTCGTCGAAGCCCTGATACTCGATCTGGCGGGCCGCCTCCAGCACCTCGGGCGCCACGTGAATGCTGGCCCCGGCGGTGAGCGCCAGGGCGATGGCATCGCTGGGGCGGCTGTCGATATGCACCGGGGCATCGCGCCCCGGCAGCGTCAGCTCCAGCATGCCCAGGAAGGTACTCTCGGTGAGGGCATCCACATAGACCCGCGTCAGCGTTACCTCGACACCCTCCAGCACATCACCCAGCAGCTCGTGAGTCATCGGCCGCGGGCCGCGCTCGCCGGCCAGGGCGCGCAGGATGGCGCGCGCCTCGGTCACGCCGATATAGATCGGGATCACCTCCCTGGCCCCCGGCTCGCGCAGCAGCACCACCGGCATCCCGGCCACGCCCGACATGCCCACGGTGGCCACCTCCACCTCCACCATCGATTCCGGCGGGGCCGCCAGCTCCCGGGCCTCGAGGGGTGACAGCGCCAGCGGCAGCGACAGCAGGACCAGCACCAGCAGGTGCCGCAGATGCCGCAGGGGCAGCAGGGACAGGACAGACATGGCAGGGCTCCTCGGTGGATGCCCTGTCAGGATGGCAGCCGCACGCGCCGACTGCCATCCTGCCTTCCCGGGCCAGACTCAGGATTTACCGGCGGTGAAGCCCCCGTCGACCATCAGGGTGGTGCCGGTGATGAAGCTCGCCTCGTCGCTGGCCAGGAAGAGGAAGGCGTTGGCGATCTCCTCGGAGCGCCCCAGGCGACCGATGGGATGCAGGCTGATCAGCCCCTGCAGCAGCTCGTCATCCAGTGCCGAGAGCAGCGGCGTGTCGATATAGCCCGGCCCGATGCCGTTGACCCGCACGCCCTTGGGTGCCGCCTCGATGCCCAGGGAACGCGTCATGTTGACCACGCCCCCCTTGGCGGCGGTGTAGGCGGCGGTCTGGGACTGGCCGAGCATGCCGAGGATGGAGGCGCAGTTGACGATGCTGCCGCTGCCCTGGCGATACATCACCCGCAGCGCGGCCCGGGCGATCCGGAAGACGCCGTTCAGGTTGATGTCGATGATGCGCAAAAACTCCTCGTCGGTGACCTCGTCGGAGGGGGTGATGCCGCCGATGCCGGCGTTGTTGAACACCGCATCCACGCTGCCGAGCTCCGCCACGCTCTCCTCGAAGAGCCGGTCCACCTGAGCGGTATCGGTCACGTCGCACACCTTGAAGAAGCAGCGCCCGCCGTGCTTGCCGTCGAGTTCGGCTGCCCGGGCGGCGCCCTCGCTGCCCTCGAGGTCGGCGATCACCGCGCTGGCGCCCTCCTCCAGACAGCGCTCGATGCTGGCAAGCCCGATGCCGCTGGCACCGCCGGTCACGATCACGTTCTTTCCCTGCATGCGCATGGGGTCACTCCCTGTTGATGATGAACAGAGCGGGACAGCATGCCCCGCCGACCCAGTGTAGCCGGGGCCGATAGCGACCCCCTAACGGTTCATCAGCGGGACAGCGGGATCTCTAGCCTGTCTTGACACGCATCAACTCGTTCCAGCGGGTGGTGTAGCGCGGCGAGCGATGCGCGCAGCGCAGCGCCCAGGCGTTGCCCTCCCGGGGCAGGCCGAAACGGACGGTGTCGCGCCCCATCTCGCGATTGAGCCGGTCCAGGGTGGCCATCAGCCGCTGGCTGCGGACACGGCGCGCGTCGTCATCCGGGCTCTCCAGCAGCGAGGGCTGGGCCGACTCGGCGTCCACCAGGTCGAGCAGCATCACCCCGCACTTTTGGTAGCGGTAACCCTCGAGAAAGATGGCGTCCAGGGCCCGGCGGGCCGCCGCCAGCAGCTCCCGGCTGTCGCCGCTGGGCGCGGGCAGCGCCACCAGGGCCGCATTGCGGTACTGGGGCTCACCGGCCAGGAAGGGAGAGGTGCGCAGGAAGACCTGCACCGCTCGCGCCTGGCTGCCCTGGCGGCGCAGCTTCTCGCCGGCCCGGGCAGCGTGCTGGCGCAGCGCCGCCTCCAGCTCGTGGCGCTCGCCGGTGAGCCGGCCGAAGGAGCGCGACACCAGCAGGCGTCGGCGCGGCTCGCTCATCTCCTCGAGGGCGATGGCCGGGCGCCCGCGCAGCTCCCAGACCAGGCGCTCCATCACCACCGAGAAGCGGCTGCGCACCCAGCGCGGGTCGGCCCGGCGCAGCTGCCAGGCGGTGTCGATCCCCATCAGCGCCAGCCGCTCGGCGCTGCGCCGTGCCACGCCCCACAGCTCGGTGACCGGGCACGCCTCGAGCACACGGCGGGTCGCCTCGCTGTCGGCCTCGAGCAGGCAGACCCCTTCGCAGGCCGGCTCACGCTTGGCCAGCCGATTGGCCAGCTTGGCGAGCACCCGGGTGGGCGCCACCCCGACGCCCACCGGGATACCGGTCCAGCGCCGAACGGTCTCGCGCAGCTCATGGCAGCGGGCTTCCAGGGTCTGGGCGGGAAACCCCGCGAAGCCCACGAAACTCTCATCGATGGAGTAGGGCTCCACGTCCGGGGAGAACTCCGCCAGCACCTGGTTGACCCGCCGCGACATGTCGCCGTAGAGGGCATAGTTGCTGGAGAGCAGCACCGCCTGGCGGCGCACCGCCGGCGGCAGCAGGTGCCGCGGGGCGCCCATGGCTACCCCCAGCGCCTTGAGCTCCTCGGAGCGCGCCACCACGCAGCCGTCGTTATTGGAGAGCACGCCCACCGGCCGCCCCGCCAGGCGCGGGTCGAAGACCCGTTCACAGCTGACGTAGAAGTTGTTGCCGTCGACCAGGGCGATCACGGCGAGCGCCCCAGCAGGTCGTGCACCACATGGGTGACCACCCCCCACACCTCGCACTCGCGGCCGGCCAGGGGGATCGCCGCGAAGCGCGGGTTGCTGGCCACCAGCCATACCCCGCCGCCCCGCCGCTCCAGGCGCTTGACGGTGGGCTCCCCCTCCAGGGAGATGACCACCACCCGCCCGGGCAGGGGCTCCAGGCTGCGATCCACCACCAGCAGGTCGCCATCGTGGATGCCATCGCCCAGCATGGAGTCCCCCTCGGCGCGCACGAAGTAGGTGGCCGCCGGGCGCTTCACCACGTGGGCGTGCAGGTCGATCTCGGCATCCAGGTGGTCGTCGGCGGGACTCGGAAAGCCCGCCCGCACCCGGCAGCCCATCAGCGGCCTCGGTGGCCCCACCCCCTCGGCGGCGGCGGGGCCAAGCAGGGCCATGCGCGCCTGCTGCAGCTGTGACATGCTCTCCTCCCGACTTCACTGTATGCATGAACAGTATCTGTCAGGAGGGCGCCCCTGGCAACCGCCGAGGCCGCTCAGCCATCCAGGTCGAGCGCCTCCACCGGCACCGGCCGCCCGAACAGGTAGCCCTGAAAGACACCACAGCCATGGGCCAGCAGCCAGGCCCGCTGAGCCTCGTTCTCCACTCCCTCTGCCACCACCTCCAGCCTCAGGCGCTGCGCCAGGGCGATGGTACTGGCGACGATCGCCCCACTGGCCTCATCCTCCAGCAGGTCGCACACGAAGGACTGGTCGATCTTGAGCTGGTCCAGGGGCAAGCGCTTGAGATAGGCCAGGGAGGAGTAGCCGGTGCCGAAATCATCCAGCGAGAAGCGTACGCCGTACTCGCGCAGGCGCAGCATGCGTTCGCGGGCCTCCTCCCGCCCCTCGAGAAAGAGGCTTTCGGTCACCTCGAGCTTGAGGCGGTTAGCCGGGGCGCCTGTCGTCTCGAGGCATTCCAGCACGCGTTCCACGAAGTCCGGCTCGCGGAACTGGCGCGGACTGACGTTGACGGAGAGGCTCAGCGCCGAGCGTGCCGGGTCGGCCGCCCAGGCCGCCAGCTGGCGACAGGCCTGTTCCAGCACCCAGTAGCCGATCGCCACGATCAGCCGGTTCTCCTCGGCCAGGGGAATGAACTCGCCGGGAGAGACCTGCCCGCGCACCGGGTGCATCCAGCGCAACAGCGCCTCGACCCCCACGGGCCGGCCCCGAGCATCCACCTGGGGCTGGTAGTACAGGCGCAGCTCACCCTTGGGCAGCGCCTGCCTCAGGTCCGCCTCCAGGCGAGCGCGGGCCTGCAGCCGCACCTGCATCTCGGGGTCGAAGAAGGCCAGGGTATTGCGACCTGCCGCCTTGGCCTGGAACAGCGCCATATCGGCCTGCTGCATGATCTCGTCGAGGGTCATCTCATGGTCGCGGAACAGGGTGATGCCCAGGCTCGCCGACACATTGACCCACTCCTCCCCCAGGCGTATCGGCGTCTGCATCACCGCCAGCAGCTTGTTGGCGACCCGTTCGGCGATCACCGCCACGGCATCCGGCTCATGCCCCAGGTCGTGAAGCAGCACGGCAAACTCGTCACCGCCCAGCCGAGCCAGGGTATCCGTCTCCCGCAGCGCCTCCTCATAGCGATGGGCCACCTCCCTCAGCAGCTGGTCGCCGGCGTGGTGGCCAAGCGTATCGTTGACCTGCTTGAAGTGGTCCAGGTCAACGAAGATCAGCGCCCCGATCTGGCCGCTGCGATAGCTGTCCTTGAGGGTCATCTCCAGGCGGTCGAGCATCAGCCGGCGGTTCGGCAGGCCGGTCAAGGGGTCGAAGAAGGCCAGCTGGTGGATCTCCTCCTCGGCGGCCTTGCGCTCGGTAAGGTCGCTGAAGGTCGCCACGAAATGGGTCGGCTTCCCCTCGGTATCGCGCACCGCGGAGAGGGTCAGCCACTCGGGGAACACCTCGCCGTTCTTGCGGCGGTTCCAGACCTCCCCCTGCCAGCTGCCGCTGCTCAGCACGCTGCGCCACAGCCGCCGATAGAAGGCCCCGTCGTGGAGGCCCGACGACAGCAGGCGCGGGTTCCTGCCCAGCACCTCCGCCTCGCTATAGCCGGTGATACGGGTGAAGGTCTCGTTGACCTTCAGGATGCGGCTGTTGCCATCGGTGATCAGCATGCCCAGGTGGGTCTCGAAGGCGGTGGCGGCGATGCGCAGCTGCGCCTCCGTGGCGCGCTCCTCGGTCACGTCCCGCACCACCGCCAGGGCACCACCCGGACCCACAGGCGGTAGATCCAGTCGCCGAGCAGGAGGTCCCGGGACTCCCCCACCACCACCACGAAGGGCAGGTCATCGAGGCGTCGCAGGGTGTAGAGGCGCTCACTGCCATCCAGCGGGGACTCGGTGCTCAGGTGGGTGCGCACCTCTCCGCTCGCCATGAACGCCTGGGTCAGGGGCTCCACGACCCGTCGACCGAGCGCCTCGCCCGCCGCCTCCTCGGCCCCTGCCTCGCCCACCCCGGGGCGGCGCGCCACCAGCTGCATTTCGGTATCGATGATGGCGATGCTCTCGCCTCTCGTCAGGCTCAGGTCATCGAGGGTCTGACCGAAGACGGCGGGGTCCAGCTGGGCCATCACCAGCCCGGTATCATCGGGGAGGCGGTGCAGCAGGAGCACCACGTGACGACGTTCCAGAGCCGACCACTGCAGCGGCGATACCAGCGCCATCCGGGTGGGCTGCTCCTGCAGGAGGCGGAAGAAGGGCAGGCCCGACATGTCGAATCCGGGCGGATGCAGGGGGCTGGAGGAGGCGACCACCCGGCCGCCCTCATCGATGAGGCTCACCTTGTCGATGAGCCCCAGGCTCTCGCGCCGCCGGGCCAGAAACTCCTCGGCCTGCTCGACTACCAGCGGCTCCCCGAACAGGCGCTGGCGTTGCGGTGGCCCCAGCAGCTCCGCCACCCCGGAGAGGCCGGCATCGCTGACCGCAAAGATGCCGGCCACCCACTCCGCCACCAGGTCGGCACGGGCCGCCGTACGCTCCCTGGCCGCCTGCATGTCGCGCTGGTACTGGTCGAACAGGAAGCCGCCCAGAGTAGCGAAGAGTACGATCATGCCCATCACATAGAGGGCAATGGCGATACGGCGATCCTTGCGGTTACGGCGCTCGACTGATTCGTCATCCGAAGCGGCAGTCTCGGTCATCGCTCAGCGATCCTTGCGTGTCGGGGGGACTCCTCGGCAGTGTAACGGCCCGAACACCGGATCACCGGGGATCTGCCGACAACTTGATGCAGGACAACCCTGCCGGAACAGCCCCCTGCCCTCACTACGAGGCGGCATTGCCGGGCGTTACCGGCACCTGGACCGGCCGCGCGCCCAGGCGCCCGAGCACCGCCCGGCCACGCAGGGTGAGGTCGGTCACGAAGCGGAACTGCTGGCGGGGGTCGACCGGATAGGCGCGCACCTTGTAGTGGGTGCCCCAGGGCTGCTCGCTGGCCACCACGGCCACCGGCCTGTCGAACCTGAGGTAGGGGCTGGTGAGCGCCACGTCGCGCAGCGCCTCGGTCACACGCTGGGCATCGTGGTCGGGGTGGAGATGGAAGTCGGCCACGCACTGCAGGCTGTCGCCACCATTGTTGGCGTTGTGAATCGCCGAGTCCCAGATCTTGAGGTGCGGGATGCTCACCAGGTCATCGTCCGGGGTCACCACCTCGATGGTGCGCATGCCCACGTGCACCACCTCACCGTAGGTGCCCTCCACCTCCACCCAGTCCCCCGGGCGGTAGGGCATCTCCACTGCCGCCACCACCCCCGCGATCAGGCTGCTGACGTAGTCACGGAGGGCGAAGCCGATGGCCAGCCCCACCGCCCCCAGCAGGGTGATCATGTTGCGCAGGGAGGGCTCGATGACGATGGGCACCGCCATGCCGATGGCGGCCACCAGGATCGCCAGGCGCGCCAGCGGCACCAGCGCAAAGACCCGGAAGCGATACTGCCCGTGGAGGCGGTTGGCGACCCAGTTGAGCGCCTTCTGGCTGAGCAGGATCAGCAGGATGGCCCCGCCCAGCACCAGTCCCAGTTCGATCAGCGCCTGGCTGTCCAGCTCGTTGAACAGCCGGGAGTAGTCATCCATGCCTTCCATGCGCCCTCCTCAGAGCGGGTCGGTCAGATAGGCCCGCTCCGCCAGCAGGTGGCGAACCCGGACATAGCCCAGTGGCGCCACTCGCCAGCGCCGGCCACCCTCCTCCACCAGCCCCAGCGTGGCCAGCTGCCGAAGCAGGCCCAGCAGGCGGTGCTTCGGCACGGGCAGCACCGCGGCCAGCAGCGCCGGGGAGAGGCCGCCATGCAGCAGCAGGGCGTGCAGCAGGAGAATCGCCTCCTCGCCCAGCTCCGCCGGCGGCATCGGCTCATCGAGGGTGTCGCGCAGCCAGGCCTCGGGGGAGACTGCCACCCCCTCGACCCCGCCCTCCTCGGCGCTGCACAGCCGCTGTCGCCAGTAGTGCCAGGCCAGCCCCAGCTGGCCACGGCAGTGCGCCGCCAGCTGGCGAAGCTCCTGGCTCGGCGCGGCGCCCTCCTCCCCGGAGAGCAGTACCGACTCCCCGTTGCGCACGCTGAGGATGCGCGGCACATGGCCACAGCCGTGGCGCGCCGCCGCGGCGAAGTAGCGGTCGAGGTCGGCACCGTCGAAGGGCTTCAACGTGAAGGCCTGTCCCTCGGGCAGCGCCAGGATGTGCTGCAGGTAGGCCCAGGCCCAGCTGTCGCAGCCGATGATTCCGGGCCCCAGGCGCCCGGCCAGGGCCTGTTCGACAAAGCGGCGAACCCCGGCCAGCCCCTCGACATGACGCAGGAAGCAGCGCTCCAGGCGCGGCATCACCCAGGCGCCCTCGCGACCGGCCAGCCGGTCAACCCAGCCTCCGTCGCCCTCGAGCAGCGCTTCCTCCGGGGGTGGCGACAGCACCCTGGCCGAGTGGCGCTCTGCCCAATGGGCCAGGATCGCCGCCGAATCGTCCTGAGGGGCCGTCACCAGAAAGATCACCTCGGGCCCGTCGCCATCCGGGCGCCAGGCCTGCTCCAGGGCCTCGGCGGCGGGCAGCCACTCCACCGGCGGCACAAGGTGCGCCAGGCGCACCTCCGGCAGCCGGCGCAGCTGCTGCTCGTCCAGCGCCGCGTCACGGCGCTGGTCACGACCGAGCCTCAGCCAGCGGGAAAGCTCCCGCCAGCCGCGCCGCACCCGGCTGCGCTGGGTGTCCGAGGGCGGCACATGGGCCGACAGTGGTACCACCCCCCAGAGGCCGAGCTGAATCTCGCCCACCACGGGCTCCCCGACTGCTTGCATGGCACCGTCCCTGCTTGCCCCTCGATGGATTGACCATAGCACGCCCGTCACCGGCCGCCGAGACGATAACGCCCGCCGCGGCAGGGCCGGGCGGGCGTCTCAGGGTCGGCGGCGGAGCACTACCAGGTCAGGCAGATCTTGCCGAAGTGGCGACCGGCCTCCTGATGACGGAAAGCCTCTGCGATCTCCTCGAGCGGGAACTCGCGATCGATCACCGGCTTGAGCCCGCCGACCTCGATGGCGCGGATCATCTCCAGCTGGTGGCGGCGGCTGCCGACGATCAGCCCCTTAAGGCTGGCCTGCCTGGCCATCAGCTTGGCGGTGGGCACCTCCCCGGCGCCGCCGGTCAGCACACCGATCAGGGCGATATGGCCGCCGATGCGCACCGCCTCGATGGACTGCGGCAGGGTGCCGGGGCCGCCCACCTCGATCACCTGGTCGACACCCTCGCCGCCTGTCAGCTCCCTGACCATGCGGCCCCACTCCGGGTCCTCACGGTAGTTGATGGTGTGCTCGGCCCCCAGCTCGCGCAGCCGCTTGAGCTTCTCGTCGGAGGAGGAGGTGGCGATCACCCGAGCCCCCATCATGCGGGCAAACTGCAGGGCGAAGATGGAGACACCACCGGTGCCCAGCACCAGCACCGTGTCGCCGGCCTTGATGCCGCCGTCCACCACCAGGGCGCGCCAGGCGGTGAGCCCGGCGGTGGTCAGGGTCGCCGACTCGGCGTGAGACCAGCCCTCGGGCTGTCGGGTGAAGGCGGTGGCCTTCGCCACCACCTGCTCCCGGGCGTAGCCATCGACGCCATCGCCGGGGGTGGTAGCGAAGTTGCCCAGCTGTGCCGGGCCCTCCAGCCAGGACGGGAAGAAGGTGGAGACCACGGCGTCCCCCGCCGCGAACTCCTCGACGCCCTCCCCCACGGCCTCGACCACCCCGGCGCCGTCGGACATGGGGATGCGTCCATCGGCGGTGGGAATGCCGCCTGCCGCCACCAGGTAGTCATGGAAGTTGAGCGAGCTGGCGTGCAGACGCACGCGGATCTCGCCGGGACCGGGTTCGCCCGGCGCCTCGACCTCGGTGAGCTGCAGGTTGTCGAGCCCACCGGGGCTCTTCAGGGTCACGCTCTTCATGGAGCCTCCTCGCGTTGAAGGGATGCCGACACGCTAACATGCCCGGGCCATGTTTACCTTGCCGGCCCACGACCCCTACCGGTGCCTCGACCAGCCGAGCAGCACAAAAATATCCCTGTTCGCCTCCGGCCCGGTTTCGTAGAATCCAGCCTCGTGTTGAACGCTACAGGACAACGATATGGGACGGGCCTTTCAGAACCGCAAGGAATCCATGGCCAAGACGGCCGCTGCCAAGACCAAGGTCTACAGCAAGTACGGCCGCGAGATCTATGTGGTCGCCAAGCAGGGCGGCACCGATCCCGCCGGCAACCTCAGCCTGCGCGGGCTGATCGAGCGCGCCAAGAAGGACCAGGTACCCAGCCACGTCATCGAGAAGGCCCTGGACAAGGCCAGCGGCGTGGGCGGCGAGGACTTCTCCCCGGCCCGCTATGAGGGTTTCGCGCCGGGCAATGTGATGGTCATCGTCGACTGCCTGACCGACAACCCCAACCGCACCTTCGGCGACGTGCGCGCCTGCTTCACCAAGACCAAGAGCAAGATCGGCACCCCGGGCACCGTCAGCCACATGTTCGACCACTGCGCCATCCTCGCCTTCAAGGGCGACGACGAGGAGGCCACCCTGGAGGCGCTGATGGAGGCCGATGTCGACGTGACCGACATCGAGAACGAGGCGGGCCAGATCACCGTCTTCGCCCCGCATACCGAATATGCCAAGGCCAAGCAGGCGCTGCTCGACGCCTTCGGCGAGCTCGACTTCGAGGTGGACGAGATCCAGTTCGTGCCCCAGACCACCACCCCGATCGAGGGCGACGACGTGGCGATGTTCGAGAAGTTCCTCGACATGCTCAACGAGCTGGACGACGTCCAGAACGTCTTCCACAACGCCGAACTGCCCGAGTAGTCCCCTGCCCCGTCTGCCGCCCGCTCAGGGCGGCAGTGGCCTTCAGGACAGCGGCAGGTTCGCCAGCTCCATCAGGAAGGCTACGATCTCCGCGGAGTAGTCCGGCTCCTCTCAAGGAAGCCAGTGTTGTGGCCACCGCGGATCTCGAGCAAGCCTCAGCCATTCCCTGAAGCCAGACGCAGCCCGAGCCATATCGCCACTGCCAGCGAGTAGAGCGCCGTCATCCCGAGCAGAGGGTTGAGGGCCGCGCCGTCGCGGCGCTGCAGCTCCCGTATCAGGCCCAGCGCCAGCAGGCCGGTGGTCCCCCAGCCTGCCCAGGCCCACGTCGACAGCCCCAGCGGCAGCGTGGCCGCCAGCGGTCCCGCCGCCAGGAGGGCAAACAGCCGGCGAGTCGCCTCCGGCCCCATGCGCACCGCCAGGGTGATCTTGCCGGCCCGGGCATCGGTGTGGCGATCGCGCAGGTTGTTGACCACCAGGATGGCGGCCACCGGCATCCCCACCAGGAGGCCCGCCGCCACCGCCTCCCGAGTGATCGGGCTCTGCTGGGCCAGCAGCGAACCCAGCACCGCCACCGGCCCGAAGAAGCCCCACACCGCGACCTCCCCCAGCCCCCGGTTGGCGTAGGGGCGCCGCCCGCCGCTGTAGCCGAGCACCCCGAGCAGCGCCAGGCCACCCAGCAGCCACAGCAGCCAGTGGCCGAAGAGCACAAGCCAGAGACCCGTGGCCACGGCAATGCCCAGGGTCACGGCGAGGCCCGCGCGCAATTCGCCGGCGCTGAGCCAGCCCGCCTGCAAGGCCCGGGTGGGACCCAGGCGGTCGTGCTGGTCCACGCCGGAGAGGCCGTCGAAGAGATCGTTGGCCAGGTTGACCGCCAGCTGCAGCGCCAGCGCGCAGGCGAGGCAGAGCGCGGCGGTCAGCCAGCTGAAATGACCGGGCACCACCAGCGCCTGGCCGAGCAGCACCGGCCCCAGCGCGGCGGGCAGCGTTCGCGGGCGCAGCGTCTGCCCCCAGACCCTCACCTTGTGGCTCACCACCGTGGTCATCGGCCTCCTCCCTGAGCGCACCGCCGCCCGTCGCCGCGGCGCATGACATGGGGCATACTCTGTGGCGTATCCCCCGTGCCTGCAAGGAGATAAGGATGTCAGCAGCCTGGTTGTCCCAGGTGGAGCTGCCCTGCACCGCCGGCTTCCCGGTGGTCTGGAGCTCGCTGCTGGCTGAGTCCGGCGTCGAGGGCTCCACCTTCGCCGGCCTGCTGGCCGTCTATCTGCTGGTCTACCTGGCGATCGAGATCGCCATCCTGGCGGTCGCCATTGCGACGCTCAGCATCGGCCGCATGCAGGAGACCCACGGCCGCACCCTGAAGCTGATCGGGGGGATGGTGATGCTGGCGCTGGGCGGCGTCATGCTGGTGGCGCCGGAGCTGATGGAGAGCCTGACCGGCTCGCTGGCGGTAATCGGGCTCGCCCTGGCCGGCGCCCTGGGGATAATGGCCGTCAGTCGCCTCGGCGGCGCCTGACGGCAGGCCGTGCTACTCCACGGTCACGGTGATGACGTCGGAGACCAGCGGCGGATCGAAGCTGACATGGCGGTAGTCCATGAACAGCAGCTGCAGGCGGTACTCGCCCGGTTCGAGCTCCAGGCTGCCCTCGGTCTGGCCACCGCCGAAGTGGCGGGTGTGGTCGGTGAAGGGCAGCGGCGCGTCCAGGTCCACCTCCTCCAGCGGCATGTTCACCAGCAGGTGGTGATGGCCGGTGTCAGGGAAGTCGGCGCCCGCCGGGGCCACCCCCATCCCCTTGAGCCCCATGCGCACGGTCACCGGGCCCGAGAGGGTCGCCCCGTCCTCGGGCGAGATGAAGTAGACCTCGGCGCCTTCAGGGGCCGAGACCCGCTCCAGGTCCGCCATCGCCGGCGCTGCGAGCAGGGCGCCGGCAAACAGCCCCACTGCCAGGGAACAGTTCCGCTTGTACATTGTTATCGCCTCCTTGGTTTGACATCCCGCAGCGGCAGGCAGACGGCCTGCGCCGCCTGAACAAGCCTAGACGAAATGTGCCAGGAGGGCGCCCCGGCGGGGTAGCGCGATGGCCTGTCAGCGAGAGGCCTCGTCGCTCCGGGCATCATCGAACCAGGGCAGGCGACGCTTGATGGCACGCACCGCTCTGGGCACCGCCACCAGGCGCACCAGGTAGGCGAGCGCCAGGCCGCTGACGATGGAGAAGAGCATGCCCTGCCCCACCCGGAACATCAGGGCGGTAAAGAAGGCGGTCAGGACGGCGGTGAAGATCTCTTCCAGGTGTCCCTGGATCCAGGCCTTGTGGCTCGGCTTCATGGTGTCACTCCTTGTGGTGTCTCAGCAGGGTCGTGTAGTCAGCAGGCGCTCAGCCCGGCTCGGCATCGCAGCCCATCACGCCGCCCCGGGCCCAGTGCTCGCCGTCTACCTCCTGGAAGAACACCTGCACGGAGTCGGCCCGGGCGCCGTAGACCTCCTCGAAGGCCTCGGTGATGCGCCGCGCCAGCTCGCGCTTCTGCTCCAGGTCGCGGGGAAACTGCTGAACGGTGACGATGGGCATGACGCCTCCTGCAACGGAAAATGGGCAGGTCACGATAGCAGAAACCCGCCAGCGGCGGGTTTCATAAAGCGTCCGGCACGCGCGCCCTCAGGCGTCCTCCACGAAGGCCCGATAGGCCTCCCAGGCGTCCTCGACCCCCGCCTCGAGGAAGCGCGCACCGTGCTCGGCGCTAGCCAGGGAGGGGTCGGAGCCCATGCGGCCATCGGGGAAGCGCCGGCGGAAGGTGTGGGCGTCGCACTGGGCGCTGCCGGCGGGCGCACGGCGCGGCGACATGGCCACGTCGCGCAGCGTCGCCGGGGCGGCATGCCAGGCCAGCGACACCTCGGAGGCGGTGGCGTGGCTGCCCTCGGCATCACCGTAGAGCGACTCGGCCAGCTCGCGGCCGCGGCGACCGGCGAACCAGTTGAACAGCTGCAGCTGCAGCTCGCCGGCCACTTCGCGCCGCAGGCTGCGCTCGCCGAGCACCTCGGCGAAGGCGGCATTGACGGTGGCGATATTGCCGCCGTGGCCGTTAAGGAAGAAGACGTGGGTAAAGCCGTGGTGCGCCAGCGACTCGATGGTGTCGCGCAGCACCGCGACCAGGGTGCTCGGCCGCAGGGTCAGGCTACCGGGAAAGGCCAGGTGGTGCTGCGCCACGCCGATCGCCTGGGTCGGGCCGACCAGCACCCCGTGACGCTCGCCCAGGGTCCAGGCGATCGTCTCGGGGCAGAGGGCGTCGGTGCCCATCGGGCCGTTGGGGCCGTGCTGCTCGGTGGAGCCGATGGGCAGGATGATGCCCCTGGCGCGCTCCAGATAGGCTTCCACCTCCTGCCAGGTGGCGTGCTGCAGTCGCATCGCTGCGCTCCCATGCCGTGGTCGATGGGACCATGATGGCAGATACACGGCACCACCGCTGCCTCAGCGCTCCTTCTGGGCCGCCTGCCACTCCTCGGCGGCCTCCTCCACCCCGGGCTCGTCGCCGCGGTTGAGGGCCGCTCGGCGATAGGCCTCCTCGTCGCGCACGTCCTCGATCACCGTCATCAGGTCGCCCACATCCACCGGCGCGGTGTCGTGGACGAAACAGCCGGTGAGTTCGCTCTCCGGATGCAGCTCGCCCGCCTCATAGAGCGCCCAGACCTCCTTGCCGTAGTCGGTGGCCAGAAGCTCCGGAGCGAAGCGGCCGAAGTAGCGGCGCATGTTGTCCACGTCGCGCTCGAACATCATCTCGGCGCTGTTGTTGCCGGCGGCGTCCACCGCCTGGGGCAGGTCGATGATCACCGGGCCGTCGGCGGCCATCAGCACGTTGAACTCGGAGAGATCCCCGTGCACCAGGCCGGCACACAGCATCTTCACCACGTCACGGATGATCTTGGCGTAGGACTCGCGGGCCTGCTCGGCGCTCAGGGTGACATCGTCCAGGCGCGGGGCGGTGAAGCCCTCGGCGTCGGAGATCATCTCCATCAGCAGCACGCCGTCGATGAAGCCATAGGGCTTGGGCACCCGCACGTCCGCCGCGGCCAGCCGATAGAGGGCGTCGACCTCGGCGTTGAGCCAGGCCTGCTCCTGCTCCTTCTGGCCGTAGCGGGTCTTCTTGGCCATGGCCCGGGAGCGGCGGCTGTTACGCTCGCGGCGCCCCTCCTGGTACTGCACGGCCTGCTTGAAGCTGCGCTGCTTGGCCTCCTTGAAGACCTTGGCGCAGCGCCGCTCGCCGTGGGAGCGCACCACGTAGACCTGGGCCTCCTTGCCGCTCATCAGCTGGCTCTCGACCGCCTCGATCAGGCCGTCGTCCACCAGCGGCTGCAGTCGCTTGGGTATCTTCATCTCATCTCCCGAAATTCGCCGAGGCGCCTCACCGGCCGACCCGCCGGGCGCGCACGCTGCGCCCCTTGATTCTACCGTCGAGCAGCCGCGCCAGGGCCGCGTCGGCCACCTCGCGCCGCACGGCCACATAGGCGCTGTTGGCCAGCACCTTGATCTTGCCCACCTGGTCGCCGGCCAGCCCCGCCTCGCCGGTCAGGGCGCCGAGGATATCGCCGGGGCGCACCTTCTGTTTCTTGCCGGACCCCAGCTGCAGGGTCGCCATGGGCGGTACCAGCGGCTCCCGGGCGAGCACCGCACGGGGCGGCAGCGGGGCCTCCTCCAGTGGCTCGCCGAGGAAGTCGTTGAGGCGCGCCAGCCGGTAGGCCTCGCCCTCGCCGACCAGGGTACAGGCGATGCCGGCGCTGCCGGCCCGGCCGGTACGCCCGACCCGGTGCACGTGCACCTCGAGCTCCCGAGCGATCCGGTAGTTGAACACCGCATCCAGCTCGGCGATGTCGAGCCCCCGGGCCGCCACGTCGGTGGCCACCAGGATGGAGGCGCTGCGGTTGGCGAAGAGCACCAGCAGCCGGTCGCGGTCGGCCTGCTCCAGGTCGCCGTGCAGCGCCAGAGCGCTGAAGCCCGCCGCCCCGAGCGCCTGGGCCACCTCGTCGGTCTCACGCTTGGTGTTGCAGAACACCACGCTTGAGGCCGGGCGGAAGTGCAGCAGCAGACGGCAGAGCGCCTCCAGGCGCGCCTCGTCGCCATCCCTCACCCGGTAGACCCGCTCGTGGATGCTGCCGGCGTCGTGGGTCTCGGCCACCTCCACCGTCACCGGGTCGCGCATCAGCGCCGCGGCCACGGGCCTCACGGCGTCGGAGAAGGTGGCGCTGAACAGCAGCGTCTGGCGCGACGCCGGGGTCTCGGCGACGATCGCCTCGAGGCTCGCCTGGAAGCCCATGTCGAGCATGCGGTCGGCCTCGTCCAGCACCAGGGTCTCGAGTCCGTCCAGGACGAGCGAGCCCTTGCGCAGGTGCTCCTCGATGCGGCCCGGGGTGCCCACCACCAGGTGGGCGCCGTGGGCCAGGGAGGCGAGCTGGGGGCCGAAGGGGGCGCCGCCGCACAGGGTCAGCACCTTGACGTTGGGCAGGGTGCGCGCCAGTCGGCGCAGCTCGCCGGCCACCTGGTCGGCCAGCTCCCGGGTCGGGCAGAGGATCAGCCCCTGCACCCGGAAGCTCGCCGGGGCGAGCCGCGACAGCAGCCCCAGGCCAAAGGCCGCGGTCTTGCCGGAGCCGGTCTTGGCGCGGGCGATCACGTCGCGACCGGCCAGGATCGGCGGCAGGCCCTCGGCCTGGATCGGCGTCATGGCGGCAAAGCCCAGGGAGGCGAGATTATCGATCAGCGCCGGGGCCAGCGGCAGCGTGGCGAAAGCGGTATCGGGGGAGGCATCAGACAAGGGAAGATCCTGCAGACAAATAGGGAGCGCCGGCGACAGCAAGCCGACCGGGGCCGGTAGCGGCCGGAGTCGACAGTCTATGAAGCGGCGAAGGCCGAGCGGCGCTGACCGGGCAAGCCCGGGGAAGCGAGAGAATTGAAGGCCTGCAGGATAGCAGAATGGCACCCGGTTCGCTGCTGAAACCGTTCACCGCGAAGCCGGTCCGGGCTCTCTGCTATGATGGCCTGCATTCCTACTTCATCACACCCCGAGAAAGGTGGGGTCAAGACGAGCTGCCTACCCATGTCGAGCCCAATCGAAAGAGGGACCCCCACGAGGCCCGAGCAGCGCAGGCGCCATGTGCCAGGCCCTCCCTTCGGGTCACCGCGCAGCAGCGGTGAGCTGAGGGCCAGCCTGACGTCGATTCGGGACACCTTCAGCAACCGCCACCACTCGCTGGACTTCGCCTACTCTCACGCCCACTACCTGCGCAATCGGGTACTGGCCGTCGGGGTCATCTTCCTGCTGCTCACCCCGCTATGGGCGCTGGTGGACGCCATGATGCTGCCTCGCGAGCTGTGGGGCACCACCCTGATCGGCCGCGGCCTCCTGCTGGCAGGCCTGCTCGGTGTTCTGCTGCTGGCCAGGGCCAGCCGCGAGCATATCGGACGCATTCGCCTCAGCGCCGGCTTCCTGCTCGCGCTGCCGGCGGCCTTCTATGCCCTGGTGCTGATACTGCTACCCAATGGGGATGCCTCCCGGCTGGCGGGCTATGCCTTTATCCCCTTCCTGCTGGTCGCCGCCCTGAGCGTCTTCCCCTTTACCATCCTGGAGTCCCTGGCCGCGGGACTCGCCCTGCTCTGGCTGCTGGCCTTCGCCCAGATGGTCGACGGCAGCTGGCTGACGCCGGCGGGATTCGAGGGGCTCTGGCTGCTGACCAGCCTGCTGGTGGTCTCCCTGGCCGCCAACCACTTCCAGCTCAGCCTGCTGATGCGGGTCTACCGCCAGGCCACCCATGACCCCCTCACCGGCCTGCTCAACCGCGGCGCCCTGTCGCTGCATCTGGAGAAGCTCCAGGCCTGGCGCCGCGAGGAGCAGTCCAGCGGACGCCCGCCCGCCTGCGCGGTGCTGATGATGGATATCGACCACTTCAAGAAGATCAACGACAGCCACGGCCACTCGGTGGGCGACCTGGTACTGGAAGCCTTCGCCCGGGTGCTGCTCCGCCAGACCCGAACGGAAGATTGCGTGGCCCGCTACGGCGGCGAGGAGTTCGTCATCCTGCTGCTCAACGCCGATACCGACCATGCCGCAGTGGTCGCGGAGCGCATCCGCCACGCCGTGGAGGCGCACCACTTCCCCGATCATGACCACCATCGGGTGCCCGTCACTACCAGCATCGGCGTGGCCGGCCTTAAGGAGGACGAAACGCCGGAGCAGGCCCTGGAGCGGGCCGATGCCGCCCTCTATCGCGCCAAGGAAGCGGGTCGCAACCGGATCATGACGGCGACCTGAACACAGGCCTCGCGGCTCCTGCGTCAAGACGCCGCCCCGGCATGCCGGCCCCGCGAGACTCCTCTGTGCCATAGTGGATGAACGATTCTCGAGGGAAGGAGAGCCCGATGCAGCAACGTGAGGTCGATATCGCCATCATCGGCGCCGGCAGCGCCGGCCTGAGCGCCTGGCACGCCGCCCGCCGGCACAGCGACAGCGTGGTACTGATCGAGGGGGGGGCCTTCGGCACCACCTGCGCTCGGGTGGGCTGCATGCCGTCGAAGCTGCTGATCGCCGCCGCCGAGGCCGCCCATCGGGCCCGGGATGCCGGGGGCTTCGGCATCCGGGTGAGCGGGGTCGAGGTGGATGGCACCGCCGTCATGGCCAGGGTCAGGGAGGAGCGCGACGGCTTCGTAGGGCGGGTCTTCAAGTCGATGCGGCGCATCCCCGACCGGGACCGCCTGGAGGGCCATGCCCGCTTCGTGGATCCCCACACCCTGAGCGTCGGTGACCACACTCGGGTGACCGCCCGCAACATCATCATCGCCACCGGCTCGCGCCCCACCTGGCCCGGGATGTTCGACGCCGCCGGCGACCGGCTGATCATCAACGATGACGTCTTCGCATGGGACGACCTGCCGGAGTCCGTGGCGGTGTTCGGGCCGGGGGTGATCGGCCTGGAGCTGGGCCAGGCGCTGCACCGCCTGGGGGTGCGACTGCGGGTGTTCGGCGTGGGCGGCGCCCTGGGCCCCTTCCGGGACGAGAAGGTGCGTGCCAGCGCCGAGGCCGCCTTCAGCGAGGAGTTCTACGTCGACCCCGACGCCCGGGTCGAGAAGATCGAGCGCGACGGCGACGCCGTGGTGATCACCTTCGTCGAGCGCGACAGCGGCGAGACCCTCACCGAACGCTTCGACTACCTGCTGGCTGCCACCGGGCGGCGCCCCAACGTCGACCGGCTGGACCTGGAGAAGGCCGGCCTGGCCCTGGACGAGCGCGGCGTGCCGCGCTTCAACCGCTTCACCCTGCAGTGCCTGAACGCCGACGAGAGCCCCAGCCATCTCTTTATCGCCGGCGACGCCAACCAGGAGCTGCCGCTGCTCCATGAGGCCAACAGCGAGGGGCGCATCGCCGGCGACAACGCCGGACGCTTCCCCGAGCTGCGCGCCGGCCGACGCAACGTGCCGCTCGCCATCGTCTTCACCGAGCCGCAGATGGCCACCGTGGGCGAGGGCTACGCAACGCTGGAGAAGCGCCTGGGCGGCTGCGACTGCCTGGCCGTGGGCGAGGCCTCCTTCGAGGACCAGGGGCGCGCCCTGGTGATGCGGGAGAACCGGGGCCTGATGCGCGTCTATGCCGAGCAGGGCTCCGGGCAGTTCCTCGGCGCCGAGCTCTTCGGTCCCCGGGTGGAGCATATGGCACACCTGCTGGCCTGGGCCCTGGAGCAGAAGCTCAGCGTCGGCCAGATGCTGGCCATGCCCTGGTATCACCCGGTGGTCGAGGAGGGGCTGCGCGGCGCCCTGCGCGACCTCAACGCCAACCTCAAGCTGGGGCCGGCGATCACCGAACGCTGCATGGAGTGCGGCCCGGGCGACTGAGCCACTCCGCCGGGCAGGTCCCACCAGGGAAGCAGCGCCCGGGGTGCCTGAACGGCCCCCCGGGCGCTACCGTGTGGGCCTCCACTGTGTCAGGCCCGCACCGGCAGCCGCGAGGCGCCCCCTTCCAGCACCTCGCGGATCTCCTCGCCCTCCAGGGTCTCCCGGGCCGCCAGGGCCTCGGCCAGGCGATCCAGCTCGCCGCGGTGCTGCTCCAGCAGCCGACGTCCTCGCACCTCCAGCTCCGTCAGCAGCCGGCGGATCTCGTCGTCCAGCAGGCCCGCCGAGGCCTCGCTATGCTCGCGCAGCTGGGTCATCTCGCGCCCCAGGAAGGCGTGCTCCTGCCCCTGGGAAAGGGCCATGGGCCCCACCCGCTCGCTCATGCCCCAGCGCGCCACCATGCGCCGCGCCAGGCGGGTCGCCTGCTCCAGGTCGTTCTCCGCGCCGCTGCTCACCTCGCCATAGACGATGGACTCGGCCAGGCGCCCACCGAAGAGCACCGTGATGCGGTCGCGCAGCCAGGACTCGCCGTAGTTGACTCGCTCCTCGTCGGGCACCTGGGCGGTAACGCCCAGGGTGCGCCCCCGGGGCAGCACCGTGACCTTCTCCAGGCGGTCGGCGTGGGGCAGCAGATGGGCGAGCAGCGCATGGCCCGCCTCGTGGTAGGCCACCAGGCGGCGCTGGGCCTCGGAGAGCCCCATCTCGCGCTCCTCTCCCAGCATCAGCCGGTCCCGAGCATCCAGGAAGCAGGCCCAGTCCACCTCGCTGCAGCCGCGCCGCCCGGCCAGCAGGGCGGCTTCGTTGGCCAGGTTGGCAAGATCCGCCCCCGAGAAGCCGATGGTGATCTCGGCCAGCCGCGCCAGGTCCACGTCACCCGCCAGCGGCATGCGCCGGGTGTGGACCCCGAGAATCGCCTCCCGGGCCTCGCGATGGGGGTTCTCCAGGGTCACCTTGCGGTCGAAGCGACCGGGGCGCAGCAGCGCCGGGTCCAGCACATCGGGGCGGTTGGTGGCGGCCAGCACCACCACCGCCTCGTGGCCCTCGAAGCCGTCCAGCTCGGCCAGGATCTGGTTGAGGGTCTGCTCGCGTTCATCATGGCCGCCGCCCACCCCGGTCCCCCGGGTGCGGCCGATGGAGTCGATCTCGTCGATAAAGACCACGGAGGGGGCCTTCTCCTTGGCCTGGCGGAAGAGGTCGCGGACCCGGGAGGCCCCCACCCCAACGAACATCTCGATGAACTCCGAACCGCTGATGCTGAAGAAGGGCACCCCGGCCTCGCCCGCTACCGCCTTGGCCATCAACGTCTTGCCGGTGCCGGGCGGTCCCATCATCAGGATACCTCGAGGCATCCGCGCGCCCAGCGCCTTGAAGCGCTCGGGCTCCCGGAGGAACTCGATCACCTCGAAGATATCGCGCTTGGCGTTCTCGGAGCCCGCCACGTCCTCCAGCGTCACCTTGCTCTGCTGGGGCTCCACCAGGCGCGCCCGGGACCTGCCCATGCCGAAGGTGCCGCCGCCGCCGGTCATGCGCTCCTGCATGCGATTCCAGAACCAGAACAGCAGCGCCAGCATCAGCAGCCAGGGCACCACCCCCATCAGCAGGCGCTGCCACCCCGCGGGCTCCGCCGGGCGCGCGGCGATGCGTACCTGCTGTGCCTCGAGGCGCTCCAGCAGGCGCTCGCTCTCCACGTCCGGGCGGGTGGTGGTAAAGGCGCGGGTCTCGCCTAGGTCCAGGTCGAGGCGGCCAGAGTCGCTGAAGACGCCCTCCAGGGCCTGGCCGCGCAGCGTTACCTCCCCCACGTGGCCGGCGTCCACCGCCTCGAGGAAGTCGGAATAGGTCAGCTCCACCCGGGCCTGGCGGTCGGCACCCTCCAGGTAGTGAAACATCAGCAGGATCGCCACCGCCATCCAGACGAACAGCAGCCACTGCTGGCGCGGCAGTCCGTTCCCGCCAGGGGGGCCGCCATCCTGACGGTCATCGCCACCGCCGCCATCGGGAGCGGGCGGCCTGGGGTCGGAAGGGTCGGGGCGAGGGGCGGGGCCCCTGGGCTCGGCCATGTCACTCTCCGTCGCACTCACAGCCTTCAACATGGCCCTTTGCCTCCCGCCTGGCAACCCGTTCGAACCTCACCTCCCACCACGCCCGCCGAGCCCGGCTGTGGCATAGTGGCGCAAGGCCCCTCGGGGCACTTCCCGCCGACATCGCCTGGAGCCCAGCGTGCGACAATCGACCACTCGTCCCCTGCCCCGCCCCGTCCGCCATCTGCTGGCCGCTGCCCTGACCCTGGGGCTGCTCTGCGGCCAGGCCGGCGCCTCGGAGCGCCCCACCCTGGGCCTGGCGCTGGGCTCCGGGGGCGCCAACGGCCTGGCCCATATCGCCGTGCTGCAGGTGCTCGACGAGCTGGAGATCCTTCCCGACCGCATCACCGGCACCAGCATCGGCGCGGTGATCGGCGGGCTCTATGCGGCGGGGCTTTCCGCCGAGGAGATCCTCGACATCTTCGACGATGTGGCGGGCTCCCCCCTGGACGCTCTCTCGGGCCTGGCGGGCTCGGAGCTGGACCTGATGGACCTGCTGCAGCTGGGCCTCAGCGACGGCGGCCTCTTCGACTCCGGCGGTTTTCTCCGTTTTCTGGCCGGTCACACCGAGGCGCGGCGCTTCGACGATCTGCGCATTCCGCTCGCGGTGGTGGCCACCGACTACTGGAGCGGCGAGAGCGTGGTCATCGAGGAGGGGCCGCTGTTCGCCGCCATCGAGGCGAGCATGGCGGTACCGGGGCTGTTCAAGCCGGTGCACCGCGGCGACCAGCTGCTGATCGACGGCGGCACCTCCAACCCGCTGCCCTACGACCTGCTGATGGAGGAGATGGACCTGGTGATCGCCGTGGACGTCTCCGGCAGCCGCAACCCGGACAGCGAGCCCCAGCCCGGCATCACCGACCTGCTGTTCAAGACCTTCAGCATCATGCAGCAGTCGCTGATCCGTCAGGCCCTGGAGCGCCAGCCGCCGCACCTCTACCTGAAGCCCGAAGCCGCCGGCGTGCGCCTGCTGCACTTCAATCGCATCCACGAGATCCTGGCCCAGAGCGAGACGGTGGCCGATGAGCTGCGTGACCAGCTCACCATCTGGCTCGCCATCCAGGCCGATGCGGCCCGACCCTGACGGATCCCCGTGCCCGACCGACGCCGGGAGGTTATGCTCAGGAGAGCCCCCACCGCCCCCGCAGGAGACGCGCGATGGCCGATATCACCGCACGGATGGCCGACCTCAAGGCCAGGATTGATGAACTGGCCAGCCTGGCTGCCAGCGAGCACCGCGAGCGAGCCAGCTCCCCGGCAGGCTCGCTGGCTGAGGAGCTTGAGCGCCTGGGCGAGGAGCCCCCCGCGGCGCCGACGTCGACCGTGCCGCCCCCCAGGGCACCCCGCGACGAGGTGGAGCGCTGCCCGGTGTGCAGCCTGCGCAGCTACCGCTTCCAGCGGGGCACCATTCGCGAGAGCGAGTATGGCGGCTTCGAAGCCTTCTACCGCTGCGGCAGCTGCGCCCACGAGGGGTGGCAGGCGCTCGCCTGAACCACCACGGGCTCAGCGGCAGAAGGGTCCGACCTGATAGAAGCGCCGGCACTGGAACTCCGCCTCGCAGCTCGCCAGCTGCGCCTGATAGCGGCCGGCGCGCGCCGAGACCTGGCGGGCGGCGCGCTGCACGGCGGGCTTGCCACGCCAGGTGCCGCGCTGATAGCCCCCCGCCCCCTCGTGGTAGGCCAGGTAGAGGTGCTCGGGGTTGCGCAGCGAGATGCCGGCCTGCCGCTGGCTGCGCGCGTTGTACCAGCCGATGAAGTCGGTGGCGTGCTTCATGTGGCTGCGCCGGGCCAGGGTGCCACCCTGCGCCTCGCGATACTCGCCCCACACCGGGTCCAGGGCCTGGGCATAGCCCCGGGCCGAGGAGGGCCTGGGGCCGGGAATGAACCCCAGGTAGCGCTTGCGGGGCGGGCGCACATGGCTCTGGAAGGAGGACTCCTGCTGGATAAAGGCCATCTGGGTGGCGATGGGCGTGCCCCAGCGCTCCTCGGACGCCCGCGCATAGTCGTACCAGCGGGGCTGCTCGCGGAAGATCTCACAGAGGTTGCTCTGATCCTGCGGTGGCGACGGCGCCAGGGCTGCGCAGCCGGAGAGCAGGGCCAGACCGGCGGCCAGCAGCCCGGCACGCAGGCCGAAGAGGCGGCCGCTACCGCTACGCCGCCAGGGCCGCACGCAGCTTCTCGGCAGCGGCCGCCAGATCCGCCTGGTCGACCATGGGCAGATCCACCACCTGGATATCGCTCATCTCGTCCAGGGGGGTGAGATGAATATGCACGTGGGGCACCTCCAGTCCCACCACCAGCATGCCGACCCGCTTGCAGGGAAAGGCCCGCTTGATCGCCTTGGCCAGGCGCCGCGAGACGCTCATCAGGTGCTGGTAGAGGGGCTCAGAGAGATCATCCCAGTGGTCCACCTCCTCCCGGGGGATCACCAGCACATGGCCGGGCTTCATCGGCTGGATGGTCATGATGACCACGCACTGGTCGTCCTCGTGGACGAAATGCCCCGGGATCTCTCCCTGGATGATACGGGTAAAGACGCTCGCCATCGGTGCTCTCCTGACTCATTGGTCGTGCCGCTGCATTGATGCCTGCAACAGCGGTGCGAAATCGGTATGCTGGAGGGTGCAACATCCCTGTACGGAGCAGAATACACGATCGATCATTCATTCCAAGCCAGCACGGAGGTTCACATGAAGGTCTACAAACCTGAATGGCGGTGCACGTTTAGCGTAAACGAGAGCGCGGATGAATCAGCTAGCTGGAAGGAACGAATCGCCTGGCAGCTGCGTGACTTTGCCGACCGGCTGGACGGCGGCAGCAGAACCCTGAAGATCGACTGCGACGTGACCCCGACGGTGAGTCGGGACGAGATCGACACCTGCCTGGGCAAGGGCTTTGCCGTGACCCAGAGCCTGCTCACCCAGCTGGCCCACCAGGCCGCCTGCGAGGACGTGATGCGCGAGGCCAAGGCAGAGCTGTTCGAGGAGGAGACGGCGCCGCGACACTGACGCACGCCCTCGTCGACAGCTCCCACGCCCCATCTTCGGATGGGGCGTTTTCGTTTCCGAGGCCGGATGCAGGCGGCGCCTGGCCATGCCATCCTTGGAGCCCTCGCCACTGCCGGAACCCGACCATGCCGCTTGCCATCAGCCTCGTCGCCCTCTCTTCGGTCACCGATGCCGCCGCCGTGGCGGCCGGCATTCGCGGGCTCGAGTCCCTGGACGTCCGGGTGCACTGCCCCGAACCGCTGCAGCGTCCGACCCGCTACCTGGCGGGCGAGCGCCAGTGGCGCCTGGATCAGCTGCATGCCGCCTACTCCGACCCCGATACCCGGGCGGTCTGGGCCATCCGCGGCGGCTATGGCGCCGCCCAGCTGCTGGACGGCATCGACTGGGCGCACCTCAAGGCGCACCCCAAGCCGCTGGTGGGCTTCTCCGACGTCACCGTGCTGCTCGATCACTGGCGCCGCCAGGAGCTGCCGGCCATCCACGGCCCGGTGGTCAAGGCGGCGGGCAGACTCCTGGAGGACGACGCGCAGGCCCGCGCCCTTGTCCGCCGACAGTTCGAGGAGACCCTGACGCTGATAGGCGGCCCTGCCGAACAGCGCCTGCCCCTCCGCCCCTGGGGCGAGGCCCCCGCACGCCTGGCGGGCCCGGTGGTAGGCGGCAACCTCATCACCCTGGCGAGCCTGGCGGGGACACCGGCGGCCTTTCATGCGCCTGCCGGGGCCCTGGTGGTGCTCGAGGACGTGGGCGAGCCCTACTACCGCCTGGAGCGGGCCCTCTGGCAGCTGGTTCACGGCGGCGCCCTCGACGCCGCCGGCGCGATCTGCCTGGGCACCTTCGAGGGGTGCAGCGCCTTCGACGCGACCCCGCTGGAGGCCATCATCGCCGAGACCCTGGCCCCGCTGGGCGTGCCGCTCTACCACGGGCTGCCCGTCGGCCACGGCCTGGACAATCGCCCCTGGCGGGTGGGCGCACCGGGTCTTATCGAAGGGGGGGAGCTGATCATGGCCGGGTAGGCGCGGCCCCTGCCAACATGGGCCCGGCTCATAGCGAACACTGCATTAGGAGATTGTCGCTATTCTGCGGCCATCTTCGCCGATCTCCGAGAAAGGGTTGTGGCCTCCGGGAAAGGCGGCTACTATCGATTCGCCCTTTGGCAACTCGCTGCATCGCAGCATACGCGACCCGCACTACGAGAGACCCTGAGGAAACCCAGATGGGAACCCGATCGAGACTGTTCCTCGCCTGCTGCCTGACAGGCGCGTTGACCCTCGGTACCCAGGCGGCCCTGGCCCATGAGGCCGAGGCGGAGATTCAGGAAGGCTACGCCTCCTTCTATCACGACAAGTTCCACGGCCGAGCCACCGCCAGCGGTGAGCGATTCGACCAGAACCAGCTGACCGCCGCCCACCCCGACCTGCCCTTCGGCACCGAAGTCGTCGTGACCCGACCGGACACCGGCCGCGAGGTCACCGTGGTGATCAACGACCGCGGCCCCTTCGTGAAAGGACGCATCATCGACCTCTCCAAGCGCGCCGCCCGGGAGCTCGGCATGCTCAACCGCGGCGTGGCTCCGGTGATCATCACCGCCATCAACTGAGGCGAGCGCCATCGCCCGGCGCTCAGCGGCCGCCGGCGATCTGGTCGGCAAAATCGTGGTTGACGTCGCGATGGTCGGCCTCGTCGGCCCTCACCGCCTCGACCACCTCGCGCAGGCGCGCATCGGCGGGAAGCTTCCAGTAGTCGATGGCGATCTGCGGCGCCGGAATGTTCTCGTACTTCCCGCTGTCGATGCCCTCGAGATACTCGGTATAGCTGATCACCGCCTCCTCCTCGAGATAGCCCACCACCCGGTGGGCCGTCCTGCTCGAACAGAGATAGAGCAGAAAGAAGAGGTTGTAGAACGCCCCCTGGGCCAGCACGATCAGAGCCCGCTCCAACCGGGTGGGCCGCGCCACCTCGATGAAGGTCATCAGGTGCATGCGTTCGTTTTCGGCCTCGTCGAGCAGGGTACGAATCCAGCCATCGTCGCCCTTCAGGCGCCGCAGGGAGCGCAGGTGCTGCAGCGTTCCACCCACCATGCCCGGCACGGCGGCCACCGTCTCCAGCACCACGGCGCGGTGGCCGTAGCGCCCGGCGAAGAACAGGTCGGCGAAGAAGCGCATGAAGCGCACCAGCCGGTAGGCAAACCAGTCGGAGAATCCGCTGGGGCGGTGGTGGCGGCGGAGCGGCGGGTCGGAAGGCGAAGACGCTTCTTGGGAGCTCATGCAACACTCTCCTTGTCTCGGTAGCTGAACGCTCCAGTGATGGAACGTACCCACTTCAGAGACTTGCGGGCCGCCGGGGGGTTCCCCAGGCCGGGACGAGTCGCGCCTCGCCCCGGCAGTGGTGCTCCTCAGCCCTCGGAGCCGAGCCGGTCCTGGGTACGGGTCTCGAAGTCGCCGGCGTCGTGCCGCTCGTGCAGCTGCATCTCGGGCTCGCCGAAGGTGCGGTTGACCATGCGCCCGCGCTGTACCGCCGGCCGCCCATCGATCTCCTGCGCCCAGCGCAGCACGTGCTCATACTCCTGCACCTGCAGGAACTCCTCCGCGTCATAGAGCCGCCCCAGCACCAGCTGCCCATACCAGGGCCAGTTGGCGATATCCGCGATGCTGTAGGCGTCGCCCCCCAGGTAGCGGCTCTCTGCCAGGCGGCGGTCCAGCACGTCCAGCTGGCGCTTGGCCTCCATGGCGAAGCGGTTGATGGGGTACTCGAGCTTCTCAGGCGCATAGGCGTAGAAGTGGCCGAAGCCGCCGCCCAGGTAGGGGGCGCTACCCATCTGCCAGAAGAGCCAGCTGAGGGTCTCGGTGCGCTCGGCGTGACCGTCGGGCAGGAACTCGCCGAATTTTTCGGCCAGATAGAGCAGGATGGCGCCGGACTCGAAGACCCGCTGGGGCGGGCTTAGGGAGCGGTCCATCAGCGCCGGAATCTTGGAGTTGGGGTTCACCTCGACGAAGCCGCTGCCGAACTGGTCGCCATCGCCGATGCGGATCAGCCAGGCGTCATACTCGGCACCGGTATGCCCCAGTGCCAGCAGCTCCTCCAGCATCACCGTGACCTTGACCCCGTTGGGCGTGCCCATGGAGTAGAGCTGCAGCGGATGCTTGCCCACCGGCAGCGCCTTGTCGTGGGTCGGCCCGGCCACGGGCCGGTTGATGCTGGCGAAGGTGCCGCCGCTGGGCTGCTCCCACTTCCAGACCCGGGGCGGAACGTAGACGTGATCGCTCATGCTGACTCCATTAGCAGGGACATGATGTTCGGCAACCACGATACCCCGCAGCGCCCGGCGCGGCGAGCCAAACACCAGAGCGTTGCACAAACGCGAACGACCGCCCTGGGGCGGCCGTTCTGGAAGAGGGTCTGCAAAACACTGGTACCGGCGGTCGGACTCGAACCGACAAGAGGTTGCCCCCGGGAGATTTTGAATCTCCTGCGTCTACCAATTTCGCCACGCCGGCAACGCGAGAGGCATTATACGTGGGCCCGGCGGCGGGTCAATCTGGGTCCTGACTTCCCCCGATCGAGCCGGTATCCTAGGCGGCTTGCCAAGACACCGGATTCCGATACCGCCCATGCAGCGCGCCGACTTCCATTTCGAGCTCCCCGACGAGCTGATCGCCCGCTATCCCTCCGCGCAGCGCAGCGACTGCCGGCTGCTGTGCGTCGACGGCGCCAGCGGCGAGCTGGCCCACCGCCGCTTCCCGGACCTCCTCGAGCTGCTCGAGCCCGGCGATCTGCTGGTCTTCAACGATACCCGGGTGATCCCCGCCCGCCTGCACGGCCACAAGGCCAGCGGTGGCAAGGTGGAGATGTTGCTGGAGCGCCCCCTGGACGCCCACCGCGGCCTGGCCCACCTGCGCTCGAGCAAGTCGCCGAAACCGGGCACCGAGCTTGAGTTCGAGGGCGGCATCCGCGCCGTGGTGGAGGGGCGCCGGGACGCCCTGTTCGAACTGCGCTTCCTGGGTGAGACGCCGCTGATCGCGCTGCTCGAGGCGCACGGCCACATGCCGCTGCCGCCCTATATCGACCGCGAGGACGAGAGTACCGACCGCGAGCGCTACCAGACCGTCTATGCCCGCCGCGCCGGCGCGGTGGCCGCGCCCACCGCAGGGCTGCACTTCGACGAGCCGCTGCTCGAGGCGCTTGCCGCGAAGGGGGTGGAGCGCGCCTTCGTCACCCTGCACGTGGGTGCCGGCACCTTCCAGCCGGTGCGCGTGGACGATATCCGCGAGCACGCCATGCATAGCGAGTGGCTGGAGGTGGACGAGGAGGTCTGTGCCAAGGTGCGCACCGCCCGCGCCGCCGGCCGCCGGGTGATCGCCGTGGGCACCACCAGCGTGCGCTGCCTGGAGAGCGCCTGCCTGAAGAGCGGCAGCGGCGAGATCGCCCCCTATCGCGGCGAGACCGATATCTTCATCTACCCCGGCTACGAGTGGCGCTGCGTGGACGCCCTGATCACCAACTTCCACCTGCCGGAGTCCACCCTGCTGATGCTGGTCTCCTCCTTCGCCGGCTACGACACCACCATGGCGGCCTACGCCGAGGCGGTGGCCCAGCGCTACGCCTTCTTCAGCTATGGCGATGCGATGTTCCTGACCCGCCAGCCTTCCTGATCCGAGACCCTCATGCGTAACGAATGCTTCATGTCCTTCGAGCGCCTGGCCACCGACGGCCGGGCCCGCCGCGGCAGACTGACCTTTCCCCGGGGAACGGTCGAAACGCCGGCCTTCATGCCGGTGGGCACCTACGGCACCGTCAAGGGAATGACCCCGGCCTCCGTGGAGGAGATCGGCGCCGAGATCATCCTCGGCAACACCTTCCACCTCTGGCTGCGCCCGGGCATGGAGGTGATCGAGGGCCACGGCGACCTGCACGACTTCGCCCAGTGGCACAAGCCGATCCTCACCGACTCCGGCGGTTTCCAGGTCTTCTCGCTCGGCGCCATGCGCAAGATCACCGAGCAGGGCGTGCACTTCCGCTCGCCGGTGGACGGCGCCAAGGTGTTCATGGGCCCCGAGGAGTCCATGGCGGTGCAGCGCTCGCTGGGCTCCGACGTGGTGATGATCTTCGATGAGTGCACCCCCTACCCGGCCACCGAGAAGGAGGCCGCGCTCTCCATGGAGCGCTCCCTGCGCTGGGCCAAGCGCTCCCGGGAGGCCCACGGCGAGTCGCCCTCGGCGCTCTTCGGCATCATCCAGGGCGGCATGTACCCCGAGCTGCGCGAGCAGTCGCTCAAGGGGCTACTCGACATCGGCTTCGACGGCCTGGCCATCGGCGGCCTCTCGGTGGGCGAGCCCAAGGAGGAGATGATCCGAACCCTGGACTACCTGCCCACCTGGATGCCGGATGACAAGCCCCGCTACCTGATGGGCGTGGGCAAGCCCGAGGATCTGGTGGAGGGGGTGCGCCGCGGGGTCGACATGTTCGACTGCGTGATGCCCACCCGTAACGCCAGGAACGGCCATCTCTTTACCGCCGAGGGCACGGTCAAGATCCGCAACGCCAAGCACCGCCATGACACCCGCCCGCTGGAAGACGACTGCGACTGCTACACCTGCCAGCACTTCTCCCGGGCCTACCTGCACCATCTGGACCGCTGCGGCGAGATGCTCGGCTCCATGCTCAACACCATCCACAATCTGCGCCATTACCAGCGCCTGATGGCCGGTTTGCGCGGTGCCATCGAAGCGGGTACATTGGCGAACTTCGTGGAAGGCTTCTATGCACGGCGCGGCCTGCCGGTGCCTCCCGCCCCGAATTGATCGCCGCCGGCGCCCCTGACGGGCGCGCCGGGGAGCGCTGACCCGCCCAGGTGGGCAGCACCCCTTACCCATCCAGGCTTTACATACCCACTTTTCATCCCAACCAGGAGACACCCGCCCATGCTGGATTTCTTCATCGCTCCGGCCTACGCCCAGGATGCCGCCGCCGGCAGCGGCATGGCTCAGATCATCATGCTGCTCGGCTTCGTGCTGATCTTCTACTTCCTGCTGTGGCGCCCCCAGGCCAAGCGCGCCAAGCAGCACAAGCAGCTGATCGGAAGCCTCGCCAAGGGTGACGAGATCGTCATCGGCGGCGGCGTGCTGGGCCGCATCACCAAGGTGAGCGACGACAGCGAGTTCCTGACCCTGGAAGTCGCCGAAGGCACCCAGATCAACGTGCAAAAGAACGCCGTGGCGGCGGTGCTGCCCAAGGGCACCATCAAGTCCATCTGAGTCGTGTCCTTCCGGCCCCGCCCCTGCGGGGCCGCTTTCGATCGTCGCAGGAACCCTGCGGCGGTCGTGACGTAGTCACGTCAACTCCCTGATGTCCGCAACCTGAGGGCAGGGCTCCCATGCTCAACCGTTACCCACTGTGGAAGTATCTGCTGATACTGGTCATCCTCGCCGCCGGCCTGGTCTATTCGCTGCCCAACCTCTACCCCGAAGATCCGGCGGTGCAGATCAGCAGCGCCAGCGGCGATGCCACCGTCGATGCAGGCGAGCTGGAGCGCCTCCAGGGCGCCCTGCGCGATGCCGGTATCACCATCAAGGCCGTGGAGCGCGATGCCAGCAGCGTGCTGATCCGCCTCGACGACGCCGATGAACAGCTCCAGGCCCGGGACCGCATCGCCGCCATGCTCGGCGACGACTTCGTGGTAGCCCTGAACCTGGCCGAGTCGACTCCGGCCTGGCTGCAGGCGCTCTCCGCCTCGCCCATGACGCTCGGCCTCGACCTGCGCGGCGGCGTGCACTTCCTGCTGGAAGTGGACATGGACGCCGCGGTGACCCAGCGTCTCGAGGTCAACGCCAGCGCCATGCGCGAGCAGCTGCGCGGCGAGCGCATCCGCTACCGCGGCAGCGAGGTCGAGGGGCGCACCCTGACGCTGACCTTCACCAGCGAGGAGGACCGCGACGCGGCCCGCCGCCTGATCAGCCGCGAGTTCCGCGACTTCGACTACCAGAACGTGGGCGACGGCCGCGGCGCGGCCCTGGCCATGACCCTCACCGACCAGGCGGTCAGCGAGATCCAGGACTACGCGGTCAACCAGAACCTCACTACCCTGCGCAACCGGGTGGACGAGCTGGGCGTGGCCGAGCCCATGGTGCAGCGCCAGGGCCCCGACCGCATCGTGGTGGAGCTGCCCGGCGTGCAGGACACCGTGGCCGCCAAGCGGGTGGTGGGCGCCACCGCCAACCTGGAATTCCGCCTCGAGGCGCGCCCCGACACCCCGGACAACGAGACCGAGCGCCTCGGCTTTCGCAACGACGAGGGGCGCAGCGCCGACCTGATGCGCGATGTCATCATCACCGGTGACAGCGTCTCCAGCGCCAGCCGCAGCTTCGACGAAAACGGCCGCCCCCAGGTCAACATCAACCTGGACGGCACCGGCGGCACCCTGATGAACCGCGCCACCCGTACCAATATCGGGCGCAACATGGCGGTGATCTTCATCGAGCACAAGACCCGCGACAGCGTCGAGGTGGTCGACGGCGAGGAGGTGATCGTCCGCGAGCCCTACACCGAACGCGGCCTGATCAGCCTGGCCACCATCCAGAGCGCGCTGGGCAACAGCTTCCGTATCACCGGGCTCGATTCGCCCACCGAGGCCGCCGAGCTCGCCCTGCTGCTGCGTTCCGGTTCGCTCGCCGCGCCGATCTACTTCGTGCAGGAGCGCACCATTGGCCCGAGCCTGGGCGCCGAGAACATCAAGCGCGGCGTGATGTCGGTGCAGATCGGCCTGCTGCTGGTGGTGCTCTTCATGCTGATCCGCTACAAGGTGTTCGGCATCATCGCCAACGTGGCTCTGGCGCTGAACCTGACCCTGCTGATGGCGGCCATGTCGCTGCTCGGCGCCACCCTCACCCTGCCCGGCATCGCCGGCATCGTGCTGACCCTGGGGATGGCGGTGGACGCCAACGTGCTGATCTTCGAACGCATACGCGAGGAGCTGCGCGGCGGGCTCTCGGTCCAGCAGGCGATCCATGCCGGCTATGAGCGCGCCTTCACCTCCATCGTCGATGCCAATATCACTACCCTGCTGGTGGCGGTGATCCTGTTCTCGATCGGCACCGGCCCGGTCAAGGGCTTCGCGGTGACCCTGTCGCTGGGGATCATCACCTCGCTGTTCACCGCCCTGCTGGTGACCCGCGCGATGGTGAACCTCGTCTACGGCGGCAAGCCGGTCAAGAAGCTCTGGATCTAAGAGGTGCTCATGAAAACCCTGATCAACCGACAGTTCGACTTCATGGGCAAGCGCCGGATCGCCTTCGCGATCTCCGGCCTGCTGATCCTGGCGTCGATCGTCTCGCTGCTGTTCCAGCAGCTCAACCTGGGGCTGGACTTCACCGGCGGCACCCTGGTGGAGGTGCGCTACGCCGTGGCGCCTTCGCTTGAGGCCGTGCGCCAGACCCTGGAGGCCGCCGAGTTCCGTGACGTCTCGGTGCAGACCTTCGGCGCCTCCACCGAGGTGCTGATCCGCCTGCAGCAGGCCTTCGACCCCGAGGTGGGCGATCGCGTGGTGCAGCTGCTGCGCTCCGGCGGCGACAGCGTCGAGCTGGTGCGCGCCGAGTTCGTCGGCGCCCAGGTGGGCGAGCAGCTGCGCGACCAGTCGGGCCTCGGCCTGCTGGTGGCGCTGGGCATCGTGATGCTCTACGTGGCGTTCCGCTTCCAGTACAAGTTCGCCATCGGCGCCCTGCTGGCGCTGATGCACGACGTGATCATCGTGGTCGGCATCTTCTCGCTGTTCCAGCTCGACTTCGATCTCACCGTGCTGGCGGCGCTGCTGGCGGTGATCGGCTACTCGCTCAACGACACCATCGTGGTCTACGACCGCATCCGCGAGACGATCCGCAAGTCGCGCATCGACGACATGCCGGCGATCTTCAACGAAGCGATCAACATGACCCTGTCGCGCACCCTGGCGACGTCCGGCACCACCCTGCTGGTGCTGATGGCGCTGCTGCTGCTGGGCGGCGACATGATCCACCACTTCTCCATCGCCCTGATCATCGGCGTGGTGGTGGGGACCTTCTCCTCCATCTACGTGGCCGCGGCCCTGCTGATCGCCGTGAAGCTGCAGCGCGAGGACCTGATCCCCGCCAAGAAGGAGGACGCCGAGGCCGAGGAGGAGCTGCCCTGACCCGGGCACACGCTTCTGGCCTCACGCAGAAACAGAAAACCCCCGCAGGGCATCCCTGCGGGGGTTTTCGTTATGGCCTCGCCACGCCGGGCGTGCGGCCTAGAAGTGCGGCTTGAGCTGCTGGACCAGGGCCTTGTAGAGGCGCGGGCCGGCGGCCATCAGCTGGCCTTCCACCTCGACCCTGGGCTGGCCGTCCGGGGTCCCCATCAGGGCACCGGTCTCCTTGAGCAGCAGGCTGCCCACGTGCATGTCCTGCTCCTCCAGGCCCAGCACGAAGGCGGCATCGGCGCGGCCGGCGGCCAGCTCGGCCAGGTCCAGCAGGCCGCTGCCCGAGGCACGCTGCACCTCGATGACCGGGCCCAGCTGCTGGACCAGGGTCAGGTAGGCCGGCAGGTGGCGCGGGCGCAGCCAGGTCTCGGGCAGACCCATGGCGATGCGGGCACCGCCCACGGCGTGGGTCTTGGGCACGCGAATGCGCTTGCCGTTATGCTGGGCACCGCGGCCGCGGCTGACCAGGTACTCGTCATCGCTGAAGGGACAGATCACCACCGCATGCTCCGGGCGGCCCTTGACCATGCAGACCACCGACAGCGCGAAGCCGGAGGCGGCCACGCCGAGGTTGGAGTAGCCGTGGAAGGGTTCGATCTTCCACAGGGTGTCGGCACCTTCACCCTCACCGGAGCGGTGGGGGGTAAAGCGGCCGACGACGCCGTGCTGGGGGTAACCGCGGGAGAGCTGACGGACGATCAGCGCCTCAGCGTTGCGGGCGGCGTCTTCCAGCAGGCGATCGAGGTTGCTCTCTTCGTGGGCGTTCTCGATACGCTCACGGATACGCAGGAACTGTTCGCCGGCGCTGCGTGCCGCACGCAGCGCATATTGGACCATCGGATGCATGATCGGGCCTTGGGGAGTCGGTGGTGTTAAAGAACGGGGGTGTTCGTGGAAGCGTTCGGCTGGAACGGACGGCGCGAATCCTAGCAGACCCCGGCCCGTTGCGCCACGACCATCGGCGATGGCCCCCGCGGCGCTCGGCCCGCACAACATGCTAGACTCTGCCGCCCCGAGGTATCGCCCCGATTCATGTCATCCCAGGGAAGCCCACCATGCTCGACCGCATCCGTATCGTCCTGATCGGCACCAGCCACCCCGGCAACATCGGCGGCGTCGCCCGCGCCATGCACAACATGGGCCTCGCCGACCTGGCCCTGGTGGCACCCCGCTGCGAGCCGGTCACCGCCGACAGCGTATCGCGGGCCTCCGGCGCCGACCACCTGGTGCATGGCGCCCGAGTGGTAGAGACCCTGGAGCAGGCGGTGGCCGACTGCACCCTGGTGGTGGGGGCGAGCGCCCGCTCGCGCACCCTGCCCTGGCCGATGATCGCGCCCCGGGCGCTGGGCGCGCGCCTGCCCCAGGAGCTGGCCGGCGACGGCGCCCGGGTTGCCCTGGTCTTCGGCCGGGAGGACAGCGGCCTGACCAACGCCGAACTGCAGCGCTGCCATGCCCATGTGCATATCCCCACCAACCCCGACTTCAGCTCCCTGAACCTGGCCGCCGCGGTGCAGGTGCTCGCCTACGAGTGCCGCCTGGCCTGGCTGGCAGGCGAAGAGGCTCCCGCCGAGGAGCCCGGCCAGGCGCTGGCCACCCACGAGGAGCTGGAGCACTACTTCGCCCACCTCGAACGTACCCTGGTCGCCATCGGCTTTCACGACCCGGCCATGCCGCGCCAGCTGATGGCCCGCCTGCGCCGCTTCACCCTCAGGGCGCGGCCGGAGCGCATGGAGCTCAACATCCTGCGCGGCATCCTCTCCGATACCGAGAAGCTGGCCCCGCCCCGGGACGATACCTGAGGCGATTCCGGGAGGACGCCCGAGGCCGTGCCTTGAAGGGGGCCCACCGCGCCCCCACACTGAGACCATTGCCCGCGGCGGATGCCGCCCTGCCCCCTACCCCAAGGACCGCTGCATGTTTCAACGTCTGCGTGAGGACATCAACAGCGTTTTCGACCGCGACCCGGCGGCGCGCAACTTCCTGGAAGTGCTGACCAACTATCCGGGCCTGCACGCCCTGCTGATCCACCGCCTCAGCCACTGGCTGTGGCGGAAGAACCTCAAGTGGCTGGCGCGCAGCCTCTCCACCTTCTCGCGCTGGCTCACCGGCATCGAGATCCATCCGGGCGCCAGGATCGGCCGGCGCTTCTTCATCGATCACGGCATGGGCGTGGTGATCGGCGAGACCGCCGAGGTGGGTGACGACGTCACCCTCTATCAGGGCGTGACCCTGGGCGGCACCAGCTGGAACAAGGGCAAGCGCCACCCGACCCTCGCCGATGGCGTGATCGTCGGGGCCGGGGCCAAGATTCTCGGTCCCTTCACCGTGGGCGCCGGCGCCAAGATCGGCTCCAACGCCGTGGTCACCAAGGAGGTGCCCGCCGGCGCCACCGTGGTGGGCATCCCCGGCAAGATCGTCAAGCGCACCGAGCCCGACGCCGCCGAGGTGCTGGAGGTGGACCCCAAACGCCGCGAGGCGATGCGCCGCAAGTTCGGCTTCGACGCCTACGGCATCAGCGAGGACATGCCGGACCCGGTGGCGCGCTCGATCCAGGCGATGCTCGACCACATGCACGCGGTGGACGAGCGCATCGAGCGCATGTGCCAGACCCTGCGCAAGGTGGATGCCAGCTACCGCGACGGCCGCCTGCCGGAGCTGCGCGACGAGGACTTCGCCGATATCCTCGACGATGCCGACGCCTGCGCCATGCCCGAGAAGGCGCCGGCCGCCAGGGAAGAACCGGCGACCACCAAGGGCGACGACGGCCGCGGCACCAATGGTTGACCATAGCACTCGGTCTTTACCATAATGCTTGCCTGACCGCGCTCCGCAGCGGAGCGCCCGTTCACCGACCGCCGACCCGTTCGGCGCTGAGGTCGCCATGCGCCTGACCACCAAGGGACGCTACGCCGTTACCGCCATGCTCGACCTGGCCATGCACGCCCAGGCGGGGCCGATCAGTCTGGCCGACATCTCGAAGCGCCAGGAGATCTCGCTCTCCTACCTGGAGCAGCTGTTTGCCCGGCTGCGCCGGGCCGGCCTGGTCGAGAGCGTGCGCGGCCCCGGCGGCGGCTACCTGCTGGCCCAGGTGCCGGAGACGATCTCGGTGGCCCAGGTGATCGACGCCGTTGACGAGTCCGTGGACGCCACCCGCTGCGGCGGGCTCTCCGACTGCCAGCAGGGTGACACCTGCCTGACCCACCACCTGTGGTGCGAGCTCTCCGAGCGCATCCAGGGCTTCCTGGACGGCGTCACCTTGGGGCAGCTCGCCGACCGCATGGAGGTACAGCAGATCGCCGAGCGCCAGCGCGACCGCCAGGCCAACAGCGGCGATATTCTCGCCTCGGCGCCCTGAGCCAAAACGGACCGCCGGACCGCACCCAACCAGATTCCGAGGCCATGACCACACCCGCCTATCTCGACTACGCCGCCACCACTCCCGTCGACCCCCGGGTCGCCGAGCTGATGGCGCGCCACCTGACCCTCGACGGCATCTTCGCCAACCCCGCCTCGCGCAGCCACATGCTGGGCTGGCAGGCGGAGCAGGCAGTGGAGAACGCCCGCCGCCAGGTCGCCGACCTGATCGGCGCCGACCCCCGGGAGATCGTCTGGACCAGCGGCGCCACCGAGTCGGACAACCTGGCGCTGACCGGCTACCTGCGCGCCAACCGTGCCCGCGGCCGCCACCTGGTCACCTCCGTCATCGAGCACAAGGCGGTGGTGGACACCGCCCATGCCCTCGAGGCCGAGGGCTTCGAGGTCACCTGGCTGCCCCCGGGGCGCGATGGCCGCATCACGCCCGAGCAGCTGCGCGAGGCGATGCGCGAGGACACCGTGCTGGTGTCACTCATGGCGGTGAACAACGAGCTGGGCGCCATCCACGACCTGGCGGCGCTGGCCGAGGTGGCCCACGCCGGCGGCGCCCTCTTCCACGTGGATGCCGCCCAGGCGGTGGGGCGCCTGGACCTGGACGTGAACCGGCTGGGCATCGACCTGATGTCGCTCTCCGGCCACAAGGCCTACGGGCCCAAGGGCATCGGCGCCCTCTACGTGAAGCGCCACCCGGATATCCGCCTGGAGGCGCTGATCCACGGCGGGGGCCACGAGCGCGGCATGCGCTCCGGCACCCTGGCCACCCACCAGATCGTCGGCATGGGCGAGGCCTTCGCCCTGGCCGGGACCGAACGCGAGGCCGACCAGGCCCGCATCACCGCCCTGCGCGACCGCCTGCTGGCGGGCCTGGCGGATCTGGGCGGGATTCACCGCAACACCGCGGTGGAGGTCGCCGTCCCCAACATCCTCAACCTGGCCTTCGAGGGCGTCGACGGCGAGTCCCTGCTGATGGCGCTGCGCGACGTGGCCCTCTCCACCGGCTCGGCGTGCAACTCGGCCAGCGTCGAGCCATCCTATGTACTGAAGGGCATCGGTCTGCCCCGGCCCCTGGCGCTGGCCTCGCTGCGCTTCAGCTTCGGCCGCTTCAGCACCGAGGCCGATATCGACACGGCGATCGCCGCCCTGCGCCACGCCCTGACCGGGCTGCGCCGCCAGGCCATCCAGGGCGCACAGTGACACGCTCAGGCTTCAGGCCAACACACCGATTTCAGGAGAGAGATCCATGGCGCATTTGACCATTACCGCCGCCGCCGCTGACCAGATCCGCCGAGTGCTCGAGGAGCGCGGCGCGGGCCTCGGCCTGCGCGTCTCGGTCAAGCCCAGCGGCTGCTCCGGCTACAGCTACGTGCTCGACTTCGCCGACGAGGCCGAGGGCGACGACACCTGCTTCGAGGAGCACGGCGTCAAGGTCTTCGTCGCCCCGCAGGCGCTGGAGATGCTCGACGGCAGCGAGGTGGACTACGTCAACGAAGGGCTCAACCGCTTCTTCCGCTTCAACAACCCCAACGTCAAGGACCAGTGCGGCTGCGGCGAGAGCTTCACGGTCTAAACCACAAGGTTGCCGGAGCAGCGCCTCGCAACCGGCGACGATTGTTCAACGCCCCTCCGGGGCGGTATAATCCGCGCCCAATCGGCGCCAGCTGCCGAGCTTCATCAGATTCACCGCGCCGCCCGGGCTCCAGCACAAGAGCCCAGGGGCGGCGCGGCGCTATTCCTCCACCCCCTCATCCCCTACTGGAGACATGCCCATGGCTACCCAGCGCACCCTGTCCATCATCAAGCCCGATGCCGTTGCCAAGAACGCCATCGGCGAGATCATCGCCCGCTTCGAGAAGGCCGGCCTCCAGGTCGTCGCCGCCAAGATGCTCAAGCTCGACGACGACAAGGCCGGTGGCTTCTACGCCGAGCACAAGGAGCGCCCCTTCTTCAAGGACCTGGTCGGCTTCATGACCTCCGGCCCGGTGGTGGTCCAGGTGCTCGAGGGCGAGGACGCCATCGCCAAGAACCGCGAGCTGATGGGCGCCACCAACCCCAAGGAAGCCGCGCCGGGCACCATCCGCGCCGACTTCGCCGAGACCATCGACGCCAACGCCGTGCATGGCTCCGACTCCCCCGAGTCCGCCGAGCGCGAGATCGCCTACTTCTTTGGTGCCGACGAGATCTGCCCGCGCTGATCGCGTCTCCCGGGCGGGGGCCCTACCCCCGCCTCCCCTGCTTCTCCCTTTCCCGACCCGCTGACCGCCATGACCGCTGATACCGCACCCCAGAAGACCAACCTGCTCGGCATGTCCCGCGAGGAGATGGAAGCCTTCTTCCTCTCCATCGGCGAGAAGAAGTTCCGTGCCGCCCAGGTGATGAAGTGGATCCACCACGAGGGCTGTGACGACTTCGCGGCCATGACCAACCTCTCCAAGGCGCTGCGCGCCAAGCTCGCGGACGTGGCCGAGATCCGCGGCCCCGGCGTGGTCTACGAGGGCACCTCCAGCGACGGCACCCGCAAGTGGGTGCTGGAGGTCGAGGACGGCAGCTATGTGGAGACGGTGCTGATCCCCGCCGACAACGGCAAGCGCCGCACCCTCTGCGTCTCCTCCCAGGTGGGCTGCTCCCTGGACTGCAGCTTCTGCTCCACCGGCAAGCAGGGCTTCCAGCGCAACCTCACCGCCGCCGAGATCATCGGCCAGGTGTGGGTCGCCCAGCGCAGCGTGGGCCCGCGCAAGGACACCGCCAACCGCCCGGTCACCAACGTGGTGATGATGGGCATGGGGGAACCGCTTCTCAATTACGACAACGTCGTGCCGGCCATGAAGCTGATGCTCGACGACAACGGCTACGGCCTCTCCAAGCGCCGGGTCACCCTCTCCACCTCCGGGGTGGTGCCGATGCTCGACAGGCTCGGCGACGAGCTCGACGTGAGCCTGGCCATCTCGCTGCATGCCGCCAACGACGCGCTGCGCAACGAGCTGGTGCCGCTCAACCGCAAGTACAATATCCGCACCCTGCTGGACGCCTGCCACCGCTACCTGGCCAAGTGCGACGACACCCGCATGGTCACCATCGAGTACACGGTGATCAAGGACGTCAACGACCAGCAGGAGCACGCCCGGGAGCTCGCCGAGCTGCTGCGCGAGCTGCCCTGCAAGATCAACCTGATTCCCTTCAATCCCTTCCCCCACTCGGGCTACGAGAAGCCGTCCCGCAACCAGGTGGTGCGCTTCCAGCAGTGGCTCTATGAGCTTGGCTATACGGCGCCGATCCGCACCACCCGCGGCGACGATATCGACGCCGCCTGCGGCCAGCTGGTGGGAAGGGTCAAGGATCGTACCAAGCGCCACGAGCGCTATATCCAGTCGATCCAGATCGACGCCGACTGAGCGGGTGGGTCACCTTGACTTCAACCGGGCGCGACGCTTTGATGGTCAGGCCTTTCATCCCCCCGGCGAGGTGCCGCGACCGGCTCGACCCGGGGAGTTACCTGTCGACCGCCGGGAGAACGCCATGACGCGCCGCCTCAGTGTATCGGGAGCCTCGCGCCTGCCCGCCCTGGCGCTGCTGCTGGGTAGCCTCTGGCTTGGCGGCTGCGCCACCCAACCTCAGGGGCTCGGCAGCGGCGATCGGGACACCAGCCCCGCGGATGCCCATACCCAGCTGGGCATCGCCTACCTGGAGCGTGACAACCTGCAGCGCGCCATGGGCGCCCTTGAGCGCGCGCTCGCCATTGATCCTGACGCTCCCGAGGCGCTGCAGGCCATGGCCATGGTCTACCAGCGCCAGGGCGAGCGGCAGCTGGCCGATGAGACCTTCCGCCGCGCCCTCTCGGCGAACCGCCACTTCACCCGCGGGCGCAACAACTATGCGGCCTTCCTCTATGAGCAGGGCCGCATTCGCGAGGCCTGCGAGCAGCTCGAACTGGCCTCCAGCGACTCCCGGTATCCCCAGCGAGCACAGCTGTTCGCCAACTTGGGACAGTGCCAGCGCGAGCTGGGCGATATCGGCGCCGCCCGCCAGAGCCTGGAGCGCGCTCAGAACATCGATCCCCGCAGCCCGAGAAGCTACTTCACCCTGGCCGAGCTGGAGCTGGACGCCGGTAACCATGAGCGCGCACAGGAACAGATCGAGACCTTCATCCGCCTGGCTGGCCCGAGCCCCGACGCCCTGAGGCTGGCCCGGCAGGTTGCCGAGGCCCGAGGCGACCGGACCACCGCGGCCTTCTACAGCGAACAACTGGACGGCCTCTCCGGCACGCCCTGAATCACGACTCTTGACGAAGGATGCTCAGCCATGAGCGATACTCAGACACCAGACCCCGCCGACAGCGCCATCTCGGTTTCGCCGGGCGAGCAGCTCAGGCGTGAGCGGGAGTCTCAGGGCCTCTCGATCGGCGAGGTGGCCGGTGCCCTCAACCTGCGCCCGGCGGTGATCCGCGGCCTGGAGGAGGACGACTACGAGGAGGTGCCGATCCCCACCTATCGGCGGGGCTACCTGCGCGCCTATGCCCACCTGCTGGGCATCGAGGACAGGCCGGTACTCGACGCCTACCGCAGCCGCTTCGGCAGCGAGGAGAGCGAGCGCAAGGTCACCCCGGTACAGGTGACGCGCCCCCCCTCGCGAATCGGTGCCTGGCTGTTCCGGCTGGTGACCCTGCTGGTGATCGCCGGCCTGATCGGCCTGACCCTGATGTGGTGGCAGAGCCGCGGCGGGAACGAGCCGCCCGGCATCAGCGACAGTGGCCCGGTGGCCGTGGATGGGCTTGACGGCACCACCACCACCATCAGCGAACCCGAAGCCCCGGCGGTGAGCGAAGTGCCCCCCGCCGAGAGCCTGCCCCCCCTTCCCGAAGAGGACGAGGGGCTGGGCCTGGTGGAGGACCCTGACGCCATGGCCGACGAGGCCGAAGCGGCGAGCGTCGACGCCGATGGCGCCCTGGCCCTGGCTGATGCCGAGCCCGAGATGGCCGACGAAGCCGCCATCGAGGAAGCCGTCGTGGAGGAGGCCGCCGCCGACCCACGCCGGCTGGAGCTGACCTTCAACGAGCAGTCCTGGACCGAGATCTTCGACGCCAACAACCAGCGCATCTTCGTCGGCCTGCAGGAACCCGGCACCTCGGCCAGCGTCGAAGGGGAGCCGCCTTTCCGCCTCACCGTGGGCAACGCCACCGGCGTAGAACTGACCTGGGCCGGCGAGGCCGTTGACCTCGGCGCCCGCGCCGGCGCCAACAATGTCGCCCGCTTCACTCTGGGAGATTGATCCGCCACCATGCACGCCCCATCCTCCATCGTTCGCCGCAAGTCCCGCCAGATCCACGTCGGCAAGGTGCCGGTCGGGGGCGATGCCCCCATCTCGGTGCAGAGCATGACCAACACCGACACCCTGGACGTGGCCGCCACCGTGGCGCAGATTCGCCGCCTCGAAGAGGCCGGCGCCGACATCGTGCGCGTCTCCGTTCCCGACATGGACGCCGCCGAGGCCTTCGGCAAGATCAAGCGTGAGGTGGAGGTCCCCCTGGTGGCCGACATCCACTTCGACTACAAGATTGCCCTGCGCGTCGCCGAGCTCGGCGTCGACTGCCTGCGCATCAATCCCGGCAATATCGGCCGCGAGGATCGCGTACGCGCCGTGGTCAGCGCCGCCCGGGACAACGGCATCCCCATCCGCATCGGCGTCAACGCCGGGTCGCTGGAGAAGGACCTGCAGAAGAAGTACGGCGAGCCCACCCCGGACGCCCTGGTCGAGTCCGCCATGCGCCATATCGACCACCTCGACCGCCTCGACTTCCAGGAGTACAAGGTCAGCGTCAAGGCCTCCGATGTGTTCATGGCGGTGGCCGCCTACCGCAAGCTGGCCGGCCTGATCGAACAGCCCCTGCACCTGGGGATCACCGAGGCGGGCGGGCTGCGCTCGGGCACCGTCAAGTCCTCCATCGGACTCGGGCTGCTGCTGATGGACGGCATCGGCGACACCATCCGGGTCTCCCTGGCCGCGGATCCCGTCGAGGAGATCAAGGTCGGCTTCGACATGCTCAAGAGCCTGCGCCTGCGCGCCAAGGGCATCAACTTCATCGCCTGCCCCAGCTGCTCGCGCCAGAACTTCGACGTCATCGGCACCATGAACGCCCTGGAGGAGCGCCTCGAGGACATCATGACCCCGCTGGATGTCTCGGTGATCGGCTGCGTGGTCAACGGCCCCGGCGAGGCCAAGGAGAGCGATATCGGGCTCACCGGCGGCTCGCCGGCCAACCTCGTCTATATCGACGGCAAGCCGGCCTCCAAGCTGCGCAACGACCACCTGGTCGACGACCTCGAGCGGCTGATCCGCGACAAGGTGCGCGAGAAGGAGCAGGCCGAGAAGGACATGATCGCCCGCGGCTGAATCTCAGCACCAGATCGCCGCGGCGACCCATCAAGGAGCAAGCGTTGAGCAAGTCTGACAGTAGCAAGAAGAAGATCCAGGCCATCCGCGGCATGAACGACCTGCTGCCCGAGCACTCCCCCCTGTGGCAGTACTTCGAGGGCAAGGTACGGGCGCTGCTGGCCCGCTACGGCTATGCCGAGATCCGCACCCCCATCGTCGAGCAGACCGCCCTGTTCGCCCGCTCCATCGGCGAGGTCACCGACATCGTCGAGAAGGAGATGTACACCTTCGAGGACCGCAACGGTGACAGCCTGACCCTGCGCCCCGAGGGCACGGCGAGCTGCGTGCGCGCCGCCATGGAGCACGGCCTGCTGCACAACCAGACCCAGCGGCTCTGGTACCAGGGGCCGATGTTCCGCCACGAGCGCCCCCAGAAGGGCCGCTACCGGCAGTTCCACCAGGTGGGCGTGGAGACCTTCGGCCTGGAGGGGCCGGACATCGACGCCGAGGTAATCCTGCTCTCGGCCCGCCTGTGGCGCGAGCTGGGCCTTGCGGAGCACGTCACCCTGGAGCTCAACTCCTTGGGCTCCTCGGAGGCGCGTGCCGCCTACCGCGACACCCTGGTGGCCTACTTCGAGGCGCATCATGACCGGCTCGACGAGGACTCCCGCCGCCGCCTGGGAAGCAACCCGCTGCGCATCCTGGACTCCAAGAATCCGGAGATGGCCGACATGCTGGCCGGCGCGCCCAAGCTGATCGACCACCTGGACGAGGACTCCCGGACGCACTTCGAGGCGCTCTGCGCCATGCTCGACGCCGCCGGCATCGCCTATGTGGTCAATCCGCGGCTGGTGCGCGGCCTGGACTACTACGGCCGCACCGTCTTCGAGTGGACCACCACGGCGCTGGGCAGCCAGGGCACGGTGTGTGCCGGTGGCCGCTACGACGGCCTGGTGGAGCAGCTCGGCGGCAAGCCGACCCCGGCGGTAGGCTTCGCCATGGGCATCGAGCGCCTGATCCTGCTGCTCGAAACCCTCGACCTGGTCCCCGAGGCCGCCCTCGGCGAGCTCGACCTCTATGTGCTGCCCATGAGCGATGAGGCCACCGGCCCTGCCCTGCTGCTGGGCGAGCGACTGCGCGGCGAGCTTCCCGAGCTGCGTGCCCAGCTGCACTGCGGCGGCGGCAGCTTCAAGAGCCGCATGAAGAAGGCCGACAGGAGCGGCGCGCGACTGGCGCTGCTGCTGGGCGAGGACGAGCTGGCCCAGGGCACCGTCACGCTCAAGTTCCTGCGCGAGGAGCGCGAGCAGCAGAGCCTGCGCCAGGAAGCGCTGGCCGAGGTGCTGAGCGGCCTGCTGACCTCCCGTAACACCTGATCATTCCGGCGCCGGCCTGTCGCCTGCGCCCATCGGAACCCTACAAGGAGGCCGCCCGTGGCGGAGCTGAGAACCGAAGAAGAGCAGCTCGAAGCGCTCAAGCGCTGGTGGAAGGAGAATGGCGTATCGCTGATCGCCGGGGTGGCCATCGCCGCCGCCGGCGTGATCGGCTGGAACGCCTGGCAGAGCTATCAGGAGAACCAGGCCAGCGCCGCCTCGGCCCGCTACCAGTACCTGATCAACCTGACCGCCGGCAGCCAGCTCGATGACGCCACCCTGGCCGAGGCCCGGGAGCTGGTGGTGGAGATCACCGACAACCACGGCAAGACCCTCTACGCCGACCTGGCGCGGCTGATCGATGCCCGCCTGGCAGTGGCCGACGAGGACCTCCCCGGCGCCCGCGCCGCCCTGGAGGCGGTGATCGATGCCAGCGGCCGCGACTACGTCAAGGGCCTGGCACGCCTGCGCCTGGCGCGCCTGCAGGTCGCCCAGGGCGACGCCGAGGCGGCGCTCTCCACCCTGGACGCCGGCGTGCCCGAGGCGCTGGCGGCACAGCGCGCCGAGGTGCGCGGCGACGCCTACCACGCCCTGGGGCGCGAAGGCGATGCCGGCGAGGCCTGGCGCGAGGCGATGGACCTGGCCGAAGCCCGCGACCAGCCGCTCTACGGCGTGCAGCTCAAGCTCGACAACCTGGGTCTTGGAGTCGACTCATGAAACCGACCTTTCTGATCGCCGCCCTGGCCGGGCTCGCCCTGCTGGCCGGCTGCGCCGGCAACCAGGTGGAACCTCAGTATCCGCCCAAGGAGCTCTCAAGCTTCGAGGAGCGCGATACCCTCTCCACGGCCTGGAGCCAGCGGGCAGGCCGCGGCCTGGGCCGCGCCGGCTACCCCATCGCCCCCTCCCGGGATGGCGACACCCTCTTCGCCGCCGATGAGCGCGGCCGGCTCTCGGCCTTTGCCGCCGACGACGGCGACCGCCAGTGGCAGGTGGACCTCGAGGTGCCGGTCTCCAGCGCCCTGACTGCCGTGGCCGGCGACGTCTACCTGGGCACCCGCAACGGCGAGGTGCTGGCCCTGAGCCAGCGCGATGGCAGCGTGCGCTGGCGCGCACGGGTCCCCAGCGAGGTGCTGGCCGCCCCGCAGCCCAACCAGCAGCTGCTGGTGGTGCAGAGCGTCGACGGCTCGGTCACCGCCCTGGACCGCGCCAGCGGCGAGGAGCGCTGGCGCTACAGCGCCAGTCGCCCGGCGCTCACCCTGCGCGGCACCGGCACCCCCACGGTGATCGACCCCGTGACCTTCGCCGGCTTCGCCAACGGCCGCCTGGTGACCCTGGACAACCGCAGCGGCCAGCCGCTGTGGGAGCGCCGCATCGCCGTGGCCCAAGGCCGCAGCGATATCGAGCGCCTGGTGGACCTGGCCGCCCAGCCGGTGCTGACCCCGGACGGCCGCCTCTTCGTCACCAGCTTCAACGGCCGTCTGGTCGCCCTGGAGGCCACCCGCGGCGAGCCGCTGTGGGCCATCGACTTCTCCAGCTACCATACGCCGGTCCTGGTGGGTGACTTCCTGTTCGCCGTGGACGAGGCGGGCCATATTCATGCCCTGGACGCCAACAGCGGCGAGGAGATCTGGCGCAATACCGCCCTGGAGGGCCGCAGCATCACCGCCCCGGCCTTCGCCGACGGCCGCCTGGTATTCGGCGACTTCGAAGGCTATCTGCACCTGATCGACGCCCGCAGCGGTGAGCTGGTGGGCCGCGACCGGGTCGACCGCTCCGGTATCAGCGTGCGCCCCATCACCGACGGCCGCCGCATCCACGTGCTGGCCAATGACGGCACCCTCAAGGCCCTGGATATTCGCCAATGACCCCAGTGATCGCCCTGGTCGGCCGCCCCAATGTGGGCAAGTCGACCCTGTTCAACCGCCTGACCCGCTCCCGGGACGCCCTGGTGGCTGACTTCCCGGGCCTGACCCGCGACCGCAAGTACGGTAACGGCGTGCTCGGCGGCAAGGCCTATACGGTGATCGATACCGGCGGCATCAGCGGCGACGAGGAGGGCATCGATGCCGCCATGGCCGAGCAGTCTCTCGTCGCCATCGACGAGGCGGACATCGTGCTCTTCCTGGTGGACGCCCGAGCCGGCCTCAACGTGGCCGACCAGGCCATCGCCAACCACCTGAGGGTCAACCAGAAGAAGACCTGGCTGGTGGTCAACAAGACCGATGGCCTCGACGAGCCGAGCGCCGTGGCGGAGTTCTGGGAGCTGGGCCTCGGCGAGCCGCGCCCCATCGCCGCCGCCCACGGCCGCAACGTCACCGCGCTGATCGACGAGGTGCTCGCCCCCTTCCCCGAGCGCGACGAGAGCATCCCGGTGGACACCGGCACCAAGGGCATCCGCATCGGCGTGATCGGCCGCCCCAACGTGGGCAAGTCGACCCTGGTCAACCGCCTGCTCGGCGAGGAGCGGGTGGTGGTCTTCGACGAGGCGGGCACCACCCGCGACGCCATCGAGATCCCCTTCGAACGCCGCGGCAAGCCCTATGTGCTGGTGGATACCGCCGGGGTCCGGCGGCGCAAGAACGTCCATGAGATCGCCGAGAAGTTCTCGATCATCAAGACCCTGGATGCGATCAAGGAGTGCCATGTCGCCATCATGGTGCTGGATGGCCGCAGCGGCCTGGTGGAGCAGGACCTGCACCTGCTCGACTATGTGCTGACCAGCGGCCGCGCCCTGGTGCTGGTGGTCAACAAGTGGGACGGCCTGGAGAGCGAAGCCAAGGAGAAGATGCGCGCCGAGATCAAGCGCCGCCTGGGCTTCGCCGACTACGCCGACCTGCACTACATCTCGGCGCTGCACGGCACCGGGGTGGGCGACCTCTACCCCTCCATCGAGCGCGCCTTCGCCTCGGCCAACGCCCACTGGTCCACCAACCGCCTGACCACCATCCTCCAGGACGCGGTGGAGTCCCACCAGCCGCCCATGGTGCACGGCCGACGGATCAAGCTGCGCATGGCCCACCAGGGCGGCGCCAATCCGCCGATCATCGTGGTCCACGGCAACCAGACCGAGTCGCTGCCCGAGGCCTACCGCCGCTACCTGACCAACACCTTCCGCAAGGTGCTCAAGGTCCGCGGCACGCCGATGCGTTTCGAATTCCGCTCGGGCAAGAACCCCTTCGACCCCATGGCCGATGCCAGCGACCGCGAGAAGGCCAAGAAGCGCGAACTGGGCCGCACCAAGGAGGCGCGCAACAGCCGCCGCCGCTGAATCCGCCGCGTCAAGCCTACCCAAAAGCGCCCGACGACCCCAGGAACGACGCCTGGAGCCGTCGGGCGCTGTCGCTTTTCGGTCACTTCCCGCAATCTTCTTGACAGGGAGGGCTGCCGGCTCTCTAATGCGCCGATTTTGCGCCGCAGCATGGCGCTTCCCCGACCCCGCCCACCCCTACCGACGCTTTCCGACAGGAGGCACCCTCGATGATGTCCCGTCTCGTTTTCGCCCGTTTCCGGCGCTGGCGCCTGCTCGCGCCACTCTGCCTCTCCGCCCTGCTCGCCGGCTGCCTGGCGCTGCCCCAGACCGGGCTCTTCGCCTTCCGCCTAGCGGTGACCTCGCTGGGGGTGGAGGAGGTGCGCATCGGCCCCTACGCCGTGGATGCCCGCCTCGACACCAGCGATATCATGTCCCTGGCGCTCTCGAGCCTGGGCGCCGGCAGCCTGCCGGTGCAGGCGACCCTGGCCATGGGCCTGGGGCTGCCCACCGGGATGCCGCCGGTGGAGATGTCCGGCTTCCGCTGGAGCCTGGACATGCCGGGCGTCGACCCGGTCAGCGGCCAGTATGAGCAGGACGTGACCCTGACTTCGGGTGACGACGCCAACCTGCGCCTGCCGGTGGCCTTCGACCTGCTGGCCGGCGGCCGCGAGGGGCTCGGCCCCATGGTGGAGCTGGCCAGCCAGCTGGCACGCCAGGGCGAGCTGCCCGCCGGCAGCGAACTTGCCATCACCCCCGGGGACCTGCGCGGCCTGGGCATGACCCTGCCCGCCGGCCTGCTCACCCCCACCATCCGCCTGGGCGTGGGCGAGGACGGCAGGCTGATTCCGCGGGGGTAGGTCCTACGCCATGCGCTCGGGGCTGTTCCGGCGACAGGCCTCCCCCTACTTCCCGTGCAGGCGCCGGCGGCCCACCCACTGGGTGGCGAACTGCCAGGCGCCGCGGCCGCTGCGCCCGCCGCGCAGGGTGGCGAAGCGGATCGCCTCGGCGCGGGCCTCGGCGCTCCAGTCCTCGCGGCTGCCCAGCTGGGTGACCCAGTGGCAGCAGGCCTCCAGGTAGACATCCTGATTGAAGGGGTGGAAGCCCAGCCACAGGCCGAAACGATCGGAGAGCGAGATCTTCTCCTCCACGGCGTCGCCGTGGTGGAGCTCGTCGCCCACCAGCCGTGAGCCCTCATTGTCGCTCATGGATTCCGGCAGCAGGTGGCGGCGGTTGGAGGTGGCGTAGAGCAGCACGTTGGGGGGCGGGCCGGTCAAGGCACCGTCCAGCACGCTCTTCAGCGCCTTGTAGGCGTCGTCGTGCCCCTCGAAGGAGAGGTCGTCGCAGTAGACCACGAAGCGGTGCGGCTGGTCGCGCAGCTGGGCGACCAGCATGGGAAGGCCGGCGAGATCGTGGCGATCCACCTGCACCAGCCTCAACCCCTCATCGGCCAGGGAGTTGAGCAGCGCCCGGATCAGCGACGACTTGCCGCTGCCCCGGGAGCCCCACAGCAGCGCATGGTTGGCCGGCAGGCCCTGGAGAAAGGCCCGGGTGTTGTCCACCAGCGCCAGCTTCTGGCGCTCGATGCCCAGCAGGTCATCCAGGCTCAGGGCATCGCGCGGCGGCACCGGCAGCAGCCGGCCGCCCAGGCTGTGGCGCTGCCAGAGCGCCGCGACATCACGGGCCCAGTCCACCTCCTGGGGCGGCGGCGGCAGCCAGTGTTCCACGTGGTCCAGCAGGTTTATCAGGCGGCGGGTCAGCTCGGCGTCCATGAAGGCTCCTTCTCCGTATTGTGCGGTTGACCTCGAGGTCGTTCCCGGTATCTTGTGGCGAACTTCGACGCCTCGTCCAGCGTCTCATGCGTCTGGATTCCCGCTTGCCCGCCAAGGAGACCCCCAATGCGCTGGATCAAGCCCCTCGCCATCGGTGCCCTCTGCCTGACTCTCACCGCCTGCGCCACCTCGCCCACGGGTCGACAGCAGCTGACTCTGGTGTCCGATGCCCAGCTCAACGAGATGGGTGCCCAGGCCTTCGAGCAGTACCAGCAGGACCTGCCCACCGTGGGCGGCGCCACCCACCGCTATGTGCAGTGCGTGGCCGATGCCATCGTGGGCGCCCTGCCGCCGGAGCAGCAGCGCGCCCAGGACTGGCAGATCCGCGTCTTCGAGTCGGATCAGGCCAACGCCTTCGCCCTGCCCGGCGGCTACATGGGGGTCAACACCGGTCTGTTGCGCATCGCCGAAACCCAGGACCAGCTGGCCACGGTGATCGGCCACGAGGTGGGCCACGTGCTGGCCCGCCACGCCAACGAGCGGGTCTCCACCCAGACCGCCACCCAGCTCGGACTCTCGGTGCTCTCCTCGGTCTCCGGCATGCAGGGGCCGGCCGGCGAGCAGATGATGGGCGCGCTGGGGCTGGGGGCCCAGTACGGCGTGCTGCTGCCCTTCTCCCGCCGCCATGAGAGCGAGGCGGACATCATCGGGCTGCGCCTGATGGCCGAGGCCGGCTTCGATCCGCGAGAAAGCGTTACCCTGTGGCAGAACATGGAGGCCGCCGGCGGCGGCGCCCGGCCCCCGGCCTGGATGTCCACCCACCCGAGCCAGGGCCAGCGCATGGCCGGCCTTCAGGCCAACATGGATGACGCCCTGGCTCGCTACGAGCGCGCCCGTCAGGCGGGGCGGACGCCCAACTGCCCGCGCCCCTAGGAAAACACTGAGACCCAACTCATTTTTGGAAAGCGAATGCTGAGACTCGGACTACTGCTGCTGATCGCCCCCATCCTGCTGTTGATGGGGATCTACTTCTGGGAATACTCGAGCGTACGGGAGTGCACGCTCTCGGGTGGCCACTGGGACTATCTGGAGAGGGTGTGCCGTGACACCCCGCAGCCCTTCGTCTCCTGGCTGCAGCGCTACCCCTGGCTGGTCAACGGCGGCATGCTGCTGTCGGTGATCGGGGTGGGGCTCTGCATGGTGGGGCTATACGTCAAGAGACGGTGACCTCGCCATCTCCAGCGGGCGCCTCAGGGCAGGCGCCCGCTCAGCCCCAGGGTCACGGCCAGCAGGATCACCGCCGCCGCCAGCACGACCCCCAGCAGGGCGAACAGCCGCCGCTCGTCGGAGCGTCGCAGTGCCGTGAGGCCCAGGCCCAGGGCCACCGCCTGGAGGCCGACCAGAAACAGCAGCTCCACACCGACCAGGCTGAGCCCGGATGCCGGCTCGGCGCCTTCGCCGGGGGCGCTGGCGGCGATGATCGAGGCGACCAGCATCAGGCCGGCGAGGAAGACCCCACCGAACAGCGCGATCAGCAGCGACACGATGCCGAGGCTGGTGAAGCGGCGAGTATCGGACACCTGGCGTTTCTCCTGGGGGTGAGGGACAGCGATGGCGGGGTCAACCCGCCAGGGCACGACGCAGCTCGGCCAGCACCGGGGCAGTGTCGGGGCGCTTGCCGCGCCACTGGAAGAAGGACTCCGCCGCCTGCTCCACCAGCATGCCAAGGCCATCCACGGCGTGGGCACCGCGCTCGGCGGCCCAGCGCAGGAAGACCGTGGGCTCGGCGCCATACATCATGTCGTAGGCGGTGGCACCCTCCGAGAAGAGGTCGTCGGGCAGCGGCGGCAGGTCGCCGGCGAGGCTCGCGCTGGTGCCGTTGATCACCAGGTCGAAGGGACCGGCCGCGGCGTCGAAGCCGCCACCCGCGACCTCTCCCAGGTCCCGGAAGTCGGCGGCTAGCCGCTCGGCCTTTTCGACGGTGCGGTTGGCCACGACCAGGTTCGCCGGCGCCTCGGCCAGCAGCGGCTCCAGCACGCCGCGCACCGCCCCGCCGGCTCCCAGCACCAGGAGCCGGGCGCCGGCCAGCGCCACCCCGGCGCGCTTCAGGTCGCGCACCAGCCCCACCCCGTCGGTGGTATCGCCATACGTCGCCCCGTTGCCGCCCAGGATCAGGGTATTCACCGCCCCGGCCCGCCGGGCGCGCTGGCTCAGGGTGTCGCAGAGGCGGAAGGCCTCCTCCTTGAAGGGCACGGTGACGTTGGCGCCGCGCCCGCCCTCGGCCACGAAGCGCCGCCAGGCACCGGCGAAGTCGTCCAGGGGCGCCTCGATGGCGCTGTACTCCATGGTCTGGCCGGTCTGGGCGGCGAAGGCGGCATGGATGGCCGGCGACTTGGAATGGGCCACCGGATGGCCGAAGACACAGTAGCGGTCGGTCATGGTCACTCCTTGATCACTCATCGAGGCTCTCCTCGCCCAGCCAGTCCCGGGGACGCAGGTAGTTCGCATAGAGCTCCGCCTCGGGGCTTCCGGGCTCGGGCTCCCAGGCGTACTCCCAGCGTGCCAGGGGCGGCATCGACATCAGGATCGACTCGGTGCGCCCGCCGCTTTGCAGCCCGAACAGGGTGCCGCGGTCCCACACCAGATTGAACTCCACGTAGCGGCCGCGGCGGTAGAGCTGGAAGTCGCGCTCGCGCTCGCTCCAGGGCGTCTCGCGGCGGCGGCGCACGATGGGCAGATAGGCATCGAGGAAGGCGTCGCCCACGGCGCGCTGGAAGGCGAAGCACGGCTCGAAGCCTCCTTCGTTGAGGTCGTCGAAGAAGAGCCCGCCGACGCCTCGGGTCTCGTCACGGTGCTTGAGATAAAAGTAGTCGTCGCACCACGCCTTGTAGCGCGGATAGACCTCCTCGCCGAAGGGGGCACAGGCGTCCCGGGCCACCCGGTGCCAGTGCACCACGTCCTCGAGCACCGGGTAGTAGGGGGTGAGGTCGAAGCCGCCTCCAAACCACCACACCGGCGCCTCGCCGGGCTTCTCGGCGATAAAGAAACGCACGTTGCCGTGGCTGGTGGGCACGTGGGGGTTCTCGGGATGCAGCACCCAGGAGACGCCCACCGCGTGGAAGCTGCGCCCGGCCAGCTCCGGGCGCGCCGCCGTGGCCGAGGGGGGCAGGCGCTCGCCGAAGACGTGGGAGAAGTTGACCCCACCCTTCTCGAAGACCCGGCCGCCCTCGATCACCCGGGAGCGCCCGCCGCCGCCTTCGGGGCGCTCCCAGGCATCCTCCCGAAAGCCCCGGCCGCCGTCCTCGGCGGCCAGGGCCACACAGAGCCGCTCCTGGAGGTCGAGCAGGTAGGTCTTGACGTGGTCGAGTCGGGCGTGGGTCAAGGGGGTCTCCTCGGAAAGCGCAGGGGAAATCAGGAACGCAGCACCTGGCCGGTGGCCAGGTCGCGGATGGTGCTGGGCCGCTCGAGACCGCCCAGCTCGCCCTCGACCACGGCATCCAGGCCGTCGGCGAAGATGGCGCGTACCTCGTTAGCGCTCATGGCCGGCGGTTCGCTGGCGATATTGGCCGAGGTGGAGACGATGGGGCCTCCGAAGGCCTCGCAGAGCTGGGCAACCAGGGGATGGGCGCTGACCCGCAGCGCCACCCTGTCATGACAGCCCCGCACCAGGCCATGGCTGCGGCCGTTGTCGGGTACCAGCCAGGTGTTGGGTCCCGGCCAGCTGGCCGCCAGGGGCGCATGAAGCTCGAGGGGTAACCCTTCGAGCCAGGCGGCGAACTGCTCGATGCGCCCCGCCACCAGGATCACCCCCTTGGCGGGGTCGCGCTGCTTGAGGCGCAGCAGGTGCGCCAGCGCCTCGTCGTTATCCGGGTCGCAGCCGAGCCCCCACACGGCCTCGGTGGGGTAGGCGATGACACCGCCCCGACGCAGGGCGGCAACGGCATGGGCGATCTGGCTGGCCTGGCTCATGGGGACTCCTGGGCGGCAAAGAGGCGGGAACGGGCGCGGATTCTATCACGCTCCCGAGAGCCGTACCCAGCCGCCGGCGGCATGGGCAACGCGTCCCTCCAGCTCCAACTCAAGCAGGCGACGCTGACACTCGATGACACCAAGCCCAGAGAGCCCCACCAGGGCATCCACCGGCGTCGGCGTGCCGCTCAGCCAGCGCAGCAGGGGGTCGCCGAGCCGCGGGTCGCCGGCCGCGGACGCCTCCGCCAGGGGCGCGGCGGCCTGGACGGGCTGCCACTGGCTCAGCTCAGCGATGATATCGTCCACCTCGCAGACCAACGCCGCGCCGTCACGGATCAGCCGCAGGCAGCCCCTGGCCTGGGGGTTGTGGATGGAGCCCGGCAGCGCGAACACCTCGCGCCCCTGCTCGGCGGCCAGCCGGGCGCTGACCAGGGAGCCGCTGCGCTCGGCGGCCTCCACCACCAGCACCCCATAGGAGAGGCCGGTGACGATGCGATTGCGACGCGGGAAATAGGCTGGCCGCGCCGGCGTGCCGGGCGGATGCTCGGAGAGCAGCAGCCCGCCCGGCTCGCGCAGGCGCTCATGCAGGCGATGGTGGCGGGCCGGGTAGACCACGTCGACGCCGCAGCCGAGCACCGCGACGCTGGGCCCGCCCGCCGCCAGCGCCGCCTGCTGGGCGGCGGCGCGGCTGATCGGCGGACGACGCAGGGCCAGGAACTCGCCGATCAGGCGGTCGCGGAGGCGGCCCTGACCGTCCTTCAGGAAGTCGCGCAAAGGGCCGGGCTGGTCATCGAGCTCGGCCGAAGCCGCCATC
>WPCG01147215.1_pt1 | contig 129402 bp, 128 predicted proteins | sample 5403311 | NCBI WGS metagenome assembly WPCG01 (sample SAMN12869467, study PRJNA574797) | sludge metagenome | isolation source: wastewater treatment of Control | place: China:Beijing | collected 2019-05-17 | reverse complement strand
CAGCTTGGCGATGGCCAGGGAGTTCAGTTCGTCAGCGGATTCGACCAGCACGGCGCGGTCGGCACCCAGTGCCAGGGCGGTGCGCAGCTGCTCCTGGGCAGCGGTCGGGCCGACGGAGACGGCGACGATCTCGGTGGCGATACCCTTCTCTTTCAGGCGCACTGCTTCTTCCACGGCGATTTCGCAGAAGGGGTTCATGGACATCTTGACGTTGGCGAGGTCGACACCGCTGTTGTCCGCCTTGACGCGAACCTTGACGTTGTAGTCAACGACTCGCTTAACCGCTACTAATACCTTCATGGTTACCTCATTCTTGTCGCGTAGTTGTCGCGTAACTGCAGGCGAAGCCTGTCTTGAAAAGTGACCGCACAATCACCTATAGTCACAAAAAGACCAAAGTGCGCTTTTCGTAAAGCCCCTTATCATGCCGAGGCTGTACTGGTGGGTCAATAGCCATGCAGCAAAAGTCGTATTGAAAAAATGGCAACTTTACATCTTTACACTGGTTTGCAGAGAAGCGATTGATATAATGCGCCGCTATGCATTCACGGAAGATCTCAAGATAAAGCGATTTTCGATACAGCCTGAGAGTGGAGATAAAAACAGTGGAACGCGAATTCATGGAGTTTGATGTCGTCATCGTGGGGGCAGGCCCAGCCGGCCTGTCCGCCGCCTGCCGCATCAAACAGCAAGCAGCCGACGCCGGTCAGGAGATCAGCGTCTGTGTCGTGGAAAAAGGCTCCGAAGTCGGTGCCCACATTCTGTCCGGTGCGGTGTTCGAGCCCCGCGCCCTGGAGGAGCTGTTTCCCGACTGGAAAGAGCTTGGCGCTCCGCTGAACACGCCGGTCAAGCGTGACGACATCTATATGCTGACCAGCGAAGAAAAATCCACCAAGCTGCCTGACATGTTCGTGCCGAAAACCATGCACAACGAAGGCAACTACATCATCTCCCTGGGCAACCTGTGCCGCTGGCTGGCCCAGCAGGCGGAGAACCTGGGCGTGGAAGTCTACCCCGGCTTCGCTGCCCAGGAAGCGCTGATCGATGAGAACGGCGTGGTCCGCGGCATCCTGACCGGCGACCTGGGTGTCGATCGTGAAGGCAACCCGAAGGAAGGCTTCTATACCCCTGGCATGGAGCTGCGCGCCAAGTACACCCTGTTCGCCGAAGGCTGCCGTGGGCACATCGGCAAGCAGCTGATCAAGCGCTATGACCTGGCCTCCGAAGCTGACGCCCAGCATTATGGTATCGGCATCAAGGAAATCTGGGATATCGATCCGGCCAAGCATGAGCAAGGCCTGGTGGTGCACACCGCCGGCTGGCCGCTGGATATCACCGGCAACCAGAATACCGGTGGTTCCTTCCTCTATCACATCGAGAACAACCAGGTGGTAGTGGGTCTGATCATCGACCTGTCCTACAGCAACCCGCATCTGTCACCGTTCGACGAATTCCAGCGCTACAAGCATCACCCGGTGATCAAGCAGTACCTGGAAGGCGGCAAGCGTGTTTCCTACGGCGCACGCGCCATCTGCAAGGGTGGCCTGAACTCGCTGCCGAAAATGGTCTTCCCCGGCGGCGCGCTGATCGGTTGCGACCTGGGTACGCTGAACTTCGCCAAGATCAAGGGCAGCCACACTGCCATGAAGTCCGGCATGCTGGCCGCCGATGCGGTCGTCGAGGCCCTGAAGGCCGGCCGTGAAGGTGGCGACGAGCTGACCGGTTATGTGGACAGCTTCAAGTCCAGCTGGCTGTATGACGAGCTGTTCCGTTCGCGTAACTTCGGCCCGGCCATCCACAAGTTCGGCGCTCTGCTCGGCGGTGCGTTCAACTATGTCGACCAGAACTGGTTTGGCGGCAAGATTCCGCTCACCCTGCACGACACCAAGCCGGATCATGCGCAGCTGAAGAAAGCTTCCGAGGCACCGAAGATCGCCTATCCGAAGCCCGATGGCGTGCTCAGCTTCGACAAGCTGTCCTCGGTATTCCTGTCCAATACCAACCATGAGGAAGACCAGCCGGTTCACCTGCAGCTGAAGGACCCGAGCATTCCGATCGAGCAGAACCTGCCGCTGTACGACGAGCCAGCCCAGCGTTACTGCCCGGCTGGTGTGTACGAGGTAGTGAGCAACGATGACGGCAGCAAGCGCTTCCAGATCAACGCGCAGAACTGCGTGCACTGCAAGACCTGCGACATCAAGGACCCTGCCCAGAACATCAACTGGGTAGCGCCGGAAGGGACTGGCGGACCGAACTATCCCAATATGTAAGTTCGGCGCGCTGCGCAACCGAAAAGCCCCGGCAGAGTGATCTGTCGGGGCTTTTTTGTGGCCTGCCGTCCCTGGCGGCCACCCTTCGGGCCGCCACTGCGTGGCGTCAAAAATGGCTCCCGGCCATTTTTGGTGTTTGTCTGTTATTCCGCTATCGCGGCGAGGCGCTGCTCCCACCAAAGACTAGCACCGCGCTGTAGGAGCGGCGCCTCGCCGCGATAGCTGGCCGCCAGGCCAGCCAGATGATATGGCACTTTCGCGTCAGGCCGCGACGGGCGGTTCCTGCCCCGGCCCTTGCGGATTCGATGGCAACGGCGGCAGGCCGTGCAAGGCCCTGGCGCGCTGGCACTCGGGGCTGGCCTGGCCGTTTTCGCCATGGTAGGGAAACTCGCGGCAGGTGCTGGAGCGTTTTTCGTAGATGCTGCAGCGCACTGCATCACCCACCTCGCCCATCAGTGCAACACAACGTGGCTGGGGCTGATTGGTGCCCTGCATGCAGCTCAGGTGTGGCGTTACCTGCTCAATCAGGCGGTCGGGCACCATTCCACCGGGCGCACTGTCACTCTCCCCCCAATAGAAGGAAACCCTGAAGGTGGAACAGCATGCACCGCAGTCCAGGCAGGGTGAAAACTCGCTCATCGCATGGCAATCCTCATTCGGTTTCTGCGGAAGATTTTTACGCCTGTTGTGGTCCCTTCCACAAGTAGGCGGATAAAAAAATCCGGAGAAATTTTTAACGGCGCGTAACGGCGGTTCTGCTGCTTTCGCGTTACTATCCGCAGACCTGTTCCGCTTCATGAGCCTCGGAGACCCTGATGTCTGACTCCCCCACTATCGCCGGCATGGATCTGCAGCGCCTCAACCGCATCGCCGATCATATGGAAAGCAACTATCTCGCCCCCGGCAAGTTGCCCTGCGCCGTCACCCTGGTGGCCCGTCACGGTCAGGTGGTGTGGCAGCGGGCCCAGGGGCTGATGGATGTGGAACGTGCCCATCCCGCCGCGCTGGACACCCTGTTCCGTATCTACTCGATGACCAAGCCGGTCACCTCCATTGCCCTGATGCAACTGTATGAGCAGGGGCGTTTCCTGCTCGATGACCCGGTCCACAAGTACATCCCGTCCTGGCGCAACCTGCAGGTATACAAGTCCGGCGTCTATCCGCAGTTCGTTACCACGCCGGCGGCGCGGGCCATGACCATTCGCGACCTGCTGACCCACCAGGCTGGCCTGAGCTATGGCTTCTCCTGCAGGACCAATGTGGATGCCGCCTACCGGCAGCTCAAGCTGGACGGTCATTCGGGCCTGACGCTGGAAAGCCTGATCGACGAACTGTCCCGCCTGCCCCTGGAGTTTTCCCCCGGCAGCGCCTGGAACTACTCCCTGGCGACGGATGTGTGTGGCTATCTGGTCCAACTGCTGTCCGGCAAGCCGCTGGATGACTATTTCGCCACGCATGTGTTTCGGCCGCTGGGCATGGAGGACACCTTCTTTACCGTGCCAGCCAGCAAGCTGTCGCGCTTCGCCGCCTGCTACCAGTACCAGCCCGGCGATGCCTTCGAGCTGCAGGATGATCCACAGGCGTCGCATTTCTCCCGGCGCCATGGCTACCTGTCAGGCGGCGGCGGGCTGGTCTCGAGTATCGGTGACTACTACCGCTTCGCCCAGGCTCTGGCCAATGGGGGCGAGCTGGATGGTGCGCGCATCATCGGCCGCAAGACCCTTGAGTTCATGCGCCTCAATCATCTGCCGGGCAATACCGACCTGCCCTCGGTATCCACCGGCGGCTTCAGCGAGACGCCCTACGAGGGCTCGGGTTTCGGGCTGGGTTTTGCGGTGAAGACCGACATAGCCAAATCCCAGGCCATCGGATCGCCGGGGGAGTACGGCTGGGGCGGCATGGCTGGAACGACCTTCTTCATCGATCCGGTGGAAGACCTGATCGTGATCTTCATGACTCAGTTGATACCCTCCTCCAGTTACCCGGTCCGCCAGGAACTGCGCGCCTTGGTCAATGCAGCGCTGGTTGATTGACTGCAATGACAGGCAGCCGGTGCGAAACGACAACTCGGGGCTGATAAAAGCCGCCGATCAGGGTATAAGAGCGCTATGAAAATACCCCGACGAATACAACCCCTGGTCGATGATGGACTCGTCGATGAAGTCATCCGCCCATTGATGAGCGGCAAGGAAGCTGCCGTATACGTTGTGCGCTGTGGTGATGCGATCCGCTGCGCCAAGGTCTACAAGGAGGCAGACAAGCGCAGCTTCAAACAGGCAGCGCTTTATCAGGAAGGCCGCAAGGTACGCAACACCCGCCGGGCACGCGCCATGGCGAAGGGTTCCAGGTTCGGCCGTGAGCAGCAGGAAAGTACCTGGCAGAACGCCGAGGTGGATGCTCTCTTCCGGCTCGCTGCCGCCGGGGTCCGCGTGCCGGTGCCCTACGGTTGTTTTGATGGTGTGTTGTTGATGGAGCTGGTCACCGACGAGCAAGGTCTGGTAGCACCGCGTCTGAATGATGTCGTCATGTCCGCGGAGCGGGCCGTCGAGCATCACGCGCTGGTCATGGAGTTCGTCAAGCGCATGCTCTGCGAAGGACTCGTACACGGGGACCTGTCCGAGTTCAACGTACTGGTCGATGAGCACGGTCCGGTCATCATCGACCTGCCCCAGGCGGTGGATGCCGCTGCCAACAACAACGCCTTCTCCATGCTGCAGCGGGACGTCGCCAATATGTCGCTCTACTATGGCCAGTACGCTCCCGAGCTATTGGGCACAGGCTACGCCAAGGAGATGTGGGCACTTTATGAGGAGGGCAAGCTGACCCCGGACACCCCTCTCACGGGACAGTTCGCCGAAAGCGACGAGGCCGCAGACGTGGACTCGGTGGTGGCCGAAATCAAGGCTGCCCAGGCTGAGGAGGAAGAACGTCTGGAACGTATCAGGCAAGCCAATCAGGAATGACCTGGCTCAGTCCTCGACCCGGCCGCGCAGGGCCTTGATCTTGCCGCGCTGGGTCTTGCTGTCCATACGCCGCTTCTGCGAACTCCTGGTCGCCTTGGTCGGGCGGCGTGTTTTTTCGACCACCGTGGCCGCCTGGATCAGTTGCACCAGACGCTCGATGGCGTCTTCCCGGTTCTTTTCCTGGGTCCGATACTGCTGTGCCTTGATCACCACTATCCCTTCCTTGCTGATGCGCTGATCCCTGAACTGCAACAGCCGCTCCTTGTAGAAATCGGGAAGACTCGAAGCCTGGATATCGAAGCGCAGATGGATGGCGCTGGACACCTTGTTGACGTTCTGTCCACCGGCTCCCTGGGCGCGGATGGCCGTGAACTCCAGGTCGTTTTCATCCAGTTCGACCGCTGCTGACAATCTGATCACTCCCCCTTCTCCTCCGCTGCGCTTTGCTGGCTATACTGCGGGCAAGGGTACAGGAGAAAAACAATGATGAACAAAGGAATGGCGGTGATCCTGCTGGTGGCGGCATTCCATATTCAGGCCCAGGAGGCGACGGACGACAGCGACCTGCCGCAGTGGACCATCGATCGCATCACGCCGCTGCACGATCGGGTCTCACGTTGGGTCAGCAACACCTCGCGTAATATCGATGGCTTCTTCGGTACCGATGACCACCTCAACACCAGCAACAAGTCCTATATCCGCCTCAGCCAGGAGTTCCAGTGGGAGGAAGGCGAAGGCTTCAGTGCCGATCCGGGCATCCGTTTCAAGCTGGACCTGCCGACCACCGAGGAACGGCTGCGACTGATCATCGAAAGCGACCCGGAAGAGACCCAGGGCACCCTGGCCGAGCAGGGCTCGCAACGGCTGCGCAACGATGACCGGGACCCGGGTAATACCGTCATCGGCCTTAGCCGGCTCAGCGGCAAGGACTGGGCGCGCAACTGGGATACCAAGTTCGGTGCCGGGGTCAAGTTCCGCCTGCCGCTCGACCCCTACCTGCGCTTCGACGCCGAACGTCTTTGGCAGCTCGGCGATGGCCCCTGGCAACTGGCTTCGGAGAACCGGGTGTCATGGTTCAACAGCGACGGCTACTTCGCCCGCACCCGCTGGGATTTCGGCCGGCCACTGGACGATGTGCGCCACCTGCGTTTCGTCACCAACGTGCAGTGGCAGGAAGAGGAAGACACCCTGGAGTTCTCCGAGACCGCCGCCGTGCATCAGGTGCTGGGGCGGCGCAGCGTCATCCGCTACGCCGCGGTGGTGGTGGGCAACAGCGCCTCCAACCCACGGATCAACGACTACTATCTGCAGACGCTGTATCGCCGCAACCTGCACCGCAACATCCTCTACGCCGATCTGATCCCGGAGCTGCATTTCCATCGCGACACCAACTTCGATCCGCGCTGGGGAGTTACCTTGCGCCTGGAGATGTTCTTCCAGGGCGATGTGGTCAGGCGCTGACGTCCGCCCTCACCTGCCCGGCAATGCCTGCTGCAGGAAGCTGACGATCCAGCGCATCATCAATGCACTATCCGCCTCGGCGCTGAGCGAGGCCATGCCGGCGCGCAGGCGCGCCGGTGGCAAGGTCAGCTCGCGCAGGGTCATCAGGTCCCGGCAATAGTCCTTGCAGAACTCCGGATGGCCCTGCACGCTGAGGAAGCAGTCGCCATACTGGATCAGGTAATAGGGGCAGAACTCGCTGCTGGCCAGTACCTCGGCCTGGGGCGGCAGGATCACCACCTGGTCCTGATGACTGACCAGCAGATCCAGGTGCTCCTGGAAGGGTTGCATCCAGGACTTGCGCTCGATCACCTGGTTGAACGACAAGCCCACGCCCCAGCCCTTCTCCGACTGGCGCACGGTACCGCCGAGCGCACGGGCCATGAGTTGGTGACCGAAACACACCCCGATCAGCGGGACTTTCTGCTCCCATAAGGTGCGCACGAACTCGCACAGTGCTTCAATCCAGGGCAGATCATCGTTCACGCCGAACTTGCTGCCGGTGATCAGCCAGGCATCGCAGGCGCTGGCGTCGGCGGGCAATTGCCCATCCAGCACGCGATAGACCGGTAGCTCGCAGTCCGGCAGCAGCTCGCGCAACAGCTCGGAAAACATCTGCGGATAGTTGCCATACGCGGCCTGCAAACTGCGTTTGACGTCATCACACTGCAAAATACCGATCTTCACCTTCTCACCTCACTGGTTGAATCCGCCCATTGCGGCTGGCGATATGAAGCAAAAGATATGCCGTCCCGTCTGCAGGATCAACCGGGTCTCATTCCCAGCCCGGCACACCCTGGCGAATCAGTGCCGAGAAATCCGCATCATCACCGGCATCCAGCGCGCGCTGGGTGATCCGGCCACGGCGCTGCAACTCCTCCAGCGACAGGTCCGGCTGCATGCCCCCGACCTCATGGACATAGGCCGGCAGATAGCCGGTCAGCAGCAGCCGGTAGTCCAGCGGCAGGCCGTTGACGATCTGCTTCATCATCGAGAACACGATGGTGGTGCAGTTGCCGGTGACCGTATGGTAGAAACGCGGGTGTTCGGCCAACTGGTTGGACTGCAGGACGAAGGAGCGAAACAGCTCACGGGCATCGTCGGGGCTGAGATTGATGCGGTACAGCCCCAGCTCCTCACCGCGCACGTTGCTGCGCACCCGCACTATATCGCGCTCATCGGCGGCGATGATGCTCAGCTCGAACTGCTTGAAGAAACCGCCCAGCTCGGAGAACGTCTCATGCCGTTCACGGCGGATTTCCACCGAGAACACCAGGTGCTCACCATCATCGAAGCCGAAGGACACCAGCACATGGGAAATGGGCGCCAGCCCCCAGTTGGAGGTGATCATGTCCACCGAGTTGAGGCGCGACAGGTCGTAGTCGCGGCTTTCCCAGCGAATATCGTAATCCTCCTGGCTGCGCCAGTCGAAGTTGCGCACATTGTCCAGCCTGACCTGGTCGGCATCCAGCTCACCGGTACTGATGTGTGCCAGGTCGTCAGCCCAGTCCCGATGATTGCTCGGTTCGATACTCGCCCACCACCAGCCCAGCACGGCGAACAGGGCAAGGTAGCCCAGCAGCCCATGCCACCAACTCGTGCTGGACCAGAGCCAGTACAGCAGCCCGGCCAGACACAGCAGCCACAGCCCGCCGAGGCCGATCCGTCCCCATATGCCACCCGGGGCCTGGAACCACAGGGCAAACAACGCCCAGATGCTGCTGAGAATCATGATCAGACTGGCCAGGGAGAGCAGAGAGGTTCGAAGCATGCGTGACCTGTGAGAAAAGTTTCGTTCATCCTAGGGGTTGCCAGCGCTTCATCGCAACCCACAGGGTTTGGCTACAGCTGCCCTTCTATCGGCAGCCAGCCGAGAAACCACGCCGCACCACGGCGGAAGCGGCTGGCCTCGGGCTCACTGTCCCAGCTTTGCCCGTCGATCTGCCAACGCAGCTGGTCGTTGTCATCGAGCACCAGTTCGAAGGAGAAATCCTCTGAGGTCCAGTGACGGAACAGCTCGGCCACCGACTCCGCCAGGGCGGGCTGGTGCACCAGCACCCCGGCCTCGGTATTGAGCACGATCGAGCGTGGGTCCAGATTGACCGAGCCGACGAATACCTTCTCGCGATCGAAGACGAAGGCCTTGGCGTGCAGGCTGGCCTGGGATTCGCCGAGGAAGGTGCTGGTCCGCTCCTGCTGCGTGGCCTGCCTGCGCAGCTCCCAGAGTCGCACGCCACCCCTGAGCAGTGGTCTGCGGTAGCTGGCGTAGCCGCTGTGCACGGCAAGCACGTCGGTGGTGGCCAGCGAGTTGGTCAACACCCGGACATCCACCCCGTGCTCTACCAGGTCGATCAGAAACACCTCGCCGCGCGAGCCGGGAATGAAATACGCCGACATCAGCAGCAGCTCGCGTTCGCTGTCACGGGCATGGCGGACCAGCTTGCGGGCCAGGATCGGCACCTGGTTGGTCTCATGTCCCGGGTCGGCCTTGGTCGGCGGGTCGGTCAGCCACTCGGCCTCGCCCCAATGCCAGACGATGCGGTCGTCGTGCAGCGCCCGGGTAAAGGGCGAGTCGGCCACCGCCTGCAGGTAGGTGCCACCATTGTGGCGCTGCCTGAGCGCCTTCAGCTGCTTGCGCAGCTTGACCACCGCCTGCTTGCCTGGGCGGCGGAACAGGCTTTCCACCGGCACTGCCTCGTTGGCATTCCAGTAGTCGTCGAAACTGCGCATCACCTCCCGGGTGATGCGGCCCATGCCGAGAATATCGATGTCCTGGAAGTCCATGACGCTGAGGGAGAAATACTCATCGCCGATATTGCGCCCACCGGTGATGAACATCTGGCTGTCGACCGCCATCAGCTTGTTGTGCATGCGGTAGTTGATACGACCGAATTCGCCGATCTTGCTGAAATACTTGAGTACCTTGCCGCGCAGGGTAACCGGATTGAACAGCTTGACCTCGATATTGGGATGGTGATTCAGCGTGGCCACGTCGAAGTCGCGCAGGCCGCTGCCGATATCATCCAGCAGCAGGCGCACCCGCACGCCCCGGTCGGCGGCACTGAGCAGGCGCTCGGCAATCAGCCCGCCGGTCACGTCGCCACGGTAGATGTAATACTGCAGGTCCAGGCTGCGCTCGGCCCGGTCGATCATCGCCAGGCGCGCGGCCAGGGCATCGGTACCGGTCTGCACCAGGGTGAAGCCGGATAGCCCGGCGCTATCCTCCGGCTGATGGTCACGGACATAGCGGCCGATCTCGGAATCCAGATCGGGGCGCACCGCATAGCTTGGCGGCAGGTCCTGCACCGGCAACGAGCTGGCACAGCCTGCCAGGGCCACTGCCAGCCAGACCAACCATAGCGCCTTCCAGAGAGCTGTTCTCACCCTGCCCGTCATCCTCGATTGCCAACAGCGCAAGTCTAGCAGCCGGTTGGCTGCAGGGGTTAGTCAGCGTCTCCATTCGCTGCAGGATCAGTTACCACCAGTTGGTACTCGGTAGCCCGCCCGCCACGGGTATGCACGACGATGAACCCCTGGTTGGCCGGCACCAGTCCCTGCTCGCGCGCAGCGGCGGTCAAGGCCCGCCAGGTGCCGACGCTGTCGTTGCGCTCGGTGTCGAAACGTACGCTGAGTATCTGCGTGGCAGGCTGGTTGAGCACGCTGTAGCCGGCCACGTGCCCGGCTCCGCTGGAAACCGGATAGCCGAGATACAGTTGCACCTCAGTCGCCGAGTTGGCGGCCAGGTCCGGGGCGTACAGGGTCAGTGGGCCGGTCAGTTGCATATGACCACGGCGCACGGCGGCGGTCCCCACCTTCACCGCCAGGCTACGCACCTGCTGATCCAGCTTGTCCGGCGTGCTCTGCAATGTCCGCCCGAACAATGAAGAAGCAGGCCGTTGCCGCAGGCTGACGCGATACTCCACCCCGTCGAGCCGGTACGGCAGTACATCGCCGCGGCGTACATCCAGCTGCTCGCGTTCGGCCGCCGGCAATGCGGCATAGGTGCCACACAATAGCCCCTGCAAGCGCTCCCGCTCGGCGCTCGCCAGCTCCGCGTTGGCTTGCAGGGCGGTGCATACCTGGCGATCATAGCCCTCCCAGGCCTGGCGCGCGGCGCCGGCCTCCAGTAGCAGTTGCAGGGTCTCCTCCCCGGCGTGTGCAGCAGCCAGCAGCAGCGCTGTCTGTCTGCCCTGCTCCGCCTCACGGCGCTCCAGCCCGCCGATCCCCATACCCATCTGCTGCCGGGTACGCCGGTGCACATTGGCACCATGTTGCAGGAGCAAGGCCACACTCCGTGGTTGGTTGTGCTCAGCCGCGCTCATCAAGGCGGTCTTGTCCCAGCGGTTGTGCTGCTCGGGATCGATACCGGCCCCGAGCAACAATTGCAGATTATCGGGCTGCATCACCGCCGCGGCGGCGGCCGGGTCGCCATCCGGTCCACGCCCCCATTGCTCGCCACGGCTAGCGGATTCATAGGCGATGAAGTCCGCCACCACATTGGCCGGGGCGTTGTTGAGCAGCACGCTGTGCAGGGTGGCAAACTGGCGCCCACGCTCCAGGTCCCCCGGCGCCGGAGCGATGGCGTAGCGGGGTTGCCAGGCGGCTGGGGGCGGACTCGGCAGCTGCACCGGCTGGCTCGGCGCAGCCAGGCTTTCCACCGCTCGCGCCAAGGTTGCATGCAGCAACAGGTCGGCAGCGACATCAGCATCCCGGTCATCCAGCCCCTGGCCGGTGAACAGTTGCCGGAGTTCCTGTTGGGCTGGTTGCAGCATCGGCAACAGGCGGCGATAGGCCTGCTTGTTGTTCAGGTTACGTTCGGACCAGTCGAACAACCCCTCCAGTGCCCGATCATGACGCTGTCGCAATACCGCTTCGTGGCCGTGGCGGGACAGAGCATCAACGCCCAACAGCGGTAGATTGAGCAGTGTCCATTGCTGTTCCTTCCAACCCTGGAAGTCATCCCGTCGCTCATGCTGCGCCATACCGGGCAAGGGATGGCCGACGATATCCTCGAGTCCGGCCTGCAGCTGCGCATAGACGGAAAGCCCGGCCAGGGTATTGGTACGCGGTGGTGTCAGGTAGGTCTGATACAGGCACAGCGGCTGCAGGGTGGCGCCGGCCAACTGATAAAGGCCGGCATAGGCCGACTCACCCCGTGCCGCCGGTGAATGGAAGCCCCAGGTTTCGTTGACCAGTACATGAGTGCGCCCGGCACGCTGGAAAACATCGATGGAACCGTAATCGCCGGTCTGCGACGAGGCGGCATGAGCGCGTCCGCCATAGTTCGGCTGCTCGGCAATCCAGTGCGCCAGCGTGGCGTCATCCAGCAACGGCTTGCCATCGATACTCATGCCCCGGGCGCGGATCTGATAACCGGCGTACAAGCCGGCGTTGTACAGCTCGACTCTTACCTCCCGCCCGTCCACGCTGGCGTTGGCCACGTCCGCGTGGCTACCCGCCAGCAGGCCGACCCCGGACAGGCGCGCCGGCGAGGGTTCGCCGTTGCTGCGCAGGTCCCGGTTCAGCTCCTGCTCCAATGGCTCGCAGAGCCCGCTGGCGCGATTGTCCACCAGACGGTACTCGGCATAACTGGACAGCGCGTGCGCACCGGTATTGCTGACCGGCTGCGGTATCCGCCAGCCCTCCAGCTCGCGGCTGCGCTTGCGATAGAGCCCCGTCAGGCAGGCCTGGGATTGCGCATCGGGCTCAGCAGCGATGCTGCACAGCTCGCCACGACTCAACAGCCACTGCCGGTGATTGGCCGCCAGCAGCAGGCTGCCGACGGGGTCCAGTTCCTGCTGCAGGCGATGCTGATGCGCTACCAGCTCCTTGTCCAGTCGGGCCAGCGCATCATCGGCACAGATCTGCCGATGTACCGCCGGCAAGGCGCCACTGCAATCGAAACTGGCGCGTGTCTGCAAAAGCGGTTGGCGGGCCTTGGGCGTGGTGTCGATCGGTGGCTTGGGCGGCACCGGTGCTGCACAGCCGGCAAGCAGCGCAGCGCTGAGCAGCAGAACGGAAGAGCAAGGTAGTTTTACCGGCATGGTGTTCTGTCCTTTCCGGGATCGTTGTTATTTGATGAATATCGCTGTGCCGTAGATGACGTATTGTTCCGCGCCCTGGTTGGGCGGTGGAGGAAATGGCCCGGCGCTACGCACAGCCTGCTCGGCGGCCGCATCCAGCAGCTCGTCGCCGCAGCGATCGATGACATAGCTCAGCATGCGGCCAGTGGCATCCACGGTAATTTCGTAGGGAATGTAGCACTGGCGCTTGAAGTCGTTCGGATCGCCCTTGTATCCCGGTGGTGGCTTGTATACCGAACCTTCCGGCCGTTTCAGGTTGGCCGTTACCCGGCTCTTCACCGTGTCGGCATAGGCCGAGGGCACTGGCCGGCCACGCGTGGCTGCCGGGGTCGACGTCGGCGGTGCTGGCGGTGGCGCCCAGTCCTGGTTGGCACCAAAGGTATGCACTGGCGGACCCGCGGGCTGTGCTGGGGCGGCCGCGGGTGCTGTTCGTTGCACCGGCCTGGGGGGAGCCGGCTTTGGCGCAGGCTCGGGTTCCGGCTCGGTTTCTGGTTCAGGCTCCGGTTCTGGTTCCGGTTCGATTATCGGCTCAGGTTCCGGCTCCACTGGCAGCTCGACCAGTTCGACGGCAATCGGCTCGCGCAATTGCACCGGCGGATGGCTGAAACGACTGCTCATCAACCATGCCACCAGCGCCGCGTGCAATGCCAGCGACGCACCGATAACCAGCAAGCGCACCGGCCAGGTCCATGGCCGGTATTCATCGGCGGCACTCATCAGAGTTCCAGCTCTTCGCTGGCGACCAGGCTGATACGGGAGTAGCCGGCTTTCTGCAGCACATTCATCACGCGCATCAGGGCGCCATATTCCACCGCCTGGTCCCCGCGCAGGAACAGTCGGGTTTCCAGCTGACCCGCAGTCACCCCATGCGTCAGGTTGGCGAGTTGTCCCAGCGGTACGGCCTGCTCCTGCACGAAAATACCGCCGTCGGCCTGCACGCTGATATACACCGGCTCGGTCGGCGGCGCCGAGGGTGTCGAGGCATTGCTCGGCAGGTCGACCGGTACATCCACCGTTGCCAACGGGGCGGCCACCATGAAGATGATCAGCAGCACCAGTATCACGTCGACGAAGGGGGTGATATTGATCTCGGCGTTCTGCTGATAATTGTGCCGCTTGACCGTCGGCCCGGAATCCAGCTGGATGCCCATGTCAGTGCGCCTCGTCCAGTTGCCGGGAAACCGAAGCCAGCAGCTCGGCGGAGAAGTTGTCGAGAGCCCCGACGAAACCGTTGATGTCCCGCGCGAACTTGTTGAAGATCATCACCGCCGGAATCGCCGCGAACAGTCCCAGCGCCGTGGCCAGCAGGGCTTCGGCGATCCCCGGTGCGACCACCGCCAGACTGGCGCTCTTCATCGTCGCGATGCCGGCGAAACTGTTGAGAATGCCCCACACGGTGCCGAACAGGCCAATGAAAGGCGCGGTCGCCCCTATGGTCGCCAGCACCCCCATCATGCCACCCAGGCGAGCCAGATCCCGTTCCTGGACAATGCTCGCCGTCAACGCCATGCGCTGCAGCAGCCGGTTGATCTGGTCAGCGCTGGCCTGGCTGCCACGGTGCTGGCCGAAGTGGCGCAACTCGGTCTGCGCGGCCAGCCACATGCGGCCGATGGCGCTGTGGTTGGCCTGCTGCTCCAGGTGAGCGGCATCGCCGGCACGGAACAGCTCCAGGAACTGGTTGTTCCTGCGTCTGGCGGCGGCGAAGGTCAGCAGCTTCTCGAACAGGATGGCCCAGGTCAGCAGTGAACAGAACAGCAGGAATATCATCACCGACTTCACCACCAGGTCGGCCTGGACGAACATCTCGCGTACGCCGAAACGCTCTCCCACCGGTTCGCTCATGAGCGCAGGGCTGTCAATCGTGCCCGGCTGTTGCACGGTCGGCGGTGATTCGGCGTCGCTCTGGGCCAGCACCAGCCCGCCGGCCAGCACGCCGACGGCCAGGACCGCCAACAGGCTCAACAGACGCAGTGCCGCCTGACAACGGCCGAGCCAGGATGGGAGGATGTCGATTTTCATAGGGTTTCCTTCTTATTGTTGTTGTATGCGTAGGTGTCTGTCGGCTATTCGCCTCTGTCCCGTTTGCTGTCCCAGGCGTCGGCGTCAAGGTTCTGCGGCGCGAGGATCGCCTGCAGGGCAATCACATACCGATGGAAGGCTTCGCGGCCCGCCCTGCTCAGGCAGGCGCGGGTACGCGGCTTGCGGGCCGCGAAATCCTTCTTCAACAGCACGTATCCCGCGCTTTCCAGCGTGGCCAGATGAGCACCGAGATTGCCATCGGTAGCCTGAACGATGGAGCGCAGGGCAACGAATTCGAGCCACTGCCCGGCGTCGAGGGTGTTGAGTGCCGCCATGATTTTCAGCCGTACCGGCTGGTGGATGATCTCGTCGGGCGTCTGCATTATCCGCTCCTGAGCCAGAGGCCCGACAGAATCAGGGTTCCGCCACAGGCCAGCGCCATCCAGGCCCAGAACACCGGCAGCAGGAACAGGTAGCCGACCAGGCACAGCGTACCCAGCACCAGGCCGATGACGGTATAGCGCGGGCGCAGCTGAATACCGCGCAGCAGATACAGCGCCGCCAGGAACATCGGTGCCAGCATGGCGCTCTGCTCGGGAGAGAGGGGCCAGAAAACGAGATTCAGCGCCAGGCCGAACAGCAGGAAGGTGCCGATCACCCCGATATAGCGCCAGGCCACTTCGGCTCCGGCACCCGAGCGCCGGGCCAGGCGGATACCCATGGTCAGCGCAACGAGGACCACTGCAATCCATATCGGCAGGATGTAGTCGCGAAAGCAGGCGGTGAGAACGAACCCGGCGACATAGGCCAGGCCCCAGAGAATCAACTGGCCTGACTCGGCCTGGTAGTCCTGAAAGCCGGCAGCCCGGTGCTTGACCAGCGCTATGTCACGCAGGGCCTGGGCGGCCTCTTCGGCAGTGGGTAGCATGCAAGGTTTCTCTTGTTTTTAGAATACAAAGCACTCTATCCAGCAGAGAATACAAAATCAATAGTTGTCTCACCGCTTTTTTACGCTCACACCTTGAACTCCGCTGACGCCTGTTGCACCTGGATGGCCAGCTCTTCCTGGGCTCGCGCATTGGCGGTCAGTTCGGTCATGGCTTCGGCGGTGTTCTGCGCCTGCACGTGGATACCGGCGAGCTTTTCCCCCATGCGCTGGGCGCGCTGGCTTTCTTCCAGGATGGCGCTGTCGATCGCTCCGCTGGCCCGGGTGATATCCGCCACCTGGTCACGGATCGCCACCAGCAGTTGCTCGGCCTGCGCCGCTCCTTCCAGGCACTGGCTGGCGGTCTCCTGCTCCTGAGCCAGCCCCAGCGCGGCATCGCTGACGGTGCTGCGCAACCGGTCCAGCATCGCCTGGATCTGGCCGGTGGCATCCTGGGTACTGCGCGACAGGCGCCGGACCTCATCGGCAACCACAGCGAAGCCGCGCCCCTGATCCCCGGCCCGGGCCGCCTCGATCGCCGCGTTGAGGGCCAGCAGGTTGGTCTGCTCGGCAATCCCCTCGATGGTATCCAGCACCGAGACGATATCACCGGCGGCCTGCTGCAATTCCTGCATGCTGTCACAGGAACTGGTCACCTCGCCGGCCAGTTGCTGGATCATGCGGCTGACGCGCGATACCGAATCATGCCCCTGCTCCGCACTCTGGTCAGCCTGGCGCGCCTTGCCGGCGGATTCACCGACCAGCCGCGCGACCTCGCCGATGGACTCCTGCAGGGCATTGGACTCGCTATCCAGTTCGGTCAGTGCCTGGCGCTGGTGCAGGGCCACATCCCGGCAATCCTGGCTGGTGCTGACATTGCGCGTAGCGGCATCGGCGGTCTGCTCCGATGTCGAGCGCAGGCGTGCAATCAGCCCGGCGAAGGTCTCGAACAACTGGTTGAGCGCCAGGGAAATGCTGCCGATCTCGTCATTGCCACGATCCGGCATGCGGCGGGTCATGTCACGCTGGTGCACGATCTCGATGATCGAATCGGACAATCGGCCCAGCGGGTTGGCCACCATCCGCGTCAACAGCCAGGAAGCCAGCGCCGCCAACAGGCCCATGATCACCACGGCCAGTACGATGCTCAGCACGATCTCGCTGCGCATGTCGGCAACCGCACCGTAGCTCTCCTCCAGCGACTGCTCGGTGATCAGCGCAAAGGTGGCATCGCCGACCTGCAGTGGCTGCCAGCTCATCAGCACCCGTTCACCGAAGGGGTTGAGTTCCTGGCCCAGCCCCGACTCACCGGCTGCGGCACTGCGCACCACCGGACTATCGAAGATGTAACGGCCACTCAGGGCCTGATAGCGCTGAATGGCGGCCTGCACAGCGGCCTGCTGGGTGTCGAGATCGAGCTGCCGCATGGCCTGCGCGGGGTCGCTCAGCAGTGGGCGCGGCTCGGTTATCAGGCGCCCATCCGGCGCCACCAGATAGGCGTCGCCGCTGGCACCCAGGCCGATATCCCGCCAATTGCCATCGGCGTTCATCAGCGCGGTAAAGCGCTCGGCGGGCAGTTGGGCGACCAGATAACCCAGCGGCGTCTCGGGGCTGTACACCGGGTGGTACACCGGCACGCCAAAGAACACCACCTGCTCATCGAAATGCCCGGCGAACAGCGAGAAGCGCGAGACGCTGAACTGCCCTGCCCCGGGTTCAGCGGCCATCCGCCCCAGCAGCTCACCCAGCGCTGACTGGGCAAAGGGTCCGTCCTTCAGCGAGGTGGCGAACACCGGCCCCTTGTTGACGCTGTAGATCACCTCGTGGCTGGCGGCATCCACCAGCATCAGGTCATGGTAGCCGTAGCGCTGGGTCACCTCGGCGAAGCTCTCCTGATAGCGCAGGTGCTGCTGGCCGTAGATGGTCGCATCCTGAGGGTCGATCATCGCGCCCAGTTGCTCCACCGGGTTGGGATTGTTGGCCATGTAGGCCTGTTGCAGCAGCAGCCCTTCCAGGCGGATATTCGCCACCCACTCGGCCACCGGCGGCGTCTGCCCGCGCGTGCGCTGTTCATACAACGGTCGGTAGTGCTGCTCGTACCAGCCGGTCATGCTGTCGCGCAGCACATCCAGTTTCGGTGGAGTCACTTCATAGCGATAGGAAACGAAGGGACGCACGAAGCCGTAGATCGCTTCCTGGGTCATGCGGTTGTTGGCCAGTGACAGCAACAGGTCATGATGGCTCTGCAGCAAGCTGTTGACGCTACCCTGGCGCCCGGCCGCCACCGCCATGAATTGCTGCTCGACGCTGCGCCCGACAGCGTCGGTGCTGCGATCCAGGGCCAGCCAGCCGGTGATCCCGGAGGAAACGACGACAGCCAGGATCGTCAGCAGCGACGAGCCTAGCATCAAGCGGGTGGATATCTTCATCGAGGGCAACACACTGAGGACCGAAGGTGTGTTGCAGGTTATGAAAAAGGGGTTTCAATATGATGACAGCCGGCAACTGGCCATTATCCAGTTGCCGGTTCGGAGGATCGCTCAGCGGGTCGAAGCCAGCATGTTGCTGCCGTCCCCGGACGGGCAATTGATCAGGGAGGAAGTAGCCAGCCAGTGGTCGTCGGGGTACCAGGAAAACATGAACTGGCCGCCCTTGAGGCTATCGACCACCATGCTGGCGACTTCCGGGCGTACCGCCGGGCAGCCGTGGCTGCGGCCGATACGGCCATGGCGCTCGATCCAGCTGGGGTCCACGTAGTCGGCCGGATGGATGACGATCGCCCGCTGGCGCGCCAGGTCGTTGATGCCTGGTTCCAGGCCATCCATGCGCAGCGAGTAACCGTGCTTGCCCATGTAGCTTTCCTGGGTGCGGAACAGGCCGATACTGGACTGATGGCTACCCTCCACATTGGAGAACTGGCGGGCAAAATTGTCACCGGAGCCCTGGCCGTGCGCCACCAGGTCCTGCAGCACCAGGCTCTTGCTGTGCAGATCGAAGATCCACAGGCGCTGCTCGGTGGATGGCAGGGAAAAGTCGATCACCGCCAGACGGCTGGCCGGCTCGGCGCCGCTGTTGATGGCGCACTGCATCGCCGATATCGCGGTCAGCAACACTTGCGGATTCAGGTCGGGCGCCTGGCTTGCCAGGCTGCTGACCAACTGCTGTTGCGGCTGGGGTTGAGCAGACGGATGGGTGATGGCGGTTTGGATGGCGCCGGCGGAACCGGCCACAAACGCAAGACAGACGGCAGTCAATACGCCAGCACGGCGTAGACAATTCAACATCGGTTACCCCTCGGCTCAAAAGTCATGAGCCAACAAGAAAAAGGTAGAAAAACAGGTCGCTATCCGGCCCCGTTGAAAAACCACGCGCGGCTTTGCCTATACTGCGTGAAAGGCCGAATGGAACAGTGCGCCCCCAAAGTGTGGTTGGGAGATTACCTGTTGCTCAAAAAATGTACAGTGCTATTCGTCAGTTGCCTGGCCTGGGCTGTCACGCCCGCCAAGGCAGAATTCACCGTCAACGTAGCCTTGACACCGATCCAGGAGGTACTGGCCGATGATCCGGCCGCCCGCTGTCCATCACTGCCCGAGCTGCGCAGCATGCCTGTCCAGGAGGCGCTGCAGCAGTTGTACGAAGCCAACGGTTACACTCCGCTGTGGAAGGACAGCAAGCGCACCCGCGATCTGCATGAGCAGTTGCTGGATCTGGCGCATGACGGGCTAAACCCGCGGCAATATGTCGCCGAACGCGACTCTGCGGAAGATGCACTGTGCCGGGAACTGCGCCAGAGCGCGCTGTACCTGCAGGCACTGGAGCACCTGAGTCGCGGTCGGCTCGACCAGCAGCGCCATGAACCGGTGTGGACCTCCACCTCGCTGCTGCCGCCGGTGCGGGTAAGCGTGGCCGGCCTGGGAGTGATCGGCCTGCAGGACATGCAGGAGGCGTTCGACAGCGCCCGCCCGGGCCTGCCGCTGTACCGCCAGTTGCGCCAGGCCTACCAGGCGATGGACCATGACCCGCCAGCGGTGCCCGCCTTTGCCGATGGTCCGACGATCAAGCCCGGCAGCAACGACCCGCGGCTGGCGCAACTGGCCCAGCGACTGATGGTCAGTGGCTATCTCAAGCCGCTGGCCAGCGCCGGCCCGCTTACCGAGCCGCTACTGCCCTCCGCCGAACCGGTCCTGGCCCAGCCGCTGAGCTACGACCTGCCCCTGCAACAGGCGGTGCGCGCATTCCAGACCGATCATGGCCTGCAGCCCGACGGTCTTGTCGGCAGGCAAACCGTTGCCGCGCTGAACATCAGCCCGGCCGACCGGCTGCTGCAGGTCCGGATCAATCTGGAGCGCCTGCGCTGGCTGGATGCCCGGCGCCATCACCATGCCCTGCTGGTCAACTCCGCCGGCAGCAACGCGGTTCTCTATGAGGGCAACGATATCCGCTGGCAATCACGGGTCCAGTCAGGCAGCCCGAATCGGGCCACACCGCTGCTGGACTCGCGGATCAACCGGGTCACGCTCAACCCCAGCTGGACCATACCACCGACCATCATGCGCGAGGACAAGTTGCCGCAGATCCGCTCCAACCCGGCCTATTTCGCCGAGCGCGACCTGCAGGTGCTGGATCCGCAGGGCAATCGGCTGGATCCGGCGGATATCGACTGGAGCAACCCGCGTGGGGTGATGCTGCGCCAGCCGCCGGGGCCGGACAACCCCCTGGGACAGATGGTATTCCGCTTCGACAACCCCTTCTCCGTGTTCCTGCACGACACGCCCAGCCAGTCGTTGTTCGCCCGTGCGGTACGCAATGTCAGTTCGGGCTGCGTGCGGGTAGAACAGGCCACGGACCTGGCCGACCACCTGTTCCACAGTCTGGATGCACGGCAGCGCGAGCAGATCGAGCAGCAACTGGCCAGTGGCAGAACCAGGGAAGTCAGGGTGGCCAACGGACCGCAGGTGCTGTTGACCTACTGGACGGCCCAGGCAGACACGGACGGACAACTGTACTTCACCCCGGACCCCTATGGCCTGGACCGCAAGCTGGCCGAGGCCCTGGACGGGGTGCTCAGATCCAGCGACGCCGGCGGAAGAAGAGCAGCAGACCGATGACGATCAACAGCATCACCGCCATCACCGCGGGGTAACCCCAGCGCCAGTGCAATTCGGGCATGACATCGAAGTTCATGCCGTACACGCCGACGATGAAGGTCAGCGGCATGAACAGCGTGGCGAAGATGGTCAGCACCTTCATGATCTCGTTCATGCGCTTACTGACGCTCGACAGATACAGGTCGAGCATGCTGACCAGCAGCTCGCGGATGGTATCGATACTGTCCATGACATGGATGGCGTGGTCATGCACATCGCGCAGGTACAGCCGGGTCTCGTTGGAGATCAGCGGGCTTTCATCCCGGGTCAGCCGGCTGAGCAGTTCACGCAGCGGCCAGATCGACTTGCGCAGCAGCAACATCTCGCGTTTGTAGTGATGGATCCGCGCCAGGGTATCCGGTCCCGGGGCGCTGATCAGCTGGTCCTCCAGCGCCTCGACCTGCTCGCCGATGAACTCCAGCATCTCGAAATAGTGGTCCACCACCGCATCCAGCAGTGCGTAGGCCAGGTAATCGGTGCGCATGAAACGAATGCGCCGCCCAGCCCGTAGTCGTTCGCGCACTCCCTCGAAGACATCCCCCGGGCGCTCCTGGAACGACAGTACGAAGTCCGGCCCGAGCACCAGGCTCAACTGTTCTGAATGGATCTGCTGGCGGCCCTGATCGAACTGCAGCATGCGCAGCACTATGTACAGATAGCCCTCGTAGTCCTCCACCTTGGGGCGCTGGTCGGTGTTGAGAATATCCTCCATGACCAGCGGGTGCAGCCCAAAGGTCGCGCCCAGGCTCTGTACCACCGAGGTGTCGGCCACACCATCCACGTTCAGCCAGCCAATGCGGCCCTCGTCGGTTTCCGGCTGCCACTGGCTGACGTTATCGATGACGCATTCCTGCAGCTCATCGGGACCGTAGCTTATCAGCCGGATAACCGCACTGGCCGGTTTGTGCTTGCCGATGTGCACCAGGGTGCCGGGTGGCGCCCCGACCTTGCCACCGCGCTTGACTACCAGCTTTCGAGCCATGCCGCCTCCCCGGATCAATCCTGGTCCTTCGCTTCGAACCATTTCAACTTGTCACGCAGGCTGACCACTTCACCGACGATCAGCAGGGTCGGTGGCTTGATCTCGGTCTGCTCGACCAGTCCCGGCATGCTCTGCAGGGTTCCGGTCAGCACCTTCTGCCGCGCGGTGGTACCCTGCTGGATCAGTGCAATGGGGGTGGCCGGATCACGGCCGAACTCGATCAGCCGCCAGCAGATTTCCGGCAAGCCGACCAGCCCCATGTAGAACACCACGGTCTGGCCCGGCACCACCAGCTCCTGCCACGGCAGGTTGGTGGTGCCGTCCTTGAGATGCCCGGTGACGAAGCGCACCGATTGCGCATGATCACGGTGGGTCAGGGGAATACCGGCGTAGGCCGAGCAGCCGTTGGCCGCGGTGATGCCCGGCACCACCTGGAACGGAATGCCGTTGGCCGCCAGCTCCTCGATCTCTTCCCCGCCGCGCCCGAAGATGAACGGGTCGCCACCCTTGAGCCGCAGCACCCGCTTGCCTTCACGGGCCAGGCGCACCAGCAGCTGGTTGATCTGCTCCTGCGGCACGGCGTGATTGGCGCGCGCCTTGCCGACATAGATGCGGTCGGCGTCGCGCCGGCACAGGTCGATGATCGCATCCGGCACCAGCCGATCGTGCAGTACCACGTCGGCCTGCTGCATCAGGCGCAGGGCGCGGAAGGTCAGCAGGTCCGGATCGCCGGGGCCGGCACCGACCAGGTAGACCTCGCCGTGGTAACGCTGGCCCTGCTGCTGTTGCAGACGCTCGATCAGCAATTGTTCGGCCTCGGCCTCGCGGCCGGCGAATACCCGCTCGGCGATATCACCCTGGAAGGCGTCCTCCCAGAACACCCGGCGCTGATTGATACCGGGAAAGGCCGCCTTGACCTGGGCGCGAAAACGCTGGGCCAGCTGGGCCAGCCGCCCCCAGGAGTGCGGGAACAGCGTCTCGATGCGGGCGCGGGTCAGGCGCGCCAGCACCGGTGCGTGACCACCGCTGGAAATGGCCACCATCAGTGGCGAACGATCGACGATGGCCGGGAAGATCACAGTGCACAGTTGCGGTGCATCCACTGCGTTGACCGGCAGGTGCCGCGCCTGGGCATCGGCAGAGACCTGGGCATTGATGGCCTGGTCGTCGGTGGCAGCGATGACCAGGTTGACCCCTTCCAGGTCGTCAGCCTGGTAGATCCGCAGATGACACTCACCACTGCCCTGCTCGACCAGTTCGCGCAGCGCCGATTCTATCTCCGGCGCCACTACCCGCAGCACGGCCCCCGCCTCCCTGAGCAGACGCGCCTTGCGCAGGGCGACATCGCCACCGCCAACCACCAATACCAACCGGCCATCCAGATGATGGAACAGAGGCAGAAAATCCATATGCACTTCTCCCAAATGAGCTGCCAGCGTTAAACATCGTCATTGCGAGCCCGAAGGGCGCGGCAATCCAGCGCGGGCCGGCAACGCAGAGTGTGCATGGATTGCCACGTCGCTGCGCTCCTCGCAATGACGGCTGCGCGGGGGGAGGCACAGGGGAATGCTTGATGAGAACACCTCCCCCGGCGCGATCAGTTGCCTCAGCCGATACGTTCCAGCCCGCCCATATAGCTGCGCAGCACCTCGGGCACGACCACGCTGCCATCGGCCTGCTGGTAATTCTCCAGTACAGCGACCAGGGTGCGACCCACCGCCAGGCCGGAACCATTCAAGGTATGTACCAACTCCGGCTTGCCGGTTTCCGGGTTGCGCCAGCGTGCCTGCATGCGCCGTGCCTGGAAGTCGCCGCAGCTGGAGCAGGAGGATATCTCGCGGTACTTGTTCTGGCTGGGAATCCACACTTCCAGGTCGTAGGTCTTGACTGCGGCAAAGCCCATGTCGCCGGTGCACAATGCCATGGCACGGTACGGCAGGCCGAGGCGTTGCAGCACATCCTCGGCGTGGCCAGTGAGCTCTTCCAGTGCACGCATGGAGTCATCCGCCCTGACAATGTGCACCATCTCGACCTTGTCGAACTGGTGCTGGCGGATCATGCCGCGGGTATCGCGCCCGGCCGAGCCGGCCTCGCTGCGAAAGCACGGGGTATGCGCGGTCATCTTCAGCGGCAGGCTGTCGGCATCAAGGATGCTCTGGCTGACGATATTGGTCAGCGACACCTCGGAGGTCGGTATCAGGTACAGCTCGCGCTGATCCTCGCCGGCGCTGATCTTGAACAGATCCTCCTCGAACTTGGGTAGCTGGCCGGTGCCCTGCAGCGCCTCGGCCTGGACCAGGTACGGGGTGTAGACCTCTTCATAGCCGTGCTCATTGACGTGCAGGTCGAGCATGAACTGGGCCAGCGCCCGGTGCAGTCGGGCGATCGGCCCGCGCATCAGCGCAAAGCGCGCGCCGGACAGCTTGGCGGCGGTCTCGAAGTCCAGGTAGCCATGCAGCTCACCGATGGCGACATGATCGCGGACTTCGAAATCGAAGCTGCGCGGGGTACCCCACTGGCGTACCTCGACATTGTCGTCTTCCCCGCCACCGACCGGCACGCTGTCGTCCGGCAGGTTGGGAATCGCCAGCAGAATGGCGTCCAGCTCCGCCTGGATGGCCTCCAGCTCCTGCTTGGCCGCGGCCAGCTCCTCACCCATGCGATCGACATCCGCCAGCAGCGGCTGGATATCCTCGCCGCGCGCCTTGGCCTGGCCAATGGATTTGGAACGACTGTTGCGCTCGGCCTGCAGGGTTTCAGTGCGGGTCTGCACGGACTTGCGGCGGGCTTCCAGCGCTTCGAGCAGACTGACGTCCAGCTCGAAACCGCGGGTGGCAAGGCGTTCGGCAATCAATTGGGGTTGGCTACGGACCAGTTTTGGATCAAGCATGGGGCATCATCTTTTGGTTGCGGGTTACAGCCTGGCGACTAGCGCGTCAGCATCAGGCCGGCCCAGGTGGCGGTCAGACCGAGACACACACTGAGCAGGATATAGCCCAGGGCCATGAAGCCCTGGTCATTCTCCAGCAGACGCCAGGCGTCCAGGGAGAAGGTGGAAAATGTGGTGAAGGCACCCAGGAAACCGACGGTCAGTCCCTGTTGCAGCAATGGCGACAGCTCCGGGCGGTTCAGCCACACGCCGTATAGTATACCTATCACCAGGCATCCGAGCAGGTTGATGAGGAAGGTCGCCAACGGAAAGGCGCCCGGCCACAGCAGTCCGACGCCGAGGGTCATGCCGTAGCGTGACAGCGCGCCCAGCGCGCCACCCAGGCCAATCGCCAGCAGCGTGCCGATCATGGCTGCTCCGGGCGGCGCTTGCTGGTGCTGGCGGCGTCCAGGCCACGCAGATACTCCAGCTTCTGGCCGATCTTCAGCTCCAGCCCGCGATTGACCGGCTGGTAGTAGCGGCGCGGCTGCATTTCCTCGGGGAAGTAGTCCTCCCCGGCGGCATAGGCCTCCGGCTCGTCATGGGCGTAGCGATAGCCCTGGCTGTAGCCCAGTTCCTTCATCAGTTTGGTCGGTGCGTTGCGCAGGTGCAGCGGCGGCTCCAGCGACGGCTGGCCGGCGACATCCTGCAGCGCCATCTTGTAGCCCATGTACACCGCATTGCTCTTCGGCGCACAGGCCAGGTAGACGATCGCCTGGGCCACCGCCAGCTCCCCTTCCGGACTGCCGAGGCGCTCCTGCACGTCCCAGGCATTGAGGCACAGGGTCAGCGCGCGCGGATCGGCATTGCCGATATCCTCGCTGGCCATGCGCACCACCCGGCGGGCGATGTACAACGGGTCGCAGCCGCCATCGATCATCCGTGCGTACCAGTACAGCGAGGCGTCCGGGTCGGAGCCGCGCACCGATTTGTGCAGCGCCGATATCTGGTCGTAGAAGGCCTCGCCGCCCTTGTCGAAGCGCCGGCGGTTGTCGTTCAGCAGGTCACCGACCAGCTCGACATCGATGCTGCCGCCATCGGCCACCAGGTCGGCGGCGATCTCCAGCAGGTTGAGCAGGCGGCGGGCATCGCCGTCGGCGGCGCCGATCAGGATGCTCCGTGCTTCAGCGCTGATCGTCAGCTGGTGCTGGCCCAGCCCGCGCTGCTCATCGGCCAGGGCACGGGACAGCAAGGCATCCAATGCCTGCTCATCCAGCGCCTTGAGCACATAAATCCGGGCCCGGGACAGCAGCGCGTTGTTCAGTTCAAAGGACGGGTTCTCGGTGGTGGCGCCGATGAACAACAGGGTGCCATCCTCGACATAGGGCAGAAAAGCGTCCTGCTGGGCCTTGTTGAACCTGTGCACTTCGTCGACGAACAGGATGGTCTGGCGGCCGTTCTGCGCCGCGTGCTGGCGCGCCTGATCCACTGCCAGGCGAATGTCCTTGACCCCCGCCAGCACCGCGGAAATGGTCACGAAATGCGCATCGGCCAGGGTCGCCAGCAGCTTGGCCAGGGTGGTCTTGCCCACCCCGGGCGGTCCCCAGAAGATCATCGAATGCAGCGCGCCCTGCTCCAGCGCCACCCGCAGCGGACGCCCCGGCCCCAGCAGGTGCTGCTGGCCGGCATACTCATCCAGGCTGGCCGGGCGCATGCGCGCCGCCAGCGGCTGATGGGGCGGTGTGCGGGCGGCGAACAGATCCATGTCACTCACTGATGACATCGACTCCATCGGGCACATCGAAGGTGAATTGCGCGTCATCCAGCGTCTGGTTCAGCTGCACGTTGCGGAACAGGATGTTGGTGCGCTGGCCGACCGGGTCGCTCATCTGCATGTCGTTGATCACCCCGTCGCTGAAGGATACCCGCAGGTTGTCGAACATCGAGTCGGCCTCCTTGGGGGTCAGGGTGAAGTCGACCACGCTGCTGCCTTCGCTCCACTCGATGTTGAAGTTCTCCTGCAGCTGGCTGACGTCGCCGGACAGCAGCAGCGCCGGGGTGTGGCTCAGGCGCTTGTCCATCTTCTGGATGGTCACCTGCTCCAGGTCCGGATCGTACAGCCAGATACGCTCGCCATCAGACACCAGCAACTGTTCCAGCGGCGGGTCGGTGTGCCAGCGGAACATGCCGGGGCGCTTGAGTGCCAGGGTGCCGGTGGTTTCCTGCAGGTTGGCGCCATTGGCGCTGAGGGTCATCTGCGAGAAACCGCCGGTCATGGTCTTGGCCCGGGACAACAGCTCGTTGAGCCGCTCGGCGGCGCGGGCCTGGTCGTCTGCGCTGGCCACCAGTGGCATGGCCACCAGGCACAGCGCGATAATACTGGAACGCAGTAAGGTGCTGATCATTTTGGGCGTCTAGTCTCGTACGGGAGGCGGCGCGATCACCTCGCGCGAGCCGTTGGTGTTTGCTGGTGTTACGACACCGGCCATTTCCATCGATTCAATCATGCGCGCAGCGCGATTGTAACCAACCTTGAGCTTGCGCTGCACCGAGGATATGGACGCACGCCGGGTCTCGGTGACGAAGCGCACCGCCTCGTCGTACAGCGGATCGTCCTCCTCGCCCTCGCCGCCCATGCCGCCACCGTCAAAACCGCCGGAGCCACCCTCGTCGGCACCGTCGAGAATGTCCTGGATATAGTCCGGCTCGCCGCGCAGCTTCCATTCGTCCACCAGGCGGTGCACCTCGTCATCGGAGACGAAGGCGCCATGCACCCGCACCGGCAGGCTGGTGCCCGGCGGCATGTACAGCATGTCACCATGCCCGAGCAACTGCTCGGCGCCACCTTGGTCGAGAATGGTCCGCGAGTCGATGCGGCTGGACACCTGGAAGGCGATCCGCGTGGGAATATTGGCCTTGATCAGACCAGTGATCACGTCCACCGACGGCCGCTGGGTCGCCAGGATCAGGTGGATACCGGCCGCCCGCGCCTTCTGCGCGATACGGGCGATCAGCTCCTCGACCTTCTTGCCGACGATCATCATCATGTCAGCGAATTCGTCGATCACCACCACGATCACCGGCAGAGTCTCCAGCTCCGGCGGGATATCATCCACGCTCTCGCGGCGGAACAACGGGTCGGTCAGCGGCTCGCCGGCCTTCTGCCCGTCCTTGACCTTGCGGTTGAAGCCGGCCAGGTTGCGCACGCCCATGGCCGCCATCAGCTTGTAGCGGCGCTCCATCTCGGCCACGCACCAGCGCAGCGCATTGGACGCCTCCTTCATGTCAGTGACCACCGGGCACAGCAGATGCGGGATGCCCTCGTAGATCGACAGTTCGAGCATCTTCGGGTCGATCATGATCAGTCGTACATCTTCGGGATGCGACTTGAACAGGATACTCAGCAGCATCGCGTTGACCCCGACCGACTTACCCGAGCCGGTGGTACCGGCCACCAGCAGGTGCGGCATCTTGGCCAGATCGGCCAACACCGGCTTGCCGCCGATGTCATGCCCCAGGGCCAGCGGCACCGCTGACTGCGCCTCGTCGAACTCGCGGGTCTGCAGCACCTCGGACAGGCGCACAATCTCGCGGTCCTCGTTGGGGATCTCGATACCGATGGTGGTCTTGCCGGGAATGACCTCCACCACGCGCACGCTGATCACCGCCAGCGAGCGCGCCAGGTCCTTGGCCAGGTTGGAAATCTTGCTGACCTTGACGCCAGGTGCGGGCTGGATTTCGAAACGGGTAATGACCGGACCCGGCTGCACCTTCTCGACCTCGGCCTCGACGCCGAAGTCCTTGAGCTTGAGTTCCAGCAGCCGCGACATGCCCTCCAGCGACTCGGGGGAGAAACCCTTGCTGATCTTGCTCGGCGGATCGAGCAGCGCGATCGGTGGCAGCGAGCCGGGCACCACCGGCTCGAAGCTCAGCGGCGCCTGGCGCTCCTTCTGGGTACGCACGCTGGCCGGAACCGGTTTGGTATCCAGCGGCTCGATCTTTGGTGGTTGGCGTTTTTCCTGGGCGGCGACATGCTTGACCAGCGCCTCCTGGCGTTGTGCGCGTGCCGCCTCGGCCTGGCGCTTCTCTTCACTGGAAACCACAGGTTCGCGCCGTGGCGCCGGTGCCTGGTAGCCCGGCACCGCCTGCTGCGCCGCTCGCCGCGCACGCCAGCCGGCCCAGCCGCGCTTGAGCAGATCCAGCAGGTCCAGGGTCAGACGCCCGGTCAGATCCATCACCTTGAACCAGGACAGGTTGGTGAATACCGTCAGACCAAACAGGAACAGCGTCAGGAACACCAGGGTGCTGCCCTGCATGTTCAGCACCGGATAGGACAGGTCGCGCAACAACTGGCCCAGCACCCCGCCGGCGCCAGCGCCCTCGGGGAAACGCGCATGCGCGGTGCCGTGCAGCGCCGCCAGGGCGGTACCGGCCAATAATGTGAGTACGAAGCCGATCAGTCGCCAGGAGAACAGCCAACCGTTCCAGACGAACGGTAGATGCCGTCGGCGGAACATCTGCCAGACCTTGACCGCGACGATCAGCGGGAACAGATAGGCCAGGTAGCCGAGCACCAGCAGCAGCACATCGGCGATCCACGCGCCCATGCGCCCGCCGGCATTCTGCACCGCCATCTCGCCACTGCTGCGGGTCCAGCCGGGGTCTCCGACGTTATAGGTGAACAGCGCCATGCATAGATACAGGCACAGTGCGATCATCCCCAGCAATGCCCCTTCGCGCAGGCGCAGGCTGAGTTGTTCTCGCCAGGCAAAGTGCTGGCCTTTGTGGGATCGGGTATCCTTCAACGCTCTGGTTTCCATCGTGACTCAGCTGCGTATTGTACAGGTTCTGTGAACATCGTATGGATTGACCTGCAAAGATGGGTTGCGTTCCACAAATTACGGGAACTATCTTGATCTGTGACAATAACTTAACGAAGCTTCTTGATAAACCGTTTGAGAGAATCGTACAGGATTTTGCATGACCGAACTGAGGTGGCTGGATCCAGACAGCCTGGACTTCCCCCCTTCCCATGAAGCGCTGGACAGCCCCAACGGATTGCTCGCGGTGGGTGGCGATCTGCGCCCCGACCGGCTGCTGGCGGCCTACCGCCGGGGCATCTTCCCCTGGTACGAGCAGGGCCAGCCGCTGCTGTGGTGGTCACCCGACCCACGCACGGTAGTGGCCCCTGAGGCGATACACGTCTCGCGCAGCATGCGCAAGTTCCTGCGCAGAACGCCCTTTCGCATCAGTTTCGATCGGGATTTCGCCGCGGTGATCCGCGCCTGCGCCGAGCCGCGTGACTATACCGATGCCACCTGGATCACCGACGAGATGCAGCGCGCCTACCTGGAGCTGCATCGCAGCGGCATGGCCCACTCGGTGGAGGTCTGGGATGGCGATCAACTGGTCGGCGGCCTGTATGGCGTGGCGCTGGGCAGGGCCTTCTTCGGCGAATCCATGTTCAGCCGCAGCAGCAACGCCTCGAAGACCGCCTTCATCGCCCTGGCACACCACCTGCGGACCGGAGGCTGCGAACTGATCGACTGCCAGATGCCTACCGAGCACCTGCAGAGTCTCGGCGCCCGCGAGATTCCCCGGGCCACCTTCCTCGCGCGGCTGCAACAGCTGTGCGCCCTGCAGGCACCGGACTGCTGGGGGCGCCCCGGAATGGAAGCTCTGGACGCAGCTTCTATACTTGGGGAACCCACTCAAGAGCGATCGACATGACTGATCTGGCGCACCTGAAATTCTATGCCACACAACCGCACCAATGCAGCTACCTGCCGGATGAGCAGGCGGTCACCCTGTTTCTCGACCCTCACCAGCGCATCGACGATCACACCTACAGCCGGCTGTCGGAACTGGGCTTTCGCCGCAGCGGCGAACATCTCTATCGCCCGCACTGCGGCCAATGCCAGGCCTGCATCCCGGCGCGCATCCCGGTAGCCGACTTCACACCCAGCAGCCAGCAACAGCGCATCTACAAGCGCAACCGGGACCTGCAGGTGGAAACCGTCCGCCCGCTGATGACCGATGAGATCTACCAGCTGTATGCCCGCTACATCGAAGCAAGGCATGCCGACGGTGACATGTTCCCGCCGAGCCAGGAACAGTTCCGTTCGTTCCTGGTCAGTCAGGACGAGTTTTGCGAGTTCAACACCTTCCGCCTGGATGGACGCCTGTTGGCCGTGGCGGTAACCGACCGCCTGGGCAACGGGCTGTCGGCGGTGTATACCTTCTTCGATCCCGGCGAGTCCCGCCGCAGCCTCGGCCGCTACGCGATCCTGTGGCAGATCGAGGAAGCGCGCCGGGCGGGCTTGCCGGCCATCTACCTCGGCTACTGGATCAGGAACTGCCGCAAGATGAGCTACAAGACCGAATACCGACCGCTGGAGATGCTGGTCAACCAGCGTTGGATTCGCATCACTTGAAAAATCCCGGTCAAAACTTGGCTGTTGGTTGCATTTGAGGCACAATTGCTCACCTTTTTTGCGGGCTTCATCCTGACGGCCCGCCTTGGCAACACATTTGAGAGGCCTTTGCTTAATGGCGAAAGAAGACAGTATTGAAATGGAAGGCACCATCGTTGACACCTTGCCGAATACCATGTTCCGCGTTGAACTGGAAAACGGCCACGTGGTGACTGCCCACATTTCAGGCAAGATGCGCAAGAACTACATCCGTATTCTGACCGGTGACAAGGTACGCGTTGAACTGACCCCCTACGACCTGACCAAGGGTCGCATCACCTACCGCGCCCGCTGATCCGCAGGCACGCGTCCGCAACGCCCCGACCTTTCCATCTGGCTCCTCCGGGGCGCCGGCTCTTTCCGGAGCATCTTACCCTTCCCTGAATGCAAAAAGCCGTGTGCAAGCACGATGGCTTGCACACGGCCGTGTTGCCTGCCGCCAGATCAGCGCGACATGTACTTACCCACTTCCAGTTTGCCGATCGCGGCACGGTGCACTTCGTCCGGACCGTCGGCCAGGCGCAGGGTGCGCTGCATCGCATACATGTGCGCCAGTGGGAAGTCCTCCGACACACCGGCTCCGCCGTGCATCTGGATCGCCCGGTCGATCACCCGCAGGGCGACGTTCGGCGCCACCACCTTGATCTGGGCAATTTCGCTCTTGGCGATCTTGTTGCCAACGGTATCCATCATGTAGGCGGCATTCAGCGTCAGCAGGCGCGCCTGGTTGATCTCGATGCGCGACTCGGCGATCAGGTCGATATTGCCACCCAGCTGCGCCAACGGCTTGCCGAAGGCAGTACGACTGGTCGCCCGCTTGCACATCAGCTCCAGCGCCCGTTCGGCAGCGCCGATGGAACGCATGCAGTGGTGGATACGACCCGGCCCGAGGCGACCCTGGGCGATCTCGAAGCCGCGGCCCTCACCCAGCAGCACGTTGCTGTAGGGAACCCGCACGTTCTCCAGCACCACCTCGGCATGGCCGTGCGGTGCGTCATCATAGCCGAACACCGGCAGCGGGCGGATCACCTTGACGCCGGGGGTATCCATCGGCACCAGAATCATCGAGTGCTGCTGGTGGCGCGGCGCATCGGGATTGGTCAGACCCATGAAGATCATGATCTTGCAGCGCGGATCACAGGCACCGGAGGTCCACCACTTGCGACCATTGATCACCCACTCGTCACCTTCGCGACGTGCATTGGCCTGCATGTTGGTGGCATCGGAGGACGCCACGCCCGGCTCGGTCATGCCGAAGCAGGAGCGAATCTCGCCCGCCAGCAGCGGCTTGAGCCATTTTTCCTTGTGTTCCTCGCTGCCGTAGCGAACGATGGTCTCCATGTTGCCGGTATCGGGTGCGCTGCAGTTGAACGCTTCGGAAGCCAGCCCGGAACGGCCCATCAACTCGGCCAGCGGTGCATACTCCAGGTTGGTCAGACCGGCGCCCAGCTCCGACTCGGGCAGAAACAGGTTCCACAAACCAGCTGCGCGAGCCTTGACCTTCAGCTCCTCGACAATCGCGGTGGGCTGCCAGCGATCACCTTCGTTGACCTGCTGATGGAAGATGGCTTCCGCAGGAAACACATGCTCCTGCATGAAGGCATCCACCTGCTCGCGCAGCTGTTTGACTTTGGGGGAGTATCCGAAATCCATGCCATTTACCTTTTCTGGTTTGTTGTACATATGTATCTGAGGTACAAAAAAGGTAGATGAGACAAACAAATTTACCTAATCTATTTTCGGCGTGTATAAAGATTCATAAGCAATATATACATAGCCCCCTTATATAAGAGCCTATAAACGAGCCAACGAAGGATGCTGCGATGAACCTCAGTAAAGTGGACCTGAACCTGTTCATTGTATTTGACGCTATCTATACAGAAGCGAACCTGACCCGCGCGGGGCAGATCGTCGGTATCACCCAGCCTGCGGTGAGCAACGCCCTGGCCCGGCTGCGCGACACCTTCAATGATCCGCTGTTCGTGCGCACCGCCCAGGGCATGGTGCCCACGCCGATGGCACAGAACATCATCACCCCGGTACGTCACGCCCTGCAGCTGCTGCGTGTATCAGTACAGGAAAGCCGCAGCTTCAACCCCAACGAGGCGAACAAGACCTATCGCATCAGCATGACCGACCTCACCGAGGCGGTGATCCTGCCGCACCTCGCCGCGCGTATCCGGCGCCTGGCACCGAACATCAATATCGACAGCTTCCTCACCCGCCGCCGCGAAACCACCAAGGAGCTCGCCGCCGGACGCCTGGACTTCGCCATCGATGCCCCGCTCAACACCGATCCCCAGGTCCGCCATGTGCGCCTGTTCGAGGACCGCTACGTGTGCATCATGCGCAAGGGCCACCCGCTGGCCGGCAAGGACCGGATCACCCTGGATGACTACCTGGCGCAGTCGCACATCCATATCTCCAGCCGCCGCAACGGCCTTGGCCATGTGGACCTGGCGCTGGGCAAGATGGGCATTCAGCGGCGCGTGGTGCTGCGCTCGCAGCACTATCAGATGGCGCCCCTGGTGCTGGAGTCGACCGATATGGTGATGACCGTCAATGAGCGCTTCGCCCGTCGCCATAATCTGCACTGGGTCGAGCTGCCGATCGAGGACATTCCGCCGATCCAGACCCATCTGTTCTGGCACGAAAGCACCGACCAGGACCCGGCCAACCGCTGGATGCGCGAGCAGATCATCGAGCTGTCCCAGCAACTCGAACGCAAGATGGCCAAGGAGCGCGAAGCGGTACTGCCGAGCGCGACCTGAGTTCACTCCAGCGCCGGCTCCTCCTCCGGAATCGGCGCGAACCGGGCTGCCCATATCTCCCGATACTTCTCCAGCAGCCGGCGCGGCTCGCCCTGGCGCACCATCCGGTACACGCCCTCGGCCAGGGCCGCACGCAGCGCCGGTGAATTGCACGCCGAGTTGTGCGAGATGGTGTAATACAGTGGCTCGTTGATCAGCGAGCCTTCGAGAATGTCCAACTGGTCGAGAATGTTCATCTGCGCCGCCAGGGCCAGCCCCTGGTGCCGCTCGTAGATCACGTAGTCGGCACGGTCGCGTAGCAGCAGCTCGAAGGACTGCTCGATGGACGGAACCGTGTTGATATCCAGGTGATCGGCGGCATAGGTATCGAATGCCGTGCCGAAGCTGTTGTTGACCAGCGAGCTACCCTGCTTGCCGCGCAGATCATCCCAGCCGCTGTAGGGAAAGGCCTCGCCGCGCTTGACGAAGATGACACTGGGAACCTCGATGTACGGCGGGTGCACATAGTCCATCTCCATCAGCCGGGTCGGCGTCAGGAAGGCACCGGCGAGCATGTCCACCCGGCCGCTGCGAACCTCTTCCTGGGCGCGGGCCCAAGGCCCGACATTCAGCACGTCGACATGGATGCCGCTGCCCTCCAGGGCCATCTCCAGCAATTCCACCGCGGCTCCGGTCAGGCGCTTGGGATCGTCGGGATTGACCCACAGCAGCGGTGGATACTGGGAATTGCCAGACACCACGATGCGTTCACATGCACCGCCGGCAGCCAGGCTCGCGGTACTCGGTGTCAATAGCGCCAGCGCGAACGCCGCCGCCAGGTACTTCCTGTCAATGAATCCTCTGCGTACCGCCATCAACCGCCCTCCCCTGATCATGTGCCGCTGTTCGCAGTATAGCGATCCAGCTCAAGCTGGCGAATCGATGGCACCGCTATGGAAGCGAAACTCGGTATCGTCCTTCAGCACCGCACGCGCCTCGACCTCGGCAAAGAAGGCGATGCGCTCGTCGATCGACCCATCGGCATAGGCCCGGGCCAGCTTCAGGTAATCCTCGTAGTGACGCGCCTCGGACTTGAGCAGCGAACGGTAGAAATCGGCCAGTTCCTCGTCCAGATGCGGTGCCAGGCAGGCGAACCGCTCGCAGGAACGCGCCTCGATAAAGGCGCCGACGATCAGCGTATCGATCAGGCGCCCCGGCTCCACGGTACGCACATGCTGACGCAGACGCTGCGCGTAATGGCTGGCCGACAGCCCGCGATAGGCGACCCCGCGCTTGTTCATCAGCGTCGTGACCTGCTCGAAATGCCGCAGCTCCTCACGTGCCAGGCGTGACATCTTCTGCAACAAATCGGGCTTGTCGATATAGCGGAACATCAGGTTCAACGCGGTCGAGGCGGCCTTCTTCTCACAGTTGGCATGGTCGATCAGCAGTTCTTCGGGATGCTGCAGGGCCTGCCGGACCCAGGCCTGCGGGGTGGTGCAACGCAGAAAGGCGAGCAAGTGGTCGGGAAGAGTCATGTATTGGTGTCAGCCAGGTGGATGGGACCGGCAATTATACGGATATACGACAGTTCGTCATCTTGCCCTAGGTCAACGGCAGCCCGGCGAAAAGCGTCTACATTGTTAGAAACATCGCGGCGTTCGGAAGGGAGAAGCCATGCAAACCATAAAACGAATACTGGTCGTACTCGACCCCACCAGGGAAGACAACGTGGCGCTGGTGCGCTCCAGACTGCTGGCCGGCTATCTCGGTGCCGAACTGCATCTGCTGGTCTGCGAGAACCGCAGCGACTTCTCCGTCCTGCTGGACGAACTCTGCGAAAGTCTGGAAACCGCCGGTATCCGCGCCAGCTATACCCAGGCCTGGGACGGCAACCTGACCGACACCATAGTGCGCACACTGTTGGCCGAGGGCTGCGGCCTGGTCATCAAGCAGCACCTGCCGGACAACCCGCTGAAGAAAGCCCTACTGACGCCGGACGACTGGAAGCTGCTGCGCTACTGCCCTGCCCCGGTGCTGTTGGCCAAGGGCAATGCCTCCTGGATACAAGGCAAGGTGCTGGCGGCGGTCGATCTGGGCAGCCATGACGATGAGCATTATCAGTTGCATGACACCATCGTCAGCTACGCGGCGGATATCGCCGACATGATCAACGGCGAGCTGCACCTGATCAGTGCCCATCCGGCGCCCATGTTGTCGTCCGCCAACCCGGTCTATCAACTGCGCGAGAATATCGTGAAGATATTCAGCGACAAGGCCGCCCGCTATGTCGAGCAGTACAACCTCAGTGAAGCCAACACCCATATCGACGAGGGCCCGGCTGACACCCTGATCCCCAAGGTTGCCCAGCAGATCGGCGCTAGCATTACCGTGATCGGTACTGTTGCGCGTACCGGCATTTCCGGCGCCCTGATCGGCAACACTGCGGAGGTCGTGCTCGATCAGCTCAGCGGCGACGTACTGGTGCTCAAACCCGACGACATGATCGACCACCTGGAGCAATTGCTGGAAAAATAGTTCCGGTGCATCGCGGCCCGCCTGCGGGCCGCGACCTTTTGTCCCTTGCCGATAATGCAACGAAGGTTGTAACACCGTCTGCCTTAACTTTATGCGCCTATTCCTGTAGAATTCCTGCCCGCCGTGAGTGCATGTGTACAGGCGTTTGCCCGCAACCGTATTCTGTTACCCCAGTAAACCAGGTTGCCCCCACCAGATCGGGCCTGCGCTTGCACCCATCCCTATTTTCGGCATCCCAGGTCCGTGAGGATGACCGTTCCGTCACAAACGGAACAGACTGATGAGGGTAATTATTGTGCTTGAAGCCTACCGCAAACACGTTGAAGAACGCGCCGCTCAAGGCGTCGTGCCTCAGCCGCTTAATGCCGAACAAACCGCTGGTCTGGTTGATCTCCTGAAAAACCCGCCGGCTGGCGAAGAAGAATTCCTGCTTGATCTGCTCACCAACCGCGTTCCGCCGGGAGTGGATGAAGCCGCCTACGTCAAGGCCGCTTTCCTGTCCGCAGTAGCCAAGGGCGAGGCCACATCGCCGCTGCTGAACAAGGTCCGCGCTGTTGAACTGCTGGGCACCATGCAGGGCGGCTACAACATCGCCACCCTGGTCGAGCTGCTCGATAACGAAGAGCTGGCCGCCACCGCCGCCGAACAGCTCAAGCATACCCTGCTGATGTTCGACGCCTTCCACGACGTCGCCGAGCGCGCCAAGAATGGCAACCCGCACGCCAAGGCAGTCCTGCAATCCTGGGCTGATGGCGAGTGGTTCACCAACAAGCCTGCGGTGGCCGAGAAGATCAGCCTGACCGTGTTCAAGGTACCCGGCGAAACCAACACCGACGACCTGTCCCCGGCTCCCGATGCCTGGTCGCGCCCGGACATCCCGCTGCACGCCCTGGCGATGCTGAAAATGGCCCGCGACGGTATCGAGCCGGTCGAGCCAGGCGTGACCGGTCCGCTGAAGCAGATCGAAGCGGTCAAGGCCAAGGGCCTGCCGGTCGCCTACGTCGGTGACGTGGTCGGTACCGGTTCCTCGCGTAAGTCCGCCACCAACTCGGTGCTGTGGTTCTTCGGTGACGACATCCCCTACGTACCGAACAAGCGCGCCGGTGGCTACTGCTTCGGCTCCAAGATCGCCCCGATCTTCTACAACACCATGGAAGACGCCGGCGCCCTGCCGATCGAGTTCGACTGCAACGACCTGAACATGGGCGACGCCATCGACGTCTACCCCTACGAAGGCAAGGTCTGCAAGCACGGCACTGACGAAGTCATCACCACCTTCGAACTGAAGACCCAGGTGCTGCTCGACGAAGTACGCGCCGGTGGCCGTATTCCGCTGATCATCGGTCGCGGCCTGACCGAGAAGGCCCGCGCCGAGCTGGGCCTGGGCGGTTCCGACCTGTTCCGCAAGCCAGAAGCCCCTGCCGAGAGCGACAAGGGTTACACCCTGGCACAGAAGATGGTGGGCAAGGCCTGTGGCGTCGAGGGCGTTCGCCCTGGCACCTACTGCGAGCCGAAGATGACCACTGTCGGTTCCCAGGACACCACTGGCCCGATGACCCGTGACGAGCTGAAGGACCTGGCTTGCCTGGGCTTCTCCGCCGACCTGGTGATGCAGTCCTTCTGCCACACCGCGGCCTATCCGAAGCCGATCGACGTCAACACCCACCACACCCTGCCCGACTTCATCCACAACCGTGGTGGTGTCGCGCTGCGTCCGGGTGACGGCATCATCCACAGCTGGCTGAACCGCATGCTGCTGCCCGACACCGTCGGTACCGGTGGCGACTCCCACACCCGCTTCCCGATGGGCATCTCCTTCCCGGCCGGTTCCGGTCTGGTGGCCTTCGCCGCTGCCACCGGCGTCATGCCGCTGGATATGCCGGAATCAGTACTGGTGCGCTTCAAGGGCGAAATGCAGCCGGGTATCACTCTGCGTGACCTGGTACATGCCATCCCCTACTACGCGATCCAGGAAGGTCTGCTGACCGTTGAGAAGAAAGGCAAGAAGAACATCTTCTCCGGCCGTATTCTCGAGATCGAAGGTCTGACCGGCCTGACTGTCGAGCAGGCGTTCGAGCTGTCCGACGCCTCCGCCGAGCGCTCCGCTGCAGGTTGCACCATCAAGCTGCCGGAAGACGCTATCGCCGAGTACCTGAAGTCCAACATCACCCTGCTGCGCTGGATGATTGCCGAAGGTTACGACGATGCCCGTACCCTGGAGCGTCGCGCCCAGGCCATGGAAGCCTGGCTGGCCAAGCCGGAGCTGATGGAAGCCGATGCCGATGCCGAGTACGCAGCGGTCATCGAGATCGACCTGGCCGAGATCAAGGAGCCGATCCTGTGTGCGCCGAACGATCCTGACGACGCCCGCCTGCTGTCCGACGTGGTTGGTCGCCAGATCGACGAAGTGTTCATCGGTTCGTGCATGACTAACATCGGTCACTTCCGCGCCGCCGGCAAGCTGCTGGAGAAGAACAAGGACGCTCTGCCGACCCGTCTGTGGCTGGCTCCGCCGACCAAGATGGATCAGTGGATGCTCACCGAGGAAGGCTACTACGGCATCTACGGCAAGGCTGGCGCGCGCATGGAAATGCCCGGCTGCTCGCTGTGCATGGGTAACCAGGCGCGCATCGCCGCCAAGTCGACTGCTGTCTCCACCTCCACACGGAACTTCCCGAACCGTCTGGGTGATGGCGCTGACGTCTTCCTGGCCTCCGCCGAACTGGCCTCGGTTGCTGCCATCCTGGGCCGCCTGCCGAGCGTTGATGAATACATGACCTATGCTGCTGATCTCAACAGCATGTCCAGCGAGATCTATCGCTACATGAACTTCAACGAAATCGCGTCCTACCAGAAAGCAGCTGCAAGCATTCCGGTGACCGAGATCTGATTATCCGTAATCAGTGAAAAAGCCCCGCCTGGGTAACCAGTGCGGGGCTTTTCTTTGTCTGCTAGATGCGAAAGCATCGCCGGATAACAAACCGTGCCATATTTACTGCTGAATTTGGCGCCGTTCTTCCAATTGCGCCATAATGGCGCCATGTATTCGGAATATGGCGCCAATCATCCCATGCCACCCAGCATTGATTTATTGAGCAGCATCCAGTCATCCAGCAACGGCCTGACATTGGCTGAGTTGCTTGCCTTACACCCCGGCATCGCCCGGCGTACCGCGCAACGTCATATCGCCAGACTGCTCAAGAACAACATGATTCTTGCCCAAGGAGAAGCAAGGGCACGACGCTACTTCCCGGCAGGTGATCGCCCCCCGATCCAGGCGTCGCAACATACGGCTGTTGATGCGTTTCCAGACTTTATCTCCTTGTCCGTCGATAGCCTGGATATTCTCGCCTATATCGAACAACCGCTGCAGGCCCGCTACCCGGTGGGATACCAGCGTGACTTCCTGCTGGCATACCGTCCGAACGAAACCTGGTATCTGTCTGCCCCGCTTCGCCGCCAACTGTACAAGATGGGCATGACGGCTGATGCCAACGAGCCCGCAGGTACCTATAGTCGTGCGATCCTCAATCGGCTATTGATCGACCTCTCATGGGCATCCAGTCATCTGGAAGGCAATACCTACTCCCGGCTCGACACCAAAGAATTGATCACCCATGGTAAAGCCGCCGATGGAAAGGCCGCCATCGAAACACAGATGATCCTGAATCATAAGATGGCTATCGAGTTGCTGGTGGAAAACCTTGAGCACGCCGAGTTCAATCCATACACTTTGATGAACCTGCATAGTGCTCTGTCAGAGAACCTGTTACCCAACCCTGCCGATGAGGGTCGTATTCGTCAACATGCTGTGGATATAGCAAAGAGCGTCTATCGTCCCTTGTCCACACCACAACAGATTGGCGACACCCTGACCCTGCTACTCGACAAGGCTCAGCAGATTCGTGATCCATTCGAGCAGTCGTTCTTCATGATGGTACACCTGCCCTATCTGCAGCCGTTCGCCGACATCAACAAACGCACATCTCGGCTTGCGGCAAACCTGCCGTTATTTCGCGCCAATCTATGCCCGCTGACGTTTCTCGATGTACCTGCGCAAGCCTACAGCCGCGCGATTCTCGGTGTTTATGAAATGACCCGTATCGAGTTGCTGCGTGATCTGTACGTCTGGGCATATGAGCGCTCGACGCAGGAATATCTGGCAATCAAGAATGACCTGGCAGAGCCCGATCCGCTGCGCCTCGCTTGGCGTGCGTTGATAAAACAAACTATCCGAGGTGTGGTTACCAGCCCGCAACAGCCACCGCTGACATTGATTGAACAGGCCGTCGCTTCAGCCGTCCCGGAATCTGAGCGAGCCAATGTCCAGGCGCTGATCATTGAAGAACTCAAGCGGCTGCACGAAGGCGTCCTGGCCCGCTATGGATTACGCCCTTCCGAGTTCGCAGCATGGAAAGCGACACATGGATAACAGCGGCCCGCTAACCAGGACTGCACAGCCTTCAGCCTCGCGAACGGTTCGCCGCTCCCTCCGGCTCTGCCAAGCGCATCTCCGACAACACGCGCCGGGCATTGGCAGCGCAATCCATATCCTGCGGTTTGGCTTCGATCTGCTGCATGAGCTCAACCAGTTGGGCCTTGCTTTGCGCGAGCTGTAGCTGCAGCACCTCGATGTCCTGCACCTTGCGCCGCAGGGTGTCGAGCAGGGAGCCATGCTCCCAGTTGGCCAGATCGCTGGGCAGCAGCGTACGCAGCTCGTCCAGACTGAAGCCGGCAGCTTGCCCGACCTTGATCAGCTTGAGTACCAATACAGCGTCATCAGGATAGCTGCGGTAACCGTTGGCCTGGCGCTCGACCGCCTTCAGCAGGCCGATACGTTCGTAGAAGCGAATGCGCGAGCGCGCCAGACCGGTGCGCTCTGCCAGTTCTCCAATCTTCATGTCGAGATACTCCGAGTAGCATGTCGCTTGACACTAAACCTTGCTTGAAGGTTAATCTTTTGGCCATCACAGCACAGGGGTGGAGCACATGCAAACGATATTGGGCGCGAACGGCCAGATCGCTACGGAGCTGGCGCGGGAGCTACAGCGCAACTACACCAGGGATGTACGGCTGGTAAGTCGCAATCCGCGCAAGGTCAACGATACCGATACCCTGGTATCCGCCGACCTTCTCAACCCGACGCAGACCCTGGATGCGGTCAAGGGCAGCAGCATCGTCTACTTCACCGCCGGGCTGCCGCCAGATACTCAACTGTGGGAAGCGCAGTTTCCCACGATGCTGAAGAACGCCCTGGATGCATGCCGTGCGGCGGGGGCCAGCTTTGCCTATTTCGATAACACCTACATGTATCCGCAGGATGCGCGGTTGCTGATCGAGGAAGCACCCTTTGCCCCGGTGGGTCGCAAGGGCAAGGTGCGTGCCGCCATGGCCTCCATGGTGCTTGAAGAGATGGCGCGGGGAGAGATCCCCGTGCTCATTGGCCGGGCGCCCGAGTTCTACGGCCCGGGCAAGACGCAGAGCTTCACCAACGCGCTGGTCATCGAGCAACTCCAGGCTGGCAAGACGCCGCGCGTGCCGGTACGCGACGATACGCGCCGCACACTCATCTGGACACCCGATGCGAGCCGGGCGCTGGCAGCCCTGGGCAATGCACCCGATGCGTTCGGCCAGACCTGGCACCTGCCGTGCTGCGACGATCGGCCAACCTACAAGAAGTTCGTCGCGATGGCCAGCCAGGTCTTCGAACGGGAACCGTCCCATAGCGTCATCAGCAAGTGGGCGCTGACCGCAGTCGGGCTTCTCTCGAAGCCGGTGCGCGAGATCAGGGAACTGCTGCCCCGCTACGAACAGGACAACCTGTTCGATTCCACGAAATTCAAGCACCGCTTCCCCGAGTTCCAGGTGACCACCTATCGAGAGGGTCTGGAGCTGATCCGCCGGGCTGGCGATGCTGTCCTGGGAAGACCTAGCTGATCTGCAGCGGCCCTGAACCAGGCAACCGCCCTACCAGATCAGCGCCTACCAGCCTGGCCGGCGTGTACGCGCCGCCGGCGGGTCGGGTGGTCATCAGATATTCCACCACGGCCAGCGAGCCGGTTACTGTCAGGCTGTAGCCATTATCGGTACGGATGCGCGCGGTCTTCTTCTCCCCTCGTGCATTGATCGCCTCGCCCCAGACGAAAGTGGGCATCTGCGCGCGCTGCTCTTCGCTGGGGCCCTGCACCGTTTTGGCGATGCGCGCCTTGATCAGCTTCTGCACCCACGCCAGTCCGAGGATCGGCCGGACATAGTTGGCGCGTCGGGCGCTGGCGATCATGCGTGGTGATCCCGGAATGAACACCTGAATGTTCGGAATACTCGTGGTGTGATAAGCCGTGGATACGTCACCCCAGGGGATCGTCATCGCCTGCTTCTCGCCGTCACCGAAGTCGATGGAGCGAACCTCCCAGGCCAGCGGTACGGTGATGATCCTGCCGCCACGGCGCACCTTGCCCCCTTGCGCCAGGCCCTCGACAGAAGTCTTGGCGGTGCCGGGGGAGAAACCCGAGCGCGAATCGAAGCCCAGCGCAAGGTGCGTCGCATCCGGCAGCGCCTGTTTCAGCGCAGCGGCAACGCAATCGGTGGGAATGACGTCGAAACCCACGCCAGGACAGAGTACGACACCCACGTCCTGCGCCCGGGCATTGAGCGATTGGGCCAGTTCAAACACCGCGATCTCGCCGGTGATATCCAGATAATGCGCGCGGGCCCGCAGACAGGCCTCCATCATCGGCGCAGCCGTCGCCGAGAACGGGCCGGCGCAGTTGAGTACCAGCGCATGGCCTTCAATCTGCCCGGTCAGAGCTGCCACGTCATCGAGATCGAAAGCACGGGCTTCCAGTCCCAGGGTAGCTGCCAGCGCCTCGACACTGTCACGCCTGCGGCCCGCCAGCACTGGCTTGAGCCCGCGCCGTGCCGCTTCACGGGCGATCAGTTCGCCGGTATAGCCGTTGGCGCCATAGATCATCCACTGCATGGCGGTGGGGTCAGCATTGCGTTCACTCATTGCATTACTCCTGGTATCAGCCTTACGGCTGCTGAGGTCATTCATCGGACCTTTCCCGAACCTATGGCTGTGTCATTTCCCGGTAGCGCTCGCAAGTGGCTTGGGCGCATACAATGCAGCCTGGAAGTTGGGCACGTACTCGTACTTGACCATCCTCCCCAGGTCCAGCGACTCGATGAAGCGCGACAGGCTGCCATCCGTCAGTGTCAGTTTCACATCATCCGCACTGGAGCTACTGGCGTGGCGCAACTGGCGGGAGGTGGTGTAGCCGGTGGTCAGTTGCCCTTGCTGGTCGATATTCGTGAAGCTGTTCGTCACCAGCGCCTCCTTGGTGATGCCTCTGAACCAGCTGAGATCGGTATCAGGCGACTCCGCGGCAATGACGGAAAGCGGCGGATTGGAACGGAAGCGGTCATACAGCCCGCCCTTCACGACGGGTACATCATGGTCACCGATCTGGATCATGGTGGTTTCGGTGGCCTGCACGAAGGTGGCAGCGGCCAGCAGGCAAGCGCCGAAGATGGGAGCAAGGTAGGTACTTTTCATGGTGTTGTCTCGGGTTGAATGACATCACCACGAAGCATAAGATTAAAGTTAACTTTAATGTCAACCCTCAGTATCGAACCGATTCTTGCGCAGCTTTTTCATTGCGCGAGGAAACAAGCGGAACCGGTCCGGCAAAACCCTGTCACAAATTGTGTACTTGCTCTGAATATGACGCAATCAAGAGGGTTACGACATGAAGCAATGGATAATCGCGGCGTTCTGCATCACCGGTATGTTTGCCTTGGCCGGCTGTTCCAACGATCACCTGATCCGCACCAGTGACGGACAGATCATCGAGGCGGATGAAAAGCCGGAGATCGATGACGACACCGGCATGATCGAGTATGAGGACGAAAGCGGCCGCATGAACCAGATCCCTCAGGGTGACGTGCGCGAAATCAAGGAGCGTTGATCCCACCTGTCGCCTCCGCGCCCGCGGAGGCCGACTGCCCTATCCGGGCCCTACACAGCTTATTGCAGCAACGACACCCCGAACTTCATCGCCGTATCGGTGACCTTTTCCACCGGCTGAGCGTAACCGCTGGCCATCCAGTGCAAGGCGATATGAATCACCCCGCCCAGAATGCCCGCCTGCAACAGCTCGTCGAACTGCTGTCCCGGCCGGGCCAGCGCCCTGGTCATGTCATCGCTGCTGGCGCGCAGTGCGTCGGCAATGGCCTGGTCCACCTGCGGACTGATACCGCGGATATCGGTCAATAACAGCCGCGCCAGATTGGGCTCATCCTTCAGGATCTGGAAATAGCTGCTCAGCATCGCCCGGCTGCGTGACAGCCGATCATCGCCAGCCGCTTGCGCCGCAGCCATGTTGCGTTCACGTAGATACTGGGTCGCCTGCTGGTAACAGGCGATCAGCAGTGCGTCGCTATGCTCGAAGGATTCATAGAAGTAGCGCTGGGTCAGACCCGCCGCATCGCACACCTGCTTGACCCCGGAATGCCGATAGCCATGGCGACCATAGATCTGCGTTGCAGCATCGATCAGTTGCTGGCGCCGCAGAGCACGGCGCTCGTCCACGGCGGAGCCACGATAGCGTCGTTGAACGGTAGTTGCTGTATTCATGCGATGAATTCTGAAAATGACAATTGTCAAATTATATATGACAATTTAGATTGTCACTACCAGCCAACTTGCGGATAACGCCATGAGCAGACAACAAGAACAATTTCAACCAATGCCCCTGGATGTACTGATCGTCGGTGCCGGCCTTTCTGGCATCGGCGCGGCGCGTGCGCTGACCGATCAGTGCCCGGACAAGCGCTATCTGATTCTCGAGCGACGCAACGCCATCGGCGGTACCTGGGACCTGTTCCGCTATCCTGGTATCCGCTCGGACTCGGATATGTACACCCTGAGCTACAGCTACAAGCCCTGGACTCAGCGCAAGGCCATCGCCGACGGCCCGGATATCAAGCGCTATATCGAGGACATCGCCGACGAATCCGGCATCACCCACAATATCCGCTTCCAGCGCAAGGTCACCCACGCCAGTTGGTCGAGCCAGGACGCGCTGTGGACGGTGACCGCGCTGGCCACCGATGCACAGGGCAATGAGCATGAGGAGCGCTTCCAGGCTCGACTGCTGTCGGTCTGCGCCGGCTACTACAGCTACGACGAGGGCTATCGCCCGGACTTCCCCAACGAGCAGGCATTCACCGGGCAGATCATTCACCCGCAATTCTGGCCGAGCGATCTGGACTACGCCGGTAAACACGTGGTGGTGATCGGCAGTGGCGCCACCGCCGTAACGCTGGTGCCGGCAATGGCCCGAACCGCCGCGCACGTCACCATGCTGCAGCGCTCGCCCAGCTATGTGGTGACCCGGCCGCTGGAAGATGGCATGGCCCAGCGGCTGCAGAAGTGGCTGCCGCTGTCCACGGCACATCGTCTGACCCGCTGGAAGAACGTGCTGGTCAGTGCCTTCTTCTACAGACTGGCGCGTAACAAACCCGAGATGTTCAAGGACAGGCTGTTGCAGATGGCCAGGACACAGATCGGCCCTGGCATCGACATGAAGCACTTCACGCCGTCCTACAAACCCTGGGATCAGCGGCTGTGCGCCGTGCCCAATGGCGACCTGTTCCATGATATTCGGGCCGGGCGCGCTTCGGTGGTGACCGATACCATAGAAGCCTTCACCGAGAACGGCCTGCGCCTGTCTTCGGGGCAGGAGCTGGAGGCCGATATCATCATCACCGCCACTGGCCTTAAGCTCAATGCCATGGGTAACGTCAAGGTCAGCGTCGACGGCGAGCCGGTGGTGTTCAGCGACTGCATGTCCTACAAGGGCATGATGCTCAGCGATATTCCCAACCTGATCCTGACCTTCGGCTATACCAATGCCTCCTGGACCCTCAAGGCCGAGTTGACTTCCAACTATACCTGCCGCCTGCTGCGGCATATGGATCGCAAGGGCTACCGCGTCGCCGTACCGCGCCGCGACCCGTCGGTAAAGACCGAACCCTTCCTCGACTTCACGTCCGGCTACGTGCAGCGTGCTGCGAATACACTGCCGAAACAGGGCGACCGCAGACCCTGGCAGGTGCACCAGAACTACCTGCAGGACAAGCTCACCATTGAATACGGCCGCGTCGATGACGGCGTGCTGCAGTTCCAATGACAGAAATAACAACAAGGACCACAACCGATGCAAGTCAATGATTGTGTAGCAGTACTGACCGGCGCAGGCAGCGGCATCGGCCGCGCACTGGCGCTGGCCCTGGCCGAACGTGGCTGCCATCTGGCGCTGGCGGATCTGAATGCCCAGGCACTGGCGGATACCGCCGCCCCGGCCCGCGCGCTGGGGGTGCGTGTCAGCGAACATCCGCTGGATGTCTCCAGCCGCGAGGCCGTGGCCGCCCTGCCCCAGGCCGTCATCACCGAGCACGGCCAGGTCGACCTGCTGATCAACAATGCCGGTGTCGCCTTGGGCGGCAGCTTCGAGCAGGTCTCGACCGATAACTTCGACTGGCTGATGTCGATCAACTTCGATGCGGTGGTGTGCATGTGCCGCGCCTTTCTACCCCTGCTGAAACAGCGGCCTGCCGCCCGCATCGTCAACGTTTCCAGCCTGTTCGGGTTGATCACCCCGGCCGGTCAAACCGCTTACTGTGCCAGCAAGTTCGCGGTACGCGGGTTTTCCAATGCACTGCGCCTGGAGCTGCAGGGGACCCCGGTTGGCGTCACTGTAGTGCATCCCGGCGGTGTGGCCACCTCGATCGCCACCAGCGCCCGCTCCTCGGACGCCATCAGTGACGAGCTGCGGCAGAAAAAACTGGCCCGGGCCCAGAGCATGCTGCGCATGCCTCCAGCCAGAGCGGCACAGATCATTCTGCGCGGCATCGAACGCGACAAGCCTCGCGTGGTGATCGGCAACGACGCCCGCCTGCTCGCCTGGCTGGAGCGGCTGATGCCGGTCAATTACTGGCGCCTGCTACCGGGCCTGATCGCCAGCAACGACTGAGACCAACCCTACGCACAAGGATTTCACCATGACCCAACTGCTCGGCATAGTGTTCATCGGCCTCGCGGCGATTGTCGCCGGACTGTATTTCTACACCCTGTTCCTGGCCAAGCGTGTCGAGGCCGGCATGCCCCCGGAGGGACGCTTCATCACCGTAATAGGCAATCGCCTGCACTACCTCGAGCAGGGCACCGGTCCGACCATCCTGCTGATCCACGGTCTCAGTGGCGTTGCCCAGCATTTCGGCTACAGCGTGATGGCACAACTGGCCAGGCATTATCATGTGATCGCCATCGACCGCCCCGGCAGCGGCTACTCGGTACGCCACCCGCGTTCATCCGCTTCAGTGGCAGTCCAGGCCGATATCGTCGCCGGGCTGATCGACATACTGCGACTCGACAAGCCCCTGCTGGTCGGCCATTCGCTCGGCGGCGCCGTCGCCCTGGCCACCGCCCTGCGGCACCCGGACAAGCTATCCGGACTGGCGCTGGTCGCGCCTCTGACCCACCTGCCCGGCGAAGTATCCCCGGCCTTCGCCGCGCTGACCATTCGCTGGCCGTGGCTGCGCAAACTGGTGGCCTGGACCCTGGCCGCACCGCTGTCGATACGCAAGCGTGACAGGATACTGGACATTGTCTTCGGCCCGGAGCAGCCGCCCGCCGATTTCGGCCTGCGTGGCGGTGGCTTCCTCGGCCTGCGCCCCAGCCACTTCGTTGCCGCCTCCTCCGACCTGACCGCGCTGGAGCACGTGCTACCGCAGATGCAGCAGCAATATCATCAGCTGAACCTGCCGATTGCGGTGCTCTACGGCCGTGAAGACCGCATCCTCGACCCACAGCAGCAGGGCCAGGCGCTGGTCGATGCCGCACCAGGGACGACACTTGAACTGATCGATGGCGGACACATGCTGCCGCTGACCCAGCCGGAGACCACCGCCGAGTTCATCCAGCGCGCCATGCAACGTGTGCAGACCCAGGCCTGACCCGCATGGCACTTAGCCTCTCTCTCCACGTCGTCATCCTCTCTCTCCGCCTCGTCATCCTCGGCGAAGGCCGAGGATCCAGGGTGCCGGCTGGCCCGGGGTAGCCGGTGGATCCTTCGCCTTCGCGAAGGATGACGGGTTAAGTGATCAGTATTGTCCCTTGCCGCAACCACCCATCGCGAGCGTACCCGGCGATATCAACCATCGTCTATGCTCGGACAGCGTGCCCTCTGCTTCGCAACCTGCTATATAACAGGAGGCAACATGAGCTATATCGATGGGTTTGTCGTGCCGGTCCCGCGGGACCGGCTGGATGATTATCTGAAACTGGCGCAACAGGCAGGAGCAATATGGAAAGAGTACGGCGCTCTCGAATACGTCGAAAGTCTCGCAGACGACGTGCCAGAAGGCGAACATACCTCCTTTTCCTTGAGCGTCAAATTGCAGCCTGGCGAGATCGTGGTGTTCTCATGGATCGTCTACGCCGGAAAAGAAGATAGGGACCGCATTCTCGCCCAGGTAATGGCCGACCCGCGCCTCAAGGCTGACCCGGAAAACATGCCCTTCGATGGCAAGCGCATGTTCTGGGGCGGCTTTCGCGAGGCCGTCCGTCTGTAAGCAGACCACTCCGGGAAATGAATGACCGGCGGCTCGCCGCAGCTATGGCGCAGCGCAGGGCCGCCGGCTAGAATACGCCACGTTTTTTCCGACACGCCGTGGCCCCCTGATGACTGAAACCGCAACACCCACCAAGAAGAACCCCAGTGTAGGGTTCGTATCCCTCGGCTGCCCGAAGGCGCTGGTCGATTCCGAACGCATCCTCACCCAGCTGCGCACCGAAGGTTATGACGTGGTGCCCAGCTACGAAGGGGCCGACGTGGTGGTGGTCAACACCTGTGGCTTCATCGACTCGGCCAAGGCCGAATCGCTGGACGCCATAGGCGAGGCGATCGCCGAGAATGGCCGGGTCATCGTCACCGGCTGCATGGGCGTCGAGGAAGGCACCATCCGCGAGGTGCACCCCAGCGTGCTGGCGGTGACCGGTCCGCAGCAGTACGAGCAGGTGGTCAATGCGGTGCATGAAGTGGTTCCGCCAAAGACCGATCACAACCCGCTGATCGACCTGGTCCCGCCGCAGGGCATCAAGCTGACCCCGCGTCACTATGCCTACCTGAAGATTTCCGAGGGCTGCAACCACAGCTGCAGCTTCTGCATCATCCCGTCGATGCGCGGCAAGCTGGTCAGCCGTCCGGTCGGCGAGGTGCTCAGCGAAGCCGAGCGCCTGGTCAAGTCAGGCGTGCGGGAGCTGCTGGTCATCTCCCAGGACACCAGTGCCTATGGCGTGGACATCAAGTACCGCACCGGCTTCTGGAACGGCCGCCCGGTCAAGTCGCGCATGACCGAGCTGTGCGAAGCGCTCAGCGAGCTGGGCGTATGGGTGCGCCTGCACTATGTCTACCCCTATCCGCACGTCGATGAACTGATCCCGCTGATGGCCGAGGGCAAGATCCTCCCTTACCTGGATATCCCCTTCCAGCACGCCAGCCCCAAGGTGCTCAAGGCGATGAAGCGTCCGGCCTTCGAAGACAAGACCCTGGCACGGATCAAGAGCTGGCGGGAAATCTGCCCGGAACTGACCATCCGCTCGACCTTCATCGTCGGCTTCCCCGGCGAGACCGAGGAGGACTTCCAGTACCTGCTCGACTGGCTCAGCGAAGCCCAGCTCGATCGCGTCGGCTGCTTCCAGTATTCCCCAGTGGACGGCGCCCCTGCCGAGCAGCTGGGCCTGGAGGCGGTGCCCGATGAGATCAAGCAGGAACGCTGGGAGCGCTTCATGGCCCACCAGCAGGCCATCTCCACCGCGCGCCTGCAGTTGAAGATCGGCAAGGTCATTCAGGTGGTCATCGACGAGGTCGACGAAGAAGGCCCGATTGCCCGCTCCATGGCCGATGCGCCGGAGATCGATGGCAATGTCTATATCGACACCGACGAGCCGTTGAACCCGGGGGATATTGTCAGTGTGCAGGTGACGGCGGCTGATGAGTATGATCTGTGGGCAGAGCTGGTCTGACACCAGCCCGTCCCGCCAGGACAAACGATCAGCGCCTCGCCTGCCGCGTTCCGATTACCCGGCAGGGCTAGCGCATATCGAACAGTTCCTGATGGAAGTTGGCCGAGTCCAGCCCGCACTCGGTCAGCCCCTCACGCAGCGCTTTACCGAAACCGCTGGGGCCACAGAACCAGATTGAGGCCTCCTGCCATTGCGGCACCGCCTCGCGCAGTTGATCCGCCGTGAGGCGACCATCCCGCTCACTGAAGACTATGTGCAGCCGGACCCCGGCCTGCTCGGCCAGGCGTGTGAGCCGCTCAATGAAGGCAGGGTCAGGTTCGGCGGTACTGTACCAGAGGTCGATCTCACGACCATCCGGCTGCACCGCCAGCGCCTGCAGGCGAGCCATGAAAGGGGTGATACCTATGCCACCACCTATCCAGATCTGCCGCTGCTGCGGCCCGCTGAAATCGAAACAGCCATAGGGTCCCTCTACGATAGCCATCTGACCGACTCTCAGCACTTCTGGCAGGGTGCGTGTGTAATCACCCAGCTCCTTGATATGGAAACACAGCTTGCCACGATGATCCCAGCATGAAGACAGGGTAAAGGGATGGGCACCCTCCTTATGGTCGAAGGTGACGAAGGCGAATTGTCCAGCCCGATGCGGCATCCAGCGATCGCGAAGCTGAATGCCCACCTGGAGCACATGGTTGTCCCTGAAATACTCCAGCTCATCCACTATCCCGACCGCCCGCATCCGACGACCGATACCTCCCACCAGGGAAACCACCGCAGCGATGCTTCCGCCCAGCATCAACAGCGCCATTACCATGCCCAGGGCGGTCGGCCACTGGGCCGGCTTCATCAGTACGACTGAGTGATAGACCAGGACCAGGTACACCAGGGCCAGCAGGCGGTGAGTCCGGAAGAAATAGCGGTAAGGGAAATACCTGATCAGCGCCAGCAGAATCAGCACCACTGCCGCATAGAAGGCCCATTCCCCTACCTGCTCGGCAAACCCATGCTGCAGGTTGAACCATTCCACCAGCCAGGACTGGGGCGGCTTGGGCCCCTTGGGTGGCTTGACCAGCACGCCCCAACCAACCAGCCATCTCGGCACCTCCACCCACAGCCAGTGGACGATAGACAGCACCAGCGCCGTCACCCCCAACCACTTGTGCAGCCGGTAGCTCTTGTCCAGTCCGCCGAGAAAGGGCTCCATCCGGAACGGCCGCAACGCCAGCATCATGCCCACACTCATGGCTCCCATGGCCAGGACGCCGGTGAAATTGATCATCGAGGAACGGAATGGAAAGAACTGCAGCGGCGTCTGCAACAGATTGCCTGTCAGCAGCCAAAGCAGCACCAGAACAACGAATAACGATACGTAGATAGTACGGATGTACTTCATTTGAAACTCCCCGGCACAAGCCACAGCGTGGCCGAAAATACCAGTACGACAGCAGTGTCATTGTAGTCGGATAGATACGATAGCGACTTGATAAGGAGCAAGGAGGAATGGATAAGCCAGAAAAGCCCGAGTTACCTGAGAGGTCACCACGGTAGAAATAACAAAGCCGCTCGAAAGCCAGGCCCAGCAACGCCTGCAGGGCGCCGCCACACTGATCCGTAAAGGCCATGCGCTGTCCAGCGCCCTGCAGAGCCAATCGCCCACCACACCGGTCTCGGTGCGCATGCTGCGCGCCGGCGAGCAAGCCGGCAACCTGGGCCTGATGATGGAACGCACCGCCGATATCTACGACGAGGAAATCAGCCGCTGGATAGACTGGTTCGTACGGCTCTTCGAACCACTGCTGATGACCTTCATCGGATCGGGGTCATAGTGATATTGATGTACATCCCGATATTCGAGTTGGCGTCGAGTATTCAGTGATGAGGTCGTGAATTACAAGAAGCTATTGCCGAAGGGCGTCCATTGATGGAGACGCTTGAAAGGCAAACGCAGAACTAACCTATCGTATCCGCGCCAGGGTCTCGAGCAACTGGCGAAGATCCTCCATCTCCCAGGCCGGCCTGGGACTGCAGGTCAGGTAGACCAGGAAGGTCCGCCACAAACGCTCATCTGCACGCGGTCCCGGCCACGACTGGCAATCAACCGGGTTACCGCTCGGGTGCCCTCTGCCGCCGAGGTCTGCACCTGCAGGCGGAGTGGCGCTCCCCTCAGGGACTCTGCAAGCCGTCCAAGGGCCGCTTCGATCTGCTGTACGTCGTGGGCATAGTTCTGCACCGGCAGCCAGGTAAGATCGATGTCCACGGACAAGCGTGGCAGGTCATGCTCGAACAGGTTGATAGCCGTTCCGCCCTTGAGCGCGAAACCGGGCTCAAGGGCCAACAGTGGCAGGATTTCGACCAGCAACTTTACCCGGTCCGTGTAGCGTCTATCCCAGTTGCTCATCCAGATCCGCCGGCAAGGTGATGTGGTAGGTCGGGTGCAGGCGGCCACCGGGCACCAGAGAGCGTTTGCCTCGCCCGAGGTCGACACTCTCCAGGGAAACATGGGGCAGCCAGGCGTGGCCATGGCGCTGCGCCAGCGCCAGGAACAGGCGTTTGGCCTTGATGCTGCGGCAATGCTGCAGCAGCGCTTCTACTCGTTTAGGTCGCAGGTTGGCCATGCCCTGCATAAGGGCATCTGCCTCGTAGACCAAGGCAGCATCCGGCGGAGCATCGCACAGCTCCAGCATCGCCCGTTCCGGCGTGGCGAAGACCAGTCCATCGGCCTCGCTGTCGTGGGAAAGGCGCTCAAGCCCTCTTTCGCGCAGTGCATCGTCCGTCGCCTCTGTGGAGAAATACAGCGGCGGGAAATCGAAGGGCCCCTTGCCACAACCGACGACGTGTTCCTTTAGTGGCAGCCTGCCCACCCACCCGGGGAGACGCCCCGGGCCATAGAGCGTTACGGTTGCCGAAGCCCCCAGACGCAGGTAGTGTTCATGGCCCCGCCATGCCAACGCGAAACGCCCCCCCACATGCAATGGCAACCCTTCGCCAACCTGCAAGGCACGCAGCACGCCCTGCCATGACAGGCGCCCCCCTTTGCGAAAGTAGACACCACGGGCAGGCGACTCCAGCCAACCGCTGGCTACATAGCGGGCGACCAGGTTGCTGGCATAACCGTGCTCACGCAGCCAACGACTGGTAACCAGCGTCGAGTCGCCAAGGCTTGCCAGCAGTCGGTTTATCTTTCCAGTGTTTTGATCACTCATGATGACAAAAATATAGCGTGCATAAACAGCATGCAAATATTATAAGTTTATAGAATACAAAAATCAGTCACTTTAAGTGACTAAAAAAAGCGATGAGAAATCTTCTGTAGTGGTCTACTAATCCCGGACACCAACTTGGGCGGCACAATCGCCTGTGGCAAAAACATCGCCCTGGAAGGCCATCCGCATTCTCAACCTATGCGCCTGGAAGTGGCTGGACGAAGAGAAAAGACCCTGGCTCGACATGGTGGTTAAGCCGGTCATTGAGGGCCGGCGCTGACGATACTGAGGAGGAAGGCTGGATAAAAAGTCCCGCAAAAGTCCCTGAAACGAAAAAGGCCAGTCGTTACCGAACTGGCCTAAGTCGTTGAGATATTTGGTCGGGACGGAGTGATTCGAACACTCGACCCCTTGCACCCCATGCAAGTGCGCTACCAGGCTGCGCTACGCCCCGACTGATGCTTTGCAGTTGCTGCCAAAGCGGGACGAACTATACATTAACTAACTGAAATGCGAAAGGTTTTTTTCATATCTCAGTCAATTCGCCTTGAGCACCTGCAGCACTTCCTCCAGTTCGGCAATGGTCTGGCGGATCAGCTGCTTGTAGTGGCTGCCATCATCCTTGGCCTCGTCGCCGGACAGACGCTGGCGGGCGCCGCCGATGGTGAAGCCCTGGTCGTACAGCAGGGAGCGGATCTGGCGGATCATCAGGACGTCCTGGCGCTGGTAGTAGCGGCGGTTGCCACGGCGCTTGACCGGGGACAGCTGTGGGAATTCCTGTTCCCAGTAGCGCAGTACGTGCGGCTTGACCGCGCACAGTTCACTGACCTCACCGATGGTGAAGTAGCGCTTGCCCGGGATTGCCGGCAGTTCATTGTTATGGCTGGGTTCCAGCATAGGCTTCTACTCGGGCCTTGAGTTTCTGTCCGGGGCGGAAGGTGACCACGCGCCGGGCGGTAATGGGGATCTCTTCGCCAGTCTTGGGGTTGCGGCCGGGGCGCTGGCGCTTGTCGCGCAGGTCGAAGTTGCCGAAGCCCGACAGCTTGACCTGCTCGTTGTTCTCAAGCGCGTTGCGGATCTCTTCGAAAAACAGTTCCACCAGCTCCTTGGCCTCACGCTTGTTGAAGCCAAGTTCCTCGTAGAGACGTTCCGCCATTTCTGCTTTTGTCAGAGCCCCCATGTGCAACTTCCTATTTCCTTAACGTGGCGTTGAACCTTTGCTCCAGTGAGCCGAGCACCTTGTCCATCACTGCATTCACTTCATCGTCAGTAAGAGTGCGCGATGAATGCTGCAAGGTCAAGCCAATTGCCAGGCTTTTGCTTTCAGGATCAATGCCTTTCCCCTCATATACGTCAAACAGTCTGAGGTTCTTAAGGAACTCTCCTGCCTGTTCGCGGATATCCGTCAGCAGGTCGCCGGCTACCACGGTCTTGCTCACCAGCACTGCGATATCCCGTCTGACTTCCGGGAAGCGGGAGAGTTCAGAGAATTGCGGCAGGCGCCCTTCGATGACGCCGGCAAGACGCAGCTCGAAGACGAATACCGGGCCGTGCAGATCCAACTGGTCGATCAGCTGCGGGTGCAGCGCACCGAGCCAGCCCACCGGCTCGCCATCACGCAGGATGCGTGCGGTCTGCCCCGGGTGCAACGCCGGGTGCTCGGCCGGCTCGAAGCGGAAGGCATCCAGCGCGCCGCCCTGCCCCAGTACTGCCTCAACATCGCCCTTGACGTCATGGAAGTCCAGTTTGTCGCTACCATTGGCCCAGCCTTCGGGCAGCCGGGTACCACAGGCGATACCCGACAGCATGGGCTCCTGCAGCAACTCACCATCAGCTTGCGGTACGAAGCGCAGACCACTCTCGAACAGGCGTACCCGTGCCTGCTGGCGGTTCTGGTTGTGCTGTACCGCCTTGCTCAGACCCGGCCACAGTGAGGTACGCATGACCGCCATGTCGCTGGAAATGGGATTGGCCAGCGCCAGAGGTTCGACCTGCGGGTCGAACAGCTTGTTCAGCCCCGGCTCGACGAAGCTGTAGGTGATCGCTTCCTGGTAGCCACGCGCCACCAGCAAACGGCGCAGGATCGGCAACTCGCCACGGGTTTCCGGTTTTGCCGTCAGGCTCAGGGAGGCCTTCGGAGCGCTGACCGGCAGGCGATTGTAGCCATACAGCCGGGCCAGTTCCTCGATCAGGTCGATCTCCAGGCTGATATCGAAACGGTGACTGGGTACCGATACCTGCCACTCGCCCTCGCCACTGGCGATGACATCCAGTTCCAGCCCACGCAGATAAGTCTCGATCTGCGCCGGGTCGATTTCCAGCCCCAGCATCTGGGTCACGCGCTCGCGGCGCAGGGTGACGGTGATCGCCTTCGGCAGATGCTGCTCATCCACCGCTTCGATGACCGGGCCCGCCTCACCACCAACGATCTCCAGGATCAGTGCGGTCAGGCGCTCCATGGCCTCGCGTTGCAGTTGCCAGTCGACACCGCGCTCGTAACGGTGCGAGGCATCGGTATGCAGGCCATAGTTGCGGGCCTTGCCGGCGATGGCGATATGATCGAAGAAGGCGCTTTCCAGGAACAGATCGGTGGTGCTTTCGCTGATGCCACTATGCTCACCGCCCATGACCCCGGCCATGGCCAGCGGGCGTTCGTGGTCGGCGATCACCAGGGTGTCGCCGCGCAGGCTGACTTCCTGGCCGTCGAGCAGGACCAGCTTCTCGCCCTCCTCGGCCATGCGCACGCGAATGCCGCCGCGCACCTGCGCCAGGTCGAAGGCGTGCAGCGGCTGGCCCAGTTCGAGCATGACGTAGTTGGTGATATCCACCACCGGATCGATGCTGCGCACATCGCTGCGGCGCAGGCGCTCGACCATCCACAGCGGCGTGGACCGGGACAGGTCGACATTGCGCACCACACGGCCGATATAGCGGGCACAGGCCGCTGGAGCCAACAGCTCCACCGGGCGAGTCTCATCGTGACTGGCGGCAACCGGCTCGATCAGCGGACGGCTGACCGGCGCCGCGTAGTTGGCACCCACCTCGCGGGCCAGGCCGGCGATGGACAGGCAGTCGCCGCGGTTGGGCGTCAGGTCGACCTCGATAATGGCGTCGTCCAGCCCCAGATACTCATGCAGGCTCTGGCCGACCGGCGCATCGGCGGGCAGCTCGAACAGGCCGTCATGATCGTCCGACAGCTTGAGCTCGGATGCCGAGCACAGCATGCCGAAGGACTCGACCCCGCGCAGCTTGGCCTTCTTGATCTTGAAGTCGTCGCCGAGCACGGCACCGACCATGGCGAAGGGAATCCTGATACCGGCGCGGGCGTTCGGTGCGCCACAGACCACCTGGAACTCCTCACTGCCGTTACTGACGCGGCATACGCGCAGCTTGTCGGCATCGGGATGCTGTTCGGCGCTGAGGATCTCGCCCACCACCACGCCGCTGAACTCACCGGCGGCGGGAGTGACGCTGTCCACTTCCAGGCCGGTCATGGACAGGCGTGCCACCAGGTCATCCCGGGAAACCTCGGGGTTCACCCAGCTGCGCAGCCACTGTTCACTGAATTTCATGTTCTCTTCCTGCTATCAAAGGTTGCGGTTGCGGCGTTCAGCGAAACTGCGCAAGAAAGCGCAGGTCATTGTCGAAGAACAGGCGCAGGTCATTGACGCCGTAGCGCAACATGGCCAGGCGCTCCACGCCCATGCCGAAGGCGAAGCCCTGGTATTTCTCCGGGTCGATGCCCGAACTGCGGAATACGTTGGGGTGCACCATGCCGCAACCCATGACCTCCAGCCAACCGGTCTGCTTGCACACCCGGCAACCACAGCCGATGCACATCACGCACTGGATATCCACCTCGGCGGACGGCTCGGTGAAGGGGAAGAACGATGGCCGGAAGCGTACCTTCAGGTCCTTCTCGAAGAACACCTGCAGGAATTCGGCAATGGTGCCCTTGAGATCGGCGAAGCTGACCTCGCGATCGACCAGCAGGCCTTCGACCTGGTGGAACATCGGCGAATGGGTCAGGTCCGAATCGCAGCGATACACTCGGCCCGGACAGACGATACGGATCGGCGGTTCCTGGCTTTCCATGGTACGCACCTGCACCGGCGAGGTGTGCGTGCGCAGCAGGGTGTTGGCATTGAAATAGAAAGTGTCGTGCATTGCCCGGGCCGGATGATGGCCGGGAATGTTCAGCGCCTCGAAGTTGTGATAATCATCTTCAACCTCGGGGCCTTCCGCGACGGCGTAGCCGATGCGGGAAAAGAATTCTTCGATCCGCTCCATGGTGCGGGTGACCGGGTGCAGACCACCGCTCGCCTGGCCACGACCCGGCAGGGTGACATCCACCCGTTCGGCAGCCAGCTTGGCATTCAGCGCTGCCGCTTCCATCGCACTCTTGCGCGCATTGAGCGCGGTCTGGACCTGTTCCTTGGCTTCATTGACCATGGCCCCGACCTTGGGGCGTTCTTCGGCAGGCATGTTGCCCAGGGTCTTCATTACCTGGGTAAGCTCGCCCTTCTTGCCAAGATACTGGACGCGAAGCTGCTCCAGCGCATTGACATCGGCCGCCTGCTGCACGGCCTGCAGGGCCTGGGAGACCAGCGCGTCTAGGTTTTCCATTTAACACTCCAGAAACAAAAATAGGGGAAGAGCGATGAGGCTCTTCCCCTATTAATGACGTTGCCAACCGGCGCGAACGCCGGTGATTGTCGTAACGAGGGCTTAAGCCAGGCTAGCCTTTGCTTTTTCGACAATCGCAGTAAACGCCGCTTTTTCGTTCACGGCCAGATCGGCCAGAACCTTACGGTCGATTTCAATGGACGACTTTTTCAGACCAGCGATCAGACGGCTGTAGGACATGCCATTCTGACGAGCACCGGCATTGATACGGGCGATCCACAGAGCACGGAACTGACGCTTGCGCTGCTTGCGGTCACGATAGGCGTACTGACCTGCCTTGATGACCGCCTGCTTGGCAACCCGGAATACACGCGAACGCGCACCGTAGTAACCTTTGGCGAGTTTCAGAATTTTCTTGTGACGCTTGCGCGCCATTACACCACGCTTAACACGAGCCATTCTCTAATTCCTCAACCTTGATTAACGGAGGCGCAACATGCGTTCAACTTTCTGGGTATCCGCAGCATTGAGCTGGGAAGTCCCACGCAGTTGACGCTTACGCTTGGTGGTCATCTTGGTCAGGATGTGGCTCTTGAAAGCATGCTTGTGCTTGATGCCACTGCCAGTCACTTTAAAGCGCTTGGCGGCACCGCTTTTGGTTTTCATCTTTGCCATGTTCAGGTACTCCAAATAGAGTGGATAAGATAATCACAAGGCCTGGCGTTGCCCTGGAGATTACTTTTTCTTCTTGGGTGCGAGGACCATCATCAACTGACGACCTTCCATTTTCGGGTGCTGTTCAACGGTGCCGTATTCGGCGAGGTCGGCTTCGACCCGCTTCAACAACTCCATGCCCAGCTCCTGATGGGCCATTTCACGACCGCGGAATCGCAGGGATACCTTGGCCTTGTCACCCTCACTGAGGAAACGAATAAGGTTGCGAAGCTTGACCTTATAGTCCCCTTCCTCCGTCCCTGGACGAAACTTGATTTCCTTGATCTGGATCTGCTTCTGATTCTTCCGCGCAGCAGCCTGCTGTTTCTTCTTCTCGAAGATGTGCTTGCCGTAATCCATGATCCGGCAAACAGGCGGTTCTGCGTCGGGGGAGATTTCAACCAGGTCGAGCTTGGCCTCCTCTGCGGCGGCCAGTGCTTCCTGAATGGACACGATACCGATTTGTTCACCTTCGGCGCCAATCAGGCGCACTTCGCGCGCCGTGATGTTCTCGTTGATCGGCGGGCGTTGTGCGGCTCTTTTGTCTTGTCTCATCTCGCGTTTAATCTTTATTGCTCCGAATTCGGGCGGCCTCGTTGTGCGACGGCGCGGGCAAGGAACTCGGAGAACTCGGCAATGGTCATCGTACCCAGATCTTTACCCTCCCGCGTGCGCACGGCCACAGTGTGCGATTCGACTTCCCGGTCGCCGATTACCAGCAGGTAGGGAGTCTTGTGCAAAGTATGCTCGCGGATTTTAAAGCCGATCTTCTCGTTTCTCAAGTCCGCAACAGCGCGATAACCCATTTCATTGAGCGTTTTTTCCACTTCCTGGCAGAATTGTGCCTGGTTGTCGGTGATATTCAGCACCGCCACCTGAGTCGGAGCCAGCCACGCCGGGAAATCACCGGCGTAGTGCTCGATCAGGATACCAATGAAACGCTCGAACGAACCGAGGATCGCCCGGTGCAGCATGACCGGGGTCTTGCGCGCGCCATCTTCGGCCACATACTGGGCGCCCAGGCGGCCCGGCAGCATGAAGTCCAGCTGCAGGGTACCGCACTGCCATACCCGACCGAGGCAGTCACGCAGCGAGAATTCGATCTTCGGACCGTAGAAAGCGCCCTCGCCCGGCTGCAGATCCCATTTCAGACCGGCTTCGTTCAGCGCCTCTTCCAGCCCACGCTCCGCCTGATCCCAGTCGGCGTCATCACCCATGCGGTCTTCCGGACGGGTCGACAGCTTCAGCTCGACATCATCGAAACCAAAGTCACGGTACACCTGCAGGGTCAGGGCGATGAAGTCGGCCGCTTCGGACTTGACCTGCTCGTCGGTACAGAAAATGTGCGCATCGTCCTGGGTAAAGCCACGCACGCGCATCAGGCCATGCAGCGACCCGGACGGTTCGTTGCGGTGGCAGGAACCGAATTCAGCCAGGCGCAGCGGCAGTTCGCGGTAGCTTTTCAGCCCCTGGTTGAACACCTGGATATGGCACGGGCAGTTCATCGGCTTGATCGCGTAGTCACGACTTTCCGACTCGGTGGTGAACATGTTCGCCGAGTAGTGCTCCCAGTGCCCGGAACGCTCCCACAGCACCCGATCGACCACCTGCGGGGTCTTGATCTCGCGGTAACCAGCGTCACGCTGCACCTTGCGCATGTACTGCTCGAGCACCTGGTATACGGTCCAGCCATTCGGATGCCAGAACACCATGCCTGGCGCCTCTTCCTGGGTATGGAACAGGTTCAGGCGCTTGCCGATCTTGCGGTGATCGCGCTTCTCGGCCTCTTCGATACGCTTGATATAGGCCGCCAGCTGCTTCTTGTCCGCCCAGGCGGTGCCGTAGATGCGCTGCAGTTGCTCGTTCTTGGCATCACCACGCCAATAGGCGCCGGAAATGCGCGTCAGCTGGAAAGCCTTGAGGAAGCGGGTGTTGGGCACGTGCGGGCCACGGCACATGTCGACGTATTCTTCGTGGTAATACAGGCCCATGGTTTTTTCATCAGGCATGTCCTCGACCAGGCGCAGCTTGTAGTCCTCGCCCCGTTCGGTGAATACCCGGATCACCTCGTCACGCGGCGTCATTTTCTTGATGACGTCGTATTCGGTGGCGATCAGCTCGCGCATGCGCTTCTCGATCGCGGCCATGTCTTCCGGCGTGAAGGGGCGCTCGTAGGCGATGTCGTAATAGAAGCCTTCGTCGATCACAGGACCGATCACCATCTTCGCGGTGGGATACAGCTGCTTGACCGCATGCCCGACCAGGTGGGCGCAGGAGTGCCGGATGATCTCCAGGCCTTCTTCGTCTTTCGGCGTGATGATCTGCAGGCTGGCGTCCTGACCGATGATGTCGCATGCATCAACCAGGCGACCATCGATCTTGCCTGCCACCGTTGCTTTGGCCAGGCCGGCACCGATGGATTGAGCCACTTCGGCTACGCTTACGGGATGATCGAATGTGCGCTGACTGCCGTCAGGAAGAGTAACGATGGGCATGTGCCGCTCCTTCTCAGTGGTGACCGCTACGCAAGGCCACGTGATGGAATAAATGAATACCGGAAACAAAAAAGCCCGACCACAGGATGGTCGGGCTTTGTATCTGGTAGGCACGATTGGATTCGAACCAACGACCCCCACCATGTCAAGGTGGTGCTCTAACCAACTGAGCTACGTGCCTGCGATGGAGGCGAACTATACGCACCGCCCCAGATGCCGTCAACCCCTAAGTTACTGAATAACTGCAAAAAGACCGCGACTGGTCGTTGCTCATGGAACGGCTCCTGCGCCCCACGGATTGCTTCAGACATTCACCAGTTGCTGGCGCAGCTGCTGGATCTCGTCGCGCATCTGCGCCGCTGCCTCGAACTCCAGATCACGCGCATGCTGGTACATCTTCTCTTCCAGCTGGCGGATGCGCTTGGTGATTTCCGAGGGCGAACGCAGCTTCTGCACCTGGTAGCCCGCACCGTCCTCGGCCACCTTCGACTGGCGCCGCTTGTTCGATCGACTGCCAGGCACCACCGCGCCCTCGAGAATATCCTGCACACTCTTGACCACGCCCTTGGGGGTGATGCCGTGCTGTTCGTTGAAGCTGATCTGCTTGGTGCGGCGCCGTTCGGTTTCGCCTATGGCCCGCTCCATCGAGCCGGTCATGCGATCGGCATAGAGGATCGCCTTGCCGTTCAGGTTGCGCGCTGCCCGGCCGATGGTCTGGATCAGCGAGCGCTCCGAGCGGAGGAAACCTTCCTTGTCGGCATCGAGGATGGCGACAAGTGAAACCTCAGGCATATCAAGGCCTTCGCGCAACAAGTTAATGCCAACCAGTACATCGAACACCCCCATACGCAGGTCGCGGATGATCTCCACGCGCTCCACCGTGTCGATGTCCGAGTGCAGGTAGCGTACTCGCACGCCGTGGTCGCCCAGATAGTCGGTCAGATCCTCGGCCATGCGCTTGGTCAGTGTGGTGACCAGCACCCTCTCGCCCTGACCGACCCGCAGGCCGATCTCCGACAGCAGGTCATCGACCTGGCTGGTCGCCGGACGCACCTCGATCTGTGGGTCCACCAGCCCGGTCGGACGTACCACCTGCTCGACGATGCGCCCGGCATGGGCCTCCTCGTAGGGGCCGGGAGTGGCCGAGACGAAGATGGTCTGCGGCGAGATCGCCTCCCACTCGTCGAACCGCATGGGTCGGTTGTCCAGCGCCGACGGCAGGCGGAAGCCATATTCCACCAGTGTCTCCTTGCGTGAGCGGTCGCCCTTGTACATGGCGCCGACCTGCGGCACCGATACGTGGGACTCATCGATCACCAGCAGCGCATTGGCCGGCAGGTAGTCGAACAGCGTGGGCGGCGGCTCGCCTTCCGGCCGCCCGGACAGATAGCGCGAGTAGTTCTCAATGCCGTTGCAGTAGCCCAGCTCCATGATCATTTCCATATCGAAGCGGGTACGCTGCTCCAGGCGCTGGGCCTCGACCAGCTTGTTCTGGGTGTTGAGCACCTCCAGGCGCTCCTTGAGTTCGACCTTGATCTCCTCCACGGCCTCCAGCAACTTCTCGCGCGGCGTCACATAATGTGATTTGGGATAGATAGTTACACGCGGAACCTTGCGTAGAACCTCACCTGTCAAGGGGTCGAAAAAGCTGATCGTCTCCACCGTATCGTCGAACAGCTCGATACGGATCGCCTCCAGGTCGGATTCCGCCGGGTAGACGTCGATCACATCACCGCGCACCCGGTAGGTAGCCCGGGACAGCTCCATGTCGTTGCGCGTGTACTGCAGCTCGGCCAACCGGCGCAGCATGGTGCGCTGATCGATGATGTCGCCCCGGTCGATATGCAGCACCATGCGCAGGTAGGATTCCGGGTCGCCCAGACCATAGATGGCCGAGACAGTGGCGACGATGATTGCATCGGGGCGCTCCATCAGCGCCTTGGTCGCGGACAGGCGCATCTGCTCGATATGATCGTTGATCGAGGCATCCTTCTCAATGAAGGTGTCCGATGCCGGCACGTAGGCTTCAGGCTGGTAATAGTCGTAATAGGAAACGAAGTATTCCACCGCATTGTTCGGGAAGAACTCGCGGAATTCGCCATACAGCTGCGCGGCCAAGGTCTTGTTCGGCGCCATGATGATTGCCGGCCGCTGCACCTGCTGGATGACGTTGGCGATGGTGAAGGTCTTGCCTGAGCCAGTCACCCCGAGCAACGTCTGGTGCGACAAGCCGGCCTCCAGCCCCTCCACCAGTTGCGCGATGGCAACCGGCTGGTCACCGGCGGGTTTGAAACGGGTTTGCAGATTGAATTGACTCATGACAGGACGGCACCGCGAATGGAAATACAGCCTCCATCATAGCACTGCCCGTCAACCGCCATGTAGGCCACGCGGACTCGCACCCCGGCACTGGTCTCTGTTATGATATCCGGCCGCCTGCGGCACAGCCCGACAACTTCATTCACCTGTTTCGAGTCTGCCCATATCATGAGTCTGTTTTCCCCCGTTGAAATGGCGCCACGCGATCCCATTCTTGGCCTGAACGAAGCCTTCAATGCCGATCCCCGTGCAGAAAAAGTCAATCTGGGCGTTGGCGTCTATTACGACGAAAACGGCAAGGTTCCCCTGCTGCGCGCAGTACAGGCCGCCGAGGAAGCCCGTGTCGCCGAATACGCACCGCGCACCTACCTGCCCATGGAAGGCCTGGCGCCTTACGATCTGGCGGTACAGAAACTGCTGTTGGGCACAGACTCTCCGCTGCTGACCTCAGGCCGTCTGGTCACGGCCCAGTCCCTGGGCGGCACCGGTGCGCTGAAGCTGGGCGCGGATTTCCTCTATCGCCTCGCCGGCAAGCGCCTGGTCGCGATCAGCGACCCGAGCTGGGAAAACCACCGTTCGCTGTTCGAGACCGCCGGCTATGAAGTCGTCACCTACCCCTACTACGATCCGGCCACCCACGGCCTGAACCTGCAGGGCATGCTGCAGGGCATCGACGCCCTACCCGAAGGTAGCGTGGTGCTGCTGCACGCTTGCTGCCACAACCCCACTGGGGTCGATCTGAATGCCGAGCAGTGGCAGCAGGTGATCGAGGTGGTGCGCAAGCGCGGCCACGTCCCCTTCCTCGATATCGCCTACCAGGGCTTCGGTGACAACCTGGAAGAGGATGCCCTGGCGGTGCGCCTGTTCGCCGAGGCGGACCTGCCCTGCCTGATCGCCAGCTCCTTCTCCAAGTCCTTCTCGCTGTATGGCGAACGGGTCGGCGCCCTGACCCTGGTCACCGCCACTCCAGAGGAAGGCGAGCGTGTACTGTCCCAGCTCAAGCGTGTTATCCGCACCAACTACTCCAACCCGCCGACCCATGGCGCGAAAGTGGTGGCTGCCGTACTGAACAGCGCTGACCTGCATGCCATGTGGGTCGAAGAACTCGCGGAAATGCGCGTACGCATCAAGCACATGCGCCAGGCCCTGGCGGAAAAGCTGCGTGCCGCCGGCGTGCAACAGGATGTCAGCTTCATCGAGCAGCAGCGGGGTATGTTCTCCTACTCCGGCCTGACCCGTGAGCAGGTCGAGCGCCTGGCCACGGAGTCGGCGATCTACGCCGTCGGCAGCGGCCGCATCTGCGTTGCCGCACTCAACCACAGGAATATCGATCTGGTCGCCAACGCCATGGCTAAGGTCATGCTCGAGGGCTGAAGATCGCATCGCGCACTTTCATCGAAAACCGGCACAAGGTGTTGACTTGGAAAGTTTTTTTGGTAAAGTGCGCACATCCAATCCGCGATAGCTCAGTCGGTAGAGCAAATGACTGTTAATCATTGGGTCCCAGGTTCGAGTCCTGGTCGCGGAGCCACCTTCAAGTTATCGACAGAATCGCCACTGTCGGTAGCCACTAGATGCCACAGGTCATGCGATCTGTGGTAGCCTCTATTTGCCATTCAAAACAAGAATACACGATGTTGCTAGGCAGCAGCTTAAGCTCTGGATATAGAATGTCAAGCTCTTGTGTTCCAGGGTAAACAGCCAGGCTGCTTACCCTCCCCATCTCAGCCTTGCAACAACTCATCTTGACCGGTACCCCTCTGAAGCAGGTAGCGCTTCAACCGAGGGACAGGAACATCGACATATACCATGGTGGATCTGATATCCAGATGGCACATCAAGCGCTGCGTCAGGTGGATATCTGCTCTCTCCCCTATCATCAGCTCTGTCGCAAAGCTGTGCCTGCAGCGGTGCGGAGAAAGCTTCATGGCCAGCCTGGATGACAAACGCTTGAAGAAGGCACCAATTTGACCGGCATTCATCGTTTCTCTTCTATGCCGTACACTGAATCTGTTTACGTTAAAAAGTTGATCCGTGCGCTTTGCACCGCGGCGAAGCGACTCTCTGATCAAGCGCTCCAGCAGCGGGATCAGGTCATGATGTAACGGCAAGGTCTTTTCTGCCAGATTTTTTGCCCCTGCAGCTGAACAGATGAACTGCTCTTGCTTCAGATCGATGTCACATATCCTGATATGCACCAGCTGCCGCCGTCGAATACCTGTGTGGTAGAGCATCTCCACCACAGTCAACCAGAACCAGGCCGGATGGATATACGTTTTTCCATTCTGCCCCGACTCCTCGGCATGAACATACTCTCTCAGCAACGTCCGTATCTTGTGTATCGCTCCTTTGGGTAAGGTCTTCGCTTTGGTCTGCGGGGGCTTCAAGTCAACCTTCGCGAATGGGTTAGTCTTCCCAGGTAGATAGCCACTGTTTAAGCCAAAGTTGTACAGCGATTTCAAATGTCGGATGTAGCTGTTCCAGCTCACTGGGCTGATACCCTCAGACTGTCCCGGCTGCCTCACCACCTCGGCCCGCCAGGCGTACACCATCCGTTTTGTCACTTCACTGGGATAATCGGTTTGTATATGCCTTTGCAAAGCGCGGACGCTGACATGATAGCTGGCCTGCGTGTCCGGCGAAGACCAGCGCTCAGTGAACAATTCCGTCAGTAGTTCCTCAAACGTGAAAACATGCACCTTAAAACTCCTTATTCAGTTCAAGATATATGTTGTCTGCCGGTGGTCGCCCCAGTGCTTCTGGCTGTGTCAATAGAAAGCCCTTGAGCTTGCTGGTTTTACCCGTAGGCCCTCTGACGGACACGCTCACAATATTCTGCTTGTTTTTCCCTGAACGAAGATGCAGCCGCCGCTTCTGGAACCGCCCCTGCACTTGCTCCCATGCGTCATCCACCCCATAACGCTCAACACAGAACTTTTTGAAAATGTTTGGACTCACCAGAAACCAGGTTCCGTTCACCGCATGAACATATGCCTTGGCATGGTTAACGCCGAGTCGTTTTGACTGCAATCCGGCCTTGACCCAATTGACGAACTCCTCGCCAGGGTCTGCCTGCCCCTCTACGGCAGGCCCTGCAGCCGGTTTCGGGGGGTTCACTGGCTCGACGGACGCAACAGCAGGATTGGTTTCAGCCTTAGCAGAAGCCTGGCTTTCGGAAAAGGGAATGCAATCTTCAAACTCATCCTCAATAGAATCGAAACATGCGGCAGCCGCCTCGACTGGCCGCATACCCGGCTCAGCTGTAATCGGCGCAGAAGCACCCTCTGTCTCTGGAGTGGCTGTCTCCTCGCTCTGATCAGAGGCAACCGTGGAAATTGCAGTCACTACCGCCTTAGCTTCCGGCCTTTCATCCTCAGCCCCCCAGATAAGCGACGGCGCCGCTTTAAGCAGGTGTAGTTTTGCGGTACTCCACTCCCCAACCCGGACAGTGCAGCCAGACCATACGGCCAACCCCTCCGGATTCGGCATGATTAAGCCGTGAGCCAGCATCTCGTCATACAGTCTGCTCTCGTCGGCAGGGACGCCCGGTATGCCCTGCTCCAACAGGTAGGTCTTTAGCTGGCGGGGTACGGTAGGAGTGACGAACCACACGGCATCTTCCGACAAAAACACTGCGGAGCCCTTGGTGCCATTCAAGGGCAACGTACCGCTCCGCACCAGATGACGCAGGCCTCCGACCAGCTTGCTCTGCAAGGATTGCTTCGGAGCAGCGTCCAATCGACGTAAATCTCCTCCCATCGCCTTGCTGACACTCGACTTGTCGGCCTGATGGACAATCTCACCTACGATGCCGGCCCGCTCCATGTGCCCGGAAATGGTATATATGACCAAGCCAAACAGCGTGACATCGCTGTACAACCAGTCCATAACCGCCCCACCCAAGATATCCCTGCACATCAGTGCACCTGCCGCTTCGTGCAATCGATAGTCTCGGCCGGGGCGGTACCGCACCCGATAAGCGCTTGGAATAGCACCATTCCATAGACGCCACTGTGCCCCGTCCTGAAGCTGAACCTCGACATCGACAAGCGCCTTGGCCACGTCATGCAATAGGGCCGCATACAGAACACCCATGCTCCATAGCTCGCCTACCGACACCTGGTCTTCTGGCCGCGCGCCCGGCGGCAACAAGTGCTTGCGCCTGATGCGTAGCGCATAGCACATGATTTCAAGGCCGTGATCGAGCATCCCACCTGGGTAGGAGTGATGATGGGTTTCCGATGCGGGTAAAAGCTGGACCAGTTCAGCATATCGCTCAACAGGCGCTTTGACGTAAATATCGAATGTGTCCCTTGGGATTGAGCACAGCTCATATAGAACCTGGAGTAACCCTTGGCGGTACGGTGTATCCAACAACTGTGCACCTGCTTGCACAGACATCCAGCCGTCGCTGCTCTCAAGCTCATCAGCCCGCTTCTCCTCCCTGGAAACCAGGCGCTTGAACACACTAATTATTGCTATTGCCATGCGAATCCAAACCTCCTATCTGCCAGCGGACTACACCCCAACTTGCCGGCCCGGCATAGGAAAAATAAGTTATTGGTTTCGCTGCATTTTGATGAGGGCTTGACAGGAAGCAGCAAGAATTTGATTATCGAAAGGCGTAACCGTTGTCCACGTTCGGCAAATGTGGAGCCTTTAGCGCCCTTAGGCGTACCCTTTGAGCGACTGCGCATTCTGAAAAGTCGACCGCACGGCCGTGCTGAATGCTTCCTCAACTAACCCAGACGGGCCTGTCCCGTCGGGCAGTGCTCGGCATCCTGTGTACCCACCTATGCGGGGAATCCTTTCCCTGCAGGGAAAGTGTTTCTCCGCATTCGTATGCCTATTCGAAATTGGAGAACCACAATGTCCCAACTGCTTACCAGCATCGAAGCTCTGATTAGCATTGCCAAGAAGCACTGCAGCAACCCGTTGATGCGACGTGAGCGTGACTGGAGCGAATATGATCGCCCTGCTCTCGAACGCGTCAAAAAGGTAGACCTTGATCAGTGGCGCAAACGCGAAATGGCTGTCTCGCCACGCGCTCTTGGACCGCTTGCCTCCCTTATCTAAACCAACAGCTCTATCACCTTCGGGTGGTAGAGCTGCTGATCACACCTTCCCTGATGGGCGAGCCCTCATCAGGAGCTCCTCATCAGATAACATCAGAGGAGAACTAGATGTTCAGAAAAGCATTACTGGAGTGGCTTTATCACTGGCTCATGGGAGTGGGATGCAGCCTCGTTGCAGTGGCAGCTGTCGGCGTAATTACCGACGGGAGTCCCACACTCATCTCATTCAGCGCAGTCGTCGGGGTTACATTTCAGCTTTTGTCTCTTGTGATAGAATTGACCAAGGCAATTCCCCCAGCCACTGAATATGGAGAAAAGTGATGACCTTTACCATCTACTCGCTCACCGCTTTTGTCGTCGGCACTCTGTCCATTGCTACCGTGATTGGGTGGTTTGTTGCTGGTCATCTCGACAAGAAATACGGTACCGAGACCCCTCGGCGTAAGCCGATCAATCAGCACTGACTTTTTCTACAAAGCAAAACCCCGGTGAAGAGGCCTTATGAGCTCACACCGGGGTTTTTCTTTTTCACCTCCTTTTAATTGACTACCAACTGCCTGGCCAACGCCATCTCAACCGAATCACCATCCTGGTTCAACGAGTCGAGGCCTGACTCCGGTACGTCTCCCGACGTGCTTTGTGCCACGGCAATTTTCTTGGCCATCAGCTCCAGGCAGGTAATCTGCGAGGTGCCGGCGTAGCCGAAGAACACCACCCGTACTGGATGTTTCTGCCCTATCCGCCATGAACGCCTGGCGGCCTGTTGCAGGGTGTAGACGTTGTAACCCGTCTGCAGGAAGGCGATGGTTGGGAAGTCGAGCAGATCCAGCCCCGTCTTCACCAGCTCCGGGTTGGTGATCAGTACGTCGATTCCCCGGTCGACCTGGTCGAGAATCCAGTCCTCTCGCCTGGACGTGTCCACAGTTGCCCGCAGTACCGCCACCTTCAGCCCGGCCTGCTCGAGGACGCGCTTCAATCTGGAGGTTGTGTCGCGTTTCCCGCTGTAGACGGTGTAGGCCAGGACCTTGCGGCCTTTGGCTTTCTCCTCCAGGCACAGGTCGATCAACGCCCGCTCCTTGGGCATCAGCTCCCCCTCACTGAATATCGACGGCACCATCGCCAGCGTATCCCGGGTACGAGGATGCTTGACGATTTCCGAACGGAAACAGCAGTCCGGCCAAGCCAGCAGCACGTTGAGCACAACGCCGAGCAAGGTGGTATCCCGCCGGGCCAGAGCCTGACGCAACGCCTGGGTCAAGATGCCAGCCAGTTTCTGATAGGCCAAAGCCTGATCAGCATCCATAGCCACGTCGACAAAATCTTCCTGGTAGGCTGGCAGCACGTTGCCGCCGATATCCTTGAGCTTCAGGAACACAGTGAACGGCAGTACATACCGATGAATGCCTTTCGGGCCGAAGCCCGGAGCCTTCACCGTGCGTACCGAGAGCTTCTTGCCCCTGGCCGTCTTGTGCGACTCGTTGTCCCTCTCGGTGTAGATGTCCTTCAACACCCCATGATCACGCATGAACGACATAGCCGCAGGGGCCATGCTGCCACGCGCGTTTGGACGGTAACCGTCCTCGATCATGCGCCGGGTGAGTATCCGGAACAGCAGATAGTAGAGGTCATCCGCATAGCCACCCATCAAGGTGCCGGTCAAGAGAAGGGTCTTGCGGGCCTTCGCAGCCAACACCCCCATGGCCTGGCCCTGAGCAGAGCCGGCGTTCTTGTACTCATGGCCCTCATCGACGATCAGCAGGTCGAAGAATCCATCAGGCAGATAGCGCTTGGTGAACTCCGTCGGCTGGTAACCACCCTCACCGAAACCAAACTCGATATTGGCCATGGCACGCTCCATACGCCTGGCCTGGCGGTCACTGAAGATGAAGTTACCCTTGGCATCCATCAGGTTGATGAACTCGCTGACGTTGTCACCCAGCATCGAGGCGAGAAAGTCCTCGCCAAAGTCACCGAGCAGCCGTTCAGCACGCACCGGGCCGATGGTCGGTATCCGGCACATCGACTTCAGAATCGTCGAACGCCGGTCTCCGCCATCCGATTTCCCAGGGCGCATTAGAGTCCACAGCGCAGCATGGCAGTGTGGACAGCAACGGCGCCGGTCCTCCTGCTGAAACGCCTCGACCATGACGAAGTTGCCATCCTGGTCCTCGAGGACGCGACCACAATCTGGACAACCCGCCAGAAGCTGGCCACCCGTTGCACGCCGTGGCCAGCAGGCCAAGCGCCAATGGAAGCCCATCCGCATACGCACTCGGCCGAGGATGAAGAACTCCTGGCGTCCATCGTAGGGCTCGCCCAACTGGTCGCGCAGTTTCAACAGCTTGACCAGGGTATCCGGGCCGTTAAGCACCCAGACACGGGCGTCCGGGATGGTTTCGAGGATCTCGCGCCGCCACTTGTAGACCAGGTGCGGCGGCGAGATGACCAAGGTCCGTCGGTAGCCGACATCATGCATGACTGCCGCCGTGGCGATGGCCATCATAGTTTTGCCCGTCCCCATCTCGGCATTGATGATGCCGGCCTGCTCGTTGCGATCCAGCAGCAACGCGGTAATGGCCTGCACCACCTCTGCCTGGGCAGGAAAAGGGGTACGCTTGAGGGAGTCCATGACGGCCTGGCGACGCGGATGGGCGTTGCCGGTATAGACAGGTGGATTGGAGCGGTTGAGGGAGTCCAGCAGCTCGTCACCGAACTCGTTGATGAAGTCGGTCAGGCCGATGGTCAGTGGGGAAAAGGGGGCCGAAAGGCCTTGGGTCAGGTCGTTCATGATGCTTCTCCGTATGGAATGAAGCAGGGCATGCACGACACCCCGACGGGTATAGGCATACCCTGCGGGTGGTTTGAAGTAACGTCAGACGGCGTTGGAGGTCAGTAGTCAGATGGCAACAGCAGCGTGGTCACGCTCCGGTCTGCCTCTGTGATGATCCAGAGCCGGGGCTCCTCGTCGATGTTCAGGTCATAGCTTGAGAGCAACCGATCACCATGGCGCAGTGCCTGCTGATTGGTCTGCCTGTCTTCGTCGCATAGCTCTCCCCAGTCACCAGCAATATGCCGCCGGAGATAGAGGGAGGGATCGAGCACACCGCGCTCGACCAGATCGCTGACAGCGCGCGTCATGACCAGGCGGCCTGCTTCAAACAACAGGCCGGGTACAGGACCAGGTTCCGGCTCGCTCTCCGTGGTTGGTGCTGGCGACTCGCTCGGTGATGAGCTGATCGTCAGTACCCGCCCCCGATCTGGGGAATCTGGCGTCATGTCCCATGCCCGAATAATGGGTATGAAACGGTCTGTCAGAATCCTCACCTCGGAGACGTTGCCGTCAGCATCCTCGGTGAACTCGGTCTTGCGTACCTTATCCTTGTAGGTGTCACCCTTGAGCACCAGGACACGCCCAGCCTTGGAGTGAACCACACCGGAAATGGCACCTGCCGCCAGGGCCAATGCCAGATGCCAGTTAGACAAGGCCCTCACCGGAGGCCTGGGCTGGATACCTGTCTGTCCGAAGTGCAGCATGAAGTCCGGCCAGAAACCGCGCAGACGCCGTATCTCATCAGCAAACTGCTCCGGCTCCAGGCTGACCCGACAGAAGTGCTCCAGCTCGTTGACCGCCGGCAACACCACATAGGGTTCCCAGGGCCAATTGGCTGGAAGTTCTTCAGCTGCTTGCAGATCAGCCGCCACCGCCCTGAGACGGTCACGCATCACAGCCCCCCGTGGCTTGACCAGATCCTGCCGGCGGGCACGGATACCGAATATCACCACTTGCTTGAAGGTGGCATCGGCGGCCGCGTAAATCCGCAGGTCAGTGAAGTGATTGCACAGCCAGCCGCACAGCTCGTCATCGAGCACGTAGTGCGGAATGATGAAGACCAGGGCGCCGCCATACTGCAGCAGTGGCAATGAGCGCTGATAGAACAGTTTTTCGAGCCGCCGCCTGCCCTTCCCTTGGTACACCGAGGCGCCCGAGTGATCGGCTACCAGGTCACCGTAGGGTGGGTTGAGCCAGAGTAGTCCGAACGACTGCTTGCTGATCAGAGTATCCATCAGGTCACTGTGCAGCACCCGATCCAGCAGGCCACGGGCATGGGCGGCACGTTCGCGGTCATATTCCACCGCGCAGGCCTCGACGTTCTCACGCCCGAGGGCATGGGCAGCTTCGGCCAATGCCACGCCCTCCCCGGCACAGGTGTCGATGATACGTATGCGTCCTGGTGATGGTGCCAGCGCTTGCAGCGTGCGCTCCAGGGTCGCTTCGTCGGTGGGATAGTAGCCATTGCGGGCAAAGTTGCGCGCCAGGCGCGGAAACATCAGAGCCATGAAAGCCTCCATTGTGAGTCAGATAGAGCGGCAAAGCCGCTCAGTGGATGGAAAAGTCAGGCACGGGCCTGGTCGGAAGAGGTATCCAGGACATTCTGGCGAATGAGCTGGCCCAGCTCGGCTTCAAGCCGATCCAGGTGCAGGGACAAGCGCCAGGCGGTCACAGGGCCTGTTGAGCCCGGCAAGCGCTGTAGCATTTCCTGCTGTACCAGCAGCTCCATAACCGGCTCACGCCAGTGTTGAAGCAGCGGCAAAGGACAGGTATCCATGACCAGAGGCCACAGCCTGTGTTGAGGGTTCATGTCAGCCTCGATCAAGGCGTAGGCGAAGTGATTGGCCCGGTCGGGCGTCATGCAGCGGCTGTCGAACAGCCACAGGTGTAACAGGCTGCCGAACAGTGTCCCGCGCATCTGGCGGGTTGTACGCTTTTCCAGCATGTCGACACGAGGAAAGACCGGTAGGCTTCGGCCATCCACAACGATGTGGAACTGCTCCAGTCCCCGCTCTTCCCTGCCCAGGGTCAGCCTGGCCAGGAACTCCTGAATAGCCGTATCCCGGCCCCAGACGGACAGAAACACCAGGCTGCGCTGCTCATCGCAGACGCAGGCATCGACATACAGATCAGGGCATTCATCGACCTGGTACAAAGCAGCAAGTGAACCTTGGTTCATAAGTGGACCTCCTGAACGGAGGGCGCGGCCCGCCCCCGGCAAGGGGCGAATCGGCCCCTCGGGTGGGTTGATAGATCAGTTACAGGCGCGTTGCTGGTGGTACTGGCGGAGCATTTTCCGCCACTGCGGATTGATGCCTTCCGTCGCCATATCGAGGAAGTGCAATGGACAGCCGTAATAGTACGGCCCCATCTCCTCGGGTATGGATTTGTGCCCCCATAGCCCATCACTGCACTCAATCAGGTCGCAGTTGATATAGGTGTAGTGGTCGCCAACGGCATTGCCATTGATGATCCCTGTCACATTCAGCTCCAGCTGCACAACCGTCCATAGCTCATCGCCCACCAGGGCATGATCCAGAACGGTGCGATTGCGGGTGAAGGTGTTATCAGAAGCCAGCAACTCCTGAACCAGGTCGTCCTTGCAACGATGTGAAAAAAGCCATCCCATGATGTAGATCCTCATGTAGTGGCCAGAGTCCCTGACGGGAAGCCCCGGCAGGGTGATTGAAAGTTAATTCAGCGTGCAGAGCGCTTAAAACGCTCCAGTCGTTGCAGCAACCGCAGAGCAACGTCCCATGCTGTTGGCTCGTGTTCAGCCCACGGTATATCGTCATCAGGATCGATGACTGAACAAGAGTTTTCTATCCGGGCTTGCAACATCTGGATAGCCTTGGAGACAAGCAAACGATCCAGTAGAGCATCTCGAAAAGCATCCGCTTCCTGAGTCAGCCCCACTTCTCGCAATGCACGACATACCAGCAAAAGCAACTCAGAAAACTGAGGGGTATGGTGCAGGTCATTTGCAGCTGCATTCATGAGTCTCGCTCCCATATTTGCTGCTTGAAGTCCAGTTTGTAGCCAAGCTGGCCAAGCCGTACGCACTGAGCACGCATCCGTTGCCGATCGACAGTTGAGTCAAGCTTCACGATATCGCCCAAGGGCCACAGTGTGCCGAACAGTACTTCGTCCTCATTGGCAGGGACGGGACTTACGTGGGGTGCAGGCTCTGAAGACGGCATGCCGAAAGGTGCATCACCAACATCAGCGGGTGATGTAGCAGGTACGGCAGGCACCTCCTCTTCGAGTGGATCGACTTCCTTCTGATCCAGAAGCTCGGTATCGTCCTGGGACAGCACGTCCATATCATCAAGGGTCATTGCATCCAGCCGAGCCCGAACCTCGATGACAGTACGACCGCCATGGCTGTAGCTGGACGGACTGATCTGGGTGATCACGAACTCGCCGTCGTATTTTCCTTCGCTGTACTGATCGAGGATCTGATCCTTGACTACAAACTCGCCAATGGAGGTGGACAGTCGGGCAACGTTAAACGCGCCGTTACGTCCGTGGATGGTACGGATGGCCAGCTGGCCGGGAATATTGATCATGGGTATCCCCAGGGAATACGAGAAACCGCCACCAGGGCGGTTTCTCAAAGGTGTGGGAAGATTTTGAGTGATAGTGTTAACCGCAGCGGCGCTCGGCAGCTACCAGGTATCCATCCGTCCACGCCTGTCTCAAGTGAGACTGACTGGCCAGCAACGGAGGAACCTGGTGAACGCCATCAGCAAAGCAGTGGTAGCCACAAAGCTGCGCCTGAAACAGCGCTTCCAGGTTACGCTTGCCTTGAAGTAAGGATTTCTCAAACTCAGTACGCGCATTCAGGGCGGTGTTGAATATCCAGCTCATTGCGATCTCCAGTTCCCTGGCGACAGCCTTCCCCCAAAGCAGGAAAGGCTCCCGCTGGGGGTGGTTAATGTGAAAGTCAGGCGGCTTGCTCTTCCTGGTCTGTTGGGCTGGCGGGTTTAGCCTGATAGACCATTTCCCCATCAACCTTGATCCAGCCGATGTACAGCAAACGCCCCTTCAGAGACACACCGGTCTGGCCCTGTTTGGGACCTTTCTGGTAGGTGAAGGTATCTGCCCAGATGTCACCGATCCGAAAGCCAACCAGGACTTTCTTCTCGGCTTCAACAGCCTGCTGGCAGCGGCGAATCAGCTTGTCAGCTTCTTCTCCGACGACATTGCAGTCGATGTAGGTGTACTCAACTGAATCAGTAGAGCCTTTCAGGGCACTGACTGTCACAGCCATGAAGGGTTTACCCTTGCGGGGATTCACTTCACGTATACGGTTGAAGTAGCCGACACCAGTGGTGTGCAGGTCGAAGTATTGGGCTTCGTTAGTAGAGGTATTGCTCATGGGATTTCTCCAGTTTCGAATAGACATGCGAAAGCGGAGAAGCACTTGCCCCTGCAGGGAAAGGATTCCCCGCTTGGGTTGGTATAGCGGATTGAGGTAAAGCTTTAGAGCATCAACAGCTGTTTCAATGCAGGGATCAGGACGACCGCGATGGTCAGTGCCATACCCCATTTGAGTAGCTTGAGATCCGAGCGAAGCTCAATGACATCCTGACGAAGCTCAATGAGATCCTGCTTCGTTGCCAGATTGGCAAGTTCTGCTTTGGTCATCATCGATTCCTCAATCTCGTGGCGCTGCAGGGCCAGCACCTTCGCTTGTTTTGCAGTGAAGTCGCCTTCACGCTGCAAGTGTTCAGCATAGCTGATGGTATCAATCATGGGTCTCTCCAATGGTAATGACGAGACCCGCCCGACGGGAAGGCCCGTCTGGGGTGGTTAGGTAGCATTCAGCACTCTCGTGCGGTCGACTTTTCAGAATGCGCAGTCGCTCAAAGGGTTGCATCCGAAGATGCTAAAGGCTCCACGATTACCGGACGTGGACAACGGTTATGCAAGAGGGATGGTTGGCGATTTGGAGTGGGTTGTCAAGCGGAAGGAAAACGGAAGAGCAATTACCTACCCTAGCTCTGCCGAGACGGCGCCAATCCGTCTGCACTACCGGCAGTTACAAACGGCAGCTTATGCATCAGACAAAAAAGGTGACTAGCGGGATATCCGGATGGTCCTGCAGCCAATCGGCATCAATTTCGGGCACCCCACCATAGGTCAGACGGATACCCGCCCAGTCGGGCGCCGCCGGGAGCTGGCCACATCCTGCGACCGGTCGCTGCGCAGGTTGGCAAGCACCGCCTCATCAATCTACTGGTACCGTTTCCCTTCATGGCACCTCATGAGACAGCGTTCCTTCACGTGCTATCACACGGAGAGTCTCGCGAAAGACATCATCTGCGTCAGCGTACTCGCCCGACCGAACCATCTCATGCACGTGTTCTGCCAGCGGTACGGGCAAGTCGATTCTAAAACGTGCCTGACTGGGTGGGACTGGAAGCAAGGAAACGATGATCAGGGCAAGGGAAGCGCCATACATCACCCACTCGATTGCATTTAACAATAATTATTTCATGAAAATCAATAACTTAATTCAAAATAACTGACTAATACCAGGGAAAATACCATGTTCAGCCACTAGTGTCCGCGATACTCTCCTCCGCCACCTAGAATTCGTATTTTTCCTTTCGCTGGATGAACGCGTCGCGCCCGCCTTCCAGAATGCTGGCCACCTGATCCCGAATCACGGGAACGTCAATCGAGCCTTGTGCGTCCAGGCCGAGACATCCTTGGTTCTCAGCGGCCGTGAACACACCAATCCACTCGGCATCACCGAACACCGGGATGTTCGCGTTGTGTGTCGCGAACAAGAACTGCCGACTGGTCTTTGCCTCCCTTAATTCGGCGACGATCCGATCTGCAATGAAAGCGTTGTCAAGGTTGTCCTCCGGCTGATCCATCAGAAGGGGATCAACATTCTCAAGCAGCAGCATGTGCAGGATTGCCGTGCACTGCTGGCCCGTAGAGAGCTTGTTGAGCGGCCGGAATACCGGATTAGCTTGACCGTGAGCGACATTCAAAAAGATGTCCACGCGATGCTCTAGCTCCAAGGCCTCCAACTCCATGAGCTGAGACGACTGGAGCTTGGTGAGCGCGTCGGCCACCATCTGCGTGACCCCCCAATCGAGTTGCACGTCGGCAGCCCCTTTCTGAATCGACTGGGCCAGCGACAACGGGCTGATCGTCTCAGTATCTTCAATGAACGCAAGCCGCTTTTCGCCCACGCCGTCTAGCCTGCAACCAAGTAGGAACGTCACCAATGGCGTACGGTCAGCCTCCGGCACAATTTCAACCTTGAGCTTGCCTTCAAGCCGTCTGTTTAGCTTCTTCGCGGCCTTCTGCAACGCTTGTATGCGCTGCCCACGTAAATCAGACAGCTCGGCCAACAAGTTGCGCCTCTCTTGACGTAAGGCGTCGCGCTGGGACTCATGGTTAGTTGCCCGCGACTTCATGGGCTTGATGCGTTCGATCTCCCCCATCAACTTCTGATAGGCGACACCGACCTCTTGCCCGCTCTTTCCAGCAGTGGCAGGCAACGTCCGCAGCGCCTTCTCCAATTCGGCATCGTGTGCCCGAATCGCCTGCTGCCATGCGCCATGCTGGGTGGTGAACTGTCCTGCCTGGTCATCAAGTAAAGCCTGCATGGCAGTCAGATGGTCGCTAAACCCCTGCTTGAGTTCATCCAGCGTTGTCCGCATGGCGAGCAACTGGGCAGCATCAGGCAACCCCTCAAGGGCCTCATCGTTGATGAAGTCAAGGTCAGGCAAGCTGCCACGCAAGCCTGAAAGCGCGTTGCGAAAGCTCTGCACGCCATCGGTCGCGGTCTTGGCAATCTCTCGCTCGCGTGCAAGCAACGAGGTCTTGGCCAGCCTCTCTTTGATCCCCAGCTCATCAAAACCGCGAAGCTGCTCTTCCAGCTTCGGCAAGCGTTCAACCTGTGCATTCAGTTCGTCAAGATCGGTCAGTGACTTCGTGAGCTTCTGTTGGTTGTCCTTCAAGCGTCTATGCAGGTCGGCGCTCTTCGCCTCGTACTTCCCGTCTTGAGGAAGAAAACGATCCAGCAACTGCACCCGGCTGGTTTCATCTTGAGCCAGCTCGTAAATCTCGTTTTGCCCATAAATGTCGATGCCCGGCAGCAAGTCGCGCGGGAGCAGAGTGGAGACATTGCCATCCATGTCACGTACCATCGGCGGCTCACCATGACGGCGCGAGATGGTGTACTGCTTGCCGTTCTGGGTAGAGGACACCACTGTCAGCTCGACCCGACCGGCTGAGCGGCCCAGGTTCTCCTTGATGATCTCTTGGTGGAGCTTCTGAGCCTGTTTGCCTTTGGGTGGCAAGTCCAAGGCGAAGCGCAGGCATTCGAGCAAGGTTGACTTGCCCGTTCCACGACCGCCGATCACCGTGTTGAGATGGTCGGAAAAATTCACCCGGACGCCATCAAGGTAGCCACCGGCCACCGTCATGCGTACCACCTTGCCAATTGGGCTTGGGGCCTGCTGCGAGTTAAGTCGGACACGCGATCCTGGATCGAGGAAGGCGACCTTAAACGCCGCGAAGTTGGGCCGCGTCATCTTGATAAGGCAGGTGGCTCCGGGCTGTTCCAAGTCCTCCGGCTTTGCAACATCCTTGGCATTGATGATAGCTACGGGCCTCTCGCGTCGGTAGGCATCATCTTTGTTCAGCAGCACCCTTCGGTAGAAGTCACTTTCCACCCCCGCCAAGTCATCTATCGGCCCCGGAATCTGGGATGCGCGGAGCTTGTGGAGCTTCCACACATGGTTGAGCCGGTTTTTTAGAAGGCCACTGTCCGACGTACAATGCGCAGCGTAGATGAAGCCTCCAAGTTGATCGACCTTCTCGATCAACTGCTCGGAACTCAATCGAGACGGGCGAACACCGTCTGTTGGGTCAAGAAGGTCGAGATTGCCAAGGTAACGTTCGAGTTGCTGCCTTGTGGTTTCCTCGGAGAACAGGCAGACGTAATGGGTCTTGTCGTTCGAGGCGATCTCGAAGCCGGGAAACACCACGATCTCGTGCGGCTGTAGCACCTGACGCAAAGCATCGACGCTGGCCACGCTGCCGTGGTCAGCTAAACCGACAACCTTGATACCCAACTCAAGGCACTTTTGAAGCAGAGCTTGGTTGTAGCCTCCTTCATCCAGGCCGTGGTCGGCTCCCCTGTAGGTGCCGTTGTAGCCAACAGGATTGACCTGTAGCGCGCAGCGCCAGAATCGTGCGTAGGTGTACTGATCGTTCATATCCCTCCCTGATTTGCTTGGCATGGGTACGGCCATCTATGCAGCCTTATACTGATGAAGACTGACACTACTGAATCGACGGCAGGCCTCCGACGATCTTGACCGTCTCCACACTGACGCGGATAACCCGCTTAACGAGATTGACGATGTAGGTCGGGTCGTTGTGCTCACGACACCAGTCATTGGGATCATCCTTGATACCGCTGTCCCTGTCGGTCGAGACCTGATAGCACTCCATTACCCACTCGATGGCGCTCTTGCCGTTGACTACATAATCGTAGGCTTCCGGTGGGATGCTGCGTAGGGTAATGCGGCTATTGAAGACGATGACGCTCTTATCCTTGTTTCTGCCGCCCAGAGAAGCAAAGCGCATCTTCTCGACACGGTAGTAGGCCAGGTCATTCAGATCGCCTTTGGGCTTGGCGTCCTCCTGCACCGGCCACGGCTCCACTGTTTCGTAGTTCAGGTGCAGGTCAGCGAGCTTACGCCCCGCCTGGCTGAACGCCTTGAAGTCTGGTGCATAAGGAATGCGGGGCAGCACCTTCTTAAGGTCAGCGGCATACTGCTCACGGTACCCTGGCGAATGCAGAATGCCATAGACGTAGTAGAAGATGTCTTCCTTGGCGATTGACTCATCGCAGTAATGCTGGCGAAAGTTTGTCAGCGCCATGTCGGTTATGCCATCACGCTTGATGTAGCCACTGGCGTCGGGCTGACCAGCATTGTCGCAACCGAAGCCAAGACCGCCCTGTGGGTCGGCGTTTTTAGCTTTTTCGTACCAGTGCAGGGGGAAGCATTGGCCCTTAGATATGACTTCAAGGTCAGGCAGAATACTAGAAACCAGGCAGGAAAACTCCTTGCTTGACCCTGTGCCTGTCAATTGGATCGCTAAATTTTTGTACTCTACCGACGGATAAAATTTTTCTTTAAAGTATTCATTAAATTGCTGGTCGTAATATACCCATAATTTGCAATATGGGCGATATGTGGCCCTACCAATTTTTTTGCGTTCAAACACGCCCTCCCGACCACGAGCCAGATGTGCGATCAACCCTCTTGTCCACTTAATCCTCTTTGGATTTGTGTCAATCAACTGACTGGCTGCCTTTTCCTTTTCCTTGGCCGAACCCGCCGACTGAACGACACTTCCATGTAATGCAAGCTGATCGTTGTAGAAATCAATCATGCGTTGCATGTTTGCTTCTAGACTGGATTTGCCTGCGTTGTAAACCCAAGCATCCCTATTGGTTTGCACGCCATTGGATCGCAGTGCAAAAATTGCGTCCGGCTCATCATTGAATGGCACAAAGGCGTTGAAATCCCCACTGCGCTGATTAATCCAGTCGTGGTACTCGTTAGGCTCCAGGTTTTGCCACGGCACCTGCTGGTAACTGCCAAAGTTGCTGACGATCGCCAACTTTTGCTCACGACTGAGATAGTCGCCAATGTCGTGGTAATGGATCGCGGCCTTGCCCTGATGGCCTTTGCGTTTGATGAGCAGGGTAATGGCCACTGGCGTGCGCGAGCCAGACCCGAAGACCTTGCCTCCTTCTTTTCGAGACAATTCCCCACTGGTGCGCTGGTTGCCCCGAAGATTGAACACATACACATCCGCAAACTCGTCCTGCAAGGTCTTGCGAAAGCCATCCATCGTGTTGCCGTCGATCCAGCCACCGTTGGTCACAAAGCAGACGATGCCCTCGTCTTTGATACGATCGGATGCCCAACGGAAGGCGCGGATGTAGGAGTCGTAGAGACTGTTTTTGTTGGTGGCGGTGGAGTGTGCCACATAGGTCGCAGCGATGCGCCCATCCAGCTTGGAGTACTTCAGATTCTGATTGTTGTCATTGGCATTGTCCTGACCCACCGAATACGGTGGGTTACCAACAATCACCCGAATATCACGCGCTTTCTGCTGATCGGCACGCTTGTGGTTTTCTGGTAGGCCTTCATCCAGATCGCCGGTCTGAGGCTCGTTCATCTGGAAGGTGTCGGTGAGTACGATACCTGGGAACGGCTCGTATTCCAGCCCTGTCACGCGATGGAAAGCTTCCTCGATATTGATGGCGGCGATGTAGTAGGCCAGTAGCACGATCTCATTGGCGTGCATCTCATGGCGGTACTTGTAGGCTAGCTTGTCTGCCGAAATCAGCCCTGTTTCGATCAGTCGCACGGGGAAGGTGCCGGTGCCTGTGAAGGGATCAAGGATATGTACGTTCTGGTCAGCCAGCCGGGTACCGAAGTGTGCCTGAAGTGCAGCATCGGCACTATGCAGGATGAAGTCCACGATTTCGACCGGGGTGTAGACAACACCATGAAGATCAACAATGCGTGGAAAAGCATTTTTGAAAAATTTCTCGTAAAGCTCAACAATGATCTTTTGCCGCCCTTTCGGATCGGTGATGCCGGATGCCCTCTCGCGCACGCTGGCGTAAAAGCTCTCCAGCGTTTCATGCTCCTTGTCCAAGGCCTGCGCGTCGAGGATGTCCATGATTTTCTGCATGGATTTCGACACGGGGTTCTTAATGGTAAAGGCGTAGCCCTCGAACAGCGCATCAAACACCGGCTTGGTGATGATGTGCTGGGCCAGCATCTCGATGGCGTCGTTCTGGCTGACGCTGGGGTTGAGGTTCTTCCTGACCCCCCTGAGGAACTCATCGAATGCCTTTTTGCCCTTGGAATACGGCTTCTCCAGCAGGGCGCGAATGCGCATCTGGTGACGGTCGGCAATCTCGGCGATGTCTTTAGCCCAGTCTTCCCAGTAGCGGCGGTTGCCGCATTTGGTGACGATCTTGGCAAACATGGCGTCCTGCCACTTGCCGAGTTCCTCTGGATCGAAGGCAAAGCCAAGCTGTTCCCCGCCGAAGGCATCGGGTTTCTCGTTGCCGCCGCCCACGCCGATGACGTTCACCACGCCATTGCCTTTGCCAGTCAGGTCAATGGTGGCGAACTGCTTGTCCAGTCGGTCATCGTGGGCACGCAAAGCGTTGAGCACTTGCCAAACAACGCGGTATTTCTTGTTGTCATCAAGTGCCGTTTCGGGCGAAGTGTCCTTGCGAATGCCGATGGGCAAAATCACATAGCCGTATTTCTTGCGGCCTGCTGGGTCTTTGCGCATCACGCGACCGACCGACTGCACTACGTCCACTACGGAGTCGCGGGGGTTGAGGAAAATGGCTGCGTCCAGTGCCGGAACATCCACGCCTTCGGAGAGGCAGCGGGCATTGGTTAGGATGCGGCACAGCGGCTCTTCCTTGCCGATGTTGTCCTTGAGCCAAGAGAGCTTCTGGTTGCGCTCGACCACGTTCATGGTGCCATCGACGTGTTTGGCCTCCAGTGCAGGGAGATAGTCGATCTGGTCGCCCAGGTCGTCAGAAATGCGCTCGAACTCGGTAGTTAGCAGCTTGGAGTGTTTGATCGACTGCGCGAAGGCGATGGCAGTGCGCATTGGTTGAGGATCGACACTGACATCCATGCCATCCTCAGCGGCGACGTGCTTGCCCAAGCCGTTCCAGCAACCGACGATCTTCACCGCGTCATCCAGCTTGAGTTCGTCGCCGCTGTCGGCAATACGCCTGTTGAGCACCCTGCTGACGTGCAATTCATCAACAGCAATCACCAGCACCTTGTAGTCGGATAGCAGATCGCGCCGGACAGCTTCATCGAAGCGAAGCTGATGGAACACCGGGCCGAAGGTAGCCACATCGTCCATCGAGAAAACTTTCACATCGTTTTCTTCAGCCTTGCTCTTGCTGGCTTCGGCATAGATGCGCGGCGTGGCGGTCATGTAAAGCCGCTTGCCTGCCTTGATGTAGGCGTTGTCATGGATGCGCACGAATGCGGAATGGTCTTCGCCAGGAGCGGTATAGCCCGCAGTGCGGTGAGCCTCATCGCACACCACCAGGTCGAACGCCATGCCGGTTTTCTGCTGCGCCTGATGTACCACCTCGATGGACTGGTAGGTTGAGAAGATTACCGTGATAGCGCTCTCGTCCTGCGTTGCGGTGAGGGAAGCCGCCAGCTTGTTTGCATTCGTCGTGGCCGGATAAGCCAGTTCGTAGATGCGCATGTCTTCTTCATTGCGGCTGGCCTTGCTATCCGAGCACACAGCAAAGCAGCGCAACGGCACACTGGCATCGGCTGTCCACGCCCGCAGCGTCTGCGATAGCAGAGCTATGGAGGGCACCAGAAACAGGATGTTCTGGCTCGGCTTAAGCATCTGCTCGGCGATGATGAGCGAGGTGTAGGTTTTGCCTGTGCCGCAGGCCATGATGAGCTTGCCACGGTCGTATGCCTGAAAGCCTTTGGTAACATTAGCCAGGGCTTCGCTCTGATGCGGGCGAGGGTCTTTCTTGGGCAGTTTGCGCAGTTGATCGGGCTTGTCCAGCGAGAACTGTGACCAGTCAATCGGGGAGGCTTCCAAGTTTTCCAAGGTCATCAGTTCGACCGGAATGGTCTGCCCTTCCAGCGCATCCGCCGCGTGCTTGGAGAGAGGCGCAGTTGCCACGATAAGGCGCTGGGTAAAACCACCCTTGCCGGAGAGTGTAAAGAAGTTACCCAGATCGCCCATCGGAATCGGAGAGTCGTAGAACTTGCACTGGATCGCGCAGTAACCATCCTCATCACGCAGCTTCGCCACAAGGTCGATGCCGGTGTCCGGCAGTTTGTAGCCTAACGCCTCCCGTTGCGGCCAATCCTTCCAGAGCCAGACATCTTCAAACAATGCAAGGTACTGCGGGTCGAGCTTGAGGTAGGCACGCATCAGCCGCTCGAAGCGGTCGCCCAAGTCACGGTTGAAAGCGGATTCGTCCCTGTATTGCTGGAGGATGTCACGGATCATGGTTTCTTCTTCACTGGCTGGGCCTCGACCACTTCTGGTTCCTGGCGTGGTGCGACCTTGTAGATAGTCGTTCTGGATACATTGTAACGTTCAGCGATCTGACTGACCGGAATGGTCGGGTCAGACATCAGTCGCTTGATCTCTTTGATCTGCTGAGGTGTCAGCTTTGGCCTGCGGCCACCCGACCGGCCACGGGCACGAGCTGCCACAAGCCCTGCTCGGGTACGTTCGCTGATCAGGTTGCGCTCGAACTCGGCAAGTGCCGCGAAAACATGGAAAACCAGCTTGCCCGCAGCACTGCTCGTTTCGATTTTTTCGGTGAGGCTTTCCAAACCGACGCCCTTCTTTTCTAGCTCACCGATGATGCGCACAAGGTCGGGCAGGCTGCGCCCCAGCCTGTCAAGACGCCAAACCACGAGAGTGTCGCCCTCGCGGAGGGCTTTCAGGCAGGCAGCCAGTTCTTTGCGCTCAGCATCCTTACCGCTAGCCGTATCGGAATACAGGCAGCCGTCGGCAATGCCAGCTCGATGCAGCGCGTCAAGCTGCAAGTCAAGGTTCTGGTCATCTGTCGAAACTCGGGCGTACCCGATGCGTTGCCCCAAGCCGTTCGCTTCCGTCGCTCACAAGAGTGTCCAGCAAACGCATGTTTGGCGGACGTTGAAAAGTTAACGGATATTTTAACAACGGAGAGTCTGTTTGACTAGATGTAACAATGCCTTTGCCGACTATTCATCAAACCACCGTTTTCCGTACAGCGATACCTACAAGTGCTTCTGGCGCCACATACCACTTAGCAGATATTGAGTTAGCTACCGCGTCCAAACAACACGCTGGAATCAGTTCGAAAATGTACCCAGTGAAGCTGGTGTGTATCGTGCGGTCTGCGACCGGCATAGGTAGTCGCTCTGAAACAGCCAGAACGCTCGACCTGCATGAAGGGCTGCAATAGGAGTAAAAAGAAGCGCAGCGACGACAGGCAGAGATAAAACGGAATACGCATTGGAAACACCGGTTATTGAAACATTTGCTGGGCATACTTAGCTAACTTGAGTGGTCAATAGCCAGATGGCCAAGTAGGGTTGTCGTCATTACTATTTGGCCAACCTTCACTTGCTGGCCAGCATGGCTATACCCTAATGAGCCGATACAACCGCTAAGTAATGCATCAACAATCAACTAATCAAACCAGACTGATCCAGAGCGCTGTGCTTTGTGCTCTTGGCTTCGCTGTCACAGTGACTGCTATCAGCCTAAAAGGACAATCTGACCCAACAGAGCCAACCCGGCCCTGTGATCTGCATTTTTCCAATGGCTATACCCTCGCCGGCGTGCCCGTTGCCGAGACAGTGGCTCAGCATACCAAGGGACTGTCCAAGCGGAACGACGTATGGCCAGGCATGCTCTTCACATGGCCAGAGCCGGAACCACGTATTTTCTGGATGCGGGACACCTGGATACCTCTGACAATCGGCTTCTTCGATGGTGATGGCCGGTTGTTTGCTATTGAGGATATGCAACCAAACACAGATGATCACCACGCTTCCGTGCATCCAGCGGCTGATGCCTTGGAGCTGCCACAAGGTGATTTTCAGAGATACGGCTTGCAAGCAGGTGTCAGCCTGACAGGTAGAACCTGCTGGCTTCTGGATGATGAAGCAATGCGCAAACTGGAGGCAGAATGAAGGTTGCAAGAGCGTACCTACGAGTCAGCACCGACAGCCAAGAGCTGGCCCGCCAAAACGGAGTGATCGAGGGCGCAAGAGAGGCTGGCTTCTATGTGGCGGGCATCTATCGTGAAAAAGCCTCGGGAGCCCGTTCTGATCGCCCCGAGCTGCTGCGCATGATTGAGGACCTGCAACCGGGCGAAGTAGTGGTTGCCGAACGGATTGACCGACTGTCCCGGCTGCCCCTGTCCGAGGCAGAGCGATTGGTTGCCGCTATCCGAGCCAAGGGCGCTCGCCTCGCTGTGCCAGGCCTCGTTGACTTATCAGATCTTGCCGCTGATGCCACTGGTGTCGCAAAAGTTGTGCTGGAGTCAGTTCAGGACATGCTGCTGCGGCTTGCCTTGCAGATGGCCCGGGACGACTACGAGGATCGCCGGGAGCGACAGAGCCAAGGCATCGAGCTGGCCAAGCAGTCCGGAAAATACAAGGGTCGCAAAGCGGATGCCATCACCCATGAGCGAATCATCACCTTGCGCCGTAGTGGCCACACCATAGCAGAGACAGCCAGACTGGCCGGCTGTAGTCCAAGCCAGGTGAAACGGATATGGGCGAAGTGGCGGGCCGACCAGAACAGAAAGGTGTGAGAGCACCAAGCCTGTATGAGCATTCAATTACTTGGGCAGGCGCCGCATGCTTGAGCGCTACCGGCAAGCCATTCGGCCCAAGGACTGCCTGCAGGAGGCAGTTGGGCGCACCATGCAACCTATAGCTGGGACATAGCCTTTAACTACGCCCAGACTACTCATCACCAAGTTATTTCAGTGCTGCGTTGATATCTTTGAACAGCGCTGTAAATCGAGCAACAGTGTCATCGGTAGAGTTTTCATCGATATTTGCTACGAAAGCCGCAGCTACAGCGTAATGGTTATACCCCCCTGAGGGGCGAATTTTTATACTGTTGGTTGCGAGGTATTTTTCAATTCGCCCGACAATTCGCTCACCTGGAGGAAGATCAGATTGAGTAATGGCCTTATGACCAAGCTCTTTCTGAAATACGCTTGAAAAAACCATCATATATCTGTCGGGGTCAAGCAAATCCTCGACATCCGTTGCAATACTGTCCTCCCCGATTTTTGAAAGATCGCGGAACTGGGAGAAATTGAATACCGATTTTTTCTTAAGCAGTTTTTGCTGCATTAGTGACTCAAGTTTTTGCTCTGGTTTCCCGTTGTAATCATGCAGTACCGCAAGATTAAGGCCATTCGCCCCCAACAAAGATACAAAGGTGGCAACGTTGCTTAAGCCGCCAACTGGCACGATGGTAGCATTATTCATCAATCCCGCCTCCCCAGCAGCCTCGACTATATGGGACATAGCTTGCAAGATCGACAACTCCGAAATACCTTCAACCAACAGGTTGAGCTTGGTGACAAATAGGTTTTGAGCCAAGGTCCAACCAAGTGCTGCCTGGAGAGGGAAAATGGTACGAGGGTCAGACCCTGAAAGTTTATCCGAAACCACTGTACCAATCTTAACCTTATCTTCCACCACACGAACCTGATGCAGTCTGTCAGAATGCACCATGAACGGCGAGTGAGTGGTGTAGATCACCTGATGGTTTTCGGACAGGTGATCGATGTAGCTCAGAAAATCTGTCTGTGCAAGCGCATGAAGAGCCAATGCTGGCTCGTCAAGCAGGAGCACCAAGGACTTATTACTAGACTTACCGCTTGCGTCAAGCTGGTGCTGAACGCTATCGAACCATACGAGGAAGCTAAAGAACCAGATGAATCCGCGGCTGCGTTGATCAAAGGGTGTCGAAACACCACGATGACGGCGGTTTCTGATCCTGAGATAAATATTGGGACCACTATTGAATGGGGCAGCTTCGGAGGCGTCTGTACGAATGTCTATTTCGACTTCAAGGTCTTCATTCTGCTTCCAGAACTCTAGAACCTGATCAGTTAGGCTGATAGAAACAGCTTCGATCTGCGATTTCAGCTCCTCGTAGGATTTACCGTTATCGAAATCAGCCAAATCCACCTCGGCCATTCGAAGCAGTGCAAGAACCGCTTGGTGCTTTGGCTCGATCTGTTTGCTCGCATTAGCAGGATCAGCCGCAGCAGCCTTCACTCGCTGCTTAAGATCGTTAAGGTTCAGCTTTCCGGGCAGCAAATCGTAGTCGCTGAAATACAAAAAGCTGGGTATCGATGGCTGCAAATTGATTAATACTTCATAGGCGGAAATGCTATCCCAACCCTTACCCTCATCTGCGGCAGCTATCCTTTTTTTCAATGACTCAATCAGCGTCGTATCCGCCTCATTTGGGGATTCAAATTCTGCGAGACTCTTGAAGGCGGATCTGATAGTCGCCGCATCCTTGAGAATAGCTCTCACTCCTTCGCTCAAGGCCGTATTCGAGGACATTTTCTTGAGCACGGGCCCATCAGTCACATTAACCGAGTTGATCTGCTGGTTTTTATAATCAAAAGTCACCGAGAACTCAAAGCCGTCGGTTAAGTCGGTGCCGACTAGCTTATTAACTCTCTCGATCTCGTGCGCTACAGGCCTATACGTCAACTCAACCGCAACGTCCGGATTACCTTCATGCCGTCGCCGGTAGGCGGTGACGTCCTTCCTCGGGTAGTCATCCGTGATGTTAAAGACCTCTTTGCCCAAAGCATCTTTGGCCTTGTGCAACGCTTTGAGAAAAACTGTTTTTCCGGCCTCATTCATGCCGACCAACACAGTTACTTCGGGATCAATCGACACCGTTTGGGGCTCATTGATTGAGCGAAAAGGTCCCACAGTTGCGCGTACGAGCTTCATGCATTCATCCCTTGAAACAGAGTCACAGCAGTAACATGTCACTTGGCCATGATCTCCAGGCTTGTGGCTAAGAATACCCATCTCCATTGGGCGAGTCCAGACTCTTGCTCGTGGAGGTTTACGTCGTCCAAACGAAGTGCCGGCAAGCATTGCCCTCATTTTTGCTGAGGCTTCCCTACACATCGTGATGCCCCGTAGGGCTTGCCGCGAGCAGTACCTCAGTTTCGAAGCCGTCTGCGCGTTCTACAAACACTAGATCGAAAATAGCCTGTAGTGAGCGCCTCACTTTCGACCGATAACTACCTTTCGTGAAAGGCCACAATTGGCCGATAGCAGCCCTTTATCCCTCCTTACACTGGTTCAAACACCATTACAACAGAACAGATAATACCCTTTCCGGCACCCTTTGCCCTTTTGGGGTTCGCCAAATCTGTACCTTTCGGGCAAGGCCCTTGACCCTTGGTCTACCATTCCCTTCCAGGGCCATTTCCCCGTTTTGGCTGGTGCAGCCATTTAGTCAATGGCCACCTTCTGCTATCTCTGATCGGCGCGAGTCACACTCTCAAACCATGCCGCCATCTCCGCCTGAATATCCGTACTGACCGGAGAAGGCACTCCAATATGCAGCTTCATCTCCTTTGCTTTCAACTCTGCCCGCTGCTTGGCAAGCAGGCTTCGCTGCTCCGCAAATACCGGTGATAGCGCCTCCACTGGAACGTCATACCCTTCATGCTCATTCATCTGCCTACGCAGCCGTTTGAACTGATCTGGATCTGGCGGGCTATCAAGCACTCGTTGTCTATCAGCAGAACACACTCCATGCTCCTCTGCCCAGAACTCGACCACCTCCTCCCAAACCTCTGAGAAAGGCCTGGAGAATGGAAATGTCTTTGATGATTGGCGGGAAGCTGTTGCAGCTTGAGACTTGGCCACCTTGAAGCAGGCTCGCCAAGGCCCCCTGCCCTGGCGAACAAACGCAGCAGTGATACCATGCACACCAACACCACGCTCCGGCAAGGTGTTGGACTGGTCCTCGCTGACAAAACGCTGGTACCGGTATTGCAGGCTATCGCGCTGCCACTCCAGGTCTTGCAGCTCAGCCTCCAGACGGCGCGACAGAAAGATGACGTCCTCGTCCGCCTGCTGAACTGCTGCTGAGGTGCTGAAATAGCGCTGATAAAAGTCACCATTGAATCCCGTCGTCACACGGAACCCGATAAAACCGGCCGGATGCTCGCCCGGCCCATAGTAAGTTACTGCCATTTCAAGCCCTGCTGGTTACAGAATCATTATTCATCGATGCCGCTTCATCAATCACATCCGGACGCTCGGCGGACAGGACGTCTTCATCAGACAACGATACATCCTGGAGGAAGGTCCATGCAGGCCGTACCGTACGAGGAGTCAAGGTATGCTCTTCTCATATGGGTTGTCAGTTCTGACACATGCAGCCCCTTTGTGCCGCCGTTGATCGCTATTCATTCATGCTCTGTTGCATGTAACAAAAAACATATCTATCATGGTTACATGTAACAAAAAGGAGGTTCGTCGAATGGCAAACACACATGTCAATTCACGGGTTCAGAAACACCGAGACGCGCTGCGTATGTCAGGGCTTCGACCGGTGCAGATATGGGTGCCTGATACACGACGTCCGGACTTCGCTGAGGAATGCCGTCGCCAGAGCCGCCTTGCTGCCAAAGCAGACTCCGCCGACCATAACATGCAGGACTTTATGGATGAAGCTCTTGGGGACATCGAAGGCTGGACAGAGTGATGCGAGGTGACTTCGTGACCGTCGCCATGGCAGGCGACTTTGGAAAGCCCAGGCCAGCACTGGTGATTCAGGCAGACCTGTTTAACGAGCATAGCTCTATCACTGTTCTGCCAGTAACCAGCACCCTGGTCCGCGCTCCATTACTACGCATCACAGTCCAGCCCAGCGTAGAAAATGGTCTGAAGAAGCCTTCACAAGTGATGGTGGACAAGGCCGTGACGATCAAACGGGACAAGATTGGGCCGGCTTTCGGACATATTGATGCGGATGCCCTAGTGGAAATTGAGCGCTGTCTTGCCTTGTTCCTGGGGATTGCCAAGTGAAAGCTATCTGCAAGACAGATACACCATTGGAGATATTGCGCTGATGGAGTTCATAGACAGATTAATCGTCGCCTGCGCCCATACTATAGGCCGACTCGGTATGTTTCTGGTAACGCTTTGGGTTCGCTTGGTCTTTATCTTGGTCTGTCTGCTTATCCTCGGCCTACTGGGCCTAATCGGCGTCTGGGTATTTGGGCGAGTTTTTGGCTGAACTGGACAACCCCATCCCCAGCCGCTATGTTCCAAGTGAATCGCCACGATTTTGCTACAGAGGGGCATCATGGCCTTCAATCTCTATGGGGAACCGATCCCTGACATTGTCACAGAAAAGCCCGCCGTGGAGTTGCCACAGCGGGCTGATGGCCGTGCCTGCAATATCTATGGCGAGCCGATCGACGATGCGGAGACAGTCGCCGCCAAGATCCGGCAGTTGCCTCCTACCCCCGTGCACGTCCAACTGGTGCAGGGGGCTGTTGGTGCGACCTTCTCTACGCTAGGCTCTGTAGCTGCTTTCCTTTCCGAGGCCTCTCATCATTGGAATGACGAAAAAGAGGAAGATGGGTACAGGCACGGACCTGCAGGCTACGGTTATTATATTGCTGGCATTAGGCTTGATGACGACGATTGAGTTTGGCAAGCACCAACCTTGTAAGCGGCGTCTAAATCCACCCATTTCGATCATTTGACCCTACCCTTTGTCGCGGCCCCCAGTGTCTCGCTGGTCCCCTTATCACCTGCATCCCGAGCAGGTTGTGCGCCTTCCTTCAATTGGGCGCTGATGGCGTTTCCACCTTTGAAACCAGCCCAAGCCATCACGGCCAGCCATGCCATCGGAAGCACCAGAAACATCGCCCACTCCATCATCACCAGTAGGGATTTGTCGTAAAGGTTGGCAAGGCCAAACGCGGTTTCCAACGCACTTGTGCTGGAGCCGCCACCGCCATACAGCATGGTAATCAGATTGTTACTCAACCACCTGGCCAGCTCCCACCAGAAGGTCAGGAACCAGATGGCGAACAATCCGAAGGTCGCTGTGCCAGCTACCGTCATGCTGTAGCCGGACATGGTCATTACCAGGGGCAGACAGATGATCACGGCCATGACCAGAACAGCCTGCACCATAGGCAGACCCATTTTCAGCATATCCATGCCCACCTTACCCTTGGCCACCTGGAAAGCTCCACCAGCGCTACCCAGCAAGCCGCTTGTGACCTCGACGGGATTCATCAACGAGCTGCCGCCAATATCTCGATAGCCGGACACCGGCCGCACGTGCCTACCGTTAGCCGCAGCTTCCCTGGGGCTGATCATTCGCCTGATCACCGCCTCTTCAGCGGATGCATGCACACCCACTGCTGCCTGAATCGTGGTCCAGATGCTCGGGCTGACCTCATCATACAAGCGCTTGCGCAGCCCCTGGGTACCGTCCGACCACCACTCGGCACAACTCGGATACCCCGGCTGCCCTGGCCCCGTATTGCTGCGGGCCGAGTCCCGCGCCTCCACATAGGGGAAACCCTGGATGGGGCGCGGTGCATAGAACGCATCGTAGAAACCAGGCGTGGTCAGAAAGTGATTCGAGCCAAGCCAGGCGGTGTCCTTCGCAAGGCTTCGATCCATATTCGGTTGTTCACGAAACAACTTGTTGCGGGCCGCACCGTAGCAAGCCTGTTGGAACTCGCCAACCTCAATCTGGAGGACCTGGTCCTCGATCTCCTGCAGGTCGATCTCTGTCGCGATGGACTGCCAGTCAGGGGTACATGGAATCGCAGCTACGGCACTGTTGGTCATCCCCTTTGAGATGACATGCACGAATGCCCACCAGAGAGGAATGTTGGCAGTCTGGCCAGAAAGCGAGTTCAGCGTGTCGCTGCTCCACTCCCCTTCCCCGATCACTGCTACAGAACAATGGCTGCCACTCCCATCAGTGCGTACGATAGTGTTAGCCGGGTTGATGGATACATTCAGCAGCGGCAAACAAGTGAAAGCGTAGCAGAGCACCATTGCATAGAGGCTGGTCTCAATCCGGTTAAGTGCCAGCTTGCCCTTGTTGCCCTCATCATCGCCCTCTCTGCGAGCGCGGAACCACTCCGAGACCATCATGGCGACAAAGGGCACCGCAGCCAGGCCGGTCGCCATCAGGGTGTTCCAGAGCGTGTTATTGACGATCCAGCCCAGCAGTAGCAGGGGTGCTTCCATGTAGTCGGTAACGATCAGGTTCGCGTTCATGCCTGCCCCCACGCTGCATTCAGATTGTAGATTTCAAGCAGTGCCACGAAGGCCACCGCCGCCCATTCCAGCCGCCGGAGCCGGGCACATCCTTCCACGCCACCGTCCTCATCCTGCCTCAGCCACCTCACGACCTGCTGACGAAGCCGACCAACCCACAGCACGGTGAGCAGGACGTACAGCGCAAGCCGCCACACCAGTAAAGTCGGCCAGGCAGATAGCAGCAGTTGACCATAGGCATCTAGCCCGCCTGCCAGGCGCGAGCCGATATACACGATCAGCAAACCAAGGGCTATCGTGACCAATACCGAGGCAACCCCCACGGAGGCTATCTGCATCAGCATTCGTCTGGAGCTACGCTTCATGGCCATCACGGCGCCCCAGTTGTAGGACGGCCACGACTGTCCAGTGTCGAGCCAGGTACAAAGGTCTCAGCTTCACTGGCTCCTTGCGAACGACCAGCAGCACGCTCCAGAGCGACCACAGCCGTGTTACTGGCCATCGCCGTACGGATCTCCAGCTCGGTCTTCAAGGCTGCTATATCACGATCCAGCGCCTCCACCTTCTGCTTCAGAGCTGGACCGACTGGAGACTGCTCACTGGCGGTGCCCTCCGAGATTGATGGTTCCGTCATACCCGCCATCAGAATTCGCCTCGCCCACATGGCCTTGATCAACGTCCTGGATAAAGCCATCTCACTGGAAAGCCGGTGAGCCAGCAATTCGGAATCAGGATCTGTCCGGATCGCCTCGATCACGTTCCGCGACACTGCCAGGCCCTCACCGCCGGAGACCTGTCGCAGGTTGTCTGGGGTAATCGGCACAGCACCTGCCAGCAGCTGCATCAGCATGTCCAGGATGTCTTTCTGCTCTTCTTCCAGGTCCTTCATCAGGCCTGTACCGGCTTGGCCTTCCCCTCGCTCACAGCCATCGCAGGTCTGAAGCGTCGTTTCACCCACTACCTTCTTGACCCAGCGTGCGGCGTCCTCAGGCTCCCCCCATATGGTGCACATGCCACCTCTGCACAGCCCGCTGGCAGGTGCAGCAGTACTACCGGCCTGATTGCCGCCGCCTGGCCAGGTCCCGCTATTGGCCGGTGCCGCCCCCCAACCGCCGCCACCTCCGGTTACCGGTTGCGAGCTGGTCGGGTCGGTGCGGGCATGTAACAGGTTGTATCCTGCAATGGCCACATCGGTGACCACATTGATCGGCGGCTGCCCCTGGCCACCGCGTTTGGCACCGCCTACCCAAATCACCCCCTCATTACCACGGGTTTGCTCAACCTGCTCCTGCGCCTGCACTGGATCACGTGTCGCCGTAGCAGCATTGGCCCACGCTTCCCCGGTAGCCACTTGCTGCAGACGCGAGCCCATCATCCAGTCGCCCATCTGCTCGCTCATGTTCTGGCACGACAGCTTGCCTCTGTCATAGTCGATCCTCCCCTGCAGCACACCATTGCTGAGCAGCTCATACAACTGCGGATAGGAACGCTGAATGATCAAAGCCGGTAGCGATGCCACGGCTCCCTGGGCATTCTGGATCACGTTGCCCATCAGGTTCTGAAAGGTGTTGGTGACGCCATTGAGCGAATTCGATACCGAATAGCCGAGGTCAAAGTTCCCGCAGGTAGCATTGGCATTCCAACGCACGCCCATATGGATTGGCGCCGGCGGAAGGTTGATGCCGGATGTTGCCGACACTGAAAACGGACTGGCTCCGCCAATGCGGTAATAGATATTCTCTGCCTGGGTGGAATGGCTTGCTGCAGCACTCATCAGAGCCAGGGAAAACAGCATAGTACGCTTCATATTCAACCTCCTGTATGCCATAGCAGCCGCTGACCACGCCGCTCACAGCAGCTATACGGTCGCCATAGAGCCCATGCATAGTCACCTGAGCCATCAGTGCGATCGCCATACGAGGCAAGCTGCCCTCGATCCGGCCACACATCGCAGCTGCCCTCGCTTCTGGGTGACAACGCTTGCCATTTGTGAGTCCCGGCATTGCCTTCCAGCACTGGCGATGGTGGCCACCACCCATCCCGAGAACTGGGCGTAAGCGGTTGGTAGACATGAGGAGAGCCGCTACGGGTAACCAGGTCCGCCACACGCTGAGCTGCCAGCGCAGCCCCACGATAGTCGTCTGATTTAGATACAAAGCCGCTACGCGGATAGATGTTGCCCCATACATCCCCTGCTCGCCCCAGCTCGCGCATACCTGGGACATAGGCTTCTGGGTACAACATCTCCACCAGTGCCTGCCGCCACCCCACGAAATCCAGTGTTGAGAAGAAGTGAGGCTTCATGGATACCGTGCCAGACGCACATACCATTCCGCGCAAACCAGTCAATGCCGAGAACATCGAGGTAGCGGGATGACCAATGGCGTCGACATTCTTGAACCGAAGGATGTCTCTGGAGTGGCTATGGCGGTTGGTCATGGTTCCGCCCCCTTGCGCCCCTGCCACCGGCGGGCTCAGCGCCGCCACATCTGACCAGGGGTTGCCACCAGTCCTGTTGTAACTGGACACCACCAGCTCTGGAATATAGTGCTTGACCTTCACTGAGGTTCTAACTCGGCACCCAAGTGAACAATGCAGCCAGGCACACACGCCCACCACCTGGTAATCGACACAGGCAGGGGAAGCAGCAGAAGAGATAACCTCAGCCGTAGACAGCCTGGCGGCCTGTGCCTGGCCCGCAATGCCGGCGGCGACAACCAACCCTGCAACCCAGATCAGAATGGATTTATTCAGCATGGATCAGGGCCTCCTCGATCAGCGCAACAGCGGTGGCCACGTCCGTCTCGCCATAAACGACATGGCCATCGATCACCACCGCTGGGATCTTCTCGACACCCAGCATCCAGGCTCTGGCCACCGCCATGGCGGCGTGCTCATACCGTTCACGCATTTCCAGCCATTCGGCACTCTGCATACGCTCCAGGGCAATGGCACTGGCCATGTCAGGATCACCCGGCAGTTGCAGGGATAACAGCTCATCCAGCCCAGCCAAAGCATCCAGTTCCACCACTGTGGCATTCTCAGGCAGGTTGCTCAGCTCAATATGGGATGCGGTAAAGACCTCGGGGCTTGCCAATATCGAACTGGACCAACAGGCCAGCATGGCAAGCGAGGTGAAACCGATAGTGATGAAACGCATGGTGAAACAGCTCCGTAGGCATGAGACCTACAGATTGACTGGCTACTGTCAGTCGGCGCATCAGGGAATGTTAAATGCAGTCCGGCACTTTTCTGGCTCGGCCACCTTATAGCTCAGCGAGTCAGATGATCAGAGGAAGGTAGTTGGGTAGTCGCAGCTACCCGCTCAAGCCTGAACTGAGGTCCCCCTCAGACAGGCCTGGATCGCCGGTCAGGACTCCCGGTCGGCAAGTTTTTGCAGGTTTTCGTGAATCTTGAACAGCACAATCATCAGCTCACACCATATCCGAGCCCCCACTGCCCCGATCACGATATAGAACAACCCCCTGATGAAACTGCCGAAGGAAAAACCACCAAACCCAGTGTACATGCTACCCAAACCGGCAAAGACAACACCCACCAACAAAAGCCAGTACACCACCGTAATGATTTTGGGAGTGAGCATCGACTTGAAGAAGAATATTTGATTCATTTTTATTCCTTGATGAAAAGCACAGCGTTAATCGCTGTCCAGGCAAAGCCACCCACGGCCCTAGAACAGCCCGCGCTATTCTAGGGTAATGTGCTGGTGTTTCAACGTTCGACCAATGTTTGCCTGTTGATGCGACACCAAAACCTCAGTGCGACTCACTCCCAGCGCTGGATGCGCTGATAGCCTCGGCAAGTTGAGCAGCCGACATATACCCTTCCCCCAGCTCACCGTTAGGCAACACTACAGCAGGCGTTCCTCTAACCCCAAAGCGTTGCCCCAGTTCAAAACCGGTTGAAATAGCTGCTCCAGAACATGTGTTTTGATCTACCTGCACCCAGCCACCCTGAAAAGCCTGCTCCAGTGCATCCTCTGGTTGAGAGCTGCACCAGACAGATTGCATTTGCGAGGCTACGGTGGAGTTCAATCCGGCCCGGGGAAACGCCAGGTAACGCACGGTGATGCCCAACTCGTTGAGCTTGGCCACTTCCCGGTGAAGAAGCTGACAGTACGGACAGCTCGTGTCGGTGAACACTGTCACCACAGCACGCTCATCATTGGCAATAAAGCTGAGGAAACGGTCCTCCGGCACGCTGGCCAGCTCGCTTAGGCGGTCTTCCCTATGGGCGATCTCCGTCAGATTGACTACTCCTTCCGCCGTGACTTGGAACAGATTACCGACCAGGAAGAAATTACCACCATGACTGATGTATACCCGCTCCCCGCTCTGCAGTCGCGCTTCGTTCAGCCCTAGTACCGGCGACAATCTGGACTCAACGATCGGCAGTACTGCTTCGACCTGTTGTTGATTGTCTTCGCCCAACTGGGTCCACAAGGCGAAAACACTGCCAACTCCAGCAATAAGCGCGGCAACCGGCAGGGTTACCAGCATTGCACCGCCTGCCCAAGCCAGAGCACGTGCTTCAGCATCTCCCATATTCATCCTGCCATCCCCTGGTTACTGCTTGAATAGGCCACACAGACGCCTCCATTAATTCCCCGCTTCTCATCCAGCCTCCGAGCAATTTCGATGGTCGCGTCCAGTTCGGAGCAGCCCAACTCAAGCATCACACGTCGCCGCTCGGCCTTCTCCTCCCCCTCGGTGCCGGCCAAAGCCAGGTACAGGCTGGGCGGTACGATTCGGAAAAGCGATTCAACCCGACCGCCCAGTACCACCCCTTCGGTGTACTTCCGGGTAACCTTGGTTGCCGACTGAACCAACTTGCGTTGATCATCAGAAAGTTCCTTGAAGCGCATGACCATGGAGACCTCGTCTGGCGGCATGGTCAGTAGCACCCACCACTCGATCATGTTCAGCAGCTTCGCTGCAACGTCGGGGTAGTCCTCTAAGTTCTGAGTAGCCATCCACAGCCAATGCGAGAGCTTGCGCCCCATTTTGCCGACCGATACCAGGAACGGTGCCAGCAACGGGTTGGTGGTCAGCAAGTGGGATTCATCAATCACTTGCACAATGGGACGACCGTTATACTGGTCGCGCTCAGCCATGGCAGTAATGACGTTGGTGATGGAGATAATCGACAGTGCCAACTGGGCGCTATAACCCCCATCGGCATAGTGGGCCAGATCAATAATGGTAACGTCACATTCCGGCCAGGGTTCGCCTGGACGGTTGAAGACCTCGCCGTCGAAACCATCCACATAGAGCCCCATGGCCTCGCCCATCTCATAGGCACGCATGCGCCCATGCTCTGGCGTATCCGGGTCATTAGCGATTTCCCGAAATGCGGCCCGCACATCCTCCGTCAAGCACTGCCTGCCTTCAGCCACAGCCTTGCGTGCAGCGCGGAAGATGGCATCACGAACGGTACGCTGATCGCTACGACGAAACAGCGCCTCCTCCTTGGGATCACCACCGGTAATCATCAACCGAGCAGTGATCTCCATCTCTCCTAGGATGTTGCGCTCATCCTCAGTCGTTTCTTCCTCGATCTCCAGGTCAGCCGGCGCATCTTCCTGGCCAAGACGCGCTTCGATATCTTTCAGTTGTTTGCGGCGTAACTCCTCCGGTTCCAGGAGTCGATGGGCCTCTGCAAAAGGTGGCAGGCGCACACCGCTGCCAGGGGATAGACGCACCTGGTTCACTGACAATCCAAGGCGCTCAAAATACTGACCCAGCAGACCAAAGCTGTTGCCTTTTTCAATCACAAACAGACGCGGCCGGCGCACCGCCATCAGTTGCGCCAACATGGCGTTCAGCGTCGCTGACTTGCCCGCACCAGTGGGACCAAAAATCAGCATATGCGCGTTGGCCTGACGGTCATCAAGATTCAGAGGGTCGAAACTCAGCGTTTCACCTCCTCGGTTGAAAAAGCTCAGCCCCGGGTTACCGGTACCACGCGCTCGACCGAAAAAAGGAGCCAGGTTGGCCAGGTGCTGTACAAACTGATACTGGGTATACCAGCGGTTTTTCCGATCCAGCTCCGGCTGGAAGTTCATTGGTAACCAGCGCAGATAGCTATTGAGCGCGGCCACCTCATCCTCCAACTCAGTGGGCTTGAGGTTGGCATTGATCAGCTGGGTACCGAGCTGCAGAAGCCGTGTATCCAGCTCAGCTTCCGTGTCTCCCTTGACAAAAAACACCAGGCTGCCCTGGTACAGCTTGTGGCTTTCGCTGAGCATGTCCCGGGCCTTGTCACAGTCGCTGCGCACACTGGCGGCCAGCACACTGTCGCCGATCGCCTTCTGACGAAGGGTATTGATATGACTTTCCAAAGGTTCTTGCGGCGTCGCGACGATAGTCAGACATGCAACCGTACCTTCAGGAAGATGGTCAAACAGCGCATTGCGCGCTGCCGAGTCGCCCCGGGGCAGCTCACCTGTCAGGTGACCGACTTTCGGTGGTGTTCTCAGCTCCTCGATTGGCACTACGCAATGCGGCATGCCATCGAAGTACCACAGTCCCGCTTCCATATCTCCTCGAGGACTGGAAGCCAGCAAACCCTCTGACAGGTCATAAGACCAGGACGGACGTTCAGGATAGCGGAACTGGTCATAGAATGCCCTGGGATCCTCAGGTGACAGGCGTGGCCTGGGGTTGAACCATGGCATCATCCAATTGTGAAAATCCGCTGCACCGTATCGCTTCAAGCGCAGCCCGGCAGCACCCAGGCCTCCCACCAGGCGGTCATAAACATGATTGACCGCTGCCTCCGGGTTCAAGGCCCGCTTACGGTCACCGATACGCTTCTTGCCCTGTTTTGCGTGATCCGGCAACCACCGGTACAACACCAATCGCGTTCTACGGGTATGGCCGCGCCAATCGGCCTGGGTAATGACCTCATCGAAGAACAGCCCGCCAGGCTTGGAAATGGCCTTCAGGTGCCGCTCCATATTGGCCAACCAATCCTGGGTATAGGGCGTATCCAACACATCGGGCTTTATGTAATCGTGGATCTTTTCGATATCAGTCCGGGGGTTGGTGTCATCACTGACATACAATTGCGCCACCCAGGGATAATCATCCTCCTCCGGCAAGCTATCCTGCAGTGCGGCTTCTATCTGATCGCGTATATGCTCCAGGGATTCCGGCGACCGCCCTTCGGTCGGTACCGGCGTGACTTCCGCCACCACCCCAACCGACTTTCCGTCCTCGAGCAGAAAGCAGCCGGACTCGTCCAGGAATTCAACCCAGGGCAGCCGGCTGGCAAAACTCGGCGCACGTTCATAGGTCCGACGCAGGGCCGCCATAGTGATAGGTTTGCCGCGTGGAAGTACCAGCCGCTGGCCCGACTCATCGGTAATCAGGTCCTCCACATTCGGCGTCACCTCGTTGCCCTGAGGTTCCGCAACCACCTCGTCAGTTTCATGCGATGAAACACCTGCCCCTTTGGCCGGAAAAAGCCTCGACATGAACGCATTGAATCCAGACATCAGCGCGCCCTTCCCATACGGTCAAGTGGGTTGAGCTGCGGCCTGGCCATATCACCTGGCATTGCATACTGCGGCCTGCTGTATAGCGGAAATACTGTCGAATATCCTGGAACAGGTACTGGCTCTCCTCCCGCCAGGTGAGGAAAGACATACATGACCAGGTCCGGGTTCGGTAGGCGAGCAAACTGGCTATAAATCTCATTGGCCGCAGTTCGAGTATGGTGGATACGCTGCTCCACCAGGGCACCATCCGCCATCGGACGGCGCAAGTCCGACCGCGCATCGAGCAGAGCCTGCTGGCTCAGATTGTCACCGCTGCGACCGCTGGCTGATTGGCGCCACAGGTCCTGCATCGTCTGATCGCCATGCGGCATCAACTCATCCTTGGACGTAGCACATCCGGTTAGCACAGCCCCCAACAAGGCCACAGTGATGATCTTAGGGAAGTTCATAGGACACCCTCGCTGTCGTACCATGGCGAACCTTGCGACCCGCCTGCTCATAGTCAATTTCCAGTGGCCGATCGATATGCACAGCCACCTCTACACCCGGCTGCACGTATACGGCAGCGAATGCTTCGCCATAGAGCCGGTTTACCCAGTCGGAAATATCGGAAATACCGTTGGTCAACACCGAGGTCACAGCCTGATTGCCCGTGATAGCGCTGGATACAGAACCATCAGTATTGATGGTGGCCACCCCCTCGGAATCATCTACCAAGCTGGATGCCACAGCGGCGCCGGCAGCCGTAATCAACGCCCGGCTGCTCAGGTACTCCTTGGCATTGCTACGACGAACCCCGCTGACACAGGGAATCCCATAAGGATCGGAAATGTAGCCGAGTACCTCATCATTATTGGAACGGCTCTGACGAGAGTTGCCAGTCTCCGGTTGAGGGACAGTACGGATGGTTCCGTCCTCGAAGACGAAGGTCATCGAACTAATGGTTCCCCTCACACAAGACAGAGTCCAATCACCCGTGGCAGTACCACTGACGATCGCTGAATGAACTTCCGGGATCTCGATGTGATTCGCTGTCAGGTTGTCCTTACCGATTACCACCTTGAAGGGATACGGATCGCTGACCGTGCCGTTCACCGGCACCCGACCAATCAATGCCGTCATGCCAAGCGAGCCCATCAAGGTGGCGTTGGCGGGCACCGTATAGACTGGTTGCACCAATGAAGCGTCCGGCTTTCCTGTCACCTTAGACTCTGCTGCCGTTGCACCACGCACAACAGAATCCGCGACAGTACCTACACCATCAGCAAACGCGCTGGGAAAGCTCCACTCTCCCTGATTGCGGCCTTTCTGTTCCTGGACACCATCCATAGGCGTAACCCAGACTGTTGACGGGGCTGGGGCGAACCCTGAACCATCCCCTCGGGCCGCCCCGATCGGCATATGTCCGGTACTGGCTGGGTCCGCATTAGATGCATAGTTATTTTTCAACTGTTCAAACTGGCGCTCAAACCGAGCCAGCATCGATTGCTCCTTGCGCTGCTCCTCTTCGGCCATCCGCCGGCGCTCCTGGCGCAGCACTTCCTCCAACCGGCGATCGACATTGGTGTTTTGCTCTGCCAGCTTCTTGTTCTGCTCCACCAGGCGCTGACTCTCACTGCGGGTGTTTTGCAGGTCTTGCTCCATCAGCCGGACACGGCCAACCAAGGTGGCTACCGTGTCCTGGGGGGTATCTGCCTCAACACCCAACAACTCCAGCTCTTCTGATGTGAGCTGGAGAGAGGGGTCCACTTCCTGTTGTGTCGATCGCCCCGAGCCTTTGCCGCCGGACATCACGACGATCAGCACCACCACTACCAATACCGTTGGTACCAAGATTTTCAGCAGACCGTTGCTCTTCAATGACATCGACATCTCACCCCTCCCCGACCGTCGGCTGAAAGCGCGGTAGTTGCAGGTGCTCTGCCAGTGGCCCTCTGGTCACGATAATGATGGTCGTGGTGTCATCCAGGTGCCCGCGGGGGCCAATGGTTGGGTGCATGAAGGTCGCAGCCATCAACGCACCATGCAGATAGCGCGGATCCAGCTCAAAGCTACGGTCTGGATCCTGATTGCGCAGCTCAATCGCCGTCGCATGCAGTCCTTCCAGGGTCCAGGCAGCTATGGGCCTGGCTTCCACCGGCAAGGCTGGCAACAGTGTTTCCACGGAACCCGGCAGCCGCATGGCCACCCGGTTGATGCCCGGTACCGGCTCAATAACGCGCAACGGCGAATATAGGGACTGAGCAACGTAGCGGGTTAACACCACCGGCAAGAGTGCGCGCTGTTCCGCAGCTGGATCTGGGCGCTCGCTGGCATCTGCCTCAGCCACTTTCTCGGCACTGATTACCTGGATCTGCTCTGCAGACGCATCTGCCTTGGCAGTAAGGTCGACCAGGATGATTTCACCTGTCGATTCATCCTTCAGCTGAACACGCTCAGTATCAAACGCCTCATGAGCCTTGAAGTAGAGCACTCCACCAGTTGACTGCACTCGCAGAATGTCATCATGCGCAATCGTAACCGGCAGTCCGACCGACACATTTCGGTTCAGCACCACCAGTCGCTCCTGACCAACCGGCAAGTCGATCACCAATGGCGTGCGATCCCACTCCATCAACTCGACAGCGTTGGCCAGGGGCGCCGCAAGCAGCGCACCACACACCAATCCTTCCAACAAACGCATTTTCATTTATCTACTCCCGGCATGTTCAGGCGTTGTGGCACTCCGTCAAAACAGTCGATCTGCAGGCCGAACGGATTCCGTTCGCGATCCACATCTGCCCGAACGACACGCAAGGGGTAGCGCACATACACATCACGCACATCCACCCCCGCGTACTGCTCGTTGATCACCAGATCCAGGTTTGCGATCCAGGTGTCCTGTCCCAGGATCTTGATGGACTCAGGCCGATATCCTCTGCCGGGCACCTCGAAAACACCGCGTACTCGCCCACGCAATTCCGAGCGGCTGCGGCGCATTTCGTACTCTTCGTTGAGCGTTACGCGACAGGCGGGAGTGAAGAAGGCTTGCAACCCATGAAGGTTGCGCTGGTAGTCAGCCTCACCGTTAACGGGCCAACGGTTGAGCTGCTGCCAGATATAGAAGCTGAACGCATAGACGGTAGAGGGTGGTACCTCCCACCACTTCTGTGTTGAACCGCTACGCAAGTCCGGTGGGATATTGATGGTCAGATCCTTGGGGGCCTGACTCCATCCCCACCACATCGCAGCACAGGCCAGCACAAGAACACCACAAATGGCACGCAGCGTTGTGATATGCGAATCCCGTGAGGTATTGGCATTTCGGTATTGAGACATTAGTGTTTCCTGAAATCAGGCTTGAGTGGGGGATGGCGACGAATGCTGTACCTCGTCGTGCGGGTAATCAGCTTCTCGCCGGAAGCAATCCCCTTGCACGCCAGATAGAACTGGAGCTGGCGATACATGAGAGAGGTTGGCCTTCCCCGACGCAGGCGGCGCATGATGGTGCCGCCGAAGAACAGCGTCAGCCCCGCCCCGAGAAAGGCCACTGTCGGCGCCATGGCAATCATGCCCATGACCAGCGCAGCCACAATGCCGATCGGTGTAAATACACCCAGACCCGCCAATGTCAGCGTGGCGACTTCCTTGCCAGTCATCCCTCGGAACACTATGGGAGCAGCGTTCAATCGCTTGGGTACCCAGCTGATGGTGTCGGCCATGGGTCACCCTGTTACTGTGAGAGAACCGGCGCGGCTTCGGTAGCCAGCCAGATGACAGCAACGACCAGCAGCACCCCCACCATGACGGTCACCGCAAACTTGCCCCAGGTTTCCCGCTCTCGCGCCTCTTTGAATGAGGCCACACTGGATGAGGCCACCACGAAGAATGCAATAACACAGAGAACCAGGCCGATCAGAATTGCACCGTCGTAAATATATCCCTGCAGCGTGGACATAAGCCCCCCACCGCTACCTTGAGAAGGTGCATCCATCGTAGGTAGCCCCTGCGCAAAAGCCTGGCTCATCCCAAGGCCTGCCAACGCCAGAACCTGTGCTGCCTTATCCCCGGTTACCCGGATCGCTTGTTTGAACTTCATGTATTCACTCCTTAGTTAAGAAACGCGGATCCTCACGACAGCAGAATCCAGAACATCACCACAACGATGAGAATCGCCTTGATTGCTGTATGCAGCGCCTCATCACCATCAAGATTGTTTTTTGCCCACCCCCGATAACAGGAAGTCAGAACCCATGCGGCGATAATCAGCACCACGACGCAGCCCACACCAACGATCAACGTCCAGACATCTAGCGACTCGAACCCAGATCCGGCCTGGAAGGCTTCACCTGGCGTCACGGCTTTTGTTCCAGGTAGCGACCAACCACATCGTCTTCCATGGGCTCAAGTCGCCGTGGCGGCATACGTGACGGGGAAAGGTACTCATCCAGGCCGCGCTGAATGGCATGCACATCAGCGCGCACGCGGGGAATATCCAGGTACAGGTCGATCTGCCCGGCCTGGCCGGCCTGACGCGCCTCCAGGCGATCCAGGACAGTCACAACCTGGTTGAGCTGGCCCTGGATCAGCGAAAGGTCACGACGCTGGATTTCGTCATAGGGCTCCGCCGCATAGACCACATTGGCAAGCGCGCCAGATGCCGACAGCAGCATGGGAAGAAACAACGATTTAAAGTGGTACATGTGCCAAGAGGCCCCCGGTGTGATGCTTTGGCTACAGTGTCAAAGCTCCGGGCTGGCAATTCGATAGAGAACATTAAGTGCAATGCGATGGGTTTTATTCGGTAAGGGGGCTTAGGTTCTATACGAAAAATATTGCCGTGGACTCCACAGAGTCGTCATCACAGGCGAGGCCAGCCCATCTTCTGGGCCCTGGAAGGAGAATCCTTGATCAGCCCCCATGTTGGGGGCTGGGAGTTCGTCGCACCTTGCCGTGTGTGTTCCTCACCAATCATGGTGGCTATTCTGCTTCGCATCGATTAATCGTACTGAACCTCGGAATTCAATCCTTAGCTTTCTTTCTTATAAGAACTTCTGACTTCAGGTCACTCTCTGCAACGCTCGACATAACAAGCTCGCCATGATCTGCATAGATACGAAACCACTCGCCGAGTCCCGTATATACGACCACTGCTTTGCCTGTCTTTATTGCGTGATTCAGTTTACGACTGCCGTACACTACCTCATAGCCTTTCGTAGAGAGGAATCCAGCCACATCCTCATCACCATGCTTCGAACGCTTACGAGCATTCTCCGCCTTGGTAATTACTCTAAGATTACTGGGAACATGTAGCCCACATACCTTCTTACCCTGAATAGGTAGGATATGATCAACTTCGTGCTTAATTCCAGTCTCCAATGTTTGGCGACGTGCTTGCTGGTAAATAGCTTTGATCGCTTTTAGGTCGGACCAAGCAGGCGTAGCGTCCTTCAGACGATCGCGGCGCGCTTCCTGAACCATTTTACGTATAACGTCTCGCCGCTCTATGCGCATCAAGGCGTTGGCATCCCCTTCTGCTGCCTTCGCAATATCGTCTATCTCATTCTGTCTCATCGATATCCTACCTGTTCGGCTGACTTTAAGAGCTGAGTATGCATTTATAGACGATCCTTGCTGTGTAAAGCCATCGACTCTGCCCTCTCATCCAATATTGAGCCCAATGAACAACCACAACTGTATTTTTCAAACTGTCTAGTGCACAGCGCCTACAGTAATACCTTTCGTACAGAACCTAAACTCCGACCCCGATTCTCCATATCAAAGATACTTCTTGAATGTACTGGTAGCCACAGCAATCAAAAACCCGAACAAGGCCGCACAGGGCAACAAGAACAGGTTGGGATGTATCGCAAAGGGCAGACTCAGATAGATCAGCCAGCCGATCAGAAATACTGGAACAACTGTGCGCTTGGCATGATGATAAATGAAGGCACTTTCGCGCCCCGCCCCAAAACGGCGAAGATCGCGCAACACCAGTCCATCGACAAACCCGACCAGGGCCGCCAACAGAAACAAGGGGCTGGTCAGCACGAGGATCACACAGCGCGTCAGGGTCATCAACGTGACGTACATCGCTGCCATCACGTACTGCTTGATTGCCCCCGCCCAACCGCCACTGGTGGTTTCATGTGCCCAACCAGCAATGCCGGTCCGAATGAACAGCCAGTCGTTCACCGCAGCGAGAGCCTGCCCCGCGAACTGCACCGGATCCGACACCATGAGTGAACGAGAGAAGTTGGTATCCAGCCAGCGCATCTCTTGGCGCATCACCATCTCCGCATGCTCAGCTCCTGGCAAGGCCCACCAGGCAAGGTAGATCCCCGCCCACTCAATCCCTACAGAAATCAGGATAGAGACCAGCACTACGCCCACGACCTTGAATGGCAGGGAAAACAGTTTCGACACTGCTCCAGCGCGCTTCTTTTCAGCCGTCCGCACCCGTGCATCTTCAGCCATCGCCGTGGACCTCCGCTGTATTCGCTACGGAGTCATCCAGAGCCATCCTCACAGCACTTTCCCTGGCTCCTTCATTTGCGGCAAACCCCTGTTCACCAAGTGGCTGAGGGTTCGCAGCAGCAAAGCTATCGAACGCCCTACGCAGCTCCGGATCGATTTCCACCGGCGGCGGGGCCACCGCCTCCCACCAGCGGTCGCCAGTGTTGTACTGTCGACGCATGCCTGCGGCAATATCCGATACTGATGCGGGAACATCTTTGCCCTTATCCGGCAGCGGCAAAGGCATGCGAATTTTCCATAACTGCCCCCCTTCCATCAGTGCAAACGCCTGGCCTTTCGGCAGATTGACGATGTCGGCAGGCTCCAACATGGGCACCTGGACGGTACTGATCCGATCCCCGCCCGAACTGGTGAAGTCCACATCAGAGTCAGGGCTACTGTTGTCCGCAGCCATGGACACCAACATACGACTTTGCACATTCACCTGTCGCAATTGGTTGGTCAGCAGTTCGGCGGTTTTGTCTTCCCTGACCCGCAGCATGATGAGGTTGTTGAAGTTACCCACGACCTGCCCCGCTTTGGCGGCGCTACCGATCTTGGCCTCGATGTCAGAGACGGTCTGTGTGTAGGCTGTCACCTGGATGCCGGCACCCCCGCCCTTGTTGACCAGCGGAATGAACTCCGGTCCCATCAGCTCATTGAATTCATCGCAGTGCAGGTTGATGGCAATCTTGCCGCTGGCCGGGGTCGGCAGCCCATCATCCACACCGAATTTGTAGATATGCCCAGCCACCGAGACAAGATCGGCAAACATGGAGTTGCCAATAGCCTGGGCCACCTCGAAGTCACTCAGCGCATCAAGCCCGACATAGACAATGCCTCGTTTGCGGATCACCTGCAGCCAGTCGAAGATGGGACGAGTGTCCTCCAGATCATCGTAATCCGGCGACAACAGCTCATTGATCCGCCCACTGGTCAACTTCTCCAGCAGCGGCAGCAGCGAAGCCACGATCTTGTCAAAGTAGGTCTTGTCATAACGTACCGCTGACAGCAGCCCCTCCAATACCGAGTCCTTGATCGACACATCGGGCGACTGCAGATATTGGATCAAGGCCACTACCCGCTTATCCCGCCCCATCAGGTTACGTGGCCAATTGCGATCGTTCAGTCGCCCCTCGAACTCCGCTACATGTCCCCACGCACCAGGTAGAGCAGCCTCAAGCTTCTGCTCGGCATACTCGATAAGCAAGCCGTCGATATTCACTACATCAGTGAGGATCTGTTCATAGCTGGGCCGATGCCCAAGGGCGTGCCGAGCCCGGTTGACGATATTGACGAACCGCCAGGCAAACTCCCGAAATGCGGCGCTGTTTCCCTCGTTGGGTAGTGCGTTGGCAATCCGGGTGGCCACCTCCGACAATCTGCCAAACCGACCTACCGCGTTATAGCGCGCCGACAGGCCGGGCCAGCCCAAGTGGAACACATAGAACTCATTCTGACGTCCAGCACGCACTGCCTCGATGTACATGCGTACCAGCAAGTCCGCATCGCCTTTAGGGTCAAAACAGACCACCACATCCTTGCTGGGCCGATGAATGTCCTGGGTAATCATCACCTCGGCCATTCGCGTTTTACCTACCCGCGTGGTTCCTTCGACCAAGGTGTGCCCGACACGCTCCCCAAGTGGCATCCAAGCATCTTCCTCCTTCCACTCCACTGCATGAATAGCCGGATTCCCGCCAACGGGAGGAAGCGGTCGGACAGGGTTGAGCGGCACGTCAGCTCCAAGCATCCTGACCAGCAGGCGAGCAGCACGATAGCGATCCAACGCAATCTCCAAACGCCGGGCCAGCCGGTACCACTTTGATGGCTGTACATAGACCTGAGTATTCGGTTGCTGGGCCTCATGTAGGCGCTGCGTATGCTTGGCTTCCCAACGGAACCCTTTGCCCAGCCACAGATACCGGCTGCTCACCGGAATCTGTTCGCTGCGTAGCGCAAAGCGCGGCAAGCGGCGCATATTCCGGCGGTACCTGAGAATAATCCACGCCTGTCGACCTCGATGCGCGCCATAGATCAGAAACCCCGCCGCCATTCCCAGCCCGATTGATGGGGTCAAAGCCACCGACCAAGGTGCCCAGATGCACAACACCGCGCACCCGAGACAGACCCATACGGTTTGTAGCTCTACAGCAGGCCGTAGCAACGACTCCATCGGATGTCGCTGATTCATGAGTCGCCCTCCCACAAGGACAATGCAGCCTTGGCGATCGGCAAGCCATCCTGATCCAGCACAGCGGTCAGGGCGCGATAATGGTCAGGGTCATAATCAGTCAGAGCGGTAAGGCCGGCGAACACAGCGTCTGTTTTCAATGCAGACCTTTGAGCGGCCGTAGCGATATACAGCTTCAGGGCAGGGATACGACGATCTCTGTGCTTGAACCTTACTGGCAACGCAGGCTCCGACAGGCTGTCGACCAATGCCACGATTTGCGGCCAGGCTCCGGCATCCTGTGCTGACAAGAAGGACTGCGCATAGTCGATGCAAAGCTGATCCACCTGATCCTGGGTTCGCAACTGCTCAACCAGTTCGTCAGGGGTCACCTCTCGCTGCGTGGCATGTAGCGCTATCCACATGGCACGGCAAAGCCATAACACATGAGCCTGTTCACCGACTGCAAAGGGCCTGTCAATCGTCGGCAGTTCAAGCCTGGTAAACGCCTCTTTCGGCAGCTCCAGATCAAGGCAATCCATCACTGCTCCACCCCCGTAGCCGTAATCAGAGCCGGGTAATGTGTCAGACCCAATCGGTTGGCCAGGTCATCACCAGGAACAGGATCTATGCGCAGGTCTGGCACCAGCTCCTGCAGCGACCGCAATGACTCAGCCGTTTGCACCTTGACCGCCAGACCGCTGGCTCCCATCTGCGATAATGCTGGCCCCCTGGCAGCAAGCCAACTCAGGCTCAGAGGGTCATCTCCAACGATAAACAGCGGCTGGAATGCAGGTGGCATGGACAGGGCACGGCGCTCGACCCGGCCCGGGCTCAGACTGGGCGTTGACACGGGCAACATATCGTCAACGGAGTACGGCGCGGTGCGTGCAGCCTGAACTCCCTCATACTCGGAAACCCCGGCCCCTCCAATAGCCACAAAGTAAGGCCGCGCCGGCTCTCCACCCAGATCCGCCACAATGGTGAGGCTTGGCAAGCCTGCCGGCTGGGCTAAAGCAGCGCATGACCAAGACATGGCCACCAAGCATCCGGCGGCAAAAGCTCGTACGAAATGAAGCGTCAAATACATATTCAATCTCCAGAAGAAATCCAGACCATCGCAACAGGAGCGATCCAGTGCGTGGGCGCGATGGCTGTTTGTTGGGGGACAGGGCTGGAATGTGAAGCGACGGAAGAGCCGGCAGAACGGTACGCCGACGGACTGGAGCGAGGAGCCAGACGGGATGCTACCGCCCTGGCATAGTAATGAGCAGCCGCCCCTCCTGCAGGGCGGTGATAGCGCCCGACCGCAGTCAACCAATGCCCCGTATCATCGAAGTGGGAGCGCAAGATGGCGGCAGCAGCATCAAGATTGTGTTGCGGGTCGAGCCCCGCACAAGGATCGGAAAAGCGCTTCCCGGCACCAAACAAGTCAGGGTTCCAGCGAATATTGAGCTGGGCAACACCGACATCGATCAACCTGGTATGTTCCAGAGCCGCTCTCAAGGCACTACACGCCTCAGCGCGGGAATTGAAATACCTGCCCTGCCCGGCAATATTTAGCGTCCAGGGCCACGGCTTATGCTCGCCCTTCTGAGTGCGACCTGATTCAGTGCGGGCCAGGGCGTACAACACATCCGCCGGCACCCCATGCCGTTCAGCAATCCTCTCAAAGACGACTGGATCAAGCCGGTCAACTGTCTGCGCACAAACCAGAGGAGCACTGAGCGCCGAACAGACAACATACGCCAAGGCGGCAGGCAGGTGCTTTCGCATGACTCACTGCCGCAGGCGGACAACAGGCAGGGATTGCCCGGTCATATCCAAAGTGGCTCCATGGTTCAGCGTAACGGAACCACTGGTCACTCTCTCCACCGGGATCCCAAGGCTGGTAGCCCAGCGCCGGATTTTTCCGTCATCACCGTCGCTGTCGGTCACCCAGATGTTGATTGCCCGCCCCTCTGCCACCAGGTCTCGTACAGTGCTGTCGCAAGCCGCACAATTTGACAGTGCAACCACAACGTCATAACGCACTGGACCAGCAGCCTGGCTCAAGGAGCCCATCCCCACTGTTGATTCAGGTCGCATCGTGAAGGTCGACACGCGGGGCTGATCCCCGGCTATACGCTGAATTGCCTCATCATACGAACGCTGGTAGGCCAGCTCTCGCTCGATACGCTCGTACTCGAAGCGGGCCTGTAGCTCAGCGTAGCGGCGGCGCTCTTGATCTGTACGAGCCTCCACCCCCAGCGCGGTCAGAGGATCAAGCCCTGGCGACAGGATGCCGCGACGACCAGCCATCAAGGACTCGTAGCGCCCCCATTCCTCATCTGTAAGCCCCCACTCGGCAGCTTTGGTTCGGCGTTCAATGATCTGGGTTTCAACGTTTTTCGACTGATCAAGATTGAGATCCTGCTGCCGAGTCTGTTCTGTCTGAGCCTGGAGTTGGAATGCCAATGCCAGCATTATCAGCCCACATCCCCAGCGTCCAGGTCGCACCTTCAACGGGTTAACCATCTCTACCTCCTACTGCACTGTCAATTCGACAGTTCCAGTGCCAGACACGAACTCAGCGGCCTGGTCCCCAACACGGGATACCCTCCACCCCGAGAAAGAATCTCCCACTTCCAGCAGTTGCACCTCATTGAGGGACTGAGCACTGTGCGAGGCCACAGCCACAAAAGGTCGCCCACCTCGCAACTCGATGCCGGTTACATCAAAGGCTGGTGTTACGGGTTTGGCTGGTTCCTGCTTGGGGGCTGCACGGCGCAGAACTGGGGCACTCTGGGTAGTGCGGACGGTCTGCAGCCTGGCCAGCTGTGACTCAAGTCGTTCAACCTCCTCTTTCAGGCTGGCTATCAGAAGGTCCTGTTTGCTCTGCTGCTCGCCCAGTTCAATCACCGTCGCCTGCATTCCGGCGGTCTGATCAAGGAGATCAATCAACTGACCGCTGTATTCAGCGACCAAGCCAACAACCCTATCGTGTAAGTTCTCCTGATCCCGCGCATAGCTTTCACTGCTTTCCAGCAGTTGCTGATCCAGTGTTTCCAACCGCGTTTCGTACTCGCCCAGGCGGGCCAGCAACGCAGCATCGTCTGCCCCTGAGCAACCACCCAAGACCAGAAGTGCGATACCGGCCAGTACACCCCGCCGCATCATGGCTGACCTCCACCCAGCGAGGGACTATCCGGTACAGGTGACACCTGCGCAGGTGCAGGAGCGGCCAGAACAGCAGCGTCCGTATTCGTACTTGCCTGACTCAATGTGGCTACCCGCAGCCCAAAGCACACCTCTCGTTTAACCGGCTCGACCTGCAACTGATAACTTGACCCACCGAGTAGCTGAAGCGCCGCATGCAGCGGCATCGGTCCCAGCTCATAATGTGCTGCCGGTAAAGGACGGCTGAACAAGGTTTCCAGGGCGGGCTTGCCCTTGGCCGAACATAGCTGGTAGCCCGAGCGATCCAGGGTATGTTTCACACCGTCTGCAACAGTCGCTTTCAACCTGGTAGGAATCCGCACCTGCACGGTCTGCTCGAGCAGATTACTTTGCCCCACCTGGGCCGCCGTCGAGACCAGTGTATAGCGACCAGTGCGCAGCACTTCCAGCTGATCAGGCTGCTGCTCGCCATACAGGTCATTGGCAATGGGCTGATAGCTGGGCAGCTCAAGTTGCTGCGAGTCCGGGTACTGCTCTGCCAGGCTGGGAGCCACCGGCTGCTGCACGCAGCCGCTCAACACAGCTACCGCGCACCCAGCGGTAAGCAAAGAGAAATGGTGCAAGCGAAACGACATGATTTGTGCCCTCGTGATGGATCAGGGGGCACAATGAGGGAATGGACCTGCAGCAGCGACGGGGAATGTTAATTCGCTTTCAGGGTTTTATGCATTTCCCCTACGAATCAAATCACCGAGTACCTGACGAGCAAGAGCGACCAGCTCCATATTGCGGTAACCTTGTCCGTCAGGCTGGTCAATCAAATTCTGGAAATATTGATGGTCGAACTCGATGACTTGCTTGTATATCTCAACAAGAGCTCCTTTTCTTTCAGACGTAACTAAAAGTGTCATACTTTCTTGAAGGCCACCCTCCTCCCTGTCCTTTCTATACCGGTGATGAATGAAAGAGACGGATAGGTCGAACCAGCAGCCCGGCTCGTTGGCCACCCGACCATCAACACCAACTTGCGCCCCCGGCACCTTCTGGACCACCGCCTCAGTCAGAGCCTCATTGTTGCTCACATGCTGCTTGAAAAGCGCTGTCGCATTCGACATATAGGCAAATATCCACGGTACGTTAATCACTGTCGCGCCAGTGTATAGGTGCCCTCGCGTCTCCCGGTAGGTCTCCAGCATTGACTTCAGCTTGGCTCTTGAAAAGCGGATGCTCGTCTGTTTACGCAATATGTATTCGACCCGGTCAAACTGGGTAATCAGAGTTTCCAGTATCTTTTGTGATTGAGTATCTTCTGCTGTTTTCCGCGCATGCTGATCATGCTGACGAGGCTTGAAGTACGGACAACGCTCTCTCGCCGCCTCGTCATCAGCAGCCAAGTCAGGAATAGTCTTACAGGCATGCTTTCCGAACGGTGCTCGAACATGCTTTGGAAGTCGGTATAACCCAATAATTTGGATAGGATTGTCACATACCGGACATACAGCGTATTGGACTCCTTCGCCGCTACTGTTAGTCCGGTACCATCGCTCCCGTTTTGCGGTCCGGCTCTCAAAATCTGCTCGATCGATGAGCCGAAAGCCGCTGTCATGCGGTGTCAGTTTATAAATATCCATGCCCGTAGACGGCTCCAACCATTTCTCAATCATGGATCTTATAGCGCCCTTTAACCTGAATCCACCAATCGCTTGGCAACGGCGGCACGCCACCCTCAGCCTCGGCCCATCTTAAGCACTGGAGAACAGTTTGCAGGTTGAGGCTGAAGGTGTGGTGCTTGTCACGCAAGGCAAATACCAACTCATCATCACAGCACTCCCCGCCAGCGTCAGCCCCATTACCAACCAAGTTGGCGCGATTATTCAGAATGTCATCGTGTCTCATATTCGGTTCCTCAAGTGGACATGAGACGACAATGAATGACAGTCACGATACGAACGATGGTAAATGTTAACCTGGTCGGGCCAGCATTGACCGGCCGGGCCAGCTGCCTGATAATGAAAGCTCACCCCGTTGGCTACTGACGGTTTCAGTAGCGCCCTTTGAGTCCTTGCGGCTCATTGCCCTATAAGTGCCTGCGACTGGTGAAAAGGCACGGTTCCAACGTCCAAACGTCCACGGTGTTGCTACCCGGAACCCAGTCTCCTTGTACTTCGCCCTCTTGGTCGAGGGCACCCTTTACCCGGTAACATTGGCCAGCCATGCTGCTTGCAACAAGGCACCATGGCTGGCCAATGTTCCAAGTGCTTCACTCCGGCAGTGCCCGCTGCTTGAACCCTGGGCTCCTTTTGTGCGGAAATCGTGCATACAAATTACCGAGTCGCGGCTGCATATCAGATTCGGGTACGGACCAACGCATGGCTTGCCGGACATGCAATACGTACAGCAGCCTCCATCATTCAGCTACATGGCCTGTAGCACCACCATCCAGCTTCCCACCCTTTACCTCAAACAAAAACGCCAGATCCTTCCCAGGACCTGGCGTCTTTGATACAGCGAGAACAGGCAGGTGTTCATTGAATTTACATCAAACACCGGCTCATCACCCTCCTATATAACTTCTCAGCAAGAGGCCTGACACTCCTCCCCAAATGGCCAAAGCCAAAATTAGCAGCCCCATTTTATCCATGACATCTCCAACTCATCTCGTTGCAGCCCCATCGAGCACCGGTGTCCCATTGCTGTTCTCAAACGATGCCTTGCACTTCGGAAAACCACTGCAGGCCCAGAAATCATAGGGGCCTTTCTTCCCCGTACCAACTCGGTGCAACAGCGGCTTGGAACACTTTGGGCAAGCATGTTCACTCGGTTCCGGCTGGGGTTTACGCTCCCGGGCTTTGCCCGGCTTGCCCTTCTCATCCGGCAACGCCGTCTTGCACTCGGGATAGGCCGAACACCCCCAGAAGAACCCCTTGCCGCCCTTGCGCCGGCGAAGCGCAGCGCCACAGGTCGGGCAGGCATGTTCGCTTTTTGGCAGGTTGACCTGGCTTTGCCGAAGCCCACCTAACTCCCGGTCCAGCAACTCCCAAGTCTGGCCGATCACTTGATCATAGGTCATGCGCTGTTCTGCAATCATGTCCAACTGATCCTCCAGCTCACGAGTGAAGTCCAGATTGGCAAAAGCGAAGGTACCCACGAGTGCGTCACGAATCACCTCCCCTGTTGGTGATGGTGACAGAAACCCCTTTTTGTCCTCAATCAGATAACTGCGGCTGGTGATGTTTTCCAGAATGGCAGCATAGGTACTGGGTCGACCAATACCCTGGCGCTCCAACTCGGCGACCAGCGTGGACTGCTTGAAGCGCACCGGCGGCTTGGTGACCTTGTCCAGCACTCGAGCATCCACCGCACGAACACCCTGCCCCACTTCCAGCTTGGGAATGGGGTTGACCGGTTCGGCCTGGTCGCCCTCCTCCGGCTCATCCTGGCCATAGACCCGTAGCCAGCCGGGATCAATCAGTTTGCGACCCTGGCCGATAAAGCGCACAGACAGCCCCTGCACTGCCCCCGTCAGCAGCACACGTCTCACCGCATAACGAGCATCAGCCAACTGTGAGGCAACAGCCCGCCGCCAGATAAGCTCATACAGAGCCTGCTGATCGGTATCTTCACCAGCCCGCAGGGCAGTCACATCAGCAGGACGAATCGCCTCATGGCCTTCCTGGGCACCGTCTTTGGCCTTCCAGGTGCGTAACTTGCCTGCCAGTTCCAGACCTGCTGATTGCGCATAGCTGTGAATCGCCTCGATGCCGGCGGGATCAAGGTTGGGATTATCCGTTCGGTGATAGGTAATCGCCCCCTGCTCATATAGCTTCTGGGCCAGATCCATGACCCGTTTGGGCTTCATCTTCAGCCTCTTCCCAGCTTCCTGTTGCAACGTCGACGTGGTGAACGGCGCCGCCGGTGCTCTGTTGGCAAACGCATTCTCAAAGCGCGTCACCTGTACATCCCGCACCGTGGCGACCTGCTCAGCCAGACCGCGATCCACCAGGTACTCCTGACCTTCAACCAAGTGCGGACGGGTGTCCCACTGGGCTCGCCAGACCGCCTTGGGGTTTTCAGGCCAATGTCCAGGGATCGGCAGCAGCAGCTCCACCCCAAAATGCTTCACTGGCTGAAAGTCTCTGATCTCCCGCTCCCGATCCACCACCAGCCGCACAGCAGGAGATTGAACCCTCCCAGCAGATAGCGCGTGCCCGGCGCGATCCGACAAGGCCGGACTGACCTTATAGCCCACCAGTCGATCCAACACCCGTCGCGCTTCCTGTGCCCGCACCCGGTCGTAGTCAATACCACGGACCTGTGCCATGGCCTCGCGAATCTTCTCTTTGGTGATAGCGGTAAAGGTGATCCGCTTCGGCTGTTTCAGCCTCAAAGCGTCAGCCAGGTGCCAGGCAATGGCTTCACCTTCCCGATCCGGGTCAGTGGCCAGAATAACCTGGTCGGCTGCTGCCACTTCCTTACGCAGCTTCGCCAGCACGCCCTTTCCCCGTTCCGTTGGCACATAGCTGGGCTTGTAACTGGCTGGATCAACGCCCAGCTCCCGGCCCGGTAAATCCCGCACATGCCCAACGCTGGCCACCACCTTGTATCCAGCCCCCAGGATCGAACTGATCTTCTTGATCTTGCCTGGTGATTCCACGATAACCAGCGTTGTCATACCGCCCTCATCTCTGGTGCAACTCCATCGCCATCAATTCATCCAACCAGAACTGATAATGCGCTCCGATCAGGATGGCCTTGGGTAACTGGACACCATGAACCGGCTTACCTTGGCGAATGGCATCTTTCAGTTCCGTCACCGATACCCGCAGTAGTCGCGCCGCATCAGTGATCCCAACCCGTTCACGACCAATTGGTGACTTCTTCATCAGCTCCCCCATCAGCGCCGCTCAGCAGCTTGTATCATCAAAAGCCTCACGGCCATCGCGCTCAAATTTACCGCAGAGCAGCCTTCGCTCTTTCATGGACGCCCTGCATCACGGACTCAATGCTCGGTCCCTGGTAGTTCCTGGTCACGCTAAACGTAAACAGAACATCCGTTCCGGTCGGGGCTTTGCTGACTCGTGTTCTCAAACTGCCACCGTAAATAAGCCCGCTCATGGAATAGGTGCTTCCCGGTATCGCACTATAGGCGTAGTCGCCATTGTGAAACATCATCCCTCCGGCCATCGAGCCTTTCTCTGCAATGGCTTCTTCCCTGGTCATGTACCCAAACGCGTTTTTCAGGAGCGCAGCCGCAGTGTCCACATCACCCGCATAGGTCATCCGCAGCTCTTCCCTCTGAGAAACACCCGGAATTGACACTGGCTGCGGCCCACCAGTATTCGATGGCTGGCTCGCCACGGTATTGAATCCGGAAACGGTCATCGCCCCCTCCGGCAGCGTTTCTGGGTCATAGTTAACCGGCTCCCCTGTCAGAGGGTTATTCATACAGCTGAGGCACTTGCCTTGATAATACACATGCTGATCGTTCGCACAGCCAGACAGCATGACAGAGACAACACCAAGCGCTAAGAAGATCGTTTTTTTCATTGGTCTCTCCTGACCATCACGTCGCAATCAAACGGGCAATTCAGCCATTGCGCTGTAGCAGTGACAACGCTGCACAAGGGCCTCATCAGAAGGGAATGTCATCATCGAAGGCGTCGGATTCCGGCAGAGGCTCGTCCGGGACAGACTGCTCAACAGGACGCGAACGTGTCGCGTTCTGAGACTGGACCATCACCACCTGCTCAATACGATACGGAAGAATACCGACTGCGCGCGCCCGCACCTTCATCGCAGAACGATCCTGATCGTTCGAATCTGTCCAGGTTTCCCGGACCATGCGCCCAACCACCATGACGCGCATACCCCGTTGATACAGCTCTGCCCACTGCTCACAGGTTTGAGCGTCCCTGGAAAACTCAACCGGCGCCCAGAATCCACCTCGATCTTCGAACTTGCCATCGGCTACGGCGACAGGGTTATCGAAAAAGACATTCAGCCTCAGGATTCCCCTGGGAGGAGTGTTATCTGTGGTAGGGAAAACCTTGACCTGCGGGTCCGATCCCATATTGCCTTCACCTTCAAAATGCGTGCTCATCAGCAGCTCTCCACCTCGTTGAACAATGTGGGAACACATTGCCTCGGGCCAACCGCTACTGACACAGGAAAACAGTTTTCTGATTCAAAGGTATTCTGGTGCAGTCAATCCCTGACCACTCCAATGATTGGCTCAGCCTTCAAAAGCTCGTCGGCATGCTCCAGCGACTCCAGTGTCGTGCGCAGTCGCCGCGTTGTCGCATTGACCACACCCGCCTGATGGTTCAGCAAGCAGCGCTCGACTTCGATCTCATGCAGCTTCCGCCGCTCACCCTCAGACTGCACCAGTCGAAACACACGATCAAAGCGCGCCATCCCCATCGTGCGGTTAGTGATACCACGCCACCGCACCATCGGCACCAGGTATCCACGCTTCTGCTCGTTCTGAACAGCCAGGGCAAGATCATAGTTTTTCAGGATCGGGTTATAGCGCTGCGCCAAATCGTGCTCCGCCTGTTCCAGTTCCGCTGCATAGCCCTCAATTTGGTCCAGGTATTTCAGCAGTCCCCCCTTACCCTTAAAAGGAAAAAGGCCCTTTTCCCTTTCGCCGCAATATCGTGGCAGGTGATAGCTATGTCGTGGTTCGTTTTTCATCTGCTGTAGCGCTCTCATTATCAGGTTCCGCCTATCGCCTCATCATTCCAGTCACCAGTGATGACACTGCCATCAACCGTGACCAAAAAACCCATTCCAGTCACCAGTGATGGGACTCCCATCAACCGTGACCAGAAACCCCATTCCAGTCACCGGTAATGGCACTGCCATCACTCCAGCTCGTCCCCCTCCCCCAGCAACCCCTGGCCTGAACCAGCCTCTTCGGGTTTTGCAGCCTGAACCTCCAACTGCAGCTGATCCAGATCCGGCGCAGCCGACTTGGTATCAGCAATACTTGAGCCGCTCTCCGTAGTTGCGACCGGTGTACGGGCAATGGGGGCATAGGGACTGCGGCGAGCGCCCGACAACACATCAGGATGCAGCTCTCCCCACTTGTCGATAGCGGCCCTCGCCCTGGCATTCTGGGCCGCAAAGTCATCGCGGGTCGTACCACTTAGGCCGGGGTAACGCTGGGTACTGGTACACAGGGAACGGATAGCGTTGCCGCTCACCCTGAGTTTTTCATGGGCCTCATCGCGAGTGATCATGGCAATGTGCTGGGCCAGCAGGATGTTCCGCACCACCCGGTCATAGCGGATAAGCAGGTGAATACCCTGCCAGCCCTGCTGACCGCCAGGGTACACTCCGGTCTTGAACGGCTTCTGTGAAATATTCTCTTCGATGTTCAACTCTTCCGGCACATCAGCCAGAACATCCATGGACCACTTGTAAATCGGGTCCAGGATATTGCGCACCTCGTCCAGCTTCGCATCAATTCTCAACATCCAGTCATCTGCATAGGGGTCATCCTTGGCAGCGTTCTGTTGGATTCGACCTGCCAGTGCGAGGTACTGACGCATACCGATGATTTGCGGTTTGCCCGATTCCACACCCCGCCCCCACCAGGTGCGAGTAGCATGGTAGGTATGCAGCGTCAGCTCGATCTTGCTTCGCAGCGCTCCAACAGCGATCTCAGCCATAATGTCCAGCTCCTGTAAACAATGAAAATGCAATGGGTGGCGCCACTGTGCGCATCACGCTTGTGGGCGCATAGGGAAAACATGAATCCCATTGCGGACAATTCCCTGGGCTGGCATTCATCGTTTCAGCCCCATGGCTGCCAATAGCTGCTGGCGACTGGCATGAGCCTCCTCGGCGCTCACTCTCGGTGATAGAGGCTCTGGAACATCAGCGATGTATTGAACATTACCGTTGGGCTGTACAGCCGCAGCCGGCATGGGATGTCGTGCACTCTGCACCGAGTGCGCATAGGTCGTAACCTTGAACTCACCCTTGAGCGCAAGGTTGATCAGTGAGCGCAGTAACGCCTTGGGCGATCGCGCCTTGCCCGCCAACACTCGGCCAGCGGTTTCGTCCAGCACCCATTGGGCTGTTTCTCTCTCCAGCCGGCCGAGCGTCGGAACCAGGTCAGCGCGCTCCTGATCGCTCATCTGCAAAGCTGAATCCCAGTGCAAATCCTGGTCGCTCGGTACAGTACTTGTATTTTTATAAATACGTACTTGTACTGTACTGTCCTGGTTCTCAGAGCGAACTGGGGTGCAAAGCCCCGTATTTCCACTTAGTTCTCTCTGCGAACCAGGCTTGAGCATGTCCGAGAACTGCCCTGGTTCGCTCTGAGAACTAGGTGTTTTCACCTGGTTCTCGGCCCTAGTTTCCTCTGAGAACTGGGCTTGTCCCGCTCTCACCTGGGCCTTCTTCGACCTACCTTGGCTCATCTCTGCAAAGCGCTGTATCCGCCGATTGAGACGGGATACCGAGCGGCCTCCACCATCGTGCTGCATCTCTTCAGTCACCAGCCTGGCTACAGCACGCACAGCGGAGTTGCTGTGCTCCAGGCACTGCTCCACAAATTCACAGTAGGCCGGATCCAGCATGGTTGCCTCATCCGCCGCCAAAGGCTCATCATGCAACGCATAAACGTTGCCCATGATCCGTCCATTGGTGTCATGCCGTGCTTTATGACAGAGGCTCAACCAGCGTGTCAGACGTAGCACTGCAATCACCCGTGCCACTGTGCCGCGGGAAGCACTGGTACCCGGCGCAGACCTCAACAGAGGCTGCAGCTGATCATAGGTAGGAAAGGCGGTGGTTCGATCAGAGGTCGACAGCAATCTGATCATTTGCCATCCCAGTACATCCACGGCGCCAAGACAACTGTCCAACAACAGCGCCCTGGGAACGGTCTCATGCGGATTACCAAGAAACAGTAAGCCATCCAGCGTGTCACCACTGGATGGCTCTGCGGTACCGGCATCGGCTCGCTGGGTGATGGCAGATGTGGCCCGGCCGACCAGCACCTGCCAATCATCTACCGTGCGCATGCACGCCCTCCGTCAGACATCAGCTGGAGCCTGGCGGGCGAGCCGCTCGTGGCCCGACTCCAGTTTTTCACCAGTTGCCATACCACGCCCAGGGGAATGTCGGTTTCTTCCGCCAGCACGATCATGCCTTGAATGTCATCCGCTGCCCGAACATCATCAGGCGCATCACAGATCTGCTGCCAACGCCTGTAGGCATCATGCTCGCTTTCTTCGGCAGGCATGGCCAGACGCCCCTGCCTTGACTCCAGCCCGAGCAACGCTCGCCGGGTTGAACAGTCATTGCCGGTCAAACCGAAGAAGGAATACATCATCTGCACTGATGCCCCCAGCATCAGGCACCGATCAATTGTTTTCTCCCGATCCACATCCGTACTCAGGCGGCGGAACACGCCGCCAAGCAACTCATGGTCTACCGACAGCCGGCAAACAACCGGATTGCTGCTGGCCAATGCATCCACATCGGTTGCGCTCAAGCGGCGCAACTCCCGAAGCTCCGGATCAGTAAAGCCCAGCGCCCTGGCGCGGCGCATATTACCTTCACGCACATAGGTGATGGCCTGGCGAAGGATGGACAATGTCACGACGCTATCCATATCAGGGCTCTCCTTTGTCGAGCGAGTGCAGAACACGAACCAGACGAATCAGGCGGAACAGCCGAATCAGAACCTCATCTGGCATGTAGCCTTCGTTATCGGTGGTGCCCAAGAGGTCACCAAGCAAGGTAATGTCAGAGGGATACAGCGGCTGCATTTCACCTTTCAATGCAGCCAGTAGCTGCCAGACACGCTGGGCGACCAGGCTATGCTCCAGTTCGCCGGTCAGCGGGTACAGTTCATAGCCAAGCCCCTCCTGCTGATTTCGCTGCAGCGGCGCTTCACCTTCCGCTGTGTCCATCAGCGGAAAGCCTGCCCATTGTCCGATTGCCATCGCCAGGCGGAAAATCAGGAACCGCAGCGTACGCGGATCCTTGCCATGGTCGTCGATCCACCAGATATCGGTCACTGCCGTCAATGGGCCGGCGGACATCAGGGGAATGGCCTGAACAGCAAAGTCCTCGAAGTTGCCCGCCTTGCCTCCCTGCAATTCCGCTATAGCGTGACGCATCTTGCGCTTGCTCTCTGATTCGAAGACCGGAGATAGCGTCAGGTCTGCTATGCGCTGTTCGTCTGTGCGTTCATCCAGGTATTCGCCCGTCAGTGTCGGCTCAACAGTCGCAGGCTGCTGGTCTGCGCCCAACATCAACGCGGCCGCATCGTCATCTAGCTCATTGCCGGTCTCGCCTACACCATTTCCGGCCACCACACCTGGCGCGGGCGCCGGAGTGCGCCTCAGCAGTTGTTCCTTTTCCATGCGCAGCTGCTCGATCTCCGCCTGCAGACGGGCTTTCTCGTCCTCATCTTCATTCGGAGTGTTGTGAGTAGCAGTACCAGAAGGATCAGTGGGTGGGACAGTATCTTCACCCTGCTCCGGCTCGCCCTGGCGCGGCTTGCGCTCGCGCTTGGGCGCATCGTCCTCCTCGCCCGGCAACGGCGGGTAGAATTTCAGTGGGTGCGCCGACGGGTCGCGCACCCGTTCCATCTCCACAACCAGCGGATGCCAGATTTCCGGGTCATCAATGCTTTGACGTCGCTTCCTGCATTCCAGCAAACGTCTGAGACACCAATCCAGCGTATGCAGGTGAGCGCCCGAATGATCCTCCAACATGCCCAACAGGCGATCCTCAACGATTGACCACGGAAGCTCGGTCTGCTCCTCATAGTCAAACTGCCCGAGGATCTCATGCCAGGCCGGATCGAACTCCTCCACCGGCTTGGCGTCGCAGCGCTTCCAGATTTCCAGGCAGGCTTCGCGGTAGGCGATCAGCTTTTTGATCTGCGGCTCACCCAAACCGCTTTTCAGAGTAGTCGGCAGCGTCGGCCAGAAATGCTCAACGGTATACAGCATGCGGCTGATATGGCTTTGGCTAACGGAAAAGCCCAGGGCGGCAAAGCGTCTGGCCAGCTCACGCTGCGACAGATCCTTGTCAGCCTCCTCCTCCAGCATCTGTTTGAGTTCAGCCACACCCAGGGCCTTCTCAATCCAGGTCAGGTCCGAGCGGTTTTCGTTCTCAGACAGGTGTCCAGCCATGGTGGCCAGCTCCGACTGCCAGGGCCGGTACACACACCAGAACCGGTAGTATTTTTCATCTCCCGTCTCCTGATACAGCTCATTCAGGATTGCCAGGCGAGTATTGCCGCCATCGGAAATCATGAACTTGTCATCGCCCGGTCGCTGAGTAATGGGCGGCGGCTGTTTGAGTCCAACCTCCCGGATGGACTCCTTGATCTCATCATATTTCGAATTGCGTAAGGTACGCGGGTTGCGGTCATAGGGGCGCACCTGGTCCAGCGTTATCTGCATGGCCATCTCGGCCAGGGGCGCTGTCAGTTTGTCGACCTGCTTTGTCCGTAACGCCGGACCAGGCTGTTGCAGCTTGGCCATATAATCTGCGGTGGAAAGGTTCTTGCTCATCACAGTCCCCTTACCAGCTGTTGTTTTTCCAGCAGCGCCTGACCATCTGGATGTACCGCAGTCATGATCCGGTCGTGCAAGTCATTCAGGGCAATTACCAGCTGTCGTGCACTGGCCATCTCTTCCCAGTCCGGCACATTGGTCAGTTGCTTCAGCACCGTGGCCACCCCATCGATTGCAATGGCATACAGCTCGAAGTCGGGTTGCTCCTGCAGCTCCAGAAGCACCCAGCGGCGTCGATCCTGTTCACTTACCAAGGGGTTACGCACCGCCTGCAGGATCATGCGTACATCCTCCAGTTCGTACTGCCAGACCTCGCCGTCCTTCAATGGGCGATCATTGAGGAGCTGTTGCAGCAATCTGGAGCATGAATTGGCTGGCTCAACCAGTTGTTTCATGGCCAATAACGGATCCAGTTCAACACAGAGAAAGTACTGGCACTGGAAGCGAGTATCCGCCGCCATCTTGTTTGGGAAGGATCGAATATCAGTCATGGGTCAGTACCTCTGTGTAACGTTGTTCTACTGCCTGGTGAAGTTGTACCGAAAGGCCAGCCTCGTACCCCGCTGTCAGTGCAGCTCGGTCATGACGGCGAAGATCGCCGGTCGCCCTGCCCGTAAGATCCTGAAGATTGCCGTGATGCCTGGACAGGTAATGCTCAATCGCCTGCCGTGTCTCACCAGTAGGCGGGGCTGGGATGACCTGCTTCTTCACAGCAGCCAGCCAGGCCTCCGCAAAGGCGTCGGCCCTGCGGATCTTGGTGGTGCGTTTCAAGCGTGAGGGCAAGGAATCCTGGTACTGCTTGCGGTCCTGAAGCAGGCGGCGCTGTAACACCGTGTAGGCGTAGCCGCTGATTCGCGGACTCCCTTCAGGGCCAATGAAGCACCAGCTCCCGATATAGCCATTCCTGGAATAGCGGACGGAATAAATGGCCTCGGTGCCAAAACCGACTGCCACCATCGAGGCCAACACCATGAGGTAGTTGGGTGGCGTCTTGCCTGACTTGGAATCAACGCGCTTCTCCTCAATAGAAGAAGCCGCCACATCCAGGCGGGTCAGACCATATTCATCCATCAGCTTCTGCGCCTGGCGTAACGCAATGCCGGCCTCATTCGCGTTGGCGCTGGCCGACAGGGCAAGGCAGCGTTCAATCTTGCGCATGATGCGATCCGGGATCATGGAGATACCCTCCGTACCGATCTGCTTGCCGCCCTGCGCAACAGAGCCCGCGCATTGAGTCCTGCACGTGGATCGCTTGGCGTAGATGAGGTGTAGATTGGTGGGTAACCCTCCTTGGTGAAACGGATATGCCCACCCCTGGTACGGCTCACTTGCCAGCCCAGGCCGATGGCAAAGTCAGCCAGCTCCTGGAGAGGTTTTTTCAGTTTTCCGAGTGCGATTGCGCTGTTCATGCACTCACCTCCTGAAGTTTCTCAACTTCATGGGAGTGGCAATAAGGGCAACCCCATAGCGTTGATCTGGTCTTATGAGCGCGTTCCCCAGGGAAAACAATTCGTGCTTGCAGCTCAGTCAGATGTCGCTCGCAGTTGCGGCACCAGTGGCTTAGACGAAAAGATGCGGATGGTTTAGTCATTGGCCACCCCCGGCCTCAGACAGCGCAGCAGTCCAGCCATCAATGACCTCCGCATGCTGTTTCAGCACCTGTGGACGCACTTCATCCGCCTTGGCCATCAAGATGCCGAGAAGAGTGCCTAGGTCTCGTTGATCATCATCGGGGCGATCCGCCAATGCATCTTCCACGCCCTGCAGAATTTCACCTGCAAGAAATCGAAGCTCGCGTCGCAGGTGGCTGGCTACGTCCCTATTAGCCGGTGTATGCCTGGCTCTGGATATCTTTGCTGCAAACTCGTTGGTACTGTAGAAGTAATGCAATACCTTCAAATGGTTGAGGACAAGAGCCACCCTGATAACCTCAACACCTTGCTCGACGGAATTGACCGGTGGCAATGGAAAGTATTGGAGCGCAAATTTCCGAGCTTCAGCATGTCTGGCTTTGAATGCTGCTTCTCGTCTTTTCTCATCACGCTGTTTCTTTTCCTTAGCGTGAACAATACGGGCATTGACAGTGTTTACCACTCCCGCTGCCCGTTGAAGCACAGCCTTCTCTTCGTTACTTAACAGACGGTTCAGCGATGATGTTTCCGCCAGCTTGGATAGCTCTTTACCGGTGGTGGTCAGCCGGGACTGCATGGAACGAAGGTCCTGAGAACTGAGGTACTTGGCTGCGTCCAGTACCTGATCAGTGGTGATATTTCTTGACGATGACTTGGCCATATCAGAACCCCTCCCGATGTTTGAATTCCAAAGAGTCAAACCGGGTGCAGTTGCCGTTGAAGGCCAGCTTGACGGTTCCTATCGGCCCATTACGCTGTTTGCCAATGATGACCTCAGCAGTTCCAGTGTCCGGGGTGTCTGGGTGATAAACCTCATCCCGGTACACAAACATGATCACGTCGGCGTCCTGCTCGATGGAGCCGGAGTCACGCAGATCGGAGTTTGTAGGGCGTTTATTGGGACGCTGATCGACAGAACGGTTGAGCTGGGACAGAGCCACTACTGGCGTATCCAGCTCCTTGGCCAGTTGCTTCAGAGCCATGCTGATCGAAGCAATTTCCAGGTTGCGGTTCTCTCTGCCCGGCTCATGCATCAACTGCAGGTAGTCCACCATGATCATTGACGGCTTGCCGAAACGACGCGCAAAGCGGCGCGCCCTGGCCTTGAGCGCGCTGGCCGACAAGCCACCCTCATCCTCAATGATCAGTCGATCTTCCACTTCCTTAAGCTTGGTGGCAGCCAGCGTCAGCTTCGGCCAGTCCTCGTCTTCCAACTGACCTGTTCGTAAACGCTGCAAATTGATCTTGCCCATACTGGCCAACAGGCGCATGACCAGCTGCTCTCTGGGCATCTCCAGACTGAAAATAAATGCTGGCTGATCAACTCTCGCGGCCAAGGCGTTCTCAACCAGATTCACCCCGAATGTGGTTTTCCCCATCGAAGGGCGACCAGCAACAATGATCAGGTCTGCCGGTTGCAGCCCCGCCGTCTCCTTGTCCAGATCCACAAAGCCTGTAGAAACTCCAGTGATGCCATCGCCCTTGTTGAAGCTGTAATCAATGTGATCAATGACCTTGGCCATCGTTTCTGACAGAGGGGTGTACTGCTTGCCAGGCGACTCGACCAGGCCGGCCAATCGTTTTTCGGCCTGCTCGACCAGCTCCACTCCCGGCAGATCGCCCGCCCCTGCTTCCTGGCTGAGGTCAGCGCCAATCAGCATCAGCTGACGCAGCTGAAAACGATCCCTGATAATCTGCGCATAAACATGAATATTGGCGGTGGATGGCGTGTTCTGAACGAGATTGCCCAAATAGCTCAAGTCCAACAGCTTGCGCTCATCCGGGTTCAGATACTCAGCCACCGTCACAATGTCAAAGGGTATATTCCGTGTAATCAGCCCCTGAATCGCTTTCCAGACCACGCGGTGCTCCGGGACATAAAAGGCGTCAGTCGCAGTTATGATCTCGCACACGTCGTCCCAGCAGTCATTGCAGAGCAGCAGACCGCCCAGTACCGCCTGTTCCGCCTCTACCGAGTGAGGCGGCAGCCTCCCAACTTCCTGGGTGACACGTTTTTTCGACTCAGTGGATTGCATCGCTTGCGCCCTCCACGGTTTGGTTGGCATCCGCTCGCAAGAACGGGCTCCATTCGGGATTCAGCTCCATGGCAACTGCACGTATCTGATCTGCACCGGCGGGAGACTTGCGTCCCGCAGGCTTGGTAGGCTCAAAACGATGGATAGGTTGACCGAGCGCAGCAGCCTGTCGGAAAGCAGTCAAATGCCGGAGTGGCGCCGACATGACCTGGACCCGGGCGTCCGTGTCGGTGGAGAACATCTGGTAGAGGCTGGCACTCACCTCGCGGGCATCCCGCGTCTCATCCAGCCTGTTGATCAGCAGTGACACTTTAGGCACAACCAGGTTGGTGTACTGGGTAAGCACCTCCAACTCTTCCAGCATCCCCAAGGTACCCCGGATGAACTCACGTGCCGACAAGAGCTCTGGCGTGATGGGAGACAATGCATGATCAGCGGCAAGAACGGCCGCTTCCAGGACAATCGACCTTGCGCCCTGGGTGTCGAGAATCACAACGTCATAGCGTGATTCAAACTGCCGTATGAGGTTCGATAAACGAAAGCGGCCATCCGGTGCCGACAGCAGAAGCTGAGGTAGCTGCGCGTGGTAGTCGTTGGATACGACGATATCCAGACCGCTGATGACGGTTTTGGATACCACCTGCTCGCTTGCAGTCTGGTTTAGCGCTATCAGCTCGTAGGTACCGCCCGGCGCCTCCGCTTCAAGCTGATAGTAACTGGACAGCGTCGGCTGATTGTCGAGATCAATCAGCAGCACCCTGAGAGATGAGTCGGCCAGCAGGCCGCCAAGATGAGCGCAGGTGGTGCTTTTGCCGACACCACCCTTGGTCGATATTACTGTGTAAACCTGCATTTCACGTACTCCAGCGTTGGAATGGAATACGTGTAATCTTGTTGAGCCTAGCTAGACGCCGCGCAAATGACTGTTAATCATTGGGTCCCTGGTTCGAGTCCAGGTCGCGGAGCCACTTTCGATTATCGGCAGCACAGACTGCTGCCGATAGCGCCTTAGACTGCTACAGCTTGGTTGTGAACCATAGCTGTAGTGGGAAGGCT